>JAAIGF010096250.1_pt1 | contig 192195 bp, 167 predicted proteins | sample 6487441 | NCBI WGS metagenome assembly JAAIGF01 (sample SAMN13974129, study PRJNA590717) | phyllosphere metagenome | biome: pepper field; feature: multiple bacterial spot infested pepper fields; material: pepper leaves; isolation source: leaves from pepper fields | host: Capsicum annuum ... | reverse complement strand
GCCCGTGTCACGGCATCAGTGCCCGCGTTCGATGGCGAACTCGCTGAACGCGAGCATCGCCGCCTTGTACGGGGAGTCGGGGAAGACGGCCAGCGCATCGGCCGCGGCCTGGGCCTCGGCGCGTGCCGCGACGCGCGCGTGTTGCAGGGCGTCGGTCGCATGGATGGCCTGGGCCACCGCCGCGAAGTCGCCATCGCCGGCCTCGATCGCGTTGCGCACGAGCTCGCGCTGCTCGGGCGTGCCCACGGCCATGACGCGGATCAGCGGCAGCGTCGCCTTGCCTTCGCGCAGGTCATCGCCCACGTTCTTGCCCAGCTCGCCCGCGTCGCCGCTGTAGTCCAGCACGTCGTCGATCAGCTGGAAGGCCGTGCCCACGCGCCGGCCGTACTCGGCGGCCGCCTCGACGACCTCCCGGGAGGCGCCGGCCAGCTCGGCGCCCACCTGGGCGGCGGCCTCGAAGAGGCGCGCCGTCTTGAAGCGCACGACCTGCAGGTAGCGTTCTTCGGTGACGTCCGGATCATGGACGTTGAGGAGTTGCAACACCTCGCCTTCGGCGATGACGTTGGTCGCGTCGGCCAGGATGCGCATGATCTCCGGGCTGCCGGCGTCGACCATCATCTGGAAGGCGCGCGAGTAGAGGAAGTCGCCCACCAGCACGCTCGCGGCGTTGCCGAACACGGCGTTGGCCGTGCTGCGGCCGCGGCGCAGGTCGGACTCGTCGACGACATCGTCGTGCAGCAGCGTGGCGGTATGGATGAACTCGACCACGGCGGCGAGCTGGTGCTGGCGCGGGCTGTCGCAGCCCAGGCCACGCGCGACCATCAGCAGCAGGGCGGGACGCATGCGCTTGCCACCGGCCTGGACGATGTAGTCACCGATGGTACGGATGAGCGACACCTGGGAATCGAGACGGGTGCGGATGACCGTATCCACGGCACGCATGTCTTCGGCGATCGGCGCAAGCAGTGAAGGCAGACTCAAGATGCTTCCAGTAGAAATCCCGGGCGCCCCGGGGGAGCGACCACCGCGAGATTATACGGGTGAGGTTGCCAACAGAAACCTTGCCTCGCGTTTGTGCACCTGCTAGAATCGCGGGTTCAGCGTTGGGCCAATGGATTTTATCCGCGCGGTGCCTTGGATTTTCCGGGGTACTTCGTGGCAGCAGCGGCTCGCGCCGATTTTCTCTTTAACGGGGTTCCCTCATGTACGCGGTCATAAAAACCGGCGGCAAGCAATATCGTGTTGCTGCTGGCGAAAAACTCAAGATAGAACAGATACCGGCGGATATTGGGCAGGAAATCGAGATCGACCAGGTCCTCGCCGTTGGCGAAGGCGACCAGCTCAAGCTGGGTGCACCGCTCGTGTCGGGCGCGCTGGTCAAGGTCACGGTTCTTGCACAAGGTCGCCATGACAAGGTGCGCATCTTCAAGATGCGTCGGCGCAAGCACTACCAGAAGCGTCAAGGTCATCGTCAGAATTACACCGAGATCCGCATCGACGCGATTTCTGCGTAATTGACAATACAGTTGCTGCACACAGTCAGCGACTCACCAGTCAGGAGTTCCAGACATGGCACAGAAAAAAGGCGGCGGCTCTACGCGCAACGGTCGTGACTCAGAATCAAAGCGCCTTGGCGTGAAGGTTTATGGCGGCCAATCCATCCCTGCCGGCTCGATCATCGTGCGCCAGCGTGGCACGCGCTTTCATGCCGGCCCGAACGTTGGCATCGGCAAGGACCACACGCTCTTCGCGCTGTCGGACGGTGTTGTGAAGTTCAGCGTGCGCGGCGCACTGAACAAGCCCACGGTGTCGGTCGTTTCGGCCTGATGACACTCGCGGGGCGAAGGCCCCGCGCCGCAAAACGCCCCGCGAAAGCCCTGTCGGCCACGGCAGGGCTTTTGCTTTTCGTCCGACCGGCAAGGCCGGACTGTCCGCGATGCCAGGCAAGGCCGGCAGCGGACCGCCGCTCCCTCTCGCGCATGCGCTGGGCGGCCACCCAGGAGTCCAATGATGAAATTCGTTGACGAAGCCACCATCGAAGTCAGCGCCGGCAACGGCGGCAGTGGCGTGGCGAGCTTTCGCCGCGAAAAGTTCATTCCCAAAGGCGGCCCGGACGGCGGCGATGGCGGCCGTGGCGGCTCCATCGTGGCCATCGCGGATCGCAACATCAATACGCTGATCGATTACCGCTATGCGCGCCTGCACCGCGCGCGCAACGGCGAGAACGGTCGCGGCAAGGACCAGTTCGGCGCGGCCTCCGAGGACATCGTCCTGCGCGTGCCCGTGGGCACGATCGTGTTCGACGCCGAGACCGGCGAGTCGATGTTCGACCTGACACGCCACGGCCAGCGCGTGATCCTGGCCCAGGGCGGCCGGGGCGGGCTGGGCAACCTGCACTTCAAGTCCAGCACCAACCGCACGCCGCGCCAGTTCACCGTCGGCGAGCAGGGCGAGCAGCGCAAGCTGCGCCTGGAGCTGAAGGTGCTGGCGGACGTGGGCCTGCTCGGCCTGCCCAACGCCGGCAAGTCCACGCTGATCTCCAAGGTGTCCAATGCGCGCCCGAAGATCGCCGACTACCCCTTCACGACCCTGCACCCCAACCTGGGCGTGGTGCGCACGCACGCCGAGCGCAGCTTCGTCATCGCCGACATTCCCGGCCTGATCGAGGGCGCATCCGAAGGCGCGGGCCTCGGGCACCTGTTCCTGCGCCACCTGGCGCGCACCCGCGTGCTGCTGCACCTCATCGACAGCGCGCCGCTGGATGGCGGGGACGATGCCGTGCCCGCGGTCGCTCAGTCGGCCCGCGCCATCGTCGAGGAGCTGCGTCGGTATGACGAAGAGCTCTACAACAAGCCGCGCTGGCTGGTGCTGAACAAGCTGGACATGGTGGCCGACCCGGTCGACTTCCAGAAGCGCCTGTGCGCGGAGCTGCAGTGGGAAGGGCCGGTGTTCTCGATCTCGGCGCTGACGGGCGAAGGCACGCAGGCGCTGATGTACGCCCTGCAGGAAGCGCTGGACGCCGCGCGCGCGGCCGAACCGCAGCCGGAAGAGGACGAGGAAGAGCCCGACGTCGCGCAAGAGGACGTGGACAGCACGGTGATCGATCGCAAGGTCGCCGAAGACGATCCGCGCTTTCGCTGATCGGCCGCGCTGGCGGGACGCGATGGCCAGGCCTGCATCCCGGGCCCGGTCCTCGCCGGACGCGATGGCCAGCCCCGACATCCGGGGCCTGGTCGTTCGTTCTGCCGGCGCAGCGTCCTCGTGCCGGTGCATAATCCCTGTCGCACCCCGAATCCCGCACACCGCGGTGATCGCCCCGTCGTCTCCCCTGCCCTGCCCATGAGCACCGAATCCGTCATCGCCAACGCCAGCCGCATCGTCGTCAAGGTGGGCTCCTCCCTGGTCACCAACGAAGGCCGCGGCCTGGACCGCGAGGCGGTCGCCGCCTGGGCCCGGCAGATCGCCGCCCTGCGCGGCCTGGGCAAGGAAGTGGTGCTGGTCTCCAGCGGCGCCATCGCCGAAGGCATGGCCCGGCTGGGCTGGGCGCGCCGCCCCAAGAACATGCACCAGCTGCAGGCCGCCGCCGCCGTCGGCCAGATGGGCCTGGTGCAGGCGTACGAGACGGCCTTTGCCGCGCACGGCCTGCACACCGCGCAGATCCTGCTCACGCACGAAGACCTGGCCGAGCGCGAACGCTATCTGAACGCGCGATCGACCCTGGTGACGCTGCTCGAGCTGGGCGTCATCCCCATCGTCAACGAGAACGACACCGTCGTCACCGACGAGATCCGCTTCGGCGACAACGACACGCTGGGCGCGCTGGTGACCAATCTGGTGGAAGCCACGACGCTGGTGATCCTGACCGACCAGCGCGGCCTGTATTCGGCCGACCCGCGCAAGGACCCGGCCGCCGAGTTCGTGTCGCACGCCACCGCGGGCGACCCCGCGCTGGAAGCCATGGCAGGCGGCGCGGGCAGCAACATCGGCACAGGCGGCATGCTGACCAAGATCATCGCGGCCAAGCGCGCCGCCGGCAGCGGCGCGCACACCGTCATCGCCTCCGGGCGCGAACCCGAGTTGCTGGTGCGCCTGGCGCAGGGCGAGATGATCGGCACCACGCTGCATGCCCGCGTGGCGCCGCTGTCGGCGCGCAAGCGCTGGCTGGTGGATCATCTGCGCCTGCGCGGGCGCGTCGTCCTGGACGAGGGCGCCGTGCGCGCCCTGACGGTGGACGGCAAGAGCCTGCTCGCCATCGGCGTGACGGGCATCGAAGGCGACTTCGAACGTGGCGATGTGGTGGCCTGCGTGGCCACCGACGGGCGCGAGCTCGCCCGTGGCCTGATCAACTACTCGGCCGCCGACACGCGGCGCATCCTGCGCCAGCCGTCCAGCCGTTTCGCGGACATCCTGGGCAGCAGCAACGAGCCCGAGCTGATGCACCGCGACAACCTGGTGCTGCTGCGGGCGCAGGCCGGCCTGCCGGCATAGACCCGAGGCGCGGCCCATGAACGCCATGCCCTCGGATGCCAGGCCGGGACGACAGCGCCCGGACGATGCGGGCGTCCACCTGTTCGTCTATGGCATCCTGACCCGCCCCGACATCGTGCGGGCCATCACGGGCTGCGACCACGGCTTTGCCGAAGCGACTCTGCCCGGCTACCGCCGCCAGGGCCTGCCGCATCCGGATGGCGATGTGTTCGCCGCCATCGCCCCGGCCGCCGGTCACCAGGTGCCTGGCCGGCTGATTCGCGACGTGTCTCCCGAGCATCTCGCCGCCTTCGACAAGGTCGAGGAGATCGGCACGGGATACTACGTGCGGGTGCGGGTGGCGGTGGCCGTGCCAGGCGAGCCCGCGCCCGTCCCCTGCATGGCCTATGTCTGCGGGCCGGCGCGTGTGCACACCCTGACGGGCGACTGGCGGCCGGCCGACTTTGGCGATGCCGCGGCGCAGGCGTTCATCCGCGACGAACTGCCGCGCCTGCTGGGCTGAACCGCCTGGCCGTCATCCCGCCTGCTCGGCCACGATCTGGCCCAGGCGGCGCACGGCGTCGGTGACTTGGTCGGTCACCGGAATGCCGCAGCTGATCCGGATGAAATGGTTGCTGCGCCCTGCGTTCGAGAACAGCGTGCCGGGAATGATGCGGATGCCCTCGTCCAGCGCGCGCTCGAACACCGGCAGCGACGGCGTGGCGTTCGGCAACTCCACCCACAGCAGCATGCCGCCCGCCGGCACGCTCAGGCGCGTCCCGGCCGGGAAGTGGCGCGCGATGGCCTCGGCCATGCGTTCGCGCTGCTGACGCAGCACGCGGCGCAGGCGATTCAGGTGACGGTCGTAGTCGCGCGATTCCAGAAAGCCTGCCACGGCGATCTGCGCCAGCGGCTCGTTGGGCCGGCTGTTGGCGTACTTCAGCATCTCGACGCGCGCCTGCCAGCGCCCGCCCATCATCCACCCCAGGCGCATGCCTGGCGCCAGCGACTTGTGCAGCGAGGCGCAGAAGATCACGTTGCCCGTGGTGTCCCACGACTTGAGCGTGCGGTGCGGCAGCGCGTCGTCGGCGAGAAGACCATAGGTATCGTCTTCGATGAGGGGCACCTGGTGCCGCTCGCACAGCGCCACCAGGCGCTGCTTGTCGGCATCCGGCATGATGCTGCCCAGCGGGTTCTGCACGTTCGGCACGGCCACCACCGCCCGGATGTCGGGATGATGCAGGAACGCGAACTCCAGGGCCTCGATGGACAGCCCGGTCTGCGGACTGGTGGGCACTTCCAGCGCGCGCAGCCCCAGGGCTTCCAGCACCTGCAGCAGACCCAGGTAGGTGGGCGATTCGACGGCCACCGTGTCGCCCGGCGACGTGACGGCGCGCAGCGCGAGGTTCAGGGCCTCGGTGCAGCCGTGGGTGATCAGCACGTCGCGCGCGGACGGCGTCATGCCCTGGTCGTAGGCGCGGCGCGCAAGCGCCGTGCGCAACGCGACGTGCCCCTGGCTGGGCGGTGACTCGCACAGCGCGCTGCTGTGCCGACGCACCGCGGACACCAGCGCCTGGCGCAGCGCCGCTTCGGGATAGTGCTGCGGCGCTGCCACGGCGATGGCCAGGTTCAGCGCATCCGCGCGCGCGTTGGAGCGCGCGAAGAAATCCGAGATGCGGGCATGGATGCCGACGTACTGTGCAGGGTCCGGACGCTCGCCAGGCCGGGGCTCGCGTGCCGGCGGCAGGGACAGCCGATGCGGCGAGCGCACGAAGTAGCCCGAGCGCGGACGGGCCTCGAGCCAGCCCTCGCCTTCCAGTTCCCGGCAGGCCTGCAACGCGGTCGACAGACTGACCTGGTGGGTGCGCATCAGCGTGCGCACGGACGGCAGACGCTCGCCGGCAGGCAACGCCCCGCGTTCGATGGCCTGACGATAGTGACCGGCCAGGCGGCGGTACAGCGGAGCGGTTTCCATGGCAGCAGTGTGCGCGTGGTCGAATGATCAGAACAGACACAGATATTTAAGTTATCGACCATAACAGATGCGGGCACGGCCACCTGCTGCGCTGAACATTTCGCGGCTGTGTGCCTGTCGGCGGGATCGGCCAATCCGTAGTCTGGAAGGCCTCAACCCACCGGCCCGGAGCCTGTCATGACCCACCCCGCCCTGCCCCCCGAATACCGTGTCGCCGCCCGCGCGAGCCACGCCGAATACCTGCCGGCAGGCACCCTGCTGATCTGCACCGAAGGCCAGCTGGATGTGACGCTGCCGCGCATCGGACTGGGCGAGGCGGGTCATGCGCCCCGCCTGCGCCTGTCGCCCGGGGACACCTGCCAGCTCGAGGATCCGGGCTGGGTGCGCTGCGATGCCCAGGTGAGCAGCCGGGTGCGCATCCTGGCACCGGCGGCTGCGCCTGGCTGGCTGCCGAGTCTGCTGGCGCGCGTGGCGCGCCGCGCGGCGGTGCTGCGCCTGGCGCGCCCGCCGGCCGCGACGCGCTGAGGTCCGGCGGTGCGGGAACGCCGAGGCCATGACGTGCCTGAGTGTCGAGGTGCCGAGGTGCCGAGGTGCTGAGGTGCTGAGGTGCTGAGGGGCTGAGGTGCTGAGGTGCTGAGGTGCCGCGGTGCTGAGGTTCTGAGGTGTTGAGGCGCTGAGGTGCCGCGGTGCTGACGTGCCCAGGTGCCGAGGTGCCGAGGCGCTGAAGCGCGGAAGTGCCGAGATCACGGCAGCCCGGTGCTGCAGCACCTCGCCCCCCCGCGCGGGCGGCGCCCATCCCGATGGCGTCGCCTGCGCGCCGTCGCCCGCCGAATTGATGCCGAATTGACGCCCTCCTCCCGTGGCGGCATGGAGACTTGACGCCCCCTCGCGGAATACTGGCCGCCGTGGCGACGTGCCATGACGCTGATTCCTGGGAGGGCCTTCGTGAGCGAAGCCCTGATCGTTCTTGCGCTGGGGGCCTTGCTGGCCTGGCCCCTGAGCCGTTATCTCGCGGCCATCCTGCGCGCCGGGCCGTTGCCCGGCGATGCCTGCTTCGGGTGGATCGAGCGGCCGCTGTATGCCGTGCTGGGCACGCGCCCTGACGCCAGCATGACCTGGCGCGGCTACGCCGGCGCCTTCCTGGCCGCCAATGCAGTGCTGGCCGTGCTGGTGATGGCCATCCTCATGGGCCAGCATCGCCTGCCGCTCAACCCCGACGGCATCCCCGGCATGTCCTGGGACCTCGCGCTGCACACCATGGTCTCGTTTCTGACCAACACCAACCAGCAGCACTATGCCGGGCAGGCACAACTGTCCTATCTGGCACAGATGACGGCCATCACCGGCCTGCAGATGGTGACGCCGCTGATGGGCCTGGGCCTGGTGGCCGCCACGCTGCGGGCGTTGACCGCCCCCGGGCAGATCGCGCACGTGAACGTGGGCAACTTCTGGGCGGACGTGGTCCGAGTCGGCCTGCGATTGCTGCTGCCGCTGTGTCTCGTCTGGAGCCTGCTGCTGTCCGGCCAGGGCGTGCCTGCGACGCTCGCCGCGGGTCCCGTGGCCACGCCCCTGGATGCCGCCACGCTGAGCGAGCAGAAGATCCCCCTGGGCCCGGTGGCACCCATGGTGGCGATCAAGCAGCTCGGCACCAATGGCGGGGGCTGGTATGGACCGAACAGCGCGACCGCGCTGGAGAACCCGACGCCGTTCAGCAACCTGCTGGAATCGGTGGCGATCGTGCTGCTGCCGCTGACGGTGGCCCTGACGGTGGGCCGCCTCACCGGGCGCCCGCGCTTTGGCGCCCTGGTCTTCGGCACGATGCTGGTGCTGTCGGTGGCCTCCAGCGGGCTTGCCGTGTGGAGCGAAACGCGCGCCGCGCCGGTGGCAGCGGCCAGCCTGGAAGGCAAGGAGGTGCGCCTGGGCGTGACGGCCTCGGCCGTGTGGGCGGCCGTGACCACGCAGACGTCCAACGGCTCGGTCAATGCCATGCACGACTCGATGGCGCCACTGACCGGCGCCGTCGCCCTGGGCAACATGCTGGTCAATGCGATCTGGGGCGGCATTGGCTGCGGGTTGCAGCAGTTCCTGGTCTACCTGCTGCTGGCCGTGTTCCTGGCGGGCCTCATGACCGGCCGCACGCCCGAACTCTTCGGGCGCAAGATCGAGGCCCCGGAGATCCGCCTGCTTGCCGTCCTGGTCCTGCTGCAGCCGCTGGTCATCCTGGGGCTGACGGCGGCCACGCTCGGCCTGCCCGGAATGTCCGGACATTCGAACCCGGGCTTCCACGACCTGAGCCAGGTTTTCTACGAATACGTGTCCGCGTTCGCCAACAACGGATCGGGCTTCGAGGGCCTGGCCGACAACACCCCCTGGTGGAACGTGACCGCGGCGATCGCCCTGGCCGCCGGCCGCTACCCCGCGCTGGTGCTGCCACTGGCCATCGCCGCGATGCTGGCCGCCAAGCGACGCGCCCCCGCCGATGCGGGCAGCCTGCGCGTGGAGACGCCCACCTTCGCCCTCACCCTGATCGCCGTCATGCTGGTGCTCACGCTGCTGCAGTTCCTGCCGGTGCTGGTGCTGGGACCGATAGCCGATCATCTGACCGCCGCCGACGCGGCCGCCCTGCGCTGAGCCGGGACAGGAGCCATCATGCCATCCCTTTCCCATGCGACCCTGGCGCAGGCAGCCCGCGACGGCCTGCGCATGCTTTCCCCCCGGCACATGCTGCGCAGCCCCGTCATGGGCGTCGTCTGGCTGGGCACGCTCGTCTGCGCCGCGGCCACCGTCGCGGGTTGGACGACGCCCGGCTTCGGCACGGCGGTCACGGTCATCCTCTTTCTCACGGTGTGGTTCGCCAACATCGCGCAGGCCCTGGCCGAGGCGCAGGGGCGCGGCCAGGCGGCGGCGCTGCGGCGCGCACGGCAGGACCTGACGGCCCGCCGGATCGATGCGGACGGTGGCGAAACCCGCGTGCCGGCGGCCGAGCTCAAGCCGGGCGACGAGGTCTGGGTCGATGCGGGCGAGGCGGTGCCCGCCGATGGCGAGATCGTGGCCGGCCTGGCCAGCATCAATGAGGCGGCCGTCACGGGTGAATCCGCCCCGGTGCTGCGCGAAGCCGGCACCGACCGGTCCGGCGTGATCGGCGGCACGCAGGTGCTGTCCGACCGCATCCGCGTGCGCATCACCGCAGAGCCCGGCCACAGCTTTCTGGACCGCATGATCGCCCTGGTCGAAGGCGCCGATCGCCAGAAGACCCCGAACGAGATCGCGCTGGGCTGGCTGCTCGGCGTGATGACCCTGACCTTCGGCATCGTGGTCGCCACGCTGCCCGTCTTCGCGGGCTTCCTTGGCGTGCACATCTCCGTCGTGCTGCTGGTGGCCCTGCTGGTCTGCCTCATCCCCACCACGATCGGCGGGCTGCTGCCCGCCATCGGCATCGCGGGCATGAACCGCGCGCTGCGCGCCAACGTGCTGGCCAAGTCGGGCAAGGCCGTGGAAATGGCGGGCGACGTGGACGTGCTGCTGCTGGACAAGACCGGCACGATCACGCATGGCGATCGGCAGGCCACGGCATTCCTGCCGCTGCCCGGGGTGGCGCACGCCGAGCTGCGCCGCGCCGCGCTGCTGGCCTCGCTTGCCGACCCGACGCCCGAAGGCCGCTCGATCGTCGCCCTGGCCCGGGCGCAGGGCGATGCGGCGCAGGCGCCTGCCGGCGCGAGCTTCGTGCCTTTCAGCGCCCAGACCCGCATGTCGGGGCTCGATGCCGGTGACGGGGTCGTGATCCGCAAGGGGGCCGCCAGCGCGATCCTGGCCCATGTCGGTACATTGGGCGGCAGCGCGCCGGCCGCGCTCGAGGCCTGCGTGCAGGCGCAGGCCCAGGCGGGTGCCACCCCGCTGGTGGTCAGCACCGGCGCCCGCGTGCTGGGGGTGATCGCGCTCTCGGACGTGGTCAAGCACGGCCTGCCGGAACGGTTCGCGCGGCTGCGCGCGCTGGGGGTGCGCACCGTCATGATCACCGGCGACAATCCGCTGACCGCCGCGGCCATCGCCGCCCAGGCCGGCGTGGACGACTACATCGCCGAAGCCCGCCCGGAGGACAAGCTCGCGCGCATCCGCACCGAACAGGCACAAGGCCGGCTGGTCGCGATGGTGGGCGATGGCACGAACGACGCCCCGGCGCTGGCCCAGGCCGACGTGGGGCTGGCGATGAACGCGGGCACGCAGGCCGCCAAGGAGGCGGCCAACATGGTCGACCTGGACTCCGACCCGACCAAGCTGCTGGCCGTGATCGAGATCGGCAAGCAGCAGCTCATCACGCGCGGCGCGCTGACGACCTTTTCGCTGGCCAACGACGTGTCCAAGTACTTCGCCCTGCTGCCGGCGATCTTCGCGCCCGCGCTGCCGGCCCTCGCGGTGCTGGACGTCATGCGGCTGTCCAGCCCCACCCATGCCGTGCTGGCCGCGCTCATCTTCAACGCCGTGATCATTCCGCTGCTGGTGCCGCTGGCCTTGCGCGGGGTGCGCGTGCGCGCCGCCGACGCGACCCATCTGCTGCGCCGCAATCTGCTGGTCTACGGCGTGGGCGGCATGCTGCTGCCGTTTGCCGGCATCAAGCTCATCGACCTGGGCCTGAGTGCCCTTTCCCTTGCCTGAGACCGCCATGACAGCCACCTCGCATCCTCTCTCGCCCTCGCCCTGGCGCGGCGCCCTTGGACTCGCCCTGCTCAGCCTGGCGGGGTTCGGCCTGCTCTACAGCCTGGCGGGCGTCGGACTGGCCCAGGCGATCTTTCCCGAGGCCGCCAGCGGCAGCCTCGTGCGCCAGGACGAACGCGTGGTGGGCTCGGCGCTGGTCGCCCAGCCCTTCACCCACGCGGGCGACTTCCAGCCGCGACCCTCGGCGGCCGGCTACCAGCCGATGGCCGCGGCCGGCAGCAACCAGGCGCAGCGCCATCCGGACCTGGCGCCGCGACTGGCAGCGGCGCGCGAAGCGACCGCCCGGCGCGACGGGGTGGCGCCGCAGGCCGTGCCGGACGACCTCGTCACGCAGTCCGGCTCCGGGCTGGACCCGCATATCAGCCCGGCGGGCGCCGCGGTGCAGATCCGCCGGGTTGCGCAGGCCCGTGGCCTGGACGCGGCCGAGGTCACACGCCTGGTGCAGGCCCACACCACGACGCCGCCGTGGGGCGTGCCCGGCGCTGCCCACGTCGACGTGCTGCGCCTGAATCTGGCACTGGATGCCCGCACGGGCGTGCTGCGCGACGCGGCAGGTGCCGGTGCGGCTGGCATCCAGCGCGCCGGCCGCGATGCCGACACGCCAGCCCGCCTGCCGGCGGCGCCCGCGGCCACGACCGGCGCCCCTGCGCGCGGTACGGTTGCGGTATCGTCGGCGACACCGACCGCCGACCGACGCTGACGAGGCAATCCCCCGATGTCCGATCCCCGCCAAGGCAAGGCCGATGCCCTGCTGGACACCCTGCATCGGCAGGGTCCCGGCAGGCTCACCCTGTTCCTTGGCGCCGCGCCCGGCGTGGGCAAGACGTTCGCCATGCTGACCCGCGCGCGCGAGTTGCAAGGCCAGGGCGTGGACGTGGTGGCAGGCGTGATCGAAACCCATGGTCGCGCCGAGACCGCGGCCCTGCTGCACGGCCTGCCGACGCTGCCGCCGCGCTGCATCGAGCACCAGGGTCATCGGCTGGCCGAACTGGACCTCGATGCCCTCCTCGCGCGCCGCCCGGCGCTGGCCCTGGTCGACGAGCTGGCGCATCGCAACGCGCCGGGCTCGCGCCACGACCATCGCTGGCAGGACGTGCACGAGCTGCTGGATGCCGGCATCGACGTGCATACGACGATGAACGTGCAGCATCTGGCCAGCCTGAACGATGTCGTGCACCGGATCACCGGCGTGCGCGTGCGCGAGACGGTGCCCGATGCGTTGCTGGACCGCTTGCGCGACGTGCGCCTGGTGGACCTGCCCGCGCGCGAGTTGATCGAGCGGCTGCAGGCGGGCAAGGTCTACGTGCCGGCCCAGGCAGCGCAAGCCCTGCAGGCCTTCTTCGTGCCGGCCAACCTGATCGCGCTGCGCGAGCTGGCGATGCAGACCGTGGCCGATCACGTGGACTCGGACCTGCGTGAAGCGCGCGCGGCCAGTGGCCTGGCGGGACTGGGCATGCAGCCTGACGTGCTGGTGGCCATCGATGGCCGCGGGCAGTCATCATCCCTGGTGCGGGCCGGTCGCCGCATCGCCGAGCGGCGCGGTGTGCCCTGGTCGGTGGTCACCGTGCAGACGGGCGACGCGCCGGGCGCCGAGCGCCAGGCGGAGATCGACCAGGCGTTCGCACTGGCCCGCAGCCTGGGCGCCGCGACCGAGGTCCTGTTCGCGCCCGATGTGGCCGGCGCCATCCTGGATGCCGCGGCACTGCGCGGCGCCAACACGATCATCATCGGCCACACCCGCGCACGGCCGCTCGCGCGGCTGCTGAATCGCACGCTCAGCCAGCAGTTGCTCACGCGCGGTGCGCACCACGAACTGACCATCGTGAGTCCCCCGCAGGCCCGGCGCCGGGCGCGACAACGCACGCACACGACCGCGCCGGCGCCCGCGTGGCAGGACGCAGGCCTGGTGCTGGCCGCCACGGCGGCGGCCGCCGGCCTCGCCTGGCTGGCGCAGCGCCTGGTCGGGCTGGAGGACCTGTCGCTGGTGTTCCTGGTCGCCGTCGTCCTGGTCGCCGCCCGTGCCCGCATGGGCGCTGCGGTGGCGACGGCCCTGACGTGTTTCCTCGCCTACGATTTCTTCTTCATCGAGCCGGTGCTCACGCTGCGTATCGGCGCACCGCGCGGCGTGGCCACGGTGCTGCTCTTTCTCGTCGCGGCCCTGGTGGCCGGACGCCTGGCCGCACGATTGCGCCAGCAGGTGATGGCCCTGCGCGCGGCCAACCGGCACGCCACGGCCATGCAGGGCCTGGGCCGCGCGCTGGCGCAGGCGGCCGACCTGCCCCAGGTGATCGCGGCAGGCGCCGCCGCGCTGCGCGAGGCCCTGGGGATGCAGACCTGGCTGCGCGTGCTTGGCCGCGAGGATCCGCACGGCGCCGACGCGCTCGACGCCAAGGATGCCATCGCGGCCGACTGGACGCAGCGCCAGGCGCAGCCCAGCGGGCGGCACACCGACACCCTGAGCCAGTCGAGCTGGTGGTTCGTGCCGGTCGGGCGCACGGCGCCAGCGCATGGCGTGGCGGCCCTGCGCCCCGCCGCCGGTGCGCCGCCCCTGACCTCGGCGCAGCGTCGGCTGGCCGAACACATGATCGAGGACATCGGCCAGGCAGCCCTGCGCACGCGCCTGGTGGCCGACCTGCAGGCCGCGCGCGTCGCGGGCGAAACCGAGAAGCTGCGCTCCGCGCTGCTGTCATCGGTGTCGCACGACCTGCGCTCGCCCCTCTCGACCATCATCGGCGCGGCGGACAGCCTGCGCGAGTACGGCGCGAACCTGCCCGCCGCCGATCGCGACGCGCTGCTGGTGGCGATCCGTGACGAGGGCGATCGGCTGAATCGCTACATCCAGAACCTGCTGGACATGACCCGCCTGGGCCAGCCGGGCGGGCTGGCCCTGACGCGGGAATGGGTCGGCATCGACGAGTTGCTCGGCGCGGCCACGCGACGGCTGCTGCGCCAGCATCCGGGCACGGTGCTGCGCTGGGACCTGCCCGCCGATCTGCCGCCCATCGAAGGCCATCCCGCCCTCATCGAGCAGGCGCTGTTCAATGTGCTGGAGAACGCCGCGCAGTTCTCCGGCGCGAACGCGCCCATCGACATCGGCGTGCGACGCGCCCCTGACGGCTTTCTGCAGGTGGACATCTCCGATGCCGGGCCGGGCATCCCGCCGGACGAGCGTGCACGCATCTTCGACATGTTCTACAGCGTCGAACGGGGCGATCGGGGCCGCGCGGGCACCGGGCTGGGCCTGGCCATCGTGCAGGCCATCGTCGGCGCACACCAGGGTCGGGTGCAGGCCCTGCCCGGGCCGCAAGGTGCTGGCACGACGGTGCGTCTGACGCTACCCTGGACGTCCTCGCCCGCTGCCGACCCGACCTGACATGCCCGCCCCTCTGGCGATGACGCCATCCGCCCGGATCCTCGTCATCGATGACGAGCCCCAGATCCGCAAGTTCCTGGACATCAGCATCCGCGCGCAGGGCTGGACGACGCAGCTGGCCGCCACGGGCCGTGAGGGCCTGACGCTGCTGGCGAGCCAGGGCGCCGACCTCGTGGTGCTGGATCTGGGCCTGCCCGATCTCGACGGCATGGCGGTGCTGCAGGAGCTGCGCACCTGGTCCGCCGTGCCCGTGATGGTTCTGACGGTGCGCGACGATGAGGCGCAGAAGGTGTCCCTGCTCGATGCGGGCGCCAACGACTACATGACCAAGCCCTTCGGACTGGCCGAGTTCATGGCACGCCTGCGCGCACTGTTGCGCGATCGTGCCCGTGGCGATGCGCCGGCGCCGGTCTTTGACGATGGTCGCCTGCGCATCGATCTGGCAGCCCATGTGGTCACGCTGCATGGCGAGCCCATCGTGCTGGCGCGCAAGGAGTTCGCCCTGCTGGCGCTGCTGGCCCGCCAGCCCGGGCGCCTGCTGACGCAGAACCAGTTGCTGCGCGAGATCTGGGGACCGGGCTCGATGGCCGACTCGCACTACCTGCGTGTCCTGGTCGGCAAGCTGCGGCAAAAGCTCGGGGACAGCGCCGTCACGCCGGCCTACATCGTGACCGAACCCGGCGTGGGCCTGCGCTTCGTGGGCCGTCCGAACCCGGCGGAGCACTGAGCCCGGCACGGGCGGCGCGTGCGAGGTCTGCCTGCCGCGCACGCCGATTCCGATGGCTCGATGCCGGCGTCCTGCGCGGCACGCACATCGGGGCCGGGTCCGAAAAGTGCTTTCGGAAACCACGGCACGTATCCTGCTACATCCGGTTGCCGCGCTCGGCATCCGGCTGACGCGAAGCCACACTCATCCGAAGGAGCATTCCATGCGTATCAAACGCCTCGCCCTCACCGCCGCCATCGCCGCCTCCGCCGTGTTTGCCGGTTGCACGACCACCCTGCCGACGACCGCCAACTCGCAGGCTTCCGCCGCGCAGCAGCGTCAGTCGATCAACAGCGCGGCCGACGAAACGCTGAACCGCCTGTACTCGCAATCGCCGGACAGCCGCGCGCTGATCCAGCGCGCCTACGCCGTGCTGGTGTTCCCGGAAGTGCTGAGCGGCGCCTTCGTGGTGGGCTTCGAACACGGCGTGGGCGTGCTGCGCGTCAAGGGCAAGGACGAGGGCTACTACACGACGACCGGCGGCTCGATCGGCTGGCAGGCCGGCGCCCAGTCCAAGGCGCTCGTGATCGCGTTCCAGGATGCGGCTTCCTACGAGAAGTTCCGCGCCAGCAGCGGCTGGACGGTCGGCGCCGACGCCACGGTGGCCGTGGCCACGATCGGTGCCAACGGCTCGATCGACACGCAGACCGCGCGTCAGCCGGTGGTGGGCTTCGTCCTGAACAACGGCGGCCTGATGGCTGGCGTGTCCATCGACGGCACCCGCATCGCCCGCGCGAACAACCTGTAATCCGGTTGAACGCCGCGCAGGCGCTGCCTGCGCGCGGTGATGAAAAAACGGCCCTTCGGGGCCGTTTTTCATGGGCACGCACCCCCGGTCAGCGGCCTAGCGCAGCAGCCACTTCATCGAGCATCGTCTTGGCGTCGCCAAACAGCATGCGGTTGTTGTCCTTGTAGAAGAGGGGATTGTCCACGCCCGCATAGCCTGACGCCATGGAGCGCTTCATGACGATGGTCGTGCGCGCATGCCAGACCTCCAGCACCGGCATGCCGGCGATCGGGCTCGCGGGATCTTCCAGCGCGGCCGGATTCACGATGTCGTTGGCGCCGATGACGATGACCACATCCGTCTCGGCGAAGTCCGCATTGATCTCGTCCATCTCGAACACGATGTCGTACGGCACCTTGGCTTCGGCCAGCAACACGTTCATGTGGCCCGGCATGCGTCCGGCCACCGGATGGATCGCAAAGCGCACGTCGATGCCCTGCTCGCGAAGCCGCCGGGTGATGTCGTTGACCGTGTGCTGGGCCTGGGCCACGGCCATGCCATAGCCGGGCACGATGATGACGCGGCGGGCATCGCGCAGCAGCTCGGCGGTCTCGGTGGCGCTGACGGACACGACCTCGCCCGCGGGCTGCGCCGCGCCGGACGCCACCGGCGCGCTGCCCCCGCCAAAGCCGCCGGCGATGACGCTGAGGAAGTTGCGGTTCATGGCCTTGCACATGATGTAGGACAGGATGGCGCCGGAGGACCCGACCAGCGCACCCGTCACGATCAGCAGATCGTTGCCCAGCATGAAGCCCGTGGCGGCCGCCGCCCAGCCCGAATAGCTATTGAGCATGGACACGACCACCGGCATGTCGGCCCCGCCGATGGCCATCACCATGTGCACGCCAAAGAGCAGCGCGATCACGGTCATCACGATCAGCGGCCACATCCCCTGGCCGGTCGTGTCCGCGCCCAGGAAGATGCTGCCCAGGCCGATCACGGCCACCAGACCCGCCAGATTCAGCCAGTGGCGCGCGGGCAGCAGCAGCGGGCGACCGCCGATGCGCCCGTTCAGCTTGCCGAAGGCCACCAGGGACCCCGAGAACGTGACCGCGCCGATCAGGATGCCGATGTAGATCTCGACGTGGTGGATGGTCTTCTCGGCGCCCTGCAGCACCAGCGCCGTGTCGATGTAGCTGGCAAAGCCCACCAGGCAGGCGGCCAGGCCCACCAGGCTGTGCATCAGGGCGACCAGCTCGGGCATCTGCGTCATCTTGACGACGCGTGCGGCATACAGGCCGATCGCCCCGCCGATGACGAGCGCGATGACGATCCAGACGATGCCGTCGGCCGTGACGCGCGGCCCGAAGACGGTGGCAAGCACCGCGAGCGTCATGCCCAAGATGCCGAACAGGTTGCCCCGGCGCGAGCTTTCGGGGTTGGACAGCCCGCCCAGGCTGAGGATGAAGAGGACGGCGGCGCCCAGGTAGGTCACCGACGCCAGACTTTGCGACATGGTCATTTTGCGCTCCCTGGCTCAGCGACGAAACATGGCCAGCATGCGGCGCGTGATGGCAAAGCCGCCGAACATGTTGATGGCGGTGAGGATCAGGGCGACGAACGCCAGGACGCGAATGATCAGGTCGGGCCGCCCGGCCACGCCCCATTCGGGCGGGGCGATCTGCACCAGTGCGCCCAGCGCGATGATGCTGGAGATGGCGTTGGTCACGCTCATGAGCGGCGTGTGCAGCGCGGGCGTGACGTTCCACACCACCATGTAGCCGATGAAGCAGGCCAGCACGAAGACGGTGAAGTGACCGATGAAGGCCTCGGGCGCGTGCGCGCCGATGAACCAGAAGGCGATGGCCGCGACGGCAAAGAGGATGGCCAGCGTGCGCGCCGGCAGCGGGCCCGTCGCGCCATGCCCGTGGCCGTGGCCGCTCTTGCGTTCGGGCGCCGGCGCCGTGCGCGCGGGCGCCGGCCGGGGCGCGACGGGCAACGCGGGCGGCGGCCAGGTGATGGCCCCCTCGTGGATGACCGTGAGGCCGCGGATCGCATCGTCCTGCATGTCGATGCGGACCTGCCCGTCCTTGGACTTGCACAGTTCTTCGAGCACGCGCAGCAGGTTGGTCGCATACAGCGTGGAGGCCTGCTTGGCCAGGCGCGAGGCAAGGTCCGTATAGCCGACCAGGGTCACGCCGTGCCGCACCACGCTTTCGCCCGGCACGGTCAGTTCGCAGTTGCCGCCCTGCTCGGCCGCCATGTCCACGATGACGCTGCCCGGCTTCATGGACTGCACCATCTCGGCCGTGATGAGCCGCGGGGCGGGCTTGCCCGGGATCAGCGCGGTGGTGATGATGATGTCGGCCTCGCGCGCCTGCTCGGCATACATGCGGCGCTGCGCGGCCTGGAAGCCCTCGCTCATGACCCTGGCATAGCCGCCCCCGCCCGAGCCTTCTTCCTCGAAGTCGACCTTGACGAATTCGCCCCCGAGCGAGACCACCTGCTCGGCGACCTCCGCGCGCGTGTCGTTGGCGCGCACGATGGCGCCCAGGCTGGCGGCCGTGCCGATGGCCGACAGCCCGGCCACGCCGGCCCCCGCGACGAACACCTTGGCCGGCGCCACCTTGCCCGCGGCGGTGATCTGTCCGTTGAAGTAGCGCCCGAAGGCGTTGGCCGCCTCGATGACGGCGCGATAGCCGCTCACGCCCGCCATCGAGGTCAGGGCATCCATCTTCTGCGCGCGCGACAGGGTGCGCGGCAAGGCATCGATGGCCAGCACCGACACCTGGCGGGCGCTGAGCTGCTGCAGGAGTTCGGGGTTCTGCGCGGGCCAGATGAAGCCGATGAGCAGCATGCCGGCGCGCAGCTGCGCGACCTCGGACTCGGTGGGCGGGCGCACCTTGAGGACGATGTCGGCGGTCTGCCAGAGCTGCGCGGCATCGGGCAGGATGCGCGCACCCGCCGCCGCGAAGGCCTCGTCGTCCAGGTTGGCACCGGCGCCGGCGCCCGTCTCGATGACGACGGCAAAGCCCAACCGGATCAGCTTGTCCACGACTTCCGGGACCGTGGCGACCCGCTTTTCCCCCGGGAAGACTTCCCGCGGAATGCCCACGCACCGGGGCCCCACGTTGACGCCGATTGCCATGCTCGACTCCTGCTGACTGGGTTGGGCGCGAGATCCGCCGGTGTTACCACCGATGACATTATGGGCGCACTCCCGATGCAGCAGAAGCACCTGTGCGACAAACAGCCTGGATGCCGCACCGCAGACCGGCAGGCGAAAAAAAACCTCCGCACCTGCTCGAGGTGCGGAGGTCCGACAAGGGCCGACGTTCAGGGGATGCGAATAGCGGCCCGGCGTCGAAAAAAGACAGGGGTCAGACCGAGGCTTCCGAGGCGAGTTCCGCCTTCTTTTTGGCTTTGCCACGGTAGTAGGCCCAGACCAGGCCCAGGATCAGCGCCAGACCGGCAGCGAGGAAGCCCGCGCTGATGGGACGCGTCACGAAGATCGCCATGTCGCCGCGCGACAGCAACAGGGCGCGCCGGAAGTTCTCTTCCACCATGGGGCCGAGCACGAAGCCCAGCAGCAGGGGGGCGGCCTCGAAACGCAGGCGCAGGAAGAGATAGCCGACGATCCCGAAGAACAACACCATGATCACATCGAACAGGTTGTTGTTCGTGCTGTACACCCCGACGCACAGGAAGAACAGTGCCGCCGGGAACAGGAACTTGTAGGGCACCGACAGCAGGCGGATCCAGACGCCGATGAGCGGCAGGTTCAGCACGAGCAGCAGGATGTTGCCGACCCAGAAGCTGGCGATCAGACCCCAGAAGATGTCGGCGTGCTCGACGATCATCTGCGGACCCGGCTGGATGCCGTGGATGATCAGCGCGCCCAGCATCAGGGCCATCACGGGGTCACCCGGGATGCCCAGGCTCATCGTCGGGATGAAGCCCGTCTGCGTACCGGCGCTGCAAGCGGCTTCCGGCGAGGCCACGCCTTCGATGGCGCCACGGCCGAAACGCTTGGGCTGCTTGGCAACCTTCTTTTCGGTGGCGTAGGCGATGAACGAGGCGATGGTGGGACCCGTGCCCGGCAGCACGCCGAACAGCGAACCGATGGCCGTGCCGCGCGCCAGTGCGCCGCGCGACTGCTTGATGTCGCCCGGCTGCGGACGCAGGGACTTCATCGAGACCTTGCCGCTGCCCTCGACCTTGACGGCCGACTTCATCTTGTTGACGTTGCGCAGGATGTCGGCGATGCCGAACAGACCCATGGCCAGCGCCACCAGCGACACGCCGTCGGACAATTCCATGATGCCGAAGTGAAAGCGCATCACGCCCGAGTTGACGTCGGTGCCGACCACGCCCATGAGCAGGCCCAGCATCACCATGGTCACGCCCTTGACGGCGGAGCCCTTGGCGAGCGTGGCGCCGGCGAGCAGGCCGACCATCATCATCGAGAAGTATTCGGCCGGGCCGAACTTGAACGCGACTTCGGTCAGCAGCGGCGAGAACAGCATCATCGTGACGATGCCGAAGGTCGCGCCGATGAAGGAGGACAGCATCAGCATGAACAGCGCCGACCCCGCCTTGCCCTGCCTGGCGAGTGGATTGCCGTCCAGGCACGCCACCGCGTGCGACGCCGTACCCGGCATGTTCAGCATGATGGAGGTGATGCCGCCACCGTACTGCGAGCCGTAGTAGATACCTGCCAGCATCACGAGCGCCGCGGTGGGCGTCATGGTGTAGGTGAGCGGCAGCAGGATCGAGATCGATGCCAGCACGCCCATGCCGGGGAGCACCCCGATCAGGTTGCCCATGAACACGCCGAAGGCGGCCCACATGAGGTTGTAGGGCTGGAAGGCAACCCCGAACCCCATCATTACATTGTCAAGGAGTTCCATGTCGCATCAGCCCCAGCGAAAGAGCGGGAACTGCAGCTGCAGGGCCCACGAGAAGATCAGACAACCCACGACGGTGACACCGGCGGCCAGCGCCAGCGCATGCGTGAGCTTCTGCTCGCGCTCACCCAGGGCGGACACCAGCACCAGCACGAAGGTGGCAGGTGCGAGGCCACCCCAGCGGCCCAGGATGATGAAGGCGATGACGCCCGCGACGATGCAACCCCAGCCGCGCCAGTCGGGCGGGTCACCACTGATGTCGTTTTCCTGGTCTTCCTCTGCGACCGGATCGGCGTTCAACGCGATGAGAACGCCCAGAAAAATGAGTAGCCAGCCCAGCGCCACGGGGAAGAACCCCGGGCCCATGCGGGCCAGCGTGCCCACGGAATAGGTCATTCCCTGGACGACGGCCCCGATCCCGACGAGGACGACGAGCCCTCCCCCGATCAGGTCAACCTTGCTTCTTTGTCTCAGCCAGCTCAATGGATTTCCCCCTAAGAGTGCTTCTTCGTCTCGACCGGAAAAAGGTCGGGCACGGGACGGCCCCGTTTGTTATCAACGAAGAGGAAAGGAGAATACGGACGCTGGCTGTCAGTCCGCTTTCAGTGGCTCTGCTGCATTGCAGCATCGCTTGAGAGCAGCGTCAGCTGGGCCTTGAGCCCTCGGCCGCCCTGGGTATTGGGCTCGCCGTCATGGAGCTGGATGTCCCCGCCATCGCGCCGCACGAAGGCGCGTGCGATGGCCAGACCCAGCCCGGCACCGGGGGCGGTGCCGGCATCGCCGTTCAGGCGCTCGAAGCGCTCGAAGGCGGCATCGCGCAGGCCAGGTGCGATGCCCGGGCCGTTGTCGACCACGGCCAGCCAGGGCTGGCCATCGGCATCCTGCCCGCAGGACAGGGTGATCGTCCCACCGGCCGGGGTGTACTGCAATGCGTTGTGCACAAGATTGGCGATCGCCTCGCGCACGCCGTCCTCATGACCGCAGGCGGGCAGCGCCTCCGGGCTCGCCTCGTCCCAGCCCAGGTCGATGCCGTGCTCTTCGGCCAGGGGCAGGTACTCGATGAGCAGATCGCGCGCGCAGGCCGCCAGGTCGAAGGGCTTGGCGCCCGTCTGCGAGGCATGGCGCGCGAGCGCCAGATTCAGCAATTGCTCGGTCAGGCGCCGCGTCTGCCCCAGGCGGCGCACCAGCGCGTACAGGCTTTCGCGCATCTGCACGGGATCGCGCTCGCGCAGCGCGTACTCGGCCTGGGTCAGCATGATGGTGAGCGGCGTGCGCAGCTGGTGCGAGGCATCCGCGAGGAACTGCGACTGCGCCTCGACGATGTTGCGGTGCCGCGCGATATGGTGGTTGACGGCGTCGACCAGCGGCATGACTTCGTTGGGCACGCCGCTCGCATCCAGCGGCTGCGAATCGTCCGCGCGGCGCGCGCGGACCTCGGCGCGCAGCCGCGACAGCGGCCGCAGCCCCCAGCTGATGCCCAGCCACAGCAGGATGGCCATCAGGGCCAGCGCACGCACGTCACGCCAGCCTTCCTGGCGCACGGCCACCTGCTCGGCGCGGATGCGCCGCGCACTGCTCTGCGCCGCCTGCACCAGCACGTAGACCGGGCCTTGCGGCGAGATGAGGCGCCGCGCCTGCGCGGCCACGCGCACGGGCTCGCCGCCCAGGTAGCCGTCGTAGAACAGCGGCTCGGGCGCCAGGGCGCCATCCCAGTCATCGGGCTGCGGAAAATCGAGCCGGCCCAGCAGCACGCTGCTGTCCTCGAGCGCGGCATCGGCGTCGACGGCCGGGTTGCCGGCCAGGCGGCGGATCTGGTAGTGGATGGGCTCGTCCCAGCCGGGCTCGACGATCTTGTTGGCGATGGCGGGCGTGTCGATCTCGAGCGTGCCCGCCGGCCCCTGCATCACGCTGCGCAGCAGCACGTTCACCGGCATGCGCAAGGCGTTGTCATACGCCTGGCGCGTGATGGTGGCGAGGGTCTGGTAATCGTTGTAACTGTCCAGGACCAGCGAGAACAGCATGCCGGGCAGCAACAGCGCCAGCAGCAGGAGCTTCAGGCTCGGCCGGGAGCGGCGTGCGCCGGACTCGCGCAGCCAGCGCCGGAACGAAGCGGCCATGCGCTTCAGTCGGGCCGCAAGGCCGAACGGTCCTCGACGTCGGGCCGGCCCTCGCCCGTCTTGAGCATGTAGCCCAGGCCGCGCACGGTGACGATCTGCACGCCGCTGTCCGCGAGCTTCTTGCGCAGGCGGTGCATGACGACTTCGATCGCATCCGGCCCCGCATCGCTCTGCAGCTCGAACACCTTCTCGAACAGCTGGGACTTGGTGACCGGCTTGCCATAGCGCTGCACGAGCGCGGACAGGGCCGCGCGTTCGCGCGGGGTGAGCGCGAGCAGTTCGTCATCCAGCGAAAAGCTGCGCGTCTCGCTGTCGAAGATGAGACGCCCGTACTGGATGCGGGTATTGCGCGGCCCGCGCCCACGGCGGCCCAGTGCGCTGAGCCGCGCTTCGAGCTCGGCCAGGGCGAAGGGCTTGGTCAGGAAGTCGTCGGCGCCCAGGTTCAGGCCCCGCACGCGATCGTCCAGTCCGCCCTGCGCGGTCAGCACGAGCACGGGCGTGGTGTCGCCCGCATCGCGCAGCTCGCGCAGCCAGACCAGGCCATGCGTGTCGGGCAGGCGCAGATCGAGCACGATCGCGTCGTACTCGGTCGTGGCCACGGAGGCCCGCGCGCTGCGGATATCGGCGACGTGATCCGGCACGAAGCCGCTTTGCGCGAGCGCGCGCAGCAGCCAGTTGGCCAGGTCCTCCTCGTCTTCCACCACCAGAAGCCGCATCGGCTAGGCTCGCGTCAGAACGCCGCCCACCGGGCCTGCCACGAGGCAGGACTCGGCCGGGCCCAACGCGGGCGCACCCTGCCCCTGGCGACCGCGCGGGCCGTTCATGTGCTGGCGCAGATAGCGGGTCTCGTTGCCGCGGCGAAACAGGATCGCGGACAGCTCGTTCAGGGCGTCCGTGTACACGTCGCGCTTGAACTCGATGACCGCGTCCAGGGGGACCCAGTACTCGTTCCAGCGCCACGCATCGAACTCCGGATGCTTGGTCGCGCGCAGGCACACGTCCGAATCACGGCCGAGCATGCGCAGCAGGAACCAGATCTGTTTCTGGCCCTTGTAGTGCCCGCGCCATTCGCGCCGCACGAAGCGGTCCGGTACGGTGTAGCGCAACCAGTTGCGGGTGCGTCCCAGGATGCGGACGTGCTCGGGCAGCAGCCCGACCTCCTCGTGAAGCTCGCGGAACATGGCCTGCGCAGGACTTTCACCGTACTTGATACCACCCTGCGGAAATTGCCACGCATGTTCGCGGATTCGCTTGCCCCAGAAGACCTCATTCTTCTGGTTGACGAGGATGATGCCGACATTGGGACGGTAGCCTTCTCGATCCAGCATGGCCACCTCCAGCAAATTCTATACAATTGAGATCGATTATATCGATGACCTCGCCCACCCGCGAGGTCTTTCCTTTTCCTAGCCCGGCAGGCCAGCTGCCCGTCCCCATGCGCGCCTCCAGATACCATATCAATACCCTGAAAGAAGCTCCTTCCGACGCGGAAGTGGCCAGCCACCAGCTGATGACGCGCGCGGGCATGATCCGCAAGCTCGCCGGGGGCATCTATACCTATATGCCGATGGGCCTTCGGGTGATCCGCAAGGTCGAGGCGATCGTGCGCGAGGAAATGACCGCCGCCGGTGCCGTCGAACTGCTGATGCCGGTCGTGCAACCCGCCGAACTCTGGATGGAGTCGGGCCGCTGGGAACAATATGGTCCCGAATTGCTGCGCATCAAGGACCGCCACCAGCGCGACTTCGTGCTGCAGCCGACCTCCGAGGAAGTGATCACCGACATCGCGCGCAGCGAGATCCACAGCTGGCGCCAGCTGCCGGTGAACTTCTTCCACATCCAGACCAAGTTCCGCGACGAGCGCCGGCCGCGCTTCGGCCTGATGCGCGGGCGCGAGTTCACGATGAAGGACGCGTATTCCTTCGATCGCGACGAAGCCGGTGCGCAGGCGAGCTACGACATCATGTTCGCGGCCTACACGCGCATCTTCCAGCGCCTGGGCCTCGCGTTCCGCGCCGTGGCGGCCGACACCGGCTCCATCGGCGGCACGCGCAGCCACGAGTTCCAGGTGATCGCCGACACGGGCGAAGACCTGCTGGTCTACAACCCCGAGAGCGACTACGCGGCCAACATCGAACTGGCCGAAGCCGTGAGCCTGCTGGCCGAGCGCGGTGCCGCGAACGAGTCGCTGGTGCGCGCGCCCACGCCCGGTGCCGCCAAGTGCGAAGCCGTGGCCGAGCTGCTGTCGCTGCCGCTCGCCCGCACGGTCAAGTCCATCGTCCTGGCGACCGAAGGCGAAGCCGGCGTGCAGATCTGGCTGTTGCTGCTGCGCGGTGACCATGAACTGAACGAGATCAAGGCCGGCAAGGTCGCCGGCCTGGACCAGGGCTTTCGTTTCGCCACCGAAGCCGAAATCGTCGAACACTTCGGCTGCGAGCCGGGCTACCTGGGCCCCATCGGCACGGCCAAGCCGGTGCGCATCGTGGCCGACCGCACCGTCGCCCACATGGCCGACTTCGTGTGCGGCGCCAACGCCCGCGACTTCCACTTCACCGGCGCCAACTGGGGCCGCGACCTGCCGGAACCCGACGCCGTTGCCGACCTGCGCAACGTCGTGGCCGGCGATCCCTCGCCGGACGGCAAGGGCGCGCTCGCCATCCAGCGCGGCATCGAAGTGGGCCACGTGTTCTTCCTCGGCACCAAGTACTCCAAGGCGCTGAACGCGACCTTCCTGGACGAGACCGGCAAGCCGGCCTTCATGCAGATGGGGTGCTACGGCATCGGCATCACGCGCATCGTGGGCGCTGCCATCGAGCAGAACCACGACGAGCGCGGCATCGTCTGGCCGGTGGAACTGGCGCCCTTCCAGGTCGTCATCTGCCCGGTGGGCTGGGGCAAGAGCGAGGCCGTGCGTTCGGCTGCGACGTCGCTGTACGAAGCGCTCGTCGCCCAGGGCGTGGACGCCATCCTGGACGACCGCGACCTGCGCCCGGGCAGCATGTTCGCCGACTGGGAACTGATCGGCGTGCCGCTGCGCGTCACCATCGGCGACCGCGGCCTGAAGGACGGCGTCGTCGAAGTGCAGGGCCGCCGCGATGCCGAGGCCGCACGCGTGCCGGCCGACGAAGCCCTGGGCACGGTGCTGGGCCGCCTGCGCGGGTGATGGTCCGCCGTCCGGAGGGCGTGCCGGCCGGACGATAGTCACCTCCGGGCGGCGTGCCGGCCGGATGACAGTCCCCCCGGGCGGCGTGCCGCCCGGATCCTTCAGGCCCGCCGGCGACCCCGGCGGGCCTGTTGGCTTCTGGCCTCCCCCTGGGTGCTCGCGGCGCCTTGCCGCGTCATGCCGCCCTGCGTCGTCACGGCCGCCTGCGCCGCGCGGCCTGCCAGGCGTTGCGCACGGTCGGTTGGCGCGTCGCGCCCGCCGTTCGTCGCGCCCTGCTGCCAGTCACGCCTCGCGTGATGCCGTCCGTCGCAATCCGGTGGCTCGCCTTTCCGTCCCTCGGCAATCTGTGGTCATTCCACCGATTCCCGAGGCGATCATGCTGTCCCTGCCCACCGGCTTCACCCCCATCATCCTCGCCCACGTGCTGGCCGCCGTGGCGGCGCTCGGCGTGGGTTGTCTCGTCTTTCTGGGCCGCAAGGGCTCGGCGGGCCATCGCCGCCTGGGCCGTGTGTGGGCCCTGCTGATGCTCATCGTGCTGCTCTCGTCGTTCGGCATCCGGGGCAGCGGCGAGTTCTCGTGGCTGCACGGGCTGTCGGTCGGCAGCCTCGTCGTGCTGGTGCTGGCGATCTATCATGCCAGGCGGGGCAACTGGCGCGCGCACCGCAACAGCATGATCGGGTTGTTCGCCGGGGGACTCGTCATCGCCGGCATGTTCACGTTGCTGCCGTCCCGTCTACTCGGAGGTCTGTTATGGCAAGCCGTTCTGGGCTGAAGGCGTGGCCGGCCGGCACCGTGTCGCTGGCGGGCACGCTGCTGGTCTGTCCCGTCATCGCGGGCGTGCTGGTGACCTTCGTGCCGGGCGTGGACGACTGGTCCAGCGCCCTCACCTACTCCTTCTGCATCGGCCTGCTGGCCTGCGCCATCATCGAAGGCGGACGCCGGGCGCTGTGGGCCGGGCGCCCGCCCCACCCGGGCGGCCTGATCCTGCTGTGCGTGGCGGGCATGGCCATCGGCTTTCTGGGCGGCACCTATCTGGCCGCCGCGCTGCTGCGCGAATCACCGCTGTGGCTGACGCAGGCCGACGACTCGGGCGTGCGCACGGCCTCGCTGCTCGCCACCCTGGTCGCCACCGCCCTGGTGGCCGGTGCCAGCTGGGTGCGTCAATACACGTCTGCCCTGCGGCTGCGCACGGAACTGGAAGAAGCCCGCGCCCAGGCGGCGACCCGGCTGGCGGACGAGGCCCGCCTGCGCATGCTGCGCGCGCAACTCGAGCCGCACATGCTGTTCAACACGCTGGCGGCGCTGCGCGCCCTGATCGCCGTCGACCCGGTGCGCGCCCAGGCCATGCTGGATCGGCTCGTCGCCTTCCTGCGCGGCACGCTGTCCGGCTCGCAGGCCGACCGCATCCCCCTGCGCCAGGAATTCGCCCTGCTCGACGATTATCTGGGCCTGATGGCCATCCGCATGGGCAAGCGCCTGGACTACCAGCTCACGCTGCCACCCGAGCTTGCCGACATCCCCGTGCCAGCGCTGCTGCTGCAGCCGCTGGCGGAAAACGCCATTCGACACGGCATCGAGCCTGCGCCGGCCGGCGGGCGCATTGCGGTGTCGGCAGCCTGGGACGACGACAAGGTGATCCTGACCGTCACGGACACCGGCGTGGGCATGCCCGCAGCCGATATCCTGGCGCCCGTGCCGTCCGCGCAGGACCGGGCGCCGCCCGACGGCGACCCGGAACAGGCTTGCGCCATCGACGGCGTCGGCCCGAACGCCGCACAGGCCCGCTGGCACGGCTTCGGCATGAGCGCCGTGCAGTCCCGGCTGCGTGCGAGCGTCGGGCCGCTGGCCCGCCTGCACGTCGATTCGCCCTGGCCGCCAGACGCCGAGGGCGGCACGCGCATCGAGCTGCGCTTTCCCCGGCCGGACCTGTCGCCAGTGTCGGCCGACACGCCCACGACGACGCCCGCCGAGGCGGGACGCACGGCCCACGCGGCGGCGGCATCACCCCGCGCCGCTGCTGCCGCCCACCGTGCCGCGCCATCCGGGCAGGCTGGGCGCACGGTTCATGCAGGCTCGTCCGCCGACCGCGCCGAGGCTGCCGCTCACCCTGCCACGCCACACGCCCAGGCCGGGCGCACGGTCCACCCGGCCTCGTTCCCCGCCCGCACCGGGCACCCCATTCCCCCTGCCCCGACCCCGCCATGACCCGTGCCCTGATCGCCGAAGACGAACCGTTGCTGGCCGATGCCCTGCGTCTGGAGCTGGCGCAGGCCTGGCCCGAGCTCACGGTGGTCGCGCAGGTGGGGGATGGCGCGGCCGCCGTGGAGGCCGCGCGCACGCTGCGACCCGAGGTTGCCTTTCTGGACATCCGCATGCCGGGCATGAGCGGGCTGGATGCCGCGCGGGTGCTGGCCGAGGACTGGGACGCCCCCGAACCGCCGCCCCTGCTGGTCTTCGTGACGGCCTACGATGCGCACGCGGTGCAGGCGTTCGAGCTCGCGGCGGTCGACTATCTGCTCAAGCCGGTGGCGCCCACGCGCCTTGCGGAAACGGTGGCGCGGGTGCAGCGCGCCCTGTCGCGCCGCGGCCCGGACAGCCTGGCGGCACTGGCAGCCCAGCTGGGTCCGTTGCTGGACCGGCTGGAGGCACCCGCCCCGCGGGCGCCCGCGCCCCTGCGGCATCTGCAGGCCAGCGTGGGCCAGCAAGTCCGCCTGATCCCGCTGGACACCGTGTGCTATCTGCAGGCCACGGACAAGTACGTGACGGTGGTGACGGCCGAGGGCGAGGCCCTGCTGCGCACCAGCCTGGCCAGCCTCGCCCCGCGGCTCGATGCCGCGCGCTTCGTGCGCGTGCATCGCGGCACGCTCGTCAATCTGGACCATGTGCATGCCGCCACGCGCGACGAAGCCGGACGAACCTGGCTGGCGCTGCGCGGACGTCCGGAGCGCGTGGCCGTCAGCCGCGTGTACGCCGAGCACTTCCGGCCGATGTGAGTCGAGCCGGTCGGTGCCGGCAGCCGCAGGCGCGGTGCCGCCCTCAGCGCCGCCGGTACACCAGCGCGATGCGCGCGAAGGCCACCTCGACTTCCTGGCAGCCCGCCTGCATCGTAGTGAAGCGTCCCCGATGGAAAATCATCAGGCGCTTGCCCAGCGGATAGGGAATGAACTTCACGTACTGCACGTCGGTCCACGGCACGTCGCGCCGCATGACCCAGGTCTGGCGCAGGCCCTGCTCGTCGATCGTGACCACCGAGCGCTGCATGGCCGCGGCAATGATCGCCAGGCCGATGTAGCAGAAGGCCAGCGTGCTGGCGAACACCGACGTCAGGTTTTCCGCCGGCAGGCGCAGCGCGGCCGACACGATCTGTACCGTCAGCAGCGCCAGCACGGCCCAGGCGGCGATCTTCACGCTGCGTCGATAGGCCGGCCCGCTCACCGGCAGGTCCAGTTCGCGCAGCAGGGCCTCGTGCTCGGCGGCGCTCACGCGCGCGCCGCCACGCGTGGGCTGGCGCGCGTGCGGCGTGGCGGCGTCACCGCTCGCGGCAGGCGGCTCGCCATCACGCGGGTCGGCTGCGTTGCCTTGCGGGGGCCGGGCGACGCTCATGCGGCCTCCCGGCGCGCCAGCAAAGCCTTGCCGGCACGGCTGTCGTTGGTGCGGCCAATGGCCTGCGAGATCCACTTGCCGATGTCGGCGACGGCATCCAGATCCACGCCGGTGCGGATGCCCATGCCGTGCAGCATGTACAGGACGTCCTCGGTGGCGACGTTGCCGGTGGCACCGCGTGCGTAGGGGCAGCCGCCCAGGCCGGCGACCGAGGCATGGAAGATGCCCACCCCGCGCTGCATGGCTGCCAGGATATTGGCCAGGGCCTGTCCGTACGTGTCGTGGAAGTGGCCCGACACGCGCTCGATCGGCACCACGTCGCCCACGGCGGCCATGACGCGATCCACCTGCCCGGGCGTGCCCACGCCAATGGTGTCGGCCACATCGATCTCGATGCAGTCCATGTCCAGGAAGGCCTTGGCCACGCGCGCCACGGCGGCGGGCTCGATGGCGCCCTCGTAGGGGCAGCCCAGCGCGCAGCTGATCGCGCCGCGCAGGCGCACGCCGGCCGCATGGGCGGCATCGGCCACAGGCGCGAACCGCGCCAACGATTCGTCGATCGAACAGTTGATGTTGCGCTGGGAAAAGGCCTCGCTGGCCGCACCGAAGATCAGCACCTCGTCGGCGCCGGCCGCCAGCGCGGCCTCGAAGCCGCGCAGATTGGGCGTGAGCACCGAGTACACCGTGCCCGGGCGACGCGCGATGCCCGCCATGACGCCCGCACTGTCGGCCATCTGCGGCACCCAGCGCGGCGACACGAACGAGCCCGCCTCCACGTTGGGAAAGCCCGCGGCTGCGAGGCGATCGACCAGCGCGATCTTCACGGCGAGCGGCACCTCGCCCTTCTCGTTCTGCAAGCCGTCGCGGGGACCGACCTCGACCAGCTTCACCGCATCGGGATATCCCATGCTCGTCTCCTGAGTTCTGCCCGCAACGATAGCCGAGTCCGCACCCGCGTGCAGCAGGCCGCGGCGACGCGCGCATGGGGAACGCACGGCGGCGGCCGCTTCGGTGGCGGGATGCGGCGCCCGTCCGATCGCAGCGACGCGCGGGTGCCGCCCGGCCTACCCGGCAACATCCGGCGAGGTCCGTTCATAGCGCCCGCCCGGCGCGCGCCGCACGCGCCCGGCGAGCTCGAGTCGCAGCAACGCCGCCTGCACCGCGGCGGCCGCCAGCCCGGCACGCTGCTGGATATCGTCGACCAGTACCGGGTCGTAGCCCAGGACCCGCAACACCCGGCGCTGATCGCGATCGGCAACGGGAGCGGTCGCAGCATCGGCATCGACGTCAGCCTCGGGGTCGGTCACGGCACCGGCATGGACGCGGGCGCGGACGGCGGCGGCCTCGTCGGTCAGGGCCGAGGCATCCGCGTCGGCATCCGCGTCGGCATCCGCGTCGGCGACGGCATCGACGTCGGCATCAGCCTCGGTTGCGGCATCAGCGGCCGCTTTGACACGCCGAAAGTCCCGCGCATCGCCATGGGCGTTGCCACGGACATCGCCCTGCACAGCGCCGCCAACGTCGACCCGCACCCCGCCACCGCCCTCCCCCGCCGCCGGCGCGCCCGGCCAGCCGTGCGCCGCCAGTTCCTCTCGCAGGTCGTCCAGGGTCTCGGTCAGCTTCGCGCCCTGGCGGATGAGCGCATGGCAGCCGCGCGAGAGCGGCGCGTGGATGGAACCCGGCATGGCAAAGACTTCGCGGCCCATGTCCGCGGCCAGGCGCGCGGTGATGAGCGAGCCGCTCTGCAATGCGGCCTCCACCACCAGCACGCCCCGGCTCAGGCCCGCCACGAGCCGGTTGCGGCGGGGGAAATGCGCGGGCAAGGGGGGCGTGCCCAGGGGCAGCTCGCTCACCAGGGCGCCACCCGCGGCCACGATGGCCTCTGCCAGCGCGGCATGACGCGCGGGGTAGATGCGATCCGCGCCCGTGCCCAGCACGGCCAGCGTGCCGCCGCCGCCCGTGCCGGCGGCCAGTGCGCCCTGGTGTGCGGCCGCGTCGATCCCCGCGGCGAGCCCGCTGACGACGCACCACCCCTCGGCCGCCAGGCGCCGGGCGAAGGCCTGGGCATTGTCGCGCCCGCCCGCCGTGGCGCGGCGCGCGCCCACCACCGCCAGCGCCGGGCGCGACAGCGCGGCCGGATCGCCGACCACGTACAGCAGCAGCGGCGGGTCGGACAACTGCCGCAGCAGCGCGGGGTAGCCCGCATCGTCCCAGGCAAGGCCGGATCGCCCGGGCAAGGCCAGCCACGCCTGGACGGCGGCCCAGCGCCGCTGCAGTTCCGCGCCCGCGGGCGCGGCCATCTGCAGGGCCAGCGGCGTGCCCAGCACGGCGGCCAGGCGGGTGACGCTGCTGGCATACACCGCCGCGGCGCTGCCGCAGGCTGCCAGCACGCGACGTCCCAGCGCGGGCGTGAGGTCGGGCTCGAGCGCCAGGCGAAAGGCCGGCGGCAACGCGGGAATGGCGGGCATGGCGACAGGGGGCGGGGGGCGGACCTGCCGGTGTAGCACGGCCCCGGGCCGCTCGACCGGGCACTGCGTCGCAGGACACACACCCCCACCCGTCGCGGCCGCCACCTACGCCGATAGTCACTAACTATTGGCGACAACACCTTGATTTAACTATACTTGTGAGATCGCCAAGAATCCCCCAGAGGGTGCCACCATGGCCAAACTGCTCCCCATCCTGCACTACCCGGACCCGCGCCTCTTCACCAAGGCCAAGCCCGTCGCCGCCGTCGACGACCGCATCCGCACGCTCGTCGCGGACATGGCCAAGACCATGTACGAAGCGCCCGGCGTCGGCCTGGCCGCCTCGCAGGTCGACGTGCACGAGCGCGTGGTCGTGATCGACGTCTCCGAAACCGCAGACGACCTGCTGGTCCTCATCAACCCCGAGATCACCTGGCGCAGCCCGGAACGCCTGACCTACGAAGAAGGCTGCCTGTCCGTGCCGGGCGTGTACGACAAGGTCGAGCGCGCCGAGCGCGTGCGCGTCAAGGCGCTGGACATCGACGGCACGTCGCGGGAAATCGAAGCCGACGGCCTGCTGGCCATCTGCGTCCAGCACGAGCTCGACCATCTCGATGGCAAGGTCTTCGTCGAATACCTGTCGCCGCTCAAGCAGACGCGCATCAAGACCCGACTGCGCAAGCAGGAACGCCAGGCCGCCGCGGCCTGACCCGGGCGCGCGCCCGCGGCGCGGCCCCTACGCCATTTGCCGACCCGCCAGGGCGGCCCCCACCGTCGCCCATGCGCCTTGTCTTTGCTGGAACCCCGGAATTCGCCCGTATCGCCTTCACGGCGCTGCGCGATGCCGGACATGAGATCCCCCTCGTCCTCACCCAACCCGATCGGCCCGCCGGCCGTGGCCTGAAGCTCACGCCCAGCCCGGTCAAGGTCGCCGCGCTCGACGCCGGCGCCACCGTGCTGCAGCCGCGCAGCCTGCGCCTGGACGGACGCCATCCGGACGAAGCGGCCGAAGCGCGTGCCGCGCTGCAGGCCGCCGCACCCGACGTGATGGTGGTGGCCGCCTACGGGCTGATCCTGCCCGCCTGGGTGCTGGAGCTGCCGCGCCTGGGCTGCCTGAACATCCACGCGAGCCTGCTGCCACGCTGGCGCGGTGCCGCGCCCATCCAGCGGGCCATCGAGGCCGGCGATGCCGAGACGGGCATCACCATCATGCAGATGGACGAGGGCCTGGACACGGGCGACATGCTGTTGCGCGACGCCGTGCCCATCGATGCGCAGACCACCGCCGCCCGCCTGCACGATGTGCTGGCCGACATGGGTGGACGCCTGATCGTGCAGGCGCTGCAGGACGCCGAGCAGGGCGCGCTGCGCGCCGTGCCCCAGCCGGCGGACGGCGTGACCTACGCGGCCAAGCTCGACAAGGCCGAATCGCGCCTGGACCTGGGCCAGGATGCCGCGCAGCTCGCGCGCCGCATCGCGGCCTTCGATCCGGTGCCCGGCGCCACCGTGGCGCTGCCTGGCCTGGCCGACCCGGTCAAGGTCTGGCGCGCCCAGGCCCTGCCCGGGACCACCGACGCCGCGCCCGGCAGCGTGCTGGCAAGCGGCCCGCAAGGCATCGACCTTGCCACCGGCGCCGGCGTGCTGCGGCTCCTCGAACTGCAGAAGGCGGGTGGCAAGCGCCAGCCCGTGGACATCTTCACGCGCAACTGGACACCTGCGGCATGAACCATCCGACACGCCCCGCGGGCCCGCGCGCCCGCCCCACGCTTTCCGCACGCCGCCCCGGCGATCGCGCCAGCGGTCCGCGGCCCGATCCGGCCGTCGTGCCCTTCGCGGACGTGGCCACACCGCCGGGTGGCGCGCCCGCGCTGGGCCGCCTGCTGCTGACCGCGGCGCAGATCTGCGCCGACGTGCAGGCCGGCGTCTCGCTGACGGAAAGCCTGGCGCGCGCGCCCGGCGAGCTGCGGCCCGGCACGCAGGCCCTGGCGTTCCACACCATGCGCCACCTGGGCTGGGCCCGGGCCGTGCGCGACCAGCTGCTGGACCGCATCCCGGCGCAGCCCCTGCTCGATCCCTTGCTGCTGGTGGCGCTGACCCTGCTCGCCGCGGCCGACGCCCCGGCTGGCGAGCGCGACGGCACGCCGCGCTATGCCGCCCATACGGTGGTCGACCAGACGGTGCAGGCGGCAGCCGCGCATCCCGAGCTTGCCCGCTACAAGGGCCTGCTGAACGCCTGCCTGCGTCGCTTCCTGCGCGAACAGGCCACGCTCGACGAAGGTGCGCGCCGGCTGCCGGAAGGCCACTGGAACTATCCGGGCTGGTGGGTCAGCGAGGTGCGCCGCGCGCATCCGCAGGCCTGGCAGGACGTGCTGCGCGCCGGCAGCGCACCCGGCCCCCTCACGCTGCGCATCAACCGGCGCCGGGCCGACGTGGCCCAGGTCGCGGCCGCGCTGGCCGATGCCGGCGTGGACAGCACGCCGTGCGGCGCGGCGGGCCTCGTGCTGCGCACGGCCCGCCCCGTGCACCAGCTGCCGGGCTTTGCCGAGGGCTGGTGGTCGGTGCAGGACGCGGGGGCCCAGCGGGCCGCACCGCTGCTCGACGTGCGCGATGGCATGCGCGTGCTCGACGCCTGCGCGGCGCCCGGCGGCAAGACCGCCCACCTGCTGGAACTTGCCGACGTCGAGCTGCTGGCCCTGGATGCCGATGCCGTGCGCCTGGCCCGGGTCACCGAGACCCTGGACCGCCTGGGCCTGCAGGCCACGCTGCGGGCCGCCCCCGCCGAGCACCTGGACGCGTGGTGGGACGGCAAGCCGTTCGATGCGGTGCTGGCCGACGTGCCCTGCACCGCCTCGGGGATCGTGCGTCGGCACCCCGACATCCGGTGGTTGCGCAGGCACAACGACCTGAACCGCACTGCCGCGCTGCAGGCCCGCATCGTCGATGCGCTGTGGCAGGTCACTGCCCCGGGTGGTAAATTGCTTTATGCCACCTGCTCCGTGTTTCCTGCGGAGGGCGAGCGTCAGGCCGAAGCCTTTGCGGCACGTCACGCGAATGCTCGCCGCCTGGACGCCCCGGGCCAACTCCTCCCCGCCGTGCCTGAAGCCGCCGCGTGCGAACAGCACGACGGCTTCTTCTACGCACTCTTCGAGAAAGCCTGACCGCATGTTGCGCTGCCTGGTCGCCCGCCTGCTGATCCTGATAACGCTGTGGGCCCCGGGCGCCGCAGCGCTCGCGCAGCAGGCTTCCGTGGTCGAGGCGATCACCGCGACCCGCCACGACGACGGCTGGCGTCTGGACGCCGACATTTCGGTCGAACTGAACGAGCAACTGCGCAACGCGGCCGAGCGCGGGCTGCCGCTGTACTTCTCGGCGGACGTCGTGGTCAACCAGCCGCGCTGGTGGTGGTTCGATGAACAGGTGCTCGCCACCGAAAGGCTCTGGAGCATCTCGTACAACGCCCTCATCCGCCAGTGGCGGGTGAGTGCCGGCGGCCTGGCGCTGCCGGTGGCCTCGCTCGACGAGGCCCTGGCGCTGGTGCGCCACATCCGGGGCTGGACCTTCGCCGCGCCCGACGCCTTCGCGCCCGGCGAGCGCTACCAGGGCCAGCTGCGCCTGCGCCTGGACGTCACGCAGCTCTCGCGTCCGCTGCAGGTCAACGCCATCAACAGCAGTGCCTGGGCCCTGTCCACGCCGTGGAAGAGCTTCGTGATCGACGTGCCCGAGCGGGGTGCCACGCCGTGAGCCGCTGGATGCGCTGGCTGCTGGGCGCCGCCATCGTCAGCGCGCTCGCGCTGCTCGGCCTGCTCGCCTGGTCGACCAACAACGCCTCGCAGCTGGACGCCTACTACCCGGTGCTGCTGGGCCTGAACACCGTGGTCGCGATCGGCCTGGGTGGCTGGGTGCTGTTCCTGGGCGTGCGGCTCGCGCGCCAGTTGCGCCGGCATGCCTTCGGTGCCCGCCTGACCGCGCGGCTGGCCTTTGCCTTCGCCCTGGTCGGCGTCGTGCCCGGGGTGCTGATCTACACCCTGTCGGTGGGCTTCATCTCGCGCTCCATCGAATCGTGGTTCAACGTGCGCGTGAACGCGGCGCTGGATGCGGGCCTGGACCTGGGCCGCGCGGCACTCGATTCGCGGCTGGTCGACCTCAACAACAAGGCGCGCGCCATGCAGCTGGAGCTGGGCGACGTGCCTGCCAGCCCGGACCCGGAGGTCGCGCTGACCCTGACCCGGCTGCGCGAGCGCCTGGCCGTGCCCGAAGCCCTGATCTTCACGGCCAACGGCTCGGTGGTCGCCTTTTCCACCAGCAGCTTCGGCACGCTCGCGCCCGACCTGCCGCCCCCGACGGTGATCCAGCAGGTGCGCGCCACCCGCAGCTACTCGGCCACCGAGGCGGCCACGCCGGATGCCGACAACACCCAGCTCGTGCTGCGCGTCATCGTGCCGCTGCTCGCGCGCACCGACTACGCCGACCTGAACACCTTCATGCGGCCGGACGCACGCTACCTGCAACTGGTGCAGGCCGTGCCCGACACCATCGCGACGGCGGCCAACCAGGTGCAGTCCGGCTATCGCGACTACCAGGAACTCGCGCTCTCGCGCCTGGGCCTGCGCAAGCTCTACGGCATCACGCTGACCCTGGCTGTGCTGCTGGCCGCCTTCACGGCCATCGGCGCGGCCTTTGCCCTGTCCTCGCGGCTGGTGCGCCCGCTGCTGCGCCTGGCGGCCGGCACGCACGCCGTCACCGTGGGCGACTTCCGGCAACTGCCCGAACCGCAGACGCGCGACGAAGTCGGCCAGCTCACCCGCTCGTTCAACGCCATGACGCGCCAGCTGGCCGAGGCGCGCCGCATGGTCGAGGCCAACCGCCTGCAGCTCGAGCGCTCCAATGCCTATCTCGAGAACGTGCTGGCCACGCTGTCCTCGGGCGTGCTGGTGTTCGACGAGACGTTTCGCCTGACCACGGTCAACCAGGGCGCGCAGCGCATCCTGGGGGCCGATCTGCGCACCGCGCCCGGCCGCCCGCTCGAGACCGTGCCGCACCTGGCCGGCTTTGCCAGCGCCATTCGCCAGGCCTTCGCCGCCCACGCGGCCACCGAAAGCAGCCGGCATCACTGGCAGCAGCAGATCGAGATCGCCAAGCCCGGTGACGGCGAGATGGCCGAGCCCGCCCCCGAGCCCTTCCTGCACCAGCGCCGCACCGCCACCACGCTGATGCTGCTCGTGCGCGGCTCGCATCTGGTGGTCGATGGCGCAGCCGGCTACGTGGTGGTGTTCGACGACATCACGGACGTCATCTCGGCGAGCCGCGTGGTGGCCTGGGGCGAAGTGGCGCGCCGCCTCGCCCACGAGATCAAGAATCCCCTCACGCCCATCCAGCTGTCGGCCGAACGACTGCAGGTCAAGCTCGAGGGCAAGCTCGAAGGCCCGGACGCGGCGCTGCTGCAGCGCGCGACCACCACCATCGTGAACCAGGTCGCCTCCATGCAGTCCATGGTCAACGACTTCCGCGACTATGCGCGCACGCCATCCCCCGTGCTGCAGAACACGGATGTGAATGCGCTGGTGGCCGACGTGCTCGCGCTGTATGGCTGGGATCCGCAGCACGCGCCGCATGGCAGCGGCGAGGGGGCCCGGCTGCAGGTGTCGCTGGCCGATCCGTTGCCGCACGCGCTGTGCGACCCGACGCAGATGCGCCAGATCATCCTGAACCTCGTGTCCAATGCCAGCGATGCCGTGGCGGGCTCCAAGGATCACCCGCCGCCGGACGACCCGACGATCAGCGTGACGACGCGCCCGGCCAATGCCAAACTGTCGGACGGCACGAGGCTTGCTGCCATCCAGCTGACTGTCACGGACAATGGCATGGGCTTTGCCGACAGTGTGTTGCAGCGTGCCTTCGAACCGTATGTCACGACCAAGCCTCGGGGCACCGGTCTTGGCCTGGCCATCGTGAAGAAGATCGTGGAAGAACACGGTGGCCGGATCGAGTTGGCCAACCGGCCCGAAGGTGGCGCTTTCGTTTCCATTCTGCTGACTCGTCTGGTCGAGACAGGCGCGGCAGGCCCCTCCCCCGTGTTACAAGACGGACATGAACCATAAAGTCTGCATGATTAAGGTGTCGCATGGCCAAGATTCTTGTGGTCGATGACGAAATCGGCATTCGGGAGCTGCTTTCGGAGATCCTGTATGACGAGGGCCACACGGTCGAACTGGCCGAAAACGCCACGCAGGCGCGCGAAGCGCGCCAGGCGGGTCGACCTGACCTCGTTCTCCTCGATATCTGGATGCCGGACACCGATGGCGTGAGTCTGTTGAAGGAGTGGTCCTCGCAAGGGCTGCTGACCATGCCGGTGATCATGATGAGCGGGCACGCCACCATCGACACGGCGGTGGAAGCCACGCGCATCGGCGCCCTGAACTTCCTCGAAAAGCCCATCACGCTGCAGCGCCTGCTCAAGGCCGTGCAGACGGGCCTGCAGGCTGGCGAACGCGCGCAGCGGCATGCCACCGCGGCGCCCGCCGGCGTGGTCCAGCCGCCACCCAGCGCCGCGACGGCCAGCGTGGCCGCACCGGGCCCGGACGTCGCCCCCAGCGCCACGCCTGCCGAGCCCGCGCCGACGGACACGGTGGTGCTCTCGGGCCAGGGTGGCGACGCCAGCCTGGGCAGCATCGCGCTCAACCAGCCGCTGCGCGAAGCCCGCGATGCGTTCGAACGCATCTACTTCGAGCATCATCTGGCGGCCGAGAACGGCAGCATGACGCGCGTCGCGGACAAGACCGGCCTGGAACGCACCCACCTGTACCGCAAGCTCAAGCAGCTGGGCATCGACGTCAATCGTCGCAGCCGTCCCGCCAGCCGGGGCAACTGACACCCGACGCACCGGAACCCTGCCGTGAGAATCCTCATCCTCGGGGCGGGGCGCGTCGGCGCCAGCGTGGCCGAAAATCTGGTGTCCGAGCAGAACGACATCACGGTCATCGATACCAATGGCGAACTGCTGCTGGCACTGCAGGAACGCCTGGACCTGCGGGTCGTCGCCGGCAACGGTACCCACATTTCCGTCCTGCGATCCGCGGGCGCCGCCGACGCGGACATGCTCATCGCCTGCACGGCCAGCGACGAGGCCAATCTCGTGGCCTGCAAGGTCGCGCGCCAGGTCTTCAACGTCCCCCAGCGCATCGCCCGCATCCGCTCGACCGAATTCGCCGACCAGCCCGACATCATCGGTCCGGAAGGCTTTTGCGTCGATCACCTGATCAGCCCCGAACGCAGCGTCACCACCTACCTGCATCGCCTCATCGAATTCCCGCAGGCCCTGCAGGTGGTGGACTTCGCCGATGGCCAGGTCACGCTGGTGCTGGTCCAGGTACCGCGCGGCAGCCCGCTGGCGGGCCGTTGCGCGGGTGACATCGCCGCCGACCTGCCGGGCGTGGACGCCCATGTGCTGGCGATCTTTCGCGAAGACCGGGCCATCGAGGTCAATGCCCGCACCCTGGTGCAGACGGGCGACGAACTGCTGGTCCTGGCCGATGCCCGCACCGCGCGGGGCGCCGTGCAGGAACTGCGCCGGCGGTCCCGCGAGGCCCATTCGATCATGATCGCCGGGGGCGGCAACATCGGCGCGCGGCTCGCGCGCGAGCTCGCCGACGAGGGCTACGCCGTCAAGGTCATCGAGCACCAGCGCTCGCGCTGCGAAGCCCTGGCCGCCACCCTGCCCCGCCGCGTGCTGGTGCTGCAGGGCGATGCCACGGACGAGAACCTGCTCGAGGACGAGAACGTCGAGAACGTGGACGTGTTTCTCGCCCTGACCAACGACGACGAGAACAACATCATGTCGGCGCTGCTGGCCAAGCGCATGGGCGCCAGGCGCGTCATGTCGCTGATCGGCCGACGCAGCTACGGCGAACTGATGGAAGGCAGCCGCATCGACGTGGCGGTGGCCCCGGACCAGGCCACCATCGGCGAGCTGCTGCGCTATGTGCGCCGCGGCGACGTGGTGGCCGTGCACAAGCTGCGCCGCGGCGCGACCGAGGCGCTGGAGGCCGTCGCGCACGGCGACGCCAACTCGTCCAAGGTCGTGGGCCGGCGGGTGAGCCAGGTGCGCATGCCCGCGGGGGCCAGCATCGTCGCGGTCGTGCGCGGCGAGACCATCCTGCGGCCAGACCAGGATCCGGTCATCGCTGCCGACGATCACGTCATCCTGCTCGTCACCCGGCGCCGCCTGATCCCCAAGGTCGAGCAGCTGTTCCAGGTGTCCGCCTCCTTCTTCTGAGCATCCCATGAAACGCGTGCTGCCCATCCTGCACCTCACCGGGTTCACGATGGTCATCTTTTCGCTCACGATGCTCGTGCCGATCGGCGTGGCCGCCGCCACCGACGACGGCTCGCTCATGGCCTTCGTCGACGCCTTCATCGTGGCCCTGCTGCTGGGCGGCGTCCCGTTTCTGGTGACGCGCCGCCAGCAGCGCGAGCTGCAGGCCCGCGATGGCTTCCTGCTGGTGTCGCTCGCCTGGACGCTGCTGCCGCTGCTCGCCTGCCTGCCGCTGCTGATCCATTTCGATCGGGTGGGCACGCCGATCGGCTTCACGCAGGCCTACTTCGAAGCCATGTCGGCGCTGACCACCACCGGTGCCACCGTCCTATCCAACCTGGACGCCCTGCCCGCGGCCATCCATGTCTGGCGCGCCATCCTGGTGTGGATCGGCGGGTTGGGGATCCTGGTGCTGGCCGTCGCCATCCTGCCCCTGCTGGGCGTGGGCGGCAGCCAGGTGGTGCGCGCCGAGACGCCCGGCCCGATGAAGGACGACAAGCTCACCCCGCGCATCGCGGGCACCGCCAAGGCCTTGTACGCCATCTATGTCGGCATCTCGATCGCCTGCTGGCTGGCGTATCTGGCCGTCGGCCTGTCCGGCGTCGACGCCTTCGTGCATATGTGCGCCACCGTCGCGCTGGGCGGCTTTTCCACTCTGGACTCCAACATCGGCGGGTTCAACTCGCTGTCGGTGGAGATGGTCGCGCTCGTCTTCATGCTGCTGGGCGGCATCAACTTCGCCACGCACTTCCGGGTCTGGCGCTCGCGCAGCTTCACGGGCTACCGGCAATGTCCGGAGACACGCTACTTCCTCGCGATCGTGCTGGGCACCGGGCTGCTCGTCAGCGTGTATCTGTACGTCAAGGGCATCTACACCAACCCGTTCGATGCCCTGCGCTATGGCATGTTCAACAGCGTGTCCATGGCCACGACGACGGGCTTTGCCAACACCGACTTTTCGGCCTGGCCGGCGTCGGCCACCCTGGTCATGCTGGTGGTCTCGTGCTTTGCGGCGTCCAGCGGTTCCACCGGCGGGGGTATCAAGCTCATCCGCATGCTGCTGCTCGTGCGTCAGGCCGGTTACGAGCTCCTGCGCCTGGTGCACCCGCGGGCCGTCGCCCCGCTGCGCCTGGGCACGCGCATCGTCGATCCGCGCGTGCTGCTGGGCGTCATGGGCTTCATCTTCCTGTACGCCGCCACGCTGCTGCTGGCGACCCTGCTGCTGCTCAGCTCGGGACTGGATGGCACGACCGCCGTCACGGCCGCCCTGGCCAGCCTGAACAACACCGGCACGGGCCTGGGGCTGGTCGGCCCGGCCGGCAGCTTCGCCAACCTGACGGGCTTTCAGCTCTGGGTGTGCATCGTCACGATGCTGCTCGGCCGCCTGGAGCTCGCGACCGTGCTCGTGCTCTTCACGCGGATGTTCTGGCGCCGCTGAGCCGGCGCGCCGCGGGCACGCCGTCTGCTGTAGGAAATCAGCGCCGACGGCTTCACGGGCCTGTCGCATCACGTGGCTACACTGGCCCGCATCCGGGTGTCGAGGCAAGCGCCCCGCCCGGCCCAAGACCCATCAAACCAGAATACGGCGCCCTCACAGGAGACCGCCATGGACTCGATCCGATTCGTCCGCTCCCGATACAACTCGGTGGGCGTCGAACTCGAGTTGCAAATTCTCGACCCCGTCAGTTGCGACCTCGCCGGACGCGCCGACGAGTTGCTGGCGCAGTTCGCCGACCACGCGGCCGTGGACCGCATCAAGCCCGAACTGACGCGGGCGATGATCGAGATCAACTCATCCGTGCACGACCACCCGGCGGGCCTGCTCGCCGAAATGCGCGAGTTGCGCGATGCGCTGACCCATGCCGCCGCGCACATCGGCGTGCGCGTGGCAGGTGGCGGCGCGCATCCGTTCATGAGCTGGCGCGACTGCGACATCTACGACTCGCCGCGCTACCGGCGGCTGGCCGAGCTGTATGGGTACCTGGCACGCCAGTTCACCGTCTTCGGCCAGCACATCCACCTGGGGGTGGGTGGTGGCGATGCCGCCATCGATCTCATCCACCGGCTCTCGCCCTACGTGCCGCACCTGGTGGCCCTGTCGGCCTCCTCGCCCTATCGCGAAGGGGTGGACACGCTGTTTTCCTGCAGCCGCCTCAATGCAACCCACAGCTTTCCCCTGGCGGGCCACATGCCCGAATCGATTCGCGACTGGTACCAGTTCGAGGCGCACTACACCCGCATGCGCACGCTGGGCCTGGTGGAAAGCCTGAAGGATCTGTACTGGGACATCCGCCCCAAGCCCGATCTGGGCACGGTCGAGCTGCGCGTCTGCGACACCCCGCTGACGGTGGAGAAGGCCTGCCAGCTCGCCGCCTTCGTGCAGGCTCTCGCCGAGTGCGTGCGTCGGGACCCCACGCCCGATCCGCTGTTCTGGCTCGCCTATGACACCAACCGCTTCCAGGCTGCGCGCTTCGGCCTGCAGGCGGCCTACGTCACGCCGACGGGTGAACGCATGCGCCTGCTCTCGCACCTGGCGGCCACCTTCGAGCGCGTCATGCCGGTGGCCGACGAGCTGGGGACCGCGGACATGGTGAGCACGCTGCGTGACGAGGCGTTACGGCTGGGCAACGACGCGCAATGGTTGCGCACCCGCTTCCAGGACCAGCCGGACTTTCGCGCGCTGGTCAACGCGGCCGCGGATGCCTGGCGCGGCGACCCTGGCGTGGGCAGTGGCTCGGCGATGGGACCCGCACGGCGCCGCGTGCGCCACCGTGCCAGCCCGCTCACGCAGGGCATGCCGATGCTGCCCGCCGACCTGGCCGGATCACGCCCGGAACATCTGCACTGACCGCGCAAGGCGCAATGTCTGGCCCGCCGTGCCGTTACGCCTGCCTACAAGGCCTTACACACGGCGTGCACTCAGCATGCCAACGTGTGCCTCAACTCGGCGGGCCTGGAACTTGCTCTGCCGTACCGCTACCTCGATCAACACTCGTCCAAGGAGTCGAACCATGAACATCACGTCTTTCGCCAAGATCGCTGCGGTTTCCGTCGTTGCCATCGCTGCCACCGGCTGCTCCACCTGGGACAGCATGAGCGGCCGCCAGAAGGGTGCCGTGACCGGCGCCGGTGTCGGCGGTGTCGCGGGTGCCGCCATCACCAACGGTGGCGTGCTTGGCACCGTCGGTGGCGCTGCCATCGGTGGCGTGGTGGGCGATCAGATCGGCAAGCGCCGCTGATTCCGTCTTCCGTCAGAACCCCAAGGGGCTCGCGCCAGGTTGCCGTTCGGCGGCCTGCCGCGAGCCCCTTCCCATGAGCATCCAGCCCAGCGCGACCAGCGGCCACAGCACGGCCATCTCGCGCAACAAGGCATCCAGATACAGCAGCCCGGTGAAGCCGGTGGCCACCGAGGCCTGAAAGTACCGGTCCAGCGGGAACAGATTGACGATCGCGAGCTGCCCGACCAGCGCCAGAATGGCAGCACGTCGCTGCCAGATCGCCGGTGCGGCGGCTAGCGCCATCGACACCAGCAGCCCCAGCAGCAGTCCGCGCCAGGCGCCCGGCGTCAGCCAGGCGAACACCGCCGGCCCCCCGGGCGGCGCCAGGGGCTGGGCGGCGGCCTTGATGCTCAGCGCGACCAGCAGCATCAGCGGCACCAGCACCGGCCGCAAGGCGAACGGGCGCAGGCAGTGCATGACGAGCATGCTCACGCCCACGATGGCAAAGGTGGTGCACAGCTGTTCGGCGCGGGCGCGCCAGATCGGGTCCAGCGTCGCAAGCCCCGGTATCCAGGTTTCCGGCCGGAAGCTGTCCTCCGGAAACAGCCCGATGACGTCACCGGTCCCGAACAGCATGGGCTGCGCCGGAACCTGGGCGAGGATCCACAGGCCGGCCAGGACGATGGCCGAATGCGTGCCCGGCATCAGCACCTGGCGTCCCCAGTGCACTTCCCAATCCGCATCGATGACCCGCCGCGCCGTCAGCACGCCGAACACGGCGCCGATGAACGCGCCTGCCGTGTTGGCGGCGAAGTCGACATTGGAGGCGACGCGACCGGGCAGGTAGGTCTGGATCGATTCCACGCTGGCGGACATGGCCGCGCACACACAGGTGGCCAGGATGACGGCGGTGGCACCGCGGATCGCAGGGCGCAGCGACCACGCCAGCAGCACGCCCACCGGCAGGTAGGCCACGACGTTCCAGGCGATCTCGGGCAGCGTCCAGTAGCGCGGCCAGGGCGCCCAGAGCCAGGCGAACGGTGAGACGCCGGGGCTGACCCAGTCGCGGGCCGGAAAGAAGCTGCCATAGACGAGCAGACCGACCGACACGAGAAATGCCAGCCTTGCGGTCGGCGAGCCCGCCCCCGGCGACGATCCGTCGCCGGACATTCAGCGCACGCCGGTGCCGGTGGTGCGCAGGGCGGCCTGCTGGGACAGCCATTCGGCGATGTTGTCGGACACGGCGTCCACGGCGCTGCGCAGAGCGCGCGCGCCGCCAGGCGCATCCCCGCTGGCGGCCGGCACGCTCAGGGCCAGGCGCAGCTGGTCCAGGACCTGGCCGTTGCGGGTCAGTACCGCGCGCAAGGCGATGTCGCCTGCGCTCACCGGCCCGCCCGCGCCCCCGGCGGCAGGGTCGAACACCTGTTCGAATCGTTCCAGCGTCACCCGCAGTTCAGGCAGGCCGCCGGTATTGGCCGGCAGCACCGGGCCTTCCACGGCCAGGCGCTCGCGCAGGCGCTGGCCCAGCAGTTCGGCAGGCGGGGACGCCCACTGATAGGACGCATAGGCCTGCGGCGACAGCGACCCCTTTTCGCGCCAGACCACGCCCGGGCTGCGCAGCAGGGGCGCGGCCTCCACCGCCGGCACGGCCAGCGGCGCGCGCGGGGGCAACTGCACGCGCGGCGCCTCGGTCACGCCGACGTCGAGCACCTGCGGCGCGGGCGCCACCTGGCCCAGGCTGCCGCAGGCCGCCAGCAGCGCGGCTCCCGCCACCAGCACCGACCCGCGCATCGCGCGCCGCATGTCTGCATATCCCAGCATCATCATTCTTCCTCTCGTTGCCACCGGGCGGCCTGGCGCCCCAACCCTCATTGTCTCTGGAATCCGGCAAAACCGGGTTCGCCCGGTCCGGGCCGCACCGGAGCGGGACCGAACAGCAGCGACTGCGGCGAGCGTTCGACGGCCTGCAGCGTACGGTTGGCCGACTGCGCCGCCTGCCCGACCTCGCTGACCGTTCCTGCCACCTGCGGCACGACGCCCGCCAGCTGCGAGGCGGCACGGCGCAGTTCGGCCACGCTCTGCGTCGCCTCGTCCACGATGCCGTTCGGCCCCGAAATGCCGGCCAGCGTGCGCCGCGCATCGGCCGCCAGCCCGGCGATCTCGCCCACGGCCTTGTTGGCATCGCGCGCGGCCTGGTTGAAGCTGCGCATCATCGGCACGGCCTCGGCCACCGCGGGCTTGAGCCCCACCAGCAGTTCATCGACCTGCTCGGTGGCGTCGGCCATGTTCTCCAGCGCGCGATGCAAGGCCTGCTGATTCTCGGGTCCCAGCATGGCCACGACCGAATCGCCGGCTGTCTGCAGGCGCTCCATGAGCTCGCCGGCCTGGTCCATCAGGCGCTCGGTGAGCCCGGGCTGCATGTCCAGGCGCGCGACGTGGCCGGGGCGCGATTCCAGCGGCTGCCCGAGCCGGCCATCGTCGTTCAGGTCGACGTAGGCCACGCCAGTGACCCCCTTCATCTCGATGGTGGCCTTGAGCGAATTCGTCATGGGCGTACCCGGCTGCACGCCGATGCGGATCAGCATGACGCCCTGGCCGTCCTTCTCGAAGCCGATCGACTGGACCTTGCCCACCAGCAGGCCACGATAGCGTACGTCGGCCTGCGGCGTGAGCCCGCGAACCGACCCCACCGTGACCAGATCGTAGGGCACCAGGTCGGTGTTGTCACGGTTCAGCCACATCACCACCAAGGCCGCCGCGGCGGCCAGCAGGAGCGTGAACAGGCCCGCGATCAGGGCATGGCTACGGTTTTCCATCGTCGTGGTGCTCCTGCGCACTCGTGTCGTTCATTTCCCGGGCGCGCAGGCCGCGCTCGCCCAGGAAGAAGGTTTTGATGAAGGGGTGATCGAACGCGAGCACGTCATCGACGGGCGCGCAGACGATCACCTTCCTGTCCGCCAGGACCGCCACGCGCTCGGACAGCGCGAACAGCGTGTCCAGGTCGTGGGTGATCATGACGACGGTGAAGCCCAGTTGCCGATGCAGCCGGCGGATCAGGGCCACGAACTCGTCGGACCGCGTCGGGTCCAGGCCGGCCGTGGGCTCGTCCAGGAACACCAGCTCGGGGTCCAGTGCCAGCGCGCGCGCCAGCGCGACGCGCTTGACCATGCCGCCGGACAGATCGGACGGCGCCTTGTTGGCGTCGTCCCCGGTCAGGCCGACCAGCGACAGCCGGGTCGTGACGACATCGCGCACCACCGACTCCGGCAGCGAGCGCAGCTCGCGCAAGGGCAGCGCCACGTTGTCGAACACCGACAGGGCCGAGAACAGCGCGCCGGACTGAAACAACACCCCCCAGCGCTGGCGCAGGGCGAAGCGTTCGCGCGCCGAGCCGCTGCGCGGGCCCTGCCCGAAGACCTTGATGGTGCCGGCAGCCGGTGCCTCCAGGCCCAGGATCTGGCGCAGCAACACCGTCTTGCCGGTGCCCGAGCCGCCCACCAGGGTCAGGATCTCGCCGCGGCGCACCGTCAGCGACAGGTCCTCGTGCACGACGTGCTTGCCGAACGCCGTGCGCAGGCCCTGGATCTCCACGACCGGCTCGCCCGCGCCCTCGCGGGGCGGCGCCTCGGTCCGCGTCTGCGCCTGTTTCTGTTCCTGTGCCTGTGCGCTCACCAGCCCACCTCGCTGAAAACGATGGCGCAGACCGCATCGGCCAGGATGACGGCCGTGATCGAGGTCACGACCGACGCCGTGGTGCCGCGGCCCAGGCTCTCGGTGTTGGGCTCGATGCGCAGGCCGTAGTGGCAGGCGATCAGCGCGATCAGGCCGCCGAAGATGAAACCCTTGCCAAAGCCGATCCAGAAGTTGCCGATCGACACGGCATCGCGCAGGGACAGCAGGAACCAGGTCGGCGACAGGTCCAGCGTCACGGCGGCCACCACCATGCCGCCCAGCAGCGCCATCGCGTCGGTCCACAGGATCACCAGCGGCATCGCGATCGCCAGCGCGATCACGCGCGGCAGGACCAGGCGCTGACCGTGCGAGATGCCCATGACCCGCATGGCGTCCAGTTCCTCGGTGACGCGCATGACGCCGATCTGCGCCGTGATGGCCGAGCCCGAGCGGCCGGCGACCAGGATCGCCGCCAGCACCGGGCCCAGTTCGCGCACGACCGCCACCCCCAGCAGGTCCACGATGTAGACCGAGGCGCCGAACAGCGCCAGCTGCTGCGCCGACAGATAGGACAGCACCACGCCGATCAGAAAGCCCACCAGCGCCGTGATGATCAGCGCCTGCGCGCCCGCGTGGTAGATCTGTGCGGAGATCTCGCGCCAGGGTCCGCGCAGCGGCTTGGCGAAGAACAGGCCCAGGTCGATGAGAAGCTGCCCCAGCAGCATCGTCATGTCGCGGGCATGCAGGTAGAAGCCATACACGCCATCGCCCACGCGGCGCACGGCGGCGAAGGACTCGCGCGTGGGCGGGGGCACGGGCTCGCGGCCGTGCTCCTGCATCATGTCGAAGGTGTCGGACGCCGTGTCGGACATCTCCAGCCTGGCCGGCAGCTGGCGGCCCCAGGCCTCCCACAGCAGCTGCGCGCCCACCGCATCCAGGCTGTCGACGCCGCGCAGGTCCCACGCCGCGTCGGTGCCGGCGTCGGCCAGCGCACGCTGGCGGCGCCGCACCTCGCGCTTGTCGCGCAGCGCCTGCACCGTCCAGTGGCCGCGCACCTGCACGACGCCCTCGCGCCCGCTGCCCTCGCGGATGACCGCGGCGTTATCGGCGGCCACGGGACGTCACCCTGCCGCGCCCGCAACCGCGCGCCGACCCTACAATATCGATCATCCCGTGGGCGTCCGCCCCCATCCCTTGCCGCATGCCTGTGCCAGCTCCTTCCGAACTGCCTGATCCCGACGTCCTGGCGCATCGACTGCGACAGCGTTTGCCCACATGGTCCGACGTCCGCTGGACGTCATCGACCGGATCCACGAATACCGACCTGGTTGCTGCCGCGCGGGCCGGTGCCGAGTTACCGCGTCTGCTGGGTACCGACGAACAGACAGGCGGGCGCGGCCGGGCGAATCGCAACTTTCGTACCGAGCCCGGCGACGCGCTCATGTTCTCGTGCGCCTTCGACACGCCGCTGCCGCCCGCTGCCCTGCCGACGCTGTCCGTGCGCCTGGGACTGGCCGCGTGCGAAGCCCTGGCAGCTCGACTGTATGTGGGTCACCGATTGTGCCTGAAATGGCCGAACGATCTGCAGTGGGGCGACGCCAAGCTCGCCGGCATCCTGATGGAAAGCGCGGGCTTTGGCCGCGCCGGTTCGCGCCTGGTCATCGGCATCGGCATCAATCTGCGCGGCGCGGCGCGCCTGGGCGCGCTGCTCGGCCGCGCGGTCGCCGACTGGGAGGCCACCGGCTGGCCCGTCGCGCGCGATGTGCTGTGCGCGAGCGTGGCCGACGCCTGGCAGGAAGCCTTGCGCGAGGCGCAGGACGAATGGCAGCCCGGCGTCGGCCTGCCCGGCCTGCCCGCGCGCTTTGCCGCCTTCGATGCGCTGGCCGGCAAACCCGTCAACGTCCTGCAGGACGGCGTGGTGCAGCGCCAGGGCCTGGCCCTGGGCGTGGCGCCCGACGGCCAGCTGCGCCTGCGGGACGAGGCCGGGGAATTCCTGGTCAACGTCGGCGACATCTCGGTGCGCACGCAGCCCGAGGCCACGGCGACCCCGCCCGCGGTGGCCGCGCACGCCCACGGGCCGGCACGCGCGCCGGACGCGGCGTGGCCGCAGCCGGATCCCGATAGCACCCCCACGCCTTCGGCGCCGGGCTCGACCCAGGCTGAGCGCCCGTGAAACTGCTCCTGGATGCCGGCAACTCCCGCGTCAAGCTGGGCTGGCTGACGCCGGACGGCACCCGCGAGCCCGCCGCCGCCGCCCTGCCGCGCGACGGCCTGGCCCAGGCGCTCGCGGCGTGGCTTGGCGCGCTCCCCGCCGCCCCGACCTCGGCCCACGGCGTGAACGTCGGCGGACTCGATCTGGCCGCGCAGCTCGAGCGCGGCCTGGCGCCGCTGGGCTGTCCGCTCGTCTGGCACACCGCGCAGCCCGAGACCCTGGGCCTCATCAATGGCTATCGCGAGCCGGCCAGACTGGGTGCCGACCGCTGGCTCGCGCTGGTCGGGCTCTGGGCCCACCCGAGGCACCGGGCGGTACCGGGCGCGCCCGCGGCGACGCGCATCCTGGCCACCTTCGGCACGGCCACCACGGTCGACACGATCTCGGTCGATGGCCGCTTCCTGGGCGGGCTCATCCTGCCCGGCGTGCAGCTGATGCTCGACTCGCTCGCGCGCGGCACCGCCGATCTGCCCCTGGCGGGCGGAACCGCCGCCGACTTTCCGGATCACACCCATGCGGCCATCGTGTCCGGCGTGATCGCCGCGCAGGCGGGTGCCGTGCTGCGCCAGTGTCGCCTGGCGCGACGGCACTTCCCGGCGCATCCGGTGCAGGTGGCGGTCGCAGGCGGCGCGTGGCCGACCCTCGCCCCCGAGCTTGCCGACGTGCTGGCGGACCCAGGTCTGGCGAGTGCACCGCAAGTGCTGGATAATCCCGTGCTCGATGGGCTGGCCATGCTGGCCGGCGCCTCACCCGACGTGCCCCGTCCTTTCCATGCGTAATGTCTTTTTCCTGGTCCTGCTGGCCAACTTCCTGCTCTATGCGTTCGGCACGGGGGCCTTCGGCCCGCCGCCCCAGGAGCAGGGCCGCGAGGCCAACCGCATGAACCAGCAGATCCGCGCCGACTCGCTCAGCACGCGCCCGCTCAGCCCCTGATGCGCCCCACCAGCGCGGTGGTCGAGCGCTGGAATTCGAAGGGCACCGCCACCGCGCGCCCGCCCCAGGACTCCACCAGCGCCGTCTCCGGCAGGGTGCGCATGTCGTAATCGCCCCCTTTGACAATGATGTCCGGCCGCAGCGCGGCGATCAGCGCCTGCGGCGTGTCCTCGTCGAAAAACGTGACCGCATCGACGCAGGCAAGCGCAGCCAATAGCGCCGCGCGATCGCCCTCGCCATTGAGCGGGCGATCCGGGCCCTTGCCCAGCCGACGCGCCGAGGCGTCGGTGTTGATCGCCACGACCAGGCTCGCACCCAGCTGCGCCGCCTCGTCCAGATACGTGACGTGCCCCCGGTGCAGGATGTCGAAGACTCCGTTGGTGAACACCAGCGGCCGTGGCAGATCGCGCACGGCGGCCTCGGCCTGCGCGCGAGTGAGGATTTTGCGTTCGAAGCGCGCGGACATGGGACGACTCCAGAAAGAAGGGAACGGCGGGCAGACGGCGCACCGGCAGCGGGAGCGCCGATTGTAGTGGGGCCCGGGCTGCACGGCGGGCGTGGCGCTGGCCGCACCGGCCGCGCAAGCCAGGCGCAGCGGCGGCAGGCGCCCCGCGCAGACCAGATCGGGTATCGTTGCGCCCATGGCCGACGTCCACTTCACCTTCAATGCGCCCGACCGCATGCTGGCTGCCTGCCAGCTTGCGGAACAGAGCTATCGCGCCGGCGAGCGCCTGGCCGTCTACTGCCGCGACAAGCGTCGGCTGAACGCCTTCAACCGGTTGCTGTGGGAATACGAGCGCACCGCCTTCGTGCCCCACCTGCCGGCCGCCGACCCGCTGTCCGCGCGCACCCCCGTGGTCCTGACCGACGCCGTGCCCGAGACGGGCTTTGCCGCCATCCTCAACCTGGACGACCAGGTCGTGCCGGCGGCGGCGCGCGGCCCCCGCATCATCGAGATCGTGTCGGCCGACGCCGACGACCGGGCGTTTGCCCGCGAGCGCTGGCGCGCCTACAAGGCCGCCGGCCACACCCTTGTCCAGCGGGACCTGACCCGCGAGCCTGCCTGAGACTGCCATGACGCATCTGCCGCCATTCCGGACCCGGCAAACCGCCCCTGCGCCGCAGGCGGACGACGACCTGGACGATGACCTGCCCCTGCTGGGCGACGAAGCCGTGATCGATCACGACGAGGACGCCGTCTTCGGTCGGGACGACGTGCCGGTGCTGGGACGGGACGATGCGCTCGATGCCGACGATCTGCCGGTCCTGGGGCGGGAGGACGCCTTCCATCCCGACGATGTTCCGGTGCTGGGTGAGGACGATGCGCGCCATGCCGACGACGTGCCGGTGCTGGGGCGGGATGATGCCCTCGATACCGATGATGTGCCGGTGCTGGGCGAGGACGATGCCCTCGATGCGGATGATGTGCCGGTGCTGGGCGAGGACGAGGCCCTCGATGCCGATGACGTGCCGGTGCTGGGCGAGGACGACGCCCTCGATGCCGATGACGTGCCGGTGCTGGGCGAGGACGAGGCCCTCGATGCGGACGATGTGTCGCTGCTCGGTGAGGACGATGCCCTCGATGCGGACGGCCCGCTGCTGGGTGAGGACGATGCCCTCGATGCGGATGACGGACCGCTGCTGGGCGGCCACCACCCGCAGGACCCCGACGACGGTTCGATCCTGGGCAGCGGCGGTGCGCGCGGCGTCGACGATGCCTCGCACCTGCCCGATGACGCGCCGCACGAGGACGACATTCCCCTGCTGGGCGAAGACGACATCCTGGAGGCGGGCGAGCCGCTGCTGGGCGAAGACGCCGTGATCGAACGCGGCGACGCCTTGCCGCCGGCCGGCGAGGATGCGGGCGACGCCCGCGAGGCCGGTCGCCACGGCCCGGACGACACGGCCGATGCCGGACCGCCCTGGGCCCTCGATCAGGCCAGCGCCGTGACCGCCGCCACCGCTGCCATCACCGCGGCCATCCCGGCCGCGCTCGTCGCCCCCAGCGCGGCCACGCCCCGCTCCACGCGCCCTGCCGGCGCCCGCGACCTCAGCGACTTCGGCCCGGCCGCCGCGCTGGCCGGCGCCTGGGCAGCCCGCTACGACGCGCGCCAGACGGATGCGCGCACCGATGACGACGCGGGCACGGTGCCCTATGTTGCCGGTGCAGTCGCTGGTGCAGGTGCCGGTGCAGGTGCAGGTGCAGGTGCAGGTACGGGTACGGGTACGGATGCTGGTGTAGCTGCCGGTGCAGGTGCTCGCCCAGGCGCGGTTGCCGGCGCAGGCGCACGTGCCAGTGCAGTTGCAAGTGAAGGTGCAGGTACGAGTACAGGCGCGAATGCCGGTTCCACTGCCGTTCCCGGCGCACGTGCCGTTGATGCCACCGCGCCTGCAGACGCAGACGCCGTCGTCGAAGCACTGCCCGCGACCGGTGCCGCGGCCGACACCAACCCCCACCTCGTCGACACGGGCCTGTCCGCCGCCGACGAAGCCCTGGCCGACCGGATCGCCGACAGCGTCGTCGCCGCCCTGCTGCCCACCCTGCGCGACACGGTGCTGGACACCGTGCGCGACACGCTTGCCGCGGCGCGCCGACGCGACTGAGTCGCCTCGCCCGGGCCTGCGCTGCGCGGGATGAGGCGGATCGCCTAAAATGCGCGGTTATCCGTTCATTTTGCGAAACCGTCCCATGACGCAGTCTGCCAACGCCCCCGACACCGCGACCCCCGAGCTTCCGAAAAGCTTCGAGCCCCAGGCCATCGAAGCGCGCTGGTACCCGGTATGGGAAGAACGCGGCTACTTCGCGGGCGGGCAGCATGTCGCACCGACCGGCCAGACGCCCCCGCCCTTTGCCACGCAGCTGCCCCCGCCCAACGTCACGGGCACGCTGCACATGGGCCACGCCTTCAACCAGACCATCATGGATGGCCTGACGCGCTACTTCCGCATGCGCGGCGCCGACACGGCCTGGATCCCCGGCACCGACCACGCCGGCATCGCCACGCAGATCGTGGTCGAGCGCCGCCTGGACGCCGAAAAGATCACCCGCCACGACCTGGGCCGCGAGCGCTTCGTGGAAAAGGTCTGGGAATGGAAGCAGTTCTCCGGTGGCACCATCACCGGCCAGATGCGCCGCCTGGGCACCTCGCCCGACTGGCAGCGCGAGTACTTCACCATGGACGAGCGCATGTCGCGCGGCGTGGCCGAAGTCTTCGTGCGCCTCTTCGAGCAAGGCCTCATCTATCGCGGCAAGCGCCTCGTCAACTGGGACCCCAAGCTGCTGACCGCCGTCAGCGACCTGGAAGTGGTGAGCGAGGAAGAAGACGGCCACCTGTGGCTGATCCGCTATCCCATGGCAGAAGGCGACGAGTCGATCGTGGTGGCCACGACGCGTCCGGAAACCATGCTGGGCGACGTCGCCGTCATGGTCCATCCGGAAGACGAGCGCTATCGCCACCTGGTCGGCAAGCAGGTCCGCCTGCCGCTGACCGACCGCCTCATCCCCGTCATCGCCGATGACTACGTGGACCAGGAGTTCGGCACCGGCGCGGTCAAGGTGACCCCCGCCCACGACTTCAACGACTATGCCGTCGGCCAGCGCCACGGCCTGGCGCCCATCGCCATCCTGACGCTGGATGCGCGCATCAACGAGGCCGCGCCCGCGAAGTACCAGGGCCAGGACCGCTTCGACGCCCGCAAGGCCGTGGTGGCCGACCTGGAGGCCGCAGGCTTCCTGGTCGAGACCCGCAAGCACAAGCTGATGGTGCCGCGCGGCGACCGCACCAACGCGGTCATCGAGCCCATGCTGACCGACCAGTGGTTCATGGCGATGAGCAAGCCCGCGCCCGAAGGCACCCACAACCCCGGCAAGTCGATCACCGACGTCGCCCTGGAAGCCGTGGCCGACGGCCGCGTGAAGTTCCATCCCGACAACTGGGCGACCACCTATCGCCAATGGCTGGACAATATCCAGGACTGGTGCATCTCGCGCCAGCTGTGGTGGGGCCACCAGATCCCGGCCTGGTATGCCGACGACGGCCAGGTGTTCGTCGCGCGCACCGAAGAGGACGCCCGCGCGCAGGCCCAGGCCGCCGGCGTGACCGGCGCCCTGCGGCGCGACGAGGACGTGCTGGACACGTGGTTCTCGTCGGCCATCGTGCCCTTCACCACCCTGGGCTGGCCCGAGAAGACGCCGGACCTGTCCCGCTACCTGCCTTCCAGCGTGCTGGTGACGGGCTTTGACATCATCTTCTTCTGGGTCGCCCGGATGATCATGATGACCACCCACTTCACGGGCGAAGTGCCGTTCCGCGACGTCTACATGCATGGCCTCATCCGCGACGCGGAAGGCCAGAAGATGAGCAAGTCCAAGGGCAACACCCTGGACCCGGTCGACCTGATCGACGGCATCGACCTGGAGGCCTTGGTCGCCAAGCGCACCACCGGCCTGATGAACCCGCGCCAGGCCGAGTCCATCGCCAAGAAGACGCGCAAGGAATTCCCCACCGGCATTCCGGCCTATGGCGCCGATGCGCTGCGCTTCACCATGGCCGCCTACGCCACGCTGGGCCGCAACATCAACTTCGACCTCAAGCGCTGCGAAGGCTATCGCAACTTCTGCAACAAGCTGTGGAACGCGACGCGCTTCGTGCTGATGAACACCGAAGGCCACAGCATCGAGGGCGATGCCGAGCTGTCCTTCGCGGACCGCTGGATCATCAGCCAGCTGCAGCGCACCGAGCTGGAAGTGGCCAAGGGCTTTGCCGACTACCGCTTCGACAACATCGCCAACGCGCTGTACCGCTTCGTGTGGGACGAGTACTGCGACTGGTATGTCGAGCTCGCCAAGGTCCAGATCCAGCAGGGCACGCCCGCCCAGCAGACCGGCACCCGCCGCACGCTGATCCGCGTGCTGGAAACCGTGCTGCGCCTGGCCCACCCGGTCATCCCCTTCATCACCGAAGAACTCTGGCAGACCGTGTCCGTCGCTGCCGGTCGCCGTGCCGCGGGCGAGGAAACCTCGGTCAGCGTCCAGCCGTACCCGGTGGCCGACGACAGCCGCATCGATCCCGCCGCCGAGGCAGACGTGGCCGTCCTCAAGGCCCAGATCGAGGCCGTGCGCGCGCTGCGCGGCGAGATGTCGCTCGCACCCTCGGTGCGTGTGCCGCTCAACGCCAGCGGCGATCAGGCCGCCCTCACGCGCAACGCGCCCTACCTGGCTGCCCTGGCGCGCCTGTCCGAGGTCAATGTCGTGGACACCCTGCCCGACCTGGGCGCCCCCGTGCAGGTGGTCGGTGACGCGCGCCTGATGCTGCACGTGGAGATCGATGTCGAAGCCGAGAAGGCCCGCCTGGACAAGGAGATCGCCCGCCTGGAAGGCGAAGCCGGCCGCGCCCGCGCCAAGCTCGACAACCCGAGCTTCGTGCAACGCGCGCCCGCCGCCGTCGTCGACCAGGAAAAGAGCCGCATCGCGCAGTTCGAGCAGACGCTGGCGCAAGTGCGCGAGCAACGCGCCCGCCTGTAGGCTTTGGCGCACCGGGCCGCGCCACGCGGCCCGGGCGATGCGCTAGCCAGCGTCCGGGCGCGCCGGCGCACCCGACGGCAGCGCCTTGACCCTGCGGGCATCGGACGAACCGCCGTCCTGCCACGCCGTGGGCCGGGCAGACCCCGCCTTCCGACCGCCCGCAGCCGCTACGGGGCCGGGCGGGACGAACCCCGCCGGGTCGGCTCCAGGGCATGCTCCACCAGCCATCTGGCGCTGCGCAGGGCGCGTTCGACGACCGCGTCCAGCGGCATCAGCTGGTAGTCATCATTGAAGACCTCGAAACTGTAGTCGCCGCGATAGCCCAGCGACTCGAGCCGGCGCACGAACGCGAGCAGCTCCGCGCTGTGCACCCCCTCGCCCGGAAACACCCGCGCGTGCCGCGCGGTTTCCCGACGATCGTCGGGCGTGGGCACCTCGTCCACCAGGAAGTCCGCCAGCTGCACCAGGAAGATGCGCGTCGGATCGATCGCCTCCAGCGCCGCGACAGGCGTGCGCGCCGCCAGCCAGTGATAGCTGTCCAGCACGATGCCCAGGTTCGCGCAGTCGGCCTCGCGGATCCGGTCCCATGCCGTGGGCACCGTCGACACGTACCGCCCCCAGGACAGTCCCTCGTAGGCCACGCGCACCCCGAGCGGGGCGCCCAGCTCGCCAAGCGCGCGCAAGTCGCGGGCGATGGCGTGCGGCGCGCCACTGGCCTGCGGCGACGTCGAGGAGCAGGCCAGCAGCAGGGGCGCCTGCACCTCGCGCGCCTGCCCCAGCAGCACCTGCGCCACGTCCATGCGGTGCTCGCGGGCCGCGCCCGTCAGGCCTTCCGCGTCGCGCAGCACCTGAAACCCCGTGGCGCGCAGACCGCGCGCCCGCAGGGCCGACAGCACGCCCGCTTCCCCACCGGGATAGCCCGCCAGGTCCGTCGCACTGAGCATGACGTGTCGAAAGCCGCCCGCCGCCATGGCATCGAGCTTGGCATCCAGGGTGCCGGCAAGCGAAATGGTGTCCATGCCGAAGGCGTCGAGCATCATGGGGCGGTCCGTGTCGGGGTGCAAGGGTGAGGTACCGTCGCGCTGCAAGCACAGCCCGTGCCGACCCATATCGCATTCCTAGGGTTTTCCCTATAATCCGTCGAATCAGCCCTCGACCCGAGAGCCAATCGCCTGGCGAGCCACACCACCCCGTGGCGGCGTCGCGCGTTCCGGACGGACCCTCCATGGCCAGCGCCCCACCCTTCGCAGCTCCCGTCACCCTGCTCATCACCCGCCGCGTCGCCGCGGGCCGGTATGCCGACTTCCTCGCGTGGATCCGCCGCGGCGAAGCCCTGGCGCAGGCCTACCCCGGCCACCTCGGCTCGGGTGTGCTCTCGCCCCCGCCGGGGGGCGACGACTACCAGATCGTGTTCCGCTTCAGCGATGACGCCCGCCTGGCGGCCTGGGCCGATTCGCCCGAGCGCGAGCAGTGGCTCGCCGAGGGGGCCGACTTGGTCCACGAGGCCCGCGTGGCGCGCGCGAGCGGCATCGAAGGCTGGTTCGGCGCCAGCGCGCCGCCGCGCTGGAAGCAGGCCGTGACGATCTGGCTGGTGTTCTTTCCGGTGTCGCTGCTGTTCACGACCTTCGTGAGCGGCCACCTGGAAGGCCTGCCGCCCGTGCTGCGCGTGATGGTCAGCACGGCCATCCTGACCCCGATCATGGTCTTCTTCTTCATCCCGCTGGCCACGCGCGCCCTGCGGCGCTGGTTGGTGCCGGCAACCAAGACCTCGGCGGGCCACTCGCCGGGCTGATGCGCGCCCGGGCCGGCCTGCCGGCCCTGCGGCAATGCCGGCCAGGCCCGCGCGCCGCGGTGCCGCCCGCGCGGACTCAGCCCCGCCTGGCCAGCAGCGCCCGGCCCGCGCGCGACGCATACGGGCGCTGCAGGCGTTCCGAGATCCAGGCGCCGCAGTCGACCAGCCGATCCAGGTCGATGCCCGTCTCGACGCCCATGTCGTGCAGCAGATAGACCACGTCCTCGGTCGCGACGTTGCCGGTCGCGCCCTTGGCGTAGGGACAGCCGCCCAGGCCCGCCACCGAACTGTCGAAGGTGCGCACGCCGGCGTGCCACGCGGCGTGCACGTTCGCCACCGCCATGCCGTAGGTATCGTGGAAATGACCGGCCAATTGCGCCATCGGCACCTCGCGCGCGACCGCCTCGAGCATCGCCAGCACGCTGGCGGGCGAACCCGCGCCGATGGTGTCGCCCAGCGACACCTCGTAGGCGCCCAGGGCATGCAGGCGCGCCGCCACCTGCGCCACGGCAGCCGGCGCGATACGGCCGGCATAGGGACAGGCGATGACGCAGGACACGTAGGCCCGCACCCGCACGCCGCGCGCGCGCGCCGCATCGAAGATGGGCACGAAGCGGTCGATCGATTCGTCGATCGAGCAGTTGATGTTGCGCCGGGAAAAGTCCTCGGAGGCCGCGGCGAACACCGCCACCTCGCGGGCCCCGGCCGCCACGGCGGCCTCGAAGCCCTGCAGGTTGGGGGTCAGCACCGGATAGGACATGCCCTCGGCGGGCGGCAGGCCACGCATGACGTCGGCGTGGTCGGCCATCTGCGGCACCCAGCGCGGCGACACGAAGGCCGTCACCTCGATATCGCGCAGGCCCGTCAGCGCCAGCCGCTGGATGAGGCTGAGCTTGGTCTGCGTCGAGACGGGCTGCGCTTCGTTCTGCAGCCCGTCGCGCGGCCCCATCTCGACGATGCGCGCGGTGCCGCTCATGCTTGCGCCGCCTCGAAGTCGACCAGCTCCGCGCCCTCGCTCACCTGCTCGCCCGCCCCGAAGCGAAAGCCCTTGATCACGCCCTGGCGGGGCGCAAGGATCGTGTGCTCCATCTTCATGGCCTCCATGACGAGCAGCGGCGTGCCCTTCTCGACCTGGGTGCCGGGGGCGGCGCACAGCGTGATCACCTTGCCCGGCATGGGCGCGCGCAGGCCATGGTCGCCGGCCTCGTCCTCGGCGCCCGCGTGCAGGGTGTCCACCCGGGACAGCACCCAGGTGCGGCCCGCGAGGAACACGTGGCAACGGTCGGCGGCAGCCACCACGCTGGCGCGCAGTCGACGTCCATCCAGCCGCACGACCAGATCACCGGCGCCGGCGGGCTCGGCCTGCCCCTGCACCACCTGCCCCTGCACCGTCTGCCCATCCAGCGTCAGCCGGTAGCCCTCCGCCACGGGCTCGGCCACGACGTCCTGCACGATGTCGCCCACGCGCAGGACCAGGCGGCGCGCGGCCCGGCCGTGGTGCTGCCAGCCATCGCCCAGGCGCCAGGGCGAGCTCGCGTCGAATGCCTGGGCCGCGGCCGCGCGCGCCTGCCGGGCATCGGCCTGCAGCTCGGCCAGGGCGGCGACCAGCCAGACGTCCCGCGGCACCTCGCCTGCGTTGGCGAACAGGGTGTCGTGTTCGCGCTCGATGAGACCCGTGTCCAGCCGCGCCTCGGCAAACGAGGGCGAAGCCAGCAGACGCCCCAGGAAATCGATGTTGTTGGCCACGCCCACCACGCGGTACTGCGCCAGGGCGTCGCGCAGACGGCGCAGCGCCTGGTCGCGGTCCTCGCCGCGAACGATCAGCTTGGCGATCATGGGGTCGTAGTGGGGCGAGATCTCGTCACCCTCCTCGACCCCGGTGTCCACCCGCACGTCCGGCCCCTGCCGGGGCGGCGCCAGGTGCACCAGCCGCCCCGTGGACGGCAGAAAGCCGCGGTCCGGATCCTCGGCATAGATGCGCGCCTCGATGGCGTGGCCGTGCAGGCGCAGGTCTTCCTGCGCCAGCGGCAGCGGCTCGCCGCTCGCCACGCGCAACTGCCACTCGACCAGGTCCAGGCCCGTCACCATTTCCGTGACGGGGTGCTCGACCTGCAGGCGCGTGTTCATCTCCATGAAGAAGAACTTGCCGTCCTGCGTGGCGATGAATTCGACCGTGCCCGCGCCGACATAGCCCACGGCGCGTGCGGCATCGACCGCCGCCTTGCCCATCGCCGCCCGGCGCTCGGGCGTCATGCCCGGGGCGGGCGCTTCTTCCAGCACCTTCTGGTGGCGGCGCTGCACCGAACAGTCGCGCTCGAACAGGTACACGCAGTTGCCCTGCGTGTCGCCAAACACCTGGATCTCGATGTGGCGCGGCTGCAGGATGTACTTCTCGATCAGCACGTCATCGTCGCCAAAGGCGTTGATCGCCTCGCGTTTGCACGACGCGAGCGCCGCGGCGAACTCGGCGGCGGCATCCACCCGGCGCATGCCTTTGCCGCCGCCGCCCGCGCTGGCCTTGATCAGCACCGGGTAGCCGATCTCGGCCGCCTGCGCGGCCAGGAAGTCGGCGTCCTGGTTGTCGCCGTGGTAGCCCGGGGTCAGCGGCACGCCGGCCTGGGCCATCAGGGCCTTGGATGCAGCCTTCAGCCCCATGGCACGGATCGCCTCGGCGGGCGGGCCGATGAAGACGATGCCGGCCCGCCCGCAGGCCTCGGCAAAGCTGTCGTTCTCGGACAGAAAGCCATAGCCGGGGTGGATCGCTTCGGCGCCCGTCTGGCGGGCGGCCTCCAAGATGCGTTCGGCCACCAGGTAGGACTCGCGCGCCGGCGCGGGCCCGATGGCGACGGCCTCATCGGCCAGGCGCACATGGCGCGCGTTGGCATCGGCTTCGGAATACACGGCGACCGTGGCGATGCCAAGGCGCCGGGCGGTCGCGATGATGCGGCAGGCGATCTCGCCCCGGTTGGCGATCAGTATCTTCTTGAACATGCTTTGTCCCCTCAATGCTTGTCAGCGACCCACACCGGCGCACGCTTGTCGAGAAACGCGCTCAGGCCCTCGCGCGCCTGTGGCGTAGCGCGCAGGGTGGCGATGCGGCGCGCCGTGTCATCCACCATGTCGTCATCCACCGCGCCATGCGCCACGGCCCGGATGAGGTCGGTGGCGGCGGCCTGCGCCAGCGGCGAGCAGGCCAGCAGCGCGTCGATCAGCTCGTCCACCTTGGCGTCCAGCGCATCGGGCTCCACCACCTCGTGCGCCAGCCCCAGGGCAAGGGCGCGGGCCGCCGGAATGCGCTCGGCGGTCTGGAAGTAGCGGTAGGCCTGGCGCTCGCCCATGGCGCGCACCACGTAGGGGGCGATGGCCGCGGGGATGATGCCCAGGCGCGCCTCGGACGTGGCGAACAGCGCCGCCGTCGAGGCCACGCAGATATCGCAGGCCGACGCCAGGCCCACGCCGCCGCCCATGGCCGCGCCATGCACGCGGGCCAGGGTGGGCGTCGCGCACATCGAGATCGTGCGGAACAGGGTCGCCAGCTGGCGCGCATCGCGGTGGTTGGTGTCCAGGTCGGCCTCGCCCAGCCGGCGCATCCATGCCAGGTCGGCCCCGGCCGAAAAGCTCTTGCCCTCGGCGGCCAGCACGATGACGCGCACGTCGGCATCGGCGTCCAGCGTGGCGAATGCCTCGGTCAGCTCGGCGATCAGGGTTTCGTCAAAGGCATTGTGGATGGCGGGCCGGCTCATCCAGATCCAGCCCGCCGCGCCACGCCGCTCGATCTTCAGGGTCGAATGGGACATGGCGGCCTCACATCCGGAAGACGCCGAACGTCGTCGGCGCGATGGGGGTGTTCAGGGAGGCGGCCAGCGACAGCCCCAGCACGCGGCGGGTCTGCGCCGGGTCGGTGACGCCGTCGTCCCACAACCGGGCGGTGGCGTAGTACGGATGGCCCTGGGTCTCGAACTGCGCCCGGATGGGCGCCTTGAAGGCGTCCTCGTCCTCGGCGCTCCATTGCGCGCCGCGGCCCTCGATGCCCTCGCGGCGCACCGTGGCCAGCACCCCGGCCGCCTGTTCGCCGCCCATCACGCTGATGCGCGCATTGGGCCACATCCACAGAAAGCGCGGGCTGTAGGCCCGGCCGCACATGCCGTAGTTGCCGGCACCGAAGCTGCCGCCGATCAGCATGCTGATCTTGGGCACCTGGGTCGTGGCCACGGCCGTGACCATCTTGGCGCCGTGCTTGGCGATGCCTTCGTGCTCGTACTTGCGCCCCACCATGAAGCCCGAGATGTTCTGCAGGAAGACCAGCGGGATGCCGCGCTGCGAGCACAGCTCGATGAAATGTGCCCCCTTTTGCGCGGATTCGCCGAACAGGATGCCGTTGTTGGCGATGATGCCCACCGGCATGCCGTACAGGCTGGCAAAGCCCGTCACCAGCGTCGCGCCATAGCGCGCCTTGAATTCGTCAAAGCGCGAGCCATCCACCACGCGCGCGATGATCTCGCGCACGTCGTAGGGCTTGCGGGTGTCCTGGGGGATGATGCCGTAGATCTCGGCCGGGTCGTAGATCGGCTCCTCGCTGTCGCGCAGGTTCAGGACCGGCGCGCGGCGCCGATTGAAGTTGCGCACGATGCTGCGCGCGATCTGCAGGGCATGGGCATCGTTCTCGGCCAGATGGTCGGCCACGCCGGAGATCCGCGTGTGCACGTCCGCCCCGCCCAGTTCCTCGGCGCTGACCACTTCGCCCGTGGCGGCTTTCACCAGCGGCGGGCCGCCCAGGAAGATCGTGCCCTGGTTGCGCACGATGATCGTCTCGTCGCTCATGGCCGGCACGTAGGCCCCGCCCGCGGTGCACGAGCCCATCACCACGGCCACCTGGGGGATGCCCAGCGCGCTCATGTTGGCCTGGTTGAAGAAGATCCGGCCGAAGTGCTCGCGATCGGGAAACACATCGTCCTGCAGCGGCAGGAACGCGCCGCCCGAATCCACGAGGTAGATGCAGGGCAGCCCGTTCTGCTGGGCGATCTCCTGGGCGCGCAGGTGTTTCTTCACCGTCATCGGGTAATAGGTGCCGCCCTTGACGGTGGCGTCATTGGCCACCACCATGCACTCGACGCCTTCGATGGTGCCGATGCCGGCGATCATGCCCGCGCCCGGCGCATCCCCGCCGTACATGTCGTGCGCGGCCAGCTGGCCGATCTCCAGGAAGGCCGAGCCCGGGTCCAGCAGCTGGGCCACGCGCTCGCGCGGCAGCAGCTTGCCGCGCGCCACGTGGCGCTCGCGGGCCACCGGGCCACCACCCTGCTGGGCGGTGGCCACGCGCTCGCGCAGGTCCTGCAGCAGCCCGCCCATGGCGTCGGCATTGGCCCGGAATTCGGGGGAACGGGTGTCGATCTGGCTTTTCAGAATGGGCATCGTCGTCTCACTGCGTCTGCGCGAAGAGCTCACGGCCGATCAGCATGCGGCGGATCTCGCTCGTGCCGGCACCGATCTCGTACAGCTTGGCGTCGCGCCACAGCCGCTCCACCGGGAACTCCTTGGTGTAGCCCACCCCGCCCAGCGTCTGGATCGCCTCGCCGGCCATCCAGGTGGCCTTCTCCGCCGACACCAGGATCGCGCCCGCGGCATCCTTGCGCAGCGTGCGGGCGTGATCGGCGCGGTCGCACGCCGAGCCCACGGCATACACGTAGGCGCGGGTCGACTGCCACGTGGTGTACATGTCCGCGAGCTTGCCCTGCATCAGCTGGAACTCGCCGATGCTCTGGCCGAACTGTTTGCGATCGTGCACATAGGGCAGCACGATGTCCATGCAGGCGGCCATGATGCCCAGCGGCCCGCCCGAGAGCACCGCGCGCTCGTAGTCCAGGCCGCTCATCAGCACCTTCACCCCGTTGCCTTCGCCACCCAGCACGTTGTCCGCCGGCACCTCGCAGTCCTCGAAGAACACGGGATACGTGTTGGAGCCGCGCATGCCCAGCTTGTCCAGCTTGGCGCCAAAGCTCAGGCCCTTGAAGCTCTTCTCCAGGATGAAGGCGGTGATGCCCTTGGCACCGGCGGCCGGGTCGGTCTTGGCGTACACGACCAGGGTGTCGGCATCCCCGCCGTTGGTGATCCACATCTTCGCGCCATTCAACACGTACACGTCGCCGCGGCGCTCCGCGCGCAGCTTCATGCTGACGACGTCCGAGCCGGCATTGGGCTCGCTCATGGCGAGGGCACCGACGTGCTCGCCACTGATCAGGCGCGGCAGATAGCGCGCTTTCTGTTCGGGTGTGCCGTTGCGGTTGAGCTGGTTCACGCACAGGTTGGAATGCGCGCCATACGACAGACCGACCGAGGCCGAGGCCCGCGAGACTTCCTCCATCGCCACGATATGGGCCAGATAGCCCAGGCCCGTGCCGCCGTGCTCCTCGCTCACGGTCAGGCCGTGCAGGCCCAGATCGCCGAGCTTGCGCCAGAGATCGGCCGGGAACAGGTTGTCGTGATCGATCTGCGCCGCGCGCGGCGCGATCTCCTTGGCGGCAAAGCTGCGCACGGTGTCGCGCAGCATGTCGATGGTCTCGCCCAGCGCGTAGTTCAGGCCCGGGAGTTCAGTCATGGCGGTGTCTCCTGTTGTGGGAATGCGTCATGCGGCCGCGCCGACGGATGGCTGGCGGGCTGCAGGGTGTTCGAATGCCTGGGTGAGGCTGGCACGGCGTTCTTCGGCCGCGATCCGGTTGCCGTCCTTGACGTGGCCAAAGCCGCGGATGCTTTGCGGCAGGCGCGCCAGTTCCAGGGCGATGGAAAGATTGTCGGCGTTCAGCGCCTTGGCCACACGCTGCATGTGCTCGGTGAATTCCCCAATGGCGCGGCGCTCTTCGCGCCGCTCGGCGGTGTAGCCGAAGATGTCCAGCGGCGTGCCGCGCAGGCCGCGCGCGCGGGCGAGCCAGCGGTAGGCCGTGGCGATCCAGGGGCCGTAGGCCCGCTTGACCAGCCGGCCCTGCGCGTCGCGACGCGAGAACAGGGGAGGCGCCAGGTGAAAGCGCAGCGCATAGTCGCCTTCGAACTGGCTTGCCACGCGGTCGAAGAATCCTGTGGTCGCATAGAGTCGGGCCACTTCGTATTCATCCTTGTAGGCCATCAGCTTGTACAGGCTCACGGCGACCTCGCGTGCCAGCCTGTCCGTGCCGGTGCGCGCCTGCTCCTCGGCGGCGATGTCGCGCACCACGCGTTCGTAGCGTTCAGCGTAGGCGACATTCTGATAAGCCGACAAGCGTTGCACGCGATCGGCCAGCACCGCCTCCAGGGACAGTGTACGCGGCGGCATCATCACCACGGCACCACCTTTGTCCAGGCCCGCGGCGCGGCGCACGGCGGGCAGGTCCAGCGCCGCCTGGCGGCCCCAGGCGAACGCCGCCTGGTTCATGGCCACCGCCACGCCGTTGAGCGTGATGGCCTGCTGCAGGGCAGCCTCGCCCAAAGGGATCCAGCCGCGCTGCCAGACATAGCCCAGCAGGAACATGTTGGTGGCCACGGCATCGCCCATCAGGGCGGTGGCGATGGCGGTGGCCTCCAGGGATTCGCCCACCAGCGCCGCCTCGTTCACGCGCTGCAGCATGCCGGCTGGCGACGTCTGCCAGTCCGGGTTCTGCGTGAAGGCACCCGTGGGCGCCACGTCGGCGTTCATGACGGCATGGGTACGCGCCTTGTCCATGGCGGCCAGCGCATCCTTGCTGGCCCCCACCATCAGGTCGCAGCCGATGATCAGGTCCGCCTGGCTCGCCGCCACGCGCGCGGCATGCAGGCCTTGCGGCGCTGCGGCAAAGCGCACATGCGACATCACCGCCCCGCCCTTCTGGGCCAGGCCGGCCATGTCCAGCACCACGACGCCCTTGCGTTCGATGTGGGCCGCCATGCCCAGCAGCGCGCCGATGGTGACGACGCCCGTGCCACCGACCCCCGTGATGACGACATTCCAGGCGCGCGCGAGGTCCGGCAGCACCGGCGTGGGCAGGCCCGTGGGTGGCGCGACGCTGGCCTTGGCGGCCTTGCGCAACGTGCCGCCTTCGACCGTCACGAAGCTCGGGCAGAAACCCTTCACACAGGAAAAGTCCTTGTTGCACGAGCTCTGGTCGATGCGTCGCTTGCGGCCGAGCGGTGTTTCCAGCGGCAGGATCGACACGCAGTTGCTCTGCACGCCGCAATCGCCGCAGCCCTCGCAGACCTCCTCGTTGATCACCACCCGGCGCGGCGGGTCGACCAGCTCCTTCTTCTTGCGTCGGCGCCGCTTTTCCGCCGCGCAGGTCTGCGCGTACACGATCGCCGACACGCCCTTGACCTCGTGCAGCTCGCGCTGCAGGGCATCCATGCCATCGCGGTGCGAGATCCGTACCTGCCCGGGCACCCCCGCCATGCCCTCGTACAGATGCGGCTCGTCGCTGACCAGGTGCAGCGTCTGCACGCCTTCGGCCGCCAGCTGCTGCAGGATCTGCGGCACCGTGGGCGAACCCTCGACCGGCTGGCCGCCCGTCATGGCCACCGCGTCGTTGACCAGGATCTTGTAGGTGATGTTCACGCGCGCGGCGACCGCGGCGCGGATCGCCAGCGACCCGGAGTGCATGTAGGTGCCGTCGCCCAGGTTGGCGAAGATGTGCGGCGTATCCGTGAAGGCGGCCTGGCCGATCCAGCTGACCCCCTCGCCCCCCATCTGCGTGAAGGTCTCCGTGCGGCGGTTCATCCACTGCGCCATGTAATGGCAGCCGATGCCGGCCACGGCGCGCATGCCCTCCGGCACCTTGGTGCTGGTATTGTGGGGACATCCCGAACAGAAGTACGGCATGCGCTGTTCGCTGCCGGCCTCGATGCGGGCGCAGCCAGGCACCGCGCCTGCGTCGATCAGGTAAGGCTGCGCTGCCGCCGGCAGGGCCCGCGCGCCGAAGACCTTGACGATGCGCGCAGCCAGGACCTCGGCGATGTCCACCGGCGTCAGCTCGCCATTGGGCGAGAGCAGGATGCCGTCGTGTGGAACCTGCACCCACTCGCCCGTCTCGTCATACTTGCCCACGACCCGCGGACGCGAGCCGGCCGGCGCGTTGTACAGCTGCTCCTTCAGCTGGTATTCGATGATCTGGCGCTTTTCCTCGACGACCAGGATCTCGTCCAGGCCATCGGCAAATTCGCGGATGCACTGCGGCTCCAGCGGCCAGGACACGCCGATCTTCAGCAGCCGCAGGCCCATGCGGGCGGCCACTCTATCGTCGATGCCCATCATCGTCAGCGCCTCGCGCACGTCCAGGTAGCTCTTGCCCGTCGTGACGATGCCCAGACGGGCACCCGGCGCCTGCCAGTCCTGCCGGTTGAGCTGGTTCAGCCGCACATACTCCAGCAAGGCGTACAGGCGTTCTCTCTGCAGGCGATTTTCCTGCTCCAGCGGCGGATCGGGCCAGCGCATGTGAAAGCCGTCCGCCGGGATCGGATAGGTATCGGGGATCCGGATGTCGACGGCCATCGGATCGATCTCGAACGAGGCAGACGATTCGATCGTGTCGCTGATCGACTTGAAGCCGACCCAGCAGCCGGAGTACCGGGACATGGCGTAGCCGTGCAGCCCGAACTCGATGAACTCGCGCACGCCCGAGGGGTTGAGCACCGGAATCATCGCGGCGATGAAGGCGTGTTCGCTCTGGTGCGGCAGGCTGGAGGACTTGCAGGTGTGGTCATCGCCCGCCACCAGCAGCACGCCGCCATGCTGCGAACAGCCCGCGATGTTGCCGTGCTTGAACACGTCGCCGCTGCGGTCCACGCCCGGACCCTTGCCATACCAGAGGGCAAACACGCCATCCACGGTGGCCTTGGGGTCCAGGTTGACCATCTGCGAGCCCCATACGGCGGTGGCGGCCAGTTCCTCGTTCAGGCCGGGCACGAACTGCACGCGGTGGCCTTCGAGGTGCTTGCGGGCGCGCCACAGCTCCTGATCCAGCGCGCCCAGCGGCGAGCCGCGATAGCCGGACACGAAGCCGCCCGTCTTCAGGCCGGCGGCCTCGTCGCGCGCCTTCTGGGCCAGCAGCAGACGCACCAGCGCCTGCGTGCCGGTCATGTAGACGCGACCACGGGCCTGCAGGTACTTGTCGTCCAGCGTCACCTGCGTCTCGTTGCCGTGCTCGATCGAGCCGAACTGGCCAGCGGTCGCGCTGGGCACGGCATCCGTCGCACCGCTGCCCGACATGGCCGGAGCACGGTTGGCACCGTCGTCACGGTGCCGGGAAACTGTCACTGCTTCCATGGTGTCCCCTCCTGGATTTGTCGGTATGAGCCCATTCTGAATGCCATGCGTCACGCCGTAAAACGTATATATTCACTACGTGATATAGGAAAAATCGATGCCTGCGAACACACCCGTCCGATTCACGTTGCGACAGCTCCAGTACTTCGTGGCCGTGGCACGCGCAGGGCAGATCTCGTCCGCCGCGGCCGAGGCCAACGTGACCCAGTCGACCATGACCTCGGCCATTGCCGAGCTCGAACGCGTCCTGGGCACCCTGCTCTTCGAGCGCGGGCGCACGGGGGTGACGCTGACCTATCACGGTCACCTCTTCCTGCAGAACGCCAACGCCGTGCTGGACGCCGCCACCGAGGCGGCCGGCCAGCCGTTTCGCGAGCCCAGCACCGTGCAGGGCACCCTGGAGATCGCGGCGAGCTACACCGTGCTGGGTTATTTCCTGCTACCCCACCTGGCCAAGTTCCAGAAGCAACACCGGCAATCCCGCCTGGTGCCGGTGGAGAAGGATCGCCAGGCCATCGAACAGGGCGTGGCCAACGGCAGCCTGGAGCTCGCGGTCGCGCTGACCTCCAACCTGCATGACGCCAGACGCTTCCACCGCCTGCCGCTTGCCCGGTCGCGCCGCCAGCTCTGGCTTGCCAACGACCATCCGCTCGCCGACCGCGCCGAGGTATCCCTCGCGGACATCGCGCCCTACCCGTACGTCGTGCCCTCGGTGGACGAAGGCGAGACCAGCACGATGCGCTACTGGCATGACGCCGGGCTCACGCCGGCATCCGTGCTGCGCACCTCGTCCATGGAGGCCGTGCGCGAGATGGTGGCGCTCGGCATGGGCGTCACCATCCTGTCCGACATGGTCTTTCGGCCGTGGTCCCTCGACGGCCGGCGCCTGCGTACGGTGCCCCTGTCGCAGTCCATTCCACCGATGGAAGTCGGTCTCATCTGGTCCCGGGGCCGCAAGCTGGGCCCGCTTGCCGATGCCTTCTGTCGCTACCTGGAAGTCTCGGTGGCCACGCACGGCGCCACGTGATCCCGACGCTGTCAGCCGGCGCCCGCGACGGTGCCCAGGCGCGGTCCACGCAGGGGCATCGCGGGCCCCGCAGCGGCTCACGACGGCCCGGGTTGCGCCGGCAGCACGACCACCCCGTCCCCATCCATGGCGAGGAGATCGCCCGGGTGCACCCGCACGCCCTGAATGGTCACGGGCACGTCGCGCTCGCCCGTACCGTCCAGGCTGCCGCGTGCCGGCACGCTGCCCAGGGCAACGATGGCGATGTCCAGCGTCGCCAGCACCGCCACGTCCCGCACGGCGCCGTTGACGAGGATGCCTGTCCAGCCGTTCGCCGCGCCCAGGCGGGCCATGCGGTCCCCCAGCACGGCCGCCTGCGGATCGGCACCGGCATCGATCGCCAGAATGCGGCCATGACCGGGCTCGCGCAGGCACTGCAGCGCGAGCCCGGCGTCGGCGCGCACGCGCACCGTGGCCACCTGGCCCATGGCGCCCGGGCGGCCGCCAAACGCGCGCCAGGGTGCGACGCAAACCCGCGCGCCCTGGCCTTCACGATCACAGAGATCGGCCGTACAGGTCATCGTCATGGTGGCCCTCAGTCGACCTTGGCGCCGGATTGCACGATGAGCTTCTGGTGCTTGGCCAGCTCGGCGGCGAAGAAGGCCGGGGCTTCGTCCGGGCCGATGTAACGCTCCGTCAGGCCCTGCCCCCGGATCGCCGTGTTCGCCTCGGGCGACGCCAGCGCCTGGCGGACCGCATCGGCATACCGGGCCGTCACGTCCTTGGCGAGGCCGGCCGGGCCGATGAGGGCGATCCACGCATCGAAGGCGTAACCCGGCACGCCGGCCTGCGCCATGTAGGGCACCTCGGGCATCGCATCCGAGGGCATCGCCGTGCTCACGGCCAGGGCGCGCAATGCGCCCGACTTCACCTGTGGCGCCACCTGGGAGATCGACACGAAACCGACGTCGACCTGGCCACCGATCAGATCCGTGACCAGTTGCGCGGTGCCGCGATACGGGACGTGCTGCAGCTTGACGCCGGTTTCCCGCATCAGGAGCTCCATCGCCAGATGCAGCACGCTGCCATTGCCCGCCGAGCCATAGTTCAGCTTGCCGGGATTGGCCTTGGCGTACGCGATCAACGCCTGCACGTCGCTGGCGGGTACCTTGGGGTTGACCACCAGCAGCATCGGTACCGTCGCCACCACCGCGACGGGCGTGATGTCCTTCAGGCTGTCATAGGGAATGTTGTTGTAGATGCCGGGATTGATGACGTGATTGGACGAGATCATGCCCAATGTCCGGCCATCGGGCGCGGCCTTGACCAGCTGCGTCGTGCCGGGCACACCGCCCGCACCGGCCAGGTTCTCGACGATCAGGGTGTTTCCCGTTGCCCGGGTCAGGCCCGGCCCCAGGGCTCGCGCAATGGCGTCCACGGTGGAGCCCGCGGCGAGCGGAACGATCATGCGCACAGGCTGATCAGCGGCCTGTGCGGACGCGGCGCCGCCGAGCGCGGCGCTCGCCAGCAGCGCGCTCAGGACGGCGCGCCGGGTCAGAAAAAGCTGGGTCATCACGTGTCTCCGTTGTTGTTGTTGGCATGTCGGCGCACGAGCACGTCGAACGAAACGATCTCGCCGGCGATGGCACTGGCAGCGACGGTGGGCGGGCTGGCCAGCCAGACACTGCCTGGCCCGCCACGCCCGGGAAAATTCCGATTGATGGCACTGATGGTGACTTGATCCGCACGGCTGGAGCCGCCCGGCCCGCAGTTGCCGCAAGCCCCGCACGAGGGCTGCAGGATGCGTGCGCCCACGCGCGCGAAAGCGTCCAGATAGCCTGCCGCGATGCAGTAATCACGTACCGCGGTGGTGCCGAATTGAAGGAACAATTCGACGCCCGGTGCGACCCGCAGGCCCTGATCGGCGGCCCAGGACAGCACCTCGTGATATCGATCGAAATCCTCGCGCTTGCCGGCCGTGCACGAGCCACCGTAGGCGATGTCCACCTTCACCGGCTCGGCCAGTGCGGCCAGCGGCAGGCCATTGCCCGGGTCGCCTGGCGCGGCCAGCATGGGCGACACGGCGGCACAGTCGATGGGGATGGTCTGGGCATACGCCGCATCCGGATCGCTGTGCATCCAGTCCTCCAGCACGACGTCGATGCCGCGCCGCTCGCGCAGGAAGCGCACGGTCTGCGCATCGGGCGCCACGATGCCGGTGAAGCCACCGAGCTCCGCGGTCATGTTGGTGAGCGTGGCCCGCTCGTCCGTGTCCAGATGCGCCATGCCGGAGCCGGTGAATTCGAACACCTTGCCCACGCCGCCCCCTGACCGGATGAAGGGCTGGGCGAGCAGGTGCAGCACGATGTCCTTGGCGGTGACCCCCGGCCGCAGGCGCCCGTCCAGGACGATGCGCAGGCTTTGCGGCAGCGTGAGCCGCACCGCGCCCGTCACGAAGGCATTGGCCATGTCGGTCGTGCCCACGCCGAACGCCACGCAGCCCAGCGCCCCGCTGTGCGGCGTGTGCGAATCCGTGCCGACGACGACCTGCCCGGGCAGCGCATAGTGCTCGGCCATCATGGCGTGCGAGATGCCCGCGACGTTGCTCCCGTCATCATCGGCGGCCTCGCGCTCGGTGAGCGTGCGGTGCGTCCGCAGGCCATACTGCTCGGCGAAGGCGCGCTGGGCCTCGACCATCCGATGCACGTTGGGCACGAGGCCGCCGCGCACGTGCGCGGGACTTTCTTCGACGTACGAGGTGTGGTCCTCGAACACCACGATGCTGTCCGGATCGTGCAGCGCCAGGGGTTGGCCCAGCGTGGCGTGCAGCATGTGGGCGGCCATGCCGGTGTAGTACTCGTGGATGAAACGTCGGTCTGCGCGCACGAAGGCGCCGTCGCCAGGCCGGGGATCCGCCGGCGTCATCGCCGTGGCCAACAGGTGTTGCGCGACGATCTTCTCGAAGAGGGTGCGAGGGCGTGTCGTCGCCGGGCGACAGGATGCCTGCACGGCGCGCAAGTGGCGCTGGCCGAACCTGAGCAGACCGCCTTCGCGCAGGATGGCCGCGGCCAGCGAATCCCGCCCGGCCACGAGTTCGTCCAGCGAGATCGCTTCGCCGGCCTGGATGCGCGGAATCAGGCCAAGGTCCGTGGACGTGAACAAGCCGATGTTGTCCGCGTTCTGGCGGTAGATCCGTTCGAAACTGTCCGCCACGACGAGCCGCACGCCCGCCAGCTTCTCGGCCGTCGGACTGTGCTCGCGCGACGAGCCCTTGCCATAGCGCTTGCCCGCGACCACGACGTCCATCCCGCTCGCACGCAGCGCGTCCACGCCGATGGGGGCCTCGCCCTGGGCGCGAAAGCCGGTGTGGGGATAGCGGCCCAGCTTGTCGTCGAAATGCGTGAGGATCGGGAGCGGTGTGATCTCGTCCGTCGAGATGTCGTCACGCAGCGGCACGGCCTGCTCGAGGCTGACGGTGTCGCCCGCCAGAATGCGACGCACGACCTGAGCGGACTCGCTCAGAAAGAGGATGCGCGGCTGGAAAACCAGGGCTTGGGGATTGTTCGTCATCCCCCATCATGGCCGTGCCGCTGCAACCGGGGGAAGCGCCAAAGCGGCACAGGGGTCCGCGCGAAACGCGAGATCCGGGTTTACCCGTGAAAGCTGTCGATCAGCGCCTGGATCACCCGCGGCTGCGGCGTGCGGGCCAGTGCGTACAGATTCAGATGGCGATCCGCCCAGGCATCGGCGAGCGGCCGGCGGATGAAGTGCGACATGCCGGCGTAGGCTGCCGCCGCGCTGCGCGGGATCACCGCGATCCCCAGGCCCGCCTCCACCATGCGACAGACAGCGTCAAAGCAGCTGACCGAGACTTCCGGCGCAAAGCGCATCTGCATCGCCGCCGCACGCTCGTGCAGCGAGCGATCCAGCGCCCCGCCCTGATGCACGCCGATGACGGGGTAGTCGAGGACCTGCGCGAAGCCGATCGTCTCTTCATCGGCCAGCGGGTGCTCGCCGGGCACCACCACCTGCAAGGGGTCGTGGGCGAAGTGTCTGGTGAACAGCCCCGCGGGCACGGCCGTCTCGACGCCAATGCCCACGTCGGCACGATCGTCCAAACAGGCACGGATCACGTCACGGGTGTCGGCCTCGTGCAAGGCCACCCGCACGCCGGGATACTGGGCCCGCAACTGGCGCAGGCGCTCGGGCAGGAACCCGATCACGGCCGACATGTTGGCATACAGCCGGACCGTGCCTTGGACGTCGTCGCCCAGGATCTGCACTTCGCGCACGAGATCCTGCAGTTCGTCGTCCATGCGGGCGGCCCGCTCGAACACGAGTCGACCGGCGTCGGTCATCACGACGCCACGCGGCGAGCGCACCAGCAACGGCGTACCGAATGCGTGCTCCAGGTCCGCCAGACGGCGACTCAGCGCGGACGGGGCAATGTGCTCCTGCTCGCCCGCTCGCTGAATGGAGCCGGCGCGCACGGCCGCCACGAACAGACGAATGCTGTACGAATCGATGCGTCGCGTCATGCCTGGCCCGTCCACGAGGTATCAATGATCAGTCCGCCCATTCAGCGAGGGGTCCGTCAGGACCTCCGGCGGTGTGGCCTGCGCGTCAGCCACGCGCGTGCCGGGGCGCGGTGCCGGCGGCGCGGCATCGGGCGCCGGGACGCTGTCCACGCCTTGCGACAGCGCGGCGCGCGCTTGCGCTTGCAAGGCTGCCTGAAATCCCTCGCGCTGCTGCAGACGCGCCCAGTAATCGGCCACCGCGGGCGTGAACTGCGTCTGCAGCTCAAGGAACTGCGCCAGCATCAAGGCATAGCCCACGGACACGTCCGCGGCGGTGAATCGACCGGCACACAGATACGCCTGGCTCGCGAGCAGCGGCTCGAGCACGCGCAATCGCGCGAGGAACCACCGCGCGTAATCTTCCGCCACGCCAGGCTGACGGCGAGCGTCCGGCTCGAACCGGGCGTACCGCAGCACCAGCGTCTGAGGAAAGGTCAGCGTGGCTTCGCCAAAATGCAGATAGTTGAGGTAGTCACCATACCCTTCCTCATCCGGCGCCACACCGAGATCGCTGGGCCCGTGCCGGCTGCACAGGTACTGGCATATCGCAGCGGACTCGGTCATGCGTGTGCTGCCGTCGATCAGCAGAGGAATCGTGCCCAGGGGGTTGATGCCGAGATAATCGCGTTGGCGCACGCGCGGCGGAAACGGCAGCATCACCAGCGCGTAGGGCAGTTTCAGCTCTTCCAGCATCCAGAGAGGCCGAAAGGAACGCGCACTCATGCAGTGATAGAGCGTGATCATGCCGGCCCTCCTCCAGTCCGATGGCGATTCAGCCCATCTTAGGCGAAAGTGTTCGCTGTCCGGCGCCAATGGGCTTGCATATACTGCCAAGCCATGACGCGTGAACGCCCTTCGACATCCGCCCGGCCCGAGACGCCTGCCGCCTTTGTCCGATCGATATTGCGCGCGTATGAACGCGATGGCAAAAGTCCCTCGAACGCGCTGAGCATCGCACAGATTGCGCCATCGGATCTGGGCCCTGTCCAGGCACGCGTGACGGCCGACCAGTTCGAGCGGCTGGCAGCGCATGCGATGCGCGAACTCGACGATGAGGCGCTGGGGTGGTTTTCTCGCAAGCTGTGCTGGGGTGCCAACGGCATGCTTTGCCGGGCGTCACTCGGCTCGGCGGATCTGCGCGTGGCCCTTGCCCGCTGGTGTCGGCACTACGGCCTGCTTGTCGAGGACATCCGCGTGGCGCTCACGACCTCGGATGGATCCGCACGCCTGGTCATCCACGAACACGCCGAACTGGGCGAGCAGAGAGCCTTCTGCCTGGTCAGCGTCCTGCGGAATGTCCTTGGGTTCGCATGCTGGCTGATCGACTCGAACATTCCCCTGACGCACGTCCACCTGCCCCTGCGCGACGCAGCGGACCTCAAGGCCTACGAGATCATGTTCCGATGCCCGGTCCGCCTCGGCGAACCGCACGCAAGCCTGGCCTTCGACGCCGGTTATCTTGCCCTGGCCATCCGCCGCAGTGACGCAGACCTGTGCCAGATGCTCGAACGGCCGCTGTCGCTGGTCGTGCACCAGTATCGGCGCGACCGACTGCTGTCACAACGCGTGCGCCACCTGTTGCGCACCTCCCGCCAGAAGACGCTGACGGCAGCAGCGCTGGCTGACGCGATGCACATCTCGACACGCAGTCTCTACCGGCATCTGGCGGACGAATCGACATCCCTGCAGCGATTGAAGGACAGCGTCAGGTGCGAGCTGGCCATGCAGGCGCTGGCCACCACCGAGCGGCCGTTGAAAGCGGTGGCTGCCGCGTCAGGCTTTGGCAACGAGGCGAGCTTTTCCCGGGCGTTCCGTCACTGGACAGGCATGAGCCCGGGCGAGTTTCGCGCTGCGCGTCGCGCGCAGTCGCCTTGCCTGCCGGTCGGAACCTGACACGCGCAGACGCCGAGCCCGGGACCGGGGCAATGATCCGGGTCCTTGGCGGCATCGTGTGAATCGAGCACGGAAAAGCACAAACCGCGCACACAGGCGCGGTTCGGGCACACCACCAACCTGCCTGCGCCTGGGCCGCAGACGGCGCGGATCAGCCGCGCGGGCGGCGCGGTGCGGCCTGCGGACGTCCGGGCAGGTGCCGGAACGTGATACGACCCTTGCTCAGATCGTAAGGAGACAACTCGAGCGAGACTTTGTCACCCGCCAGAATGCGGATGTGGTTCTTGCGCATCTTGCCGGACGAATAGGCGGTCAGGGTGTGACCGTTTTCCAGCGTGATGCGATAGCGCGAATCGGGCAGCACTTCGTCCACCGTCCCGTTCATCTCAATGAGTTCTTCTCTGGCCAATACGTAACCTCTTAGGTGGAGTCGAGAAAGGAAACGCCAGGCGCGCCGACTCTGCACACGGGCCCCTGGGTGTGCTCACCCGGCTTGCCCCCTGGCAAGTGGCCCTCTGACGCTGGCAGCCCACCCGGAAAAAGCCTTCGGGCGCACCGCCGCATTCAACACGTCGCCCACGCATCCAGAACGCGCGCAGCGTGGCAGCGCGCAAGCGTCAGAAAATTCGTGGGAGACAACCCTAAAGTTTACGCCAAACATGCTGCAAAGTCTTGCACGACCGGCGTACGTGTGCTTGATGCAACACGCCCGCGCGTCGCGCCGTCAGGCGATCACCTCGGCCGAGGGCGGCAAGGGCGGCGCCGGCGGCAGGTCGCCGGGTGCCGGGCGAACCGGACGACCCGCCCGCAACAAGGCCTCCTGCTCTTCGACCAGGCGCAGCTTCTCGATGCGTCCCCCCCGGGTCTCCGCGGCGGCACGGCGCAGGTCCCCGATCGAGAACGGGTCGCTGCGATCGTTCCACACCCAGCGCATCACGGCCAGGCTGGACGGCGAAAGCTGGCTCGCCAGACCCTGCAGCGTCTGGCCCGGCACGGCCACGCCGCGTTCATGCGCGGCGGCATCCGTCCAGGCGGCCTTGAGCCAGAAGAAGACGATGAGCCCCAGGATGACCACGAGCGCCCACCAGAGGTAGGGGTTGACGCGCGTGAGGAACGCGACGGCGGCATCCTCCGGCTGGCCCAGACCCGAATAGGTGACCGTGCGCCCGTAATTGAGGATGAAGTTGGCCACCATCAGGTAGAGCGCCACGACCACGACGACCAGCACGACGCGGCGCAGCAGGTAGGGCAAGCCCAACCGCCCGGCGGCGCGGCGCATCAGACGACTGTCGGCGCGCTCGCGCTCGGGCGAGGCTTCTGGCACGTTGGTGATGACATCTGGCACGGCATACTCCCTGGATTCGGCGGGCGCCCGTTCGCAAGCTGCGTGCCAGCGTATCACTGTTCATGACAACATTTAACGCATACATCACCCATTCGCTCGCCGGCTGCACCCGCGACGGGCGCCATGCCTGCCGCGGCGCGCGTGCGCACGCCGCCCGCCAGCCACCCCCTGTCGACGCGGCGCACGCCTGACGGATCGCCTGAGGGCGCATCTCGGCACGGCCACGCCGCGGTTTGCTATCGTTGCCCCTTTGCCCTGCCAGGACTTCCGATGCACATTCTTCTCGCCATCACCGGTGATCCCAAGGCCCAGCGCTGGATCGACGCCATGCAGGCCGCCCTGCCCGATGCCCGCTTCAGCGTGTGGGACGCGGCCGGCCCGGCCCTGGACGCCGACTATGCCGTGGTCTGGCATCCGCCTGCGGCGCTCTTCACCCGAGAAACAGGATTGCGCGCGGTGTTCAACATCGGCGCGGGCGTCGACGGCCTGTTGTCCGTGCCCACCCTGCCCGCCGAACTGCCGGTGATCCGCCTGGAAGACGCCGGGATGTCGGTGCAGATGGCCGAGTACACGCTGCATGCCCTGTGGGAAGGCGCGCGCGACTTCGCCGCCTATCGCGGGCTGCAGGCCAGTGGTGAATGGAAGGTCTTGCCGGTGCCGCGCCGCGATCAGTGGACCGTGGGCGTGCTGGGCCTGGGCCAGGTCGGCCGCAAGGTGGCCGAGGCCGTGGCCGGATTTGGCTATCCCACCGCCGGCTGGTCGCGCACGCCGCGCGAGATCCCCGACATCGAGACCTTTTCGGGCCAGGACGGCCTGCCGGCGTTCCTGGCGCGCACCAAGGTGCTCGTCAACGTGCTGCCGCTCACGCCCGACACGCGCGACGTCCTGAACGCATCGCTGTTCGCGCAGCTGCCCAAGGGCGCCCATCTGATCAACGTCGGCCGCGGCGAGCACCTGGTCGACGACGACCTGCTGGCCGCCCTGGACAGCGGGCAACTGGCACGGGCCACGCTGGATGTCTTTCGCACCGAACCCTTGCCCAAGGATCACGCCTTCTGGCGCCATCCCGCCATCACCGTGACGCCGCACACGGCGGCGCGCACGTTGCGCGCGGAGTCGGTCGCCCAGATCGTGGGCAAGATCCGGCGCCTGCAGGCCGGGGAATCGGTCGGCGGCCAGGTCGAGCGCGGCCGCGGCTACTGAGCCAGTCCCGGCCGTTCCGACGGCCGGGACGCCTCGCCGGCCTGGGCAGCCGCCAGCGCGGACGGCCCAGGCCCGGGACTACAGCTCGCCGTACGAGTGCAGCCCCGACAGGAACATGTTCACGCCCAGGAAGGCGAAGCCGGTGATGAGCAGGCCCACCAGCGCCCAGTAGGCGGCAAAGGTGCCGCGCAGTCCCTTCATCAGGCGCATGTGCAGCCAGGCGGCGTAGTTCAGCCAGACGATCAGCGCCCAGGTTTCCTTGGGATCCCACTGCCAGTAGGCGCCCCAGGCCTCGGCCGCCCACAGCGCGCCCAGGATCGTGGCCACCGTGAAGAAGGCGAAGCCGACGGCGATCGCCTTGTACATGATGTCGTCCAGCACCTCGAGCGGGGGCAGGCGCTCGGCGAGCGGCCGGCGCGCCAGCAGGATGCCACCGACCACGATCGCGCCCACGCCGAAGTACACCATCCAGTACGCCGACAGGCCTTCCGTGCGGAACACCATGGGCTCGGCCGCCAGCAGCACGCCCAGGATGAAGAGCGGGACGAGCTTCTTCCAGGAGCGGGTCTCGCCATGGACCTTGACCAGGTAGGCAAAGCCCACCATCGCCGCCAGCGAGAACGTGCCATAGCCGATGAAGTTCGCCGGGACGTGCAGCTTCATCCACCAGCTTTTCAGGGCCGGCACGAGGGGCATGATCTGGTAGGCGTCGCGCGCCAGGGTGTACCAGATGAGGAAGGCGACGGCGGCCGTGACGATCAGCATCACGAAGGCGCCCAGGCTGCGCGTCTGGTAGCGCTCTTCGTAGTACAGGTAGAACAGCGAGGTCACCAGCGCGAAGAGAATGATGACTTCGTACAGATTGCTGACCGGGATGTAGCCGATGCCCGGGCCCAGCAGATGGCTCTCATGCCAGCGCACCAGCAGGCCCGTACAGCCCGCGAACACGGCGCCCCAGGTCAGTGCCGTGCCCAGCCACGACGCGGTGGTGCTGCGCGTGATGAGGCCAAGCCAGTAGCACGCGGTGCCCAGCACGAACAGGGCGGACATCCACAGGATGGCCGACTGCGAGGACAGCAGCATGCGCAGCAGGAAGGCGTCCTCGGCACGCGCCAGGTCACCACCGTACAGCCACACGGCCAGGCCCGCGCTCAGGGCGAGCGCAATCATCAGGCGGCGCAGGGGGCGCCACAGCCAGCCAAGCCAGGCGAGCACCGGCACCGCCCCGACCAGGATGGCCAGGTCGTAGCCGTCCATCACGCCACCGGCACGCTGCACGACGAACCAGGCGCCGATCGACAGCAGGATCAGGAAGACGAGGTCGGTCCAGTCGGGACGCGGTCGTCCGATCGCGGCGCCATCGTCCAGCCAGCGGTCGTCATCAAGGGAAACGCGGTTCATGTCTCGTCCTGCTTGCGGAACAGCCGGCCGAACTGGCTGCGCAGTTGTTCGAATTCACGTTGGAAGTCCAGTGTACGCCGCTGCGAGGTCATGGCCAGCAAGGCGCGGCTGCCGTCGCCCTCGGGGCGCAGCCAGACCCACAGGCGGCGCTCGCGCACGTAGAACATCGCAAAGATGCCCAGCGTCAGCAGCAGGCAGCCGGTGTAGACGGCGAACTTGCCCGGCGAGCGGTTCAGCTGGAACACGCTGGCCTGGACATGCTGGAAATCCGACAGCTGGAAGGCCACGGGGGCCGGATACAGGGCCAGGTCCGACAGGGCGGCGAGCGACAGGCGCAGCCACTGGTCCTGTTCGCGGGCTTCCTCGGCATTGGCCGGCGCGAGCACCGGCAGGCCGTGGGTTTCGCGGGCCACGGCGCGCAGCTCGCCCATGGCCCCGCCCAGGAGGCGCACGACGACGTCGGCCGCACGCGGCAGCTCGTCGGGGGGCACGTTGGCCTCGAGGAAGGCGGTCAGCGCCTGCAGTCCGCCCGTCGAGAACACGTCCAGCGCGCGCTTGGCCGAATCCTGCACCGCGCGGGCGGATTCCTGCGCCGCCGGCGTGGCCGGGGCCGCGCCCAGGTTGCGCTCGGCAAAGCGCTGTGCGGCGCGCGCGCGCAGGGCGGGATCGGCCAGCGCCTCGCGCATCTGCAGGAATTCGGTCAGGCTGCGCTGCGCATCGGCCGGGATGCGCAGATAGCGGAAGGCATCGTTGGGGCCGGCCCGGGTGCCCAGCAGGAAGACCGTGGCGCCTTCCAGCGTCACCGGCAGCATGTAGTTGTGGAACTGCGACACCTGGCCCGCGCTGTCCACCAGCTCGTACTCGATGCTGGGACCGACATTGTGGAAGCGCTGGCCGTGGTCGCGCGCGGCGCTGCCCGTCACGGCGGCCACATGTTCGCCAAAGGCGCGCGGCGCGGCCGCGCCCACGTCGCTCAGGTTCTCGACGTTGATGGGGCGCAGCGCCGTCAGGCGCAGGGCGCCCTGCCCCGCCTGGCCGGCACCCACGTCCTGCAGCGGCAGCGTGTCGCCCACCTTGCCCTTGAGCTCGAACGTGTCGCGCGTGGCCCCGTCCAGCCCGTAGCCCGTCACCGTCACCTGGCTGCCGCCGTCGTCGAAACTCGACTGATACACCGTCACGCCCTTGTAGGCGAGCGGTTCGTTGACCCGGATCACGTACGGAAAGGACTCGCCCGTCTGGGTGTCGGTCACCGTCACGTCGCTGCGAAAGTCGCTGGGCATGCCGGTGCTGTAGTAATCCACCGTGAACTTGTCCAGGCGGATCGTGAACGGCAGGGGCTGCACCAGCGCGCCATCGCCCACCATCACGACCGAACTGCCCGTGGTCACGCCTTCCGGGATCAGCGCGCTGGCGCGATAGCCGGGATTGTTGACCGACAGGCGGCCCGAGTCGGGCACGTCGGCCAGGCGCATGTTTTCGTACACCGGCTCCTTGCCGCCCAGCCAGATCTGCGCGCGGATCGGCAGCTCGCTGTCGAACAGCCCGCCCACGCAGATGATCACGATGGCCACGTGGGTGAAGATGTAGCCGATCCGGTTGCCCGTGCCGGCCTTGGCCGCCACCAGCACCGAATCGCCGTTGCGCCGCGTGCGCACCCGAAAGCCGCGCCGCGTCAGCCAGCGCGTCAGGCGCTCGGCCGCCGCGTCCGCCGGCATGCCGGCATGCGCTTCGGCGCGGTGCGGGAACGAGCGCCAGCTGCCCTCGCGCACATGGTCGCGAAACGACATGGCGTCGCGCATCATGGGCGGGGCGTTGCGCAGCACGCACAGGCTGGTGGAGATGACCAGGAAGGTCATGATCAGCAGGAACCACCAGGCGTTGTACACGTTGTACAGATGCAGGTGGTTGAACAGGTCGGCCCAGAAGGGCCCGAACTGGTCGACGTAGTTGTTCAGCGGCTGGTTCTGCTGCAGCACCGTGCCCACCACACTGGCAAAGCAGATGATGGTGAGCAGGCTGACGGCGAAGCGCATCGAACCGATGAGTTCGATGAAGTCGCTCCAGCGACTGGCAGTGGGACGGGGCTGGGTGGCGGCTTGACTCATGACCTACGGAAGATGGCACGCGGGCGAGGAGCGCCTGCGTCGCGCCGGCTTCGCCACAGCCAGCTGCCGCGCTCGTGGCGGCACGCCGGACAGGCCATCGGACGGCCTGCCGGCGGGAAAGTTCAGCGCAGACCGGCCGCGTAGTCCGACACGGCGCGGATTTCCGCATCGGTCATGCGGATGGCGATGTCGTGCATGGGTTGATTGTTGGTACGGGTACCGCTGCGAAAGGCCTCGAGCTGGGCCTCGATGTAGCTGCCGAACTGACCGCCCAGATACGGATACTGGGCATCCATGCCGTTGCCGGTGGCGCCGTGACAGGCCGCACAGGCGGGCACGCCCTTCGCGGCGATGCCACCGCGCCAGATCTCCTGGCCCAGGTCGACGAGGTCTTCGTGACCTGCCGTGGCAGGCGTCTTCACGACCTGCTGGGCCAGGTAATACGACACGTTGGCGACATCCTCGTCCGTCAGCGCCGCGGCGATCGGGTTCATGATCGGATTCACGCGCGCAGGCGCGGCGTTGTCCGGCCCGGGACGAAAATCATTCAGCTGGCGGCGCAGATAGCCTTCGTGCTGGCCCGCGAGCTTGGGGTTGGCCGAGATCGTGGAATCCCCGGCCGCGCCATGACAGCTGGCACAGGACACGAGGTTGCGCGAGGCATCGCCCTGTTCATAGAGGTTCGCGCCGCGTGTGGCGTCGGGTTTCGCCAGGCCCTGGGCCGCGAAGGACGGCAGCGCAACCGATGCGCCAAGCATCAGACCGCTTGCCACAAGCATCCGGGACAACACACGCTTCATGAAAACCTCGACGACCGACAACGAGTTGGACCACGCGCGCAGTCCCGCGCCGGGACACCTGCGCGCACGAAAACCGATTCGCCCGCGCTGTCTCCCGCCCGGACGTCGGCATATATTTGGTTCAAGGCGCTACAAAGTGAACGAGTTTACTCGAATTCGCGCGCTCGACCGGGCGGCCCGCCCCCTGGTAAACCCTGGGGTCGGCCGCCCCGATCGGGCACTGGCGCGGCTTGCCGCCCGATCAGGCGGCCGGAGCGCGCACCGCGGGCAGCGCCGCGCGTGCGGCCCGCACGCGCGTCAGATGCAGGTCCGTTTCCGGCAGCAGGTAGGCGAAGAAATGTTCCGCCGTATCCGCCTTGGCCGCCAGGAAATCGTCGTGCGGGCGCGCCGCCTGCGCACGCGCGGCCGCCTGCGCACTGCGCAGCCAGGCCTGGCCCAGCAGCAGCATGCCCACCGCCCGCAGGAAGTCGTCGGCCGCCCGCAGGGGGTATTGCGCATCCTGCGCGGCCTGCGCCACCAGCTCCCGGGTGGCCGCGTGCACGGCGCGGCTGGCCGCGGCCAGGGCCTCACCGTGCGATCCGGCGTGCGCTGCCGCCTGCGCCGTGATCTCGTCCAGCAGCGCCAGGAGCTGCGCGCCCTGGTCGGCCATCACGCGACGCTGCACGAAGTCGATCGCCTGGATCTCGTTCGTGCCTTCGTAGATCATGGCGATGCGCGCATCGCGCACGGTCTGTTCGGCGCCGTACTCGTGGATGTAGCCATAGCCGCCGAAGACCTGCAGCGCATCGCTCGCCACGCGCCAGCCCAGCTCGGTCAGATACGCCTTGAGCACCGGCGTGAGCAGCGACACGCGGGACTCGGCCGCCGCGCGCACCTCGGCCTGCGGATGCTGCTCGGCATCGTCCAGCACCCGCGCCACGTCGTAGGCCAGCACCCGGGCGCCCTCGACCAGCGCGCGCTGACCGAGCAGGCTGCGGCGCATCGCGGGGTGGGCGATGATGGGGTCGGCGGCGCCCGCGCCGGGCACCCGCACGGGAGCGCGCGACTGCAGGCGCTCGCTCGCATAGCGCAGGGCCCGCGCATGGGCCGCCTCGGCATGGGCCAGCCCCTGCAGCGCGACGTGCAGACGCGCCGCGTTCATCATCACGAACATCGCAGCCAGCCCGCGATGCGGCTCGCCGACCAGCCAGCCCTGGGCATCCTCGAAGCGCATCTGGCACGTCGCACTGCCCTTGATGCCCATCTTCTTCTCGATGCCGTCGCAATGCACGCCGTTCACCGTGCCATCCGGCAGGATGCGCGGCACCAGAAACAGCGAAATCCCCCGCGAGCCCGCGGGCGCGTCCGGCAGCCGCGCCAGGACCAGGTGCACGATGTTGTCCGTCAGGTCCTGGTCGCCACCCGAAATGAAGATCTTGCTGCCGTGCAGACGATGCGAGCCATCGGCGGCCGGTTCGGCCCGCGTGCGCAGCAGGCCCAGGTCCGAGCCCGCCTGCGGCTCGGTCAGGCACATGGTGCCCAGCCATTCGCCCGACACCAGCCGCGGCAGATACGCGGCCTTGAGCTCGGGCGTGGCATGGGCGTGCAGGCAGGCATAGGCGCCGTGCAGCAGGCCCGGATACATCGTCCACGCATGATTGGCCGCACAGATCATCTCGAACAGCGCACCGTTCAGGACGTTGGGCAGGCCCTGGCCGCCCACGGCCGGATCACAGGCGAGCGCGGGCCAGCCGCCGTCGACGAACGCGCGATAGGCCGCCGCAAAGCCATCGGGCGTGCGCACCCGCCCGTCTTCCAGGCGGCAGCCCTGCACGTCGCCCGGCCCGTTGAGCGGCGCCAGCACGTCGCTCGCAAAACGCCCGGCCTCTTCGATCACCTGGCGCGCCGTGTCGGCATCCAGATCGGCGAACGCCGGCACCTGCGCCCAGGCCCGCGGCAACTCGAGCACGTCTTCCAGCACGAAGCTCAGGTCGCGCAGGGGAGGCAGATAGGTCGTCATGGTCCGGGCCAGGGGCGTGAAGGGGGGCGTCTAGGATACCTGGGTCGACTGCCCCACCATCCGCCGGTACACGAGCCGGGCCGCGCACAGGTCTTCCAGCGCGCTGCCCACGGCCTTGAACACGGTGATGGCGGTGGCGTCCGTGCGCCCCGGATGGCGGCCGCGCACCAGGTCGGCCAGCGTGGCCTGGATGTCGCTGGCGGCGAGCGTGCCGGCGGCCATGGCATCCAGCAGGTCGCCCGCCTTGCGCGGGGCCTCGTCGGTGTCGACGAAGACGGCGTTGCCTGCGAAGCAGGCCGGGTCCGCTTCGCGCATGCCGGGCGTGAAGCTGCCGATCAGGTCCAGGTGGGTGCCGGGCCGCAGCCAGCGGCCCTGCACCAGCGGCGCGGTGGCCAGCGTGGCGCAGGTCACGACGTCGGCCTGGGCCACGGCGCCCGGCAGGTCCTCGACGGCGGTGGCATCGATGCCGGCCTCGCGCCAGCGGGCGGCCAGCGCCTGGGCCGAGGCCGGCCGCACGTTCCACACCAGCACGCGGCGGATGGGCAGCACGGCGCGGTAGGCGTCCACCAGCAGGGACGCGACGCGCCCGGTGCCCAGCACCAGCAGGGTGTGGGCATCGGGGCGCGCCAGGTAGCCGGCCGCCAGGGCCGACGCCGCCGCCGTGCGGCGCGCCGTCACCTGGTCGCCGTCGACCAGCGCCAGCGGCACGCCGGTGCTGGCGTCGTACAGGGTGTAGGTCGCATGCAGGCCGGGCAGGCCGCGCGCGCCATTGGCCGGATAGATGTTGACGGTCTTGATGCCCAGGAAGCCGTCGCCCCAGGCGGGCATGATCAGCACGGTGCCGCTCGCCCCGCCGGCGGTCACGGTGTGGACGTGGCGCAGCGGGACCTCGATGTCTGCCGCGAAGGCCGCGCGCAGCGCGGGCACGAGGTCGGGGAACGCCAGGGCGGCGCGGGTCTGCTCGGAATCGGCGATCAGCATTGGCGATCTCAGGAAGGTAGGGCGCAGGTGTGGAACACGTCGATCCGGCTGCCATCGGGCTGCGTGCCCGCCTGCGGGATGGCGATGCCCAGCCCGGGGGCCTCGCCCAGCGCGATCACGCCGCCCCGCACGGTGCGCATGGACTCGGGCATGAGCGCCCGCAGGTGGTCGTGAAAGCCGTGCCACTCGGCGCTGTCCACATTGCTGCGGGCGGCGGCCAGGTGCAGGCTGGCCGCCTGCATGACGGCGGTGGAATAGGTTTGCGGGGTGGTGCGCACGCCACGCGCGCGGGCCTGCACATCCAGGCCCAGCGCCCCGGTGAAGCCACCGCACAGGCCGACGCAGAACTGCAGATAGCCCACCGCCCGGACGTCCAGCAGGTCGGCAAAGACATCGGGCCGGTACTCGGCCTCGGTCGCGACGACGGGCAGGCCCGCATGATTGATGGTGTGCATGCCCTGCACGTCCTCGAACGGCAGCGGCGCCTGCAGGGCGCTGACGCCGGCCTCGCGCAGCGCGGCGCACCAGTCCAGGGCCTGCGGCAGACGCAGCTGGTTGACCGCATCCACCCACAGGCGCACGTCCGGCCCGATGGCGTCGCGCACGGCGTGCACGCGGGCCATGTCCTCGGCCAGCGACAATGCACCCACCTTCATCTTGACCGCCCGATGGCCTTGCGCGACGTAGCCGGCCATCTCGGCAGCCAGCTCGGCCAGCGCCGGGGCCGCCACCGCCGGTGGGCGGGCGCTTCCGGCGGCAGGCCGCTCGCCCCGGTACAGGCCACCGCTGGCGTACACGGTGGCGCCGCCATCCCGGCCCCCCAGGGCGCGCCACAGGGGCTCGCCGCGGTGGCGCGCCAGGGCATCGCGGCATGCCACGTCCGCCGCACTGGTGGCGGCGGCCCGGGCCAGGCTCAGGCCTGCGCCTGGCGCCCACGCGCGCGCCAGCACGCCCGGCAGCGTGTCCAGCCGCTGACCGAGCAGCGCGGGCGCGACCTCCCGCGCCAGCGTCGTCAGCACCGGTGCCGGATCCAGCGGCGGGGACCAGGCCTCGCCCACCCCGGCCACGCCGGCGTCGGTGTGCACCACCAGCAGTGGCGCGCGCCGTTCGTGCCAGCGAAAGCTGGGGTTCCAGGCCTGCCCGTCCAGCTGCCGATGGAAGGCCAGGACCTCGACGCGCGTGACGCGCGGCGAGCAGCCGCGGCCCGGCTCGGTCATGCTCACTTCGCCCATTGTTCCTTGATGAGCGAAGGCGTCTGGCTGGCGTCCACGTTCTTCGTCTTCAGGTATTGTGCATACAATTCCTGGACGCGACCGCTGTCATACAGCTTCTTGAACTCGGCGTTCAGGAAGTTGCGAAAGGCCGGGTCGTCCTGGCGGCGGAAGCCGGCGCTGGTGGACAGGGCCACGACGGGCGTCGGGATGACGACCTCGCCCTGGCGGATGCGCGAGTACGCCACCACCAGCACGGGCGTGTAGAAGGCGATGGCATCGACCCGCTTGGCGAACAGCGCGGCCACGGCTTCGTCGTTGTTGGCAAAGCGCTCGATCTTCGCCTGCGTCAGGCGCTTGGTCAGGTCGCGGTCCGGCGCGGTGCCCAGGCCCACGCCGATGCGGATCTCGGGCTTGTCCAGCTCTTCCCAGGTCTTCACGCTCAGGCCGTTGCGGGTCAGCACGCCCTGGGCGTACCAGAAGAGCGGCTCGTCGGCGAAGTCCACCGCCTTCTTGCGCTCCTCGGTGGCGTCCAGGATGAACATCGTGTCGATCTGATTCGCCTGGATGGCGGCCACGGCGTTGCCCCAGGTCGTCTCCACGGTCTGCAGCTTCACGCCCAGGTTGTTGGCGACTTCCTGCGCGATCAGGATGCCCACGCCCGACCACTGGCCGCTCGCCGGGTCCTTGAAGTAGTACGGGTCGCCCGGCGCCACGCCGATGCGCATGACGCCGGCCGACTTGATCTGCTCGAGGGTGGATTGGGCGTAGGCCGCCAGGGGTGCTGCCGCGGCAGCCACCGCCAGGCCAAGGATGGCCACGTGCCGCTTGAGGGAATGGAAGAGCGCGTTCATGTCGATCTCACTTGGGGGGTTAATGCCGTTGGACGAAGCGTTTTTCCAGGCGCGAGGCCAGGAAGGTGCCGGGGTAGATCAGGAGGAAATAGACGAGGGCGACGACCGTGAAGGTCTCCAGGGGCCGGAAGTACACGGTGCTGAGGAGCCGCCCCTGGTACATGAGTTCGTGCACGGCGATCACGGAAGCGATCGAGGTGTTCTTCGCCAGTTCGATGGCGCGGTTGGTGAAGGCCGGCAGCATGCGCCGCACCACCTGCGGCAGGACCACGCGGCGCAGCGCCTTGTCGCGCGGCATGCCCAGCGCCAGCGCGCCCTCCCACTGGCCGCGCGGGATCGACAGCAGCCCGCCGCGGTAGATCTCGGCGCAGTAGGCCGACGAATTCAGCATCAGGCCCAGCAGCGCGGCGACGAAGGGCGTCAGCTGCACCCCGAGCAGGATGGGCAGCGCGTAGAAGAACCAGACCAGCTGGATCAGCACCGGGATGTTGCGGAAGAACTCCACATAGGCCCGTGCCGGCAGGGCGATCCAGGCCAGGCGCGACGTGCGCGCGAGACCGATGCCCAGGCCGAGCAGCATCGACAGCGGGAAGGCGATGGCCCACAGCAGCGCCGTCATGCCCACGCCGCGCAGCAGGACGGGATAGTTGTCCCACAGGATGGCGAAGTCCCAGACGTAACCGGAGTCCATGTCAGACACCTCCCTGGGCGCGCAGCAACCGGACTTCGGCCACGCGTGCCAGCATGCTGAGCATCAGCAGCGACACGAAGAACATCAGGGCCACGGTGCTGTAGACCTCGAGCGGGCGGAACGTGATGGCGTTGACCTGCATGGCCTCGTACAGCAGATCCGCATAGGCCAGCGTGGACGCCAGCGCCGTCGTCTTGATGAGCTCGAACGAGCGCTCGATGAAGGGCGCGACCATGCGCAGCGTCGCCTGCGGAAAGATGATGCGGCGCATGGCCTGCAAGCTGCTCATGCCGATGGCGCGCGCGCCCTCCCACTGGCCACGCTCGATCGAGGACAGGCCGCCGCGAAAGACCTCGGCATAGAACGCGCCGGATTGGCTGGACAATGCCACCACCGCCGCGGTGTAGGGCGACAGGTTGATGTCCAGCAGCACCGGCAGCGCGTAATAGGCCCAGAAGAAATGCACGAGCGGCGGCGTGTTGCGATAGAACTCGGTGATCCACAGCGCGGGCCAGGCCAGCACGCGCCGCCCCGACATGCGCAGCGCGGCCAGCAACGCGCCGAACAGCACGCCCAGCGCGATCGACACCACGGCGATGCGCGCGGTGCCGAGCAGGCCTTGCGCGAACATCGCCCGATACGCCCACACGGCGCCAAAATCCCATTCATAACCCATGCCGGGCTCCCACGCGCCAGGCGCGCCTCGTCTTGCCGCAGGCCGCCCACGGCGGCCCGCCCCGCATCCGCGCTAGCGCGTGATGTACGCCTGATACAGCGCGTCCAGCTGCGCGGTCACGGGGCCGAAACCCTCGCCCTCGCCGATCTGGCGGCCATCGATCCTGCGCACCGGCGTCAGCCCGCCCAGCGTGCCGGTGACGAAGGCCTCGTCGGCCGCATAGGTCTGCGCGAGCGTGAAGTCGCCTTCGTACACGGTGAAGCCGTTCTCGCGCGCCAGACGCAGCACGGTCTGCCGCGTGATGCCGTTGAAGTTGTACAGGCCGGACGAGCACCAGAGCTGGCCCTGGCGCACGATGAAGAAGTTGGTGGAATTGCAGCTGGCCACGAAGCCACGCGAATCGAGCATCAGCGCCTCGTCCGCGCCGGCCTGGATGGCCTGGATCAGGGCCTGGATGAAGTTCAGCCGGCTGTGCGAATTCAGGTGCAGATCGAAGACGTCCGGGTTGCTGCAGCGGATCGTCGAGGTGAACACCGTCAGGCCGCGCGCCTTGGCGGCCTTGTCCACCACCTTGTGCTCGGCCACGCACACGATGGTCGGGCCGGACAGGATGAAGCGCGGATCCTGGTTGGGGGTGCTCTTGACGCCACGCGTGATCATGAGGCGCGCATGCGCGCCGTCATCCATGCCGTTGCGCGCGAAGGTGTCGAGCACGATCTGCTTGACCGCCTCGCGCGACAGCCCGATGTCCAGCAGGATGGACTTCGCGCCTTCGAACAGCCGGTCGATGTGGGCGTCGAAGGACACCACCTTGCCGCGCACCAGCCGCAGGCCTTCCCAGACGCCATCGCCGCACACGTAGCCGGCATCGAAGATGGACACCGTCGCGGCATGGCGCGGCACGAACTCGCCATTCAGATAGACCAGGACCTCGCCGTTGCGGGCGTCGGGGGCATAGGATTGCGAGCTGCTGGCAGCGTGGGCGGGCGCGGTGGCGTTGGCGGACATGGTCTGGCCTGGACGAAGGATCAGAAACTGAACGCGGTGAAGCGTTCGAGAAAGCGCTGGGTGCGCTCGCGCTGCGGATGCTTGAGCACGTCCTGCGGCGAGCCGACCTCGTGGAAGACGCCATCGGCGATGAAGATGACCTTGGTGGCGAAGTGATAGGCAAAGCCCAGCTCGTGCGTGACCAGCAGCATCGTGCGGCCTTCGTCGCCCAGGGCGCGGATCACGGCCAGCACCTCGCCGACGAGCTCCGGGTCCAGCGAGGACGTGGGCTCGTCAAAGAGCAGCACCTCGGGCTCCATGGCCAGCGCCCGCGCGATCGCCACGCGCTGCTGCTGCCCACCCGACAGGCGGCCGGGATACACGTCCGCCTTGTCCCGCAGGCCCACCTTGTCCAGCTGGCGCAGGGCCTTGGCGTGCGCCGCCTCGCGCGGTTCGCCCTTGACGGTGACCGGACCTTCCATGACGTTCTGCACCACCGTCATGTGCGGAAAGAGGTTGAACTGCTGGAACACCATGCCCACGGACCGGCGCACGGCGCTCAGCTGGGACTGCGCATACTGCACGGGCACCGTGCCATCCGGCAGCGGACGCCCGGGCGTGCCGATGGCCTTGCCCTGGATCTCGATGCGGCCGGCGCTGGGCATCTCCATGAAGTTGATGCAGCGCAGCATGGTGCTCTTGCCCGATCCGCTCGAGCCGATGATGGCGATGCGCTCGCCCGGCTGCACGTCCAGGTCGATGCCGCGCAGCACGTGCAGGTCACCGAAGCGCTTGTGCAGGCCCTGCAGGCGGAGGATGGGGGACGGCGCGGCGGAACTCATACGGGCACCTGTGTTTTCTTGGAGCACACCCAGAGGATTTCGGCGTCTTCATCGCTGCCGGCCAGCAGCGCATGACCCATGCGGCTGTCGAAGTAGCAGCTGTCGCCCACCGCCAGACGCAGGGGGGCATAGAAGTCGGAATGGATTTCGATCTCGCCGGCCAGCACGTAGACGAACTCTTCGCCATCGTGGCGCGCCAGGTCGCCGAACTCGGTGAGCGAGCGCGCCTTGATGCGCGCGTGGATCGGCAGGAACTGCTTGCCCGAGACCTCGGCGCACAGCATGCGGTAGTCGTACTGCGGCGAGAAGTGCGGCACGCCCTCGCCCGCCCGGTTCACGCTGCGCCGCCCGGACACCGTGACGGGCGCGGGCGAGAACAGGTCGCCCACGTCGACGTCCAGGCCATCGGCCAGCGCTGCCACCTTCTCGTAGGTGGGCGAGAGCTGCCCGGTCTCGATCTTGGACAGCGTGGACACGGAGATGCCGCTGCGCCCGCTCAGCGCCTGCAGGGTCAGGCGCCGGTCCGCGCGGAACTTGCGCAACTGCAGCGCCAGCACGCCCAGCTCGCGCCCTTCGTTGCCCGCGGGCACGGGCGACGGCCCCGCCGGCCGGCCGACCCGGCGGCGTGGCGCGGCAGGCCGGGCGGCCGGTGCGGCGGGAGAAGCGGGACGGCGAGGCGGCATGCGAAGGCTCGCAAACAGGAAATCGTGAACTCAATATACGAGATATTTTTCGTTTCCGATATTTATTTTCGTCATAAGCATTCGCCGTGGCCGGCCTTGCCAAATCGGTGCCCCGCCGTGCAGCGCAGCCTGACTGACTACAATGCGGGATTGACCCTCCCCTATTGGCCGCCGTGTCCCTGCTTCCCCGCGCCCGCTTCTACATCTCCGCCGCCCGCCTGGATCAACTGCCCGGCCCGGGTGCGCCCGAGGTCTGTTTCGTGGGCCGTTCCAACAGCGGGAAGTCGTCCGCCATCAACGTGCTGGCCCAGCAAAAGCGCCTGGCCTTTTCCAGCCGCACGCCGGGTCGCACGCGACTGATCAACTTCTTCAGCCTGCCCGATCCCCTGGATCCCGAAGCGCACCTGGGTTTTCTGGTCGATCTGCCGGGCTACGGCTATGCCGCCGTGGCGCACAAGGAAATGGCCCACTGGGGCGACATCCTGGGCCGTTACCTGCGCGAGCGCACCTCGCTGGCCGCCGTCGTGCTGCTGCTGGACATCCGGCGCGGCCTGACCGAGCAGGACCGCAACCTGGTCGACTGGATCGCGCCCACCGGACGACCGGTGCTGGTCCTGCTGACCAAGGCGGACAAGTTCCCGTTCGGCCAGCGCCAGCGCGCCGTCGCGGCGATCCGCAAGGAACTCGCCGAGCTGGGCGCGCTGTACGTGGTGCCGTTCTCGGCCACGCAGCGCATCGGCCTGGAAGAAGCCACCGCCCATATCGAAAAGTGGATCTCGCCGCAGGTCGTTCCCTGACCGCCTGATCCGCATCCCCTGCCCTGGCGGCCGGCATCGACCGGCCGCCGCATTGCGCCGGAGCCCGCCATGTCCCGCACGTTCGCCGCCTTTCCGCACAACCGTCCGCGCCGCCTGCGCGTGGATGACTTCACGCGCCGGCTGGTGCGAGAGCATCGCCTGTCCGCGGACGACCTGATCTATCCGGTCTTCGTGACCGAAGGCACGGGCGTGCGCCAAGCCGTGCCGTCCATGCCGGGCGTGGAGCGCTACTCGCTCGACACCTTGCTGCCGGTGGCCGCCGAGTGCGTCGCGCTGGGCATCCCGGTGCTGGCGCTGTTCCCGGTGATCGATGCCTCGCTCAAGACGCCCGACGGCGTCGAAGCCACCAATCCCGACGGGCTGATCCCGCGCGTGGTGGCGGCGCTCAAGGCCGCGCATCCCGAACTGGGCATCATGACCGACGTCGCGCTGGACCCCTACACCAGCCACGGCCAGGATGGCCTGATCGACGAGAACGGCTACATCCTGAACGAGCCCACCACCGAGATGCTGGTGCGCCAGGCGCTGGTGCAGGCCGCCGCGGGCGTGGACCTGGTCGCGCCCAGCGACATGATGGACGGGCGCATCGGCGCCATCCGCCGCGCCCTGGAAGACGCGGGCCACATCCACACCCGGATCATGGCGTACTCGGCCAAGTACGCCAGCGCCTTCTACGGGCCGTTCCGCGACGCCGTGGGCTCCGCCGCCAACCTGGGCAAGTCGACCAAGGCCACCTACCAGATGGACCCGGCCAACACCGACGAGGCCCTGCGCGAAGTCGCCCTGGACCTGCAGGAAGGCGCCGACATGGTGATGGTCAAGCCCGGCATGCCCTACCTGGACGTGGTCGCCCGCGTGAAGGACACCTTCGGCGTGCCGACCTTCGCCTACCAGGTGAGCGGCGAGTACGCCATGCTGAAGGCCGCCGCGGCAAACGGCTGGATCGATGGCGAGAAGACCATGATGGAAGCCCTGCTGGCCTTCAAGCGCGCGGGCGCCGACGGCATCCTGACCTACTTCGCGATCGACGCGGCGCGCCTGCTGCGCCAGGGCTGAGGTCACGCCAGCCGCCCGGGTCCCCGCCATGCGCCTGTCCGCCAACGTCTCCCTGCTGTATCCGGGCCTGCCGCTGGACGCGCGCCTGGCGGGTGCGGCACGCGACGGCTTTGCCGCGGTCGAGATCCAGTTTCCCTATGACGTCGCACCGCACGACCTGGCCGCCCGGCTGCAGACGCATGGCCTGACGCTGGTGCTCGTCAACACGCCGGCAGGCGCGCCCGGCGAGTCCGGCCTGGCGGCCCTGCCGGGGCGGGAAGCGGACTTCCTGGCGGCACTGCACCAGGCCCTGGCCGTCTGCGCCGCCACCGATTGTCGGACCCTTCATGTCATGGCGGGCAAGCCCGCAGCCGGCGCCGACACGGCCCGGGTGCGCGCCACCCTGCTCGCCAACCTGCGGCTGGCGGCGCGCCTGGCGCGCGAGGCCGGCGTCACGCTGACGCTGGAACCCCTGAATCGCCACGACGTGCCGGGCTACGCGTACCACCAGCCCGCCGACGTGACGCCGATCCTGGCCGAGCTCGACGAGCCCGGCGTGCGCCTGCAGTTCGATGTCTATCACGTGCAGCGCGAGGGCCTGGACCTGCAGGCCACGCTGGCCGCCGCCCTGCCGCGCGTGCACCACGTGCAGTTCGCGCACGTGCAGGGCCGCCACGAGCCCGATCCTGCCGACCCTGCGGTGGCGGGCGCCCTGCGCCAGCTGATGGCGGCAGGCTACGCGGGCTGGATCGGCGCGGAATACGTGCCGGCGGGCGACGTGACCGCCGGGCTGGCCCGCTGGGTGCCGGACTACCGGCGCGTCACCGGCCAGGACTTCTGAGCGGCACGTCCGGCGTCTGCCGGATGGCATCCAGCCTGGCCCGCACGGCGCGCGCCAGTCGCGTGGGCGCCTGCGCATCGGCATGCCAATGCAGCGCCGGCTCGATCAGCTCCAGCTCCATCAACACGAAGCGGCCCCCCACCACGATGCCGTCCACCCGCGCATAGAGCGGCAGCGGCTGCCCCAGCGCGACCAGGGCCTCCAGCACGGCCTGGCCCTGCGTCCGCAGGCCGGGATCGGCCGGGGCGGGCGCCACCGTGCCACCGTGCGCGGACTGCACCCGGAAGTCGCCAGCCGCGGGCCGCTTGAGCACCGCATGGCTGAACACGCCATCCAGATAAATGAGGGACCATTCGCCGGCGCTCTCGATCTCGCGCACGTAGGGCTGCACCAGGTACGGCCGATCCGGGGCCAGCGCCGCCACCTGCGTGCGAAAGCCCGGATCGTCCGCACGTCCGCGCAGGGTGTCGCGCGCGCTTGCGCTGACCGCCGGCTTGACGATCACCGTGGCCGCGCCGTGGACGGCCAGCAGGTCCGGCAGGCCACGGCCTTCGGCAAACCCCGTCGCGACGACCCGCACCCCGGCGCGCGCCAGGTCGCCCAGATAGCGCTTGTCGCTGTTCCAGGCGACGGTGTCGGCGCCGTTGAACACCGGCACGGGCAGGCAGCGCACCCAGTCCAGGAACGCGGCATGGTGTTCGACATAGTCCCAGGTCGAGCGCAGCAGCACCGCGTCCACCGAGCGCCAGTCCATGGCCGGCGCATTCCAGGGCACGGCCATCACCCCGATGCCCGCCTCGGCCAGCGCGGGCACGAGGCGGGCATCGTCGGCGGACAGGTCGGGTTCGGCCAGGTAGGTGGCGAGGGCGAGTCGATACGGTGGCGGCAGGGACATGTCCGGACTGTAGCGCGTGCCGGGGTCGACCGCCTTGCCGTCAGTCCTGGGCCAGCGCCTTGGCGTCCGCCATGCGGAAGTACATCCCCGAGCTGTCGTTGGGCAGCAGCACCAGCCGGCCTTCCATCACGAACGGCTTCATGCTGAACGCGAGCGGTTCGCTCTGCACCTCGATGTAGGACTCGGGCCCGCCTTCCAGGCAGAACTCGCAGTCCTGCGGCGTCTGCGTCAACAGGAACCGCGTCTGCGCAGCCTTGGCTTCGAGCGGAACCATGAAGCCCGTCACCGTGACCACGTCGCCATCGAGCGCCAGGAGTTCCGGCGGAAACTCGACCTGGGCAACGCCCAGGGCGGTCTTGCCCAGGCTGGACCATTCAACCGGCGTGGCTGCGGCCGCCACCGGTACGGCAACGCCCAGTACCAGGGCCAGAACACCTTGCGAGAACGTGCGCACCACCATGGAAAGTCTCCTTCAACGGGTATTCAGGACATCGGGCACGACGGCCCGTTGAGCGCGCCAGGCGGGCAGCGCCGCGCCCACCCAGGACACCAGGATCGCACCGGCCAGGATCCACCCCTCGGCGGGCTCGACGACGAAACCCGTGATCGCGGGTCCGCCCAGCGGCATCTGGCGGCCTGCCAGTTCGACCATGGCATGCCCGAGCGACAGGCCCAGCAGGCCACCGACGCCCCCGATGAAGGTGGCTTCCAGCAGGACGATGGCGGCCGATACCCCACGCGAGGCACCCAGCAGACGCAGCACGGCAATGTCACGCATGCGCTCGCGCGCGCCGCTCAGCAAGCCGGCGCACACGGCCAGTGCCGCACAGGCCAGCAGGATCGCGCCGAGGATGAGGGTGGCGTCCGCGCCCAGCCGGATCAGCGCATGCAGCTTGGCGGTCTCGCGCGCCGGCACCGCCACCTGGAACGCGCCGGCCGACGCGAAGAGGCGTGGCAGCATGACGTTGCCCAGGGGCGAGCGCAGCGAGACGAGCACCATGCTGGCCTTGCCGGCGACGGACTGCGCCGCCAGGCCGGGCGATCCGGGTGTCGCGTGGGCTTCCCACACCGACGCTATCGGTGTGACGACCAGCGTGTCGAGCACGGTGCCGGTGCGCGCGAGCACGCCGGTCACCTCGTATCGGTAGTCTTCATGGGCATGACCCGACGCCGACAGGCCATGCGTGGTGACGAAGGTGTCGCCCACGCGATGCCCGGTCGCCTGGGCCACCTCGGCCCCCAGCACGGCACCGGCGGCGCGCGCAGGCCAGGCGCCGGCGCTCAATGTGCCACCATACAGGCTCGCGAACCCGGCCGGCTCGGTGCCGGCCACGCGATAGCCCTGCAGCGAATCGCCCAGCGCCAGGGGCACCCAGGCGCGCACGAGCCGGTGCTCGAGCACGGGACGGATGCGCTCCAGGTCGAAGGGCGCCGGTGCCACGTCGACATGGAAGATGCCCGAGAGCACCAGTTGCATCGGGCTGGTGTTTCGCCCACGACCAGGTCGGCTGCGGCGGCATCCCGCTCGGCGGAGCGGCCCACCTGCTCCATGACCAGGAGCATGGTGGTGATGGCCGCCACGCCCAGGGCCACCAGCAGCACGTTGAGCGCGCTTGCCGCAGGGCGCCGGATGCAGCGCCGCCAGGCCAGGGCCAGTGGACTCATGCCGTCCTCCTCGACGCACCGGACGAGGGCCTGGTCAGCCTGAGCTGCTGCGAGAAGCGGGGCAGGATGCGGCGGTCATGCGTGGCCACCACCAAGGTCGCGCCGTCCTCGTCACAACCGCGCATGAGCAGATCGATCATCGCCTCACAGGCGTCGTCATCCAGATGGGATGTCGGCTCGTCGGCGATGATCAGGGCGGGCTTGCACAGCAGGGCGCGCGCCAGCACGGCACGCTGGCGCTCGCCCTGCGACAGGCTGGCGGCGGACTGGCGTCGCAAGGATGCGATGCCCAGACGCTCCATGAGCTCGGCGGCGCGAGCCGGCGCCACCGTCACGCGCGCCATGCTCGCGGCGAGCCGCACGTTCTCTTCCACGCTCAGGATGTCGAGAAGCTGATGCGACTGCGTCACCACGCCGACTTGGCGCCCCCGCCAGCGGTCACCCGCCGCGCCGCGCAGCGCCGTCACCTCGACCTCGCCGATATGGACCGTGCCGGCCGTCGGGCGGCGCAATGCGCACAGGATCTCCAGCAGCGTCGACTTCCCGCTGCCGGAGGGACCGGTGACGGCACAACGGGCGCCCGTGGCCACCGACCACGCCTCCAGGCTCAGGACGTCCACGCCCGCGTATTCCTTGCGCAACCCCGCCGCGTCGATCATGTCCGCTCCGGCTCAGTCTTCCTCGCACTCCATCTGCCCGGCGCGCGGATTGACGCCTTGCTCGCCAGGGCCGATGCCGGAGGCCGGCAACCCCATCGCGGTCTTGACGGCGGCGTTGGGCACCTTGCGCAGGCCCTGGGCGTCGTAGACGAAGGCATCGAAATAGTTCTCGGCATAGGTCTGCGGCACGCCGGCCTTGCTCAGGAAGTCCTTGAGCTTGGGCATCTCGTCTTCCACGTACGGGTAGTGCAGGCCCTGCAGCAGATCGAAACCGCCCCGCGCGCCGAAGTGATGAGGCATGAACTCCTTCACGTTGAACATCGGCACGACGGTGCGCGCCTGGTTGATGACGCGGGACTCGGGCCCGCCCTGCCAGACGTCGAACCCCGGGATGCCCGCGTCCTTCACGGCCGCGCTCAGGTTGCGGATCGGGGCGCCCCGGTTGACGCCATCGGCATCGATCTGGTCGGTGGTCAGGTCAGCGCCACCCGCACCGCTGTCGGTGACGTACCAGGTCAGCGGCTTGCCGGACGTCTGCGCCGTGAACAGATAGCCGAAGGTCTCGATCCCGCCACCGTTCTGCAGCTGGCCGCAGCCGATGCTGTGCACCCAGCGCACCACGCGCATCGTGACGTACTCGCTCAGGTCGACCTTCTCGCCACCATAGACGGGCGTGCATTTGTCCGGGTTGACGCCATAGGCCACGGCTTCCTCGCACGCGCCCTTGGAGCCGTAGTATTGTGCGCCGGTCTGCTTGGCGAACTCGGGCGTGTCGACCGAGTGGTCGCCGTGCAGGTGTCCCAGCAGGATGACATCCACCGTGCCGTTCTTCTTCAGGGCATCCAGTGTCCTGGTCACCATGGCCGGATTCGGCGTGCGCGCGGGATACCCGACCGCACCATCCAGCAGGATGCCCACGTCACCAACCTGGTAGTGCCAGTTGGTGATGCCGAACCAGGTCATGCGCACTTCCTGCGGCATGGCCGGATCGACCGGGTCGTCGCCACCGCCGCAGGCGGCGACGGTCACCAGCGTGAGGGCGGCGGCGCCCATCAGCGCGATCGGGGCTTTCTTGTACATGGTTGTCTCCTTGGGGATCGTTGACGTTCTTATGATGAAAACCGGACCTGCCAGCTGGCGACGGCCAGGCGCCGCACCTGGCCGGCAGGCGGGATCCGCGGCTGCGCGTCCGTGGCGCAGCCGCACGGATCATGTGGCCGCGCCACCTCGGGATCGGCGATAGCGGCGGTAGGCCATGGGGGCGATCACCACGGTGATGGCGGCGACCCACAGGCCCATCGACACCGGGCTGGCCCAGAGGATGCCCAGTTCGCCGTTGGTGATGGACAGCGCGCGACGCAGGTTCTGCTCCATCATGTTGCCCAGCACCGTGCCCAGCACCAGGGGCGCCAGCGGCAAGCCCATGCGCCGCAGGAAGTAGCCGATCACCCCCATGACGACGACCAGGCCCAGATCGAAGGTGGTGGCATTGATGGCATATACGCCGATGAAGCTGATTGCCAGCACGCCCGGCACGAGCAGCCAGGGCGGAATGGCCAGCATGGCGGCGAACACGCGCACCATCGGCACGTTCATGATGAACAGCATGATGTTGGCGACGAACAGCGAGGCGATGAGACCCCACACCAGGCCCGGCTGCTGCTCGAACAGCACGGGGCCGGGCGTGATGTTGTAGAGCGTGAGCGCGCCCATCATCACCGCGGTGGTGCCCGAGCCCGGCACGCCCAGCGTCAGCATGGGGATGAAAGAGCCCGTGGCCGCACTGTTGTTGGCCGCTTCGGGGGCCGTCAGGCCGCGCATGTCGCCCTTGCCGAAGCAGGCGTTCGGGTCGCGGCCTTCGATCAGGCGCTTCTCGTTGGCGTAGGCCATGGCCGAGGCGACGCTGGCGCCGGCGCCGGGCAGCACGCCCACGAAAAAGCCCAGCAGGCCGCCGCGCACGGTGGTCCACCAGGTGAAGGCCATTTCCTTCAGGTTGAAGAGCTTGCGTTCGCTCTTGGGCACGTCCACCGAGATGCCGGACAGCAGCTTTTCCAGCATCTGCAGCATTTCGGCCACGGCAAAGAGACCGATCACCACGACCACGAAGTCGATGCCATCTGCCAGGTGCGGCAGATCGAAGGTGTAGCGGTACACGCCCGAATTGGCGTCCACGCCGACCGTGGAGATGGCCAGGCCGATCATGGCGGCCAGCACGCCCTTGACGGGCTGGTCGCCCAGGAGGCTGGTCAGCGCGCAGAAGGCGAACACCATCAGCACGAAGTATTCGGCGGGGCCGAAGGCCAGCGCCCAACCCGCCAGGAGGGGCGCGAACAGCACGATGCCGAGGATGGCGATGCACGAACCGATGAAGGACGACCAGGCGGACAGGGACAGCGCGACGCTGGCCAGGCCCTTGCGCGCCAGCGGGTAGCCATCCAGCGTGGTCATGACGGCCGCGGCTTCGCCGGGGACGTTGATGAGGATCGAGGTGATGCGCCCGCCATATTCGGCGCCGACGTACACGGCCGCCAGCAGGATGAGCGCGGTCTCGGGCGGCAGGTTCATCGCGAAGGCGATGGGGATCAGCATGGCCACGCCGTTGATGGGCCCCAGGCCCGGCAGCACGCCGACGATGGTGCCGAAGAACGAGCCCAGGGCCGCCACCAGCAGGTTGATGGGCTGGGCGGCGACGCCAAAGCCCAGGGCAAGATGATCGAGGACGCCGTTCACAGGAGGTCTCCGAGGATGCCGGTGGGCAGGACCACGTCCAGCGCCTTGTCGAACAGGAGGAAGAAGAAGACGGACAGCGCCACGCCGCCGATCACGCACTGCACCCAGCGCCCGCCGAACAGGCGGCCCACGAGCGCGGTCATGGCCGCGGTGGCGATGACGAAGCCGAGCCACTGGAACATCAGGGCATAGGCGGCGAGCAGGCCGACCATGATGAAGATCCGCGTGTTCGCGCCCGGCGGATTCGGCTCGACGGGATTGCCGTTCTTGAAGATCAGGCGCACGCCGCACAGGGCGATGATGAGGGCGAGCAACAGGGGAAATGCGCGCGGGCCCACGGGCTCGTAGGCGAACGGGGCTTCCAGCCCATAGCCGTTCCAGGTGAGGAAGGCGGCCAGGACGAGGGCGAACACGCCCAGGACACGATCATTGAGTGCCATGAGGAATTTCTCGGGGAAAAGGCGGCAGGACGCCGAGCCTGGCCGCGGGGCCAGGGCTCGGGTCCGGCAGGCAAAGCGCTTAGGGCTTCTTGATCAGGCCGAAGGAGTCGGCCAGTTCGGCGTACTGCTTGACGCGTTCCTTGACGTAGGCGTCCAGGTCGTCACCCGTCAGGTTGAACGGAAAGAGACCTTGCTGCTGCTGCAGCTTGGCGAACTCGGGGCTGGCCAGGGTGGTGTCGAAGGCCTGCTTCCACCAGGCGAAGTCCTCGTCGGACACCTTGGGGCCCATGTAGAAGCCGCGAATGATGGGCCATTCGATGTCGTAGCCCTGTTCGGCGGCGGTGGGCACGTCGGCCAGGCGGCCGGGCAGGCGCTCATTGTTGTAGACGGCCAGCACGCGGATCGGGGCGCCGCCGTCCATCAGCGACAGGGCTTCGGCCGCGTCACCCATGTAGGCCTGGATGTGGCCACCGCGCAGCGCGGCCAGGGCCTCGCCACCGCCTTCGAAGGCGACAAAGCGCATCTTGCGGTAATCGACGTCGGCGGCCTTGGCGGTGAGCGCGGCCTTCATCCAGTCCTGGCTGCCGACCGAACCCCCGGCGCCCAGCACGATCTTGGTGGGATCGTCCTTGAATGCCTGCATGAGGCTCTTCAGGTCCTTGTGCGGGGAGTCGTCACGCACGACGGCCACGCCGTAGTCGGTGCCCACGGCACCCAGCCAGCGCACGTCGTTCTCGTCGTAGCGACCGAACTTGCCCTGGGCCAGGTTCAGCAGCGAGCCGCCCGAGAACGCGACGATGGTGCCCGCCTCGGCCGGGCGCTGGGCCACGATGTTGTTGTAGGCCACCGCGCCGATGCCACCGGGCATGTAGACGATGCGCATCGGACGTTCCAGCGCGCCGGCCTGCTTCAGGGCGCCCTGGGCCAGCCGGCAGGTCAGATCGAAGCCACCGCCGGGCTGCGCCGGGGCCACGCACTCGGGGCGATTGGGTTCGGCAGCCATGGCCGGGGCCATCGTGGGGAGGGCAACGCAGGCAGCAAGCAGTGCACCGCCCAGCAGTCGATTCGAAATCATGGTTAGGTCTCCGTCGTTTGTCGGTCATCCGTGGGCCGAAGGGCCAGGTTGCCGGCTGTTGGAACTGGCTCGATTCGAAATGTAGGCAAGTCTGCCTTTCCGCAACCTTTCAATCCCGGAAGTTTCGTTCATGCCCGAGGGTTAACCCCGAGCTATGGCAACGGAAAGCGCAGTTCGGCGACCAGTCCGTGCTGGCCAGCCGCATGGAAGACGAGCTGTGCGTCATGCACGTGCGCGATGGTCTTGACGATGGCCAGGCCCAGGCCGGCGCCGGAGGTCTCGCGACCTGCGCTTCCCCGCCAGAAGCGCGCGCCGGCATGAGCGAGCTCGTCAGGCGACATGCCAGGCCCCGAGTCCTCCACGGCCAGCACGGCGAATCCCGGCTCGCGGCGCGCATAGACCGTGATCCGCCCGCCCGGCGGTGAGTAGCGGATGGCGTTGTCGACGAGGTTGCTCAGCGCCTCGCGCAGCATCCATTCCGCCCCCTGCACGAGGATCGGCTCGAACGGCACGTCCAGACCGCAATCCAGGCGCTTGGCGCGCGCCACCGGCAGCAGGCTGCGCATGACCAGGTCGGCCAGCGCACCCAGATCGACCGGGTCCGACAGCAGACGCGCACGCGCGGCGGCGTGATCGCGCGTGCGGGCCAGCGCCAGGAGCTGGTTGGTCATGCGCACCGCGCTTTCCAGTCCGTCCTGCATCGCCAGCAGGGCCATCCGCATCTCCTGCGGGTCGGACTCGCGCAACGCATACGCGACCTGGGTGCGCAGCACGGACAGCGGCGTGCGCAGCTGGTGCGATGCGTCATCCAGGAACTGGTGCTGGTCGCGTGCCTGGTCGGCGTAGCGCAGCATGTGGCGATTCAGTGCGCGCACCAGGGGCTGGACTTCCGATGGCAGGCCCTCGTCCTCGATGGGACGCAGATCGTCGGAGCGCCGCGCCTCGATGTCTTCGCGCAGACGCGCGAGCGGACGCAGCGAGATCATGACGCCGAGCACGAGCAGCATGACGCTGGTGAAGATGCCCAGCACATCGCGCTCGATGCCGCGCAGCAGGACCGATGACATGAAGACTTCACGGGTATCCAGGCTTTCGGCGACCTGCACGATGATCCGGCCGCTCGGCTCGCCTGCCACCGGCGGGTCGATCGGTCGCGCGAGCGAGGCAACGCGCACGGGCTCGTCCAGATACACCCCGTGGTAGAACTGCGGCTCGCCGGAGACCAGCGGACTGTCGGGCATCGGCAGCGCGGGATAGCCGATCTCGGTCAGGCCGCTTTCCGTGGCCACGCGATAGAACACGCGCCCGTTGGCCGTCAGCTCGAAGAACTCGAGCAGCAGGAAGGGCTGCTCCATGGCCAGGATGCCGCTGTCGGTCACGATGTTCAGGTCGATCGCCCGCAGCGCGCCCGCCAGCGCGCGGTCGTAGGCCGTGTCCACCTGGTCCTTGAGCAGGTGGTTGGACATCCACACCGTCCCCAGCATGATCGCGATGAGCGCCGGCACGAGCCACCACAGCAGCCGGGACTTCAGGCTGCGCGCGTGCGGGCGCCGGTCACGCATCGGCCACGGGCTCCAGCACGTAGCCCATGCCGCGCAGCGTCACGATGTGCACCCCGGTGTCCGCGAGCTTCTTGCGCAGCCGGTGCACGAGCACTTCCACGGCTTCGAGGTTGACGTCGCGATCGTCGGGCACGATGCGATCGAGGATCTGCTGCTTGTTGATGGGCTCGCCGCTCTTCTGCACGAGCACGCGCAGCACGGCGTGCTCGCGCGGGGACAGGGCCAGGGCCGTGCCGTTGACGCTGAAGCGCTGGGCCGCGGTGTCCAGCACCAGCGGGCCGCAGGCCAGGCGCGGATGCTCGCGCCCGCGGCTGCGGCGCACCAGGGCCACCAGGCGGGCCTCCAGTTCTTCCACCCGGAAAGGCTTGGGCAGGAAGTCGTCGGCGCCTTCGTGCAGCACGCCCACCCGGTCGGCCAGCGAATCGCGGGCGGTCAGCACCAGCACCGGCGTGCGGTCGTCGCGCGCGCGCAGGCGGGCGAGCAGCGCCGTTCCATCGAGCCCGGGCAGGCCCAGGTCCAGGATGATGGCGTCGAACTCCTCCACCGCCAGGCGGCGCTCGGCGAGCAGGCCGTCGTCGGCCCAGTCCACCACATACCCGCTGTGCCGGGCCAGGGTGCGTGACAGCCAGCGGGCCAGCTCGGGTTCGTCTTCGATCAGCAGGATGCGCATGGGGTCTCCGGCAGCAGCCAGGGCGCGCGAGGCGCGATCAGGGCAACGCGCGGGCGGCCAGGCCGTCCGCCACGCTGCCGGCGCTGAATTATAGGGACATGGCCTGCCGCCCCCCAGGGATGAGAGTGAGACGCATCCCGATCGGTTAATCTAGTATGTTGTGTTGTCGGCGGCTGCGTCGGCAGCCCGTTGTCGGTCACCTTCTCCCGGAGTTCCCCCCGCATGAGCACCCGCCGCGAAAAAGACACCTTTGGCCCGATCGATGTTCCGAACGAGCATCTGTGGGGCGCCCAGACCCAGCGTTCGCTGCAGTTCTTCGCGATTTCGTCCGAAAAGCTGCCGCCCCAGCTCATCGATGCGCTCGCCCGCCTCAAGCGCGCCGCCGCCCGCGTCAACGCCGGCCTGGGCGAGCTCGACCAGGGCATCGCCGATGGCATTGCCAAGGCGGCCGACGAAGTCGTGGCCGGCCAGTGGCCGGGCGAATTTCCGCTTGCCGTCTGGCAGACGGGCTCGGGCACGCAGAGCAACATGAACATGAACGAGGTGCTGGCCAACCGCGCCTCGGAAATCCTGGGTGGCGAGCGCGGCGAGGGCCGCAAGGTCCATCCCAACGATCACGTCAATCGTGGCCAGTCGTCCAATGACGTCTTCCCGACGGCCATGCACATCGCGGCCGCGGTGCAGGTCGAACAGCACCTGCTGCCCGCCCTGGCGGCGCTGCGCGCGACGCTGGACGCCAAGCGCCAGGCCTTCAACGACATCGTGAAGATCGGCCGCACGCACCTGCAGGACGCCACCCCGCTGACGCTGGGCCAGGAGCTGTCCGGCCACGTGGCCCAGCTGGACCTGTGCGAATCGCAGATCCGCGCCACCCTGCCCGGCCTGCACCAGCTGGCCATCGGCGGCACCGCGGTGGGCACGGGCCTGAATGCCCACCCCGAGTTCAGCGTGAAGGTGGCGGCCGAACTGGCCCGGGACACCGGCGTGGCCTTCGAGTCGGCGCCCAACAAGTTCCAGGCGCTGGCGGGCCACGAAGGCCTGCTGTTCGCGCACGGCGCGCTCAAGACGCTGGCCGGGGCGCTCATGAAGATCGCCAACGACGTGCGCTGGCTGTCCAGCGGCCCGCGCTCGGGCCTGGGCGAGATCAGCATTCCCGAGAACGAACCGGGCAGCTCGATCATGCCGGGCAAGGTCAACCCCACGCAGTGCGAAGCGCTGACGATGCTGGCCGCCCAGGTGCTGGGCAACGACGTCGCGATCAACGTGGGCGGCTCGATGGGCAACTTCGAGCTGAACGTGTTCAAGCCCATGATCATCCACAACTTCCTGCAATCGGTGCGCCTGCTGGCCGATGGCATGGCCAGCTTCGACAAGAACTGCGCCGTGGGCATCGAACCCAACCGCGAGCGCATCCAGGAGCTGGTCGACCGCTCGCTGATGCTGGTGACCGCGCTCAACCCGCACATCGGCTACGACAAGGCCGCGCAGATCGCCAAGAAGGCGCACAAGGAAAACCTGTCGCTGAAGGAATCCGCGCTGGCGCTGGGCTACGTCACCGATGCCCAGTTCGCCGAATGGGTCGTGCCAGGCGAGATGACCAACGCAGACCGCAGCGCGTGACAGGATGAAAGCCGGCCGCCGCGCGTTCGCTCGGGCCGATGCCGCCCCCGGCGTCGGATCGGGCAGCGCCACGCGCCAGCCGGCCAGTGACACCGAGCCGGCGCCTCCGTCCGGCGCCGGTGCCACGACGCTGCCGACCTCGCCGCTGCGCTTCGTCGCGCACTTCTTCTGGCAGTTCCGCGGCTGGTATGCCCTGATCCTGCTGCTGGAGCTGGCCGCGTCGGCCAGCTCCATCGTCATGCCCTATGCGATCGGCCAGATCGTGGGGGCCGTGACCGATGCCGCCCAGCAACCGGGCGGCGGGCAGACGATCGCCGCCGCGGTCACCGGGCCGCTGCTGCTGTTCGTTGCGCTGGCCGTGGGCGAGCTCGTCTTCAACCGTGCCAGCGGCGCCTGTCGGGTCGTGGTCTCGCCCCAGCAGCGCACGGGCGTGGCGCGCGCGCTGTTCGGCTACCTGCAACGCCATTCCCACCGCTTCATCAGCAATCACTTCGCCGGTGGCCTGGCCTCGCGCATCAGCGAGACGGCCGTGGGCGTGAACATGACGATCTCGATGGTCGTCTTCGAATTCATTCCGCTCGTCGTCACCCTGGCCGTCTCCATCGTCCTGCTGGCCTCGGCCAGCGGGCTGCTCGCAGGCTTCACCCTCGCCTGGGCCATCGTGTTCGTCGCGGTGTCGTTCTGGCTGGCCCGGCGCGCGCGGCCCTACGCCCAGCGCAGCGCGGCGGCGCGTGCCGAGACGACCGGGCGCATCGTCGACTCGGTGACCAACCTGCCGAATGTGCGCCTCTTTGCCCGCACCGACCACGAGTTCGAGCGCCTGCGCGCCACGCAGAACGCCGAGATTGCCGTCACGCGCCGGTCGATGTGGTTCAGCGAGAAGGTGCAGTGGTTCCAGATGAGCGCGGCGCTGGTGCTGAAGGTGGGCACATTGGCCTTTGCCATCGTCCTGTGGCGGGACGGTCGCATCGACATCGCCGCCTTCGTGATGAGCACCAGCCTGTCGCTGCTGGTGATCAACGATGCGCGCAACCTGGGCCGGCGCTTCCTGGAAATGTTCGAGTACGTCGGCAACGTCACCAATGGCGTGCAGACGCTGCTGCATCCGCACGAGATCGTCGACCGGCCCGGTGCGCGCGACGTCGCCATCACGCGCGGCGAGATCGCCTTCGAGGACGTGGTCTTCGGCTACGACCCGCAGCGCCCGGTGTTTCGCCACCTGAACCTGCGCATCCCGGCCGGCCAGCGGGTGGGCCTGGTGGGCTTTTCGGGATCGGGCAAATCGACGCTCGTGAACCTGCTGATGCGCCTGTACGAGCCGCAGGCGGGGCGCATCACGATCGATGGCGTGGACATCGGCGACATGCAGCAGGACTCCCTGCACCGCCAGATCGGGCTCATCCCGCAGGATCCGGGACTGTTTCACCGCAGCCTCGCCGAGAACATCCGCTACGGCCGGCTGGACGCCGATGACGAGGCGGTGCGCGAGGCTGCTGCGCGCGCCAGCGCGGACGAATTCATCGACGCCCTGCCCCAGCGCTACGACGCCCTGGTGGGCGAGCGCGGCGTGAAGCTGTCGGGCGGGCAACGCCAGCGCATCGCCATCGCCCGCGTGATGCTGAAGGACGCGCCCATCCTGGTGATGGACGAGGCCACCTCCAGCCTGGACTCGATCACCGAAAAGGCCATCCAGGACAGCCTGGACCTGCTGATGCGCGAGCGCACCGTGATCGTGATCGCGCACCGGCTGTCCACCATTGCGCACCTGGATCGCATCCTGGTGTTCGACAAAGGGGACCTGGTGCAGGATGGCAGCCACGCCGAACTGCTGACCCGCGAGGGCCATTACCGGCGCCTGTGGCAGCAGCAGGCGGATGGTTTCCTGCCCGAGTCGGCGGGCTGAGCGACCCACGCGGATCGGCTTGCCGGCACAGGCGCACGGCGCAGGGATGCCGTCGCGGGCGGCACATGCGCACGCGCCACGGTGCGAACGCATGCCCTGCCATCGCGATGCCGCTCAGACGGTACGCCCCGACACCTCGGCGCCGGCATGCGGGTCCAGACGCATGAAGGACAGCGCCGACGCGGACACGAGGATGCCGATCACGACGAAGCCCACGGCCACATCGCTGATCGCGAGTTCCGTCGCGCCGCGATACGCCATGCTCAGGTTGATCGAGATCGCGGCCAGGCCAACGCCCAGGCTGATGCCGACCTGCTGGGCCATCGCGGACAGGCCGCTCGCGCGGCTCATGGATTCGGGCGGAATGTCGGCATAGGCGAGCGTGTTGACGGCCGTCAGCTGCAGCGAGCGGAAGAAGCCGCCCACCAGCAGCACGCCCAGCAGCACCGCGTAGGGTGTCTCGGGCTGGAACAACGCGCACACCGCGATCGACACCCCCGTGATGACGGCGTTGCCCACCAGGATGCGGCGGAACCCGAGAATGCGCAGCACTGGCACGGCCACGACCTTCATCAGCAGCGCGCCCACCGCGCTCACGAAGGTGATCATGCCGGCGGCCAGGGGCGTCAGGCCAAAGCCCACCTGCAGCAGCAGCACCAGCAGGAAGGGCGTGGCGCCGATGGCGAAACGACACAGGTTGCCGCCCAGGTTGGCGATGGCGAAGGTCGGGATGCGCAGCAGGCTCAGGTCCACGATGGGATGCGGCGTGCGCCGCGCATGCCAGCGGTAGGCGAAGGCGCAGGCGATGCCCAGCGCCAGCAGCGCGACGCTGCCGGCGACCGGCAGGATCTGGTGGCCGATGGCCTCGAACGAGAACACCACGGCGGCCAGGCTCACGCTGGTCAGCGCAAAGCCCGGCCAGTCCATGGGCGGCGGCGGCGAGATGCCCGGGATCTCGGGGATGAAGCGATGCACCAGCACCAGGCCGAGCAGGCCGATGGGCAGGTTGATGAGGAAGATCCAGTGCCACGAGGCATAGGTCACCAGAAAGCCGCCCAGCGGCGGTCCCACGACGGGGCCCAGCAAGGCCGGGATCGACAGGAAGGACATGGCCCGCACGAGCTCGGACTTGGACACCGAGCGCAGCAGGATGACCCGTCCCACCGGCACCATCATCGCCCCGGCCAGCCCCTGCACCATGCGCGCCGCCACCAGCTGCGGCAAGGTGCCCGCCAGCGCACAGGCGGCCGAGGACAGGGTGAACAACAGGATCGCGGTGATGAAGATGCGGCGTGGTCCGAACCGGTCGGCGGCCCAGCCGCTCAGGGGCACGAACATCGCCACGGCAAGCAGGTAGGACGTGATCGCGACGTTCATTCGAACGGGCGTCGTGTTCATGGCCACGGCCATGGCGGGCAGCGCGGTCGCCACCACCGTGGCATCGAGCATCTGCATGAACAGCGCGCAGCCGACCAGGCCGGGCACGACGTAGAAGGAGCGGCTCATGGGTGTGACGTGGCGCGCCCTGTCAGTTCTCGCAGGTTACGGGCATTCTCGGAACGATACAAAATGTTTCCTCACTCGTTGATGGAGCTCGCGCCATGCATGCCTTTCATCGCTTCGAACGCAAGCCGCGCACCGATCTCACCCACCGCGAGCGGGAAGTGCTTGGCTATGTCCTGCAAGGCCAGCCCAACAAGCGCATCGCCGATGCCCTGGGAATCTCCCAGCGCACGGTCGAAGTCCACCGATCGCGCATCTTCCAGAAGCTGGGCGTGCGCAATGCCCTTGAACTCATCACCCGCATGTACCTGCCGGCCGACGCCGGCGCCCTCGTGCTGGCCGAGCCCGGCCCGCGGTCGGGCACGGTCGGCAGTCTGGAACCGACCCTGCCCCGACACCCCGCTCAGGCGCGCAGCTGACCCAGGAACTGCTTGCGGAATTTCGCGACCTTGGGTGCGATCACCGCATGGCAGTAGCCCTGGCGCGGATTGCGCACGAAATACTCGCGATGATAGGACTCGGCGGGCCAGACCTTGGCCGGCGGATACAGCCGGGTGACGATGGGCGCCCCGAACAGGTTCTTCTCATTCAGTTCGGCGATCACGCGCTCGGCGGTCTCGCGCTGCGCCTCGTCCTGCCAGAAGATCGCCGACCGGTATTGCGAGCCGACGTCGTGGCCCTGACGATCCAGCGAGGTCGGGTCATGCGTGGCGAAGAACACGTTGAGCAGGTCTTCGTAGCTCACGATCGCGGGGTCGAAGCGGATGTCCACGACCTCCACGAAGCCCGTGTTGCCACCGCAGACTGCTTCGTAGGTCGGCGTCACGTCATCCGGCCCGCCGGCATAGGCCGGCAGCACCGAGCTCACGCCACGCAGTTGCTGGAACACGGCTTCGGTGCACCAGAAGCAGCCGCCACCAAACACGGCCTGAGCGCTGGCCGCGCCTTTGTCATTCTCGGAATTCGCCATCACGTTTCTCCTTTCGCGTCGTACCCCGGAAGAGGGCGAAGCAAGGCACGCGCCGGCTCAGGGCGTGGTCTTGCCCAACGACAGTATCCAGTCGGCCAAGCGGTGCGCCTCGTCATCATCGACCTGAGGCTGTGCCGGCATGGTGAGCGCCCCCCATTTGCCGCGGCTGCCCTGCTGGATCGCCTTGGCCAGGTAATCCACATTGGCCGCGTGTTCACCCTTGCCCGCGTAACGCTCGCCGATCGCCCGAAAGGGTGGGCCGACGCGACGCGCGTCCACCTGGTGACAGGCCAGGCAGACCTTGGCACGCGCCAGCGCCATGGCGTCGGCCGTGGTGTCGGCAGCCTGCGCGGGCGCAGCGGCCAGCCAGGCGAGAACGACCACAGCCGCCGACAGGGCGCGGCGTGGCAGGAGCAGGTCAGGACAGGGGAGATACGGCATGCGGGGTGGGGGAAGCCATCGTCAATCTTCAAAGCCAGGGGTTATTATCGGTCAGTTTTCAATTTGACCCCCGCCCCCTATGCTCGAGCACCCTGCGTTCGACCCCGTGGCCTTGCAGATCGGCCCCGTGGCCGTGCATTGGTACGGTCTCATGTATCTGGTGGGCTTTGCGCTCGCGTGGGTCGTCGGCCGCCGGCTGATCGCCCGCGGGGTCACCCGACTGACGCGCAGCGATCTGGAAGACCTGCTCTTCTACGCCATCATCGGCGTGATCGTGGGCGGGCGCCTGGGCTACGTCCTGTTCTACAAGCCTGCGTACTACCTGCAGCATCCGCTGGAGATCTTCGCGGTCTGGGAAGGCGGCATGGCCTTTCACGGCGGGCTGATCGGCGTGATCGCCGTGATCGCCTGGTTCGCCTGGCGCCGCGGCTTCCGGCTGCTCGAGATCGGCGACGTGGTCGCGCCGATGGTGCCGCTGGGCCTGGCCGCCGGCCGCCTGGGCAACTTCATCAATGGCGAACTGTGGGGCCGCGTCAGTCACGTGCCCTGGGCGATGGTGTTCCCCGCCGCGCGCGACGGGCTGCCGCGCCATCCCTCGCAGCTGTACCAGTTCGCGCTGGAAGGCCTGCTGCTGTTCCTGATCGTCTGGTGGGTGGCGCGCCGCCCGCAACCGATTGGCCGGGTCAGTGCCGTGTTCCTCATCGGCTACGGCATCTTCCGCTTCCTGGTCGAATACACCCGCGAGCCGGACAGCTTCCTGGGCCTGCTCGCCGGCAACCTGAGCATGGGCCAGTGGCTGTCCCTGCCCATGATCCTCGCGGGCCTGCTGATGTTGCGCTGGTCGGCGACCCAGCCGGTCACCACCACCCAGGCCGGCGCCCGCGTCTGAGCACGGCGGCCGTCAGGCCGCCTGCGCAGCCCGCGCCCGGAGCCACCTGTCGCCGCAGCAACCGGACTGTCTGCGCAGCCCGCGCCCACACTCACCGGACGCGGCCACATGACGCTGCGGCGATCTGGCCGCCTGCGCAGCCCGCGCCCGGGCCAGCCGGACGCAGCGGTCAGCCGTCCGCCATCAGGCTGCGCCCCAGGCGCAGCGCGCCTTCGCGCAAGCCTTCCGCGTCCCAGGACGCAAACGACAGGCGCAGCCAGGGGCTGGCGCCCCCGCCCACGAAGAAGGCACTGCCCGGCACGAACAGCACCTGCTGGGCAATCGCCTTCTGCAGCCAGGCCGACGTGTCGGCGGTGTCGTCGCGCAGCCGCGCCCACAGGAACATCCCGCCACGCGGCGCCGCGAACACCAGGCGATCGTCCAGCGCCTGCGTCAGCGCGTCGGACAAGGCACGGCCGCGCGCCCCGTATGCCGACCGCAGTCGGGGCAGGTGCGCGGCAAAGCGGCCCTCGTTCAGGTAGCGTGCGGCCAGCGCCTGCGTGAGCGTGCTGGTGTGCAGGTCGTCCACCTGCTTGGCCAGCACGCAGGCCCGCCGGATCGCCGCGGGTCCGAGCATCCAGCCCAGCCGCAGGCCCGGGGCCAGCGTCTTGGACAGGCTGCCCAGATACACACAGTGCTGCGCGCCGCCGTCCACGGTGTCGCGCAGGCTGTACAGCGCGGGCGGCGGTGGCGCGTCGAACCAGATGTCGCCGTAGGGATCGTCTTCCAGGATGAGGCAGTCATGCCGCACCGCCAGTTCGAGCACCTGCCGGCGGCGCGACTCGGCCAGCACGCGCGCGGACGGATTGCCGAAGTTCGGCACGAGGTACAGCAGGCGCGGCCGATGCTCGGCCAGGGCCGTGGCCAGGTGATCGATGCGCAGGCCGTCCTCGTCGCCCGCGACCTCGATGACGCGCGCGCCGGCCAGGCGAAAGGCCGACAGGGCCGCCGGATAGGTCGGCGCCTCGACCAGCACCACGTCGCCGGGCCGCAGCACGGTGCGTGCGATCAGGTCGATGCCCTGCTGGGATCCAGTCAGCACCAGCACGTCGGCCGTGGCGCTCGCCAGGCCCCGGCTGGTGGACAGCGCCGCCAGCGCCTCGCGCAGCGGGGCATGGCCGTCGGTGGCGTCATAGGCCAGGGCGCCAGCCAGCGCCGCGTCATCGAAGCCGCGCAGCACGGCCTGGATGCCGGCCGTGTCCATCAGTTCGGCGGCCGGATAGCCGCCCGCCAGCGAGATCATGCCGGGCAGCTCGGTATAGCGCTTGAGCTCGCGGATGGGCGATCCGGGCGCATCCCGGTAGACCGGGCGAACGAAGCCGGTGTCCGTCATGCCGATGCCGCCTCGGCGCTCGCGTCCAGGCGGCTCAGCGCGTCGCTCAGCGACGCCGCCTCGGTCTCGCGGTACAGCGCGAACTCGTCCAGCACCACGCCCCCGAGCGCCGCTTCGAAGGCACCACGGTTGCCGCCGCCCGCGTACGCCTGGCCGGCGTCGCCCCCCAGGTTCGACTGGAAGATGCCCGCGGCACTCACCGGCAGGAAGTCTTCGTAGACCTGGGGGCTGATGCGCAGCCAGCCCGCCTCGACCAGCGCGGCGATGTCCTCGCGCGCGGCGGGCGGCTGCTCGCCGGCCGCCAGGCGCTCGGTGGCCGCGCTGTAGCGCACATGGATCAGGCCTTCCGCGTACAGCGTGGCCACCTCATCCGGAAAGGCCCGGAACGCCTCGGCCAGCGCCGCGCCGCCACCGGCGGCCCGCGCCTGCGCGAGCAAGGCGTCGTAGCGCTCGCGCCCGGCCACCGTCAGGGCGCAGCCACGCTGCTCGATCTCGCCGAAGCGCGCAGTGTGCGTGCCGTCGCGGGCGGCGTCGCCATCGCCGAAGACGATCGGCTCTTCCAGGGCCAGGAAGCTGGTCTGGCGCAGCAGGATCGGCACGTCGCGCCGTGGCGGGCCTTCGATGCTGGCCTTGGCACGCATGCCGCGCTCGCTCATCGCCGCCTGCGCGCGGTCGATGTCCAGCACGCGCGGGGTCAGGTGATTGATGTGCGGGCCCTTGAAGCAGACGACGTCGGCCACCAGGGGGTGGGTCGCCTTGAGCTGGCGATACGTGTCCAGGTCCACGGTCGCGTCGCTGTGCCAGCGGAAGGTTTCCAGGGCTTCGGCCACGAAGCGCCGGCCGTCCTCGGCATCCAGCCCGCCCTGGGCCTCGGCCTGCTCGACCAGGGCCACACAGCCTGGCGTGAAGATGCGGCGCCGCGCCAGGATGGCCTGCGCGGTCGCGCGCAGGGCCGCGTCCTCGATCAGCTCCAGGCGCAGCAGCGAGGTGAAGACCCGGAACGGATTGCGACGCAGGGCGGCGTCATCGACCGGGCGAAACGCGGTCGAGTGCACCGGCACGCCGGCGACCGACAGGTCGTAATAGCCCACGGCCGTCATGCCGAACACGGCAAACACGCGGCGGATCATGGCGAGCTCGTCGGCGGTGCCCAGCCGGATCGCCCCGTGGCGCTCCAAGTCGAGCCGCTCGAGCTCGTCGGTGCGCACCATGGCTTCGCGCTCGTGCGGACGATCCGCCAGCACGGCGGCGTTGATGTCGGCCACTAGGGTGAGCAGCGTGCCGTACTGCGGCACCTCGGTGCGGTACATCTCGGACAGGGCCTGGGAGAACCAGGTACGCAGGGTATCGGGGGAGAGGGTATCGGTCGTCATGGCCGGCATGATGCGCTTGCCGGGACGCCCTGCATACCGATGTTTGCGCAGGACATCATGCCGAATCGTCATGAACTCGCGCGGTTCGCGGTATCGTGACGGCCATGTTCCGACGCCGCTTCCTGCCCCCCACCGCCCAGTTGCTGGCCTTCGAGAGCGCCGCGCGCCATGGTGGCGTGTCGCGCGCCGCCGAAGAGCTGCACCTGACCCAGAGCGCGGTGTCGCGCCAGATCCAGCATCTGGAAGCCGCCCTGGGCGTGGCCCTCTTCCATCGTCACCGCCAGCGCCTGGTACTGACCGATGCCGGGCGGCTGTACGCGGCGGAGATCCGGCCCGGCCTGCAGACGCTGGCCGACGCCAGCCAGAAGGCGATGCGCCACGGCGGCGCCAAGGGCCTGCTGAACCTGGCCGTGCTGCCGACCTTCGGCACACGCTGGCTCATTCCGCGCATGGGGGCGTTCTCGGCACGCCACCCCGACGTGGTCGTGCATTTCGCCACCCGGCTCGAGCCCTTTGATTTCGAGCGTGAGCCCTTCGATGCAGCCATCCACTTCGGCGATCCGGTGTGGCCCGGCGCCGAGTGCGACCTGCTGCTCGAGGAATCCGTCGTGCCGGTGTGCAGCCCCGCCTTCCTACAGGCCCACCCGATCCGCGAGCGCGCGGACCTGGCCGGCCTGCCCCTGCTGCAGCAGACCACGCGCCCTGCCCTGTGGCTGGAGTGGTTCGAGCAATCGGGCCTGGACACGGCCTGGGCCATGCAGGGCGCACACTTCGAGCAATTCGCGATGATGGCGGCGGCTGCCACGGCCGGACTGGGCGTGGCGCTGATGCCCCACTGCCTGGTTGAGGACGAGCTGGGCAGCGGACGGCTGGTGGCGCTGTTTCGCCCGATGCGCCTGCAGACGCAGGCGTATTACCTGGTCATCCCCGAGGCGCGTGCACGCGAACCCCGGGTGGCGGGCTTCCGGCAATGGCTGCTGGAAGCGGCCCGCGCCAGTGCGGGCGCGGGGGATCCAGCTCCGGTAGTCGCGGAGCCGCCGCCGGCATCGGAAACGCCGGTGTAGCGGGAAGGCGGGCGCGCATGCCGCGCGCCCGGACCTCGGCGCCCTGAGAAGGGCCGGGGCCCTGCCCGCGCTTACGGCTTGGCGGGCGCACCCAGGGTGACTTCGCCCTGCACGGACACGGTCACCATGGCGGTGCCGGCTTCGAACTGGGGCGGCGCCGCATCTTCCTGCATGCCCGCCGACGCGCGCATCATCGCCATCTTGGGCTGGCCATAGACGGCGCCGCTGCCCGCCAGGTCAAGCTTGCGAATGCTGTAGGTGCCAAAGCCGAAGGCCTTGGCGGCTTCGTCGGCACGTGCGCGGAACGCCTGGGCGGCTTCACCCAGCAGGCGCTTTTCCTCTGCCGCACGGGCCTCGCGGGACAGCGAGAAGGCGACATCCGAAATGGCCATGCCCTGCGGGGCCTGTGCCGCCAGCGCAGAAGCCGCAGGCACGTCGGTCGACTCGATGACGATGTCGGCCTGGCCACGCCAGCCGGTGATCTTGCCGTCGCGGTCGGTGTTCGGCCAGATGCGGTACGCGCCCGAGCGCACGGTGACTTCCTTGCCGGCCTTGCCGCGCAGCTGCGCGAGGCCGTCGTTGGCGATCTTGGTCAGGCGCTGCGAGACATCGGCCTGTTCCGCACCTTCGAGCTGGGCGGACAAGGTGATGTCGACCTTGTCCTGAGTGATTTCGGACACGGCCTCGGCCTGCAGGGACAGGCGCGGCTCGCGGTCCCGATGCTCGCGGTGTTCACGGCCATCGCGCGCGTGCTCCTGCGCCTGGACCATCGGCGTCGCCGCAAAGGCGGCCACGAGGGCGAGTGCGCTGGCAGTGACGGGAAAACGCGGGGACTTGGACATCTTGGCAACCATCCTATGCAAGGAACCGTCGCGTGGCACGACGCCAGCGCACGGATGCCTACGCTACCGCAAGTCAGGTGACGAATGCCGTGTAAGACTTCCACAACATGTAACTGCCCAGTCCCAGCAGCAGCGTGGCGAAGATCCGGCGCAGCCTGTCCACCGGCAGCCGATGGGCCAGCGCCGCCCCCGCCGGCGCGGCGATCACGCTGGCCAGGGACACCACCACCAGCATCGGCCACGCCACATAGCCGAGCATGCCCGGCATGCCGGCCGTCTCGTGCCAGCCGGCCCACACGTAGCCGACCGTGTTCGCGGCCGCGATCGGAAAGCCCAGCGCTGCGGAGGTGCCGATGGCACGGGCGAGCGGCACGTTGCGCCGGGTCATGAACGGCACGGACAGGAAGCCGCCGCCCGCGCCGACCAGGCCCGAGACGAAACCGATGCCGGTGCCGGCCGTCGCCATGCCGAGCGGCCCCGGCAGGACGCGTTCGGCGCGCACCGGCCGCGGAAAGTACATGCGCAGCGCGGAATACCCGACGAACAGGCCGAAAGCCAGCGCCAGCCACGCCGTCGGCAGCAGCGAGAAGACGGCCCCGCCGGCCAGGAACCCGCCCAGGATGAGGCCCGGCACCATGGCCATCACGACCCGCCAGTCCACACCCCCGCGGCGATGATGGGCACGGGCGCTGGACAGGGAGGTGAAGAGAATCGTGGCCATTGCCGTGGCGATGGCCACGTGCACCTGCAGCGCCAGCGGCATGCCCTGGGCGGCGAGCACGGCCGCGAGCATCGGGGCCATCACCATGCCCCCGCCCACGCCGAGCAGCCCGGCGGCAAAGCCGCAACCCAGTCCGATCACCGCCAGCACCGCCACCGAGCCGAAGTCGATCCCCACCACGTCACCTGCCAGAAGCCGTGCGCACCTGCTGCGGGCGCGCCAAAAAGAAAGCGACCCGGTGAAAAGATCACCGGGTCGCCGATAGGGTCCCCGCTAGTGCCGCCAGGCCGGCGTCCTGAACCGATAGGTTCAAGTGGTCACAGTCATTCGTACATCGGGTCATCCCCCGAAGGGGGCGAGCACTCCCGCACGACTTGTTCCGCAACCGGTGCCAATATATTGGAACAGGATGTTTGGCCAGTCACGAACACCGCAGGGAAAACTGAACTGCCAGGGCAGGAAAACGATCTTCCTACCGCGGGAGCACGCCATCGATGGCGCGTTCCATGTCTTCGATTCTACGCTTGTAATCGCCCAATGCAAACTCGCCACTGTTGCTGCCAGCCACAGGCGTGGCGAGCAGTTCGGCAGCCAGTTGCAGCGCCGCCATGATGGCGATGCGCTCGGTGCTCGTGCCGGGCTTGCTGCCATTGCGCAGCTTCTGCATCGTGCGATCCAGGTGCTGGGCCGCGGCGATCACCGAGTCGCGCTCGTTCGGACCGCAGGCCAGGGTGTATTCCCGGCCGAGGATGGTCACGTCAAGTCGTTCCATTCGCGCTCTCCTCATGGGCTTCGTTGGCGGCGTCGCGAAGCGCTTCCGGATCGGGAATGCGCGTCAGCACGTCGTCCACGCGGTCGCGCGCCGCGATGAGCAGCCGGCGCAGGTGCCGGTTCTCTTCTTCGCTGCGGGCCAGGCGTTCGGCCAGCGCTTCCTTTTCGGCTCGCGCCTCGGCGGTGAGACGGGTCGTTTCGAGCCGGGCGGCATAGGCCTGTCGCGCCATGTCGGAACGGGCCGACTCGGCGAACTGGACCAGCTGCTGGACACGGCTGGCTAGGTGATCGAGGTCTTCAAGCATGGGCGTCATCGTAAACCAATCGGCGTAGACCGGGGCGACCGGACATCTCGCAACCCCGCGCAATACCCTTTCAAAGTTCTTTCAAAACTCGGGAAAACCCCCATCCACGAGGGTTTCCTATCGATAGGCAGCCGCAATCATATCAACTACCATTGCGCACCTCCTGAAGCTTGCGCTTACCGGACACGAGGCTTGCAATCAGCATTCAGTCCCGTGACGGCAAATGAAAGCTTTCAGGCAGCCGATTCAATTGCAGAGGAGTATCGCACCGTGCGAATACAGTCACAGCAAAACTTCTGGTCCGGGGTGATGTTCGTGGTCACTGGGCTGCTTTTCGCCTGGTTCGCGACCGACTATCAGATGGGCACCGCTGCCCGGATGGGCCCTGGTTATTTCCCCTTCTGGCTCGGCGCCATCATGGCCGTGCTCGGGGCAATCATCGCGCTGTCGTCCCTGTCGCCCAAGGCCGAACGCACCACCGTCGACAAGTTCGACTGGCGCAGCCTGGTTCTGGTGCTGGGTTCGGTCATCGCCTTCGGCCTGCTGCTCAAGCCGCTGGGTCTGTATGTGTCGCTCGCCATCCTCGTGATCGGCAGCAGTCTGGCCAGCCATGAATTCACGTGGAAGGTCGCCATCGGCAACGCCATCTTCCTGATCGTGTTCGCCTATGTTGCCTTCGTCAAGGGTCTGGGTCTGATCTTCCCGCTCTACCCCTGGTTCATGGGCTAAAGAGGAATCATCATGGAATTGCTCGACAACCTCGCGCTCGGCCTGTCCGTCGCGTTCACGCCCGAGAACCTCGCGTACGCGTTTCTCGGTGCGCTGCTCGGAACGCTGATCGGCGTGCTCCCCGGCATCGGCCCGCTGGCGACCATCGCCATGCTGCTGCCCATCACGTACGTGCTGCCCCCCATCGCCGGCCTGATCATGCTGGCCGGTATCTATTACGGCGCGCAGTACGGCGGCTCCACGACGGCCATCCTGGTCAACCTGCCCGGTGAGATATCGGCCGTGGTGACCGTACTGGATGGTCACGCGATGGCCAAGAACGGACGCGCGGGGGCCGCACTGTCGATCGCCGCCCTGGGTTCGTTCTTCGCCGGTTCGGTGGCCACCCTGCTGCTGGCCGCCTTCTCGCCGCCGCTGGCCGAAGTCGCCTTCAAGTTCGGCCCCGCCGAGTACTTCTCGCTGATGGTGCTGGGCCTGATCGGCGCCGTGGTGCTGGCTTCCGGTTCGCTGCTCAAGGCCATCTGCATGATCCTTCTGGGTCTGCTGCTGGGCATGGTCGGCACGGACGTGAACTCCGGTGTGGCGCGCTACGCGTTCAACATCCCCGAGCTCCAGGACGGCATCGACTTCGCCGCCGTGGCCATGGGCGTGTTCGGTTTCGCGGAAGTGCTGAACAACCTGGAACTGCGTGACAAGCGCGTCTCCCTGACCTCCAAGATCGGTTCGCTCTATCCGAACAAGCAGGAATTCAAGGAAGCGGCACCGGCCGTGCTGCGCGGTACGGCCATCGGTTCGGTGCTGGGCATCCTGCCCGGTGGCGGCGCCGTGCTGTCGTCCTTTGCCTCCTACACGCTGGAAAAGAAGATCTCCAAGACCCCGGAGCGCTTCGGCAAGGGTCACCCCGCCGGTGTGGCAGGTCCTGAATCGGCCAACAACGCCGCCGCCCAGACCTCGTTCATCCCCCTGCTGACCCTGGGCATCCCGGGCAACGCGGTGATGGCACTGATGGTCGGCGCCATGACCATCCACAACATCCAGCCCGGTCCGCAGGTCATCACCAGCCACCCGGAACTGTTCTGGGGCCTGATCGCCTCGATGTGGATCGGCAACCTGATGCTGGTCGTGCTGAACCTGCCGCTGGTGGGTGTGTGGGTCAAGCTGCTGCAGGTGCCCTACAAGATCCTGTATCCGGCGATCCTGGTGTTCTGCTCGGTGGGTGTGTACACGCTGAACTACAACGTGTTCGACATCTTCGTCACCGCGGCATTCGGCTTCATCGGCTACGTCTGGGCCAAGCTGAAGGTCGAAGGCGCACCCCTGCTGCTCGGCCTGGTGCTGGGTCCGATGATGGAAGAGAACTTCCGGCGCGCGCTGCTGCTCTCGCGTGGTGACTTCATGACCTTCGTGGAGCGTCCGCTGTCCGCCGCCCTGCTGGCCGTGTGCGCCGTGCTGATCATCTTCGTGACGCTGCCGGCCATCCGCAAGAAGCGCGAAGAAACCTTCGTGGAAGAAGACTGATCCGCCGGGGGCACCGCCCCCCAGCTCGACAGCGCCGACGCCCCCGCCTTCGTCAGAAGCCGGGGGCGTCGGCTTTTTTGCGTCCGAAAGTCCTGGCAGGGTTTGGTTGCACTTCGATATGCGCTACTCTAGGGGTTTACCCGACTGAATGCGATTCGACGGCGAGCAGGACTGGCGCCGCCATGAACCTTCCTCCATGCGCTTTCAAGACTGGTCCAATCCCTACCCCTCGCTGCGTTCGCCGATCTTTGCCCGCAATGCCGTTGCCACCTCCCAGCCGCTGGCCGGGCAGGCGGCGCTGCGCGTTCTGCACGCGGGCGGCAATGCCGTGGATGCGGCCGTCGCGGCTGCGGCCACGGTGGCGCTCACCGAACCCTGCGGCAACGGCCTGGGGTCGGACTGCATGGCCATCGTCTGGGACGGGGCGCGCCTGCACGGGCTCAACGCCACCGGCACGGCCCCCGCGGCCTGGTGCCCCGACTACTTCGCCCGCAAGCACGGGGGGCGCATTCCCACCACCGGGTGGGACAGCGTCACGATCCCGGGTGCGGTCGCCGGCTGGGCCGCGCTGGTCGAACGCTTCGGCAAGATCGGCCTGGAAGCCGCGCTGGCACCGGCCATCGAATACGCCGAGCGCGGCTTTGCCGTGTCGCCCGACGTGCAACGGCGCTGGGCGGCGCAGGCCGACAGCCTGCGCGACGAGCCGGGCTTTGCCGAGCACTTCCTGCCGCGCGGCCGCGTGCCGGGCGTGGGCGAGCATTTCGTCCTGAAGGACGCCGCCGCGACACTGGCGCGCATTGCCGCCTCGGGCGGGCGCGACTTCTATGAAGGCGCGACGGCCCACAAGCTGACCGCACACGCCCAGGCGCACGATGCCGCCCTCACCCTGGCGGACCTGCGCAGCTTCCAGCCCGAGTGGGTCGAGCTGCTGCAGCGCGACTTTCGCGGCTACACGCTGCACGAGATCCCGCCAAGCGGCCAGGGCATCGCGGCCCTGATCGCCCTGGGCATCCTGGACAACCTGGACATCGGCACGCGCGCCGTCGACCACCCCGCCACCCAGCACCTGATGATCGAGGCGATGAAGCTCGCCTTCGCGGACGTCCATGCGCATCTGGCCGACCCGCGCCACATGCGCGTCACGGTCGCGGACATGCTGTCGGACGGCTACCTGGCCGAACGGGCCCGGCTGATCGACCCGCAGCGTGCCCAGACGTACGCCACGGGCCGGGCGCCGGCGGGCGGCACGGTGCACCTGAGCGTGGCCGACGAGCGCGGCATGATGGTCAGCCTCGTGCAATCCAATTACCTGGGCTTCGGTTCGGGGGTGGTGGTGCCCGGCACCGGCGTGAGCCTGCAGAACCGCGGCTGCGCCTTTGGCGTGGACCCCAGCCACGCCAACGTCGTGGCAGGGGGCAAGCGCCCCTTCCACACGCTGATCCCCGCCTTCCTCACGCATCATGGCGCACCGGTCATGAGCTTCGGGCTGATGGGTGGCAACATGCAGCCCCAGGGCCATGTGCAGACCGTGGTGCGCATGCTCGCCTACGGCCAGCAGCCGCAGGCCGCGTGCGACGCGCCGCGCTGGCGCTGGACGCAGGGGCTGGATGTGGACGTCGAGACCGCCATGCCGCCCTCGACCGTCGCAGGCCTGCAGGCGCGCGGCCACCAGATCGCCCCGCCGGGCGAGAACCACCAGGATTTCGGCTCCGGCCAGTTCATCTGGCGTCTTGGCGACCCTGCCGTGGACGGCTATGTCGCCGCCAGCGACGGTCGCCGCGACGGCCAGGCCGCCGGCTACTGACCCTGGCGCCGTCCCGGCGCCGCCTTCCGTCACCTTCTCGGGCCTCACCATGACCGCCACTGCACCCGCCGCTGTCTCCCCCCTGACCGTTGCCTTCGTGGGCCTGGGCGTCATGGGTTACCCCATGGCCGGGCACCTGGCCCGTGCCGGCCATCGCGTGCGGGTGTACAACCGCTCGCCGGCCAAGGCCCAGGCCTGGGTCGCCGAATACGGCCACGAAGCCCGCGCCACGCCGCGCGAGGCCGCGGATGGCGCCGATATCGTGTTCTGCTGTGTCGGCAACGATGACGACCTGCGCAGCGTCGTGCTGGGCGCCGACGGCATCCTCGCCGGCCTGGCCGCAGGCGCCGTGCTGGTCGATCACACCACGGCCTCGGCCGAAGTCGCGCGCGAACTGGCGGGCGTGGCCGCCGCCGCGGGCATCGGCTTCGTCGATGCGCCGGTCTCGGGCGGCCAGGCGGGCGCGCAGAATGGCGTGCTGACGGTGATGTGCGGTGGCGACGCCGCCCACTTCGCCCGCATCGAACCGGTGGCCCGCGCCTACGCCCGCGCCATCACCCTGCTGGGCGCGAGCGGCGCCGGACAACTGGCCAAGATGGTCAACCAGATCTGCATCGCCGGCCTCGTGCAGGCGCTCTCCGAAGGCGTGGCCTTCGGCAAGGCGGCAGGCCTGGACATGGCAGCCGTGCTGGACGTCATCAGCAAGGGCGCCGCGCAGAGCTGGCAGATGGAGAACCGCGGCGCGACGATGGTCGAGGGCCGCTTCGATTTCGGCTTTGCCGTCGACTGGATGCGCAAGGACCTGTCGCTGGTGCTGGACGAGGCCCGCCGCAATGGCGCGCGCACGCCCATCACGGCGCTGGTCGACCAGTTCTATGGCGACGTCCAGAACATGGGCGGCGGCCGCTGGGACACGTCCAGCCTGGTGACGCGCCTGTAGCCAGGCCTGGCAAGGCCTGCACCCTGGCGGGGCAGACCCGGCAGGCATGTGACACGGCGCCGACCCGGCAGGCGGGCCGGCCCAGCGCCGTCGATCGCGCGCCGCCGCCGCGTGGGCCGGCCCGGACGGGCATAGCGATTGCTCGATGACGGGTCTTGCGCGCCGCTCGGTGCGCCCCACGCACAGGAGCTTTGCCATGGCCAACCCCCTCCAGGATCGCAAGGTCGCCATCCTCGTGACCGACAACTTCGAGCAGGTCGAACTGACCAGCCCGCGCCAGGCCCTGCAACAGGCCGGCGCCACGGTGCATATCCTCTCGGCCAAGACCGGCGAGGTCCGCGGCATGCACCATGACGAGAAGGCCGACAGCTTCACCGTCGACCATGCCTGGGACGACGTCGATCCCGGCGACTACGCGGGCGTCGTCCTGCCGGGTGGCGTCTTCAACTCGGACGCCATCCGCGCCGAGGCCGGTGCACAGCGCTTCGTGCAGGGCATCCACCACCAGGGCAAGCCGATCGCCGTGATCTGCCATGGCGCCTGGCTGCTGATCTCGGCAGGTCTGGTGGACGGGCGCCAGATCACGAGCTTCCCGACGCTGCAGGACGACATCCGCAACGCCGGTGGCGAATGGGTCGACGAGGAAGTCGTGCTGGACGGCAACTTCATCAGCAGCCGCAAGCCGGATGACCTGCCGGCCTTCAATGCCAAGCTCGTCGAGGCGCTGGGCGGCGACTCGGCCATCACCCAGGCGGCGCCAGCCCAGGCGACCTGAGCCAACGCGCACTCGCATCCCGGCACGTTCTGCATTCTCCGCAAGGCGGGGCTGTCCCAAGCCCCGTGCCCTCGCCTATACTGCGACGGCAAACGCAGGGGTCCTCCAACGGCACATCGTGCCCGCGGCGGTGAGATCAAACCCTTTGCACCTGTGCGGATAATGCCGAAACAGGGAGCGTTTTCCCGCCGGCGCGCTCGCGCTGGCGCGCGACGTCCTCGCTTTCGGCTCCAACCTTCTTGGAGCTCGTCTTGACCACCACCCTTCCCTTCCTGGCCGCCACGGCCACCGTCGACGCCGCTGCCGTCGCCCCCCTTCCCCAATCCCGCAAGGTCTATCAGGTCGGCTCCCGCCCGGATCTGCGCGTGCCCTTTCGCGAGGTCTCGCAGGCGGACACCCCGACCCTGTTCGGCGGCGAGCCCAACCCGCCCGTCACCGTGTACGACACCAGCGGCCCGTACACCGATCCGGATGCCCGCATCGACGTGCGGCGCGGCCTGCCGGCGATCCGGGCCGCCTGGATCGCCGAGCGCGGCGACACCGAAGTGCTGGACGGCCCCAGCAGCGGCTATGGCCGTGAGCGGCTCGCCGACCCGGCGCTGCGGGCGCTGCGCTTCGACCTGGGCCGGGCGCCCCGGCGTGCGCGCGCCGGCGCCAACGTGTCGCAGATGCACTATGCGCGGCGCGGCCTGGTGACGCCGGAAATGGAGTACATCGCCATCCGCGAGAACCTGCGGCGCGAGGCCTACGAGGCCGCCTTGCGCGCGAGCGGCCCCACGGGCGAGCGCATGGCCGACCTGCTGTTGCGCCAGCATCGCGGCGAGTCCTTCGGCGCGGCGATTCCGGCCCGCATCACGCCCGAGTTCGTGCGCGACGAAGTCGCCCGCGGACGCGCGGTGATCCCCGCCAACATCAACCACCCCGAGATCGAGCCCATGATCATCGGGCGCAACTTCCTGGTGAAGGTCAACGCCAACATCGGCAACTCGGCCGTCACCTCGTCGATCGGCGAGGAAGTGGAGAAGATGACCTGGGCCATTCGCTGGGGCGGGGACACGGTGATGGACCTGTCCACCGGCAAGCACATCCACGAGACCCGGGAATGGATCCTCCGCAACAGCCCGGTGCCGATCGGCACGGTGCCCATCTACCAGGCGCTGGAAAAGGTGAACGGCAAGGCCGAGGACCTGACGTGGGAGATCTTTCGCGACACCCTCATCGAGCAGGCCGAGCAAGGGGTGGATTACTTCACCATCCATGCAGGCGTGCGCCTGCCCTTCGTGCCCATGACGGCCAGGCGCATGACCGGCATCGTGTCGCGCGGCGGCTCGATCATGGCCAAGTGGTGCCTCGCGCATCATCGCGAAAGCTTTTTGTACGAACATTTCGAAGACATCTGCGAGATCATGAAGGCCTACGACGTGACCTTCTCGCTCGGCGACGGGCTGCGTCCCGGCTCGATCTACGACGCCAACGACGAAGCCCAGTTCGCCGAGCTGCGCACCCTGGGCGAACTGACGCAGGTGGCATGGCGGCACGACGTGCAGGTCATGATCGAGGGGCCGGGCCACGTCCCGCTGCACCTGATCAAGGAAAACATGGACCTGCAGCTGGAGCACTGCCACGAGGCGCCCTTCTACACGCTGGGGCCCCTCACCACCGACATCGCCCCCGGCTACGACCACATCACCTCGGGCATCGGCGCGGCCAACATCGGCTGGTACGGCACGGCCATGCTCTGCTATGTCACGCCCAAGGAACACCTGGGCCTGCCCAACAAGAAGGACGTCAAGGACGGCATCATCACCTACAAGATCGCGGCCCACGCCGCGGACCTTGCCAAGGGCCACCCGGGCGCGCAGGTGCGCGACAACGCGCTCTCCAAGGCGCGCTTCGAGTTCCGCTGGGACGACCAGTTCAACCTGGGACTGGATCCGGACACCGCCCGCGAATTCCATGACGAGACGCTGCCCAAGGACTCGATGAAGGTCGCGCACTTCTGCTCGATGTGCGGGCCGCACTTCTGCAGCATGAAGATCACCCAGGAAGTTCGCGCCTACGCCGCGCGCGAGGGCGTGGCCGCGGGCGATGCACTGACGGCGGGCATGCGCGAGAAAGCCGTGGAGTTCCGCCGCACAGGTGCGCAGCTGTACCACCAGGCCTAGGGCGTCGCGGCCAGGGGGCGGCCGGGGGCACGACGCGCCCGGGCATGCCCCCCCGCTGCGTCTCGCGCCACCGGACGCGCGCCCGCCGCCCGCCAGCGCGTCGCTGCGTCCTGCGCATCGCGACGCCCGGGCGCTCATCCACACCGACCGTAGTACCATTCCTACCCATCATGACCGACACATTGACCATCGCCGGCAAGGCCTACGGGTCCCGCCTCCTGGTAGGCACCGGCAAATACAAAGACTTCGCGCAGACGCGCGCCGCCATCGACGCCAGCGGCGCCGAGATCGTGACCGTGGCGATCCGCCGCACCAACATCGGGCAGAACGCCGACGAGCCCAACCTGCTCGACCATCTGCCGCCGGACCAGTACACGCTGCTGCCCAACACGGCCGGCTGCTACAACGCCGCCGATGCCGTGCGCACGCTGCGCCTGGGCCGCGAGTTGCTGGACGGGCACCGCCTGGTCAAGCTCGAAGTCCTGGGCGATCCGCACACGCTGTTTCCCAACATGCCGGAGACGCTGGCCGCGGCCAGGACCCTGGTCGCCGACGGCTTCGACGTGATGGTGTACTGCACGGATGACCCGGTGCAGGCCCGCATGCTGGAAGACATCGGCTGCGTCGCGGTCATGCCGCTCGCCTCGCTGATCGGCTCGGGCATGGGCATCCTGAACCCCTGGAACCTCAAGCTCATCATCGAACAGGCCCGGGTGCCGGTCCTCGTCGACGCGGGCGTGGGCACCGCCAGCGATGCGGCCGTGGCCATGGAGCTGGGCTGCGACGGGGTGCTGATGAACACGGCCATCGCCGCCGCGGACGATCCCATCGCGATGGCGCGCGCCATGAACCTGGCCGTGCAGGCCGGACGCCTGGCCTTCCAGGCCGGGCGCATGCCGCGCAAGACCTACAGCGCGGCCCCCAGTTCGCCCACGGGAGGCATGATCGCCCCCAGTCGCCCCGCGGCATGATGGGCGAGGCAGCCAGCGCTGCGCGCCCGGTCTGGGCGGTCGGGGACCTGCAAGGCTGCTGCTCGGCCTTCGACAGCCTGCTCGCCCATCCGGAGCTGGCCGCCCAGCCGAACGCCGAGATCTGGTTGGCGGGCGACCTGGTCAATCGCGGGCCGCAATCGCTGGGCACGCTGAGGCGCGTGATGGCGCTGGGCGAGCGCGCGACCTGCGTGCTCGGCAACCACGACCTGCACCTGCTGGCCGCCGCCGCGGGCGAGCGCAAGCTGCGCCGCAGCGACACGCTGGCCGAGATCCTGGACGCCCCGGATGCGCGCGACATCATCCACTGGGTGCGCCACCGCCCCATGGCCCATGCCGGCCATGGTCACCTGATGGTGCATGCGGGCGTGCTGCCCACCTGGACGCCCGAGGACGTGATGGCGCGTGCCGCCGAAGTCGAGGCCGTGCTGCGCGGCCCGGACTGGAAGTCCTTCATGGCGACCATGTACGGCGACGAGCCCGCGGCATGGCGCAATGGCCTGCGTGGTACCGACCGGCTGCGCGTCATCGTCAACGCCCTGACCCGGCTGCGCTTTTGCAGCGCCAAGGGCGTGATGGAATTCGAATCCAAGGCAGAGGCCGACGAAGCCCCGGCGGGCTTCATGCCCTGGTTCGACGTGCCCGAGCGGCGTAGCGCCGGCACGCCGATCGTCTTCGGCCACTGGTCCACGCTCGGCCTGAAGGTCACGCACGACCTGCTGTCGCTGGATACCGGGTGCGTGTGGGGCGGCCGGCTGAGTGCCGTGCGCCTGCACGACCGGGCCCTGGTGCAGATCGACTGCGCCGACCTGCCCGGGGTGCGCTCGCCCCGCTAGATCGCGCCAGCGCCGCCACCCCGGCGGCCCTGCGCGGCGCGCGGGCGGCGCAGACTGCCGCCGCCCTGCCTTCCCGGCCTCAGGAGGCGTCGGCCAGCTCGGCGGCCACCGCGGCCGCCCGGGGCTCGGGCGCGCGCCCTGCCGCGCCCACCACGCGCTCGGGCGGGAACACGATCGTGAACGTGCTGCCGCGTCCCGGTTCGCTGGTGATGCCAAGCTCCGCGTCGTGGCGCATGGCCACGTGCTTGACGATGGCCAGGCCCAGCCCGGTGCCGCCCGACGCCCGCGAGCGACTGCGATCCACCCGATAGAAGCGTTCGGTCAGACGCGGCAGGTGCTTGGCCTCGACGCCGATGCCGGTGTCGGTCACGGCCAGCGTCGCGCCGCCCCCCGGCGTGTGCGCCCAGGCCAGCGTCACGGTCCCGCCGGCCGGCGTGTAGCGCACGGCATTGAAGACCAGGTTCGACACCGCCGAGGCGAGCTCCGTGGACGTGCCGTAGACGTCCAGGCCGGCCGCCACCTCCCAGCGCAACTGGTGCTGGCCTTCGGACAGGGCCATGGCCTGCGACTTCACCGACTCGATGAGCGCGGGCATGCCCGCGGCCGCCGGATGCTCCTGGATGCGGCTCGATTCGAGCGTGGACAGCGTCAGCAGGTCGGCCACCAGGCTCTGCATGCGCTGGGACTGTTCATGCATGAGGTCGAAATAGCGCACGCGCTGCTCGGCCGACAAGGCATCGGGCGGGGCATCGCGGATGGTCTCCAGGAACCCCATGAGCACCGTCAGCGGCGTGCGCAGCTCGTGCGAAACATTGGCCACGAAGTCGCGCCGGGTGGTCTCCAGCCGTTCGATCTGCGTCACGTCGCGCGCCACCAGCAAGCGCTGGCGGCGGCCGTAGTCGATGAACTGCACCATCAGCTGGCGATTGGCGTGGGCCGGCGAGGGCACGACGCGCGGCTCGGGCCATTCCGACTGCTGGGCATAGCGCACGAATTCGGGGCTGCGCACCAGGTTGAGCAGGTTCTGCCCGCGGTCCGCGGGCAGGCGGATGCCCAGGTTGCGGCGCGCCTCGCGATTGCACCAGTCGATGTGGAAGTCTTCGGTCAGGGTGACCACGCCGTCGGGCAGTGCCTGCGACGCCGCGAGCCAGCTCTGCACCGTCTCGCGGGCGTCCGCGATGTCGCGTTCCTGCTTGCGCTGGTGGCGATGCAGGCGCACCAGCGCCTCTTCCCAGCTGCCCGTGGCCGCCGGCGGCGGCTGGCGCATGTCCGCGGTCCACGCCAGCAGGCGCGAGAGCCCGCGCAGGTGCAGCAGCAGCAGGACCACCAGCCCCAGGCTGAACGTGATCCAGCCTGCGTCACGACTGCCGGCGCTGCCCACGATGAGGGCGACGGCGGCGATCAGGAGGATCCAGAAAAGGTTGCGCAACCAGAGCATGGGAGGACGGCGTTCAGATCGGAAAGGACTGGCCGGACGTCGCCGCCGCGGAGGCTATCGGGTGGTTGCGCGGCGCAGCGACGGCCGCGTGAGGCCGCCTATGATACTTTTTCCGGCCGAGCTGCAAAGCGATAGCCGCTGCCGCGCACGGTTTCGACGTGCAGATCGTGGCCGCTGGCGTGCAGCGCCTTGCGCAGGCGGCGGATGTGCACATCCACGGTGCGTTCTTCGACGAAGACGTGGTCGCCCCAGACCTGGTCCAGCAGCTGCGTGCGCGAGAACACGCGCTCGGGGTGGGTCATGAAGAAGTGCAGCAGGCGGAACTCGGTGGGCCCCACCGTGAGCGGGTGATCGTTGCCCGCGACCCGGTGCGTGGCCGGGTCCAGGCGCAGGCCCGCGACCTCGATCAGGTCGTCGGTCAGCTGCGGCGCCCGGCGGCGCAGGACGGCCTTGATGCGCGCCATCAGCTCGCGCGGCGAAAACGGCTTGGTGATGTAGTCGTCCGCCCCGACCTCCAGCCCGTCGACCTTGTCCTGCTCGCCGCTCTTGGCAGTCAGCATGATGAGCGGCACGTCCCGCGTGCGCGCTTCGCTGCGCAGCTTGCGGGCCAGCGAAATGCCCGACGCCCCCGGCAGCATCCAGTCAAGCAGGATGAGGTCGGGCAGCTCGCTGCGGATGACGCCCTGCGCCTGCTCGGCGTCATCGGCGCGCAACACCCGGTGGCCGGCAAGGCCCAGGTTCACCGCGATCAGTTCCTGAATGGCGGGCTCGTCCTCGACGACCAAAACCGTACTCGACATGAAGGGGAATCTCGAAGAATGACGGTTGCGATAGTATGGCCGAATTGTTGCAGCCACATGACGGTGACACCTGCGTGCCCGCCGTCCTGTCATATTCGTCCGTTGCCCGAAGGAAACCCATGGCCGGCCTGACTCCCGCCACGCCCCACCCCGTCAACCTGGTCGTGCACCAGATATCGCGCGTGCTCGAAGTCACCTTCGACACGGGCGAATCGTTTCGCCTGCCGTTCGAGCTCATGCGGGTGTACAGCCCGTCCGCCGAAGTGCGTGGCCATGGCCCCGGCCAGGAGACGCTGCAGGTGGGCAAGCGCGACGTCGGCATCACGGCGATCGAGCCCGTCGGCAACTACGGGGTGCGCCCGCGATTTTCCGACGGCCACGAGACGGGCATCTTTTCCTGGGACGTGCTGTACGACCTTGGCCGCCATCAGGAGGCGCGCTGGGCCGACTACCTCCAGCGCCTGGAGGCGGCCGGTGCCACGCGCGAGCCGATGCAGGCCCAGGAAGCGAGCCGCCCCGGTGCGGTAAAGTGACGGCATTCCACAAGGCACCGCATATGACCGCAGGCATTCCCCCCCACGCCAACGACACGCCGGGCAAGACCCATTTCGGCTTCCAGACCGTGGCCGAGGACGAGAAGCACCGTCGCGTCGCCGAGGTGTTCCATTCCGTCGCGCAGCGCTACGACGTCATGAACGACATGATGTCGGGCGGGCTGCACCGGGTCTGGAAGCACTTCACCGTCAGCCGGGCCAACGTGCGCCCCGGCATGAAGGTGCTGGACATCGCGGGCGGCACGGGCGATCTGGCGCGCGCCTTCAGCAAGCGGGCCGGCCCCACGGGCGAGGTCTGGCTGACCGACATCAACGATTCCATGCTGCGCGTGGGTCGGGACCGGCTGCTCGACAAGGGCATCCTCGCCCCGCTGGCAGTCTGCGACGCCGAGCACCTGCCCTTTCCGGACGCCTACTTCGACCGCGTGTCGGTGGCCTTCGGGCTGCGCAACATGACGCACAAGGACAAGGCGCTGGCCGAGATGACCCGGGTCCTCAAGCCGGGCGGCAAGCTGCTGGTGCTGGAGTTTTCCCGCGTGGCCGCGCCCCTGGCGCCGGCCTACGACTGGTATTCCTTCAACGTGCTGCCCTGGCTGGGCAAGCGCATCGCGCAGGACGAGGCGAGCTATCGTTACCTGGCCGAATCGATCCGCATGCATCCCGACCAAGAGACCCTGGCGGGCATGATGGCCGAGGCCGGGCTGTCGCGCGTGCAGTATTTCAACCTCACGGCCGGCGTCGCGGCGCTGCACGAGGGCGTGCGCCTCTGAGCCACGCCCGGGACGCGACGCCACGGGCAATGCCAGGCGGCTGCCAGGGCGGATCGACAGCCCCGGCAGCCCGACCATCCGGACGGCGGCAGGCGACGCCAGCCCCCCACGGGCGGGCGGCCTCATTCTTGCAGCCCGATCGCGGAACTTTCCTGTCAGGACGCACTCACAGCGTGTCCTGCTCCACCAAAGCAAGACACAGACAACCTCGGAGATGCCTTACATGTCACGAAGCCTGACCTCTCGCCTCTGCGCGATCGCCATTACCGTGTTCAGCACGGTGGCGATGCTCGCCGTGTCGTTCGAGGCCGAAGCCCAGCGGCGGATGGGTGGCGGAGGAAACTTCGGTCGCCAATCCTCGAACGTCACGCAAATGCGCACCCCTGCCGCACCGGCCGCCAACACGGCACGCACGGCACAGGGCCAGCCCAACACGCCGGCCGCGGCTGCCGCAGGCACCGGTGCCGCCGCTGCCGGGGCCCGTTCGGGCGCCTCGCGCTGGTTCGGCCCCATCGCCGGCATCGCCGCCGGCCTGGGTATCGCCGCCCTGCTGTCCAGCATGGGCCTGGCGGGTGCCGCGGCGGAATTCATCGCCAGCCTGCTGCTGATCGGCCTCGTGGTGTTCGCGGTCCTGTTCCTGGTCCGTCGCCTGATGGGTGGCGCACGTCGCCAGGCCATGCAGGGCGCCAACAACGCCAACGTGCATCAGCGCGCCGCGCATCGTCCGGAACCGGTCCAGCAGCCGCAGGTCCACGTCCAGGACGCCGCCCCGGCCTCGCTGTCGCGTCGCACCGGCATGCAGTCGACCGCGCACCCCGCCGTGGCCGCCACGGCAGCGGGCCCGAACGACGGCACCTGGCGCATCCCGGCCGGCTTCGACGCCAACCAGTTCCTGCAGAATGCCAAGCAGCACTTCATCGCGCTGCAAGGCGCCTGGGACCGCAACGACATCGCCGAAATGCGCGAGTACATGTCCGACGACATGATCGAAGCGCTGCGCGAGCCGCTGGCCCAGCGCGAGCCGGGCGGCAAGACGGACGTGATCCTGCTCAACGCCGAGATGCTGGGCATCGAGCAGATCCCGGAAGGCAACCTGGCCAGCGTGCGCTTCTCGGGCATGCTCAAGGATGATTCGGGTCCCGAAGCCTACCGCTTCGAAGAGGTCTGGAACTTCCTCAAGCCGGCCAACGGTGGTTGGGTGCTCGCGGGCATCCAGCAGATCCCGGTCGAGTTCGAGAACTGATCCCGGGCGGCGCCGCGCGCCGCCTGCGATCGGGTGAAGGCAAGGCCCCATGCCGCTGGCATGGGGCCTTTTGCGTTGGCCGGCGCGAGATCGCTACGCGGGTGGGCGAAACCACGCCCAGCCGCCCTTGCCGGCCCCCTTGACGCGATACAGCGCCTGGTCCGCGTGCGCCAGCAGGACGGCGAGGTCGTCGCCATCATCCGGGACCCGGGCCACGCCCAGGCTCAGGCCCAGGGTCACGGTCACCCGCGACAAGGTGAACGGCGGGCCGACCGCGGCCAGGATGCGCTCGCACAGGGCCGCCAGCGCGGCCGTGGTGATCGAGGGGCCCAGCAACACGACGAACTCGTCGCCCCCCAGTCGACAGACCAGGTCCTCCGCGCGCACGCAGGCGCGCAGGCGGCTGCCCATGAGGCGCAGCACGTCGTCGCCCGCATCGTGGCCCCACGTGTCGTTCACCCGCTTGAAACCATCCAGATCGACCATGATGACGGCGGCCGCTGGCGCCCCGTCGAATGCTGCCTGCAGGGCGCGCCGGTTGGCGAGGCCCGTCAGGGGATCTTCGAGCGCGTGCCGGCGCAGCAGGTCCTCGGCGGCGATGCGTTCGGTGACGTCCTCGAACACGGCAACGCCCACACCCGCATCCGGCAACAGGATGCCGCGGTGCGCCAGCGAGAGGAGCCCGCCGTCCCTGCCCCGCACGTGCACCAGGGTCGAGCCGATCGGCAGGGGGTCGCGCGCCTCGGCGCTCCACAGCCCCGCCCACAGGGCCCGCGCCCGCGCGCGATCGTCCGCCAGGGGGTATGCGCCGTCGATCAGCGCGTCCACCGTCGCATACATCGCCGTCTCGCACTGGAACAGCTGGCGGCAGGCGCGATTCATGTAGAGGATGCGCCCATCGCGCAGACTCGCCCAACTGAGGGCGAGCGGGAGCCCTTCCAGGATCAGGCGCAACGCCTGCGGCGGCAGGCCGCTCGACAGGTCGGCTTCGTGCAGCTCGTTCATGCGGCTTTCTGTCTCCAGGCGGATCGGGGTCCGGTTGTCGGTATGACGGCATCATGCGATGCCCGGCTGGCCGCGGCAAGCTCGCGCCGGGCCGATGTGTAACGTCCCGGGCGCACGCGGGCGGTTATAACTGCGGCTGCGTGCGCTTTCCGACTGTCAGCCGCCGCTTCGCCTTAAAATCGGGTCTTCATGTCGCTTCCCTTTCTTCCTCCCCTCGCCGTCCACGGGCTCAATGCGCTTCTGCACCGCGAGCCCTGGGCCCGTCAGCGTCTGCGCGCCCATGCCGGCAAGTCGGTACGCGTGGTCGTGGGCGGCATGGACCTGCTGCTGGCGATCACCGCCGATGGCCGTGTGGCCGTTGGCAGCGGTCCGGCCAACGTGACGGCGCGCATCGCCAGCGCCGACCTGTCGCGCCTGCTGAACGGCGATCCGGCGCAGCGCCTGTCGGCGGTCCACATCGAAGGCGAGGCGGCCCTGGCCCACACGGTCGCCGACCTGGCCCGCGACCTGCGCTTCGACGTCGAGGACGACCTGGCGCAACGCGTGGGCGATCTGCCCGCGCGCCTCTTCACCCGCACCGTCACGGGGGCGGCCCTGGCCCTGCGTGAAGGTGTCACCCGACTGACCCAGAACATGAGTGAATACGCTGTCCACGAAGCCCATCTGCTGGCCTCGCCCGAGGCCGTGCAGGACTGGACTGCCGAGGTGGGCGCGCTTGGTGTCGCCGTCGATGCGCTCGAATCGCGCGTCAACGCCCTGGCCCGCGCCCGGGGCCGCGCATGAAGGCCTTGTACACGCTGCCGCGGCTGCTGCGCATTCTCTTCATCATGCTGCGCTACGGACTGGACGATCTGGTCCTGTCCTCGCTGCACCGCCCGTTCACCACCCGGCTGGCCCGCGTGCTGCGCTTCGGCCGCCGCCTGAGCGAGCCGCGCGCGGTGCGCCTGCGCCTGGCGCTCGAGGAACTCGGCCCGATCTTCGTGAAGTTCGGCCAGATGCTGTCCACGCGGCGCGACCTGATGCCGCCGGACATCGCCGACGAGCTGACGCGCCTGCAGGACCGTGTGCCGCCCTACCCTTCGGCGCAGGCGATGGCCACCATCGAAGCCGCGCTGGGCCAGCCGCCGCACGAGCTGTTCGCGCAGTTCGATCCCGAGCCCGTGGCCTCGGCCTCCATCGCGCAGGTGTACTTCGCCGAACTGCATGACGGGCGCGAAGTGGCCGTCAAGGTGCTGCGGCCCAACATGCTGCGCATCATCGACAAGGACCTGCGCCTGCTGCACGTGCTGGCGAGCCTGGTCGAACGCCTGCTGCCGGACGGCAAGCGCCTGAAGCCGCGCGAGGTTGTCGCCGAGTTCGACAAGTACCTGCACGATGAGCTGGACCTGATCCGCGAGGCCTCCAACTGCAGCCAGCTGCGCCGCAACTTCAGCGCCGAGTCCGGCCATGCGGACCTGCTGATGGTGCCCGAGGTGATGTGGGACTACTGCGCACGATCCGTCTTCACGATGGAACGCATGCGCGGCATCCCGGTCAGCCACGTGGATCGGCTGCGCGCAGCCGGCGTCGATATCCCGGCGCTCGCGCGCAACGGCGTGGAGATTTTCTTCATCCAGGTCTTCAGCGACGGCTTCTTCCATGCCGACATGCACCCGGGCAACATCTACGTGTCCGACAACCCCGAGTCCCTGGGGCGCTACATCGCGCTGGACTTCGGCATCGTCGGCTCGCTGTCCGAGTTCGACAAGAACTACCTGGCGCAGAACTTCCTCGCCTTCTTCCGGCGCGACTACCGCCAGGTCGCCAAGCTGCACATCGAGTCGGGCTGGGTGCCGCGCGATACGCGCGAAGAGGAATTCGAAGGGGCGATCCGCGCCTGCTGCGAGCCCTACTTCGACCGCCCGCTGTCCGAGATCTCGCTGGGCCAGGTTCTGATGCGCCTCTTCCAGACATCGCGGCGCTTCCAGATGGAAGTCCAGCCGCAGCTGGTGCTGCTGCAGAAGACGCTGCTGAACATCGAAGGCCTGGGACGCCAGCTCAACCCCAACCTGGACCTGTGGAAGACGGCCAAGCCGTACCTGGAAAAGTGGATGCACGAGCGCGTGGGGCCGCGCGCGGTGTGGAACAACCTGCGTCGCGAGTCCGAGCAATGGGCGCAGATCCTGCCCTCGCTGCCGCGCCTGCTGCACCATCGCCTGGAGCGCGAGGACACCTTCCCGGCACTGTCCCGGGAGCTGGGCGAGATGCGCGATGCGCACCGTCGCCTGACGCGCTGGATCGGCGTGCTCACCACCGTCGTCTGCGTGACGGTGGCGGCGATGGCCTGGAAGCTCTGGGGCGCCTGATGCGCCCCGCCCCCCGGGCCTGCGTTTCGGGTGCGGGGGCGATGGTAGTAACATGGCAAGGGGAAACCCGCAGGCAGCGACGTCGTCGCCGCCCATCCGGGCCCCGCGCCAAGGCGGTCCGCCGCCGCTCCCTTCAGGGGTCCCGCACCCCTGGCACTCTTCTCCGACTGCATCGAACATGACTACGGAAGCCCCGCAATACTCGCTCGAAAAGAACAAGATCAACTTCCTGCTGCTGGAAGGCATCCATGCCTCCGCCCTGGAAGTGCTCAATGGCGCGGGCTACCACTCTATCCAGACCCTGCCCAAGGCGCTGCAGGGTGACGAGCTGAAGGAAAAGATCGCGGACGTGCACTTCATCGGCATCCGTTCGCAGACCCAGATCACGGCCGACATCATCGCCAATGCCCCCAAGCTGCAGGCGATCGGCTGCTTCTGCATCGGCACCAACCAGGTCGACCTGGAAGCCGCGCGCGAGCGCGGCATCGCCGTGTTCAACGCGCCCTACTCCAACACCCGCTCGGTCGCCGAGCTGGTGCTGGCCGAAGCGATCATGCTGCTGCGCGGCATCCCGCACAAGAACCAGCAAGCCCACCAGGGCGGCTGGATCAAGTCGGCGGCCAACTCGTACGAGATCCGCGGCAAGACGCTGGGCATCGTCGGCTATGGCGCCATCGGCACGCAGCTGTCGGTGCTGGCCGAGTCGCTGGGCATGCACGTCGTCTACCATGACGTCATCAAGAAGCTGCCCCTGGGCAACGCGCGCCAGGTCGGCAGCCTGAACCAGCTGCTGGAACAGGCCGACGTCGTGTCGCTGCACGTGCCGGCCCTGGCCTCCACGCAGTGGATGATCGGCGCGGACGAACTGGCCCGGTGCAAGAAGGGCGCCGTCCTGATCAACGCCTCGCGCGGCAAGGTCGTGGTGATCGAGGCCCTGGCCGATGCCCTGCGCAGCGGCCAGCTGCTGGGCGCTGCCATCGACGTGTTCCCCAAGGAGCCGGGCAGCAACACCGAGCGCTTCGAGTCGCCGCTGCAAGGCCTGGACAACGTCATCCTGACGCCGCACATCGGCGGCTCGACGCTCGAGGCACAGGCCGGCATCGGCGCCGAAGTCGCCGAAAAGCTCGTCATGTACAGCGACAACGGCACGTCCACGTCGTCGGTCAACTTCCCGGAAGTGGCGCTGCCCGAGCATCCCGGCCGCCACCGCATCCTGCACGTGCACCAGAACATCCCGGGCGTCATGTCCGCGATCAACGGCGCGCTGTCGCAGAACAAGATCAACATCTCGGGCCAGTACCTGCAGACCAAGGGCGAGACCGGCTACGTCGTCATCGACGTGGACGCGCAGTCGTCGGGCCTGGCACTGGAAAAGCTGTCCGAGATCGCCGGCACGATCCGCTGCCGCGTGCTGTATTGAGATAGCCCCAGGCGCGGTGTGGCCTGACACGACGCCCCGGCTTGCCGGGGCGTTTTGCCGTCGACTCGCGCGGCATGGCCCCCTCGAACCCAAGTCACGGCAGTCCGCAGGCGACGTACCACCAGGCGTCGATGGTGGCGGTCTGGGGCGTGCCGAGCGGCCTCAGCGATCGAAGCGCTGGGCCCAGGCCGCTTCCTTGAAGCCCACGCTGACCGCGCCATCCGGCGTCACCAGCACGGGCCGGCGCACCAGCGCCGGATGCTCGGCGATCAGCGCCAGCCAGCCGGCCTCATCCGCCGTGGCCTTCTGCGCGTCGGACAGGCCACGCCAGGTGGTCGATGCCCGGTTCACCAGCTTCTCCCAGCCGCCCACCTTGTCGGCCCAGGCGCTCAGCGTCGCGGGCGCCACGGGCTGGTCGCGATAGTCGATGAAGGTGTGCGCGACGTCATGCGCAGCCAGCCACTTGCGCGCCTTCACGCAGGTATCGCAACGGGTCAGGCCATAGACGGTGGCGGAGTCTTTCGGATTTGCCATGAGGATTCCTGTTTGACGGATAAGGTTGGCAGCAGGCGACGACTCACCGACACCTGCAGGAGCGATAGCGGTGGAGTCGCCGCAGGTTCAATTGTTCCGGGACGCGCCTGGGTGCGGCAGGACATAGGGTTCGCGAATGCCCGGATCGTCCGGCGGGAAGTCCTGGGTGTTCCGGGTCACGAGCAAGCGCCCGGAGACCTGCGCCGTGGCCCAGATCACCGCATCGGGCAGCTTGATACGATGCGCCTGTCGCAGCGCCACGGCACGACTGGCGATCGCGTCATCCAGCGCCATCACCGTAAAGCCATCCAGGAACCGGCGGGTCGGTTCGGCAACATGGGCCGGAGCGCCGACCATCACATCCATCCAGGTGATGATGCTGATGGCTCGACCTTCGAATCGCGCGATTTCGTCGCGAGCCTCGGGTACGCCGTTCAGATGGTCGATGAGGATGCTGGTGTCAAAGAGCGCGCCTACCATGCGTCACGCACCTCTCGCTGACAGGCCAGTCCATCGAGCCTGCCCACACCCCACAGGCCGAAACCGTCCTCGACTTGCGTGCGGTGATGTCGCTCGAGATAGTCGTCGATGGCGGCGCGGATCAAGGCTGCGCGCGACTGTCGCGTCTCCTTGGCCATCACGTCCAGCGCCTCGACCTGCAGTTCGCTCATATCGACCAGCGCTCGCATATGCCACTCCCATGATATGCATCATGCATATCATATCGGACCAGTGCGGCGATGGGCAGCGCGACCGCGTTCAGATCAACGCACTGCACGTTGCAAGGTATCGCGCAGCGTCTGCACATAACGCGTCTGATCCACCACACGCGGCGGCGCGGCGCGCCGGGGTGCGGCCCACACGGCATCTGGAAACGCCGCATCGTCGCGCCAGCGCGGGATCACGTGCCAGTGCATGTGCGGGACCATATTGCCCAGGGCAGCGAGATTGATCTTGTCCGGGTGCAATACGTCGCGCTGCACGCGCTCCACCGTCCAGACGGTCTGCATCAGGTGCGCACGCCCGGCAGCGTCCAGATCGGTCATCTCGGCTGCGTGCGCGTTCCACACCACGCGCGTGAAGCCCGGAAATGCGGGCTCCGCCGCCAGGATCACGCGCAGGCGGTCGTCGGACCAGACGATGTCACCGCCTGGGCCCGCGCACAGGGGACAGATCGCTTCGGAAGGTTGGGACATCAGAAAACTCCAACGAAGATGACGACAGTGATTCGGCGCCAGCGCCATGCGTTCGGAACGTCTCCAGGCCGCGCTCCCGCGCCTTCTGGCGGTAGACTGTTGCGGCGTCGCGTTGGCCTGCACCGAGCTTTCCTGACACATGACATGGGAACACGGCGTTCAGCCCGCCGGAAACAGCCACAGCAGGCCTCCCGCGATGGCGATGTAGCGCAGGCCCTTGCCGATGGCCATGAAGACCAGGCTCGGCCAGAACCGGAAACGCAGCCAGCCGGCGACCGCGCACAGTGGATCGCCGACGATGGGCAGCCAGGCCAGCAGCATGGCGGGCGGGCCCCAGCGCTGCAGCACGCGCTCGGCATGGCCGTGCCAGCGGCCGCGCTCGGGCATGCCGGCGGTCGAGGCGGCCGGCGGCGTTGCGGCGTGCGGTGTGGTGGCGTCTGCCGATCTTGCCTGCCAGCGCTCGTAACCGGTGCGCGCGCCCCGGCCCATGGCGTACGTGATGACGCCCCCGAGCGTATTGCCCGCCGTGGCGGCGGCCACGGCCGGCCACCACATGTCGGGCTCGGCCCGGACGTAGGCGAACAGGATGGGCTCGGAGCCCAGGGGCAACAAGGTCGCGGCAACGGCGCCCACGATGAAGATGGCGCTCAGGCCCACGCTGGGCAGGGCCAGCAGCGCGAGCATGCCATCGATGGCGGCATAAAGGGTTTCCTGCATGACGCGAGTGTAAGGCCTCGATGCCGCAGTGCCGCATGCTGTGCGCTATCATCTTGCGACCATGTCCAGTGCCTACCTCAAACGCATTCTCACGTCGCGCGTCTACGACGTCGCCAACGAGTCACCGCTCGATTTCGCGCCCCAGCTGTCTGCCCGCGTCAAGAACCGTGTCCTCTTCAAGCGCGAGGACGCGCACGAAGTCTTCAGCTTCAAGATTCGCGGGGCCTACAACAAGATGGCCAACCTCAGCGAGCGCGCCCGCGCGCGCGGGGTGCTCGCGGCCTCTGCCGGCAACCACGCCCAGGGCGTGGCGCTGTCCGCGCAGCGCCTGGGCTGTCGTGCCGTCATCGTGATGCCGGTCACCACGCCGCCCGTCAAGATCGACGCCGTCCGGGCCCGCGGGGCCGAGGTCGTGCTCGAGGGCGACAGCTTCACCGATGCCTACCTGAAGGCCGTCGAGATTGAAAAGCGCGACAAGCTCACCTTTGTCCATCCCTTTGACGATCCCGACGTGATCGCGGGCCAGGGTACGGTGGGCATGGAGATCCTGCGCCAGCACAAGGGCCCGCTGGACGCCGTGTTCGTGCCGATCGGCGGGGGCGGCCTGATCGCCGGCGTGGCCACCTACATCAAGCAGCTGCGCCCGGACGTGAAGATCATCGGCGTGCAGACGGTGGACTCCGACGCGATGGTGCGCAGCGTGCGAGCCGGACGCCGCATCACGCTGGCCGATGTCGGCCTGTTTTCGGACGGCACGGCGGTCAAGCTCGCGGGCGAGGAAACCTTCAAGCTGACGCGCAAGTACGTCGACGACTTCGTGCTGGTGGATGTGGACGATGTCTGCGCCGCCATCAAGGACGTGTTCCAGGACACGCGCAGCGTCATGGAGCCGGCGGGCGCCCTGGCCGTGGCGGGCGCCAAGAAGTACCTGCAGGAACAGCGCTGGAAGGACAAGACGGTGATCGCCATCACCAGCGGCGCCAACATGAACTTCGACCGGCTGCGCTTCGTCGCGGACCGGGCCGATGTGGGCGAGGCGCGCGAGGCCGTGTTCGCCGTGACGATCCCCGAAGAGCGCGGCAGCTTCAAGCGCTTCTGCAGCCTGATCGGCCAGCGCAACGTCACGGAGTTCAACTACCGGATGTCGGACGCGGCCAAGGCCCATGTCTTCGTGGGCCTGCAGATCGGCGCGCATGGTGAATCCGAGAAGATCGCCGGCACCTTCCGCAAGCATCGCTACGACGTCCTGGACCTGACGCACGACGAGCTGGCCAAGACCCACCTGCGCCACCTGGCCGGTGGCAGCAGCCCGCTGGCGGAAAACGAAGTGCTGTACCGCTTCGAGTTTCCCGAGCGGCCGGGCGCGCTGATGCGCTTTCTGGACTGCATGTCGCCTGCCTGGAACATCAGCCTCTTCCATTACCGCCACCAGGGCATGGACTATGGCCGCATCCTGGTCGGCATCCAGGTGCCGCCCAAGGACAAGAAGGCCTTCAAGGACTTCCTGACGGACCTGGGCTACCGCCACTGGGACGAAAGCCAGAACCCGGCCTACCGGCTGTTTCTGCGGTGACCCTGGCTGGCGCGGCATCCGGCGCGCACGCACGGCGGCTGACCCCGCCCGTGTCCCGTCGCGTCCTGGCCATGCCGCGCTGGCTGCTGCTCCTCGCCGCGCTGGCCCTGGTGGCCCGGGCGCTGTTGCCGGCGGGTTTCATGCCCAGCCAGCAGGCCCTGCAGGACGGGCGCCTGGTGCTGACGATCTGCAGCCCTGGCGGCGCCGTCACCACGCTGGCCCCGGAACCTGCCGACACGGCCACGTCCTCCGCGGACTGCGCCTTCGCCCTCGTCAACGCGCCGACGCTGCCCGCCGGCGTCGCCGCCCTGGCGCTGCCGCTGCCGCCCGCCGGCTTGGACACGCCCGCCCGCGTGCACCCGCGCGCACCGCCGGCGCCGCTGCTGGGCTCGCCGCTCGGGCCGCGCGCCCCACCTGTCGACATCGCCTGACCCCGCGTCGACTCACCCTCGGTGAGTCGTTCACGCGCGCGCAGGGCGGCGCACGCCCGACCCGGGCGCGCCGCCTTCCCCACGTCCGACTTTCGCATGACAGGAACATCGCCATGAATCACGTTCGAATCCGCATCGCGGCCACGCTGGCCCTCGCCCTGTGCACCGCCACGGCTACCGCCCAGGTCACCATCGACGACGCCTGGGTGCGTGCGACCGTACCCAACCAGCCGGCCACCGGCGCCTTCATGCGCCTGAATTCGCCCACCGACACCCGGCTGGTGGCGGCGCGGACGCCCGCGGCCGCCGTCACCGAGATCCACGAGATGCGCATGGACAACGACGTCATGCGAATGCGCCAGGTGCAGGCCGTCGAGCTGCCCGCCGGCGAGACCGTCGAGCTCAAGCCCGGCGGCTATCACCTCATGATGATGCAGCTGAAGGACACCGTGACCGCCGGCACGCAGGTGCCCTTGACCCTGACGTTCGAGGACGCCCAGGGCCAGCGGGACACCGTGGAGATCCAGGTCCCGGTGCGCGCGCTTGGCGCCACCGGCGGGCATGGCGGTCACGGCGCGGCATCCAAGGGCCACGCCGGCCATTGAGGCCTGGTAAGACACGCTGCTCCGGGGTCCAAGCGGGCCGCGGCAGCACCGGGTCCTGGCGGTCAGCGGCATCGCTGGGCCCAAGCGGGCCGCGGGACGGCCGGCTTCTGGCGGTCAGCGACGCGGTTGGGTCGACCTGGCGCCCAGTGCGGCGCGCGGGGTAAACCTCGGCACGGCATGACGCCCTGCCGCCCGGCCCGGGTCATCCGAGCCGGAAGCGCCGGCCCGCCCGCGCCGTTCAGTCGCGCCGGCGCCGCCAGGCCAGCCCGCCCAGGCTGGCCGCCAGGATCAGCAGGATCGCCGCATTGCCCCAGCGCACATAGGGCGTGAAGCCCGTCGTGCCCTGTACGCGCACATCCAGCACGCCCTGCGTGTGCGTGGGCAGCTGCTGCTGCACGACGCCGCGGGGATCGATCACGGCCGTCACGCCCGTGTTGGTGGCGCGGATGCTGGGTCGGCCGGTCTCGATCGATCGCATGCGGGCGATGCGCAGATGCTGCGGCAAGGCCCAGGAATCGCCGAACCAGCCCAGGTTGCTGACGTTGGCCAGCAGCGTTGCACCCGGTTCGCCATTCGGCCCCGTGCGCAGCGCGGGCAGCAGTTCTTCGCCGAACACGTCTTCGTAGCAGATGTTGAAGGCCACGTGCTGGCCGCCGATGTCGAAGGGCTGCTGGCGCCTGGCGCCGCGATCGAAGTCGCCCAGCGGCATCACCATGGCGTCGACGAACCAGCGAAAGCCCGTCGGGATGAACTCGCCGAAGGGCACCAGATGCGCCTTGTCGTAGCGCCACGGCGTGCGCCCGTTGACCAGGTCGCCCGTCTGCGTATCCGCCGTGAAGCCGATCACGCTGTTGGTGATGCGCGAGCGCCCGTCGGCCGCCGGCGTGTGCAGCGGCACGCCCGTGACCAGCGTGGCGTCCATGGCGCGCGCGCCATCGATCCACATCTGCCACAGATGCGGCGGCAACTGGTCCTGGAACAGCGGAATGGCGGTTTCCGGCAGCACGATCATGTCCGGCTCGAAGTCCGGGACCTCGGACGGCGCCGTGGCCATGGCCAGGTGGCGCTGCAGGGCGGACACGATCAGGGCGGGATCGAACTTGTTGGATTGACCGACGTTGCCCTGGACCAGCCGCAGGCTGAGCGGCTCGCCCGCGGGGACGATGCCCCAGCGCGCCAGGCCCAGGCCCAGGCCGACCAGCAGGGTCGCCACACCCGTCAGCGCGGCCACGCGTCGCCCGGCGCCGGGCACGAGCACCAGCAGCGCCAGCGCGCCGGCGACCAGGCCCGCGGCCAGGGCCACGCCGTAGACGCCAAGCACGGGCGCGAAGCCCGCCAGCGGCCCGTCCACGTGCGCATAGCCCACGTTGAGCCAGGGAAAGCCGGTGAAGATGGTGCCACGCACCCACTCGGCCGCCGTCCAGCTGGCCGCGAAGGCCAGCAGGAAGCGACCGGGCCGGGCCGACGCGCCGGCCAGCCAGCGTGCGCCCGCCATGCCCGCGGCCGGCAGCAACGCCAGCGCGGCGGCCAGCAGGCCCACGGCCAGCGCTGCCAGCCAGACCGCCATCTCGCCATAGACGTGCAGGCTGATGAAGATCCAGTAGAAGCCGACGGCAAAGGTGCCCGTCCCGAACCAGAAGCCCGCCCACGCCGCCACGCGCGGGCGCGGGCTGCGCCAGGCGGCGCCCGCCAGCACGGCGAGCGCAAGGATCTGCAGCAGGGGAAGGAGCGGCCCGGGAACCGGGCCAGGCGCGAAGGACAGCGCGTGCAGCCCCCCGGCCAGCAGGAGCAGCACGGATCGCATCACTTGGCCTGGACGCTCAACCAGAGGGCGCGACGGGCGTCGGCGCGGGTCACCTGGATGGCCAGGTTGCCGCGTTCGACCACGTCACCGCGACGGGGGATGTGTTCCAGCTCGTCGGCCAGCCAGCCGCCGACGGTGTCGTACTCGTCCGTTTCCAGATCGCTGCCGAAGGCTTCGTTGAAACGGTCGATATCGGTGGAGGCCATGACGCGCCAGCGACCTTCGTCATCGGCGAAGATGGTTTGCTCGGCTTCCTCGTCGTACTCGTCTTCGATGTCGCCGACGATCTGCTCGAGCACGTTCTCCATGGTCACCAGGCCCGCCACGCCGCCGTGCTCATCCACCACGATCACCAGGTGATTGCGGTTGATGCGGAATTCACGCAGCAACACGTTCAGGCGCTTGGACTGGGGAATGAAGATGGCCGGACGCACCAGGCTGCGCAGTTCGACCTCGGGGTCGACCATGCAGCGCAGCAGGTCCTTGGCCAGCAGGATGCCCAGGATGTTGTCGCGGGTCTCCTCGTACACCGGAAAGCGGCTGTGCGCTGCCTCGATGACGATGGGCAGCAGCTCGGACAGGGGACGGGAGATGTCCAGTGCGTCGATACGCGAGCGCGGCACCATCACATCGGCGGCCGTCAGCTCGGATACCGTCAGGGCACCGGCGATCATGGCGTGGGCTTCGGCATCCAGAAGATCACGTTCGAACGCGTCTTCCAGGACGGCCTTGAGGTCGTCGCGGTCTTCGGGCTCTCGCCGCAGCATGCCGGAAAGACGGCCGAAGAGGGACTTGGGAGTTTTGGCGGCGCGCGCGCCGGAGGCGGTCACATCCGCAGGGTAGGGGTCTGACATCGTCCGCTAGGACAAGTGAAGGAAGGGTTAGCATACCGCATGGCGGCGCCAGCGCAAACCGGGCTCCTGCCGTCAACTCTACCGTTTTCGCCGCGAACCCGCGTGCATTTCCCGGAATTTCCATGCAAGAAGCCCCTTCCCTTCCTGCCGCGGACGCCGCGCGCCGCTTCGGCGGGCTGCAGCGCCTGCACGGTCCGCAGGCCAACGTGCGCCTCGCCGACGCGCACGTGGCCATCGCCGGCATCGGCGGCGTGGGATCGTGGACGGCCGAGGCGCTGGCGCGCAGTGGCGTGGGCGCACTCACGCTGATCGACCTGGATCACGTGTCCGAATCCAACATCAATCGCCAGATCCACGCCCTGGACAGCACGCTGGGCGCGGCCAAGGTCCAGGCCATGGCCGAACGCATCGGCGCCATCAATCCTGCCTGCCGCCTGACGCTGATCGACGACTTCGTGGACCCCGACAACGTGGCGACGCTGCTGGCCGGGCCGTTCACGGCCATCGTGGACGCCACCGACCAGGCCAAGGCCAAGATCGCGATGATCCTGCATGCGCGTCGCCGCAAGATTCCCCTGATCGTGTGTGGCGGCGCGGGCGGCAAGACCGATCCGCTCGCCCTGCGCGCCGGCGACATCGCCGATGCCGTCAACGACGCCCTGCTCGCGCGGCTGCGCAACGAACTGCGCAAGCACCACGGCTACCCGCGCGCCGCGCCCGCCGCCGGCAAGACGCCGCGGCGCGTGCCGCGCATGCATGTGCGCGCCCTGTGGGTGGACGAACAGGTACGGCGGCCGGCCGCGGCCGAGGCCTGCGACCTGCCCGAGGTCCCGGCGGCCGCCGACGCCCTCACGGCGCCGCTGCGCGCGGCCAGCGCCCCGCAAGGCCTGTCCTGCGCGGGCTACGGTTCCATCGTCACCGTGACGGCGGCCATGGGCCTGGCTGCCGCCCACGAGGCCCTGCGCCACGTGTTCGCGTAGATCGCGACGCGGCACCGGCTGCACGGGCCGATGCGCTGCATGGCCTGCATGGCACCCACCGCGCAGGCCGATGCCGAGGCTTGGCCTGCATCGCCTGCAAGCCCACCCCGATCCGATCCCACCCGCCACGCGCCTGACCCGGCGCAGGCGCGTGCAGCGCCTGCCCCTCAGTCCAGCACCGGCTCGCGGTTCGCATCGGCCGGCGTCAGCAGCAGGTACAGCGCGGGCACCACGAACAGCGCCAGCACCGTGGCCGAGATCAGGCCGAAGATGATCACCAGGGTCAGCGGCCGGTACACCGCGCTGCTGATGGCAAGCGGGATCAGGCCGATGATCGTCGTGGCTGCCGTCGTCAGCAGCGGACGCAGGCGGCGCGCCGAGCCGGCGGCCGCGGCCTGGGGCACCGTCATGTCCTCCTTCAGGAAGCTGTTCATCGTGTCGACCATGATGATGCCGTTGTTGACCGCGATGCCGATCAGCGACACCACGCCGATCATGGCGAAGAACGAGAACGAGATGCCGAAGGCCCAGAAACCCAGGGCCGCGCCGATGATGGCCAGCGGCATGGTGGCGAAGATGATGAAGGCCTGCCGGAAGCTGCTGAACACGATCACGAGCACGCCCACCACCAGGACGATCGCGATCACCAGGGCGATGCCGGCCGAGCCGAAGGTCTCGGCCGTGTCGGCGGATTCGCCGCCGATGTTCAGGCGATAGCCGCCTGGCCATTCGTCCTGCAGCGCCTGCAGGCGCGGCGCGAGTTCGGCCATGATCTCCGACACCGTGCGGCCCTGGTTCTTGGCCATCACGGTCAGGGCCCGTTCGCCGTTCACGTGCGAGATCGCGATCGCGGCCTCGGACTGCACCGCCGTCACCAGCTGCGCCATGTCGATCGAGCCGCCATCGGGCAGGAAGGCGCGGATCTGCGAGAGCTCCTCGATGCTGCGCGGCCCGCCCGCCTCGCCCGGGCGACTGGGCCATTCCGTGCCCAGCCGGATGTCGATGTTGTCGGTGTCGTCCGCCGTGATGAACGTGCCGATCTCGTCCGAACTGAAGGCGATGCGGATCTGCGAGGCCAGCTCCTCCTGACTCAGGCCGAAGAAGCTGGCGGCTTCCCGGTCCGGGCGCAGAGCGATCTGCGGCTTGAGCGCGCCCAGGTTGTCGCGCACGTCCACGACGCCCGCCGTGGCGTTGAGCACATCCTGCACCTGGCGCGAATAGGTCTGCAGCACGTCCATGTCCGGGCCCACGAGTTCGAGCTCGATCGGGTCGCCCGGCGTGGGTCCACCCGACTCGGGCACCACCAGCAGGTCCGCACCCGCGACGTTGGCCTGCAGGTAGTCCGACAGCTCCGCCCGCAATTCTTCGGCCAGGACGAAGGAGTCCGCGTCGCGCGCCTCGCGCGGCAGGAAGATCGCCGAGAACCCGATGAAGTTCTCGGCCTCGTTGGGCTGCAGCGCGGACGAAGCCGAGCCGCCGGCGAACGGGCTCTTGCGCCCGACGAGCTGCACGACGTTGCGAAAGTACGGCTTGTCCTTGAGCAGCGCGCCCACCTCGTCGGCCACCGCCTGCGAGCCATCCAGCGTCACCGTGGGCGGCATCTCGATGTTGATCCCGAGGCGCTCGCCATCGGACGGCGGAAAGAGCTCGATGCTCGTCTTGGTGAAGGCGAACAGCGACAGGGCGAAGACGAGCAGCGCCCCGATCACCCACAGCCAGGCCTGGCGCCGGCTGGCGACCACATGGCGCGCGTTCCAGCCTTCCAGGCCGTCCATGGCGCGCTGCGTGATGCGATCGGCGTGGCTCTGCCTCGCGGCGTCCTCGGGCTTGCGCTGGCGGCCCAGCAGCGCGCGCGACAGGGGCAGCGTGCACAGCATCGCCACGACGAAGGACAGCACCAGGCAGACCACCGTGGTGACCGGCAGCACGCGGATGAATTCGCCCGACGTGCCGCCGATGGACATCAACGGGACCAGCGCCAGGATCGTCGTGAGCTGCGCGGCAAAGGCAGGCACGGCATAGCGCTTCACCGTGGCCAGCACCGCCTGGCCGAATGTCCGGCCATTGCGGTAGATCTCGTCGTGCACGCCTTCCATCAGGATGATGAAGACGTCGATGATCATCACCAGCGCGATCACCATGCCGATGATGACGAGCTCGTTCAGCGAGTAGCCCAGGGCCAGGATGACCAGCAGCACGCCGGCGAAGGTGACCGGCACGGACAGGCCCGCCACCAGGGCCTCGCGCCACGAAATGGTGATGAACAGGATGACGAACACGATGAGCATCGTCTGCAGCGCGCTCATGAACACTTCGGTGAGCGAGAGCCAGATCTGCTCGGCCTCGTCCTGGGTGACGGTGTATTCCACGCCTTGCGGCCAGTCGCCGTCGGCCTGCAGGCTTTCCAGGGTCGCGCGCAGCGTCTCGACCAGCAGCACCGTGTCGGCGCCCGGGGTCTTGCGCACCGACACTTCCAGCGAAGGCTGGAACTCCTCGCCGTTCTGGCTCAGGTAGGCGCGCGCCGTCTCGGTCTCCTGCATGCGCTCCACGGTCGCGATTTCGTCCAGGCGGATGGCGCGCGCCGACCCGCCCGCCTCCACGCGGGCAATCGGCAGGGCCCGCAGGTCGCCCACATCCCGAAAGCGGCCCTCCAGCCGCACCACCGCGCCGATATCCTCGCTGCGGATCTCGCCAAAGGGCTGCTCGACGTTGGCCTGCTGCACGGCGTTGCGCACGGTGGTGGGCGACAGGCCCAGCGCGAGCATGCGGTCGGGGCGCAGCAGGATCTGCACGATGTCCTCGCGCCCGCCGCCGATGTCGACCTCGTTGACCCCGGCGACCCGCTCCAGCGAGTCCTGCAGGCGCCGCGCCAGTTCGTTCAGGGCGGTGGAGCCGGCGTCGCCATGCAGCACCAGCGTGAAGATCGGCCGGTCATCCACCGACACCTGGTTGATCAGCGGGCTTTCGACCTGCGCGGGCAGCTCGGCTTCGGCATCGGCCACGCTCGCGCGCAGCCGCGTCATGGCGTCGATCGAATCGGCGGATGCCTCGAACTCGACCGAGATGATCGAGTAGGAATCGAAGGAGGCGCTGTTGACCGTGCGCACGCCGCGCAGCTTGGTCACTTCGTCCTCGATGACGTCGGTGACCTGCTCTTCCATCGTGCGCGGATCGGCACCCGGCCACAGGGTCGTGATGGTCGCCTGCGGAATGTCCAGATCGGGCAGCGCCTCCTTGAGCAGCTGCGTATAGGCCATGAGCCCGCCCAGGCTCAGCGTGACCAGCAGCAGGATGCCGAAGATGGGCTTGAGAAAGAAAAAGCGCATGAGCGGGTGCGCATCGCGCACCTCGGGCGTTTCTTCGCGCCGCGCGGCATGCGCGGGGTCGCCGGCCAGACCCGCCTTGCCGGTGGCATCGTGCGGCGCGCTCACCGGGCGGCTCCTGCGCTGGGCTCGCCTGCCGCAGGGGCAGCATCGACGCGCGCGGGGTTGGCGGCGGGTGATGCGGGCGCATCGTGCGCCCCGGCGCTCAGCGCCGCATCGGCGGGTGATGCGGGCGATCGGGTCGCGGCTGCCGCCTCACCCTCGATCACGCGCACCTTCTGGCCATCGTTCAGGCGTGCGCGGCCGTCGGTCACGACCCGCTCGCCCGGCTCCAGGCCGCTCAGCACGGCGCGGCGATCGCCCGCCTGCTGGCCGAGCGTGACGCGACGCTCGGTCACGATCTGACGCTCGTCATCCAGCACGAACACGAATGACTGGTCATTCCGATTGCGCACCGCTTCCATCGGCACGGTCAGCACGGATTCCTGCGCGGGCCGCGCGATCCACAGCGCCACGAACTCGCCATCCTGCAATCGGGGCGAGTCCGACGTCGTCTGCACGATGACTTCGAACGTGCGCGTCTCGGGGTCCAGCGACGGGCTGATCGCATGGACCTCGCCACGGATCACGTGGTCCAGCGTGTCCGGATCCATCTGGTCGCCATCGCGGGGCGGGCGTCCGCCCACCTGGGCCCGGGCACCCGCCGCCAGGTCCCGGAACAGATAGGACGGCAGGTCGGCGCGCACCTCGAAGCGCGACGGGTCGATGACCAGAGCCGGGACGCTGCGCAGCGCACCCTGCTCGGAGCTGGTGTCCACCGCCTGCGGCGAGAAGTACCGGCCCTCCTCGATGTTCAGGCGCGCCAGCACGCCGTCGATGGGCGAGACCAGGCGGGAATCGTCCAGACCCACCTGCGCCTGCGCGAGCTGGGCGCGCGCACTGTCGCGCGCGGCGGCGGCCTGCTCGACTTCCACGCGCGCCTGGTCCAGTTCCTGCCGCGAGGCCGAGCGCTGCTCGACCAGCGTCTGGTACCGCGACAGGGTCACCCGGGCCAGGTTCAGCGTGGCCTCGGCCTCCTTCACCGCGGCGCGCGCCGCGCTCAGCTCGGCCTGCGGTCGTTCGGGTGCCTGGTGCGCCAGCAACTGGCCGCGCTTGACCGGGCTGCCCGGGCGCAGATCGTCGGCGACATGGGTCACGCGGCCCTGCTCGGTGAAGCTCAGGAATTCGCGGCGGATGGCGCGCGCCGTGCCCTGGCTGTAGATCCACGACTGGATCGCGCCGACCTCGGCCGGCATCACCCGCACGCTCACGGGCGGCGCTTCGCCGGTGGTGGCGCCGGCGTCGCCGGCATCGGTGGCATCGGTGGCGTCGCTGCCGCAGGCAGCCAGGGCGAACAGCGTGCAGCCAAGAAGAAGGAGCCGTTGAATCATGGCGTCGGGACAGTCGCAGACAGGGAATCGGAGAAGGCCGGGTCGGCGAAGCCGCCGCCCAGGGCAAGATGCAGATCGACGCGGTTGTCGAGCCGGGTCTGGCGTGCGGCGATGGCGGCGCTGCGGCCATCGAGCGCGCGTTGCTGGCTTTCCAGCACATTCAGGAAGGGGTCGATGCCTTGCAGGTAGCGGTTGAAGGACACCCGCACGGCCTCTTCGGCGGCGGACGCCGACAGCGCCAGCGCCGCCTCGCGGCGCGCCAGGTACTCGTCCACGGCCAGCGCGGTCTCGACTTCAGCCAGCGCGGCGAGCGCCGTCTCGGCATAGGCGGACAGGGCTTCGTCGCGCTGGCCTTCGACCACCTCGACCTGCGCCCGCAGCCGGCCGCCCTGGAAGATCGGCTGCAGGACGCGCCCGGCGATGGACCAGATGACGTTGCCGCTGCTGAAAAGCTCGGACAGTTCGCTGCCCACCGAGCCTGCCGAGGCGGCCAGGGTCAGCGACGGCAGAAAGCTGCGTTGCGCGGCGCCCAGCCGATAGCCCGCGGCCTGCAGGTTCCAGTCGGCGGCCAGGATGTCCGGCCGGCGGGCCAGCAGCCCGGCTGGTACGCCCGCCCCTGGCAATGGCGGGACGGCCGGCAGGACATCGGCGGAGGCCAGGGTGGCCGCCGGGTAGTCGCCCATCAGGATTTCCAGCTGGCGCACGACGCGGGCGAGCGATTCGCGGCGTTGCTCCAGGCCGGCGCGCGCGGACTCCAGGTTGGCGCTGGCCAGCATGCCGTCCGCGGGCGAGGTGATGCCCACCTGGACCCGGTTGTCGATCTGCCGCGCCATCTCGGCCAGCGAGCGCACGGTGCGCTCGGACAGCTCGACCTGGGCGCGTGCCTGCACGATGGCCACATACAGCCGCACGGTCTCGGCCGCGATGGCCTGGCGCACGCCGCGCAACTGCGCCTGCGCGGCCAGCGCCTCGGCCTGGCTGGCGGTGGACAGTGCCGACAGGCGTCCCCACAGGTCCAGCTCCCAGCTCACGTCCAGCGACAGCGCATGGTTGTTGGTGGTGCTGGTGCCCCCGTCCGAGAGGCCCGGCAGCGTTGGCAGGCTCTGCCGCTGCCGGCTGCTGTCGAACCCGCCGCTCACCTGGGGCAGGCGGTCCGCCCCCGTGACCCGCACCTGCGCCTCGGCGATGCGGGCCCGGGCGATCGCCTGGCCGATGCCGGGGTTGCGCACCAGCGCATCGTCGACGAAGGCATTCAGCCGGGCATCGCCAAAGGCCTCCCACCAGCGCTCGCTCACCGGCGACGCGTCTGGCGGCGCGGCCGCGAACTGGGCAGGCAGCGGCACGGCCGGCGGGGGATGGTCCGGCGGCTTCACGGCGCATGCGGACAGCAGCACGGCGACACCGCCCAGGCACGCGCTGCGCTTGAGCAACAGGGCTAGCGGCGGCATCCACGCTCCTTGTCCAGCAGGATCAACAGGATCTCGCGATGCGCAGCGCGGAACGCCGCGGCCTGCGCCTCGGCCTGCGGGCCGGTGAGCACGAGCAGGCTCATCATGGCCATCAGGGCGGGCGCCATCGCCAGGTCGAAGTTCTCCGTCAGGCCATTGCGCGGCAGTCGGCCCGCGGCCACGGCCTGATGGATCACCGCGTCGCGCGCCGCCTTGTGGGGTGCGATCACGGTGGCGTGCCAGCGCCGCACGAAGTCCGGTACGCGGCCGCTCTCGGCGATCAGCAGACGGAAGGTGGCGAGCACGCGCGGCGTGTGCCTGTCGGTGTAGCAGCGATCGAGGAAGCCATCGACCAGCGCCTCGATCGACTGGTCCTCGTCACTGGCCCACGCCACGTCCAGCGGCGGGGCCAGCATGTGGTCCGTCAGCAGTGCCTCGAAGATCTCGTCCTTGCTGGCGAAATGGGCGTACAGGCCCGCCTTGGACAGGCCCACGCCGCGTGCGATGCGATGCATCGAGGTGCCTGCAAAGCCGAACTCGCCGAAGGCGTCCAGCGCCGCATCGAGGATCTGGTGGCGCCGCACCTCGGGCGCGAGGCGCACGCGCTTGCGCCTGGCGGGCGGGGCGGCGGGGGAAGACGGATCGGTCACGGCCTGGCGCGCTCTGTCGGAAGGGCGGGCCAGTGTAATGGAAACCAGGGCGCTAACGACCGATCGGTCGTTAGCGAAGGGCGTCGATTTGGTGACCGGATGCAAGCATCCCGCATGCCCGGCCCTGCGCTACAGTAGGTGTGTCCTTTCCGGAGCTCACGCCATGGTCCCACCCCTGCAAATCGTGCAATCCCTGTGGCAGGCCCTGGCATTGCCGCCCGCAGCGCTGGACAGGCTCACGCTCACCGGCGACGACCCGGTGTTCCCGAGCTCGTTCGCGGTGGGCGCGGCAGCGCAGTCGACACTGGCAGCCGCGGGTCTGGCCGCCTGCGAACTGGGCCACGTGCGCGGTGCCGCGCGCCAGGCCGTGGCGGTCGACATGGCGCATGCCGCCGTGGAAAGCACCGGCGCCTTCCGGCTCGATGGCGAAACACCCGACATCTGGGATCCGATCACCGGCCTGTACCCCTGCGCGGACGGGCACGTGCGCATCCACGCCAATTTCGCGCACCATCGCGACGGCGCCCTCGCCGTGCTGGGCCTGGCGCCCACGGCCACCCGGGCCGACGTCGAGGCTGCGCTGCGCGACTGGCGTGCCCTGGACGTCGAGGCGCAAGCCGCCAGCCGCGGACTGGTCGTGACGGCGCTGCGCAGCTTCGCCCAGTGGGACACCACACCGCAAGGCATGGCCGTGGCCGCCCAGCCGCTGATGACGCTGACGCGGCTGGGCGATGCGGCGCCCCTTCCCCTGCCGGCGCTGGCCGACGACGCGCGTCCGCTCACGGCCATCCGCGTGATCGACATGACCCGCATCCTCGCCGGCCCGGTCGGCGGACGCACCCTGGCCGCCCTGGGGGCGGACGTCATGCTGGTCAACTCGCCGCGCCTGCCCAACATCGCCGCCATCGCGGACACCAGTCGCGGCAAGCGCTCCACGCACATCGACCTGCGCACGCCGGGAGGGCAGACCGACCTGGGCCATCTGGTGGACGGCGCGCACGTGGTCTCGCAGGGGTATCGACCCGGCGGACTGACCGAACTCGGTTACGGGCCGCAGGCCCTGGCGGCGCGTCGCCCGGGCATCGTCATTGTGTCGCTCTGCGCGTACGGCACGCAGGGCCCATGGGCCGGACGGCGCGGCTTCGACTCGCTCGTGCAGACGGCCATGGGCTTCAATCACGCCGAAGGCGAGGCGGCCGGTGATGGCCGACCACGCGCGCTGCCCATGCAGATCCTGGATCAGGCCACGGGCTATCTCATGGCCTTTGGTGCCGCCGCGGCGCTGGTGCGCCAGCAGCGCGAGGGCGGATCCTGGCACGTCCAGGTCTCGCTCGCCCAGACCGCACACTGGCTGCGCCAGCTTGGCCGGGTGCCCGACGGCCTGAGCGCCACCGCGCCCGCCCCCGAGCCGTACTTCGAATCGAGCACGTCCGGATTCGGCCACCTGCAGGCCGTGCGCACCGCGCTGCAACTGGGCCATACCCCCGCTGCCTACACGCGTGTGTCCATGCCGCCGGGCAGCCATCCCCCGGTGTGGTGAGGGGGGCCGCGGCGGAGGATTACACTGAAGGTATTGCCCTGCTCCCGGGTCTGCGTCTTGCTACGCCGCGCGACTCACGAGAAAAACACCGATGGTCCCCGCCGCTTTGCGCCTCTTCCCCGCCCTCGCCCACCGCCTGCGTCTTGCCCTCGCAGTTGCCGCCCTTGCCACGCTTGCCGCCTGCGGCTCCGCCCCGAAAGGCTCGGGAGGCGGCGGCAGTCCGGGCAACGACGGTCCTGGCTACCATCGCGTCGCACCCAACGAAACCCTGTCCAGCATCGCACGCCGATACGACCAGAGCGTGGAAGATCTGATCCGCTGGAACAAGCTGAGCAATCCGGACCGGCTGATCGTCTCGCAAGTCCTGCAGGTATCGTCCAGGCCGGGCGCACGCCCGGTGGACACACCTGCCGGCACCGCCACGGTCGGCGCCCCGCCGCCCCCGCCGTCGGGCGGGTCCGCGGCGCAGGTGCGTGAACCGGCGCGGCGCGCCACGGTGGGCGTGCCCTCCAACGCGCCAAGCCTGGCCTGGCCCGCGGACGGCCCGTCAGTGCGCACCGGCAACCGCGCCGGCGTACTGATCACCGGCAGCGCCGGCGCACCCGTGCGCGCCGCCGCCGCCGGCAGCGTGGCCTACGTCGGCTCCGGCCTGCGGGGCTACGGCAACATGGTCATCATCCGCCACTCGTCCACCTTCATGACGGTCTACGCCCACAACCGCCGCCTGATGGCGCGCGAAGGCGCCAACGTGCGCCAGGGCGAGCAGATCGCCGAAATGGGCGACACCGACAGCGACCGCGTCGGGGTGTACTTCGAAGTGCGTCACAACGGCGAGCCGGTCGACCCGCTGCGGATGCTGCCCAAGCGCTGAAGGGGCTGCGCCGGGTCGGGTGGGGGCCTCGGCAGCGACCACCGCCGTGTCGTTTCGCACGCACCTGCACGGATGACCTCGCATCCGAGATAGGTCAGGCTTCAGGTCTTGCCGTTGCCTGGGCCATCCCATGTCCACACCGCCCGGCGCCGACTACGACGGCGCATGGAAAGTCGCACTGCAGACGCATCTGCAGCAGGGCCTTGCCTTGTTGAGTCCAGGCCTGCACGCGAGACTCGATTGGGCGCAACCGCCCGAATTCCTGGACAGAGAGCTTCAGCAGTTGGCGACGGACGGTGAAACGGGGCGGCGCACGGTCGATCTCCTTGTGAGGCTGCGATCACTGGACGGCGCGACGGCCTGGGTCATCATCCACGTGGAGGTCCAGAGCCGGGCCGGGCCCGACTTCACGCAGCGCATGTACCGCTACTACGCGCGACTGTCAGATCGCTATGCCACGGCCGACATCACGAGCTTGGCCGTTATCCTGCGCGGCAGTCCTGCCAAGGCTCCGCGAGGCAGAACAGTGACCGATTCGGCGGCAACCGTGGCGCAGGGCGGGCCTGCCGCGCGTGTCATGGAGTACGCACAGCAGGGTGCGGAATGCGCGCTGAACTTCCGGTTTCCTGCGGTGTATCTGGAAGACTGGCGCGCGCATGTCGATCGGTTGACGCATTGTGCGCGCGCGAATCCGTTTGCCGTGATCCTGCTAGCACAGTTGCAGGCCACGGCACGGGCCAGCGCCACCGAGCGTCGCTTGCGAAAAACCGCCTTGTTGCGGATGATGTACGAGTACCGGCACGCGCGTGACGACGTGCTTGCGGTGTTCACGCTGCTCGATTGGCTGCTCACGCTGCCGCGCGACGAAGAGCAGGCCTACCTCACGGCCGTCAAGGAGATCGAAATGGACTGGAGCACGGTGCGCGTGACCAGCATCGAGCGCTTCGCGCACGAGCGCGGGCTGGCAGAAGGCAGGCAGTACGGTTTGGCTGAAGGCAGGCAGCACGGGCTCGTGCTGCTTCGCGGTGTGCTGATGGACCAGATGCAGAGCCGCTTCGGCAGCTTGCCGGACTGGGCCGTGGCGCGTGTGCAGGCTGCGGACGAGTCGCGGCTCACGCTGTGGTCACGACGCGTGCTGGACGCAGCGACGCTTGACGATGTCGTGGCCGACGCCGCGCCGCCCAATTGATCCACGGCACCGGAGGGTGCCGCGTCCGACTCGATGCGCCCTCGCCACGGCCCCCTTCCTGCGCGGGCCGTGCCACATCGTCAGGCCTTCTGCGCTGCCGCCGTTGCCATGAACTCCACAAGCACCCGTCCCGTGTGGGAATAGTCCTGCGCCTGCATGACATCCTGCGGCGTGCCCTGGATGACCAGCTGGCCACCGCCCGTGCCACCTTCGGGGCCCATGTCCAGCAGCCAGTCGGCCTCGGCGATCACGTCGAGGTTGTGCTCGATGACCACCACGGTGTTGCCGGCCTCGACCAGGCGGTGCAGCACGCGGATGAGCTTTTCGACGTCGGCCATGGCCAGGCCCACCGTGGGCTCGTCCAGGACGTAGAGCGTGTGCGGCAGGCGCCCGGCACGCCCGGTGCGCAGCAGGCCGTCCGTCATGCGCGCCTTGGCGAGTTCGGTCACGAGCTTGATGCGTTGCGCCTCGCCGCCCGACAGCGTGGGTGACGGCTGGCCCAGGGTCAGGTAGCCCAGGCCGACGTCGCGCATCAGCTCCAGCGGGTGGCGCACGGCCGGGTGGTTCTCGAAGAAGCCCACCGCATCATCCACCTCCATCGACAGCACATCGCCCACCGACTTGCCGCGCATGTGCACGGCCAGCGTTTCCGGATTGAAGCGCGCGCCCCGGCAGGCATCGCACTCGACCTTCACGTCGGGCAGGAAGTTCATCTCGATGGTACGCATGCCCTGCCCTTCGCACACGGGGCAGCGCCCGCCCCCGGTGTTGAAGGAAAAGCGCGAGCCGTTCCAGCCCCGTACCTTGGCCTCGTTGGTCTCGGCAAACTGCTTGCGCACCGTATCCCAGAAGCCGATATAGGTGGCCGGGCACGAGCGCGGCGTCTTGCCGATGGGCGTCTGGTCGACTTCCAGCACTCGGTCGATGGCCTGCCAGTCGGCGATGCTGGTGCAGCCCTGCCACTGGCGGAAGGACTCGTCGCGCGGCTGCGCCACGGCGCGTGACAGGTTCTCGAGCAGGACGTCGCGCGCCAGGGTGGACTTGCCCGATCCCGACACCCCGGTCACCACCGTCAGGCGACCGATGGGAAAGCGCGCATCCACCGCCGTCAGGTTGTGCCGCTTGGCGCCGCGCACCCGGATGCTGGGCGTGTCCGCATTGACTTCGCGCGGTGCCTGCAGGGGGTGCGCGAGCGGATGCGCCAGATAGCGGCCCGTGGTGGACTCGGGGTTGTCCATGATGTCCTGCACCGTGCCCTGGGCCACCACGCGCCCGCCGCGCACGCCGGCCCCCGGGCCGATGTCGATGACGTGCGCCGCGCGGCGGATGGTGTCCTCGTCGTGCTCCACCACCACCAGCGTGTTGCCGTTGCCTTCGAGGCGCTGCAGCGCATCCAGCAGGATGCGGTTGTCGCGCGGGTGCAGCCCGATCGTGGGCTCGTCCAGCACGTAGCACACGCCTTGCAGGTTCGAGCCCAATTGTGCCGCCAATCGGATGCGCTGGGCCTCGCCGCCCGACAGCGTCGGCGCGGCGCGGTCCAGGGCCAGATAGCCCAGGCCCACCTGGCCCAGGAAGTCCAGACGGCTGCGCAGTTCGCCGAAGATGTCGCGTGCGATCTCGGCCTCCCGCCCGCCCGACTCCAGCGCCAGGAAGAAGCTGCGGGCCTCTTCCACCGACCAGGACGCCAGCTCCGCGATGGAGCGGTCGCGCCAGCGCACGGCCAGCGAGTTGCGGTTCAGGCGCTGTCCGTGGCAGCTCGGGCAGGCCACCACATCACCCTCGTAGCCGGCGTTCCAGCTCGACTCCTCGCCGGTCTGCTCGCCATCGAACCCGGCCAGGGCCACGCCGGTGCCGAAGCAGTCGGGGCACCAGCCGTGCTTGGAGTTGTACGAGAACTGGCGCGGATCGGGCTCGGGAAAGCTCATGCCGCAGCACGGGCAGGCCCGCTTGACCGAGAACACGTGATCCTCGGCATCGTCGGCCAGGCCGTCCGCCCGGCGCAGGGCGGCGTTGATGATGCCGCCACCGGCCGGCGGTGGTGTCAGTTCCGCCACCACGGTCATCACGCCCTTGCCGTGCTCCAGCGTCTCGGCCACGGCGCGGCGAAGCTCGCTCTCGTGATCCGGATCGACGACCAGATCGGCCACCGGCAGCTCGATGGTGTGTTCCTGGTAGCGATCCAGGCGCGGCCACGGCGAGGTCGGCGTGAACTGCCGGTCCACGCGCAGGTGCGAATAGCCCTTGCCGGCGGCCCATTTGGCCAGGTCCGTGTAATAGCCCTTGCGTGCCGTCACCAGCGGTGCCAGCAGGCCGATGTGCTGGCCGCGCCGCTCGCGCAGCAGACGCCCCACGATGGACTCGAAGCTCTGCGCCTGCACCGGCACCTGGCAGTCCGGGCAGTACTGCGTGCCCAGCTTCATGTACAGCAGGCGCAGGAAGTGGTGCACCTCTGTCATGGTCGCCACGGTGGACTTGCGCCCGCCCCGGCTGGTGCGCTGCTCGATGGCCACGGTGGGCGGGATGCCGAAGATGGCGTCCACGTCCGGCTTGCCGGCCGGCTGCACGATCGAGCGCGCGTAGGCGTTGAGCGACTCCAGGTAGCGACGCTGGCCTTCGTTGAAGAGGATGTCGAACGCGAGGGTCGACTTGCCCGATCCGGACACCCCCGTGATCACTGTGAAGGTATCGCGCGGAATGGTGACGTCGATGTTCTTCAGGTTGTGTTCGCGCGCATGGCGGATCTCGATGGCGCGCGCGGCGCCCCGGTGCGCGCCGTAGTTCAGCGGCGCCTCTTCCAGGCGCAGCGCGGCGACCGGCGCGCCCAGGGCGGCCTCGTACTCCGCCAGCGCCTTGCCCGTGTGCGACGCCGGGTTGGCCATCACGTCCTGGGGCGTGCCCACGGCGACGACCTCGCCTCCCGCATCGCCACCGTCCGGCCCGAGGTCGATGATCCAGTCCGACGACCGGATGACGTCCAGGTTGTGCTCGATCACGACCAGCGTGTGGCCCGCGGCCAGCAGCTTGCGGAACGCGCCCATCAGGCGCGCCACGTCGTCGAAGTGCAGGCCGGTGGTGGGCTCGTCGAACAGGAAGAGGCTGCCCTTCTTGGCCACCTTGGCGCTGCCGATGCCACTGCGCGCGGCTTCGGCCAGATGGCCCGCCAGCTTCAGCCGCTGGGCCTCGCCACCGGACAAGGTGGGGACAGGCTGGCCCAGCTTGACGTACTCCAGGCCGACGTCCTCGAGCGGCGCGAGCCCGCTCTGCACGTCGGCCGCCTTGCCGCCCGCGGTGAAGAAGGCGATGGCCTCGGTCACGGTCATGTCCAGCACGTCGGCGATCGACGCCGCGCGCCCGCCGCGCTCGATGGTGACTTCGCGCACTTCGGGACGAAAGCGCGTGCCGTCGCAATCGGGGCAGCGCAGATACACGTCCGAGAGGAACTGCATCTCGACGTGCTCGAAGCCGGTGCCCCCGCACGTCGGGCAGCGCCCATCGCCGCTGTTGAAGCTGAAGGTGCCGGCGGTGTAGCCGCGTTCCTTGGACACCTTGGCCTGTGCGAAAAGCTTGCGGATGGCATCGAATGCACCCACATAGCTGGCCGGGTTGGAGCGTGCCGTCTTGCCGACCGGCGACTGGTCCACCATCACCACGTCGGCCAGCCAGTCATCGCCCAGCACGCGATCATGCGCGCCCGGCGTTTCGGTCGGCTTGCCCTTGAGCTTGCGCAGCGCCGGATACAGCACATCCTGGATCAGCGTGGACTTGCCCGAGCCGGACACGCCGGTGATGGCGACCATGCGGCCCAGCGGGATCTCGACGCTGACATTGCGCAGGTTGTGCTCGCGCGCGCCCTCCAGGATGAGGCGCGGCGTGCCGCTCGCGACGGCCTGCGGGCGCGGTGCGCTGACGCGCTTGCGCCCGGCCAGGTAGTCGCCCGTCAGCGTGTCGGCCGCGCGCAGGCTGGCCGGCGTGCCATTGAAGACGATGTGGCCGCCGCGCTCGCCCGGACCCGGCCCGATGTCGATGACCCGGTCGGCGGCCAGCATGACCTGCGGGTCGTGTTCGACCACGACCAGCGAATTGCCGGCATCGCGCAGGCGATACATGACCTCCACGACGCGGTGCATGTCGCGCGGGTGCAGGCCGATGGACGGCTCGTCCAGCACGAACAGCGTGTTCACCAGCGAGGTGCCCAGGGCCGTGGTGAGGTTGATGCGCTGCACCTCGCCCCCCGACAGGGTGCGGCTCTGGCGATCCAGCTGCAGATAGCCCAGCCCCACGTCGCACAGGAACTTCAGGCGCGCGCGCACTTCCGTGAACAGCAGCTCGGTCGCCGTGTCCATCACGCCGTCAAGGCGCAGGCTGTCGAAGAACGTGCGCACGCGCTCGATCGGCAGTTGCATCAGGTCGTGGATGTGCAGGCCCGGCAGGGACTCGAGCGTCTCGCGGCTCCAGTTCGTGTGCACGGGCTTGAAGCGCACGTAGCGGTCGTCCCCCGGTGGCAGCACGCTGTCCGCATCGGCCTTGCTGCCCACGCGCCACAGCAGCGCGTCGGGCTTGAGCCGCGAGCCCTCGCAGGTGGGGCATGGCGTGTAGGCCCGGTACTTGGACAGCAGCACCCGGATGTGCATCTTGTACGACTTGCTTTCCAGCCAGTCGAAGAAGCGCCGCGCGCCGTACCACTGGTGATTCCAGTTGCTTTCCTTGCCCTGCCACTTGGGCGTGCCCTGCAGCACCCACTCGCGCTCGCGCTCGGTCAGGTCGCGCCACGGCACGTCCAGACGGATGTCCTCGGCGCGCGCGTACTTCACCAGGTCGTCCTGGATCTCCTTGAAGCTCGGGCTCTGCCAGGGCTTGACCGCGCCTTCGCGCAGGGTCTTGCCCACGTCCGGCACGACCAGGCCGTAGTCCACGCCGATCACGCGACCAAAGCCCCGGCAGGTCTCGCACGCGCCCAGCGGCGAATTGAACGAGAACGTGCTGGGCACGGGCTCGGTGTAGGACAGCCCGCTGTCGGGATCGTGCAGGCGGTCGCTGTAGCGCCAGATCTCGGCGTCGGGGCCATCGGCCTCGCCCAGCACGCGCACATCGACCCGGCCCACGCCCAGGCGCAACGCGGCGTCCAGGGCCTCGATCACGCGGGCGCGCTCGGTGTTGGCAAAGCGGAAGCGATCCTGGACCACGTTGAGGACGACCTCGCCCACGGGCTCGGCCACCTTGGCGGCCTTGCCCTTGCCCTTGGACTTGGCGTTGCCGGGCACGGCCTCGTCCGTGCCGGCCGGCGCCTCGCCGGCCTCGCGGCTGTGCACCCGGGTATAGCCCTGGCGCTCCAGGAATGCGCGGATCTCGTCCTCGGAGAAGTTGGCGGGCACCCGCACCGGAAAGGTCACGGCGAGGCGCGCCTCGGGCAGCGCCGCGCTGCGCGCGGCCATGTCCGCGTAGATCGTGTCCGCGTCGTCGCGCCGAACCGGGCGCGCGGTCACGCGATCGAACAGCGTGGCCGCCCGCGCGAACAGGAGCTTCAGGTGGTCGTTGAGCTCGGTCATCGTGCCGACCGTGCTGCGCGAGCTGCGCACCGGGTTGGTCTGGTCGATGGCGATCGCGGGCGGGATGCCGTCGATCCGGTCCACCTGCGGCTTGTCCATGCGATCCAGGAACTGGCGCGCATAGGGCGAGAAGGTCTCCACGTAGCGCCGCTGCCCTTCCGCGTACAGCGTGTCGAACACCAGGGAGGACTTGCCCGAACCCGACACGCCGGTGACGACGATCAGCTCGTTGGTCGGCAGGTCCAGGCTGAGATTCTTGAGGTTGTTCTGACGGGCGCCGGCGATGCGGATGAGGGCGTCGCCGGTGGGGGAACTGGGGCGATTCGACATGTGCGGGAGATACGTCTCGGTGAAGGCAGGCTGGAACGGCACGCAAGCCGCGCACCAGGATGCCAGGGCGCTTGCAAGCGGCGCGCCAGGCCTGGGGAGAAGTGCAACAGCCCGGGAATCCGGGCTGTGTTTTTTTCCAGTATCTTACTCTGATTCGTGGGCGGTTGCCGGCCCCGGGGCAGGCTTGCCAGAAGGACTCGGGCCAGTCGTCGCGCGGCGCGGCGCATGGCGTCGAGCGCACCGGTCAGGCCCGTGCGGGGCTGGCTGCGCACCGCCTTGGGGGCACCCGTGCGCATCAGCGGGGCCCCATCACGGCTTGCGTCAGTGGACCCTGAGCGTGCCCGGCTGACGTGGCTGCGCGTCGCCCATCCGGCGCTGGCTGCGCGCCCGCGCCACGACCAGGCCCGCCGCCGTCGCCAGCAACACCACCGCCGTCGCGACCAGCACGATGCCGAAGGCCTGATCGAACGCCGCATGCCCCAGCGCCACCAGCCGGTCCGCCGCAGCCGGATCCAGCACCTCGGCTGCCAGCAGCGCCTCGTCCAGGCTGTCGCGCACCGTGCCCGGCACGTCGATGCCCGCCGGAATCGTCATCGTGCGCGCATAGATGGCCGCCAGCAGGCTGCCCATCAGGGTCACGCCCATGGCGCCGCCCAGCTCGATCGACACCTCCTCGATCGAGGCGGCCATGCCGGCGCGCTCGGGGGGCGCACTGTCCATGATGGTGCTGGAGGCCGCGGCGAAGGCCGCGCCCACCCCCAGGCCCGCGATGATGAGCGCCATGACGGAGCCGAACCCCGGCTGGGCATGCAGCCCCGCGTAGCCGCCCACGCCCATGCCGGCCAGCAACAGCGCCCCGGTCAGCATGCGGTGGCTGCCCACGCGCGGCAGCAGGCGCCCGGCCACGGGGCCGGCCACGAAGGCGGCCAGCGGCAGGGGCAGCAGGTACAGGCCGGCCGCCAGCGGGGACATGCCCTGCACCAGCTGCAGACGCTGGGTGAGCGCGAGCTCCACCCCCATCAGGGCGGTGCCCGCGACCAGGGCCGACGCGACGGCCGGCAAGAAGCCGGGAATGCGGAAGATGGCCAGATCGATCATGGGGTCCGCGCTGCGCCGCTGCCGGCGCACGAACACGGCCAGCGAGATCACGCCGATGGCCAGGGCCAGCGCCGCCACGCCCAGGGACGGCTCGCGCTTCCCGATTTCCTTCACGGCATACGCCAGGCCCATCAGACCGGCCATCGCCTGCAGCGACCCGACCAGGTCCCAGTGCCGCGTCGGGTCACCGGCCCGCCGCGGCACCAGCACCAGCGTCGACACCAGCGCCAGCAGCACGATGGGGACGTTGATGAGGAACACCGAGCCCCACCAGAAATGTTCCAGCAATACGCCGCCCACGACCGGGCCCAGCGCTGCCCCGCCCGATGCCACCGACGCCCAGATGCCGATGGCCAGCGCGCGCTCGCGCGCATCGGTGAAGCTCACGCGGATGAGCGACAGCGTGGCCGGCATCATCATCGCGGCACCCACGGCCAGCACGGCCCGTGCACCGATCAGGAAGGCCGGCGTGGGGGAAAACGCGGCGGCCAGCGACGCGAGACCGAACACGACCAGGCCGCCCAGGAACAGGCGACGGTGGCCCAGCCGGTCGCCCAGCGCGCCCATGCCCAGCAGCAGGCCGGACATGACCAGGCCGTAGGCGTTGATGATCCAGAGTTTTTCCGATGCCGTGGCGTGCAGGTCGTGGGTCAGCCGCGGCAGCGCGGTGTACAACACCGTCATGTCGATGACGATGAGCAGCAGTGCGCTGGAGACGGTGACCAGGACCCACCAGCGGCGCGGGTCGCGAAGCGTCGTCATGATGAGCATGGCGCCGGTCTGTCCGGCGCGTCCTCGTGAAATTTTCAATACGATCGTATTCTAAAGGAGATCCACGGTTATGGGAAGAGCGCCGGTCATCGACCGCGATCGGGTGCTGGACGCCTGCGAGACCCTGGTGCGCACGCGCGGCATCACCGCCCTCACCATCGGTGAAGTCGCCAAGCTGGCCGGCATATCGAAAGGGGGCGTGCAGTCGAGCTTCGGCACCAAGGAACAACTGGTGCATGCGATGTTCGCGCGCTGGGATGCGGAATTCGAGACGGAAGTGGCGGCCCTGGCAGGCCCGGATGCCGCGCCGTTGCAGCGGCTGCGCGCCCACGTGGAAGCCACGCGGCGCACCGACGAGGGCCAGGCGGACCGCGCGGCGGCCCTGACCACCGCCCTGCTGCAGGCGCCGGATCAGCGCGGGGCCGCGCTCACCTGGTATCGCCAGCGGCTGTCACTGGCCGACCCCGCGACCGAGGCAGGCCGACGCGCCCGGCTGGCGTTCCTCGCGACCGAAGGCGCCTTCCTGCTGCGCAGCTTCGGATTCATCGAGATGACGGATGCCGAGTGGGATGCGATCTTCTCGGACATCCATGGGCTGGCGGGCTGGGCGCCCGGGCCGGACTGACGCGCGGCGTCAGGGCGGCAGCGCCGCCTTCGGCCCACAGGCCCCGGCAGTGCCGCCGGAACCGCGCGCTAGCGGAACACCACGGTCCGATGCCCATTGAGCATCACGCGATGCTCGACGTGGCTGCGCACGGCGCGCGCCAGCACGCGGGACTCGATGTCGCTGCCGACTTCGGTCAGCGCCTCGGGGGTCATGGTGTGGTCGACGTGGGCGATGTCCTGCTCGATGATCGGGCCTTCGTCCAGGTCCGCCGTGACGTAATGAGCCGTGGCGCCGATGATCTTCACCCCACGCTCGTGCGCCTGATGATAAGGGCGCGCGCCCTTGAAGCTCGGCAGGAAGCTGTGATGGATGTTGATGGCGCGACCGGCCAGAGCGCGGCACAGGTCCGACGACAGGATCTGCATGTAGCGCGCGAGCACCACCAGGTCCACGTCCAGCGCATCGACCAGGGCCAGCACCTGCTGCTCCTGCGCGGCCTTGGTGGCGGGCGTCACGGGCAGGTGATGGAAGGGGATGCCATTGGCCGCCGCCATCTCGGCGTAGTCGGGATGGTTGGATACCACCGCGACGATGTCGACCGGCAGCTGCCCGCTGCGCGCCCGAAACAGCAGGTCGTTCAGGCAGTGGCCCTGCTTGCTGACCATGATCATCACGCGCGAGCGCTGGCTGACGTCATGGATCTGCCAGTCCATGGCGAAGTCCGCGCCCAGGGTCTCGAAGCGCTGGCGCAGCGAGCCTTCGGCCAGGCCGGCGGGCGCGGCGAAGTGCACGCGCAGGAAGAAGCGGCCGCTGCCGGCATCACCGAACTGCTGGGCGTCCTGGATGTTGCAACCCAGGTCGAACAGCACGCCCGAGACGCGGTGCACGATGCCGGTGGTATCCGGGCAGGACAGGGTGAGGATGTAGTCTTGACTGGACATGGGGATCAGAGAAACGACTTCAGGGGCACGGCGGGATCGGCCAGCTGCTCGCGCGGCGGGTTCTTGCCCTGCTCGAGCAGCTTGCGCGCGGCGATGTGGTCGGCGGGTGAATTGATGGACTCGACGCAGACGAGATGATCGTCGGCGAAGTGCAGCACCGAGAAGCTGCCGGGCTTCAGGCCCGGGCGCACCAGGCGCTCGGTCTGCGGCGGCGCGAGGCCGGCGATCTGCAGGCGCAGCGCCCCCTGGTCGGACCAGAACCAGGGCAGCGAGCCGTACGGCGCCGGCTGGCCCAGCAGCACGCCGGCGAGCGTGCGTGCCTGGTCGTTGGCGTTCTGCACGGACTCCAGGCGCAGCGTCTTGCCCCAGCGCGCATACGGGAAGGACGTGCAGTCGCCGATGGCGAAGATGGCGGGATCGGCGGTGCGCATGTGGTCATCGACGACGATGCCGTTGTCGCAGGCCAGGCCCGCGGCCTCGGCCAGCGTGGTCTCGGGCACGGCGCCGATGCCGGCCACCAGGAAGTCGACGGGGTGGCGCTCGCCCTGCACGGTCAGCGCGGTGACGCGCTTGCCACTGACCTCGAAGCCGTCGACCGTCACGCCCATGCGCACATCGACGCCCGCCTCGCGCAGGGTGTCGGCGACGTGCAGCGATGCCTCGGGGGACACGGCACGGGCCATCAGGCGCGGCGCCGACTCGAACACCACCACCGGCTTGCCCAGATGCCCTGCCGTGGCCGCGATCTCCAGCCCGATGAAGCCGCCACCCAGGACGGTCACGGTCGGCGCGGCCGCCAGGCCCTCGCGCAGGCGCAGCGCGTCGTCGCTGTTGCGCAGGTACACGAGGTTTTCCGTATCGGCGGGCAGATCCGGCAGCTTGCGTGCGCGCGTGCCGGTCGCCAGCACCAGCGCGTCGTAGTCCAGTTCCCGACCCGAGGCCAGCGTGACCCGATGCGCGTCGCGCGCGATGCGCACCACTGCGTCACCCAGCACCACGTCGATGCCGGCATCGCGGTACACCGACTCTGCCCGCAGCAGCTGCGTCTCGGCAGCCGGGTCCTTGATGAAGGTCTTGGACAGCGGCGGGCGATGGTAAGGCAGGCTGGCTTCTTCACATACCAGCGTCACGCTGCCGGCGAACTTCCCTTCGATAAGGCTGGCACACAGCTGTGCTGCTGCATGTCCACCGCCGACGATCACCACCTTCTGCATCCGCTTCTCCAGGGTTCAGCGGGGCACCGGTGTTGGTCGGCGCCCCGGCCAGAACGCGCCGCGGCGCACCACCCGACCATCGGGCTGGCGCGCAAGGCAGCGACAGGGCAATCGGACAGTATAAAGGCTGGCGTCCCCGCGGTCAGGCCGCGAGATCCCGCATCTCGCGGATCAGGTCGGCCTTGCCCTCGAAGCCGATGCCCGGCAGCGCCGGCAGATCCACGTAGCCATCGCGCACCTGCACGCCATCCGGGAAGCCGCCATAGGGCTGGAACAGGTCGGGGTAGCTTTCATTGCCTCCCAGCCCCAGGCCCGCGGCGATGGCCAGCGACATCTGGTGCCCGCCGTGCGGAATGCAGCGCGAGGCCGACCAGCCGTGCTGCTTGAGCATGTCCAGCGTGCGCAGGTATTCGACCAGCCCATAGCTCAGCGCGCAGTCGAACTGCAGCCAGTCGCGATCGGCGCGCATGCCGCCGTGGCGGATCAGGTTGCGCGCATCCTGCATGGAAAAGAGGTTCTCGCCCGTGGCCATCGGCCCTGCGTACACCTCGCCCAGGCGCGCCTGCAGCTCGTAGTCCAGCGGATCACCCGCCTCTTCGTACCAGAAGAGCGGATATTGGGACAAAGCCTTGCCGTAGGCGACGGCCGTCTCCAGGTCGAAGCGCCCGTTGGCATCCACGGCCAGCTGCTGGCCCGGGCCCAGGATGCGCAGCACGGACTCGATGCGCTCGCAGTCCTCGGCCAGCGTCGCGCCGCCGATCTTCATCTTGACCACCGAGTAGCCGCGCTCCAGATAGCTCGACATCTCGCGCTGCAGGCCCTCCACGCCCTTGCCGGGGTAGTAGTAGCCGCCCGCCGCATAGACGAAGACGCGCGGATCGGGCGTGCCCGTGCCATAGCGCTCGGCCAGCAGCTGGTACAGCGGCTTGCCGGCGATCTTGGCCACCGCGTCCCAGACGGCCATGTCGATCGTGCCCACTGCCACCGACCGCTCGCCGTGCCCGCCGGGCTTCTCGTTGATCATCATGCGCGCCCAGATGCGATGCGGGTCCAGGTTGTCCCCGGTGTCGTCCAGCAGGCTGGCCGGATCGGCTTGCAGGATGCGCGGCAGGAAGCGCTCCCGGATCAGCCCGCCCTGCCCGTAGCGGCCGTTGGAGTTGAAGCCATAGCCGATGACCGGCTTGCCGTCCCGGATGACGTCGGTCACGACGGCAACCAGGCTCAGCGTCATCTTGGAAAAATCGATGTAGGCGTTGCGGATGTCCGATTTGATGGGACGGGTGGATTCGCGGATGTCGACGATGCGCATGATGCAGCTCCAGGACTCAGTGGGGAAGGGACGCGCCACCGCACACGGCGATGTCTTGTCCGGTGATGGCTGCGGCGGCGGGCGCCAGCAGAAAGGAGACGAGGGAGGCGACTTCGCCGGACTCGATGAGCCGCCCGATGGGCGGCAGGCGCGGCTGACTGGCCGCGCGGCCGGGGTCGGCCAGCATGCCGGTGCGGGTGGCGGCGGGCGACACGACGTTGACGGTGACGCCCTGCGAAGCCAGCTCGCCCGCCCAGCTGCGCGCGAGCGCGATCAGGGCCGCCTTGGTGGCGGCATACTGGCTGCGGCCGGGCATGCCTTGCGACACCCGGCTGCCGATCAGGACGGCCCGCCCCCGCCCGCGCGCGGCCATCGCGGGCAGCCAGGCATTGGCCAGCGCCTCGGCCGCCGACACCTGCAGACGCCACATGCGCTCGCCTGCCGACGGGTCGAGGTCGCCCAGGACCCCGACGCGCAGGATGCCCGCCGCATGCACGAAGGCGTCCGGGGCCGGGATGGCGGCCAGCACCGCTGCGATGCCATCCCGATGGCCCAGGTCCGCCTGCACGCCGTCGAACCCGGCGACATCCAGCGTGGGCGCCGCGATGTCCACGCCGCTCACGGCCCAGCCGGCGTCCAGCAGATGGCAGGCGATGGCGTGGCCGATGCCGGCGCTGCTGCCCGTCACCACCACCCGGCCCGGCACCGGGCGGGGGACGGCCCGCACGGCCACGGGCGAGCCATCGCCGGCCGGGCCACGCATGCCGGGTAGCGGATCACTGGGCACGGATGTTCCCGTCCGTGATGATCTTCTGGGCGATCGCCATGTCATCGCGCTGGAAGGCCTTGAAGTCCTCGACGCTGCCCGGGGTCATCAGCAGGCCCTGGCTCTGCAGGGTCTGCGCCATGTCGCCCTGCTGCGCCACATTGACCTCGCGGTTCAGCCGCTCGACGATCTCCTCGGCAAGCCCGGCCGGGGCCCACAGGCCATACCAGCTGTAGTACTCATAGCCCGGCACGGTCTCGCCCACCGTGGGCACGTCCGGCAAGGTGGGCACGCGGTCTTTGGAGGTCACGGCGACGATGCGCAACATGTCGCTGTTGTAATAGGGCATCGCCCCCAGGATGGGGTCGATGAAGCCGTCGATGCGCCCGCCGACGAGATCCTGAAAGGCCGGCGCGGTGCCCTTGTAGGGAATGACCAGATAATCGAGATTGCCCGCGCGCTTGAGCAGCTCGGTCGACAGGTGGCCCGCCGAGCCGATCGAGCCCACGGCGAACGTCAGCTTGCCGGGGTTGGCCTGCCCGTACTGGATGAGACCGCCCACATCGGTGATGGGCAGCGACTTGCTGATCGACACCGAGAGCGGCGCCTTGGCGACCAGGGCGATCGGGGAGAAATCCTGGTTGACGTCGTAGGGCACCGACTTCATGGTCATCGGTGCCGAGGTGAACGTCGACGCACTGAACAGCAGGGTGTAGCCGTCCGCCTTGGACTTGGCGACCTGGTCCGCGCCGATGATGCCGTTGGCCCCCGGCTTGTTCTCGACCATCACGTTCTGGCCCAATTGTTCTGACAATTTCTGCGCCAGCAGCCGGCCGACCACGTCCAGCGTGCCGCCCGGCGGAAACGGGATCACCAGACGGATGGACCGGTCAGGGTAGGTGTCGGCCAGCGCCGGGGCGGACGCTGCCGCCATCACGGTCAGCGCGGCGGCGGCAGCGCGCCACAGGGTGCGATCGAACATGGTTGTCTCCAGGATCGTGGTGGTCATGGCGCCGCCGCGCACCCTCGTCGGGGTGATGTCGCGAGAACGGCGATGCATCGTGCCGGGGGTCGCGCCACGCCGGGCCGGCGCAGCGCCACGGGGCCATGGCACGACCGGATCGGATCCGCAGCCCCGGCGCTGCGGATGCGCTCTGCCTCTCGACAGGCCCGGTCCGCCCGGCGCGTCAGCGCTTGAGCAGGCCGGCCTGCCGCACCGCCTCGCGCAGGGCGCCGATCTCGCGCTCGGAGGGTGCTTCGGTGGGCGGACGGACGGTGTCGGACTCCAGCACCCCTGCCAGGTACATGCCGGTCTTCATGCGGGCGTGCGCCTCGCCGGTCGGCTCCCCGCCCCCGTACACGGCGTCCTTGAGCGGGGTGATCACAGCCTGGATCGCCATCGCCTGACGCAGGTCGCCCGACTTCACGGCGTTCCATAGATCGATGATGAGCTGCGGAATGAAGGTCGCGAAACCGACCAGGGCCCCATCCACGCCCTGCACCATCGACGCCAGCAGATACTCGTCATGGCAGGTGAGGATCGCCTTGCTGTCATCCGCGTCGCGGATGGCCTGGATGTCGCGGGCGTACTTGTTCATGTCGCGCTGGCCCACCTTGAAGGCCTGCACGTAGGGCAGGCGGGCCAGATCGGCCAGCAGCTGCGAGCTGTACGAGGCACGCGTCCAGGCCGGATAGACGTGGCAGACCAGGTCCAGCGCCGGCGCGGCGTCGTGGATGGCCTGGAAGTACTGCAGGGCATGGCCCGGGGTGAAGCCAAAGCGCAACCAGTGGTGCGGCGGCATCACGTCCAGCGCCGCGGCGCCGGCGGCCTGCGCCGCACGCGCATGCTCGGCGGCATCGGCCAGGCCTTCGCACACGATCGAGGACACCACGGGGATGCGGCCGCGCAGCTCGTCCGCCACGATGCGGGTCACCTCCGCGCGCTCGCCCGGCGTGAGTGAGAACACTTCGCCCGTGTGCCCGTTGGTCATCACCGCCACCACGCCGTCATGCCCGGCCAGCCACGACGCGAGGCGGCGCAGCGCGGGCTCATCGATCCGGTGGTCGGCCGTGAACGGGCACGAAATGGCGGGAATGATTCCGCGATAATTGTCGATGTTCGGCATGTCGTCTCCAGTGATGATCTGCGGCCCTCGGCCCTGGTCAGCATCATTGCCGCAGGCCGCACGAGCGTCCAATGCTCGATTCGCATACAACTATTCACGACGTGGAGACCCCCCATGGGCCCAGGCAATCGGCCACTCGATCTGGACTGGCTGGAGGATTTCATGGCGCTGGCCGAGTGCGGCAATTTCTCGCGCGCGGCCATGGCGCGCGCGATCGCGCAGCCGGCCTTCAGCCGCCACATCCGGGCGCTGGAGACCTGGGTCGGGGCGGAACTGGTGGACCGCAGCAGCCATCCGACGGAGCTCACGGCGGCGGGCGCGAAATTCCATCCCCTGGTCGCCGATATCGTGGCTGCCCTGGAAGCGGCCCGCATCAAGGCCCGCGCGGCGCAGACAGAGGCCGAGGCGAGCCTGCGATTCGCCGTCACCCACGTGCTGTCGATGACCTGGTTTCCGCAATGGCTGGCCACGCTCGAGGGCGATGCCGCGCTCGGCCCGATCCAGCTGATGTCCGACAGCCTGCAGGCCTGCGAAGACCTGATGGTGCAGCGTCGCGTCCAGTTCCTGCTGTGCCACGCCCATCCCGACGTGCCGGGCAAGGCCGACGAACTGGGCCTGCCGATGCACATCCTCGCGCGCGACACCCTGATCCCGGTGGCCGCGCCCGCGCTGGACGGCAGCCCCGTCGAGCCCCAGCTGGACAGCCAGCCGCTGGCCACCCTGCCCTTGCTGGGCTACAGCGAGGCCTCGGCCCTGGGCCGCATCCTGCGCAGCCAGCTGCTCGCGCAGCGCGAAGTGACCGAAGTCTTCACGGCGCACCATGCCATGCTCCTGAAGACCCTCGTGCTGCAGGGCCGCGGGGTGGCCTGGCTGCCGCAGAGCCTCGTGCAGGCGGAACTGACGGATGGGCGCCTGCGGCTCGCGGGCGGCCCGGACTGGGCGGTGCCGATCCAGATCCGGCTGTATCGCCAGCCTGCGGAACTGACGCTGGCGGCCGAACGCTTGTGGCGCCGGCTCACCGCGCCGGACGCCTGACCGGGCCGCCCGGCGCCCGACCCGACTTTGCCAGCCGCGCCAGGGTTTTGTACGATGGACCCTGCCATGATCAACACGCCTCAGAGCGTGGGAGGAGCTCCATCCGATCCTGACCGCCATGAACCCTCGCCTCGCACGACGCGTCGTTGGCGCCCTGCTGGGAGCCGTCTCGCTGGCCATCTCCACTGGAGTGGCTGCACCGTTGCGGCTGGGCGTGGACTACGCCGTCGAGGGCACGCTGCGCGATGCCGATTCGACGGCGCATGTGGTCAACGGCATCCTGCGCACGCGTATCGCCTCGCCCTGGGGCGAGTTCGTGCAGTCGGGCTACTCGCGCTTCGATTCGGGCGTGGGCGAGCGCCAGGCCTGGCGCGGCGAAACCTACTGGCGGTACCAGCAGCCCAGCACCGGGCTGAGCTACCGGGTGGGCGACTTTCGCGCGGGCACGAGCGTGGGCTGGGTACGTTCGTACGACGTGACGGGGGTGCAGATCCGGCGCCGCTCGGGGCGCGCGGCGATCGACACCATCGAGGCGATCACGCCAGATCCGAGCCTGTTGCGCAACGTCGACCCCAATGCCTGGCACTGGGACGCCATCCCTGCCCTGCCGACCGCCCAGGACGCGGACGTGCTGGCCCGCGGCGCCACCGAGTACGGCGCGCAATCCGGCTTCCTGCAGATGGATCACGGCTCGGCCGATGCGCGCTATGCGGACACGCCCACGCTGTCGGCCAGCATGCGCTACGGCGTGCTGGACCAGCTGACGGCCGAGACCTATGTGGAATCCAGCGACAGCCTGGTGCACCAGGGCGCGGGGGTGATCGGCGATCTGGGCGTCTTCGGGCAGATCGGCCTGGCGGCCTCGTTCAGCCGGGACGGCCTGGGCCGTGGCAACCAGACGATGGCGACCTACCGCGGCAGCCTGGGGCCCGTGGACTATTTCGCGGGCACCCAGCGCCGCACGCACGGCTTCAACGACGCGCTGAGCCTGGCCCGCACGCACCTGGGCCGCACGCGCCAGGATCATGCGCGCATCGACACCGTGGGCGTGTCCCTGGCGGTGCCCCAGGCCCGCAGCACCCTGCGCGTGAGCTATGTGCGATTCGCACCCGACCAGCTGGCCGCGACGGGCGGCGACCCCTCGCGCCTGGTCAACGTGAGCCACGCCACGCAGTTCGGCCGCCGGCTGTCCTGGTACACCAGCGCCTACACGGACCTGGAGCATGCCGAGGACTTCGGCGTGTACGTCGGCCTGCGCGTGCCCCTGGGGCCGTCCGCGCGATCCGGACCGGAGCCGCTGTTCGACTTCGGCCCGGGCGTGGCCCAGCGGGCCAGCACATCGGCCACCGTGCGCGGATCCGGATCGTTCCGGGTCGATGATGGCGTGCGGGTGGAAGCTGGCCTGTCGGAAAGCTACGCGCGGGAATCGACGCTGTGGTGACGCAGGTTCAGCGCCGCGGCTCGGCCAATGACCCGGCGAGACTGCATTCCCAGTGCGCGTGCGGGCTGCGGCACGGCGCAGCCGCAGCCACGACGGATCAGGGCGCCAGGCCTTCCCAGCCGCCCCCCAGTGCCGCGACCAGCGACACCGCGGTATCCAGGCGCGTGCCCAGGATGTCGAGCTCGCGGCGGCGCGCGGTCAGCAGCGTGTTCTGCGCCACGGCCACTTCCAGGAAGGACACGAGGCCTGCCTCATAGCGATTGCGGACCAGGCGCTCGGTTTCTTCAGCCAGCGCCACCACGCGGGCCTGGCCGGCGAGCATATCGTCCAGGCCACGCAGGGCCACCAGGGCATCGTCGACTTCACGCAGGCCCGTCAGCACCGTCTGCCGGTAACGGGCCGCCTGTTCATCGTGGGCAGCGCGTGCCGCGGCCTCGCCAGCACGGCGCGCGCCGCCGTCGAACAGCCGGGCGGCCAGCGCCGGCCCCAGGCTCCAGACGCGCGCCGGGGCGCTCAGCCAGTCCGCCCAGTGGGTGGACTGCCAGCCCCCCGACGCGCTCAAGGTGAGATCGGGATACCAGGCAGCCACCGCCACGCCGATGCGCGCATTGGCGGCGGCCACGCTGCGCTCGGCGGCGGCGATGTCGGGCCGCCGCTCGAGCCAGCGCGCGGGCACGGCCTGCGGGATGGCCGGCGCAGGCGGCAACCGGCCGTCGTCGGCCAGCACCAGGGCGCCCGGCGCCCGGCCCAGCAACACCGCGATGGCATGCTGCAGTTGCTCGCGCCGCCAGCCCAGTTCGCGCAGCTCCACCCCGACGGAGGACCACTGCGTCTCGGCCAGGACCACGTCGGAGCGCGTGACCAGGCCCGCGGCGTACTGGTTGCGCGTCAGTTCCAGCGAGCGCGCGAAGGTGGACTGGCTCAGCAACAGGCTTTCGCGCTGGCGGTCCAGCACGCGCAGGCGCAGCACGTTGCGCATCAGCTCGGCCTGGGTCGCCAGCCGCACGGCGGCCAGCTCCGCGGCGCTGGCCTGGGCGCCGGCCTGGCCCGCCTCCACGCCGCGCCGCACGCCGCCCCACAGGTCGGGCACCCACGACACCGCGAGGTTGGCCACGTAGCGCTCACCCACGGCCGCCGTGGCGTCCGAGGGGCTGCGCTGCACCTGGCCGTTGGCCGACAGCGTCGGGTACAGGCCGGCACGCGCACCGGCCGCCGTGGCCTGGGCCTGGCGCATGCGCGCCTCGGCCTGGGCCACGGACGCATTCGCGGCGTCGAGCTCGGCAAACCAGGCCGGCGGCACGGCGCCGCCAAAGGCGCTCCAGCTGGCCTCGCCAGTCAACGGCAGGCCCGGCTCGGCGCGCTTCCAGCCTTCCAGCGGGGCGAAGGTGTCAGGCAGGTCGATGACGGGCCGGGTGTAGTCGGGACCGACGGCGCAGGCCGACAGCCCCAGGCAGCAGACCAGCAGCAGAAGGCGGCGCAGGGCCGCGCGGGAAGACGTCATGGCGTTCCGGATGTCAACGAGGCCGCGGGCTGGCGCCGGCCCAGGAGGCGGTCGCGCAGGCGGTCCAGCACGAGGTAGACCGCGGGCGTGGTGTAAAGCGTGAGGAGCTGGCTCAGGGCGAGCCCGCCCACGATGGCGATGCCCAGCGGCCGGCGCATCTCGGCGCCGTCGCCCATGCCCAGGGCGAGCGGCAGCGCGCCCAGCAGGCCGGCCAGGTTGGTCATCAGGATCGGGCGCAGGCGCACATGGGCCGCCTCGCGGATGGCGGACAGGGCATCACGGCCGTCGCGCCGGCGCGCCGCCAGCGCGAAGTCGACCATCAGGATCGCGTTCTTCATGACGACGCCGATCAGCAGGAACAGTCCGAGCAGCGCGATCAGCGTGAACTCGAGCCCGGCCAGGCGCAGGGCCAGCAAGGCGCCCAGCCCGGCCGAGGGCAGTGTGGACAGGATGGTCAGCGGATGCAGCAGGCTTTCGTACAGCATGCCAAGCACCAGGTAGACGGCGATGAGCACCGCCAGGATCAGCCAGGGCTGGTCGTTCTGCGCGTCCTGGAAGCGTGCGGCTTCGCCCGCCAGCGACGCCGTCACGCTGGTCGGCAGCATCACCTCGGCCAGCACGCGGTCCACGGCCACCAGGGCGTCGGCGAGCGCCACGCCGGGCGCCAGCGAAAAGCCGATGTCCGCGGCGGCGAACTGCGCCTCCCGGAAGACCCGGTCGTTGACGGATCCGAAGCGATACGTGGCAAAGGCCGACAGGGGCACGCGACGCCCATCGGCGGCGATCACGTGGACCAGGTCCAGCGCCTGCGGCGTCTGCGTCTGGCGCGGGTCGATCTCCATCACCACCCGGTACTGGTTCAGGCGGTCGTACAGCGTGGCCACCTGGCGCTGGCTGAACGAATTGTTCAGCACATCGTTGAAGGCCTGCATGTTCACGCCCAGGCGGCGCGCGGCCTCGCGGTCGACGTCCACGACGACCTGCAGCGTGGCCTCGTCGCCCACGGAATCGACGTCGACGAACTCGGGCGCCGCCTGCATCGCGCTCGACAGCCGCCCGGCCCAGTCGCGCAGCAGCGACAGCTCGCCCGAGCGCAGCACGACCGAGTATTCGCCAGAGCTGCCAAAGGATCCGGGCAGGTTCAGATCCTGGTCCACGTTGAGGAAGACCATGCCGCCAGGCACCGCCGGCATGGCCGCGCGCAGCCGGTTGACGATGGCGGCGGCACTGTCGCCCTGGCGCTCGGCGAGCGGCTTGAGCCGGACCAGCATGGGCGCATTGCTGCCACCCGAGGATCCGCCGCTGGAGCCAACCACATCGGCCACCGCCGGATCCGCCAGCAGCGCCTGGCGATACTGGTCGATCTTGGGCTGCATGATCTGGAAGGAGAACCCGTCGTCGCCGCGCACGAAGGCCCGCAGCTGCCCCGTGTCCTGGGTCGGCAGAAAGCCCTTGGGCGCTGCCGCGTACAGCCAGACGTTCACGCCGATCGCTGCGGCCAGCACGGCCAGCATGATCCACGGCCTGCGCAGCACCGCATCGAGCGAGCTGGCATACCCGCGCGCCAGCGCGGCGACGAAGGGGCGCGGGCGCGACGGGGTCTGCGCATGCGGCCGCAGCCACTGTGCGCACAGGCTGGGCGTGAGCGTCAGCGACACCGCCAGCGACAGTCCCATGGCCGCGACCAGCGTCAGCGAGAACTCGCGGAACAGGCGTTCGACCAGACCGCCCATGAACAGGATGGAGGCGAACACCACGGCCAGTGCCAGGTTCATCGCCACCAGCGTGAAGCCCACTTCGCGGGTGCCCCGGATCGCCGCGCGCACGGGCGTCATGCCGCGCTCGATGTGCCGGCTGACGTTCTCGAGCACCACGATGGCATCGTCCACGACCAGGCCGGCGGCCACGATCAAGGCCATCAGCGACAGGTTGTTGAGCGAGAACCCGGCCAGGTACATCAGGCCGAATGTCCCCATCAATGAGACCGGAATGGCGAGTCCCGGAATGGCCGCGGCGCGCAGGCTGCCCAGGAAGACCCACACCACGCCCATCACCAGGCCCGCAGCCAGCCCCAGCGCCAGGTGGGCCTCGCGCAGCGTGGCCCGGATGTTGGGCGAGCGGTCGACGACCACGGCCAGCTCGGCGTCGGCCGGGATCAGGGCGCGCAGGGCGGGCAGCTCGGCGCGGATGGCATCGATCGTCTGCACGATGTTGGCGCCGGGCTGGCGGTTCACCATCAGCGTCACCGCCGGCTCCAGGTTGTGAAAGCCGCTGCTGTAGCGGTTCTCCACGGAATCGCTCACGGCCGCGACCTCGCCCAGCCGCACCATGGCGCCGTCCTGGTGGCGCACGACCAGGTCCCGATAGGCCGCGGCATCGCGCAGCTGGTCGCTGGCGGCCACTTCCCAGCGCTGGGTGGCGGACGCCAGGGCGCCGGCGGGCAGCAGCGAATTGGCATCGACGATGGCGCGCCGGACCTCGTCCAGCGCGATGCCGCGATGCGCCAGCGCCTGCGGATCGAGCTGGATGCGCACGGCCGGCAGGGCGCTGCCCCCGACGCTGACCTCGCCCACGCCGACGATCTGCGACAGCTTCTGGGCGATGATGGTCGACGCCACGTCGTACAGATGACCGGGCGCGAGGGTGGGTGAGCTCAAGGCCAGCGCCATGATCGCGGACTGCGACGGATTGACCTTGCGATACGTGGGGTTGCCGGGCATGCCCGCCGGCAGCTGGCCGCGCGATGCATTGATCGCGGCCTGCACGTCGCGGGCCGCCGCATGGATGTCGCGATCCAGGTCGAAGGTGAGCGTGACGTAGGTGGCCCCCTGGTTGCTGGAGGACTCGATGCTGGTCACGCCCGCGATGCTGCCCAGGGCGCGCTCCAGTGGCGCGGCCACGGTGGCGGCCATGCTTTCGGGGCTGGCGCCGGGCAGGCTGGCCGACACCTGGATCACCGGGAAGTCCACCTGGGGCAGCGGCGAGATCGGCAGCAGCCGCCACGCCAGCAGCCCCAGCAGCACGACGGCCAGGGCCAGCAGGGCACTGGCCACGGGCCGCGCCACGAAGAGGCGCACGCTCATCGCGCCATGGCCTCGTCGACACCCACGGCCGCACGCCGCCGGCGCGTCAGCCGATCGAAGAACAGGTACACGACCGGCGTCGTGAACAGGGTCAGCACCTGGCTCACCAGCAACCCGCCCACCATGACCAGGCCCAGCGGCTGGCGCAACTCGGCGCCCGAGCCGGTCGCGAACATCAGCGGCAGCGCCCCCACCAGCGCCGCCAGCGTGGTCATCAGGATGGGCCGCAGGCGCAGCAGCGCGGCTTCGCGGATCGCCGCCGTGGGCGCCATGCCGCGCTCGCGCTCGGCCTCCAGCGCGAAGTCCACCATCATGATGCCGTTCTTCTTGACCAGGCCGATCAGCAGGATGATGCCGATCACCGCGATCAGGTCCAGCGGCCGGCCATCGAGCAACAGGGCGAGCAGCGCGCCCACGGTCGCCGAGGGCAGCGTGGACAGGATGGTGACCGGATGGATGGTACTTTCGTACAGCACCCCCAGCACGATGTACATGGTCAGCACGGCGGCCAGGATGAGCCACAGCGTGTTGCCCAGCGAGGCACTGAAGGCCTGGGCCGCCCCCTGCAGGCGCAGGTCGATCGCAGCCGGCAGGTCGATCTCGGTGCGCGCGGCCTCGATGGCGGCCACGGCCTCGCCCAGCGAGGCCCCTGGTCCCAGGTTGAAGGACACGGTGGTGGCCGGGAACTGGCCGACATGGCTCACCAGCAGGGCGGCCGGACGCTCGACGATGCGCGCCAGCACGGACATCGGCACCAGCGCGCCATCGGCCGCCCGCACGCGCAGGCGCGCCAGGTCCGCGGGCTCGGTGGCCAGACGCGGCGCCACCTCCAACACCACGCGATACTGGTTGGCCTGCGTGAACAGCGTGGCCACCTGGCGCTGCGCATAGGCGTTGTACAGGGCCGCGTCGATGTCCGCCATGCGCACGCCCAGGCGCGCGGCACGGTCCCGGTCGATGTCCAGGTAGAGCTGGCGCCCGCCCTGCTGCAGATCGCTGGCCACGTCGGCCAGCGTGGCATGTCCGGCCAGGGCCGCCACCAGGCGCGGCGTCCAGGCTGCCAGCAGATCCGCATCCGGCGACGTGAGCGTGAACTGGTATTGCGTGCGGCTGATGCGGTCCTCGATGCCCAGCTCCTGCACCGGCTGCAGGTACAGCGCGATGTCCGGCACCTCGGCCGCGCGGTCGCGCAGGCGCTGCATGATGCCCGCCAGCGAGTCGGTGCGCTGGTCCATGGGCGCCAGGTTCACCAGCATGCGCCCCGTGTTGAGGGTGGCGTTGGTGCCATCCACGCCGATGAAGGACGACAGGCTGACGACGTCCGGGTCCTCATCCAGCACCCGCGCAAGCGCCTGCTGGCGCTGCGCCATGGCGGCGAAGGACACGCGCTGCGGCGCTTCGGTGACGGCCAGGAGCACGCCACCGTCCTGCACCGGGAAGAACCCCTTGGGCACGGCCAGGTATAGCAGGACGGTCAGCGCCAGGGTGGCGAGCGTGGCCAGCAGCGCCAGGGTCTGGTGCCGCAGCACGACGTCCAGGCCACGGCCATACGCGGCGATGAGGCGGTCCATGAAGCCGGGCCGGCCCGGCTTGTCGTGCGTGAGCTCGGGCAGCATGCGCGCGCACATCATGGGCGTGAGCGTGAGCGACACCACCAGCGAGATCAGGATGGCCACGGCCAGCGTGATGGCGAACTCGCGGAACAGGCGTCCGACCACGTCGCTCATGAAGAGCAGCGGAATCAGCACGGCGATCAGCGAGAAGGTCAGCGAGACCAGCGTGAAGCCGATCTGCCGCGCGCCCTTCAACGCCGCCTGCAGCCGCGACGCGCCGAGCTCCCGGTGTCGCGCGATGTTCTCGAGCATCACGATGGCATCGTCCACGACGAAGCCCGCCGCGATGGTCAGCGCCATCAGGGTCAGGTTGTTGACCGAGAAGCCCGCCAGATACATGACGCCGAATGTCCCCACCAATGACAGCGGCACCGCAAGCCCGGGGATCAGCGTGGCGCGCACGTTGCGCAGGAAGAGCCACGTCACCAGCACCACCAGGCCGACGGCGAACACCAGCTCGCGCTGCACGCCGCGCACGGACGCGCGGATGCTGTCGGTGCGGTCCGTCAGGACGCGCACGTCGACCGCGGCCGGCAGGGCGGCCTGCAGCTGGGGAAGCAGGGCCTGGACGCTGTCGACCACCTGGATCACGTTGGCGCCGGGCTGCCGCTGCACGTTGATGAGCACGGCCGGCTCGTCGCCCACCCAGGCGGCCAGGCGGTTGTCCTCGGCCCCGCGCTCGATGCGCGCGACATCGCCCAGGCGCAGCGGCGCGCCGTCGCGCCAGGCCAGGATCAGGGCCTCGTATTCGGCCACCGTGCGCAACTGGTCGTTGGCGTCCATCAGCACCGTGCGCACCGGTCCGTCGAAGCTGCCCTTGGGCTGATTGACGTTGGCCGCATCGATGGCCGTGCGCACGTCCTCGAGCCCCAGCCCCTGGGCCGCCAGGGCGCCCGGATCCGCCTGCACGCGGATCGCGGGACGCTGCCCCCCCGCCAGGCTGACCATGCCCACCCCGGACACCTGGGCGATGCGTTGTGCCAGGCGCGTGTCGACCAGGTCGTAGACCTCGGGCAGCGGCAGCGTGGACGAGGTCACGGCCAGCGTCAGGATGGGCACGTCGGCCGGGTTGACCTTGCGATAGACCGGAGGCGCGGGCAGGTCGCCCGGCAGCAGGTTGGCCCCGGCCTGGATGGCGGCCTGCACCTCCTGCTCGGCCACCGCCATGTCGACTTCCAGGGCAAACTGCAGCGTGATGACCGAGGCGCCCGCCGAACTGGACGAGGACATCTGCTGCAGGCCGGGAATCTGGCCGATGCGGCGCTCCAGCGGCGCGGTGATCGCGCTGGTGGTGATGCCGGGACTGGCGCCCGGGTAGAAGGTGAAGACCTGGATGACCGGGTAGTCCACCTGCGGCAGGGCGGCCACCGGCAGCAGCCGCCAAGCCAGGATGCCCGACAGCAGCAGCGCCACCATGAGCAGCGACGTGGCCACCGGCCGCAGGATGAAGGGGCGGGACAGCTGCATGACTCAGCCAGGGGCCGTGTCGGTGACGAGGCGGACCTCGCGGCCATCGCTCAGGCGGTCCAGGCCTTCGAGGACCACGCGCTCGCCGGAGGCCAGGCCGTCCTGCACGACGACACGCCCGCCCTGCGTGGCGCCCAGCTGAACCGGGCGGATGCGCGCCCGGGTCTCGCCATCGACCACATAGACGTAGGTGCCGCGCGAGCCGTACTGCACCGCGTCGATCGGGATCACGACCGCATCCGTCACGCTGCCCACGGTCAGGCGCACGTTGACGAACTGGTTGGGGAACAGGGCCTCGTCCTCGTTGGCAAAGCGCGCGCGCAGCCGCAGCGTGCCGGTGGCGACGTCGATCTGGTTGTCCAGGGCCACCAGGCTGCCGGCGGCCAGGCGCACACGCTCGGCACGGTCCCAGGCCTCCACGGGCAGTTCGCGCCCGGCGCGCAATGCCTCGCGGATCGGCGCCACCTGGGTCTCGGGCACGCTGAACACCACGGAAATCGGCTGCATCTGGGTGATCACCGCCAGTCCGTCCGCGTCGCCCGCGCGCACCAGGTTGCCGGCGTCGACGCGGCGCAAGCCGATGCGCCCGGTCAGGGGCGCCAGGACCCGGGTGTGGTCCAGCTGCAGCCTGGCCTCGTCCACCGCGGCCTGGTCCGTCTGCGCCGTGCCCCGGTACTGGCGCACCAGCGCTTCCTGGCTTTCGAGCTGCTGGCGCGCGATCGAGTCCTGCTTGAGCAACGTGCGATAGCGCGTCAGGTCGGCCTGCGCGTTCTGCAGCTGCGCCGCATTCTGCTGCTGGCGACCCGTGGCCTGCGCCAGGCGCACGCGGTAGGTGCGCGGATCGATCTCGGCCAGCAGATCGCCCTGCGCCACCCGCGCACCCTCGGTGAAATGCACGCGGTCCAGGGTCCCCTCGACCTGGCTGCGCACCGTCACGGTACGCACCGGCGTCACCGTGCCGATGGCGGGCAGGCGCAGCGGCAGGTCGGTGCGCTCGGCCACCACGGCGCGCACCGGCACCGGGCCGCTGAACGAGGACCGCTCCGGCGGTGGCGGCGGGGTCCGGCCCCAGAGCCCGTACGCAGCGACGGCGGCCAGGACCAGCACGAGGACGATCAGCCAGGCGCGGCGGCGCGAAGCGGAGGGCGGAGCAGCGGACATGTGGGGTGCAACGCAGGCGGGGCGATGAGACAGCTCGACATTATGCCTGCATGAGAAGCATTATCGTCTGTCACATCCGGAAAAATTCCGCCTGCCCGCCCCCCGTCAGAATGGATAGTGCCGGGGCGCCATCTGCAGGGTGATCCAGCGCAGTTCGGTGAACGCGTCGATGCCGGCCCGCCCGCCAAACCGCCCGTAGCCCGAGTCCTTGACCCCGCCGAACGGCATGTGCGCCTCGTCATGCACCGTGGGGCCGTTGACGTGGCAGATGCCGGACTCGATCCGCGCCGCCACGCGCCAGCCGCGCGCCGTGTCGCGCGTGAAGACCGCAGAGGACAGGCCGAACGCGTTGTCGTTGGCGCAGGCCACGGCCGCCTCCTCGCCCTGCACGCGCACGATGGCCTTGACGGGCGCAAAGGTTTCTTCGTGGTAGATGCGCATGTCCGCCGTCACGCCATCCAGCAGCGTGGCCGCCATCAGGGTGCTGTCCGACTTGCCGCCGCAGACGAGCCGCGCGCCCTTGGCCAGCGCATCGTCGATCAGGCCGTTGCAGTGGTCCACGGTGGCCTGATCGACCACCGAGCCCAGCACCACCGGCCCCTGGCGCGGATCGCCCAGCGGCAGCGCCTGCGCGCGCGCCGCCAGCTTCGCGACGAAGGCGTCGGCCACCGTCTCGTCCACCACGATGCGCTCGGTGGACATGCAGATCTGCCCCGAGTTGGCGAAGGCGCCGAAGATCGTCGCGTCGACCGCCGCGTCCAGGTCCGCGTCGTCCAGCACCAGCAGCGGCGCCTTGCCGCCCAGCTCGAGCACGGCCTGCTTCAGGTGCTCGGCGCAGACCCGCGCGATGATCCGCCCGACCTTGGTGGACCCGGTGAAGTTGACCCGGCGCACGGCCGGATGCGCGATCATCGCCTCGACCACCGGGCCGGCATCGGCCGGCGCATTGGTGACGAAGTTCACCACGCCCGGCGGCAGCCCGGCGTCCTGCAGTGCCTCGATGATCAGGCCATGCGTGCGCGGGCACATTTCCGAGCCCTTGAGCACCACGGTGTTGCCGCAGGCCAGCGGCGTGGCCACGGCGCGCACGCCCAGGATGACCGGCGCATTCCAGGGCGCGATGCCCAGCACCACGCCGGCCGGCTGGCGGACCGCCGTGGCCATGCTGCCCGGCACGTTGGATGGCAGCACCTCGCCCCCCACCAGCGTCGTGATCGCGGCGGCCTCGCGCAGCATGTCGGCAGCGAGGTGCACGTTGAAGCCCGCCCACAGGCCCGAGGCGCCGGTCTCGGCCGCCATGGCGGCAGCGAAAGCGTCGCCGCGGGCCTCCAGGGCATCCGCCGCCTTGGACAGCAGCGCGCGCCGCTCACCCGGCCCCAGCGCCGCCCACGCAGGAAAGGCGGTGGCAGCGGCCGTCACGGCGGCCACCGCATCGGCCGGCGTGGCCGCCGGCGCGCGCGTGGCGACCTCGCCATCCAGGGGGTTGCGGCGCTCGAACATGGCGCCGCCCGTGGCGGTGCGGCTCTCGCCGCCGATCAGCATGCGGATGTCGTTCATGGGGACAGGTCTCCTGGGTTGGGACGGAAAGGCATCGGACAGGGCCGGCGCCGAATCATTCATCCTTGAGCGTGGATTCGCCTTGCGTGGACGCATCCATGCGAATGATGCTGAACTCGCCGTTGGCTTCCAGATAGGCGCGACGGATCTCGCCCAGCGCGGCGATGCCCTGCAGGCGCAGTTGCTCCATGAGCTCGCTGCGGGTGAGGTGCTCCTGGCGCATGCCCGCCGCCACGATGCGCCCGTCCTTGACGAGCAGCACGCGGCGCGGCTCGAACCAGCGTCGAAAGCGCGGCGAGTGATAGCCCAGGCGGTCCACGACCACGCTCCAGCCCACGATCGTGGCCACCACCACCATGCCATCCAGCAGCGAGGTCGAGCCGCCCGACATCGCGTCGCCGGCGGCGTCGGCCACCAGCACCAGCACGAGAAGGTCGGCGACCCCCAGCGAGCCGATGTCGCGTCGACCGGACAACCGCAGCAGGGCGAACAGGAACCAATAGATGACGGTGCCGCGGATCAGCATTTCGACGGCGCCCGCCTCGGGACGGAACAGGTCCAGAACATCCATGGAAATTCGCTCAGGGTCATGCAGACCGGGCAAGTATGCCGGTTTCGCACGCGCCTTGCGCGCGTGCATGGGCACAGCGATTGCTTGGTGATTCACAGTTCAGCCAAGGAGATCGGCCATGTCCTACCGCGAAGTCCATGTCACGGACGCCAAAGCGAATCTCATCACCCTGCTGCTCGACGACGCGCCCCGGGAAATCGAAACCGGCGCTGCGCTCTTCGATCTGCAAGGGCGACGGGCGGCCCCGCTGGGTGGCGATCGATTCCGTCTGAGCGACGGCACCGTCGTGTGTTTTCACAAGCCGATCGGCCCGCTCGATGACGCGCTGGGCTGACGCCTGGCCGGGCAACCGCTGGCAGCACACGTGACGACGGCCTGGGTGACCAGGCCGTTTTGCATGGGATGACACTGGGGCGATCATTTGAGCCCCGGAAAACAAAAAAGCCACCCGAAGGTGGCTTTTTTGAGTATCTGGCGGAGCGGACGGGACTCGAACCCGCGACCCCCGGCGTGACAGGCCGGTATTCTAACCAACTGAACTACCGCTCCAGGTACTGCTTGACTGCTATCTCTGCGTCGCTGCAAGGCCGCGATCAGCTGAGAAATGAATTATGCCGCCGTTTTAAGCCTGTGTCAAACATTCTGGCGATCTTTTTTCATATTTTTTAGGGCGGGGGTGACGGAACGCGTTCAGGTCAGGCCGCGGATGACATCCACGCCGATCGTGCGGGCGACCCGCCCGCCGTCCGGCGAGCCGCGCGCCAGCGACCGCGCAAGCCGTGCCGCCTGCTGCACGGTGGCCTTGGGCGGCATCGGCGGCTCGTGCGTGTCGACCACGGCCTCGATCAGGACCGGCCCCGGCCACGACATGGCCTCGGCCAGCTGGGCCGGGCACTGGCCTGGTTCGTCGATGGTGATGGCCTGTACACCAAAGCCGCGCGCCACCGCCGCGAAATCAATGGGCTGCAAGGCGCACTGGTATTCGGGATTGCCGAGGAACACCATCTGTTCCCATTTGATCTGGCCGAGCGAGTCATTCTTGATCACGATGATCTTGACGTTCAGGCCATAGCGCACGCACGTCGCGAGTTCGCCCATCAGCATCGTCAGGCTGCCATCGCCCACGACGGCCACGACCTGGCGATCGGGATAGGCCAGCGCGGCCGCCACCGCGTAGGGCAGACCGCAGCCCATGCTGGCCAGGTTGCCCGAGCAGGAAAACTGCATGTCGTCCCGGATGTCCAGGTGCCGCGCGGCCCATGTCGTCATCGTGCCGGAATCCGTGGCGATGATGGCGTCGGGGTCCAGCAGGCGATTCAGCGCGTGCACCACCACCTGCGGCTTCATCGGCATCTCCTGGCGCGTGCCGCGCTCGTCCAGCAACTCGCGCCAGGCCTGCATGCCGCGCTGTGCCTTGGCCAGGAACCGCCGCTCCGGCGCCGGGGCCAGGTGCGGCAGCCAGTGCCGAATGATCTCGCCCGTGTCGCCGACCAGCCCGGCCTCGGCCGGATAGCGCAGGCCGATGCGCGCCGCATCCAGGTCGATCTGCACTGCGCGCGCCTGGCCGGGCTTGGGATAGAACTCGATGTACGGAAAGCTGCTGCCCACGATCACCAGCGTGTCGCAGGATTCCAGCGCCTCCTGGGCGGGCCGGGTGCCCAGCAGGCCGACCCCGCCCAGGCTGTAGGGATGGTCATCGGGCAGCGCGCCCTTGCCCAGCAACGCCGTGCACACGGGGGCGCCCAGGCGCTCGGCCAGTTCGGCCAGGGCATCGCCCGCGCCCAGCGCGCCGCGCCCGGCCAGGATCACGATGCGCTTGCCGGCGTTGACCACGTCCGCGGCGCGCGCGAAGTGCGCCTTGGGCGGCAGGACCGACCGCGCCGCCATCAGGTCCGTCAGATGCCCTTCCACATTGCGCGGCGAGCGCGTATCGGCCTTGACCGGCATCGACTGCGTGTCGACCGGCATGCACACATGGGCGACCCCGCGGCGCGCGAGCGCCGTGCGGCAGGCCAGGTTGACCACGTTGGCCGTGTGCGCCGGCCCCATGACCCGGGCGTTGTAGACGGCCACGTCCATGAACACCCGGTCGAGTTCGACGTCCTGCTGCGTATGCGTGCCCACCAGGTCGTGATACTGCATGCCCGTGAGCGCCAGCACCGGCGCGCCGTCGAGCTTGGCGTCGTACAGCCCGTTGAGCAGATGCAGGCCGCCCGGACCGGAGGTCGCCAGGCACACCCCCAGGCGGCCCGTGAACTTGGCGTAACCGCAGGCCATGAAGGCGGCGGCTTCCTCGTGGCGCACCTGGATGAAACGGATGCGGTCCTGCCGGGTGCGCAGGGCCTCCATGATGCCGTTGATGCCATCGCCTGGCATGCCGAAGATCGTGTCCACGCCCCAGTCGACGAGCGTGTCGACCAGGACGTCTGCTGCGGTGGTGGTTGCCATGGGCCATCCCGGGTTGCACGCCACGGGCACTGCGCCCTGACGCTGGCGGCCGGCGAGCCCCGGATGGACAACGCCCCCGCGAAGCCCTCGGGTGCAGCAACCCCCATGCCCCGTGCTCAGGCGCCCTGCCCGACCTCGGCCTGCAGCCAGCTGCGGAACTGCGTGAGCGCCGCGCGTTCTTCCCGCTGCGCGGGGGCGACGAGGTAATAGCTGCGCTCGCCCACCAGCGGCAGGTCGCAGGCCACCACCAGGTCGCCGCGCGCCAGTTCCTCGTCGATGAGCATGCGCGGGATCAATGCCAGGCCCATGCCGTGGACCGCGGCCATCGCCGTCATGGAAAAGAGCTCGTAGCGCGGCCCGCGCAAGGCATCCGGGGCCGCCACCCCGGCGGCATCGAACCACTGGCGCCAGCCCTGCGGGCGCGTGCTCTGCTGCAGCAGCGGCAGCGTGGCCAGCGCCGCGGGCGCCATGTCGGGCGCATAGCCCGCCAGGCGCGGACTGCAGACCGGCACGACGTCCTCGCGCAGCAGCAGCGTTGCCGCCGTCCCCGCCCAGTTCGCCACCTGCGCCGGCGTGCCGGCATACAGCGCGGCATCGAAATCCGAATCCGCGAACAGGAAGGGCCGGGTGCGCGTCTCCAGATGGATGGTCAGTTCCGGGTGACGCCGGGCGAGCCGTGGCAGGCGCGGCACCAGCCAGCGCGTGGCGAAGGTAGCCACCGCGCCCAGCGACAGCGAGCCGCCGCCCTGAAAGCCCGCCGCGTCCTGGGTGGCGCGCTCCAGCGAGGCCAGCAGGCGCCCGGCCTGGCGCGCATAGTCCGCGCCGCAGGGCGTCAGCACGACACCATGGCGCGTGCGCCGGAACAGGGCCGCCCCCAGAAACGTCTCCAGCGCGGCGATCTGCCGGGATACCGCGCCCTGGCTCATCGCCAGTTCCTCGGCCGCGCGCGTATAGCTTTCGTGGCGCGCCGCGGCCTCGAAACAGGCCAGCGCCTGGGTGGATGGGATTTTCCGTTTCATGACATGACGAAATCAGTGCTCGACGCGCGTAGGACGCACACCTGGGCGCCAGAAGGCGTACCCTGAAGACATGCCTGTCGCGGCGCCGGGACCGACGGCACCGCGGCCTGCCCAGACATGCACAGACCGCATAACTGCGTGCATATTACTCGCTTGCACCGGCACAACGGCCCCGATTACCATCGGGGCCATCCGCTGTCGACGGCCCCCGACGGCCGGCCACGCCCGCCCGGGCCCGGTGCCGGCACCCCGATTCGCATCATCCGCCTTTCTGGAGACATCTCATGGCGAACGCCGCATTCCAATGGAACGATCCGTTCCTGCTCGACCAGCAGCTGACCGACGAAGAGCGCATGATCCGCGACGCCGCGCGCGCCTACTGCCAGGACAAGCTCGCCCCGCGCGTGCTGGACGCCTTCCGCAATGAGCACACCGACCCGGCGATCTTCCGCGAGATGGGCGAACTGGGCCTGCTCGGCCCGACCATCGCCCCGGAATACGGCGGCCCCGGCCTGAACTACGTCGCCTACGGCCTGATCGCCCGCGAAGTCGAAGCCGTCGATTCCGGCTACCGCTCGATGATGAGCGTGCAGTCCTCGCTGGTCATGGTCCCCATCAACGCCTTCGGCACCGAAGAGCAGAAGCAGAAGTTCCTGCCCAAGCTCGCCACCGGCGAGTGGATCGGCTGCTTCGGCCTGACCGAACCCGACCACGGCTCGGACCCGGGCTCGATGGCCACCCGTGCCCACAAGGTCGATGGCGGCTACAAGCTCGTCGGCAGCAAGATGTGGATCTCCAACAGCCCGATCGCCGACGTGTTCGTCGTGTGGGCCAAGGAAGTCGACACGTCCGGCAACGTCGGCCCCATCCGTGGCTTCATCCTGGAAAAGGGCATGGAAGGCCTGACCGCACCGGCCATCCACGGCAAGGTCGGCCTGCGCGCCTCGATCACCGGCGAAATCGTCATGGACGGCGTGTTCTGCCCGGAAGAAAACGCCTTCCCGGAAGTGCGCGGCCTGAAGGGTCCGTTCACCTGCCTGAACTCGGCCCGCTACGGCATTGCCTGGGGCGCGCTGGGTGCCGCCGAAGACTGCTGGCACCGTGCCCGCCAGTACGTGCTCGACCGCAAGCAGTTCGGCCGCCCCCTGGCCGCCAACCAGCTGATCCAGAAGAAGCTGGCCGACATGCAGACCGAGATCGCCCTGGGCCTGCAAGGCTGCCTGCGCCTGGGCCGCATGAAGGACGAGGACAACGCCGCGGTGGAAATCACCTCCATCCTCAAGCGCAACTCGTGCGGCAAGGCCCTGGACATCGCCCGCCTCGCGCGCGACATGATGGGTGGCAACGGCATCTCCGACGAGTTCGGCGTCGCCCGCCACCTGGTCAACCTGGAAGTGGTCAACACGTATGAAGGCACGCACGACGTGCATGCCCTCATCCTGGGCCGCGCCCAGACCGGCATCGCCGCCTTCGGCAACTGAGGTCGCGACGGGCCGCGCGACGCGGCCCGGTCGCCGGATGCAGGAAAGCCGCCGCGCGCGGCTTTTTTCACGCCTGCCGCCGGGGCGACGCGCGGCGGCCCCGCCCCCTGCCGGCCGTGAGGAGGCGCATGGCCTATCATGCCGGGATGGTCATTCCTGGCCGACCCTGAGCCGACCCATGCGATTCGAACACATCATCCAGATCAACGCCCCGCAGGACCTGACGCTGCCGCTGCTGTCGCGCGAGCAGGTGTGGCGCGGCCTCGCATTGCGCATCTACGATCCCGCCCACTTCATCGTCGGGCTGGAAGGCTGCGCCATCCGCGAGCACCACCACGACGACCAGGGCCGCGAGTACCTGGCCCGCACCCTGCACTTCGGCAGCTTCGAGGTGCACGACGCCGCCACGCTCGAGCCCCTGCAGCAGACCCGCATCGACGTCGAGGCCACCGATCGCTGGCCCGCCTGCACCGCCATCGCGCGCATCGAAGAGCCCGAAGCCGACTCGATCTTCGTGCGCTTTTCCTATGAATGGAACGACGCCGACGCCGCCGAGCAGGTGCTGTCGGACGATGAGCGCATGCTGCGCCAGCAGGCCTATCAGGCCATGGACATGGACACCGTGGCGCGCATCCGCGAGCTGGCGGCGGGCGGCAACGCCTGAGCGTGCGGCCCGCCAGGCCCGGGGCGGCACCGCTGTCTTGCGCCCGGCCCAAGCCGCCGGAATGCGGCATACGTGGCATACCCCCTATAATGCGGGGTCTCCTGTCGAGCCCGTCTGCCCATGCATGCCGAACCCGAGTACCAGCCCGCCCACGACGATGAATCGCCCAGCGTTGCCGACCAGCTGCAACGCGCGCGCGAGCGCTCGCCGCTGCTGAGTCGTCCGGGCTTTCTGATCCGCCGTCTGCACCAGATCCACTGCGCCCTCTTCCTGGAAGAGACCGAATCGTCCGGCATCACGCCCGTGCAGTACAGCCTGCTGACCGCCCTGAACCGGCGCGGCGAGCTGGATCAGATCAGCATCGCGCGCGAGATCGGGCTGGAACGCACCACGGTGGCCGAGGTGCTGACGCGCCTGGAGGCCCGTGAACTGGTGACGCGCCGCCCCGACCCGGCAGACCGCCGCGTGCGGCTGGTCAAGCTGACCCGGGCCGGCAAGGCCGTCGTGCGCCGCATGGCGGCCGGCGTGCAGCGCGCGCATGACCGCACGCTGGAGGCCCTGCCGCCCGAAGAGCGCGATGTCCTGATGCTGCAGCTGATCCGCCTGGTGGAAGCCAACAACGACGCGGGCGCGGTGCAGTTCCGCCTGTAGCGGGGGGCCAGCCCGCGCGGCGCGGGGCCCACCGCGCCCCTAGCCGCCCAGGTACGCCCGGCGGATGTCCGGGTTGGCCAGCATCTCGCTGGCCGTGCCCTGGTGCACCACCCGTCCGGTTTCCAGCAGGTACGAACGATCGCACAGCTCCAGCGCCGCGTAGGCGTTCTGCTCGACCATCAGCACCGTCGTGCCGCTCGCGCGGATCTCGGTGACCAGGTCGAACACCTGCTCGACGAAGTTGGGCGCGAGGCCCAGCGACGGCTCATCGAACATCAGAAGGCGCGGGCGGGCCATCAGCGCACGCGCGATCGCCAGCATCTGCTGCTCGCCGCCGGACAGCGTGCCCGCCGGCTGGGTCAGGCGTTCGCGCAGGCGCGGGAAGCGGTCCAGCAGGCCTTCCAGGTCGGTCTTGGCACGCTGGCGGTCGGTGCGCCGGTAGGCGCCCATCTCCAGGTTCTCGCGCACCGTCAGGCCGGGGAACACCCGGCGGCCTTCGGGGCAGTGCGCGATGCCACGTTCGATGATGTCCTGCGGGCGGGCCTTGGCGATGGGCCAGCCCTCGAAGGTGATGGTGCCGGAGACCACCGGCTCGAGGCCGCCGATGGCGCGCAGCGTGCTGGACTTGCCTGCGCCGTTGGCCCCGATCAGCGTGACCAGCTCGCCTTCGTGGACTTCCAGCGAGACCTTGTCCACGGCGACCGTGGTGCCGTAGTGGATGGTGACTTCATCAAGCTTGAGCACGTTTCAACCCCGATCCCAGATAGGCGCGAATGACTTCCGGATGCTGCTGGATGGTGGCGGGCGGGCCCGCGGCGATCAGCTGCCCCTGATTGAGCACGACGATGTCGTCCGAGATGGACATGACCATGTGCATGTCGTGCTCGACCAGGAGCACGGTCACGCCCTGCTCGCCGATGCGCCGGATCATGGCCTTGAAGCCGTCGGTCTCGGACGGGTTCAGGCCGGCCGCGGGCTCGTCCAGCAGCAGCAGGCGGGGCTGCGCGGCCAGGGCGATGCCCACGCCCAGCAGTCGCTGCTCGCCATAGGCCAGGTTGGCGGCCAGCTCGTCGGCGCGTGCCGCGAGGCCCAGGAAATCCAGCATCTCGCGCGCACGCGCACGCAGCGCGGCCTCCTCGGCCTGAAAGGACGGCAGGCGCAGCAGCGAGCGCAACAGCCCCGCCCTGCCCTGCAGGTGATACGCCGTCAGCAGGTTGTCGAACACCGTGCACTGGCCGAACACGCTGGTGCGCTGGAAGCTGCGCACCAGGCCGCGTGCGGCGATCTCGTGCGGGCTGCGCCCGACGATTTCCTCGCCGAACAGGGTCACGCTGCCGGCAGTGGGCCGCATGTAGCCGGAGATGACGTTGAAGGCCGTCGTCTTGCCGGCGCCGTTGGGGCCGATCAGGCTGACGATGCGCCCGGGCCGCACGTCGAAGCTGACGTCGTTGAGCGCGACCAGGCCCGAGATCTTCATGGTGATGCCGCGCAGCGACAGCGCGGCGGCGTGGGCCGGATCGGCGGATCGATCGAAACCGGTGTCGGGACGCGGGCCCGGCGTCGCCGCCGAGGCCGCGTCGGCCCCGGGTGCCGGCGACGCGGGGCCGCGCCCGGCGCGCTCGTCCGCCAGGGTAGGTGCAACGTGGCTCATGACGCAGCCCTCCCCTCACGAACGCGCGCGGGCGCAGCACCGGCGGCGCGG
>JAAIGF010379635.1_pt1 | contig 193357 bp, 168 predicted proteins | sample 6487441 | NCBI WGS metagenome assembly JAAIGF01 (sample SAMN13974129, study PRJNA590717) | phyllosphere metagenome | biome: pepper field; feature: multiple bacterial spot infested pepper fields; material: pepper leaves; isolation source: leaves from pepper fields | host: Capsicum annuum ... | reverse complement strand
GCGCATGAAGCTCACCCTCACGCCCAGCGCCAGCTCGTTGCTGCGCGATGAGCCGCTGGACGTGGCGGTGCTGGGCGAGTACCTGTATGGCGCGCCGGCTGCGGGCAACCGCCTGCTGGGCACGCTCGCCGTGGAGCGCGCACGCATCCCCCTGCCCGAGGCCTTGCCCGGCTTCATCTTCGGCGACGTGGCCGACGACGACCGGCGCCAGTGGCAGGAGCTGCCCGAGACCGAGCTGGACGACGAGGGCCGGGCTGCGCTGGACATTCCGCTGGAACTGGGCGCCGCGCGCTCGCCGATGCGGGTGCAGACGCGCTTCAGCCTGCTCGAATCCGGCGGTCGACCCGTCGTGCGCACCGCCACGGCCACCGTCTGGCCGGCCGACACGCTGATCGGCGTGCGCCCGCTGTTCGGCAACGACGTCGTGCAGCAAGGCACCCAGGCCGCCTTCGAGGTGGCGCGCGTGGATCGCGAGGGCAAGGCCGCGCCGCTCGAGGACGCACAGCTGCGCCTGTATCGCGAGAATCGCGAGTACTACTGGCGCTTCGACGACCAGGGCGGCTGGAACAGCGGCTATACCGAAACCGAAGAGCTGGTCGAATCGCGCGTGGTGGACCTGACCGAGCGCCACGAACTGGCCGTGCCCGTGGACTGGGGTCGCTATCGCCTGGAGATCGCCGACCCGCAGACCGGGCAGATCCTGAAGTACCGCTTCTACGCCGGCTGGGACGCGCAGGACGCCGAGGCCATGGGCAATCGCCCCGACCGCGTCCAGCTGCGCCTGGAGAACGGGCCGGTGGATGGCAACGCGCCGCTGCGCCTGGCCATGACGCCGCCGCACGACGGCGAGGCCTTGGTCACCGTCGAAGGCGATCGCGTGCTGTGGAGCGGGCGCATGCCGGTCAGCCAGAACGGCACGACCATCGAGATCCCGTTCGACCCGGCCTGGCAGCGTCATGACCTGTACGTGTCGGTGATCGCGTTTCGCCCCGGCGCGCAGGGCGAGTCACGGGTGACGCCCGCGCGCGCCGTGGGCCTGCTGCACGTGCCGCTTGCCCGCGGCGATCGCAAGCTCGCTGTCGCCATCGGTGCCCCCGCCCGCACCCGGCCCGAGCAGACGCAGCCCGTGGCGCTCACGGTTGCCGGCGCCAAGCCGGGCGAGACCGCCTGGGTCACGCTGTCCGCGGTGGACGTGGGCATCCTGAACATTACCCGGTTCGTGACGCCCGACGCGTTCGACTTCTTCTTTGGCCAGCAGCGCTACGGCGCCCAGATGCTGGACATGTACGGGCGCCTGATCGAAGCCATGCAGGGTCAGCGCGGGCGCCTGAAATGGGGCGGCGATGCCGACCTGCGCGACACCCGCAACATGCCGACCCGCATCCGCCTGGTGGACCTGTTCTCCGGCCCGGTGACGGTGGGTGCCGACGGCAAGGTCACGATCCCGCTGGAACTGCCGGACTTCAATGGCACGGTGCGCCTGATGGCCACGGCCTTCACGGCGGATCGCTTCGGCAGCGCCGATCGCGAGATGGTGATCGCCGCGCCCATCGTTGCCGAACTGTCCACGCCGCGCTTTCTGGCGCCGGGCGACACGGCAGCCGTCGCGCTGGACCTGACCAACCTCAGCGGGCAGGCGCGCGACGTGACCGTGCGCCTGCAGGCCGAGGCACCGGCCACGGTCGCCGGCCCGCCGCAGACGCTGCGCCTGGCCGATGGCGAGCGCCGCACCGTGCAGTTCGATGTGCGCGCAACCGGCAGCTTCGGCGACGCGCTGCTGACGCTGAACGTGGATGCCACGGGCGGTGCCGAGCCGATCCGCATCCGCCGCCAGTCGCTGCTGGCCGTGACCCCGGCCACGCCGCCCGCGCGCACCGTGCGCCGACTGCGCCTGGAGCCCGGCCAGTCGGCCCCGCTGGGCGCGGACGCCGTGCGCGGTCTGTATGCGGACTCGGCCACCGTGGGCGTCACGGCCTCGGACAAGCCGCCGTATGACGTGCGCGCACTGGTCAACGACCTGCTCAACTACCCCTATGGCTGCACCGAGCAGACGGCCAGTGGTGCCTACCCCTACCTCGTGATTGACCGCGACCTGGCAGCGACGCTGGGCATGGCCAACGTCGGCGTGGACGAGCGCAACCGTCGCGTGCAGGGCGCCGTCGGCCGCATCGCCGGGCGCCAGTCCGCCGCCGGCAGCTTCTCGCTCTGGGGCGGCAACGGCGACGCGGCCGATGCCTGGCTGTCGGCCTATGTGCTGGGCTTCCTGCTGGATGCGCGCCGGGCCGGCCACGCCGTGCCGCAACCCACGCTGGACCGCGGCCAGAACTGGCTGCTCGAGCGCCTGCGCGAAGGCCCCTCGCGCTTTGCCACCCTGCCGCAGAACCTGCGCGGCTTCACGCCGGGCACGGCCGTGGACAGCGGCGACTACGCCCTGCTGCGCGAAGGGCATCGCCGCTTCGCCGGCCTGGCGTATGCGGGCTACATCCTGGCGCGCGAACGCCAGGCGCCGCTCGCCTCGCTGCGCCAGCTGTACGACGGCTTTGCCGACCGTGCGCGCTCGCCGCTGCCGCTGGTGCACATGGCGGCGGCCTTCCAGCTGGCCGGCGATCGCACGCGGGCCAAGGCAGCGCTCGATGCGGCCATGGCCCGCCCCTACGGCATCCGCACTGGCCAACGCTACAGCGAATGGCTGGATGACTACGGCAGCGCGATCCGCGATCGCGCCCAGGCCTATGCCGTGATGGTGGAAAACGACCTGCAGCATCCGCAGCGCGAGATCCTGCTGGAAGACCTGGCGGGCAGCCTGGCCGAGCGGCGCTGGCTGTCCACGCAGGAACAGCTGGCGCTGGTGCGCGCCCATCAGGCGGCCGCCGTGAAGTCCGGTGCCGACTGGCGCATCGCCCTGGAAGGCGGCGCGGGCACCGAGCTCACGGCCGCGGGCACGCGCCAGGTCACGCTGGACGCCATCCAGGCGACCACCACGCGGCTGGCCAACACCGGCACCGCACCCGTGTTCGTCGAGGTCGATATCCGGGGCATCCCGGCCGCCCCGCCCGCCCCCGTCAACGAGGGCGTGTCGGTCGAGCGGCGCTGGTACCACCCCGATGGACGGGCCTGGAACGGCGAACCGCTGCACACCGGCGACACGCTGATCGTGCGGCTGCGCGCCACGGCGAGTACGCCGATCGCCAATGCGTTGATCGTGGACCGCGTGCCGGCAGGCTTCGATGTCGAGAACCTCACGCTGTCGCCCGACGATGCGTTGAACGGCATGAGCTTCGATGGCGTGCGGCTGGGCGAGGCGCTGGAAGACTCGCGCGTGGACTATCGCGAGTATCGCGACGACCGCTTCGTCGCCGCGGCCCGCCTGGATTCGCCCCTTACCCTGTTCTATCGCGTGCAGGTGACCAACCCTGGGAGCTACGGCATCCCGCCGACCTTCATCGAGGACATGTACCGACCGGAGATCCGGGGCATCGGCGCGCCGGCCGGCCGCCTGCAAGTGGTCGATGGCCGACCCTGATGCCATCCAGCCGACGCCCGCGCCCCCGCGCCGGCGTCGGTGGCGGGCCCGGGCACTGGGTGTCGTCGCCGGTCTCGCCCTGCTGGCGGCGCTTGCCGACGCCTGGTTTCCCGTTCCGCTGCCGGACTCGCCCGGCGGCCTCGTCGTGGTGGACGCGCACGGCACGCCCTTGCGCACCTGGCCCAGCCCGGACGGCGTCTGGCGCTATCCCATCGGGCTGGATGACGTCTCGCCGCAGTATCTCGAGGCCCTGCTGGGCTACGAGGATCGTGCCTTTCGCTGGCATCCCGGCGTCAACCCGTGGTCGCTTGGCCGCGCCGGCTGGCAGTGGCTGCGCCATGGCCGCATCATCTCGGGCGGCTCGACGCTGACGATGCAGGTGGCGCGCCTGGTCGACCCGGCGCTGCAGGACGACACCCGCCACCCGGCCACCAAACTGCGCCAGATGCTGCGCGCCCTGCAGCTCGAATGGCACCTGACCAAGGACGAGATCCTCACGCTGTACGTCAACCATGCCCCGATGGGCGGCATCGTCGAAGGCGTGGAGATGGCCAGCCGCAGCTGGCTCGGCAAACCGGCCAGCCTGCTGACGCACGCGGAAGCCGCGTTGCTGGCGGCCCTGCCCCAGGCACCGTCGCGCCTGCGGCTGGATCGCCATCCGCAGGCGGCCATCGAGGCGCGCGACAAGGTCCTGCAGCGCATGGCGGACCTGGGCATCTGGACGCGCGACGAGGTCGAGGACGCGAAGCTGGAGAACGTGCTGGCGCCGCCCCTGCGCGCGCGCTGGCTTGCCCCGCTCGCGGCCGAACGGCTGCGCCGCGGCAGCACCGAGCCGGTCGTGCAGTCCACGCTGGACGCCGGCCTGCAGGCGACTCTGGAAACCCTGCTGCTGGATCGGGCGCACACGCTGCCACCCCAGGTGTCGCTCGCGGCCATCGTCATGGACAACGACACCCTGGCCGTGCGCGCGCATGCCGGTTCGGCCATCTACGGCGATCCGCAGCGTGTCGGCTTCGTCGACATGACCCTGGCCTCGCGTTCGCCGGGCTCCACCCTCAAGCCCTTCCTGTACGCGATGGCCCTCGATGACGGGCTCGTGCATTCCGAAAGCCTGCTGGTCGACGCACCGCAATCCTTCGACGGCTATCGGCCGGGCAACTTCCAGGCGGGGTTCACCGGCCCGGTCAGCCTGTCCGAGGCCCTGGTGCGCTCGCTCAACGTGCCGGCCGTGGACCTGATGGATCACGTCGGACCCCGTCGTTTTGCCGCCCAGTTGCGCGCCGGTGGGCTGCGCCTGCGCCTGCCCGACGGCGCCGACCCCAACCTGAGCCTGATCCTGGGCGGCGGGGGCACGACGCTGACGGAGCTCGTCGGCGCGTATCGCGCGCTGGCGCGCGGCGGCCTGGCCGGCACGCCACGCCTGTCGCCGCACGATCCGATCCGCGAGCAGCGGCTGATGAGCCCGGGTGCGGCCTTCATCGTGCGCGACATCCTGGAATCGGGGGGCCATCCGGATCGGCCGTTCCGCCGCCAGGGCGCCCTGCTCGCGTGGAAGACCGGCACGAGCTTCGGCTTTCGTGACGCCTGGGCCATCGGGGTGACCGACCAGTACACGCTGGGCGTGTGGGTCGGCCGCCCCGACGGCACGCCCAATCCAGGGTTCTTCGGTGCCAACGCCGCGGCACCGATGCTTGCCGACATCGCGCGGGCACTGCCGCAGGCGGTCGCGCCGCGGCCCGTGCCGCCCGAGGTGACGCGCGCGGCCATCTGCTGGCCGCTGGGGCTGCGCGAATCCGACACCCCCGCCGATCAATGCCAGTTGCGCCGCACCGCGTGGCTGCTGGACGACACCGCGCCGCCGACGCTGCCCGATCGCCTCGGGGGTCCGCTGGTGGACACCGTGTGGACGGACCCGTCGACGGGCCTGCGCACGACGCCCGCATGTTCAGGGCTTGCGGATGCGCGGCGCGTGGCGCAGTGGCCGGTGGCCGTGCGGCCCTGGCTGGGCCTGCGAGGCATCGCCCCGCCTGCCGTTCCCGCAGGATGGCTGACGGGCTGCGGGCCCGTGCGTGACACGGGCAGCCTGCGCATCCAGGGACTCGAGCCTGCGGCCGTGCTGCGGCCGGCCGCGGGCGGGCGGCAGGTGTCGCTGCACGTGCAGGCGCGCGGTGGTGAAGCGCCGCTGCGCTGGCTGCTGGATGGCCAGCCCATGCGGCTGGAAGCAGAGCAGTCACCCACACTGCGCTTTCGGCGCAACGGCCGCCATGCGCTGACCGCGGTGGATGCGACGGGCCGCTACGACAGCGTGAGCTTCGAGGTGGCGGGGTTCGACTGACCCCGCCGTGCGGCCTTAACCCACGCTGCGGTCACGCCCCGCCCAGAAGGGCTGGCGCAGGACCTGCTTGAGCACCTTGCCCGCCGGGGACATGGGCAGCGTGTCGACCACGTCGATCGCCTTCGGGCACTTGTAGCCGGCCAGGCGCTCGCGGCAGAAGGCCTGGACCTCGGCCACGTCCAGCGTCTGCCCCGCGCGCGGCACGACGACGGCATGCACGCTCTCGCCCCACTTGTCATGCGGCACGCCGATCACGGCGCAGGCCTCGATGCCGGGGTGCCGGGCCAGCGCATTCTCGACCTCGGCGCTGTACACGTTCTCGCCGCCCGACACGATCATGTCCTTCAGGCGGTCCACGATGTACAGATAGCCGGCATCGTCCATGTAGGCACCATCGCCCGTGTGCATCCAGCCCCCGCGCAGGGCGTCGGCCGTGGCATCCGGCAGGTTCCAGTAGCCCATCATGACGTTCGGGCCGCGGGCAATGACTTCGCCCACGGTGCCGCGCGGCACTTCCTGGTCGTGCTCGTCCACGATGCGCACTTCCACGCCGCAGCAGGCGCGTCCGGCGGACCGGTAGCGTCCGCTCGCCCGCGCCTCGGGCCCATGGTCCTGCGGCCCGCTGATGGTGATCACCGGCGCGGTCTCGGTCATGCCGTAGGCCTGGAAGAACTCCGTCTGCGGCCACATCGTCATCGCGCGCTCGAGCACGGCCGCCGAGATTGGCGACGCGCCATAGGTGATGCGGCGCAGCGTGCGCATGTCGAACTCGGCAAAGCGCGGATCGTCCAGCAGCATCTGGATCATGCTCGGCACGAGCATGATGTCGTTGACCTTGTCGTCCTGGATGGCCTGCATGACGGCCGCGGTCCGGAACGCCGGCAGGATCACCGACGCGCCGCCCGTGATGAACTGGGTGATGAGCTTGCCCAGGGCGGCGGTGTGGAACAGCGGCGGCACGATCAGGGTGACGCTGTCGGGCAGCGCGGGGTATTCCGCCAGGCGGCCCATGGCCGATGACCACAGGTTCAGGTGCGAGAGCATCACGCCCTTGGGAAAGCCCGTCGTGCCCCCCGTGTAGAGGATCACGGCGAGCGAATCCCACGGCCGGCTCGCGTCGGCCACGGGCGTGGCCTCGGCCAGCCACGCCTCGTAGGGCAGCATGCCGGCAGGCGTCGGGGCAGCGCCCACGTGCACCACCGTGCGCACCCCGGGCGCCTCGGCCAGGATGGCCGGCACCCGCGCCAGGTGCTCGTCGTCGACGATCAGCAGGCCCGTGTCGCAATCGCGCAGCGAATAGGCGATCTCGGTGGGTGACCAGCGCGTGTTGACCGGATTGGCCACGCCGCCCGCCCACCAGGTGCCCACCACGAATTCGGCGTACTCCATGGAGTTGGCGGACAGCATGGCCACGCGGTCGCCATCGGCGATGCCCGCGCCACGCAGGGCGCCAGCCAGCCGTGCGGCGCGCGCGGCCACGTCACGGTACGTCTGGCGCCGCTCGCCCTGCACGGTGGCCAGTCGGTCCGGACCCTGTTGCACGGCCCGGTGAATGCTTTGCGTCAGCGACATCGCGTCAATCCAGCTTGATGCCCGACTTCTGGATCACGTCCGCCCACTTCTGGTTGTCGCGCTTGACGATGGCGGCGAACTCGTCCGGCTCGCTGCCCAGCATGATGAGGCCGGCGGGCTTCAGCTGCTCGATGACGGCCGGGTCGCTGATGACGGCATTCACATCGTCCGAGATGCGCTTGACCAGGGCCGGATCCATGCCGGCCGGGCCGAAGAAGCCGTACCAGCCGCTTTCGGCCATGCCGGTGTAGCCCAGCTCCTTGAACGTGGGCACCTCCGGCAGGAACGGGGCGCGTTCCGGCCCGGTCACGGCCAGGGCGCGCATCTTGCCGGTCTTCATGTGCGGCACGGCATTCTGGCCGGACATGATGACGGCCTGGATCTGGCCGCCCAGCAGGTCGGTCACCGACGGCGCCTCGCCGCGATAGGCCACGTGCACCATGTTCAGCTTGTTCTGGTCATTGAAGATGTGCATGTACAGATGCCCGCTGGAGCCCGCGCCGTACGAGCCGTACGAGTAGTCCTTCGGGTTGGCCCGGGCCAGGTCGACGAGCTCGGCCGGCGTCTTGGCGGGCACGTCGCTGTTGACCACCAGGATCAGCTGGGTCGTCGCCGCCATGTTGATCGGGGTGAGCTGCTTGATCGGATCGAAGGTCACGCTCGAGCGCAGGTGCGGCGCCTGGACGGTCGAGGTCACGTTCAGCAGCAGCGTGTAGCCATCCGGATTGGCGCGGGCCGCGTTCTCCATCCCGATGAGGGTGCCGGCCCCGGGGCGGTTGTCGATCACGACGGGCTGGCCCCACTTGTCGGACAGCCGCGCGCCCACGGTGCGGGCCATCGCATCCACCGAGCCACCGGCGGGGAACGGCACCACCACCGTCACGGGCTTTTCCGGCCAGGCCGCGCTGGCCAGCCCAGGGGCCATGGCAGCCAATGCCAATGCGCCGGCCAGGGCCAGGCGGGAACTCCAAACGGGTGCCGTCATGATTGTCTCCTCATTGTTGTCAGTGCTTTGGTCCATTATTCATGCAGGACCGCCTCACAACAATGACCCCAACGGCCGTCGGGGTTGACCGAAACGATCACCCGCCCGATGCGACGACGCCCGGCAGCCGATGCCGCCGGTACTCGCCCGGCGCCACGCCGGTGGACTTCTTGAAGGCGCGGTGGAACGTGCTGCTTTCCGAAAAACCCACCATGCCGGCGATCTGCTGCAGCGACAGATCGGCACGCGCCAGCAGGTGGATGGCCGCATCGCGGCGCAGGTCCGCCACCAGGGTGCGAAACCCGGTGCCCTCGTCACGCAGGCGCCGGCGCAGGGTCTGCGGTGTGAGCGACAGCGCGCTCGCACAGTCCTCCAGCGTCGGCAGGGTGTGCAGCGGATGGCGGCGCAGCTCGCTGCGCACGCGATCGCACAGCCGGGCGTGGGCGCGATACGGCAACAGCAGGCTCGCCGGCGCCGCATCCAGGAAGGGACGCACGCACGTGGCCTCGCGCACCACGGGCATGCTCAGCACGCCGGCATCCAGCACCAGTTCGTTGGCCGGCTGGCCAAAGCGCAGCCGCGGCGTGATCAGCCGCACCGAATCCGCCACGTGCGGCGGCTCGGCGCAGCGATAGGACAGCCGCAGGGGCTCGATGCGCCGACCCGAGAGCCAGTGCATGATCTGCATCGATTCGAACAGCACGGTGGCCACCCCGAAGTCGTAGGGGCCACCCACCGGCTGGCCGCGACGCTCCACGCGCAGCACGGCATGCGCGCCGCTCACCGTCAGCCGGCTGCGCAGGTCCGGCAGGAAAAGGTGCAGGAACGCGAAGCCGCGTCGCAGGGCCTCGCCCAGGTCGGCGCAGTGCACGACCAGGCGGCACAGGTGCGCGAAGGTGCCGGGTGGCAGGCGGCCCGCGGACACGCCCCAGAACTCGTCGCGCATGAAGCGCTTGATGGTGCGCATCAGCGCGGCGCACTGGGTGCGCGACACGCGCGCCTGGTCCGCGGCCAGCAGCTCCGGGCCGATGTACGCGCGGCGCAGCAGCCCGTCCACGTCCAGGCCGTGTTCGCGCGGGCCGCGCAAGAGCTCGCGCACCAGGGTGATCGCCACGGTATGCTGCGGCATGACTGTCTCTTTCCTGCGTTGGGTCGTCATTGTCCCGCATGGGGGGCGGACCTGACCATGGCCCGCCTCTGTTGTCCCCGTTGTCTGCGGCCGACGGGCTATTGCGTCTGCGCGCACATCCCCCGCCTGACGAATCGTACCCGGGTCCTGGTCCTGCAACATCCGGACGAGGCCCGCCATCCCCTGAACACCGGGCGGCTGGCCGTGCTGGGCCTGCTTGACGCCGAGCTCCTGGTGGGCGAGACGTTCGATGCCGCGCACTGGCTGGACACGCCAAGCTGGCTGCTGTTTCCTGGCGAGGCGGCCGTCGCGCTCGCGCCCGGCGCGGCGCCCGCGGGGGCGCCACGTCAGCTGGTCGTGCCTGACGGCACGTGGCGCCAGGCCCGTCGGCTGATGCGCGAGAATCCGAGCCTGCTCGCCCTGCCGCGCTGCGCACCGCCGCCCGGCGCGGCATCGGCCTACACGGTGCGCCGCGCGGCCGAACCGGATGCGCTGGCGACGGTGGAAGCGATTGCCGCCGCGCTGGACAGCCTGGATGCACCCAGCCTGCATGCGCCGCTCCTCGCGCCCTTCGCGGCCCTGGTGCAAGCGCAGCTGGACGCCGCAGCCCGCGCGGGCGCGCCCCCGCCACGCCGGTTGCGGCCCGCCGGCTGAGGCCGGGCGTCGGGTCGCGGGTCGCGGGTCGCGGGTCGCAGCACTTGGCACTTGGCACTTGGCACTTGGCACTTGGCAGTTGGCACTTAGCACTTGGCACGTCGCGCGCAACACCTGGCACGTCGTGCACGGCATGCAGCACGCGGCACGCGACACCCCCGGGCTTTGACCGCACGCCCGCATCGCCAAGGCGCGACCGCGGCCAGGGCACGCGCCCTGACGTTCGTCCGGCCGGGCGCTTGGCCCACGCATGCCGCGCCCGCTGCGATTACAATGCACCATGTCCCGGCCGTATCCTCCGCTAGCCTTCGTCGACCTTGAAACCACGGGCGGCTCCGCCCAGTCCGACCGCATCACCGAAGTCGCCATCCTGCGGCTTTCACCCGATGGCGTGGACGAGTGGAGCACCCTGGTCAATCCTGGTCGTCCCATCCCCCGCCCCATCCAGTCGCTCACCGGCATCAACGATGCCATGGTGGCAAGCGCACCGACGTTCGAGGACGTCGCAGCCGAGATCGCACAGCGCCTGGCCGGTCACGTCTTCGTCGCGCACAACGCCCGCTTCGACCATGGTTTCCTGAAGAACGCCTTCGCTCGCGCGCAGGTCGATTTTCGCGCCACCGTGCTGTGCACGGTGCGTCTGTCCCGGCGGCTGTATCCCGAGGCCGACGGCCATGGCCTGGATGCGGTGATCCGGCGCCACGGGCTGATGATGGGCGAGGCCGCGGCCGGACGCCACCGGGCGCTGGGCGATGCCCGCGCCCTGCTCGCCTTCTGGCGTCACCTCGAACAGGACATCGACGCCACCGAGCTGCGCGCCGCGGTCGCCAAGCTGTGCGCCCTGCCCAGCCTGCCGCCCGGCCTGCCCGCCGAACTGCCGGATCAACTGCCCCGCGGCCCTGGCGTCTATCGCTTTGCGGGCGACAACGGCACTCCCCTGTACATCGGCAAGGCCGTCGACCTGCGTCGCCGCGTCCTGTCCCACTTTTCGGGCGACCACGCCCGCGCCACCAGTATGGAATTGTCCCGCCAGGTCCGCGCCGTCACATGGACGGCGACGGCCGACGAACTCGAAGCCCTGCTCGTCGAAGCCGGCCAGGTCAAGGCCGAGTCCCCGCTCTACAACCGTCAGCTGCGCAAGCGCGAGGACGTGTATTCCTGGCAGATCGTGCCGGACCTGGTCTCCGGCCGCCTGGTGCTGAGCCAGGCCAACGATCCGCGCCTGGGCCGGCAGGCCGGCTTCTATGGCGTGTTCAGCAGCCGCGCGCGGGCGCGCAGCTGGATGCGTCACCTGGTGGACGAGCACGGCCTGTGCGCGGTGCATACCGGCGTCGAGAAGCAATCGCCCGGCAAGCCCTGTTTCGCCCGCCAGCTGCATCGCTGCCTGGGTGCCTGCACGGGTCATGAAGCCACGCACGTGCACTTCGACCGCCTGGTCGAGGCGCTGGCGCCGCACGCGGTGGCCCCCTGGCCGCACGCCGGGGCGATCACGCTGACCGGCGCGGACCACCTGCACGTCATCAACGGCTGGGCGTATGTCGGCGCCGCTGCCGATGCCCTGGAGGCCGAACGCCTGGCAGGCGCGACGCCGCCCACCTTCGATGCCGACATCTACCGGATCCTGCGGGGCGCGGCCGGTGGTGGTCTGGGCCATGCCGCCCCCGAGTCCCTTGCTGCCTGAGGCTCCCATGTCTGCGCGCGCGCTTGACCTGCTGTTGTTCCCCCGCTGGATCGTTCCCGTCGAACCGGCCGGCGTCGTTCTCGAGGATCACGCGCTGGGCATCCTGGATGGCCGCATCGCCTGCATCGTGCCGCACGCCCAGGCCCGCCAGTTGCCCGCGGCCGCGGTGCGCGAACTGCCTGACACTCTGCTCACGCCGGGCCTGGTCAACGCGCATGGCCACGCGGCGATGAGCCTGTTCCGCGGTTTCGCGGACGACCTGCCGCTGATGACCTGGCTGCAGCAGCACATCTGGCCCCTGGAAAAGCGCTGGGTGGATCGCGACTTCGTGCGCGATGGCACGGCGCTGGCCGTGGCCGAAGGCGTGCAGAGCGGGGTCACCAGCTTTTCGGACATGTACTTCTTCCCGGAAGTCGCAGCCCAGGTCGCGCATGACCATGGCGTGCGCGCCCAGGTCTGCATTCCCATCATCGACTTTCCGGTGCCCGGCGCGCAGCACCGCGCCGACGCCATCGCAGCGGGCGGCGCGCTGCGCGATCGCCTCGCCGACTACCCGCGCGTGCGCGTCGCGTTCGGGCCGCATGCGCCCTACACCGTCGGCGACGAGAGCCTGCGCGACATGCTGGACGTGGCGCGGCGCTGGGGTGCGCGCATCCACATGCACGTCCATGAGACGGCGCAGGAAGTGGCCGATGCGATCGCCAGCACCGGCCTGCGCCCGCTCGAACGCCTGGCCCGCGCCGGCGCGCTGGGGCCGGACTTCCAGGCGGTGCACGTCACCCAGGTGGACGACAGCGACGTGGAACGGCTGGCCAGCAGCGGCGCGCACGTCCTGCACTGTCCAGAGTCCAACCTGAAGCTGGCCAGTGGCTTCTGTCCGGTCGAGCGCCTGTGGCAGGCCGGCGTGAATGTCGCCGTGGGCACCGACGGCGCGGCGAGCAACAACGACCTGGACCTGCTGGGCGAAACGCGCACGGCAGCCTTGCTCGCCAAGGCCGTGGCAGGGTCGGCCACCGCGCTGGACGCGCATCGCGCCTTGCGCATGGCCACGCTCAACGGCGCCCGCGCCCTGGGGCTGGACGCCCTCACCGGCTCGCTGGAAGTCGGCAAGGCCGCCGACATCGTGGCCGTGGACATGTCCCGCCTCGCGCAGCAACCCGTGTACGACCCGGTGTCGCAACTGATCTATGCGACGGGGCGCGAATCGATCCGGCACGTGTGGGTGGATGGCGCAGCACTGCTCGAGGACGGCCGCCTGACGCGCGTGGACGAGGCCGGCATCGCCGCCACGGCCCGCGCCTGGGGGCAACGCATGCGGGCAGACAGCACGGCCCCGTGAGGGCATGACGGCGGCCCGCCGCCCTCCTGGCGGCGCCATGGTGGGGTGGCAGGCAGGGCTGCCTGGCCTGCCGGGACACCGCGGCCAGAGCCGCGCGCGCACGGGCGCGCCGAAATGTCAGACCCGCCTCAGGCCCGCGCCAGCCCCGCCAGCACCTGCGCCAGCAACCACGGATGGTGGCCGGTGAACAGGTGATCGGCGCCCGGCATGACCGTGACGGGATGGCCTTGCGCGCGCGCCCACGTCAACACGGCGGCAAGCGGCGCCTGCGTGTCCACCTCGCCATGCAGCAGCAAGGGCGCGCCGGCCACCGCGGGCGTCGCGTAGGCCCGCCCGCTGTCGACCTCGCCCACGGGCATGCCCGCCAGCACGACGGCATCGGCAGGCGTCCCCTGGGCGTCCAGCGTGGACGCCACGTGGGCGGTCACATAGGCGCCGAACGAAAATCCCAGCAACGCCAGCGGCAGCGCAGGCTCGTGCGTGCGCAGCCAGCGCAGCACCGTCAGCACGTCGTCGGTCTCACCCACGCCATGGTCATAGCTGCCGTCGGTGCCATCCACGCCCCGAAAGCCCGGACGCACCACCAGCCAGCCTGCCTGGCAGGCGCCCCGCGCCCAGCGATGCGGAATCGGGTGTCGCGGCGAGCCGCCGAGCAGGGGTTGGGGATGCGCGACCACGGCCAGACCGCGGGCGGGGCCCTGCGGCACATCCACGCGAAGGGCGATACGCCCGGCCGCGCCCGTCAGGAAGATCGGTGACGGGGTGGAGGCAGTGGGCAGGACGGGCTGATCGGACATGGGGGTTCGGTGCGGCAGGATCGACCCGCCATCATAAGCGGGCCGATCCCCCGAGCGGCTCACCGGCGCCGGCGTGGCAGCGCCCGGCGTTCAGTACGTGCGTGCCGCGATCTCGTTGGCCGCATCCAGATCCAGCCACTTGCCGTCGGTGGGGATGCGCTCCAGGTTGCCCAGGTCCACCTGGGTCTGCAGGGCATCGGTGAGCGCCTGTTCGGGAATGGCCACCGATTCGGCAAACACGCCGTCCTCGATCAGCCGCGTCACCGACGCGCGCACCACCTCGGGCGGCAGGTTCGGAAACAGCTTCAGGCCGCTTTGCACCGCGGCTTCCGGATCCTCGCGCAGGGTCTTGAGCGCCCGATCCAGCCCCGTGACGAGCTTGCGCGCGATGGCCGGGTCGATGTCCTGGCGCGTGGAGATCGCCGAGAACGTGTAGGGCCCGGTCTCGCGCGAGAACGCCGAGACGACCTTGAAGCCCTGCGCCTCGGCCTGGGAGGCGCCCGGCTCGTACAGCACGGCGCAGTCGGCCTGTCCGGCGGCCAGCGGGCCGACCTCGTTGCCCATCGGGACTTCGAGCAGATCGATGTCGCGCTTGGGGTCCAGGCCCGCCGCCCCGGCGATCTTCAGGAAGGCGGACGTGCTGGTCGTGGGCATGGCGCCCGTCGACACCTTGGCGCCCTTCAGGCTGGCAAAGCCGTCGAACGCGAAGTCCTGGCGGCAGGTCAGCCAGACGCCCAGGCGGTTGAGCGTGCCGCCCACGACCTTGACGGGCGCGCCGCGACCAAAGGAGATGGCGGTCCATTCCGGGCCATGCAGCGAGAAGTCCGCGCTGCGCGAGATCACGGCCGCCAGGGCGTTGGTCGAGGACGAGGCCACGTCGATGCGCACGTCCAGGCCTTCCTGCTCGAAGTAGCCGTGCTCCTCGGCGAAGTACACGGGCAGGTAGAACACCGACTTGAATGCGGCGGACACGACGGCCTTGTCGGCGGCGTGGGCCGCAAGGCTGAGGGCGGAGACGGCAGCGGCCAGGGCCAGGCGGGAAAAGCGCTTCATGAGGACAGGTTCACAGTTTGAATTGCGTGGCATAGGTCTGGTCTTTCCAGCCCAGCAGGCGGCGTTCGGCGACATCCACCCCGGCGTAGAGCACGAAGCCCAGCAGCATCAGGGTGAAGATGCCGACCCACACCGTGTTCAGGTCGTACAGCGAGGACGCCACGAAAATGACATGGCCAAGCCCGTACTTCGAGGAGATGAACTCGCCCACGACCGTGCCGACCAGGGCGAAGCCGATGTTGATGCGGAATGTGCCGATGATGTAGGGCAAGGCCGCGGGCACGACCACCTTGCGGAACACCTGGCCTTTGGTGGCACCCAGCGAGACCATCATGCGCTGGATGTCCGGATCGGTATCCTTGGCCGCCTGAAAGGCCGCCAGCAGGGCGACGATGGCCGTGAGCGAGATCGACAGCGCGATCTTGGAGATGACCCCCGTGCCGAACCACAGGATGACCAGCGGCGCGAAGGCGATCTTGGGCACGCTGTTGACGGCCACGAGGATGGGCTCGACGACCTTGGCGGCATAGGGCGAATACCATAGGGCCAGTCCGGGCACCGTGCCCAGGGCCGTGCCGATCACGAAGCCCAGGGCCGAGGCGTACAGCGTGTAGGCGGCATGCTCCAGCAAGGCGCCGCTCATCAGCAGCTGCCAGCCGGCCTTGGCCACGCCCCACGGCGAGCCGAACAGGAACCCGTTGATCCAGCCGGCGCGCACGCCCAGCTCCCAGGCCCCGAACAGGACGACCAGGATCAGCAGCTGGGCGGCCAGCACCGGCAGTCGCGGGCGCCGCGTCGGGCGGCGCAGGGGCGCGCCACCGCCAGCGGCCGTGGCCTGCGCGCCCTGCCCGGGTGCGACTGCGCCGGTCGATGCGACGGAATTCATGCGGCCTCCTGTCCGGTCTGGATGTCCAGTTCGCGGCACAGCGTGTCGAAGTAACCGGAAAAGCGCGGATCGCGCCGCGCGGCCAGGGGCGATGCCTGTTCGCCCAGCGTGATGTCGTGGGTGCACTTGAGCCGGCCGGGCCGGGCGCTCAGCACGAAGATGCGCTGCGACAGCGCGATCGCCTCGTCGATGTCATGGGTCACCAGGACCACCGTCTTGCCCTGCTTGCGCACGGTATCGGCCAGCATGCCTTCCAGAAACAGCCGTGTCTGGTAGTCGAGCGCCGAGAACGGCTCGTCCAGCAGCAGCACGTCCGGATCGGGCAGCAGCGTGCGGGCCAGCGCCACGCGCTGACGCATGCCGCCCGACAAGGCCTTGGGATAGCTGTCCTGGAACGGCAGCAGGCCGAAGGTGGACAGGTACTCGCGCGCGCGCTCCACCGCTTCGACACGGGGCGTGCCGTTGAGCTCCAGGCCCACCAGCACGTTGTCCAGCACGGATCGCCATGGCATCAGCAGATCGCGCTGCAGCATGTAGCCCACGCGGCCGCGCAGGTCGGCCACGGGCACGCCATCGAGCGCGATGCTGCCGTGGTCCGGCTCGAGCAGTCCGGTCAGGATGTTGAACAGCGTCGACTTGCCGCAGCCGGACGGGCCGATGATGCTGACGAACTCGCCGCGTGCGGCCTCCAGGCTGATGTCGTCCAGTACCGGGACCACGCCCTGCTCACCCTGGAACTGCTTGCTGATGTGGCGGATCTGCAGCTTGGGCGGGACGATGCCCTCAGCCATGCCGGGCCGCCGGCAGCTCGAAGGCCACGACGTCTTCGGCAGGCACCTGCAACGCTTCGTTGAAGCGCTTGAAGAAGCTGCACAGGGCAATGCGGATGGTCAGCTCCACCACGCCTGGCTCGTCGTAGTACTGCCGCACCCGGGCATACAGCTCATCGCTCACGCGCGCGGCGTCCAGCGTGACGGCCACGGCGTAGTCGCGCACGGCCAGGTCGTGGGCGTCCAGGCCGGGCACCTCGGGTTCGAGCAGACGCTCGATGGCCTCGGCCGAAATGCCATGTCCGGCAAGCTTGGGCTCGTGCAGGGCGACGCAGTAATGGCAGGCATGGGCCTTGGAGGCGGCCAGGAGCGCGATCTCCAGATGCCGCGGGGCGATCAGCCCGTCGCGCTTGGACGCGACCAGGTACGAGAAAATGTGCTGCAGTGCCGGTGGCCGGGGCAGGAAGGCGCCCAGCATGTTGGCGTATGGGCCGTAGTCCTGCAGGAGTTGTTGGTACAAGGCGGCAGTGGCGGGATCGAGCTGGCTCGGATCCGGGGGGGACAGACGTGACACGATGGGATGGTTGCGCAGACAACGAATCGGACATCATGCCCTGGTGCGTCCGCACGGGAAACGAAGAAATCGGCATATGGTTATGCCAGCCCCGACGCCCTGCCCCTGCGCAGCGCGCGCAGGCAGGCGGCGCGCGCCACCGCCGCCCGCTATGATGGACGCCTTCCCACGCCTGCCTGACCATGTCTTCCGCCGTCTTCGTCATCGTGCTGTGCGCCGCGCTGTCCAACGCGTCGTGGAATGCCATCGTCAAGAGCAGTTCGGACAAGCTCGCGACGACCATGCTGGTGACGATCGCGGGCTCTGCCATCGCCCTGGTCTTCCTGCCCTTTCTCGCCCCGCCCGCGCCCGCCAGCTGGCCCTACCTCATCGCCTCCACGGGCCTGCAGGTCGTCTACTTCGTCCTGGTAGCCAACGTCTACCGCATCGCCGACATGAGCCAGGTGTATCCGCTCATGCGCGGCACCGCGCCGCTCGCGGTGGCGCTGGCAGGCACCCTGCTGTTCCACGAGTCCCTGGCGCCCGGCGCGTGGCTTGGCATCGCGATCGTCTGTGCCGGCATCCTCAGCATGGCCGTGCAGGGCCGCGGCGGCTCGCGCGCCGGCACCGGCATCGCGCTTCTCACCGCCGGGGTGATCGCGTCCTTCACCCTGATCGACGGCATGGGGGTCCGGCTCTCCGGAGCGCCGCTCGCCTACACCCTGTGGATCTTCCTCCTCACCGGGCCTCCGTTCCTGGCCTGGGGACTGCTGCGCCGGCGCGCTGATCTGCCGGCCTATCTGGCGGCCAACTGGCACCTGGGCCTGGCCGGCGGGGCTGCGACGATCGTGTCCTACGCCCTGACGATGTGGGCCATGACGCAGGCCCCCATCGCCATGGTGGCCGCGCTGCGCGAGACGGCCATCCTGTTCGGCGTGGCCATCTCCGGCCTGGTGCTGCGCGAGGACGTCAGCCGTGCCCGCGTGGCGGCCGCCGTCATCATCGCGTGCGGCGCCATCGCCCTGCGCCTGGCCTGATCTGACGTCATACGCGGCATGCCATCGGCATGTGACATGACGCATCGCGCCACGGCAGGTCAGGCCGACCTCTCACGCAATTCCCCGGGGTGCCGCAACCGGTCCGCGCATTGACGCTCGACAGTCGACGCCACTAGGCTTGATCGAGATCAAGGCAGGGAACACCGCCAGCACCCACAATCGGCTCCAGAGCATCGCCAGCCCGCAACGTCCACCGCCCGCACGCGGTGGCCGCATGCCTTCGCATCGCGCGGGTCGGCTGCTCATGGCGGCACGCACGGAGGAGCCATGGACGAGACGCAGGGCACGCAGGTACCACGCCGCGCATGGCTGGTGCTCGCCGTCAGCACCCTGGCCTTCACGGTGTGCTTCATGGTGTGGATGATGCTGGGGGTGATCGGCATCCCGCTGCAGGCCGAGCTTGGCTTGAGCGCCACGCAATACGGCCTGCTGACCGCCATGCCCGTGCTGACCGGGTCGCTCGTGCGCGTGCCGCTGGGGCTGTGGACCGACCGCTATGGCGGGCGCATCGTCATGACGCTGCTGATGCTCGCCACAGTGCCGGCGGTGTGGCTGATGGCCTTTGCCACGCAGTACTGGCAGTTCCTGGTGCTGGGCCTGTTCGTCGGGCTGGCCGGTGGCGCATTTTCGGTCGGCACGCCCTACGTGGCACGCTGGTTTCCGCGATCGCGCCAGGGCATGGCCATGGGTGTCTATGGCGCCGGCAACTCGGGCTCGGCGCTCAACAAGTTCCTTGCCCCGGCCCTGCTGCTGGCGGGCGGCTGGATGCTGGTGCCGCAGGTGTACGCGGCCATCCTGCTCGGCACGGCCGTGCTGTTCTGGCTGTGCAGCGCGCACGATCCGCGCCACGTCGTCGCCAGCTCGGCGCGCTGGCAGGACCAGTTGCAGGTGCTCAAGGATCCGCGCGTCCTGCGCTACTGCCAGTACTACAGCATCGTCTTCGGCGGCTACGTGGCGCTCGCGCTGTGGATGGTGCAGTACTACGTGGGCGAATACGGCCTGAACCTGCAGACCGCGGCGCTGCTGGCCGCCTGTTTCTCGCTGCCCGGCGGCGTGCTGCGGGCCGTCGGCGGCGTCCTGTCGGACCGCTACGGCGCCCACCGGGTCACGTGGTGGGTGATGTGGGTCAGCTGGATCTGCCTCTTCCTGCTGAGCTACCCGCAGACCTCGTTCACCGTGGCCACCGTGGACGGCACCCGCAGCTTCGCGCTCGGCCTGAACGTCTACGCATTCACCGCCCTGCTGGCGATCCTGGGCGTGGCCTGGGCCTTCGGCAAGGCGAGCGTCTTCAAGTACCTGAGCGACGACTATCCGCAGGCCATCGGCACCGTCAGCGGCATCGTCGGCCTGGCGGGCGGCCTGGGGGGCTTCATCCTGCCCATCCTCTTCGGCGTCCTGCAGGACCTGACCGGCATCCGGTCCAGCGCCTTCATGCTGCTCTACGGGATCGTCTGGGTCTCGCTGATCTGGATGTACTGGACCGAAGTGCGCAACCGCGACGTCGTGCGCCGCCCCGTCGACCCCGCCCCCCTGACTGGAAACCCCACGTGAACACCACGCCAGCGCCGCGCCATGGCACCACCCTGCAGATCTGGACGCCCGACGACAAGGCGTTCTGGGAACGCCAGGGCGAGGCCATCGCCAAACTCAATCTGTGGATCTCCGTCCCGGCCCTGTTCCTGGCCTTTGCCGTCTGGCAGGTGTGGAGCGTGGTCGCCGTCAGCCTGCCGGGCCTGGGCTTTGGCTACACCACCAACCAGCTGTTCTGGCTGGCCGCCGCCCCCGCGCTCAGTGGCGCAACCCTGCGCATCTTCTACTCGTTCATGGTGCCGCTCGTGGGCGGCCGACGCTGGACGGCGCTGTCCACGGCAAGCCTGCTGATCCCGGCCATCGGCATCGGGGTGGCAGTGCAGGATCCCGCCACGCCCTATTCGACCATGCTGATCCTGGCCCTGCTGTGCGGCCTGGGCGGGGGCAACTTCAGCTCCAGCATGGCCAACATCAGCTACTTCTTCCCCAAGGATCGCAAAGGCTCGGCGCTGGGCGTCAATGCCGGCCTGGGCAACCTGGGCGTCTCGGTCGTCCAGTTCCTGAGCCCCATCATCGTCACCGTCGGCGTACTGGGTGTCTTCGGCGGCGATGCCCAGACGGTCGTGCGCGAAGGCCAGCAGACGCAGGTCTGGATGCAGAACGCCGCCTTCATCTGGGTGCCGTGGATCGTCATCGTGTCGCTGGCCGCCTGGTTCGGCATGAACGACGTGGCCGATGCCAAGGCGTCGGTGGCCGAACAGATGCGCATCTTTCGCGAGCCGCACACCTGGCTCATGTGCCTGCTGTACCTGGGCACCTTTGGCTCGTTCATCGGCTTCGCCGCGGGCTTTCCGCTGCTCATCCAGAGCCAGTTCCCCACCGTCAATCCGCTCGCCTACGCCTGGCTCGGCCCCCTGGTGGGCGCGGGCATCCGGCCCGTCGGTGGCTGGATGTCGGACCGGCTGGGCGGGGGCGTGGTCACCCTGTGGAATTTTCTCGTCATGGCGCTCGCCGTCATCGGCGTGCTGTGCTTCCTGCCCAAGGGCACGGGCGGCTGGGTGCTGCCGATCGGGCCCGAGGCCGGCAGCTTCACGGGCTTTTTCCTGATGTTCCTGGTGCTCTTCGTGACGACCGGCATCGGCAATGGCTCGACCTTCCGCATGATCCCCGTGATCTTCAACACCCTGGCCCAGCGCCATGCGGGCGAGGACGCGCCGGCCCAGGCCGCGGCCGTCAAGGAAGGCAACGTCCTGGGTGCCGCGGCCGTGGGCTTTGCGGGCGCCATGGGCGCCTACGGCGGATTCTTCATTCCCAAGAGCTATGGCAGCGCCATCGCTTCGACCGGCGGCCCCGAAGCCGCCCTCTGGCTGTTCGCGGTCTTCTACGCGATCTGCATGGTGCTGACCTGGTGGTTCTATGGCCGCCGCAACGCCCCCATGCCCTGCTGACCCGCAGCCCCCACTCCGACTTTTCACGTGCGAGCGCCATGAGCCACTTCCTCGATCGACTGACCCACTTTCGCCTGCCCAAGGAAAGCTTTGCCGACGGCCATGGCCGCATGACCGGCGAGGACCGCACCTGGGAAGACGCCTATCGCGCCCGCTGGGCCCATGACAAGGTCGTGCGCAGCACGCACGGGGTCAACTGCACGGGCTCCTGTTCCTGGAAGATCTACGTCAAGGGCGGCATCGTCACCTGGGAGACCCAGCAGACGGACTACCCTCGCACGCGCTGGGACATGCCCAACCACGAGCCGCGCGGCTGTGCCCGTGGCGCGAGCTACAGCTGGTACCTGTACAGCGCCAATCGGGTGAAATACCCGATGGTGCGGGCCCGCCTCATCAAGCGCTGGCGGGCTGCTCTCCAGCAGTACACGGACCCCGTGGATGCGTGGGCGAGCATCGTGCAGGACGATGCCGCGCGACGCGACTACCAGCAGGTGCGCGGCATGGGCGGCTTCGTGCGCTCGAGCTGGGACGAAGTCAACCGCCTCATCGCCGCGGCCAACGTCTACACCATCAAGCAGCATGGCCCGGACCGGATCATCGGCTTTTCGCCCATTCCGGCGATGAGCATGGTCAGCTACGCCGCGGGCAGCCGCTACCTGAGCCTGATCGGCGGCGTCTGCATGAGCTTTTATGACTGGTATTGCGATCTGCCGCCCGCCAGCCCCCAGGTCTGGGGCGAGCAGACCGACGTGCCCGAATCGGCGGACTGGTACAACAGCCACTACATCATCGCCTGGGGCTCGAACGTGCCCCAGACGCGCACACCGGATGCGCACTTCTTCACGGAAGTCCGGTACAAGGGCGCGAAGACGGTGGCCGTGACGCCGGACTACAGCGAAGTGGCCAAGCTTGCCGATATCTGGATGCACCCCAAGCAGGGGACGGATGCGGCGCTGGCCATGGCCATGGGCCACGTGGCGTTGAAGGAGTTCTACTTCGATCGACGCAGCACCTACTTCGACGACTACGCGCGCCGCTTCACGGACCTGCCCATGCTGGTCCTGCTCAAGCCGCACACCCTGCCCGACGGTCGCACCGTGCAGGTGCCGGACCGCTATCTGCGTGCCCAGGATTTCAATGGCCGGCTGGGCCAGACCAACAATCCCGAATGGAAGACGCTCGCCTTCGATACCGACGGCCGCGCGGTGCTGCCGCATGGGTCGATCGGCTTTCGCTGGGGCCCGGACGCGCGCGACGACGCCGGCCGCTGGAACCTGGAAGACAAGGAGGCGCGCCACGGCGAGCCCGTGCGCCTGAAGCTCTCGGTGCTGGATGAGGGCACGCAGGCCCATGACCTCGTCGATGTGGCCTTCCCCTACTTCGGCGGCATCGAAACCCCGCATTTCACGGCCAACGCCCAGCAGGGCGATGTGAACGTCGCGCGCGTGCCGGCCGTGCGGCTGCGCCTGGGCGAGAATGGCGTCTACCACGAAGGCCTGGTGGCCACCGTGTTCGACCTGCAGGCCGCGCAGTACGGCATCGACCGCGGCCTGGGCAGCGGTGCCGCATCGTATGACGACAACGCCGCGTACACGCCGGCATGGGCCGAGCAGATCACCGGCGTGCCGCGCCAGCAGATCATCACCGTGGCGCGCGAGTTCGCCGCCAACGCCGACAAGACCCGGGGCAAGTCCATGGTCATCATCGGCGCGGCGATGAACCACTGGTATCACTGCGACATGAACTACCGCGGCGTCATCAACCTGCTGATGATGTGCGGCTGCATCGGCCAGAGCGGCGGAGGCTGGTCGCATTACGTGGGCCAGGAAAAGCTGCGTCCGCAGACGGGCTGGACGCCGCTTGCCTTCGGACTGGACTGGGCCCGCCCGCCGCGCCAGCAGAACTCGACGAGCTTCTTCTACGCGCACACCGACCAATGGCGCTACGAAAAGCTCGGCCTGGCCGAGATCGTCAGTCCCCTTGCGGACGCCAGCCAGTTCGGCGGCAGCATGATCGACTACAACGTGCGGGCCGAGCGCATGGGCTGGCTGCCCAGTGCGCCGCAGCTCAGCACCAACCCGCTGGGCATCGCCGCGCAGGCCGACGCGGCGGGTCTTGCGCCGCGCGATTTCGTCGCCCAGGGCCTGAAGAGCGGCGCACTGCGCATGAGCTGCGAGGACCCGGACGCGCCCGAGAACTGGCCGCGCAATCTGTTCGTGTGGCGCAGCAACCTGCTGGGCTCCAGCGGCAAGGGCCACGAGTATTTCTGCAAGCACCTGCTGGGCACCGAGAACGGGGTTCAGGGCAAGGACCTGGGTGCGGACGATGCCAAGCCCGAGGAAGTGACCTGGCACGAGCAGGCGCCAGAGGGCAAGCTGGACCTGCTCGTGACGCTGGACTTTCGCATGAGCACGACTTGCCTGTATTCAGACATCGTGCTGCCCAGCGCCAGCTGGTACGAAAAGAACGATCTGAACACGAGCGACATGCACCCGTTCATCCATCCGCTGTCGGCCGCCGTGGATCCGGTCTGGGAGTCGCGTTCGGACTGGGAGATCTACAAGGGCCTGGCCAAGGCCTTCAGCGAGACCTGTGTCGGGCATCTCGGCGTGGAGCGCGACACCGTGCTGACCCCGCTCATGCACGACACGCCCGCCGAACTGGCCCAGCCCTATGGGGTGGCCGAATGGAAGAAAGGCGAGTGCGATCTGATCCCCGGCAAGACCGCACCGCAGGTCAGCGTCGTGCAGCGCGATTATCCCAACGTGTATCGCCAGTTCACGGCGCTCGGCCCGCTCATGGACTCGCTGGGCAACGGCGGCAAGGGCATTGGCTGGAAAACCGGCACGGAAGTCGAGCAGCTCGGCCAGCTCAACGGGGTGACGCGCGAGCCCGGGGTGTCCGAGGGACGCCCGCGCATCGTGAGCGATATCGATGCCTGCGAAACCATCCTGCAGCTTGCGCCGGAGACCAACGGCCACGTGGCCGTCAAGGCCTGGGAGGCGTTGAGCCGGTTCACCGGCCGCGACCACACGCACCTCGCGCTGTACCGCGAGGACGAAAAGATCCGCTATCGCGACATCCAGGCCCAGCCGCGCAAGATCATCTCCAGTCCCACCTGGAGCGGCATCGAAAGCGAGACGGTGAGCTACAACGCGGGCTACACCAACGTCCATGAACTGATCCCCTGGCGCACGCTGACCGGGCGCCAGCAGTTCTACCAGGACCACCCCTGGATGATCGCGTTCGGCGAGGGCTTCTCCAGCTATCGCCCGCCCGTGGACATGAAGGCCACGGCCGGCATGCAGGGCATCAAGGACAACGGCCATCCCGAGATCGCGCTGAACTTCATCACGCCGCACCAGAAGTGGGGCATCCACAGCACCTACACCGACAACCTGCTCATGCTGACGCTGGCGCGCGGCGGACCGGTGGCCTGGCTGAGCGAAGAGGACGCGAAGCGGGCCGGCATCCAGGACAACGACTGGATGGAGATGTTCAACGCCAACGGGGCCGTGGCGGTGCGCGCGGTCGTGAGCCAGCGCGTGAAGCCCGGCATGGTGATGATGTATCACGCCCAGGAAAAGATCATCAACACGCCCGGCAGCGAGATCACCGGCACGCGCGGGGGGATCCACAACTCGGTCACCCGCATCGTGCTCAAGCCCACCCACATGATCGGCGGCTACGCGCAGTACAGCTACGGCTTCAACTACTACGGCACCATCGGCACCAACCGCGACGAGTTCGTGATCGTGCGCAAGATGGCGCGCGTGGACTGGCTCGACACGCCGCGCGGCGACCACCTGGCCCAAGCCTTCCAGTCGCAGGGGGAAAACCCCTGATGCCCCGCAGCCAAGGAGACACATCATGGCGTTGAGACACATCCCGGCGGGCGAGATCGTCTCGGCGCGCCCTCTGGGCGACGCCCTGGGCGACACCCGCACGCACACGCTCGTGCGCGAGCCCGATCTGCAGGTGATGCGGCTGGTGCTGCGCGCGGGCCAGACCCTGCACGAGCACCACGTCCCCGAACGGCTGGTCTTCCAGTGCATCGAGGGCAACATCGAATTCGAAACCCACGGCAAGCGCCTGATGCTGGCGCCGGGCGACCTGGTCCACATCGCGCGCGGCGAGCCGCACGCGGTGCACGCGGCGCAGCCTGCGTCGGCGCTGCTGTTCCTCTTTGGGCACGACACCATCCACGCTGGCACGGAGGCCACCCCATGAAAATTCGTGCCCAGATCGGCATGGTCCTGAACCTGGACAAGTGCATCGGCTGCCACACGTGCAGCGTCACCTGCAAGAATGTCTGGACATCGCGCCCCGGCGTGGAATACGCCTGGTTCAACAACGTCGAGACCAAGCCCGGCATCGGCTACCCCAAGGAATGGGAAAACCAGGAACGCTGGCACGGCGGCTGGACGCGCAAGGCCGATGGCTCGATCGTGCCGCGCCAGGGCGGCAAGTGGAAGCTGCTGATGAAGATCTTCGCCAACCCGCACCTGCCGGAGATCGACGACTACTACGAGCCCTTCACTTTCGACTACGACCACCTGCAGAGCGCGCCGGAGATGAAGGCCGCGCCCACGGCGCGTCCACGCAGCCTCATCACGGGCCTGCGCATGGAGAAGATCGAGTGGGGCCCGAACTGGGAGGAGATCCTGGGCGGTGAATTCAGCAAGCGCTCGCGCGATGCGAACTTCGAGGACGTGCAGAAGGACATCTACGGCCAGTTCGAGAACACCTTCATGATGTACCTGCCGCGCCTGTGCGAGCACTGCCTGAACCCCACCTGTGTGGCGAGCTGTCCGTCCGGCTCGATCTACAAGCGCGAGGAAGATGGCATCGTGCTGGTGGACCAGGACAAGTGCCGCGGCTGGCGCATGTGCGTGTCGGGCTGTCCCTACAAGAAGATCTACTACAACTGGAAGAGCGGCAAGGCCGAGAAGTGCATCTTCTGCTATCCGCGCATCGAGGCGGGACAGCCGACGGTGTGCTCGGAGACCTGCGTGGGCCGCATCCGGTACCTGGGCGTGCTGCTGTACGACGCGGACCGCATCGAGGCGGCGGCAAGCGTCGAGCATGACAAGGAGCTGTACCAGGCCCAGCTCGACATCTTCCTGGACCCCAACGATCCCGCCGTGATCGAACAGGCCCGGCGCGATGGCATTCCCGACACGTGGCTGGAATCGGCCAGGCACAGCCCGGTCTACAAAATGGCCGTGGAATGGAAGGTGGCGCTGCCACTGCACCCCGAGTACCGCACGCTGCCGATGGTCTGGTACGTCCCGCCGCTCTCGCCCATCACCGCGGCGGCCAATGCCGGCCACATCAGTGCGAACGGCGAGCTGCCGGACGTGCGCCAGCTGCGCATCCCGATCAAGTACCTGGCCAACATGCTGACCGCGGGCGACACCTGGCCCGTGGAACGCGCGCTCGAGCGCATGCTGGCGATGCGTGCCTACCAGCGCGGCAAGCACGTGGACGACGCGCCCAACCTCGCGGCCATCGAACAGGTGGGCATGAGCCCGGCCCAGGTCGAGGAGATGTATCACATCATGGCGATCGCCAACTACGAGGATCGCTTCGTCATCCCGACGGCGCAGCGCGAGTATGCCGAGAACGCGTTCAACCTGCACGGTGGCTGCGGCTTCACCTTCGGCAATGGCTGCAGCGAAGGCCAGACCGAGACCAGCCTCTTTGGCAGCGAAAAGAAGCGCACCGTGCCCATCAAGGCCACCCTGTGAGGAGCCCATCATGACGACCCACATCGCGCTGACCCTGCGCGCGCTGGCGCACCTGCTGCGCTACCCCGATGACGCCATGCGGGTACTCCTGCCCGACGTGCGCGAGGCGCTCGATGCGGACGACGCCCTGGCGCCGGCGCAGCGCCAGGCACTGGAGGCGCTGATGACGCGCCTGGCCACCGACGGACTCGAAGCCGAAGGCGCCTACGTCGAGCTCTTCGACCGTGGCCGCGGCACGGCCCTGCACCTGTTCGAGCACATCCATGGCGACTCGCGCGATCGCGGGCCCGCCATGGTCGACCTGGTGCGCACCTACGAGGCCGCCGGGCTGCTGCTCGGCCCGGACGAACTGCCCGATCACCTGACCGTGCTGCTGGAATACGCCTCGACACAGCCTGCCGCCGAGGCCCGGGCCTTCATCGGTGAGTTCGCCCACATCCTGCAGGCGCTGGCCGCCGGCCTGCAGCGGCGCGAGAGCGACTACATCGCCGTCATCGGCGCACTGCTCGCGCTGGCCGGTCATCGCGTGCAGGGGGGCGAAGCCGCCCCCGATGCGCCGCTGGACGAGACCTGGGCCGAACCGCCCGCCTTTGGCGGCTGCAGCACCCAGGGCCAGGCCTCGCCGGGCAGCCCCCAACCCATCCGCGTCGTCGCCCGCTCGCGCGTGCCGGGCGCCCGCTGACGCCGAGGAACACCACCATGCCGCTCGTCGTCCACAACTTCCTCTTCAACGTCTACCCCTACATCTGCCTGGCCGTCTTCCTGATGGGCAGCCTCGCGCGCTTTGACCGCGACCAGTACACCTGGAAGAGCGACTCATCGCAGATGCTGCGTGCGCGCCAGTTGCGCTGGGGCAGCAACCTCTTTCACATCGGCATCCTGTTCCTGTTCTTTGGCCACTTCGTAGGGCTGCTGACCCCCCACAAGTGGTACGAATGGTTCATCACCGCCCCGCACAAGCAGATGGTCGCGATCGTGTCCGGCGGGCTCGCCGGCCTGGTGTGCTTCGTCGGGCTGACGATGCTGCTGCATCGGCGCATCTTCGATCCCCGCATCCGGCTCACGAGCCACCGCACGGATCTGGCCATCCTCATCATCCTGTGGGTGCAATTGGTGCTCGGCCTGCTCACCCTGCCCTTTTCCTACAGCCACCGGGTGGACGCGAGCGCCATGCTGATCCTGGCCGACTGGGCGCAGCACCTGGTGACGTTCCGGCCCGACGCGACGGGGCTGCTGCACATCGACTGGCCCTTCAAGGTGCACATCGTGCTGGGCCTGACGATCTTCCTGCTCTTTCCGTTCAGCCGTCTGGTCCACGTCTGGAGCGGCTTCGGCACCCTCGCCTACGCGTTTCGCCCCTACCAGCTGGTGCGCTCGCGCCGCCTGAACCTGCCGCCTTCCCATGATCCGGCCGCCACCGGCCGCGAGGAGTACCGCGCATGAATGCCATCGATATCAGCCGGGCGGCCACGCTGCCCCACGTCAACGGCGTGGCCCTGATGGCCGCGGACGAATTGCTGGACACCCCCGCCCTGCGCCAGCGCGCCTGCACCGAGCTGCTGCGCCAGGCGGCCATCGCCCAGGGTCTGCTGGGCGCCGACGATCCGGCGCCGCAGGCCGGCGCCGTGAGCGAAGCCGCCACCGACGCCATCGAGCGTCTGCTGGACACCGCCTTGCAGTTGCCCGAGCCGTCCGATACGGCATGCCGCCGCCACTACGATGCCAATCCGGCACGCTATGCGATCGGCGAGCGCGTGCACGCACGGCACATCCTGTTCGCCGTGACGCCCGGCGTGGACGTCAACGCCCTGCGCCAGCGCGCCGAAGCGTGCCTGGTGGACGTGCGCAGCGCCACGGCGCAGGAAAGCGCCGAGGCCGATCGGTTCGCCACGGCGGCCGCAACGACCAGCAACTGCCCGAGCGGCGCCGAGGGTGGCGCCCTGGGCTGGCTCACCCGCGAGGACTGCGCGCCCGAGTTCGCCAAGTCGATCTTCGGTCACGCCGAGGTCGGCGTGCTGCCCCGGCTCGTGCACAGCCGCTTCGGGCTGCACGTGGTCGAGGTGCTGTCCCGAGACCCGGGGCACACGCCGCCCTACGCCGATGTGCGCGCAGCCGTGGCGCAGTCGCTGCGCCAGCAGAGCTTCGTCATGGCCCTGTCGCAGTACCTGAAGATCCTGGCGGGCGAGGCGCGCGTCGAGGGCGTGGACCTGGAAGGCGCGGGCACGCCGCTGGTCCAGTAGGCGGCATGGGCGAGACCGGCGCCGGCGTCATCACGCGCCGGCGCCGCCCCAGGCCCCGTGCCGACACGGCACGGCGCTTCGCGCGATAATGCCGGCCCAGTCGCACCCCTGACGCCACCGCTTCACCCCCTCATGCCACACTGCATCATCGAACATTCCGCCGACATCGACGGCGCGACGCTGCTGGCGCCCGTCCACGCCGGGGCGCTGGCAAGCGGGCTCTTCGCGCCGGATGGCAGCGACATCAAGGTCCGTGCCGTGGCCTACGCGCACGGGCTGGTCGGCGGGGTACCCCGCGCATTCGTGCACGTGCAGGTGCGGCTGCTGTCGGGCCGCGACACGGCCCAGAAGCAGCGGGTCACGGCCGCCGTGCTGGCGCAGTTGGGCGCACTGCCCCTGCCCGCCTGCGACCTGACCGTGGAGGCCACGGACATGGATCGGGCAAGCTACGCCAAGCGCGCTGGCTGAACCCGTGAAAGGGCCCGGCACCCCCGCATCGATCGCGCGCGGACGAGGCCGGTGTCACCCTGCGCGCGCCCCGCACGGGCCGCCACCCGAGCCTGCTTGCGGTCGCGCGCTGTGCGCCTTTGCCGGCGTGCGAATCCCTCAGGCGGGCAAGGCCGTGGCACCGATGTAGGACGCCGCGCCCTGCTGCAGCAGCGACTGGACATCGGTGATCAGGAAACGGGCGCCGGCGCCCAGGTAGGCAGGCGCTGTCGCCGCGCTGACGTTGATGCCGGCCACACGGCCCGCCGCGACGATGCGCGCGAGCGTGTCGCAGACGACCTGCTGCACATCCGGGCGTGACGCCTGGCCCGGAAAACCCAGCCGATGGGCCAGGTCGTTCGCGCCAACCACCCAGGCATCCACACCGTCCACCGCGAGGATGTCGTCCAGGCGGTCCAGGGCCTGCGGGGATTCGATCATGCCGATGATGAGCTTGTCCGCGTGGTCGTGGTAGCGCGCAAAGCGCACGGATTCGACCAGACCCGCCGCACTCGGCGCATCGTCGATCGAGGCCACCATGACGCCGTCGGCGCCGATGTCGAGGTAACGGCTGATGAGGCCTGGCTCATGCAGCCAGGGACGCACGAAGCTTGCCACCCCACCGGCGCGCGCACCGCGCGCCACCGCCTCGATCTGCGGCAGGGAAAACGCCTGCTTTTCGCAATCGATGAAGACCAGGTCCAGCCCGAGCGCACCATAGGCCTCGGCCAGCGCCGCCGATGGATACAGCAGGTTGACGGCGCGCACGACGCCGCCATCGGCGAGCACGCGCTTGACGCGCTGCACCGGGTTCTCGAGGGGTCGGACTGCGGGGGACTGCAATGTCATGGAACACTCCGTGCCGTACGCGGCGAGAGCAGATGGTTCAAGCCGTTGCCGATCAGGCTGATCGAGAACGCCGTCAGGCAGATGGCGATGCCCGGGATGGTCGAGATGTACCAGCCGCTGCGCAACGCCTCGCGGCCGGCACCGACCATGCCGCCCCAGGACACGGTGTTGGGGTCTCCCAGGCCCAGGAACGCAATCGCCGCTTCGGCCAGGATGGCATGCGCCACGATGATGGACGCGAGCACGCTGACCGGACCGAGCACGTTTGGCAGCACCTCGCGCAACAGGATGCGCGCCGGCCCGAAGCCGGACAGACGGGCTGCCTGCACGAACTCGAGCTGCTTGACGCGAAGGGTCTCGGCACGGACGATGCGCGCCACATCCGTCCAGCTCGCCAGGCCGATCGCCACTGCAATGCTCATGAGCGACGGCTCGAAGACCACGACGACGACAATCGCGACCAGCATCGATGGCATGGTCTGGAACAACTCGATCAGACGACTGAGGACAGCGTCGAGCGCGCCGCCGGCATAGCCGGACAGCACGCCGATGGAGACGCCCAGCCCCAGCGCGAGCGCGGTGGCGGTCAGGCCGATCAGCAGCGAGATGCGTGCGCCGTGGGCAATGCCCGTCAGCATGTCGCGGCCCATCGTGTCCGTGCCCAGCCAGTGCGCCGGATCGGTGCCGGGCCAGAGATAGGGGTCTGCGACGATGGACAGCGGCCGCGCACCGAACAGCACGCTGGCAAACATCGCCAGCAGCACAATGGGCAGGAGAAGCGCGACGCCCCACCAGAGCTCCCGCGGCAGCAGGCGCCAGGCGTGGCGCAGGGCCCGAGCCGTCATTGCCGCCTCCGGATGCGCGGGTCGAAGATGGCGTAGCACAGGTCGGTCAACAGGTTGGCGACGATCACGAGGAGTGAGCTGAAAAAGAGGATGCCGAGCACGAGATTCAGGTCGCGACGAAACACGGCTTCGTAGGTGAGGCGTCCCATGCCCGGCCAGCCGAAGATGGTTTCGATGACGATGGAGCCACCGAGCATGGTGCCCAGCTGCAGGCCGGTGAGCGTCAGAACAGGCAGCATGGCGTTGCGCAGGATGTGACGCGTGGTGACCCGCCAGGCCGACAGACCCTTGGCATGGGCATGCTTGACGAAGTCCTGGGCGGCGACATCGATCATCGACGCACGGGTCACGCGGCAGTACACGGCGCAGTAATAGAACGCGAGGCTGGCCACAGGCAGGACGAGATGACGCAGCACGTCGCCCGCGAGGGCCCAGCCCCGCAGATCGCTGAACAGGGTGTACATCCCGCTCGCCGGCAGCCAGCGCAACTGGACCGAGAACACGATGACAAGCATCAAGGCGAGCCAGAACAGCGGCACGGCAAAGCCGACCATCGAATAGCTCGAGATCACGCGATCGGCAGCCCGCCCGCGCCAGTGCGCGCTGCAGGCGCCCAGCAGCACGCCCAGGCTGCTGGCGACCACCAGGCTCGTGCCCATGAGCAACAGGCTCGCGGGCAGGCGTGACCAGATCAGATCGAGCACCGGCGCGCTGTTGACGAAGGAGTAGCCGAGATCCAGCGTCAGCAGGTTGCCCACATACAGCATGAACTGCCGCCAGACGCTCTCGTCCAGGCCGAACTGGGCGCGCAGGTGCTGCACCAGTTCCGCAGGTGCGCCCCCGGCTTCGGCCGTCATCACGTCCACCAGGTCACCAGGTGCCAGTTGCAGCGCAAAGAAATTCACGGCGATCACGAGCAGAATGGTCGGGACGGCGTGCAGCACGCGCAGCGACACGAAGCGCAGGACCTGGGCGCCGGCCTGCAGGCGCGTGCGCACGGGGCTCCGGCTGGCGGGCGTCGTCGAGATGTCGCTCATGCGGCACTCCTTGTCGGGATCAACGCCGGGCGCGAACGCTCCCATTCGCGCCCAGGCAGGGCCTCGATCAAGGAACGGGTGTACGGCGATGCCGGGCGTGCGATCACGTCGCTGGCAGCGCCACATTCGACGAGCTGTCCACGATGCATCACGGCGATGCGGTCGGCGATGCTCGCGGCCACGCGCAGGTCGTGCGTGATGAAAAGCAGGCTCAGGCCGAGCTCACGCTGAATGCGTTCGAGCAGGCCCAGCACCTGCGCCTGCACGGACACGTCCAGCGCGGAGACCGGCTCGTCGGCCACCAGGATGTCGGGTCGCAGGATCAAGGCTCGAGCCAGACCCACGCGCTGGCGCTGGCCACCCGAGAATTCGTGCGGATAGCGCTGCGCGGCGGCGGGGCCCAGGCCGACCAGCTCCAGCAACTCGCGGGTACGCGCCCAGCCATCGGCATGCGATGCCCCGTTCACGAGCGCGGGCTCGGCGATGATGTCGCCCACGCGGCGCCTCGGGTTGAGCGAGGCATACGGATCCTGAAAGACCATCTGCGCAGCGCGTCCCGGTGCAAAGGTCGACAGCGGCCGCCCATGGACGTGGATCGAACCGCTATCCCAGGCGGACAGGCCCACCACGCAACGACCCAGGGTCGACTTGCCTGAACCGGACTCACCGACCAGGGCCAGGGTTTCGCCACGGTGCAGCACGAGGTCCACCTGTCGCAGCGCAGGTTGGACCGCTGCACGCCCGCCCCACCACCCGCTGCGGCGGGGCGCATAGGTCTTGGTCAGTCCGTTCACGCGCAGGACTGCCGTCGCCGTCTGCCGCGGGCGAGCGGCCGCGGCAAGACGCGGCACGGACTCGATCAGGCGGCGGGTATAGGGCTGCACCGGCGCACCCAGCACCTTCGCACGGGTGCCCTGCTCCACGATGCGGCCATGTTGCAGCACCACGACACGGTGCGCGATCTCGGCCACGACGCCGATATCGTGCGTGATGAAGATGACCGCCAGGCCCATGCGAGCCTGCAACTCATGCAGCAGGCCGAGCACTTCCGCTTGCGTGGTCGTATCCAGCGCCGTCGTGGGCTCGTCGGCGATCAGCAGATCGGGCTCGTTGGCGAGCGCGATGGCAATCATCACGCGCTGCCGCTGACCACCCGACAGTTCGTGCGCATAGCGTTGCACGATCACTTCCGGATCCGGCAGTCGCACTTGGGCGAAGAGGCTGACGACGCGCTGATGGCGTGCACGCCGATCCAGCGTCTGGTGCGCCGCGATGATCTCTTCGACCTGCTCGCCGATGCGCAGCACCGGGTTGAGCGCACTCATCGGCTCCTGGAAGATCATGCCGATACGGTTGCCCCGCAGGCGTCGATAGGCATCGCGATCCAGGGCGCGCAGATCCTGTCCATCGAAGACCATGCGGCCCGCCGTGATGCGCGGTCCCCCGTCTGGCAACAGGCCCATCACCGCATTGCCCAGCACGGACTTGCCGGATCCCGACTCCCCGACCAGGCACACGACTTCGCCTCGCCTCACGGTCAGATCGACCTGATCGAGCGCCAGGCTGCGATCTGCCCCGGCCGGCAAGGTGACGCTCAAGCCTTCGACAGTCAAGAGCGCAGCGGCGTCCTGTGCCATCGCTCAGTCTGCCTTGAAGCGGTGCCGGGCGGCCGGATGCGGCGCCTGCAACCGCGCCGGCCCGCCCGTCAGCTTTTCGCGCAGCGTGCCGCTGCGGTAGTCCGTCTGGTAGCGTGCGCGCGCCTGCAATTCCGGCACGACGAGATCGACGATGTCGCGATAGCCCTCATGCGCCACCGTGCGCGACAGGTTGAAGCCGTCCACGCCCGTCGTGTCCACCCAGTCTTCGAGCGCGTCGGCGACCTGCTCGGGAGAGCCCACGATCACGGGTCCTCGCCCACCCACGCGCATGCGCTCGATGACATCGCGCTTGGTCCAGGCGCCCTCCTGACTCTTGACCGTCACGCCTTCCAGTGCGGACCGATTGGCCTGGTTGCTCTGGTGCACGATCGGATCGTCCAGGTCCAGCCTGGCGAAGTCGACCCCCGTGGACGCGGAAAAGTGCGCAAGCTCGCCCTCCCAGTCGATATAACGCTGGTAATCCGCGAGCTTGTCGCGGGCCGCGGCTGGCGTGCGATCCACGACGATGCACATGCCGGTGAAGATCTTCACGCTGTCCGGGGAGCGGCCGGCCTGCGCGGCGGCGGCACGAATGGCAGTCACCTTCTCCGCGATGGCGGCCATCGACTTGCCGTTGACGAACACGCATTCGGCATGTTCCCCGGCAAAGCGCTGCCCGCGGGCCGAGGACCCGGCCTGAAAGAGCACCGGCGTGCGCTGCGGCGACGGCTCGCTCAGGTGGATGGCATCCACCTGGTAGTAGCGGCCGTCGTGCCGGGCAGCCCGCACCCGCGCCGGGTCGGCATAGCGCCGCCCGGCCTTGTCGCGCAGCACGGCCGCGTCGTCCCAGCTGCCTTCGAGCAGCTTGTAGAGCACGGTCATGTAGTCATCGGCGACGTCATAGCGCAGGTCATGGGGAAACTGCTCGCGGCGTCCCATGGCACGCGCGGCGCTCTCCAGGAACCCCGTCACGATGTTCCAGGCGATCCGCCCGCGCGTCAGGTGATCCAGGGTGGACATGCGGCGCGCGAAGAGGAAGGGCGGCTCGTACGAGGTATTGGACGTCACCACGAACCCGAGATGCTTCGTCGCGTGCGCCATGGCCGAGATGGGAATCAGGGGATCGTTGATCGGCACCTGCGCGCCGGCCCGCACGGCGGCCTCGGCGCTGCCGCCATAGACGTCGTACACCCCAAGGACATCGGCCAGAAAAAGCCCGTCGAACTTGCCACGCTCGAGCAATTGCGCGAGCTCCACCCAGTAGTCCAGCTCGGTGTAGTCCACCGCGCGACTGCGCGGATGGGACCACAGCCCGTGCGAGCTCTGGCTGAGCGTGTTCATCTCGAAGGCGTTGAAGCGGATCTGCTTGCGCTCGAGCGTGTTGCCCGGCTGGTGCGTGTGCCGACTCATGCCGGCACCAGGTAGATCGCAGCGAAGTTGCCCTTCGTGCCTTCGGCGTTGACCGTATGCTGCCGTACCCGTCGATGGGCCAGGGTCACATGCTGCACTTCCACCAGCGGGATCTCCGGCAGATCCTGCTGAACCTGGCGCTGGAACGCCTGGTAGTGCTGTGCACGGCGCGCCGGATCCGGCTCGATCTGCGCGGCCTCCAGCGCCCGATCCACATCGGCGTTCGCGTAGCCGGACGTGTTGGAGAAGGACACGCCCTTCTGGAACGCCTTGGACCAATAGACGCGCTGCACGCCCACGGCCGGGTCCGGGCCCGTCGACGTGTAGTAGGTTGCCGTATCGAAATCGCGGTCGGTGTAGACACGGCGCGCGAAGGCAGCGAAATCCTGGTTGCGCACCTGGACCCTCACGCCAATATTGCCCAAGGCCTCACGGACATACTCGGCGGCCCGTTGCAGCTGCTCCGCAGACGGTGCGTAGTCATGGGTGATGGTGAGGCGAACCCCGTTGGCATCGGGCTTCAGGCCAGCCTCATCGAGCAGCGCGCGGGCGCGCTCCGGATCGAAGGCATAGCGCGCGACATCGCTCGTGTGAAAGGCTTCCTGCGTGCTGGGAATGGGGCTCACTGCCGCGGTGCCGTAGCCGTGCCACACATGCTTGATGAGGAATGACTGGTCGATCGCGTGGGCAAATGCCTGGCGCACGCGCACGTCCTGGAACACCGGCTTTTCCAGGTTGAACGCGAAGAACTGCACCAGTCCCAGCAACTCGTAGCCCTTGAGCTCGAAGGCCAGGTCCGGTTGACGCTGCAGCCGGGCCAGGTCATTTGCGGGCACGGCGGTTTCCGTGACGAGCAGGACGTCACCCGTCTCCAGTGCCGCACCCCGGCCCGCCGCATCCGGCAGGAAGCGGTAGACCAGTTGATCCAGGTAGGGCCTGGGCTGGTCCCAGTAGTCCGGGTTGCGCACCAGCCGCAGATAATTGCCGCGATTCCATTCGGCGAACTTGAAAGGCCCCGTCCCGATCGGCTTCGTATTGGCGGGGTTGGTGAGGATGTCCGTCCCTTCGTAGATGTGCCTGGGCAGGATCTGCGAGATGTAGGAAGCCTGGCTATTGAGGATGTACGGCGCGGGCTTGGACAGCCGCCAGATGACGGTCAGCGCGTCCGGCGTCTCCACGCCGACGACGTTCGCGTAGATCGACTTGCCGCGGCTGTTGAGCTTTTGCCAGACCTCGGTCAACGAGAAGGCGACATCCGCCGACGTGAAGGGATGGCCATCATGCCACCTCACGCCCTCGCGCAGATGAAAGGTGATGGTCAGGCCATCGTCGCTGACCTCCCAGCGCTCGGCGAGCAACGGCTGCGGCGCCAGATCCAGCCCGTAGGTCAACAGACTGTCAAAGATCTTGGGTGAAATGTTGTTGGTGGCCGAGGCCGCGACCAGGGCCGTCGTGAGCACCGTCGGCTCGGGGTACTGGGCCACGACCAGCGTGCCGCCACGGACAGCCTCGCTGCGCGGATCGGCAAGCGCCACGTGGGGAATGATGCTGTATAGCCCGGCGCCCACGCCGAGCTGCAGTACGCGTCTTCTGGAAATCTGGGTCATGGCGGGGTAGGAAAGGATCGAGGCTTTGCCGCGTGGGGCAAGACAGGCAGCCACGACAGCTGCCAGAGGGACCGGCGCTCGCAGTGGGCGAGCTCACGAGATCTGCGCTGACTCGCGAGGGCGGCAAGGCAGCCATTCTAGCCCTCGTCACGCCGCGGCCTGATGAAATGTAGGTATATGGAAATAACCCAACCGGCCAGTGCCGACGCGGCTCGCGGGCGGACAGGTCTTCACGCAATGTCTCTACATTAGCTAATGCCGGATTCGCCTGATGAGCGAGCCCGTGCTGACCTATCATGCGTCCTCCCTGATCGAACCCGCCAGCCCCACGGAACCCCTTGTCTGCATGAGCGAGCACGCCACCACGACCGACAGCGCCCTGCAACGTGCGCTTTCCCAGCCTTTCATGCTGGGCCTGTTTCTGCCACTGCAGTCGGGTGGCTGGAGCCCATCGACCCTGCCGCGCTCGACGACCTGGACGTTCCCCTACACCCTGGACATTGCCCGCCGGGCCGAGGCGCTGGGCTTTGACCTGCTGTTCGGCCTGGGCAAGTGGCTGGGCAAGGGCGGCTACGGCGGTCAGACGCAGTACCACGGCGTCTCGGTCGACCCCTTCATGGCGAGCGCCGCCCTGACCACGGCGACGCAGCGGATCCTGCTGATCTCGACCCTGCACATCCTCTATGGCCCGCTGCACCCCTTGCACCTGGCCCGTTACGGCGCGTCGCTGGACCACATCTCGGGCGGACGCTGGGGCGTGAACATCGTCACCGGTCACCGCGAGAGCGAGCACCGCCGGTTCGGCAAGCCACCGATACCGCATGCCGAGCGCTACGCCATGGCAGAAGAGTTCCTCGACATGACCACCGCCATCTGGGACAGCCCGGACGAGGTCACGATGCATGGCAGATTCTGGTCGGTGGAGAATGGCTACGAAGCCATCAAGCCCCGCCATGGGCGGCCCCCCGTCGTGATCGCCTCCGGTTCCGACGACGGCATTGCCCTGGCTGCGCGGCATGGCGACATCCTGTTCACGTCGAGCCCTGCGGGTGAAAGCGTCGATGACGCCCTGCAGGCGCTGCCTGCCGTGCTCAGCCGGATGAACGAGGCCGCGCGAGCGCGAGGTCGCACGGTGCGCACCATGATCAACCCGATCGTGATCTGCCGAGCCACCGAAGGCGAGGCGCTCGCCTATCGGGACGCGATCATGCGGCACGCCGACTGGGAGGCGATCGCCGCCTTCGAAACACAGAAAAGCGACGCGCACGCCTGGCAGAACTTTCGCAACGCGCAGCGCGCCGTCGGCAGCAACGTGCTGCACGTGGTCGGCAGTCCGCAGCAAGTGGCCGAGCAGCTCGGCAAGCTCGCCAGCATCGGCATCGGCGGCGCCCAGATTTCCTTCTTCGACTATCGCCAGGACCTGGAACAGTTCGGCACGCACGTCCTGCCGCTGCTGCAGGAAGCCGGCCTGCGCCTGCCTGCCTGATCACCCAAGGCCACTGCGGCCGCCGCCCACCAAGAGTCCATGTCCCACCTGTTCAATCCCCGACGCCGGCATTTGCTCGGCACCACGCTCGCCGCCGGTGGCATGCTGGCGCTGCCCTATCGCCTGGCACAGGGGTCCGGCGACACCCGCGTCGAACCGACGCGTGGCGGCACGCTGATCATCGGTCAGTATCCGGAGCCCAGCCTGCTGACATCGGCGATCGCGCCGGGAGGACCGGCGAACAATGTATCGCCGAAGATCTTCGACGGATTGCTGACCTACGACTTTGCGCTGCAGCCCCAGCCGCAACTCGCGCAACGCTGGCAGATCGACGAGGACGGCCTGGGAATCACCTTCACGCTGCGCCCCGGCGTGACCTGGCTTGATGGCGCGCCCTTCACATCACGCGACGTCGCCTACTCGATCGAGCACGCCTGGCGCAAGCACAATGGCCGTGCCAGGGCGATATTCGCAGCGGTCGACAGCATCGAGACGCCGGACGCGCTGACGGTCAGGCTGGGGCTGTCCGCACCTGCGCCCTACATTCTGTCCGGACTGGCATCGCACCTCGCGCAGATCCTGCCGGCCCATCTGTACGAGGGCACCGACCCGCTCACCAACCCCGCGAACCTGCGCCCGATCGGCACGGGACCCTTTCGCTTCGTGCGCTGGGAACGCGGCACGTATCTGGAGCTCGAGCGCAACCCGGATTACTGGGATCAGCCCAGACCCTACCTGGACCGCGTGGTGTTCCGGTTCCTGCCGGACGCGAGCAGCCGCAGCAACGCGCTGGAAACGCAGGACATCCACATGGTTGCCGAGACCGGCGTACCCGGTGCCGACATCCAGCGACTGCAGGCCCTGCCCTACCTGGAGATCGAGACCCGCGGCTACGAATACGTCGGCCAGACCACGTTCTTCGTCTTCAATCTGGATCGCAAGGAGTTCCAGGATGTGCGCGTGCGCCAAGCCTTTGCCCATGCGATCGATCCGGAATTCCTCATTCGCCACGTCTGGTTCGGCCATGGTCGCGCGGCCACCGGGCCACTGCCCTGGAGCATGGGCTCCGCCTTCACGGACGACGTGCCAAGATACCCGTTCGACATCGACGCCGCCAAGGCGCTGCTGGACGAGGCAGGCTACCCACCGGATGCGCAGGGCGTGCGCATGCGCATCACGCACGACCCCCTGCCCTACGGCGACGCCTACACACGCACCGGCGAGTACCTGCGAGACGCGCTGTCTCGCATCGGGGTCGCGGTGGAGCTGCGCAGCCAGGACTATGCCGCGTATGTTCGCCGCATCTACACCACGCGCGATTTCGACACGGCCAACTATCTGATTGCGGTCGGTCCCGATCCTGCCATCGGCGCACAGCGCATGTACTGGTCAAAGGCTTTCCAGCCGGGCTTTGCCTTCTCCAACGCCGCCCGTTACCTGAGCCCGCAGACGGACGCCTTGCTGGAAGACGCCCAGTCGGAAATCGACCCGGCACGGCGCACCGCCCTGTATCACGCGTTTCAGCGTCAGGTGATGACCGACCTGCCGCAGATCCCCCTCGTGGACGTGGCACAGGTCACGATCACCAACACGCGCCTGCGCGACCATACTGTCACCAGTGATGGCATCAAAGCCAATCTTGCCCATGCCTACCTCCTTCCCCGCTGAACCCGCGACACGCGCGCGCCGTATCGAGACGGCGGCCCAGGCACTCGAGATCGCCGAGGCTCTGGCCAGCGACTTCGCGCAGCACGCCGCCGTGCGCGACCGTGACCGCCGACTGCCCTTCGACGAGGTGGAGCGCTACTCGCAAAGCGGACTCTGGGCGGTCACGGTGCCGGCAGCGCATGGCGGCGCCGACCTCGACACGCTGGCCCTCACCCAGATCACCCGCATCATTGCCGCGGCAGACCCCTCGATCGCGCAGATCCCGCAAAGCCACTTTGCCGCGGTCAACAGCCTGCGCAACACCGGCACCGCGCAGCAGCACGCCTATTTCTTTCCCCTGCTGCTGGATGGGCTGCGCCTGGGCAATGCCGCCGCGGAGTTCTCCAAGAACGTCGCCCATCAGTTCGACACCCGACTTGTCCGGCGCGGTGACGGATACGTCGTGCGCGGGCGCAAGTTCTACAGCACCGGGGCCATCTTCGCCCACCGCATCCCCGTGGCCGCCATCGACGAGGACGGGTTGCGCGTGTCGGCCATCGTCCACGCCGGCGCACCTGGACTGGAGATCGTCGACGACTGGTCGGGTTTCGGGCAGCGCACGACCGCAAGCGGCACCGTCATCCTGGACGACGTCCCGCTGGACGAGCTGCATGTCGTGCGCAGCCACAAGGCGCTGACCCAGCCCACGGCACATGGTCCGTTCTCGCAAATCCTGCAGGCAGCCATCGACATGGGCATCGCGGACGCTGCGATCGCCGACACCCTCCACCACGTCAAGCACCATGCCCGGGCCTGGCGCGACAGTGGGCATGCCCAGGCCAGCGCCGACCCGCACACGCTCGCGCAAATCGGGGATCTGAAGCTGCGCCAGGCGGCGGCCTCGGCCTTGTTGCTCGAGGCCGCGCGCAGCGTCGAGCATGCGCGCGCCGAGCCGTGTGCCGAGACGGTCGCGCGAGCGTCGGTGGCGGTGGCGCAAGCCAAGATCCTCACGACCGAGCTCGCGCTGCTGGCGGCGAGCCGGCTCTTCGAGCTGGCAGGCACACGGGCGACGCTCGCGCAACACCAGCTCGACCGGCATTGGCGCAATGCACGCACGCATACCACGCACGACCCTGTCCGGTGGAAGTATCACGTCATTGGCGACTACTACCTGAACGATGTGCTGCCCCCGCGTCACGGCCTGGTGTAGGCGTGAAAACGCCCGGCACCCCCACATCGATCGCGGGCGTGCCGGGCGTCGTCCCTGCCTGCCGGGGGATCAGATCCCGACGACGGACACGGCCTTGGTGACGAGGTAGGGTTCCATCGCCTCCGGACCACCTTCCGAGCCGTAGCCCGAGTCCTTCACGCCACCGAAAGGCAGCTCGGCCGACGGCGTGGCGGGCTGGTTGACCCAGATCATGCCGACTTCCAGGCGGCGCGAGATTTCCTGGAAGGTCTTGATCGAACGCGTGAAGGCGTAGGCCGCCAGGCCGTAGGGCAGGCGGTTGGCTTCGCGGATCGCGTCATCCAGGTTCTCGAAGCTGCGCAGCGCGGCGATCGGGCCGAAGGGCTCTTCATTGAAGACCATGGCGTCCAGCGGCACGTCGGCAATGACCGTGGGCGCATAGAAGTTGCCAGCCTCGCCGATGCGGCGACCGCCCGTGGCGATGCGCGCGCCCTGCTCGCCCGCGTTCTTGATGATGCTGTCCATGGCCGTCAGGCGGCGCTCGTTGGCGAGCGGGCCCAGGGTCGTGCCATCTTCCAGGCCGTCACCCAGCTTCAGGCCTTCGGCGTAGGCGACGAACTTCTTCTCGAACTCGGCCTGCACGTCCACGTGGACCAGAAAGCGCGTGGGCGAGATGCAGACCTGGCCCGCGTTGCGGAACTTCGCACCGGCCGCGGCCTTGACGGCGACGTCGATGTCCGCGTCCTGGGCGATGATCACCGGGGCGTGGCCGCCCAGCTCCATCGTCGCGCGCTTCATGTGGCTGCCGGCCAGGGCCGCCAGCTCCTTGCCCACCGCGGTCGAGCCGGTGAAGGTGATCTTGCGGATGATCGGGCTGGCGATCAGGTACTTGGAGATCTCGGACGGCGTGCCGAAGACCAGGCCGATCACGCCCTTGGGCATGCCCGCGTCCACGAAGCACTGCAGCAGCGCGGCAGGCGATGCCGGGGTTTCTTCCGGCGCCTTGAGCAGGAAGGAGCAGCCGGTGGCCAGCGCCGCACCGATCTTGCGCACGACCTGGTTGACCGGGAAGTTCCACGGCGTGAAGGCGGCGATGGGGCCGACCGGCTCCTTGATGACGAGCTGCTGGGTGCCCAGGCTGCGCGAGGGCACGATGCGGCCGTAGACGCGCATGCCTTCGTCGGCGAACCAGTCGATGATGTCCGCACCGGCCACGATCTCGCCACGCGCTTCGGCCAGCGGCTTGCCCTGCTCCTGCGTCAGCAGGCGGGCGATGTCGTTGGCGCGCTCGCGCAGCAGCGCGGCGGCTTCGCGCATGATGGCGCGTCGCTTGTGCGCCGAGGTGTCGCGCCAGGTCTCGAAGCCGCGCTGGGTGGCGGCCAGCGCATCGTCCAGGTCGGCGACACGGGCGTGGGCGACCTCACCGATCTTCTGGCCGGTCGCCGGATTGCGCACGTCGATGCGTGCGGGCACGCGCGGCTCGCGCCATTCGTTGTCGATCAGAAGCAGCGTGTCGGGGTATTGGCTCATGTCTCTTGTCCACAGCGAGGGTAAAGATGGAACGATATCGGATGTTGGCCGGGAATGCGACCGGCTGGACGGGATGTGACAGGTTGTGCCCGCGCCGGACGGTCGCGGGCCACTGCGGACCGGTCACGAAAATTTCTTGCGCCTGCCCCTTGAACCTGCGGCAAGCGTCCTTATAATTAGCACTCGACTGCGGTGAGTGCTAACAGCTTGCCGCGGGTACCGACGCATTCAACACCATTCCTCATTAACAGGAGTCTGTATGGCCCTCCGTCCCCTCCATGATCGCGTGATCGTCAAGCGCCTGGACAACGAACGCAAGACCGCCTCTGGCATCGTGATTCCGGAAAGCGCCGCTGAAAAGCCCGATCAGGGTGAAGTGGTTGCCGTGGGTCCGGGCAAGCGCTCCGAAGACGGCAATCTGCACCCCGTCGGCGTCAAGGCCGGCGACAAGGTGCTCTTCGGCAAGTACGCCGGTCAGTCCGTGAAGGTCGACGGCGACGAAGTCCTGGTCATCCGCGAAGACGAAATCCTGGCCGTCATCGAATAAGAAGCGTGTGCCGCGCGGCGCGTCCCTGGTGACCCGCCGCAGCGCCCGTTCTTCGATCACTGCCCGTTTCCACCCCATTCAACAAGGAATTCAACATGGCTGCAAAGCAAGTCCAGTTCGGCGACGAAGCCCGCGCCCGCATCGTTCGCGGCGTCAACATCCTCGCCAATGCCGTCAAGACCACCCTCGGCCCCAAGGGTCGCAACGTCGTGCTCGAGCGCTCGTTCGGCGCCCCGACGGTGACCAAGGACGGCGTGTCCGTCGCCAAGGAAATCGAACTGAAGGACAAGTTCGAGAACATGGGCGCCCAGCTCGTCAAGGAAGTCGCTTCCAAGACCAGCGACAACGCCGGTGACGGCACCACCACCGCCACGGTGCTGGCCCAGTCGATCGTCGTCGAAGGCATGAAGTACGTGGCCGCCGGCATCAACCCGATGGACCTCAAGCGCGGCATCGACAAGGCCGTCTTCGCCGCCACGGAAGAGCTCAAGAAGCTGTCCAAGCCCTGCACGACGACCAAGCAGATCGCTGAAGTCGGCTCGATCTCGGCCAACAGCGACAAGTCGATCGGCCAGATCATCGCCGACGCGATGGACAAGGTTGGCAAGGAAGGCGTCATCACCGTCGAAGACGGCAAGTCGCTGGACAACGAACTCGACGTCGTCGAAGGCATGCAGTTCGACCGCGGCTACCTGTCGCCCTACTTCATCAACAACCCGGACAAGCAAGTCTCGGCGCTGGATGATCCGTATGTCCTGATCCACGACAAGAAGATCAGCAACATCCGTGACCTGCTGCCCGTGCTCGAGCAAGTCGCCAAGTCCAGCCGTCCGCTGCTGATCATCGCCGAAGACGTCGAGGGCGAAGCCCTGGCCACGCTGGTGGTGAACAACATCCGTGGCATCCTGAAGACCACCGCCGTCAAGGCGCCGGGCTTTGGCGATCGCCGCAAGGCCATGCTGGAAGACATCGCCATCCTGACCGGCGGCACCGTGATCTCGGAAGAGACCGGCCTGTCCCTGGAAAAGGCGACGCTGACCGAACTGGGCCAAGCCAAGCGCATCGAAGTGGGCAAGGAAAACACCACGATCATCGACGGCGCCGGCGACGGCAAGGCCATCGAAGCCCGCGTGAAGCAGATCCGCGCGCAGATCGAGGAAGCCTCCTCCGACTACGACCGTGAAAAGCTGCAGGAACGCGTGGCCAAGCTGGCCGGCGGTGTTGCCGTGATTCGCGTCGGTGCTGCCACCGAAGTCGAAATGAAGGAAAAGAAGGCCCGCGTGGAAGACGCGCTGCACGCCACGCGTGCCGCCGTTGAAGAAGGCATCGTCGCCGGCGGCGGCGTGGCCCTCATCCGTGTCAAGGCTGCCATCGCTCAGGTCAAGGGCGACAACGTCGACCAGGAAGCCGGCATCAAGCTGATCCTGCGCGCCGTCGAAGAGCCCCTGCGCACCATCGTCTCGAACGCCGGCGACGAAGCCAGCGTCGTGGTGAACAAGGTGTCCAGCGGTGAAGGCAACTACGGCTACAACGCCTCCACCGGCGAGTACGGTGACCTGGTCGAGCAAGGCGTGCTGGATCCCACCAAGGTGACCCGCACCGCCCTGCAGAACGCGGCTTCCGTCGCCAGCCTGATCCTCACCACCGAAGCCTCCGTGGCCGAGCTGGTCGACGACAAGCCGGCTGCCGGCGGCGGCATGCCCCCGGGTGGCATGGGCGGCATGGGTGGCATGGGCGGCATGGACTTCTAAGTCCTGCCCTCGTGCCCGACCGGATGCCTGGCATCCGGTCTGCAAGGTCGAAAAAAACCCCCGGTGCGCCAGCACCGGGGGTTTTTTCATGCAGGAATCGCTAGGCCTTGCCCTGCCCCGGCCGGTTGAACGCCAGGTAGTGGCGCACGACAGGCCGCTCCGGGCCCTGGTGATACTGCAGCACCTCGCCCTGGATGTCGGCGTCGGCCTGCGACACGCGGCGATGCTGGCGCATGTGTTCGGCCCAGGATTCGACCTGGAACCACTCCAGGATGGTCGTCGGATCGGCGGAATCCTCGGCCACGCCCCAGGCAAAGGCGCCGTCGCGACGACGCTCGGCGGACAGGCGGGCCAGGGCCTGCAGGAAGGCGGCGCGGTCATCGGCCGTGACGCGGTACGCGATCTGGATCAGGACCGGGCCCCGGTCGTGCTCGACGGGCGCGGCCAGCAGGGGTTCCGGCCAGTGGTTGGACGGCGCCAGGTCCGCCTCGCCTTCCGGCAGCCGGATGCGATGGGCCAGGAGACCGACGAGGGCCAGGCCCACGGCCCCGATCACCAGGGTCAGCGGCACGCCGACGCCCTGCGCCACCGTGCCCCAGGTCAGGCTGCCCGCGGTCATCGCCCCGTTGAAGACCGTCAGGTAAACAGCCAGCGTGCGACCGCGCACCCAGTTGGGCAGGATCGCCTGGGCCACCCCGTTCAGGGTCGTCAGGGCCGTGATCCAGGCCGCGCCCAGCACCAGCAGGGCAATGACGGCGGCCCAGTCGGGCGGCGCGATGGACAGGAAGGCCATGACGCCCGCCGTGACCAGGGCCGCGGTCAGCACCAGGCCATCGGGGCTCAGGTGCCGGCGCAGCGCCGGCATGATGAAGGCGCCGCCAATGGCGCCCAGCCCCACGGCCCCCAGCAGCAGGCCATAGAACCCCGCCCCGCCGCCCAGCAGCTGGCGCGCGACCAGCGGCAGCAAGGCCCAGACGGCGCTCGCCATGGCAAAGAAGAGGAACGCGCGCAGCAGCACGACGTGCAGCTCGCGGCTGGCCCGGGCATAGCGCAGGCCGGCACGAAAGGCCCCGCCGAAATGTTCAGACAATTCGTCCTGCTGTGTGGCGGGCCGGCGCCACCACAGCAGCGCGGCGACGACGAAGACGTAGCTGATCACGTCCACGCCATAGGTGAAGGCCGCGCCCAGGCTGGCCAGGACCACGCCACCCAGCGCCGGCCCGACGGCGCGCGCGATGTTGATGCCGAGCGAATTCAGCGCCACGGCCTGGCGCAGGTCCTTGCGCCCGACGAGTTCCGGCACGATAGCCTGCCACGTCGGCCCCATCAGCGCGGCGCCGATGCCGCCCAGGAACGTCAGCGCCACCAGCGAGGCCACCGTCTGCAGGCCGGCGGCGGACAGCAGCATCAGCGTCAGGCTGGTGGCGCCCAGCAGCACCTGGATGCCGATCAGGAGTTTGCGACGATCCAGGATGTCGGCCAGCACGCCCGCGGGAATGGCCAGCAGGAACACGGGCAGGGTCGCCGCGGCCTGCACCAGCGCCACGGCAGCCGGGGACGACGACAGATCGGTCATGATCCACGCGCTGGCCACGTCGCGCACGAAGCTGCCGGTGTTGCCCACGATCGTGGCCACCCACAGGACGGCGAACAGGGTCTGGCGCAGGGGCGCGAAGCTGCCCCCCGCCGCGGCGGGTGCAGAGGTTTCGGTTGTCATGATGTGTCCTTGGTCGGGCTCAGACGGCCCAGCACGAGCAGCCCAGCGCGCCGAAAAAGCCCTTCAGGTCGGACACAGGGGCACTCGCGCCCCAGGCCCGTGCGTGCTGATGGCCGTGCAGTCCGCAGACGCTCGCGCAGCCGCACGCCGCGTGGGCGCTGGCATGCATCGGGGCCAGCGACTGGCGTCCGGCGCCTTGCGGTTCGCCCCAGCCCGCATAGCCCTTGAACGTGCGCACGGGCGACCAATCCGGCATCGCGGGCGGCGGGGGCGTATCCAGGTCGGCAAAGGTGCCGGCCCCGTAGACGATGTCACCACCCACGACCGTCAGGTCCGAGGTCAGAAAGGAAATCTCGTCTTCGGACACGCCGAAGTAGTCGCTGCTCGGCACGATGAGATCGGCGAGCTGCCCAAGCTCGATGCGGCCACGCTTGCCCTCGTCATTCGAGAACCAGGCGACATTCTCGGTCCACATGCGCAGGGCGGCTTCGCGATCGAGCAGGTTGTGCCGCGGGTACAGGCCCAGGCCGCCCACGGTCTTGCCGGTGATCATCCACGCGAGCGACACCCAGGGGTTGTAGGACGCGACCCGGGTCGCGTCGGTCCCGGCGGACACCTTGACGCCGGACGCGAGCATGCGCTTGACGGGTGGCGTCGCCTCGGCGGCCCGGGCGCCGTAGCGTTCCACGAAATACTCGCCCTGATACGCCATGCGATGCTGCACGGCGATGCCCCCACCCAGCGCCGCCACGCGGTCGATCGACTGCTGCGAAATCGTCTCGGCGTGATCGAAGAACCACGGGATCCCTTCCAGCGAGATGTCGCGATTGACCTTCTCGAAGACGTCCAGCGCGCGCGTGATGGTCTCGTCGTACGTGGCGTGCAGGCGCCACGGCCAGCGATTCTGCGCAAGGATGCGCACGACCGCTTCGAGCTCGTCTTCCATCTGCGGCGGCATGTCCGGGCGCTCGACGCGAAAGTCCTCGAAGTCGGCTGCGGAATAGACCAGCATTTCGCCTGCGCCATTGTGGCGGAAGTAGTCGTCGCCCTGCTGGTACTTCACCGAGCTCGTCCACTTCAGGAAGTCTTCCTTTTCTTCCTTGGGCTTTTGCGTGAAGAGGTTGTAGGCGATGCGCACGGTCAGCTGCCCCGCGTCGGACAGCTGCTGCACCACCGCGTAGTCATCGGGATAGTTCTGGAAGCCGCCCCCCGCATCGATGACGCCGGTGACGCCCAGCCGGTTCAGTTCGCGCATGAAGTGCCGCGTCGAATTGACCTGGTAGTCGAACGGCAGCTTGGGGCCCTTGGCCAGCGTGGCATACAGGATCTGCGCGTTGGGCCGAGCCAGCAGCAGCCCGGTGGGGTTGCCGGCGGCATCGCGGGTGATCTCGCCACCCGGGGGCTGCGGCGTGTCCTTGGTGTAGCCCACGGCGCGCAAGGCGGCCGCATTCAGCAAGGCCCGGTCGTACAGATGCAGCAGGAACACCGGGGTGTCGGGCGCGATCGCGTTGATCTCGGCCAGGGTGGGCAGGCGCTTCTCGACGAACTGGTGCTCGGTGAAGCCCCCCACCACCCGCACCCATTGCGGCGCGGGCGTGACCGCCACCTGGCGCCTGAGCATGTCCAGGGCATCGGCGAGCGAGCGCACGCCGTCCCAGCGCAGTTCCAGGTTGAAGTTCAGGCCGCCCCGGATGACGTGGGTGTGGTTGTCGAAGAGGCCGGGCAGCACGCTGCGGCCCTGCAGATCGACGCGCCGGGTCTGCGGGCCCGCCAGGGCCAGCACCTCGGCGTCATCGCCCACGGCCGTGAACCGCCCCTGTGTGATGGCCACGGCACTGGCCAGCGGCTGGCGGCGATCCAGCGTCGTGATGCGGCCGTGATGGAAGATGATGTCGGGTGCGGTCTGGGCCATGTGGGTGCTCCGGGACGATCGTTGATGAGAATCCAGGAGCGCTCAGCGCTGGGCGGGATTGGGGCCGATGCGCTCGCCATGCGGGCTGCGCTCGGCGGCCTTGTGGACCAGCGTGTAGGCATAGTCGATGCCGATGCCGTAGGCGCCCGCATGCTCCTGCGCGATCGCGATCACGTCGTCATAGGTTTCGCGGCGGGCCCAGTCGCGCTGCCATTCCAGCAGCACCTGCAGCCAGGTGACGGGGATGACGCCTGCCTGCACCATGCGGTCCATCGCGTACTTGTGGGCATCGATCGACGTGCCGCCGGAGGCATCGGCCACCATGTAGATCTCGTAGCCGCCTTCGCGCATGGCATCCAGGCTGAAGGTCAGGTTGCAGACTTCGGTCCACAGGCCGGCGACGACGATCTTCTTGCGGCCATGCGTGGCCAGGCGGTCGCGCACGTTCTGGTCATCCCACGAGTTCATCGAGGTGCGCTCGAGGATCGGATGCGTCGGGAAGACGGCCAGCAGTTCGGGGAAGGTGTGGCCCGAGAAGCTTTCGGTCTCGACGCTGGTGATGGTGGTCGGGATGTCGAACACCTTGGCGGCCTTGGCCAGTCCGACCACGTTGTTCTTCAGCGCCTGACGGTCGATCGACTGCACGCCGAAGGCCATCTGCGGCTGCTGGTCGATGAAGATGATCTGGCTGTTCTGCGGGGTCAGGACTTCGAGGAAAGGGTTGGACATGGTGCGCTCCGACGGGTGGGGAATCAGGGATTCGTGAAAGTGAAGCGAGTGTAGGTGCGCGGCGCCAGGGGCGGAATGGCCGGATCGGAATGGCATCGTTTCCGATTCCGCGATCAAGCGCTTGCCTGACCTACGCCGCCTGGCATATGGCCCGCGTGCGCATCTTGCGGTACAAAGAGGCCCCGTGCGGCTTGGCCGGACATTCACACCGGCTTTTCCATGAAACAGATCCCCGACCTCGAAGCGTGGGCCATCTTCGCCAAGGTGGCCGAGACCGGCTCCTTTGCGCGTGCCGCCAGCGAGTTCTCGCTGTCGCAGGCCACCGTGTCCAAGGCCGTCACCCGCCTGGAAGCGCGCATGAAGACGACGCTCTTTCATCGTACGTCGCGCCAGGTGTCCCTGACGGACACCGGCCATGCCGCGCTCGAGCGCGCAGCGCGCATCCTCGACGAGGGTCATGCCGTCGAAGCGGAAGTCGCCGAACAGGCCAGCCACCCGCGCGGGCGCGTGCGCCTGTCCGCGCCCATGTCCTTTGGCATCGAGCGCCTGGCCCCCATCCTGCCGGACTTCATGCGGGCCTATCCCGACGTGGAGCTCGACGTGCAGTTCGACGATCAGCAGGTCGACCTGGTGGGCGGGCGCTTTGACCTGGCGCTGCGCATCGCCAAGCTGGTGGATTCCACCCTGCTCGCCCGCCGGCTGTGCAGCGTGCGGGTGCTGCTGGTCGGCGCGCCGAGCTACTTCGCGCGCCATGGCCGTCCGCAGCATCCGCGCGACCTCGCCCATCACCGGGGGCTGCAGTACACCTACTCGCGGGCAGGGTCGAGCTGGCGCTTTCGCCACGCCGAGCAGGGCGAGTGCGCCCAGGCCATTCCGGTGCATCTGCAGGCCAACAATGCGGAAGCCCTGACCCCCGCTCTTCTAGCCGGCCTGGGCCTGGCGCTGCAGCCCGAGTTCCTGGCCTGGCAGGACCTGCAGTCGGGCGCGCTGGAGACGGTCATGGATGACTGGACGATCGAGCCCATCGGGCTGCATGTCGTCATGCCGCCCGGGCGCAGCCGGCCGGCCCGCGTGCAGGCATTGATCGATTATCTGGTGGAGCGCATCGCGCGCGAGCCGTGGGCCCGCCCCGCGGCCGATCGCTAGGTCGGCCGCCTGCCCTGGCCGCTTGGCCAGGGCAAGTCCCCGAGGATTGCCCCCGGGGACGTCACATCACAGGGCCTGCATTTCCCGGTTCTGGTTCTGGCCGGGCACCGGTGCCGGCTGGGCCGACCACGGCTCGGGCGACAGGCCCGCGGGCTGGTCGCCACCCGGCTGGTCCTGCGCCAGCGGCTTGGCATCATCCGCATCGGCCGGCGCATCGGTCTGCGTGGGCACATCGAGGTACGGCAGCGACAAGGCGCTCGAGGTCATGCGGCGGATCTCGTTGGTGAGTTCGGCGCTCTCGTTGAGCTTGCGGCCATACGACGGGATGATCTCCGACAGGCGCTCGCGCCAGCCGGCGTCCATCTGCTGCGGGAAGATCCGGTCCAGCAGGTTCACCATGATCGGCGGAGAGGTCGAGGCGCCGGGCGACGCGCCCAGCAGGGCCGCGATCGTGCGGTCCTGATCGGCCACGACTTCCGTGCCGAACTGCAGCACCGTGCCATCCTCCGGATCGCGCTTGATGACCTGCACGCGCTGGCCGGCCGTGACCAGGCGCCAATCTTCGCGCTTGGCCTGCGGGTAGTACTTCACCAGCTCGGCGTGGCGATCGTCGTCGGTCAGGCGGGCCTGCTCGGCCAGGTAGGTGACGAGGTCCAGGTTGTGCGAACCCACGCGCATCATGCCCAGCACGTTGTCGTTGTTCACCGAGGCGAACAGGTCCCACCACGAGCCTTCCTTCAGGAATTTGGTGCTGAAGAGCGCGAACGGGCCGAACAGCGTCACGTCCTTGCCATCCAGACGACGGGCGTCCAGGTGCGGCACCGACATGGGGGGCGCGCCGGTTTCGGCCATGCCGTAGGCCTTCACGTCGTGACGTCCGGCGATGGCCGGGTTGTCGAAGGCGAGGAACTGGCCGCCGACCGGAAAGCCGCCGTAATTGGCGGCTTCGGGGATGCCCGACATCTGCAGCAGGTGCAGCGAGGCACCGCCCGCGCCGATGAAGACGAAGCGCGACTTCACCGTGTGCTCGTCACCGGTGGCCAGATTGCGGATGGTGACGTTCCACGTCTTGTCATCGTTCTGGCGCAGGGCCGTCACTTCGCTCTGCAGCTCCACGTCGAAGTTCGGGCTCTTTTGCAGCGCCTGCGTCAGCTGCTCGGTGATGACGCCGAAGTTCACATCCGTGCCAAGCGGCATGTAGGTCGCGGCCACGCGTTGCTGCGGATCGCGGCCTTCCATCAGCAAGGGCGCCCACTCGGCGATCTTGCCGTGGTCTTCCGAATACTCCATCCCGTAGAAGAGCGGATTCTTCGTGATGGCCTCGTGGCGCTTGCGCAGGAACTCGATGTTCTCATCGCCCCACACGAAGCTCACGTGCGGCGTCGGATTGATGAAATCCGACGGGGTGCTCAGGCGGCCCTGTTGAACCTGGTGGGCCCAGAACTGGCGCGACACTTCGAACTGCTCGGCGATGTTGACCGCGCGGGCCGTCTCGATGCTGCCATCGTCCGCCTCCGGCGTGTAGTTCAGCTCGGCAAAGCCCGAATGGCCGGTGCCGGCGTTGTTCCAGCCATTGGAGCTTTCCAGGGCCACGCCATCCAGGCGTTCGTACAGTTGCATCCGCCAGTCTGGCTCCAGTTCCTGCAACAGGGTGGCCAGCGTCACGCTCATGATGCCGCCGCCGATGAGGACGACGTCAACGGGCTCATCGTTCTGCGCCTGGGGCACGGAACGTTGCCACAACGGCCAGTTCAGAAAGATGAAGCCCGCGACGAGCATCACCACGAAGAGCGTGGCAAGGCCCTTGAAAAACTTTCTCATTGTTTGATCTCGGATGGATGAAGGCACCAAGGCGCCGCAGTGAGGGAGCCCGACGTGCGCCAACACCGACGATTCGCGCACCGGGTTCGCCCGGATGGACGATCACCGCCCGGCATGATAACGAATTCGCGCGCATGCGTTGGATTCGACCCTGTCGGTGGCAGGGTCGCCAGGACCGCGGCGGTGCCCGCGTCCGGTGCGCCCGCGCGGTCAGCGGTCGGTGCGCACCACGACCAGGCCTTGCTCGCGGCGCTCGAACCGCACCGGCAGCTGCGCCATCAGGCTGTCGAGAAAGCCTTGCACATCGTCCACGCGGTAGTCGCCATTCACGCGCAACATGGCAACGGACGGATCCGGCACCATGACGCCGGTGCTGGCGTAGCGCTCGAATTCACCGATGGCATAGACGAGCGGCGTGTCCACGAAGTGCACCACGCCGTCGCGCCAGGCCGTGGCCCGCCCGGCATCCAGCGCCTGCACCTGACCGCCGCGCCCGGCGGCCGCGACCACGCTCTGCCCGGCGGCAAGGTCCATGCGGCCGGCACCCGATGGGCGCACCTGGGCGCTGCCGTCCAGGACCTCCACCCGCACGCTGCCGCCATCCAGACCGAACCCCGTGCTGCGCACCAGCACCCGCCCGGCGGGCACGCGCGTGCGCACGTCGCCGGCGATGACGTGGAATTCGCGCTCGGGGTCTGCCACCACGGTCACGTCCACCCGCCCTTCCTCCAGGATCACGTCGCGCCCGGCACCCGAGAACCGCGTCTGCAGCTGGGTCGCGGCATCCATCGTGAGCCGGCTGCCATCGGGCAGCTCCAGGGTGCGGAACGCCCCACGCGGCGTGACGTAGTTTTCCGTCACCCCACCCGAGCGCCAGTACGTCCAGCCCACGAAGCCGCCGCCCACCGCGCCCACCAGTACCACCAGCACCATCAGGGCGATGATCCAGCGCGGGCCGCGCTGCGGCGTCTGTTCCGGGTCGGTGGCGGGGACGTGGGGACGATCGGGGTGGGTCATGGTGCGAAATCCGGCAAGAATGCGTCCGGCGATGCGCCGGCAAAGGCGCAACGCTAGCACGTCGGGCGCGTACGCGCCCTGGCGGGAACCTTACCTGCTGAGTCCAGTCAGCCCTGATGGCAAACCGCCCCCCTTCTTCCGGCCCCCATGATCCAGCTCCAGCAGTTGTCCCTGCATTACGCCCTGCCCCATGCCCAGGTCCATGTCCTGCGCGGTGTCGACCTGCACATCGAGGCGGGCGAAAGCGTCGCGCTGATCGGGCCTTCCGGCTCGGGCAAGTCGTCGCTGCTCCTGCTGCTGGCGGGCCTGGAGCGCCCGAGCGCGGGCGACGTGACGATCGACGGCGTGGCGCTGCAAGGGCTGGATGCCGACGCGCTGGCCGACCTGCGACGCGATGCGATGGGCATCGTCTTCCAGCAGTTCCATCTGCTGCCCAGCCTGACCGCGCTCGAGAACGTCGCCGTCCCGCTGCAGATCGCAGGTGTGGCCGATGCGCTGACGCGGGCGCGCGACCAGCTGGGCCTGGTGGGCCTGGCGGCACGCGCGGACCACTATCCGGCGCAGTTGTCCGGTGGCGAGCAGCAGCGCGTGGCGATCGCCCGCGCCACGGTGCATGGCCCCCGGCTGCTGCTGGCCGACGAGCCGACCGGCAACCTGGACGAGGACACCGGCCGGCACGTGCAGGATCTGCTGTTCGATCTGCGCCGGCGCGCCGGCACGACGCTGTTCCTGGTCACCCACGACCCGGTGCTCGCGGCGCGGTGCGACCGCGTGTTCCGCCTGCACGACGGACGCCTGCAGGAAGGCGTCGGCAGCCGGGCAGCCGCAGCATGAGCGGGCCCACGGGTGGGCCACAGCCGGCCGCGGCGAACGGCCCCGCCGCTCCTGCCCGCGGCGCCGTGCATCGTCCCGCGCGGCGGCCCGGCGGCATCTCGCTGCGCCATCTGGCCGCGCTGGCCTGGCGCGACCTGCGCGGCTACGGCCGATCCCTGTGGGTGCTGTGCGCCTGCCTGGCGCTGGGGGTCACCCTGGTCGCTGCGGGCGGCGCGCTATTCCAGCAGGTCAACAGCGGCCTGCAGAACGAGGCGAGATCGCTTTTTGGCGGCGACGTGGTGGTGCGCTCGAGCGACCCGCTGCCCGAGGACGAAGCGGCCTGGATCGCCGCGCGCGGCACCGTGTCCCGGTCGCTGGAGATGCGCACCATGCTGGCCAACCCGGCCGGCTCGACCCAGCTCGCCTCGGTGCAGAGCGTGGACGCGACCTATCCGCTCTATGGCGAGGTCGAGCTGGCCCCCGCGCAGCCCCTGGCGCAGGCCCTCGCCCGGCGCGACGACGTGTGGGGCGTCGCGCTGGACCCGATTCTTGCGGAGCGCCTGGGCGTGGGCCCCGGCGACCGGGTCGAGATCGGCGACGCCGACTACGAGGTGCGCGCCACCATCGTGCGCCAGCCCGACCGCAGCCTGCGCGCGGATTGGGCCGGCGCCCCGGTCCTGCTGACCGAGGCCGCCCTGCGCGAGTCTGGCCTGGTCCAGCCCCTGAGCCGCATCGACTACGACACCCGCCTGCGCCTGGATGCGGGCGACGTGCAGGCCTGGCGCGCGGATTATCTGTCGGCCTTCCCGGATTCGCCGGGGCGCGTGCGCACCTTCAGCGAACGCAGCGAGCGCATCGCCGAGGTCCTCGGACAGGTGGGCACCGGCCTCATCGTGATCGGGCTGTCGGCGCTCTTCATCGGCGGCCTGGGCGTCTACAACAGCGTGCGGGCCTACCTGCAGGGCCGCCTGGCCCACCTGGCCACGCTGCGGGCCCTGGGCCTGCGCGAGCGGGCCGTGGCCGGCCTGGTGCTGATCCAGGTGCTGACCCTGGGCGCGGCCGCCAGCCTGGCTGGCACGCTGCTCGGCGGCGTGCTGGCCTGGATCGGTGCGGCGCGCGTGGCGGACAACCTGCCGGTGGACATGGCGCTCGCCACGATGGCCGCCCCGCTGGGCTTGGCCTTCGTGTTCGGCATCCTGACGGCGCTGACCTTTGCCCTGCCGCCCATCGGCCAGGCCGTGGGCACGAGCCCGGCCGTCCTGCTGCGCGGCAATGCCGGCGGCGCGGTCGATGCCCGCATGCCGGCGGCCGCACGCTGGCTGAGCGCCGCCTGCGCCCTGGCCGGCGCCGTTCTGATCGTGCTCGTGCTGCCGGACCGCCTGCTCGCCGTCGCCTTCCTGGCGGCGGTGGCGGGCCTGCTGCTGGTGCTGGAAGCCATTCTTGCAGGGTTGCGGCGCGGCGCCCGCGCCGTGCTGGCGCGACCGGGCCTGCGCCTGTCGCTGCCCCTGCGCCTCGCCCTGGCCAACCTGCAGCGCCGCGACGCCTCGCTGCGTGCCGCCCTGCTCTCGCTGGGTACGGCACTGACGCTGATCGCCACCAGCACGATCATCGTGCTGACCCTGCTGCGCACGCTGGACACCACCGTACCGGACAACGCGCCCGCCCTGGTCATGTACGACATCCAGTCCGACCAGCGCCAGGCCGTGACCGACGCGCTGCAGGGCACGCCCGGCTTCACGCGCGTGCAGCTTGCGCCCTTCGTGCTGGGGCGCATCGTTCAGGTCCGTGGCGAGTCCCTGCGCGACAGCGCGGACGATGCGATGGCCAACCGCGCCCGCAGCGACCAGAAGCTGAGCACCCGGGCGGGCAACATCGACGACGTGGTGATCACGTCGGGGGCCTGGTGGCCGCAGGACTACGCCGGTACGCCCGTCATCGCCCTCGAAGACCGCGAGGCCGAGCGCTTCGGGCTCGGGGTCGGCGACACGCTGCGCCTGGAGATCACGGGCCAGTCGCTGGATGCCACGGTGGCGGCCATCTACGCGCAGCGCGGCATGCAGTCCCGGCTGTGGCTGGAAGGCGTCATGAACGACGGCGCGCTCGATCCGTACATCACCCGCTACGTGGGCGCGGCCTACCTGGACGACGCGGGCGCCGTCGCCGGCCAGGACGCCGTGACGGCGGCGGCCCCCAACGTGGTCAGCGTGCGCACCGGCGCCCTGCTGGACGAGACGCGCAGCCTGATGGCGCGCGCGGGTGCCGGCATCGCCGTCATCGCGGCGATCTGCCTTGCGGCGAGCCTGCTGGTGCTGGCGGGCGTGGTGGCGGCCAGCCGCGCACGCCAGGCCTATGACGCCACGGTGCTGCACACGCTGGGGCTGCGCCTGGCCACCGTGCGCCGCATGATCGCGTGCGAGTACGCGGTGCTGGGGGCGATCACCACCGTGTTTGCCGGGACATTGGGCGCGCTGCTGGCGTGGCCACTGCTCGTGGCGCGCATGGCCCTGGATCCGCAGGGCCTGCTGCTGTCTGGCGCCGTGGTCGCCGCGGTCATCAGTGCCATCAGCCTGGCGGTCGGAGCGCGGCACGTGAATCGTCGGCTGAAGGTCTCGCCCGCCCGCCTGCTGCGATCGGAGGGGTAAGGTCGATCAGTACCCGGACGCGAGCAGGAAGGCAGGTGCCGGGCAGCGGCGCCTGGCCTGCTGCCCGCCGCGTCAGCCCAGGTGGCTGCGCAGGAAGTCCAGCGAGCGGGTCTGGGCCAGCTCGGCTGCGGCTGCATCGAAGTGCTCGCCGCCCGGACGGGCGAAGGCGTGATCGCAACCTTCGTACACGTAGGCCGTGACGTTGGGCTTGCCCTCGGCGGCCTTGACCACCACGGCGCGGTTCTCGGGGTTGGAGAAGCGATCTTCGGCCGCGATGTGCAGCAACAGGGGCGCGGCGCTGGCCGGCACGTCGGGGACCAGGCCTTCCAGGCCCACGCCGTAGTAGCTGACGCTGGCCTTCAGCGGCGAATGCGCGGCGACTTCCACCGCCAGCTTGCCGCCCAGGCAATAGCCCAGCGCCGCCACGCGATCGCTGCCCAGGCGCTGGGCCAGCCACTGCCGGGTCGACTCCAGGTCCGCCATCGTTTCCTCGGGCTTCATCGCCTGCATCATCGCGTAGCCGCGCTTGAACTCGGCCTCGATGGTCGGGTCGAGCACCACGCCGGGTTCCTGGCGCCAGAAGAGATCGGGCACCACGACGGTGAAGCCCAGCGCCGCCCACTGGTCGGCGGCTTCACGCAGCGAGGGATTGATCCCGAAGATCTCCTGGATCAGCACGAGGCCGGGCGCCGACGCGTCGGGGCCAGCAGCGATGTAGGCGTCAAAGGACTTGCCGTCGCGGCTGGGGATGGAAACCATGGTCATGAACACTTCTCCTGTGGGTTGAAGAAAAGACGACACCCTGAACCCTAGCAGGCCGGGCAGCCCGTCGTCGACCGCCAGGGCTCGCACGAAGCGGGCCCTGGCATCGCCGGCGAACAGCCCGGGGGGCTGTGGTGGTGGCCGCAGCGGGTGGCCTGGTGGCGGCCGCGCCTGGCAGCCCGGCGGCGGGTCCGGCGGCCGGGCTGACGACCGACGCTGCAGGCGGCCTGGTGGCGCCCGTACCAGGTGGCCTGGTGGCCACCGCCCCGCCCCGCTCGCCGGGATCGCCCGGCGCGCCACCCCGGGCGTGGCCCCCCGCCGCCGCTCGGCAGTGCGCCGTCGTTTAAGATGCGGGCTGTCCTGACTCAACGGTCCTGCCGGACCGCGCCGCGTTTTCATGTCCTTCACTGCCAAACTGCGCGCCGCCTGGGAGCGCACCGGGTCCCTGCTCACCGTCGGGCTCGATCCGGACCCCGCCCGCTTTCCCGCCGAATTCGATGGCCGCCCGGATGCGATCTTCGCGTTCTGCCGCGACATCGTCGACGCGACGGCCCCTTATGTGTGCGCCTTCAAGCCCCAGATCGCCTACTTCGCCGCGTGCGGTGCCGAGGCCCAGCTGCAGGCGCTGTGCGAGCACATCCGCGAGCATCACCCCCACCTGCCGCTGGTGCTGGACGCCAAGCGTGGCGACATCGGCTCGACCGCCGAGCAGTACGCCCGTGAAGCCTTCGAGCGCTATGGTGCGGACGCGGTGACCGTGAATCCCTACATGGGCTTCGATTCGATCGCCCCCTACCTGGCCTGGCGCGACCGCGGCATCTTCGTGCTGTGCCGCACCTCCAACCCCGGCGGCTCGGACCTGCAGTTCCTGCAGACGGACGGCGAACCCCTGTATCTGCGCGTGGCCGACTACGTCGCGCGGACCTGGCGGGAACGCGCGGGTGCGCCGGTGGGTCAGATCGGTCTGGTCGTGGGCGCCACCTTCCCCGAGGAGCTGGCCGCGGTGCGCGCGCGCGTGGGCGCCGACGTGCCGATCCTCGTGCCCGGCATCGGTGCCCAGGGGGGCGACATCCAGGCCGTGGTCGGCGCGGGTGGCGATGGCCTCCTGATCAATTCGTCACGGGCAATCCTGTACGCGCCCGGCAAGGACTGGCGCGCTGCCGCCGCCGACGCCGCGCGTCGCACCCGTGACGCCATCCAGACCGCCCGCGGCGCTGCGCCGCTTCCTGCCTGAGGCATCCCGCATGGTCCCTGTGTACCGACTGCAATCCGCCGCCGAAGCCAGCGTGCTGGCCGCGCTCATGGACGCCTACGGCGTTCGCCACTACCTGCAGGGCGGCGCCTTCGGCCAGCTGTATCCGGCCGGACTCTCGGACCAGTTCAATGTCCTGACATTGATGGTGGACCCGGAACAGGAAGCGCTCGCGCGCGAGCTGCTGCGCGACTTCGCGCCCGATGCCGGCGGCGACGCCGCGCACGGCGAGGCCCGCTGACGCCACGCCGGCGGGCAGCCGGCTTTCCGCAAGGCATGGGGGCCGTTGCCGCGTTGGCACACGCCTTCCAGCTTGGCAGGCAAAGGCCCGTCACCCGCGCGTGGGCCCGATGCGCATCGGGTTCGATGCGCGCGGCGTCAGGCCGTGACGACCGCCTCGTCCATGGCCTGCAGCAGCCAGGCCAGCGCAAAGCGCACCGAGGCCACGCGAACGTCGGTGCGCGAGCCATCGAAGTGGCAGACCTGTGCCTGGGTGCGCACCTGCCCGTCGGTGACCTGGCCCAGGCCGAACCACACGGTGCCCACCGGTTTGTCGGCCGAGCCGCCACCGGGGCCGGCCACGCCGCTGATGGACACCGACCACTGCGCCGGCACCTGGCGCAGCACGCCCTGCGCCATCTCGCGCACCGTGAGCTCGCTCACGGCGCCTTCCGTGCGCAGCGTGCGCGCCGGCACACCCAGCAGCGATTGCTTGACGGCGTTGTCGTAGGTGATGAGCCCGCCATGGAACCAGGCGCTCGACCCGGCAATGGCGGTGATGGCGCCAGCCACCAGGCCGCCCGTGCAGGACTCCGCCGTGGTGACGCGCTCACCGCGGGCCTGCAGCTGCCGGCCCAGGCGTTCGGCCAGGGCCAGGATGTCGTCATCGAACATGGAATCTCCCTGCCGCCTGCGCGGCGTGCGGTCAGCCCGCCAGCCACGCCACCACGGCAAAGACCAGCAAGGCATACAGCGCCGCGACGATGTCGTCGATCATGACGCCAAAGCCGCTCTTGAAGCGGCGGTCGAAAAACCGGATCGGTGCTGGCTTCAACACGTCGAACGCGCGAAACAGCACGAACGCCAGCGCCTGGGAAAAGAGGTCGCCAGGCACGAGCCAGAGCACCAGCCAGAAGGCGATGAATTCGTCCCAGACCATGCCGCCATGGTCGGGCACCCCCAGGTCGCGGCCGACGACGTCGCAGGCCCAGCAGCCATAGGCAAAGCCCCCGACCAGCACCACCGCCACGCCCCACGCCGGCAGGTGGGCCAGCGCAAGCGCCCAGATGGCCCAGGCGGCCAGCGTGCCCCAGGTGCCGGGCGCGGGGCGCAGCAGCCCCGAACCGAAACCGAAGGCCACGATGCGCGCGAGGCGCTGCATCATCCAGGCGCGCGTCGGGCGCACCGTCACGGGCTGGAGGGAACGCGAGGGACGCGGCGGGACGTGGGACATGGGCAGGGTCGGGAACCGGCGGACCGGCGTCAGGAGAAGTGATCGAAACCGCGCGGCAGTCCGCTCAGGGGCTGGCCGTGCGCATCGAGCACCGTGGTGGTGGGAACACCCGCGACGATACTGCCGATGCGCGTGGCGGGCACACCGGCACGTTGCGTGGCACGCGCCACGGCGTCGCGGTGCGCGCGCGGCGCGGTGAAACAGAGTTCATAGGCATCCCCGCCCCCCAGGGCGGCGCAGCGGGCCGCACCGGCCGGCAAGGCGGCCAGGGCCGGGGACAGCGGCAAGGCGTCGGCTTGCAGACTTGCCGCGCATCCGCTGGCCGCGAGAATGTGGCCCAGGTCCTGCAGCAGGCCGTCGGACACGTCGATCGCAGCGTGTGCCACACCCACCAGGGCCTGCCCCAGGCCCACGCGGGGCTCGGGGCGCTCCAGGCGCAGCCGGGTGTCGGCCAGCAAGCGCGCCGCCGCGGCCGTGGGCAGGGCCTGCAGCCAGGCGTCGAGCCCGGTGCCGTGAAAGAGCGGTGTCGCGTCGGACGGTGCCGGGTCTGTCGTGATGGCGGCCGCCGCCCGTCGATCCGGGTGGGCCAGCAGCAGGCGCAAGGCAATGTCCGCATCGCCCAGCGTGCCGGACACCCAGACATCGTCGCCAGGCCGTGCCGCGTCACGCCGCAAGGCCCGTGGCGCGGAAACCGCACCGAACACCGTCACGGACAGCGTCAGGCCATGGTCACTGCGCGTGGTGTCACCGCCCACCAGGGGGCAACCCCACTGGTCGGCCAGCGCATGGAAGCCGCGGGCAAACGCCGCGAGCCAGGCGTCATCGGCGCGCGGCAAGGCCAGGCCGAGCGTGCACGCGCGTGGCGCGGCGCCCATGGCGGCCAGGTCGGACAGATTCACGGCCAGGGCCTTGTGCCCCAGCGATTCGGGCTCGACATCCGCAAAGAAATGCCGGCCCTCGAGCAACAGGTCGGTACTGATCGCCCAGGCGGAAGACCCCCCCGGAATGAGCGCACAGTCGTCGCCCACTCCCAGCAGGCCCGCAGGGGCGGGCCGCTGGAAATGTCGTCGGATCAGTCCGAACTCGGACACGGCGCCCGTCTAGCGGCGCCGTGCGGCTTCGACTTCAGCGGCGCGCAACTGGGGCGCGAGCTTGTCGAGAACGCCATTGACGAACTTGAAGCCGTCGGTGCCGCCAAACGATTTGGCCAGCTCGACCGCCTCGTTGATGATGACCTTGTAGGGCACATCGACCTGGTACACCAGTTCGAACGTGCCCAGCAGCAGGATCGCATGTTCTACCGGCGAGAGTTCGGCGAGCGGGCGGTCCACGAACGGGCTGAAGCGCTCGCGCAGCGCCGCGGCTTCCCGCGTCGCCCCGTACAGCAGCGTGCGAAAGAACGCGGCGTCCGCCTGGGCGAACTCCTCGTTGTCGCGCACGTGCGCATCGATGGTCGACAGGTCGGTCTGATCGACCCCGCCCTTCACCAGCCATTCATACGTGCCCTGCAGGGCGAATTCGCGCGCCCGGCGGCGCGCGCTGCGCCCCGACGGACGGGCGCCCAGCGATTCCGTCATTGCAGACGCCCCTTGCCCTCTTCTTCGGCGTCGTCCTCGTCTTCGAACTCTTCGTCGTCCTCGTCGCCGTCGTCCTCATCCGGCTCCAGGGCCGCCATCAGGTTGGCCATCTCGACCGCGGCGCGGGCGCAGTCGCGGCCCTTGCCATCGGCACGCTCGACGGCCTGCTCGTCGGTTTCGGTGGTCAGCACGCCGTTGGCCACGGGCACGCCGGTCGCCTGGGCCACACGGCCGATGGCGGCAGCGCTTTCGTTGCTCACGACTTCGAAGTGATAGGTCTCGCCGCGCACGACGGCGCCCAGCGTGATGATGGCGTCGAACTCGCCGGTCTCGGCCAGCTGGGCCACGGCCACGCCCAGTTCCAGGGCGCCGGGCACGGTCACGACCATGATGTCGCGCTCGTCCACGCCGAGCTTGCCCAGTTCTTCCAGGCAGGAGTCGAGTTCGGCCAGGCCGATTTCTTCGTTGAAACGGGCGCGGACAATGCCGATGTGCAGTCCTTCGCCATTGAGGTCGGGCGTGAGAGTGTAGGGATTCATTGCGATTCGTCCTGTGCGAAGGAAGTGTTGGAAACGCCGCCGGGGCCGGGCTCCCAGCCCGTCACGGTCAGCGCAAAACCGGTCATGCTGGGCATCTTGCGGGGTCGCCCCAGCAGACGCATGCGTTGTACATCGAGGTCCCGCAGGATCTGTGCGCCGATGCCGTGGGCGCGCAGTTCGCGGCTGGCCGAGCGGTCGATAGGCGCGGGCACGGCGCCCGTGCGGGATTTTTCGTCCAGCGCCGAGAAGGCGCCGAACCACTGTTCGGCTTCCGGCGCGCAGTTCAGCAGGACGACCACCCCGGACTCGCTGGCCGCCACGGCCTTGAGCGAGTCGGGCAGGCTCCAGCTGTGCAGGCTCGCGCCCGTGTCGAGCAGATCCAGCAGCGTGGTCGGCTCGTGCACGCGCACCAGTGCGTCGCGCTCCGGTTCGATCTCGCCCTTGACCAGCGCCACGTGCGGCGAGCCGCTGGGCAGGTCGCGGTAGGCCACGGCACGAAACGTACCGTAGGCCGTGGTCAGCTCGCGCTCGGCCAGACGCTGCACCATGGATTCGGTTTCGTTGCGGTACTGGATGAGATCGACGATGGTGCCGATCTTCAGGCCATGCCGGTCCGCGAAGGTGATGAGGTCGGGCAGGCGGGCCATGGTGCCGTCGTCCTTCAGGATCTCGCAGATCACCGAGGCGGGCGTCAGCCCGGCCAGGGCCGCCAGGTCGCAGCCGGCTTCCGTGTGCCCGGCGCGCATCAGCACGCCGCCGCGCACCGCCTGGATCGGGAAGATGTGGCCCGGCTGGACGATGTCCTCGGGGCTGGCGTCACGGGCGACCGCCGTGAGCACCGTGTGCGAACGGTCAGCCGCCGAGATCCCGGTGCTCACGCCTTCGGCCGCTTCGATGGAGGCCGTGAAATTGGTGCCGTAGCGCGTGCCATTGGCGCGCACCATGGGGGCCAGGCCCAGCTGGCGGCAGCGGTCTTCGGTCAGCGTCAGGCAGACCAGGCCACGCGCATGCGTGACCATGAAGTTGATGGCTTCGGGGGTGACGAATTCGGCGGCCATCACCAGGTCGCCTTCGTTTTCCCGGTCTTCTTCGTCGACCAGGATGACCATGCGGCCCGCGCGCAGCTCGGCAATGATTTCGGCGACGGGCGCGATGGCGCCCCGGGCAGGGGCGACGACGGATGCAACCGCGGACATGAGGGGGACTCCGGGATCTTCAGGGTGACGCTCGGCGGTCATGACGACGACCGGCCAGCAAAACCCGCGTAGTTTACCGCTTGTTCGCCCCGGGCAGCCGCTCGTGCCCACATGGGTGGCGGGCATGGCATATCATCACGGGTTGACTGCCCGCCGGCGCGACCGGCAGGCGCATCACGCCATTTCCTCGACTCGAACAAGGGACAGACACCCATGGTCAACAAAATCATCGACTCGATCGGCGCCGCACTGGCCGACGTGGCCGACGGCTCAACCGTGCTCATCGGCGGCTTTGGCAATGCCGGCATGCCGCACCAGCTCATCGACGGGCTGATCGAGCAAGGCGCCCGTGACCTGATCGTGGTGAGCAACAACGCAGGCAATGGCGACACCGGTCTGGCGGCGCTGCTCAAGGCAGGCCGCGTGCGCAAGGTGATCTGCTCCTTCCCGCGCCAGGCCGACTCCTACGTGTTCGACGACCTGTATCGCAGCGGCAAGATCGAGCTCGAACTGGTCCCGCAGGGCAACCTCGCCGAGCGCATCCGCGCCGCGGGCGCGGGCGTTGGCGCCTTCTTCACGCCGACCGGCTACGGCACGCTGCTGGCCGAAGGCAAGGAAACCCGCGAGATCAACGGGCGCCATTACGTGCTGGAGTACGCGATCCATGCGGACGTGGCGTTGATCAGCGCCCTGCAGGGCGATCGCTGGGGCAACCTGACCTATCGCAAGACCGCGCGCAACTTCGGCCCGATCATGGCCAGCGCGGCCAAGGTCGCCATCGCGCAGGTCAAGGAAATCGTCGAACTGGGCGCGCTCGACCCCGAAGCCGTCGTCACCCCCGGCATCTTCGTTCAACGTGTCGTCAAAGTCGCCTAAGGAATCCGTCATGCAAAAACTCGATCGCAACCAGATGGCCGCCCGCGTCGCACAGGACATTCCGGATGGCGCCTACGTGAACCTGGGCATCGGCCTGCCGACGCTGGTCGCCAACCACCTGCCGGCCGACCGCGAGATCATCCTGCACACCGAGAACGGCCTGCTCGGCATGGGCCCCGCCCCGGCCAAGGGCGAAGAGGACGAGGACCTGATCAACGCCGGCAAGCAGCCCGTCACCGCCCTGCCCGGCGCCGCGTTCTTCCATCACGCCGACTCGTTCTCGATGATGCGTGGCGGCCACCTGGACATCTGCGTGCTGGGCGCCTTCCAGGTGTCGGCCAAGGGTGACCTGGCCAACTGGCACACCGGCGCGAAGGACGCCATCCCCGCCGTGGGCGGCGCGATGGACCTGGCCATCGGCGCGCGCCAGGTCTTCGTCATGATGGAACACCTGACCAAGCAGGGTGAAAGCAAGGTCGTGGACGTCTGCACGTACCCCCTGACCGGCGTGGGCTGCGTGAGCCGGGTGTACACCGACCTGGCCGTCCTGGACATCACGCCCGAGGGCGTGCGCGTGGTCGAGCACGTCGAGGGCCTGACCCTCGAGAAGCTGCAGGAACTGAGCGGCATCCCCCTGCTGCCCGCCCGCTGAGCCCGGCATGGATGCCCTGAACGCCACGGCCAGCACGCCCGCCATGCGGGCCCTGTGGTCCGATGATGCGGTCCTCGCCGCCATGCTGCGCTTCGAGGGCGAGCTCGCCCTTGCGCAGGCCACCTGCGGCGTCATCCCCGCGCCCGCGGGCCCGGCGATCGCCGCCGCCAGCGCGCGCCTGCGGCTGGACCCCCTGCCGCTGGCCACCGAAGCGCAGCGCGCGGGCACCCTGGCCATCCCCCTGGTCAAGGCGCTCAAGGCCGCGGTCGAACCGGCACACGCCGCGCACGTGCACTTCGGTGCGACGAGCCAGGACGTGGCCGACACCGCGCTGGTGCTGCTCGCCCGCGATTCGCTGGCGCTGCTGCGGGCCGACCTGCAGGCGCTGGGGGCTGCGCTCGACAGGCACGTCGACACCCATGCCCGCACGCCCTTGCTGGGGCGCACCCTGCTGCAGCCGGCCGCCCCGATCAGCTTCGGCTGGAAGGCGGCGGGCTGGCTCGATGCGCTGACCCGCTGCGCGCAGGCGCTGGAACGCGCAGGCGCACAAGCCGCCACCCTGCAGCTGGGCGGTGCCAACGGCACGCTGCTGCTGCACGGGCAGGCGGGCCAGCGCGTCTCGCAACAGCTCGCGCGCCAGCTGGGCCTGCAGGCGCCCGGCATCAGCTGGCACGGCGGACGCGACCGCCTGGCGCGGCTGGCCGCCGAACTGGCGATCCTGTGCGGCATGCTGGGCAAGTTCGGGCGCGACATTGCCCTGCTGATGCAGATCGAGGTCGGCGAAGCGTTCGAGCCCGCCGGCGAAGGCCGCGGCGGATCGTCCGCCATGCCGCACAAGCGCAACCCCGTCGCAGCCATGCACATGCTGGATGCCGCCTACCGGGCTCCTGCCCTGGCGCAGATCCTGGCGGGCGAACTGCCCGCCGAACACGAGCGTGGCCTGGGCTCCTGGCCCAACGCCCTGCCCACCCTGGAAACGCTGTTCGCGCTGACGGCCAACAGCCTGGGCGCGGCGCGCGACACGGCCGAAGGCCTGACGGTGGATGCGAGCGCCATGCGCGCCAACATCGACCGCATGCATGGCGTGGTGTTCTCGGAATCGCTGGGCAGCGTGCTCTCGCGTGCCGTGGGCCCGGCCAGGGCCAGTGCCATCGTCGGTGAGGCCAGCAAGCGCGCCATGGCCGAAAGCCGCGCCATCCTCGACATCCTGCGCGAAGACACGGACCTGATGGCGCAGGTCGACGCGCAGGCGCTGTCGGCCGCCGTGTCCACCGAAACCCAACTCGATGGGGCCCTGCCGATGTGCGCCGCGGTGCGTGACGCCTGGCGCGCCCTCGCCCCGACGCTCGCCGCGCTCGGCAGCCCCCATCCCGCCGATCCATCCTGAAGGAGACCCCCATGCCGCACGCCCTGAGCCACGACGCCCGCATCTATTGGCGCACCGACGGCGACCCCACCCTGCCCGCGCTGGTGCTCGGCAACTCGCTGGGCACCGATTTCTCGTTGTGGGACATCCTGCTGCCGCGCCTCCTGCGCCACTTCTACGTGCTGCGCTTCGACATGCGCGGCCACGGCGCCTCGGACGCACCGGCAGGCGAGTACACGCTGGACATGCTGACCGACGACGCCCAGGCGGTCATCGCCGCGGCTGGCCTGAGCCAGTACCACTACTGCGGCATCTCCCTGGGCGGCATGGTCGGCATGAACCTCGCCGCACGCCGCCCCGACGGTCTGCAGCGCGTCGTGCTGTCCAACACCAGCCCGCGCTTTCCGGATCCGGCGCTGTGGGCCGCGCGCATCGACGCCGTGCGCCAGGGCGGCATGGCCTCGATCGCCGACGCCGGCCTCGCCCGCTTCTTCACGCCGGAATTCGTGCAGATCGCCGACATGGGCTACCAGCGCGTGCGCAACACGCTGCTGGGCACCGACCCGCAGGGCTACATCGGCTGCTGCGCCGCCATCCGCGACATGGACCTGCGCGAGCGCCTGGGCCAGATCCAGGTGCCCACGCTGGTCGTGACGGGCGCCCTGGACCTGTCCACGCCGCCTGACGTCGGCCAGGCGCTGGCCAGCGCCATCACCGACAGCGAGATCGTCAACCTGCGCTGCGCGCACATCCCGTGCGTCGAGATCCCCACGGCCTATGGCGACACCCTGGTGCGCTTCCTGGCACCGGACGCCGTGGACAGCGACGTGACCCGCTATGCCGCGGGTCTCGTGCGCCGCAAGCACGTGCTGGGCGATGCGCACGTCGAGCGCAGCCTGAAGCATGCGACGCCCTTCAACGCCGGCTTCCAGCAGTTCATCACCCGCTACGCGTGGGGCGAGATCTGGACGTCGAGCCGCTTTCCCGACCTGCAGCGTCGGCTGCTGGTGCTGGCGATGACGGCCGCCATGGGCCGCTGGGAGGAATTCGAGCTGCACGTGGGCGCTGCCCTGCGCGCGGGCGTCGAACCCGAAACCCTGCAGGAGCTGCTGCATCAGATCGCGGTGTACGCCGGCGTGCCCGCCGCCAACACGGGGTTCAAGCTCGCCGGCGAGCTGATCCGCGAACACCAGTCCGCCGACTGAGCATGGGCGAACGCGACACGCCCGCGGACGCGCCCGTCCTGTCGCCGTCCGCGGGCACCCTGACCGACGCCTATGTCGGCCTGGGTGCCAACCTGGGCGATGCGCTCGCCACCCTGCGGGCGGCCATCGCCGAGCTTGCCGCCTCGCCCGGCATCCAGGACGTGCGGGTTGCGCCGTTCTATCGCACGGCGCCCGTGGACGCGACGGGTCCCGATTTCGTCAACACCGTCGTCGCCCTGCGCACCCGCCTGGCCCCGGAAGCGCTGCTGGATCGCCTGCAGCAGATCGAGGCCGCGCACGGGCGCGAGCGCCCCTACCGCAATGCGCCGCGCACGCTCGATCTGGACTTGCTGCTGCATGGCTCGGTCACGCAGGTCACGCCCAGGCTCACGCTGCCGCATCCGCGCATGCACGAGCGTGCCTTCGTGCTTGCGCCGCTGGCCGACCTGGCCCCGGACCTGCAGCTATCGCAGGGCGCGGTGCATGCACTGTTGCGTGCCTGCGACCAGTCCATCGCGCCCCTGGCCGATTGATTAGCCAGATGTAAGCGCCCCCGACCCGTCTGCAAGGTTTTGTGTAAACCCACTCACAAAACGTTGCATTCTGGCGGTCGTGAATGCCTGTGACATGACAAGATGTACCGGTCCATCAGTCTGCGCCCTATAATCCGGGCTCGAAGCGACGCGCTGACTTCGCCAGACATGTAACAAGGATCGCATGTGGAACAGGCAATTTTCGATCATCTGACCGGCAATCAGGCCGCCCGACAGTGGAAGCAGTTTCTCCGGGCCCTCGCCGCCGAGTTCAGCGACCAACTTGCCGAAGCCGATCTGCGGGGCATGATGCAACGCGTCGGTGGCCGTCTGGCCGCCCAGTTGCCCCTGCCCCGTTGCGACACCCTCGCCCAGATGCAGCACGCCATGTCCGACGTCTGGCAAGGCTGCGACTGGGGCTGGGTCGAGTTGCACGAAACGGCCGATCATCTCGCCATTCGACATTTCTGCTCGCCCCTGCGCGCGGCCTTCGGCGACCAGCACCTGCGCTGGACGCCGGCGTTCCTCGAGGGTGTGTACCAACAATGGTTCCACAGCATGGGATCCGGTTCGACCCTGCGAGTCCAGCAGAGCACGCAAGCCGACACGACCGGCTGTGTCGAGTTCCGTCTCGCCCCGTAACCCTGAGGCAGCGCAGCCAGCGCTGCCATCGAGGCCTGTCATGAGTGGTGCAAACGACATCGCCAATCTTTTCGCCCGGTTTGGCGGAAAGCCCGAGCACTATCAAGAAATCGGTCGCGCCGACCAGGCGCGGGATTCCGAAGCGCGCTGGCCGCTGCTCTCGTCCGTGGGCGCGCAGTCCGCGCACCCGCCTGCCGTGCAGCACGGGCAGCCTCGCGCAGCCGCGCCCTCGCCGTTTGCCATGCCCGAACCCGCACCGCGCGGGGACGGCCGCACCGAGCCGACGCTGCCCTGGGGCGCACAGCCGCCCACGCTGACGGATGCGGTGTTCAGCGCACCGGTCATCCCCGAGCCTGCCGCCCCGGAGCCGGCGGCAGCGCCTGCCGCGGCGCCCCTGTCCCAGTTCATCGCACCCCGCCCGCGCGGTCATGTTCGCCCGGCTCCCGTGGGCCGCGCCGCGGCCGTGCCGCTGAGCGCTCAGGCCGCAGCCCCGGTCGACGCGCCCTCCGTGCCCGGCTTTGGCGGCGCCGCAGCGGGTGCACCGGCCTTCGCGCCGGCAGCGCCCGCCTTTGCAGCACCGGCACCGGCTCAGGCAGCGGCGCCCGCGCCCACGCCGTTCGCCCCGTCCGCCCCGCCTGCGCCGACACCGGCGGCGGCACCGGCTGCGGCACCGGCAGGCGGCCCGGGTGCCGGCTCGCCGAGCCTGGGGTCCGTCTTCGAACGCCTGGCCCGTCCGGCGCCGGCGGCTCCGCCGCCGTCCGCCCCCCTCTCCCTTTTTGAGCGTCTGGTTCGCCGGTGAAAGTCATAGCGGTGGTTTCTGCGAAAGGGGGCGTGGGCAAGACCACGCTGTGTGCCAACCTGTGCATCGCGCTGCGTCTGCAAGGACGCGCCGTGTTGGGCGTGGACCTCGATCCGCAGAACGCACTGCGCTTTCACCTGGGCCTGGACATCCAGGACATCCGCGGCTCTTCGCGCGCCACGCTGGAAGGCAGCGACCTGCGCACCGCCTGCATCGCGGGCAACCAGGGCGTGGTCGTGCTGCCGTATGGCGCCGTCAACGAAGACGATCGCCACGACTTCGAAGCCCTGCTCGATCGCGAACCCGACTGGCTGAGCCGCGGACTGCGCGACCTGGGTCTGGCCGACGGCACGCTGGTGGTACTCGACACCCCGCCCGGCCCATCCGTCTACATGAAGCAGGCGCTGCGCGCCGCCGACCTGGTGCTGATCGCAAGCCTGCCCGACGCGGCCTCGTACGCCACCATGCCCATCATGGAAGGCCTGATCGAGACCTACTGCGAGGGCCGGCCCGGCTTCATCGAATCGGCCTACGTCATCAACCAGGTCAACCGGTCACGCCAGCTCGCCAAGGACGTCACCCAGGTCCTGCTCGCGCACCTGGGCGACCGCGTGGTCGGCCTCATCCACCAGGATCAGTCCGTGACCGAAGCCCTGGCCTGCAATCAGAGCGTGCTGGAGTACGACACGAATTCCCAGGGCACGCTCGACTTCGCGCAGCTGGCTCGCTGGGTGATCGACCGGCTCGCCCAGGCGGAGCAACCGGCATGAGCGCCGCTGCGCCCAAGCGCGGCGCCACGCCGGACTCGGCAGGCCTGGATCCGACCGCCCTGCGCCAGACCACCGCACACGGCGGCTTCAGCCTGCGCCTCACGCGCCTGGGTAACTGGCTGATCGACCTGCCCGTGTGGGGCCACCCGATCCTGCGCGGCCTGCTGATGGTGCTCGCCGCGGCCTTCTTCGTGCTCGCCATCGTGACGCCGCTCGAGCTCACCGAGCAGCTCATCTTCGCGGCCCTGACCTTCGGCGTGTCGCTGATGCTGCGTCGCACGGCCGGTCGGCTGTCGACGATCATCATGATCCTGTTGTCGATCACGGCCTCGCTGCGCTACATGTTCTGGCGGGTCACGAGCACGCTGGGCTTCGAGAACTGGGTCGACACCTTCTTCGGCTACGGCCTGCTGATGGCCGAGATCTACGCCCTGATCGTGCTGCTGCTGGGCTACATGCAGACCATCTGGCCGCTGCGCCGCCATCCGGTGCCCATGCCGGATGACGTGGCCACCTGGCCCACGGTCGACATCTTCATCCCGACCTACAACGAGCCGCTGAACGTGGTCAAGCAGACCGTCTTCACCGCCATGGCCATGGACTGGCCGCGCGAAAAGCTCAATGTCTACGTCCTGGACGATGGCCGGCGCCCGGAATTCCGCGAGTTCTGCGAAAGCGTGGGGGCGGGCTACATCACGCGCGACAACAACCGTCACGCCAAGGCCGGCAACCTGAACGAAGCCCTCAAGGTGACCGACGGCGAGTTCGTCGCCATCTTCGACTGCGATCACATCCCGACGCGCTCGTTCCTGCAGATCTGCGTGGGCTGGTTCATCCGCGACCCCAAGCTCGCGATGCTGCAGACGCCGCACGTGTTCTTCTCGCCCGATCCGTTCGAGAAGAACCTGAACACCTTCCGCGCGGTGCCCAACGAAGGCGAGCTCTTCTACGGGCTGGTGCAGGACGGCAACGATCTCTGGAACGCGACCTTCTTCTGTGGCTCGTGCGCGGTCCTGCGCCGCGGCCCGCTGGTCGAAGTCGGCGGCATCGCGGTGGAGACCGTGACCGAGGACGCGCACACGGCGCTCAAGATGAACCGGCGCGGCTACAACACCGCGTACCTCGCCCTGCCCCAGGCCGCGGGCCTGGCCACGGAAAGCCTCTCGGGCCACATCGGCCAGCGCATCCGCTGGGCGCGGGGCATGGCGCAGATCTGTCGGGTGGACAATCCGCTCTTCGGTCCCGGGCTCAAGCTATCCCAGCGCCTGTGCTACCTGAACGCGATGCTGCACTTTTTCTACGGGCTGCCGCGTCTGGTGTTCCTCACCGCACCGCTGGCCTACCTGCTCTTTGGCGCGCATGTGTTCCAGGCCACCGCGCTGATGATCACGGCCTACGCGCTGCCGCACATCCTGCACGCGAGCGTGACCAACTCGCGCATGCAGGGGCGCTTTCGCCATTCGTTCTGGAACGAGGTCTACGAGTCCGTGCTGGCCTGGTACATCATGCGGCCCGTGATGCTGGCCTTCGTGAACCCCAAGCTCGGCAAGTTCAACGTGACGGCCAAGGGCGGCGTGATCGACAGCGCCTACTTCGACTGGAAGCTCGCGCGTCCCTACATCGTGCTGCTGTGCCTGAACCTCTTCGGCTTTGCCGTGGGGCTGGCCGTGCTCGCCTTCGGGGACATGTCCGCGACCGGGGTGGCGATGACCATCCTGATCAACCTGGCCTGGACGACCTACAACATCCTCATCACCAGCGCGAGCGTGGCGGTCGCCAGCGAATCGCGCCAGGTGCGCTCGGATCCGCGCGTGGCCTCGCAGCTGCAGGCATCGCTCACGCTGTCCAGCGGCAAGACGCTGGTCTGTCAGACCACCGACTTCTCGCAGAACGGCGTGGGCCTGGCGCTGCCGCCCGGCGTGCAGGTTCCGCTGGGCGAGCAGGTCGAAGTCTCGATCTTCCGCGATCGCGACGAAACCGTGCTGCCCGCCACCGTCGCCTTTGCCGCCAACAATCGCCTCGGCCTGCACTTCCAGGACCTGAGCATCGAACAGCAGATGGAGCTTGCCCAGATGACGTTCGCGCGTGCGGACACCTGGGCCAACTCCTGGGGCCAGGGCGTGCGCGACACGCCGCTGCGCGCCCTGCGCGACGTCAGCCGGATCGGCGTGCGCGGCTTCACCTTCCTCATCCAGCAAACCCTTGGCCAGTTGCGCGCGCGCCTGCGCCGCGGTCGGCCGGCCCTCACCTCGACTCGATCCAAGTAGCCCATGGACCTGCGCGTTCCCGTCCGCCGTGCCCTTCCCGCCCGCCAGGTCCTGACGACCCTCACCGCCGCCTGCCTGCTCGCGGGCAGCTTGCTGGCCGTGGGTGCCCAGGCCGCGCAGTCGGCTACCCCCGCGGCCAGCCCGGCCGCCCCGCCCGTGCCCGTGTTCCCGCCCACCAAGCCCACGGGCCCCGCGCGGGTGCAGGGCAGCGAATCGACGCCCGAGACCTACACCGTCAGCCTGCGCGAGCTGGGCGCGGTCTATCCGCTGCAGCTGCGCGGCGTGGACGGGCGCAGCGGCGTGCCGTTCAGCGTGCGCGCCGATCGGGTCGCCACGGGCGGCAAGCTGCGCCTCATCTATTCGTACTCGCCGGCGCTGCTGAGCGAGCTGTCGCAGGTCAACGTGCTGGTCAACGATGAAGTCGCCGCAAGCCTGCCCACGCCCAAGGATCAGGCCGGCAAGCCGCTCGAGGCCATCGTCGACATCCCGCCGCGGCTCATCTCCGACTTCAACCGCCTGAGCATCCAGCTGGTGGGCCACTACACGCTGGAATGCGAGGACCCGGTCCACACCAGCCTCTGGGCCAACGTGAGCAACCAGTCCGAGCTCACCGTGGATGCCCAGCCCATCGTGCTGCAGAACGATCTGTCGCTGCTGCCCTTGCCCTTCTTCGACCGTCGCGACGTGCGCCGGCTCGAGCTGCCCTTCGTGTTCGCCAACGCGCCGGCCAACGACGTGCTGGAAGCCGCGGGCACCATGGCGTCCTGGCTGGGCGGCCTCGCGGACTACCGTGGTGCGCGCTTCCCGGTGTCGTCCGGCGTCATCCCCCAGGAAGGCAGCGCCATCGTCTTCGTGACGGGCGGCGCGAGCCTGCCGGGCGTGCCGGCCTCGCGCAACGCCGGCCCGTCCGTGTCCATGGTGGCCAACCCCAACGACCCCTACGGCAAGCTCCTCGTCATCGCCGGGCGCGATGCCGCCGAGCTCAAGACCGCGGCACGCGCCGTGGCCCTGGGCAATCCCGCGCTGTCGGGCGACACCGCCACCATCACCCGCCTGGACGAGCTCGTCCCGCGCAAGCCCTACGATGCGCCCAACTGGCTGCGCAACGACCGGCCGGTGCAGTTCGGCGAACTTGCGCCGATCGACTCCCTGAGCGTGACGGGCTATACGCCCGACCTCGTCCGGATCCCCCTTCGCCTGCCGCCCGACCTGTTCGGCTGGCGCGAAAAGGGCATCCCGATGAACATCAAGTATCGCTACTCGCCGCCGCCGACCGAAGACCGTTCGGCCATGAGCATCGACGTCGGTCAGCAGTTCATCCGCTCCGAGCTGCTGCGGCCGGTGACCGCCACCAAGCAGAGCACCGAGGCCCGTGACATCCTGGCGCGCCTGCTGCCGGACGGCACGGCCGAAGTCGAGCGCAGCATGCACCTGCCGCTGTACCAGCTGCCCTCGCAATCACAGCTGCAGTTCCACTTCGTCTACGCCACCCCGGGCAGCGACTGCCAGGTGACGCCGCCCAACAACGTGCGCAGCGCGATCCAGCCGGATTCGACGATCGACATCTCGGGCCTGCAGCACTTCATCGCCATGCCGGATCTGGCCGCCTTCGGCACCGCGGGCTATCCGTTCACCCGCATGGCCGACCTGTCCGAAACCGCCGTCGTGATGCCGGACAACGCCACGGAAACCGACATGGCCGCCTACCTGGCCATGCTGGGCCGCTTTGGCGCGATCACCGGCTATCCCGCCACCGACGTGCGCGTCGTGCAGGCGCAGGACGTGGGCAGCGTCGCCGACCGTGACCTGCTGGTGCTGGGCTCGGGCGGCAACCAGTCGCTGCTGACCGAATGGGAGGAGTACCTGCCCGTCACGCTGGACGGCGAATCGCAGACCTTCAACCTGTCGGACATGGTGTATCGCACCATTCCGTGGCTCGCGCCCGATCAGCGCAGCAGCGCCGCGCCCACGCGCGTGAAGATGGCGGTGCAGAGCAACGCCAACGACGGCCTGCTGTATGGCTTCGAATCGCCGCTGACCAAGGGCCGCAGCGTGGTGGCCCTGAACAGCCCGCGCAGCGAGGGCCTGACGGCCGCGACCGACGTGCTGGTGGACGCCGAGGCCGGCGTCCTGGATCGCGTGCAGGGCAGCCTGGTGGTGATCCGGGGCGATCAGGTCGACAGCCTCGCGGCAGACCAGAGCTACTACGTGGGACGCCTGGATCCGATCACCTACGTGCGTTGGTACTTTGCCACACGTCCGCTGCAACTGGTCGGCATCGGACTGCTGGCCGCCGTACTATTGGCGACTGTCCTGTTCCTCGCCCTGCGTGCCCGCGCACGTCGCCGACTGGGCACCAACCGACCGACGGAACACTGACCTGCCCATGCAACGGCGCGATTTCCTGGCTGCCCTCGCCGCCACTGCGGCGGCGAGCTCGATGCTCGCGCCCACCTCGGCTCTGGCCGACTGCGTGACGGCGGGCTGGCCCCTGTGGGACCAGTTCAAGCGCTTCTTCCTCGCCGAGGACGGCCGGGTCATCGACACGAGCGTCCCCGAGCTGCACAGCACCTCCGAGGGCCAGTCCTACGGCATGTTCTTCGCGCTGGTCGCCAACGACCAGCCCGCGTTCGACCGCATGTGGGACTGGAGCGTCGACAACCTGATGGGGGGTGACGCCGCCAGCCGCCTGCCGGCGTGGCGCTGGGGCAAGCGCCCCGATGGCACCTGGGGCGAGCTCGATGGCAATGCCGCTGCCGACGCCGACCTCTGGTTCGCCTACGACCTCTTCGAAGCCACGCGCCTGTGGGGCGACCCCAAGTACGCCCAGCAGGCCCGGGCGCTGCTCGCGCGCGTGGCCGCCGAGGAAGTCGTCACGCTGCCGGGGGCCGGACGCATGTTGCTGCCGGGCCCGATCGGCTTTGCCCGTGACAACCAGATCTGGCGCCTGAACCCGAGCTATCAGCCGGTGCCGGTGCTGCGCCTGCTGGCCCGCCAGGACCCCAAGGGACCGTGGGCGGAGATCGCCAGCAACACCGTGCGCATGATCACCGACACGGCGCCGCGCGGCGTGGTGGCGGACTGGGTGGCCTACCAGGGCACCGGCCCCGCGGCAGGCCACTACGCCGTGGATCCGGACAAGGGCGACGTGGGCAGCTATGACGCGATCCGCACCTATCTGTGGGCCGGCGTCACGCCCAGCGCCGATCCGCTTGCCAAGCCGATCCTCGCAGGCACCTCGGGCATGGCGCGCATCACGCAGACCCTGAACGCACCGCCCGAGTACGTCTCGACCCTGAGCGGCGGCGCGCGTGGCACCCAGAATTTCGGCTTTGCGGCCGCGCTGCTGCCCTATCTGCGCGCACTCGACCAGGACGCCCTGGCCGAGACGCTGCGCCAGCGCGTGCTGACCCGCATCGCCCAGGACGCCGCCGCCCCCGCGGGCTCGGTGTCGCCCCCGTATTACGACTATGTGCTGGCGCTGTACGCGCTTGGCCACACCGAACAACAGTACCGCTTCCTGCCATCGGGAGCACTGCAGACGAGTTGGGAGAAGACATGCCGCCGCGCCTATCGACGCTGATGGCCGCATTGTTGGCGCTGGGCATCCAGAACGCCGCGATCGCACAGGACGACACACTCAAGCTGCTCGTCGAGCAAGGCAACTACTGGCAGAGCCGCGGCGATCAGAAGCGCGCCGCCGAAGCCTGGGAAAAGCTGTTGCGCGCCGACCCGCAGAATGCGGCGGCGCTGTATGGCATGGCGCGGGTGGAACTCGCGGGCCAACGCACGGCCGCCGTCCAGAAGTACCTGGCCGAGCTGCGCCGCTCGGCCCCCGACAGCCCGCTGATCGCCCAGCTCGAACAGGAAATCAACCTGCAGCGTCCGGGCTCGACCCGCGCGCTGGACGAGGCACGCCAGGCCGCACAGTTCGGCGAGCCCGAAAAGGCCATCGCCAAGTACCGCGAAGCTCTGGGTGGCCGTCAGCCGGAAGGCCAGATCGCCATCGAGTACTACCAGTCGCTGGGCTACACCGACGGTGGCTGGGAAGAAGGCCGACGCGGCCTGGAACGGCTGGTTCGCCAATCGCCGGACAACCCGCAGATGCGCCTGGCCCTGGCGCAGATGCTGTCCTATCGCGAAGCCACGCGCGCTCAGGCCGTCGCCGACCTGGCCGAGCTGTCGCGCCGCTCGGACATCGGCAGTGCCGCCACCGAAAGCTGGCGCAATGCCCTGGTCTGGCTGGGTGACCCGCCCCCGCGCAAGGACGTGCCGCTGTTCGAGGCCTACCTGCGCGCCAACCCCAACGACGCCGAGATCCGCAAGCGCCTGGCCAACGTGGGCCCGGAGCCGCGCACGGCCGCAGCCGCCGGGGCCCGCACCGCCGCGGCCGCCCCCGAGAACCCGATCCTGCGCCGCACCAACGCCGCCTTCCAGGCCCTGGAGAACGGCCGCGTGGATGTGGCCGAGACCGAATTCGCCGACGTGCTGCGCACGCAGCCCAACAACGCCGACGCCCAGGGCGGGCTTGGCCTGGTGCGGCTGCGCCAGCAGCGCTTCCCGGAAGCCCGCGACCTGCTGCAGCGCGCATCGCGCCAGGGGTCGGCATCGCGCTGGCGCCAGGCGCTCAACAGCGCCAGCTACTGGGCGCTGATCAACGAGGCGCAGAGCGCGCGCAACGCCAACAACGTCGCCGAAGCCCGCCGGCTGCTGACCGAAGCCGTCAAGATCGATCCGAATGAACCGTCCGGGCTCAATGCCTTGGCGGCCGTGCAGGTCGACGCAGGCCAGCTCGACGCCGCGGAAAAGACCTACCGCCAGGTCCTGTCCAAGCAGGCCAGCAACGCCGACGCCATCCGTGGCCTGGTGGGCGTGCTGTCCCAGAACGGCAAGTCCGACGAGGCGTTGCAGTTGATCGCACGCCTGACCCCGCAGCAGCAGAGCCAGATCGGCGAACTCGGCCGCCTGCGTGCCGAGCAGGCCATCGGCGAGGCCCGCGCCGCCCAGCAGCGTGGCGATGACGCCGGCGCCGTGGCGGCCCTGCAGGACGCGCTTCTCAATGATCCGAACAACGCGTGGGTCCGCCTGGACCTCGCGCGCCTGTACCTGCGCATCGGTGCCCGCAACGAGGCCCGGGGCGTGGTGGACGGACTGCTCGCCTCCAACCCCGACCTGCCGGACGCCCTGTACGCCAGCGCCCTGCTGTCGGGCGAAATGCAGGACTGGCCGGCTGCGCTGGCCACGCTGGATCGCATCCCCACGCAGGCGCGCACGGCCGAGATGGGCGAGCTGCAGCGGCGCGCCTGGGTGCACACCCAGGCCGACGCCGCCAGCCGCCTCGCCAAGCAGGGGCAGCAGCAACAGGCGCTGAGCCTGCTTGCGCAGGCCACGCCGCACGCCCAGAACGAAGTGGACCTGCTGGGCTCGCTCGCCTCGGCCTACGTGGATGCCGGCGACCCCAACCGGGCGCTGGGCATGATGCGCCAGCTGCTGGCGCGCACGACGCAACCCGACCCCAACCTGCAACTGCAGTACGCCGGCATCCTGCTCAACACCAACCAGGATGTGGAACTGGCGGGCGTGCTGCGCCAGCTGCAGGGCGCGACCCTGAGCCGCGCGCAGAACGACACCTTCCAGGACATCCGCTACGTCTACATCGTGCGCCAGGCCGACGCCCTGCGCACGCGCGGACAGCTGGCCGACGCCTACGACATGCTGGCCCCGGCGCTGGCCGAACGCCCGGACGATGCGCTCGCCGTGGGCGCGCTGGCGCGCCTGTACTCCGATTCGGGCGACGCCAAGCAGGCGCTGGACATCTACAAGCGGCTGCTGCAGTTCAAGCCGGACGACACGGACAGCCTGCTCGGCGCGGCCAACATGGCGGCGCAGGCAGGCGACTACCGCTTTGCGGAATCGTCGATCGACACGGCCCTGGCCAAAGAACCCAACAATCCGGAAATGCTGGCCACCGCCGCGCGCATCTATCGCGCGCAGGGCAAGAACAGCAAGGCCGCCGATTACCTGAAACGCGCGATCGCGCTGCAGGCGCCCACGCCGATGGCCGCCGTGGCGCCGGGCGCCCCCGCGGCGCCGCGCGGCGGCATGGGTGGCAACCCGTTCCGCAATCGCGATGGCAGCGGCGGGGCTGCAGCCGTCATGCCCGTGCCGGTCGCCTATGCGTCCGCGCAGCCGCCGATGGGCGGCTACGTCGCACAACCCTACATTCCGCAACCCGTGATCGGCCAGCCCGGCCCGGTCGGTGCGCAGCCGCTGCCCCCTTACGGCCAGTCCGCCCCGGCGCCCGGCACCTGGGTGCAGGCCGCCCCCACCGGCGGCTATGCGCCGGCGGGCTACGGCGCACCTGCGCCGCAGGCGGCCCCGTACTTTGCACCGCCCTCCGGCCCCGAGCCCGTGTCGGTGCCGGTGTTCCCGCCCAGCCGCAACGTGGCCGCACCGGCAGCCGCCTACCCGGGCGCGCCGGGTGCCAACCCCTGGACCACCCCCGGCCCGGCCGCCGCACCCGCGGCGCCGCAGACGCTGGCCCAGGAGCTCGCCGAGATCCAGCAGGAGCGCACGCCTGAAATCACGATGGGCGCCAACGTGCGCTCGCGTGAAGGCGAAGGCGGCCTGAGCCAGCTGACCGACGTGCAGGTGCCACTGGAAGCCCGGCTGCCGGTCGGCGATGGCCGTTTCGCGCTGCGCGTGACGCCGGTGTCGCTGAGCAGCGACAGCATGGGCACCGATTTCAACACCACCAGCCGCTTCGGTGGCGGTCCTGCCGCCGCCGTGCAGCAGGCATCCGGCACCTCCGGCGGCCCCGGCACGCAGGACGCCGCCGGTGTGGGCGTGGCCCTCGCCTATCTCGGCAAGAACCTGCAGGCCGACGTCGGGACGACGCCGCTCGGTTTCGAGCAGAACAACGTCATCGGCGGCGTGCGCCTGAATGGCGCGCTGGGCAGCGGCGGCGCAAGCTACGCCATCAACCTGTCGCGTCGTGCAGTCACCGACAGCCTGCTGTCCTTTGCCGGCACGCGCGACGCGCGCACCGGCCAGCGCTGGGGCGCGGTCACGGCCACGGGCGGCCGCCTGCAGCTGGGCCTGGACAGCGACACCTACGGCATCTATGGGTATGGCGGGTACCACAACCTGAGCGGGCGCAACGTCGTGTCCAACTCGCGCTTCGAGGGTGGCTTTGGCGTCTACGCCAAGCTCATCAACGACACCAATCGCGAGCTCACCGCCGGACTGAACTTCACCGGGCTGTCCTACGACAAGAACCTGCGCTATTTCACCTACGGGCACGGCGGCTATTTCAGCCCGCAGCGCTTCTTCTCGGTCAGCGTGCCGGTCAACTGGACGCAGCGCGATGGCCGCCTGAGCTACTACGTGCGTGGCTCGCTCGGCATCCAGAACTTCCAGGAAGATTCCTCGCTGTACTTCCCGGGCGACGCCGGGCTGCAGGCCTCCGCCCAGGCGGCCATGGCGCAGGCCAACACGGCAGGCCTGACCACCAACACCCAGGCGATCTATCCCGGCCAGACCAAGACCGGTCTGGGCTACAACCTGGCGGCCGCGGCTGAATACCAGCTGGCTCCGCAGCTCTTCATGGGCGGCACCCTGGGTCTGGACAACGCCTCGGACTTCCGTCAGTGGGCCGGTGGCGTGTACCTGCGCTACCTCTTCGAGCCGTCGACCCGTCCGCTGGCGATGCCGATCACCGCCTACGGCTCGCCTTACGGCGAATGAGTTTCACCCTGGCGCGCCGGCCTGCCGGCGCGCATTTCCACCGTCTTTGAATCGTCATGCTCACCGCTGCCCTGGCCGGGCTGTCCATCCTGATCATCGGGGACAGCCACCTCACCTCCCCCTCCCACCTCATCACGCCGTTGCACGAGGCCCTGGTCAGCCAGGGCGCGCGCGTGCACACGCTGGGGGTCTGCGGCACCCTGCCCACCGAATGGCTGGTGGCCACGCCGGGCACCTGCGGTGGCGCCGAGCGCATCGGCAACGGCGGCGTGACCCTGCAGGGCAATGCGGCCGTGACCCGGCCCATCCAGCAGCTGATCGCCCAGGACAAGGCCGACCTGGTCCTGATCGTCATGGGTGACACGCTCGCCGCCTACGACAAGCCCGCGTTTCCCAAGGCCTGGGCGTGGCAGCAGGTCAGCGGGCTGACCAAGGCCATCGGCGCGACCGGCACCCAGTGCGTCTGGATCGGCCCGGGCTGGGGCAGCGAAGGCGGCAAGTACGGCAAGACCTTCGACCGGGTCAAGCTCATGTCCGCCTTCCTTGCGCACACCGCCGCCCCGTGCAGCTACATCGACTCGCTGCAGTACGCGCAGCCGGGCGAATGGGGCACGGTGGACGGCCAGCATTTCACGCAGAGCGGCTACCGGGCCTGGAGCGACGCCATCGTCAAGGCGCTGCCCGATACGCCGGCCTTCCAGGCCGTCAAGCCATGAACCGCGGACTGCGCCTGGCGGCGCTTGGCCTTGCCCTTGCCACGGGTGTCGCGCAGGGTGCCGAGATCGCGCTCTACCCCACGGGGCCGGCCGAAGACGCAGCCTTCCTGCGCTTCGTGAACGCCACGGGGCAGCCCGGCGACATCCGCGCCGAGGGTGCGCAGGCAGGCATCACCCTGCCTGCCACGCTGTCCGCCACGGCCTTCCAGACGGTGCCGGCCAACCAGCCCGTGCGTGGCGTCCTGCAGACGCCGGCCGGGCCGGCCGCGCTGGACCTGCGCGTCGCGCCCGGCGAGTTCGCCTCGGTCGTGATGGCGGCCAGTCCGGGCGCGGCACCCGAGCTCATCGTGCTGCGCGAGACGCCGGACGACTTCAACGCCATGCGCGCCTCACTGGCGCTGGTCGTGGCCGATGCAGGCTGCGCAGCCGCGGGCCTGACGGTCAGCGGACGCGACGTGGCCATCTTCCAGGACGTCGCCCCCGGCAGCGTGGCACGGCGCGCCATCAACCCCGTGCGGCTCAGCGTGCAGGCGCGCTGCGCCGGCCAGCCGGCGGGGCAGGTCCTGGATCTGGGCGAGCTTGCGCCCGGCGGGCGCTACAGCGTGGTCATCGCGCCCTCGCCTGCCGGCACCGTCACCCTGTTCGTCAACGACCAATCGGCCGACTGACGTCGCACGGCGCCAGCCGGCTCCCCCATGGTCTTCGCGTCGCTCGAATTCCTGACGCTGTTCCTGCCCGCCTTCCTGCTGGCCTACGGGCTGAGCCCGGCGCGCGCGCGCAATGCCGTGCTGCTTCTCGCCAGCTGGCTCTTCTATGGCTGGTGGAACCCCTGGTATCTGTGGCTGCTGGTGGCCAACACGGTGGTGGTCTGGGCCGGTGCGCTGGCCATCGAGCGCGCGCGCAGCCAGGCCGCGCGCTCCTGGCTGCTGACCGGACTCATCGTGCTGAACCTGGCGGCGCTGGGCTGGTACAAATATGCCAACATTGTGGTCGCCACGGCCAGCGAGGCAGCCCAGGCGCTGGGCCACGCCGGCTGGGAATGGCAGCGCGTGATCCTGCCGATCGGGCTGTCGTTCTTCGTGCTGCAGTCCATCTCCTACCTGGTCGACGTGCGCCGCGGACTGGTCAGCGCGCAGCGCAGCTTCGTGGACTTTGGTGCCTACCACGCCATGTTCGGGCAGCTGATCGCGGGCCCGATCATCCGTTACGTGTGGGTCGCGCGGGAACTGGCCGGGCGCACGCTGAACTGGGCGGGATTCGCGCTGGGCGCGCGACGCTTCATGATCGGGCTGGCCATGAAGGTGCTGGTGGCCGACACGCTGGCCCCGGTCGTGGACGCCGCCTTCCTGTTGCCCGAGCCCACCTTCACGGACGCCTGGCTCGGCTGCCTTGCCTACAGCCTGCAGCTCTTCTTCGATTTCGCCGGCTACAGCGCCATGGCCATCGGCCTGGGCATCATGCTGGGCTTTCACTTTCCCGAGAACTTCCTCAATCCCTATCTGGCCACCAGCATCCAGGACTTCTGGCGCCGCTGGCACATCTCGCTGTCGAGCTGGCTGCGCGATTACCTGTACATCCCGCTGGGCGGCAATCGCGGCACGCGCTGGCGCACGTATCGCAACCTCTTCCTGACCATGGCGATCGCCGGGCTCTGGCACGGTGGGGACAGCTGGAACTTCCTGCTGTGGGGCTGCGCGCACGGGCTCGCCCTGTGCGTGGCGCGGCTCTGGAATGAAGTCGGCGGGCCCGGGGTGCCGGTCGCGCTGTCACGCGTCCTGACGCTGCTCTTCGTGGCGCTGGCCTGGACGCTGTTTCGTGCGACCAGCCTGGATAGCGCCCTGGCCATGCTGGGCGCCCAGATCGGCCTGCACGGACTGGCCCTGAGCGATGCCCTGGCGCCGGTCCTGCGCCCCACCCAGGCCCTGGCGGCAGCCCTGGGCGTGTATGCCGTCATCCACCCGGTGCTGCAGCCGCGCTGGATGCGCATCGGCGACAACGCCCCGGCACGCGCCTGGCGTGCCCTCTGGCCGAGTCTCGCGTTCCTGCTGTCGTTCGCGCTCATCAGCAGCCGCGACGCCACGCCTTTCCTGTACTTCCAGTTCTGAGGGGGAGCGATGACGAAGACCCCCATGCCCCCGCCCGCCTCGCCAGCCCGCGCCGACCCGGCCACCACGCCATCGCGTGCGCGCCCGGTGCCGCCGACCACGCCGCTGCCCCCGGAAATCCCGCCGACCAGCCGCGCGGCCGCTGCGCCCGTCGTCGCGGGGATGGTGCTGGCAGGCTTTCTGGCGGCCGGTGCGCTGGCCAACCTCTGGGCCTTCGGCGTGCAGGACAACGCCTTGCTCAGCCGTCCCCCCACGCTCGCCAGCGTCCTGGACGGCGATGTCACCGCCGAGATCGGCAAGGCGCTGGCAACATCGCCCTTGCCCGAGGCGGCGGCGCGTGCCGAGCGCGCCCTGAGCTGGCGCGCGCTGGGCGACCTGGGGCCGCGCGTGCGCCACGGCTGCGACGACTGGCTGTTCCTGAGCGATGAATTGATGGTACATCCCGGTGGCGAGGCCAACGCCCGCGCGCGCGCCGAGCTGGTGCGCCGTACGGCAGACCGCCTGCGCGGGCAGGGCATCGCCCTGCAGGTCGCGGTCGTGCCCGACAAGTCGCGCATCCAGGCGGCGGACTTGTGCGGCATCCCGCGCGCAGGCGCGATGGCGCCGCGTGTCAGTACGTGGGTGGACGAGCTGCGGGCAGCAGGCGTCGCTGCGCTGGACCTGTCGCCCGCACTGGCGGCACTGCCCGACGACGCCTTCCTGCGCACCGATACGCACTGGACCCCGGCAGGCGCCCAGGCCGCCGCCGCGGCCGTGGCAAGCACGCTGCGGCCCGCGCCACCGGCCAATCCGGCCGGGCTGCCAGCCCGCGCGCCCCGTTCCCCCTTCAGCGGCGAGCCTCTGCCGGATGGCCCAGCCACGTCCGGCGCATCCGCCCCCGGCCCGGGCGCAGGGCCGCCTGCGCCGCAACCCGACGCCTTCACCCCACGCCAGATCACCGTGCCGCACCCGGGGCCGGTCGCGCCACGCCCGGGCGACCTGGTCCGCCTGGCGGGCCTGGCCGACATGCCAGCCGCCTGGCAGCCCGCCCCTGACCAGGTGGCGACGACCCGCTTCACGGTAGTGGACGGCGCGCAGGCCGCCACGGCGGACGACCTCTTCGGCGACACGCAGTTGCCCAGCGTGGCCCTGGTCGGCTCGTCGTACTCGGGGGTATCGGATTTCGTGCCCTGGCTCGCCCACGCCCTGCAGACGCCCGTGGCCAGCTTCGCCAAGGACGGCGGCGGCTTTGCCGGCGCGATCAGCGCGTACGTGGCCAGTGCGGCGTATCGCGACACGCCGCCGAGCGTCCTGATTTGGGAGATCCCGGAACGCGACCTGCAGGCGCCCGCCGGCGCCGGCGAAGCGGCGCTGGCCGCGTGGCTGGCCGGGCCAGGCCGCTAGCGCCGGGACGCCGATGACACGGCGGCAACGGTGGCGCTGCAACGCCGATGCCGCGGCGGCATCACCAGCGCTGCGACCCGACAGACGCTGCAACTGCGCTTTCCCAGCGCCAGCTGAAGCGCCCGCCCTGCGCGTCAGAACCGCAGCGGCTCGTTCTTGCGCTTGCCGCCCGCGGGCCGCATCAGCGCCCGTGCCCAGCGTCGCGCCGGCAGGCCGAAGCGCGCCTCCACGTCCTCGGCGCGGGCCAGCAGCTGGGCGGGCTCCAGGCTCAGTTCAGGGCCCGTGAAGGCCAGCGCCACGCGATTGCCCGCGTCGATCTCGGGCAGGACCACGACCCGCCCATCGAAAGCCTTGTCCAGGTTCTCGATGTTGCGCGGAAAGCTCGCGTGCTCGCCAAACAGGTTGACGGTCATGACGCCGACGTCGCCCAGCACGGCGCGACACCCCTGGTAGAACTCGACCGAGTCGCGCACCGGGCCCTGGGCATCGGCATCGTACAGATCCACCATCAGGATGCTGCACTGACCGTGGTTGGCCGTGTCGGTCACCCAGTCGCCGGCATCATCGACATCGATGCGCAGGCGGCGTCCCGGCTCGGGCAGCCGGAAGAACATCCGGCACACCGAGACGACCTGCGGATTCCATTCCACCACCCGCACCCGACTGGACGTGTGCTTCAGGCAGAACCGCGTCAGCGAGCCCGCGCCCAGCCCCAGCGTGCCAATGGCGCGCGGGGCGACCGGCGGATCCAGGAACAGCAGCCACGCCATCATCTGCCGCGTGTATTCCAGGACCAGCCGCGACGGATCGCTGCTGTCCATGGCGCCCTGCACCCACTCGGAGCCGAAGTGCAGGTATCGGACGCCACCGGCGTCCGACAGGGTGGGCTCATCCATCTCCGATGGACGAGCCGCCATCAGGCGGACTTCCCGAGCAGCAGGCCATTCATGCGGCGCACGAAGGCGGCGGGGTCTTCCAGCGTCGCCCCTTCCGCCAGCATGGCCTGCTCCAGCAGCAGCTCGCTCCACTCGCCGAAGTCGGCATCGTCAGCGGCCTGGATGCGCTTGACCAGGGCGTGTTCCGGATTGATCTCCAGGATCGGCTTGCTGTCCGGTGCGCTCTGGCCGGCCGAGCGCAGCAGGCGCTGCAGGTTCTGGCTCAGGTCGTTGTCGTCGGCCACGACGCAGGCCGGCGAGTCCACCAGCCGGAAGGTCACGCGCACATCTTTCACCCGATCGCCCAGCGCCGTCTTCAGGCGCTCGACCAGCGGCTTGACCGCTTCGCTGACCTCGGCCTGCTGCGCCTTCTCCGACTCATCGGCCAGCGCGCCCAGGTCCAGGCCGCCCTTGGCGATCGACACCAGCGACTTGCCATCGAAGGCCTGCAGATGGCTCAGCATCCACTCGTCCACGCGATCGGTCAGCAGCAGGACTTCGATGCCCTTCTTGCGGAAGACTTCCAGGTGCGGGCTGTTGCTGGCCGTGGCAAAGGTTTCGGCCGTGACGTAGTAGATCTTGTCCTGGCCTTCCTTCATGCGGGCCACGTAGTCGGCCAGCGCCACGTCCTGCACCGCCGTGCCGGTGTGCGTGGACGCAAAGCGCAGCAGCTTGGCGATGCGCTCGGCATTGGCGGCATCTTCGCCCGTGCCTTCCTTGAACACCTGGCCAAAGGCCTCCCAGAACAGCGCGTAGTCTTCCTTGCGGTTCTCGGCGATGTCTTCCAGCAGCGCCAGGATGCGCTTGGCCGAGCCTTCGCGGATCGCGCGCACGTCGCGGCTTTCCTGCAGGATCTCGCGCGACACGTTCAGCGGCAGATCCGCCGAATCGATGACGCCGCGCACGAAGCGCATGTAGCCCGGCAGCAACTGCTCGGCATCGTCCATGATGAAGACGCGCTTGACGTACAGCTTGACGCCGCGCTTGCCGTTGCGGTCCCACATGTCGAAGGGCGCGTGGCGCGGGATGTACAGCAGCTGCGTGTACTCGCTGCGGCCTTCCACGCGGTTGTGCGTCCAGGCGAGCGGATCCTCGAAGTCGTGCGAAACGTGCTTGTAGAACTCCCGGTACTGCTCATCGGTGACGTCGTTCTTGGAACGCGTCCACAGGGCGCTGGCCTGGTTGACCGTCTCGTCCTCGTCGCGCACGACCTGCTCGCCCTTCTCCGAATCCCACTCTTCCTTCTTCATGTGGATGGGCAGGGAAATATGGTCGGAGTAACGACGCAGGATCTCGCGCAGGCGCCAGCCCGACAGGAACTCGTCTTCGCCTTCGCGCAGCGTGAGCGTGACGTCGGTGCCGCGCGTCGCCTTGGTCGCCGGGGCGATCGTGAACTCGCCATCGCCCGTCGATTCCCACAGCACGGCCGTGTCGGCGGCCTCACCCGCGCGGCGGCTGAGCACGCTGACCTTGTTCGCCACGATGAACGAGGCATAGAAGCCCACGCCGAACTGGCCGATCAGCTGCGCGTCCTGCTGCTGGTCGCCGGTCAGGCGCGAGAAGAATTCGCGCGTGCCCGAGCGCGCGATCGTGCCCAGGTTGGCAATGGCTTCATCCCGCGTCAGGCCGATGCCGTTGTCGGAAATCGTGATGGTGCGGGCGGCCTTGTCGTAGGCCACGCTGATCGCCAGCTCACCACTGCCCTCGAGCAGGGCCGGATTGTCGATGGCCTCGAAGCGCAGCTTGTCACACGCATCCGACGCGTTGGAGACCAGCTCGCGCAGGAAGATTTCCTTGTTGCTGTACAGCGAGTGGATCATCAGCTGCAGCAGCTGCTTGACCTCGGCCTGAAAGCCCATGGTCTCGGAATTGGGGGGGGTTGCCTGGTTCATCTCGTCGCTTGCCAAAGTCGGTTGAGTCACCCCCGAGCGTACCGCGCCGAGGGAATCCAGCCGGCGACTTGGGGACGTTCGCCAGGATATCAAGAGGGGCGCGGCTCTTTTCTTGCTTGCGACTCGCCAGCCGCCGGCCGGCGGCATCTCGACACCAGGAGCACGAACCATGACGGAGTACTCGCCCGATACTGTCCACGCGACAGGGCAATTGGCCTTCTGGGCCCCACGCATTCTTGGCGCCTTGCTGATTCTCGTCGCCACCTACCTGCTTGCGCGCGCCGCGCGCTGGGGCGTGGCCAACCTGACGGGCCGCGTGGCCTTTTTCGGCCGACCCACGTCGCGCCCGGGCGAAACGCTCGCCAGCTCGCTCGGCACGCTGGTGTACTGGCTCGTGTGGCTGCTGGGCGTGCTGCTCGCGCTGCAGCCGCTGGGGCTGTCCCAGTCCCTCGGTCCCGTGCATGCGCTGACCACCGAAGTCTTCCTGTTCCTGCCGCGCATCCTGGGTGCGCTGCTGATCCTGTTCGTCGGCATTCTGGTCGCGGGCATCGTGCGCAACATCGTCGAGACGCTGCTGGTGGCCACCCGCGTGGACGCGGGCGCACGCAAGCTGGGTCTTGGTCCGGATGCGGACCTCAAGGCCAGCGCAGCCGCCGAGGCGGCCACCCCCGGCGTCGCACCGGCCCCGGGCGCGGCACCTGGCGCCTATCCCGGCGCAGCCCCTGGCGTGAGCCCCGGATCCTACCCCGGCCCCACGCCGGCCCCCGCGCCGGCTGCCGGCACCTTCACCTTCAGCCGCGTGATCGGTGCCGTGGTCTTCACGCTGATCGTGATCCCGGTGGCCATCTCCGCGCTGCAGGCACTGGGCATCTCGTCGGTGGCCAATCCCATCGTCGACGTGCTGCGCGCCGTGCTCGATGCCATCCCGCGCATCTTCGCCGCCGGCCTGCTGCTGACGCTGGCCTTCTTCATCGCCCAATGGGTGCGCGGTCTGGTCCAGCAGATCCTGGTGTCGATGGGCACCGACCGCGCGCTGGCCGGGGCCGGCCTGCGCAGCGCCACGCCGCCTTCGCGCATCATCGGCTGGCTGACCCTGGTGGCGATCATGCTGTTCGCGGCGGTCGAATCCGCGGCCCTGCTGCGCTTCACCTTCGTCGCGCTGCTGCTGGCCCAGGTCATCGAGCTGGGCGGCCAGGTGCTGTTCGGCAGCCTCATCATCGTCTTCGGCGTGATCATGGGCCGCTTCGTCGCGCGCCTGGTGGGCGACACGGTGGGTGAAAGCGGCCTGCCCTCGATCCTGAAGTACGCCATCATCGCGCTGTCGGTGGCGATCGGCCTGCGCTTCATGGGCCTGGCCAACGAAATCGTCAATCTCGCCTTCGGTCTGATCCTGGGCTCGGCCGCCGTGGCGTGCGCCCTGGCCTTCGGCCTGGGTGGCCGCGACACCGCCCACCAGTTGCTGCAACGCTGGATCGGCAAGCGCGACGCGCACAAGATCGCGCTTGACGACACCAAGCGCCCGCTCGACAAGGAGTGAGCGCTCGACGGCCGGGGCAGCCTGCTCCGGCTGGCCGTGCCGGCACCCTGGCCGCCTGCCGGCGGACCCGGGTGCAGTCACTTCTCCCCGAAGCCAATCCGTTGACGGTCGAGCCGCCGGCCCGGGCGCGCCCCCCGCACGCGTCGGTTCAGTGCGCGTCGGCCAGCGGCCTGCGCCCAGCCCCGCGCCGCGCGATGGCAACCCCGCTGCCGGCGATCAGGATGGCACCCGACACGGTCCAGGCATCCGGGGTCTCGCCCCAGATCATCCAGCCCAGTGCCGTGGCCCAGATCAGGCCCGTGTAGTCGAACGGCGCCACCACCGAGGCCGGCGCGATCCGAAAGCCCTGCGTGATGAAACCCAGCCCCAGCGTGCTGAACAGCGCGATGCCTGCGAGGCCCAGTGCGTGCTCGCCTTGCAGCGGTTGCCAGAACCACGGCTGCAGCCCCGCGCTGACCACGGCCTGGCCCACCGCGATGTAGAACATCGTCGTCAGCATCGTTTCCTGGCCGCCGATGCGCCGCGCGCTCACCATCATCACCGCATAGCCCAGGGCGGTCATGAGCGGCAGGATGGCCGCCGTCTGAAAGCCCCCGGTGCCCGGGCGCGCCACCAGCAGCACGCCCATGAAGCCCACGACCACGCAGGCCCAGGCCTTCGCATCCACGCGCTCGCCCAGGAATGCCACCGACAGCGCGGTCACGATCAAGGGCGCGGCAAAGGCGATGGCCGTGGTCTCGGCCAACGGCATGAGCGTCAGGCTCAGATAGAAGCAGCAGGCCGACGCCACGTTGACGGCGCCGCGAAACGCGTGCACGCCCAGATGCTGGGTGCGCAGCCCGCGCCGGCCCGACAGGGCCATCAGCACGACGAAGAGCACGGCGCCCGCCACCGCGCCGCGCACGAACAGCAACTGGATGGGCGCGTAGAACTCGCCCAGCCACTTGGCCAGGCTGTCGCTGAGGGTGAGGCAGAAGATCCCGCCGGTGACACAGAAGATGCCTGGCAGGGAGGACTGAGAGGAATGCGTCATACAGGTACCACGGGTGCCCGGCCGTCCGGGTGAACGGGCATGAGCCTATCAGATCACGGTAACGCGGCCTGTTACGGTGCGCGGCCACGCGCCGGCAAGGCGTGTCGGGCGGGTCGGCCATGCACGGCACCGCGTGGGCGTCACGGGGCACATGGATCCAACGTGCTGGCATCGAGGCTTGAACCGCCGTCAACCCTGCACTAAAATCACCGGTTGCCCTGGCACTTGCCAGGCATCATCTGCTGGTTGGGGAGGACGCCATGTCGTTAGACGCCCTCTTCCAATTGGGGATCGTCTCAGTTTTCCTGAACACCACCCAAACGGAAGAACACCGATTTGCCACGCGTACCGTGCGTACGCGCAGGTGCCATGCTCAGGCGCCGTGCAGCAGTGACGCGCGGGTGACGTCACACAGGCCTGCCGCGCCGAACGCAATGACACGCGCCGCCTGGCGCTCGCACTTGCAAACGCCTGCCTGGCGTGCGACGAGCCGTGCCGCTCGCTCGCCTGCGATGACGGCAATGGCCGCCGCGTTTTCGCGTGCCGATCAGCAATCCGGCCGAATGCCGGGCTGACACCTTCTTTTCCGTTTGCCTGCGCGGTAGCGCTGCCCCGGCCCTGCCGGGCGCCTGCCCAAGCCCGGTGCCCTGCACCTGCGCGCGCCACGCCCCACCAGGGCCGGCGCGAGCCTGTGTGACTGTCGAGGGTTGCGACAGCACACCGCTCCGGAGTTCAGTTGTGATCGATACCCCGTACTACTGCATCGACAAGCGTCGTCTGCTCGTCAACCTGGAACGCATCGCCCACGTGCGCCAGGCGTCCGGCGCCAAGGTGCTGCTCGCGCTCAAGTGCTTTGCCACCTGGTCCGTGTTCGACTTCATGCGCGACCACATGGACGGCACGACCTCGTCCTCCCTGTACGAAGTGCGCCTGGGCCGCGAGACCTTCGGTGGCGAGACGCACGCCTACAGCGTGGCCTATGCCGATCACGAGATCGCCGAAGTCGTCTCGCATGCGGACAAGGTCATCTTCAACTCGATCGGCCAGCTCGAGCGCTTTGCCGCGCACGCCGATGGCAAGCCCGTGGGCCTGCGCATCAACCCGGGCGCCAGCGCCTCGGGCTTCGATCTGGCCGACCCGACGCGCCCCTTCAGCCGGCTGGGCGAATCCGACCCGGCCCGCATCGCCCAGGTCATCGATCGCATCGATGGCTTCATGATCCACAACAACTGCGAGAACCGCGACTTCGCGCGCTTTGACGAATTGCTCACGGGCATCGAGGCGCGCTTTGGCGAGCTCCTGGGGCAGGTGTCATGGATCAGTCTGGGCGGTGGCATCCACTTCACCGGCGACGACTACCCGCTGGACGCGTTCTGCGCGCGCCTGCGCGCGTTTGCCGATCGATACGGCGTGCAGGTCTACCTGGAACCCGGCGAGGCCACGATCACCGACAGCGCCAGCCTGGAAGTCACGGTGCTGGATACATCGCACAACGGCAAGGACCTGGCCGTCGTGGACAGTTCGATCGAAGCGCACATGCTCGATCTGCTCATCTACCGCCTGAGCGCGCGCGTGGAGCCCAATGCGGGCCCGCACCGCTATCTGGTCTATGGCAAGTCATGCCTGGCGGGCGACATCTTCGGCGAGTTCGACTTCCCGGAGCCGCTCGCCATCGGCAGCCGCCTGTCCATCCGGGATGCGGCCGGCTACACCATGGTCAAGAAGAACTGGTTCAACGGCGTGAACATGCCGTCCATCGTCATCCGCGAGCTGGATGGCACCGAACGCCTGGTGCGCCGTTTCGGCTACCAGGACTACCGCGACAGCCTGTCCTGATCGCATCCGACGCATTCGTGCAGGGAGGGCTTTACCATGAAGCGGAATGTTCTCATCATCGGCGCGGGCGGTGTGGCGCATGTCGTGGCGCACAAGTGCGCCCAGAACAATGCCCGCCTGGGCGAGATCCACATCGCCTCGCGCACCGTGGCCAAGTGCCACGCCATCATCGAATCGGTCCACGCGCGCGCGAGCCTGCAGCAGCCCGGCGTGCTGCAGGCCCATGCCCTGGACGCCCTGGACATCGATGCCACGGCAGCGCTCATCGCGCGCACGGGCGCGCAGATCGTGATCAACGTCGGATCAGCCTTCGTCAACATGGCCGTGCTGCAGGCGTGCCTGCGCACGGGCGCGGCCTACATCGACACGGCCATCCATGAGGACCCGGACAAGATCTGCGAGACCCCGCCCTGGTACGCCAATCACGAATGGCAGCGCCGCGAGGCCTGCGCGCAGGCCGGCGTGACCGCCGTGCTGGGCGCGGGGTTCGACCCGGGCGTGGTCAACGCGTATGCGCGCCTTGCCTGCGACGAGTACTTCGATCGCGTCGACTCGATCGACATCGTCGACATCAACGCGGGCAGCCATGGCCGCTGGTTCGCCACCAACTTCGATCCGGAAGTGAACTTCCGCGAGTTCACGGGCCAGGTCTGGTCGTGGCAGGGCGGCCAGTGGACCGCCTCGCAGATGTTCGAGTACCGCAAGGAATGGGACCTGCCCGTCGTCGGCCAGCAGACCGCCTACCTGACCGGGCACGACGAGCTGCACTCGCTCTCGCAACACCTGAATGTCCCCAACATCCGGTTCTGGATGGGCTTTGGCGAGCACTACATCAATGTCTTCACCGTGCTGAAGAACCTGGGCCTGCTGTCGGAAAAGCCCGTGCGCACGGCCGAGGGCGTGGAAGTCGTGCCGCTCAAGGTCGTCAAGGCCCTGCTGCCCGATCCGGCATCGCTCGCGCCGGGCTATACCGGCAAGACGTGCATCGGCAACCTCGTGCGGGGCGACAAGGATGGCCAGGCCCGCGAGATCTTCATCTACAACGTGGCCGACCACGCGCAGAGCTATCGCGAGATCGGCAGCCAGGCCATCTCGTACACCGCGGGCGTGCCGGCCGCCGCGGCCGCGCTGCTGATCGCGGAGGGCACCTGGGACGTGGGCCACATGGCCAATGTCGAGCAGCTGGCGCCCCGGCCTTTCCTGGACCTGCTCGACGCCATGGGCCTGCCGACCCACGTGCGCGAGAACGGCTGGGATGAGCGCATCAGCGCACCGCTGGGGCTGGCCCACGCGGGCGATGCGGCAAGCGATGATTCGCTGACCGAGGCCGCGGACTGAGCTGCCAGGGCCGGCGCCAGCCGGCCCGTCAGCGCGGCGCAGCGCGCGTCGCGAGCAGGATGCCGGCGGCGATCAGCGCGATCCCGATGGCGTGATAGCCGTGCGCCTCTTCCCCCAGCAGGCCGATGGCCAGCAGACTGCCGAAGACCGGGATCAGATGGATGCACAGGCCCGCCAGGCTGGGGCCTGCCAGCGCCACGGCCCGGTTGAAGCACAGGTAGGCCAGCACCGAGGCGCAGACTGCCGCATAGCCCACGCTGGCGCCCGCCTGCCAGGACCACGGCATGGGACGGCCCTGCAGCGTTTCGAGCAGATAGAACGGCAGCAGCATGATGGCGCCCAGCACGAAGGTCGCCAGCACGAAGCTCAAGGGATGGATGGCCGGTCGGCGGCGCAGCAGGACGGTATAGCCCGCATACACCACGGCAGCGGCCAGCACGTACAGATCGCCGGTATTGAAGGCAAGATCGATGAAGGTGCGCAACTCGCCCCGGCTGACCAGCGTGGCTGCACCCGCCAGCGAGATCGCGATCCCCACCCACTGCCAGGGCCGGACCCGGTCCCGGAACAGCGCCACGCCCAGCGCCGCCACCATGACGGGAATGCACGACTGGATCATCACGCCGTTGAGCGCGGTCGTGGTCTGCAGACCCAGGTACAGGAAGGTGTTGAAGCCGGCGATGCCCAGGGCGGAGAGCAACAGCATGTCCCAGGCGCTGGCACGCATGGCGGGCAGATCAGCGCGCAGATGCGGCCATGCGAGGGGCAGCAGCACCAGCACCCCGACCACCCAGCGCCAGAACGCGAGCCCGACGGGCGGCACCGAGCCATCGCCCACCACCAGGCGGGCCAGCACGGAGTTGCCCGCCCAGAACAGGGGCGGCAACAGCATGTAGAGCCAGACGGGTTCGGTGCGCGCCGGACGCGTCGGGTCTGCAGGCGGCAAGGCAGGATCGCCCTGCGCGGAGGTCGGTGCGGAATGCGGGGACATTGACGACAGGCAAAGGGCGCAGGCAACGCCGCCGAAGCGAAAATTGTAAGCTATGGCCTTCCCAACGCTCCGCCCCCCAGCGCGCCATGTCCCTTCCTGATGCCCCCGTTGCGAGCTGGCCGCGGTCCCTGGCCCTTGGCATGGCCCTGTGCTGGGCGGGGCTCGCGTGCGCGCAGGTCCCGGCCTGGACGGATGCCACACCGTACGAAGGTGCCGTGACGCTGCATTTCACCGCGCCCGGCAAGACGGCACGCACGGTGCATGGCACCGGATCCGCACGCTGGATCGCCGAGGGCTCGGGCGCAACGCGCCTGGAGCTGCGCGCTGATGAGTCGCGCACCAACACACGCAGCGTCATCGTCTTCGCGGGTCGTGCCGAAGGCGCACACTGGCGCAGCGCGCCCGGCGAGGTCAGCCTGGCCGTGGCGCCCGATGGTCGCATCACGGGCGGCGGGCGCGACACGACGCTTGGGCGCGAATTGTCGTTCGCCGGCGTCATGCACCCGGCCACGCTGCGACTGCAGACGCGCACCACCCTGGACCGCGCCGAAGGCGGCCTGCCTGCCGGCACGGCCATCGAGGCGACCTACGACCTGCAGCGTGACGCGCCCGGTGCGCGCAAGCCGGACTGCACCACGCACGGCATGGCCATCGTGCCATCGCGCGCCACCTTTTCCCCACCACAAGGAACCTGTCCATGACGCTGACGATGCTGCGTTGCCTTGCCAGGCGGCGCCCCGGCACGCGTGCCGCGGCCACCCTGATCCTGGGACTGGCCGCAGGCGCCACGACGCTGGCGCAGGCTGATGAGGCCGCCCCCGAGGCGCTGTCCGCGCCCTTTGCAAGCGCCTTCGTGGCGGGCATGGCAAACGTGGGCTACGCGCCCACGGCGAGCGTGACGCGCACCGTGACCACCGGCCTGGCCCAGCAGCTGGACAAGAACCTGAGCGTGGATTTCCAGATGCCGGATCCACGGGCGTACCTCACGTCAGGGGACGCGTTGGCCAGCGCCGATACCCTACTGACCGATCGGGACCTGCCGACCAATGACCTGGCCTCGGCAACCACCCTGCTGCTGATCGTCGCGTGGGAAATCGTGCACGACCAGCGGATGACACCCCGGCAGGTGCAGGCCGTGCTGCGCCAGTCCGCGCGGGCCTTCGAAGACCACCCGCTGGTCAAGGCGCGCCAGGCGGACCGCCAACAGGCCGCCCAGTTGCGCCTGATGGTGGCTGCCCTGCTGCATGCCGAATCGCGCCACCGCGACGACGCCGATCAGCCCGCCCTGCGCGACGCCGTGCAGCGCGACATGCTGAGTGTCTCGAACAACGACATGCGGGCGCTGACGGCCTCGGACACCGAAGGCCTGGTCAGCGCCACGGGCGCACGCTAACCCGCCTGCAGCCGGCCGGCGGCCTGATTGAGCAGGCTGTGCGCTTCGCCGTACAGACGATGCACGGCAGTGCCATCGCCCGGCTCCAACGGCAGGTCGAGCTTCTCGGTCACGTCGGTGAAATCGTGCTGCCAGCGCACGACGGACGCGGACGTCACCGTGTTGGTGTCCAGCGCCTGCGTCAGCTCTTCGATCAGGTCTTCCAGCATCGGCGTGGGCGCCTCATGCGGGGGCAGGGTCGTATGGGTCATGGACGTCCTCCAGGAAAGGATGAATCAACCTGCGTGCGACGCAACGGCAATCCGCGCACCACATGAGGCTGTGAGTGCCGGACACCGGGGCGGTTCCATCAGCCTGACAGGGATCCGCCGCCCGTGTGCAAGACAATATGACCCGTGTGATCACCACCATCCTGCGACTTCACTGCCATGATCAGGATTCATGCGCATGCCGTCGCATCAGGCGATTTGTCTGTCGCGCATCCGGATCACACACTTGGTATCATCGGGTCACGTTCACGGTTGAGCAAATAGTTACCATTGCACCCTTCACCCCAGCCATGTCCCTGCCGCATGCGCGGCGGCGGCCCTGGCTGGCCATCACAGCTTTGTAGATTCCCCTGTGATAGTCGCCCCTCTGCCTGAGTTCGAAGACGAACGCCTTGCCGTGCTCCAGTCACTTGCCGTGCTGGACACGCCCCCCGAGCAGCGCTTTGATCACGTGACCCGGCTTGCCCGCCGCGTGTTCGGCGTGCCGATGGCCCTGGTCAGCCTGGTCGATGCCGACCGCCAGTGGTTCAAGTCGCGCGACGGCCTGGAGGCCACGCAGACCGCGCGCGACATCTCGTTCTGCGGCCACGCCATCCTCCAGGAAGAGGTGATGGTGGTGGACGACGCGACGCTCGATCTGCGCTTTCACGACAATCCGCTTGTGACGGGCCAGCCCCACATCCGCTTCTACGCCGGCTGTCCGCTGAAGGTCCCGACGGGCCACAAGGTCGGCACCCTGTGCATTCTCGACACGCGCCAGCGCAGCCTGAACGACGATGACCTGGCGCTGCTGCGCGATCTCGCGCAGATGGTGTCGCAGGACCTCGCGTCCGCGCAGATCGCATCGGAAGACGCGTTGACCGGCCTCATGAACCGGCGCGGCTTCGACCAGCTCGCCCCGCGCGTGCTGGAAGCCTGCCGCCATGCCGGCCACGAGCTTGGCCTCGTGTACTTCGATCTCAACGGTTTCAAGCGCATCAACGACACCTTCGGCCACGGCGAGGGCGACCGCGCCCTGCGCACCTTTGCCGGCGTGCTGCGTCGCGCCTTTCGCAAGGACGACGTGGTGGCGCGCCTGGGCGGTGACGAGTTCGTGGCGCTGCTGCCCTCTGCCGGGCAGGCCCAGGCGGCGGGCGTGGTCGAGCGCGTCGCCACCCTGCTGCGTGCGGAAGTCGAGAGCACTGCCCTGCCCTACACCATCGAAGCCAGCGCGGGCTTTGCCGCCTTCGATGCGAGGGTCCATGCCGGGCTGCCCGACCTGCTGGCACAGGCAGACCACACGATGTTTGCGCTCAAGCCGCGCGGCTCACGCTGAGCCGCGGCGCGGCGGCGGCATCGAATGTGCTGTAGGGCCGGGGACGGGCATTCGCCCGCATCCCTGGAGACCTGCATGAAAACCCAAATCAGCTTCACCAAGAAAGATGGCGGCCAAGGCCTTGCGCTCGTCGACGGTGGCGTGGACGATCCGCTGGAAGCACGGCGCGAACTGGCGGCTGCGCTGAACCTGCCCCAGGGCAAGACACCGGGTGGCGATGTCGATGACGTCGATTCGCGCCTGCGCGCAGCCGGCATCGATCCGGCTTCGGTCAGCACGGTGCCGGTCGTCGAATAGGCACTGGCGCAAACTGCCCGCGGCGCAGGCGCACCAGCGGGCTGGCCTTACGGCAGCAGCTTCAGGCCGGTGCGGCGCACCAGTTCCTCGTAGCTGATGGGCGCACCCGCCTGGGCATCCGGCGAATTCTGCTGCCAATGTGCCCATGATCGCCCGGTGGCCGGGTCGTGCACCAGCTTGAACACGTGGCTGGGCACGGCCACCTTGCCCGGCCCGATGGTCTCGGGTCGCTGCGCGTACACAGGCCCCGTGAAGATGTAGATGTCCCCGCTCGCGCGCATCGCGTACTGACGCGTGTCTTCTTCGATGCGGCTCCAGGGCCCGGCATTCTGGCGCTGATCCTGCGGCACCATGTTGGCCAGCGAAAAGCTTTGCGCCATGGCCTCAGGCGTTGCCATGTTGCCTGCCGGCGCCATGTGGCCACGCGAATAACCCGACCCCCGATAGTCATTCAATTCGGCCCGCTCGGCCGCGGGCAGTCGCGCGTCCGCAAAGAAGCGGTCCGTGCGCGGCACGCCTTTGGCGGCCTCCAGCATGCGCCGGTTCAGGCGCTCGGCGACGAACACCGGCGTCTTCGTCTGCCCGCTGTGCAGGATGGCGAACGCCGTGAAACAGAGCTCGCGCAACGTCGGAGCGGCAGGCACCACGGGCCGGCTGGCCGAGGGGAAGAACTGCGGACAGTCCGCGAATCGCGTCTGGGTGTAGCCTTGGACCGGGGGCGCGGCGGGCGGTGCCGGCGCGGGCGCCTGGGACGACGGCAGGGACAGTCCCAGCTCGGCCAGGAGCCTGTCCAGCGGCAAGGCATCGAGCCACTGTGTGTTCAGGGCGACGCTGCCGATGCCGAACGCGGCAAGCGCTGCGGCGATGAAGCCCTTCAGGGTGCGGGACGTGCCGCTGCGAGCCTTGCCCTTGGCGGGCGCGCGCTTGCGGCGTGCGGGTGTGGCGGTTTTCTTGCGAGTCATGCGGGGAACGTCGAGGCGGAGACCAGCCAGGGGGCCGGGCCCGCATTGTAGGCTAGAGCGGCTGGCGTCGTGATCGACACGACCTGGCCCTGGGGATCGCCATGTGCAGCCATTACGACGCCGTCAACGATCGGGCCCGGCTCGATCGCTTCTTCCAGACGCGGGGTGCCGCCCTGCTGGCCAGCGCCGACCTCTGGCCGCGGCGCACGGGCATCTTCGTTCGGCGCCCCGACGCCTGGGACGCAGGTGACGAGGCCGTGCCGCCGCGCGAAGCCGTGCACGGGCGCTGGGGCCTGGTGGCCGGGACGGTCAAGGTCGACGGCCTTGCCAAGGCCGAGCGCCTGAGCACCTTCAATGCGCGCAGCGAAACGGCGCACTCGGCCTATACCTATCGCCAGGCATGGGCGCAAGGCCAGCGCTGCATCATTCCTGCCGAGGCCGTCTACGAACCCGACTGGCGGTCCGGCAAGGCCATCGCCACCCGCTTCACGCGCGACGACGGCGCACCCCTGGGCATCGCCGGCCTGTGGGACCGCTACCGCAACGCGGCGGGCGAGACGGTGGAAAGCTACACCATGCTGACCATCAACGCGGCCGAGCATCCCCTTTTCAGGCACTACCACCGCCCAGACGACGAGAAGCGCATGGTCGTCATCCTGCCCCAGGGTGCCTACGCGGACTGGCTGACCGCGCCCCCCGCGCGCACACGCGATTTCCTGGTGCCCTTTCCCGCCGAGCACCTCGTGGCCACGCCCCTGGGCCGGCCCGCACAGGCGGGCCTCTTTCCGGACTGATCCGGCCTGCCGTTGGCGTGCGACGCAAATGGCCGTCATCTCTTGAAACTTCCCTGCTGTCGAGCTGCCTACTGGCATCCCGCAAAGAACCGGCGCACCCAAGCAGCCGGTCACGCGTCGACAGGAGAAGACAACCATGAGGACCCTGGGCTGGCGCACCGTGTCGCCACAGGACTACCGACGCTGCTACGAGTCGTTCGGTGGCAGCGTGGTCACGCACCCGGACGTGCTGGAGTTCCTGCACGCGCGCCTGCCGCTCGTGCCGCACTACCTGGGCATCGACGGAGACCACGGCGAGCTTGCCGGCGCGGCCTGTCGATGGGGCGACCGGCTGGCAGGCGATGAGCGCAGCCTGCGCGACATCGTGCGGCCCGACTACGACCTGGGCGCGCCGGAGATCGTGCTGCCCTGTTCGGCCCGCGCGCGCCCCTGGACCCGCCTGCTGATGCTCAAGACGTCCCATCTGTCGGCCCTGAGCAGCCATCTGTTCTCCAACCTGCGCCCGGTCGGGCGCACCCGGCGCCAGCTCGCGCTCGCCAAGGGCATGGGGGCCGATGGCTTCTCCACCAAGACCAAGCGCCGGCGTCGCCTGGACCTGCGCGGCTTTCTGGCCGCGGGTGGCCACGCCACCCGCGTGCAGGATCACGACCCCGAGCTGCTTGCCGACATCTACCGCGACCTGCATCGCAGCCGGTGGGGCAAGCACCCGGCCCCCCGGGCCAGGCTCATCGACATGCTCACGCAGCTGCGCCACCTGGTCTTCGGCCATGTGCTGTGGCTCGATGCCCGCCCCGTTGCCTACGATTTCGTGCTGATGGCACGCAGCCCGGCGTGGCTGTCCGCCGAGTGCATCAATGGCGGCATCGACCCGAGCGTGGCGGACCTGTCACCGGGCTCGGTGCTGATCTGGCTGAACCTGGTGGAAGCCTGGGAACAGGCCCAGGCCGAACAGCGCGAACTGCGCTTCTCCCTGGGCCGCATGGACCTGGCCTACAAAGAGGCCTGGTGCCGGCCTGCGCCGCTGTACCGGTCGCTGACCTGGTGACGCGTAGCCGGACCGCGTGCGGCCAATCCGCGGAACAGCGCCACGTTCACCGTCGTCCTGCGCCAGAGGCTTGCGCGTGCCATTCACTACGCTGCTCGCCACGATGTCGTGCCGCACGCCGCCAGGCCGTGCCACGACACGGGGCATCGAGCGGAGCGGCGCATGCGGGACCTGGGGTGGCAACGCATCAATCCTGACGAGTACCGGGCAAGCCACGCCCGCCTGGGGGGCAGCGTCATCACCCACCCCGACGTACTCGATTTCCTGCACGCGCGTGCGGCGCTCAAGCCCGTGTACCTGGGCCACGCCGGCGCGCAAGGCCTTCTGGCCGGCGCACTCTGCCGCTGGGGGCGCGATCTGGCCGGCGACGAGCGCGCGCTGCGGCGCCTGCAGCCCCGATACGACTTTGGCGCACCCGAGATCATCCTGCCCCTGCAAAGCGAGGCGCGCCTGCCCGCCTGGCTGCTGGCCCGCACCAGCCACCTGTCCATGCGGCATGCCGGGGCGTTTCGCAACCTGCTGCAGGTGCGCGCAGCCCGCCGCCACCTGGCGCTGGCCAAGCCCCTGGGCGGCGCGGGGATCTCGGCGCGCACGCAGCGCAAGCGGCGCGCGGCGTGGCAGCAATTCCAGGACGCAGGGGGATGGGCAACCAGCGTGCAGGCGCACGACCCGGGCACGCTCGCCGACGTCTACACCGATCTGTTTCACAGTCGCTGGGGCTGTGCGCCCGCGCCGCGCGACGCGCTGCTGGATCTCGTCACGGCGCTGCGCCATCTGCTCTTTGGCCATGTGCTGTGGCTGCGCGGCAACCCGGTCGCCTTCGATCTCGTCCTCATGGCGGACTCGCCCGGCTGGCTCAGCGCCGACTGCATCAACGGCGCCGTGGATCCGCGCTGCAAGGCACTGTCGCCCGGCTCCGTGCTGCTGTGGCTCAACCTTGCCGAGGCACATGTGCGCGCCCAGTCGCGCGCGGTGCCGCTGCGCTTCGGCCTCGGGCATTTCGACCGCCCCTACAAGGCGACATGGTGCGAGCGCGAGCCGCTGCTGCGAACCCTGACCTGGTGATGTCGGCGAGCCCCCGTCGTTAAGTTACTTAACGCTACAAAACAGGTTAAAATATAACTTCTGCTCAGGAGGCGATCATGCGCGTCCCGCTGCTTCTCCTGATTGCCGCGCTCCTCTTCCTGTATGCCTCCCTGCCCGAGGCCGAGGCCTCCCCGCGTACGCCAGGCGAGCCACCCTGTCGGCCGGCCGTGACGGCCGCCCCGATCACCCCGCCCGCCGGCTGACGCGCACCGCCGGCACGCCAATGGCCGAGCCGGCAGTTATAGTGCGGGGGCGAGGCGCCCTGCCCGCGCGCACCTTCTACCGGTTGACGATGCGTATTACTGGCGATTCCGCAGGTCCTGACCCGTGCTGGTTCCTGCGCCACGGCGGCGAATGCGCGCGACACCTGCGCGAGCAGGAGGCCGCCGAGTCCTGTCTGGGGCCCTGCGCACAGTGGCCGGCCGCGCTCAAGCACGCCGTGCAGATGGTGCTCGAGTCGCGCATGCCCATGATGCTGCACTGGGGCCCGGATCTCATCACGTTCTATAACGACGCCTATGCCGAGCTGCTGGCCGACAAGCACCCCGGCCTCCTGGGCGCGCGCGCCGAGCCGTGGTGGCGGGAGATCTGGGCCGAGCTCTCGGGCTTCTTCGCCCGGGTCTGGCAGGGCGAGTCGGTGTTTCTGGACAACGCGGCCTACGACGTCGTGCGCGGCGGCATGCCGATGCGCACGTATTTCACCCATTCCCACAGCCCGGTGCGCGATGCCGACGGCGCCGTCGCGGGCATCCTGGTGGTCGCCCAGGAAAACACCGGCGAACGGGTGCGCTGGCAGCAGCAATCGCAGGCCAACGCCCGGCTGACCGCCTTGCTGTCGGCCCAGGAAACCCGGCTGCAACGGGGCGAGGAAATGTCCCGCCTCGTGCTGCAGTCCATGGCGAACGTCGGCACCTGGGACTGGTGGATCGACGAAGACCAGGTGCATGCCGATCGCAACGTCGCCACGATGTTCGGCGTGCCGATCGACCAGGCCGCCGACGGCCTGCCCATCACCCACTTCTTCCAGCGCATGCACCCCGAGGATCTGCCGCGCGTGCGACGGCACCTCGAGATGGCGCGGACCTCGGGCGAGGCGGGCCTCATCAACTTTCGCCTGCGCCGACCCGATGGTGACGAGCGCTGGATGCTGGCGCGCTTTCAGGGCGTCGTGCCCGACGCCCACGGCGTGAACACCCGCATCATCGGCGTGAACGTCGACATCACGGACCAGCAGGAACTGGAGCTGCAGCTGCGCCAGGCCCAGAAGATGGAGGCCGTCGGCCAGCTGACGGGCGGCCTTGCGCACGACTTCAACAACCTGCTGTCGGCCGTCTCGGGCGCGCTGCAGATCCTGCGCCGACGCGTCAGCGCCGACCGGCTCAACCCCGACGAGATCACGCGTCTGACGGGCATTGCCCAGGGCGCCGTCGACCGTGCCGCCACCCTCACCCATCGCCTGCTGGCCTTCTCGCGCCAGCAGACCCTGACGCCGCACCCGACCGACGTCAACCGGCTCGTGGCCGGCATGGAGCCCCTGCTGGCCGGCACGCTGCCCCCCGACATCGAGATCCGCATCGACAGCGCGCCCGACCTCTGGCCCGCGCTGGTGGACGCCAGCCAGCTCGAGAACGCGCTGCTGAACCTGTGCGTCAATGCGCGCGACGCCATGCCCGGCGGCGGACGCCTGACGATCGTCACCGACAACACGGTGCTGGATGCGGCACAGGCAAGCGAAGCCCACCTCATCCCGGGCGAATACCTCACCCTGTGCGTCATCGACACCGGCACGGGCATGGATTCCCACACCACCGAACGCGCGTTCGACCCCTTCTTCACCACCAAGGATCCCGGCCAGGGAACCGGGCTGGGGCTGTCGATGGTGTACGGCTTTGCCCGCCAGTCCGGCGGTCACGTCACGATCCAGTCGACGCCCGGTGAAGGCACCACCTTCTGCCTGTACCTGCCGCGCCACCAGGGCACGCTCGGCGACGCGCACGCGCCCGTCGCGAGCGCATCGCAACCCGCACACGCGCTGACCGGCCGCATCCTGCTCGTCGACGACGAACCCGACATCCGCATGCTGCTGGCCGACGTGCTGCGCGAAAGCGGCCACGAAGTGCGCCAGGCGGCCGAAGCGCACACCGCCCTGGCCCTGCTGCGCACCTGCGACAGCGTCAACCTGCTCATGACCGACGTCGGCCTGCCCGGCGGCATGGACGGCCGTCAACTGGCCGAAGCCGCCCGCCAGGCGCACCCCGACATCAGCGTGCTCTTCATCACCGGCTACGCCGAAAACGCGATTTTCGCCGACGGCCACCTGGACCCGAACATGCGGGTGCTGACCAAGCCCTTCAACATCGAGACGCTGCTCGACGTCGTGGACGCGATGCTCAAGGCGCGCGGGCAGTAGGCGCGCGGCCCTAAGGCAGCGACGAGAACCGCGTCGCCGCCGGCATGATCGCGAACGGCGTCGTCATGTGGTCCTGCGACTGCAGTTCGACATAGCGCAGCGCGTCGCCGGTCAGACCGGCGCGGGTCAGTGCGTCGCGCACGGCACGCGCGCCGTCCAGCATCTCCGCGGAGCCCGCGGGCCAGCCCGGCCATTCTTCCTGGGCCATCGCCAGCAGCACCTGTGCCTTGCCCGGCTTCAAGCCCGCCAGGTCCTGCAGGATGCGGCTGTCGTCCCACCACACGGCCGGGCTTGCCGACACGTAGCGCTGGAACGCCTCGGGTCGGGTCGCCAGCGCATGCAGGACGTAGTAGCCGCCCAGCGAGTGGCCTGCCAGGGTCTGGCGATCGGGGTTGGTCCGGTAGCGGGACGCGATGGCGGGACGCAGCTCGTCCACGAGAAAGTCCGTGAAGGCATCCGCACCGCCCGGCTGCGGGCCGCGCAGGCGCTCGAGCGACGCGGGATTGCGGGCCGCGGGCACGAAGTCCCAGGTGCGGCGCTCGCCGTTGATGGCCTCGTCGCCGGGATAGCCCACCCCCACCACCAGGGTCGGCGCGGCGTCCACCAGCTTGCCCTTCTCGGGCATCAGCGGAAACTGGCGCAGCAGCCCCATGGCTTCGGCGGCCGTGCCGAAATAGGCGTTGGCATCGAGCACCACCATGACGCCGAAGCCCTCGGGCGGCGGCTCGCCGGGCGGCACGGACACGAAGATGCGGTAGTCCTTGCCCTCGCGCGACGTGAGGCTGAATTCCTGGGTATGGGGCAGCGGCGCGGCGGTGCTGACGCGCGACAGCGCGGGCGGCGGGTCGGCGGGTGCCGGGGCGGCGAACGCCATGGGACCTGCGACCAGGCTGGCCAGCAGGCACAGGCTGCCGTACCGATGAGAAATGGCACGCATCATGAGGAAGACTTCCTGAAAGGGGGACGCACGGGCCCGGACACCTCTGCGGCGGCCATGGCCGCGGCCCCGGTGCCGGCAGGCGACGGCCTGGCGGCCGTACCGAGCAGGCCCGCGCGTGCGGACCGACGATTTTGCCACGGCGCGCTCGCCGTGCCCTTGGCCGGCGCTCAGCGCACCAGCAGACGCAGGCTCACGAACGAGAACACCGTACAGCCCACCAGTGCGGCGATCAGCGGCCAGGCCGAGCCCTGCAGCTGCAGCCCGACCACCGTGGCGACCACGGCGCCCACGCCCATCTGGATGCTGCCCGACAGCCCCGAGGCCGCGCCCGCGACCTGCGGGTTGACACTGACCGCGCCCGCAATGCAGCTGGGCAATGTCAGTCCATTGCCCATGGCCAGCAGCAGCATCGGCAGGAAGATGGCCATCGGATGCATCACCCCTGCCCAGTACAGCCCGGCCATCACGAAAGCCGCCGTCATCGCGACGACGAGGCCGACGTGCATCATGCGCAACGGCCCGAAGCGCGTGGCGTACCGCCCCGAGCCAAAGTTGCCGAGCATGTAGCCCAGCGTGACCAGGGCGAAGTACATCCCGTACTCGACCGGCGTCTTGCCCATCAGGTTGATCACCACGTACGCGCCGCCGCCCACGAAGGCGAAGAACGCCGCCGCCGTGCCGCTGGCCGTCAGCGCATAGCCCCAGAAGAGCCGGCTGCGCAGCAACGCCCCGTAGTCCCGGGCCAGCGCCGACGCACTGGACGCCTCGCCCACGCGGGGTGCGGTCTCGTGCAGGCGGTGGTACGTCGCCCACAGCGCCCCGATCCCGAAGACGGTCAGAAAGGCAAAGCCGGAACGCCAATCGAACGCCGCTTCCAGCACCCCGCCGATCGTGGGCGCCACCATGGGCGCGACGGCCGTGCCCATGGTGACATAGCCGATCATGCTCGCGGCGTGGTCGCGGTCGTACAGATCGCGCACGATGGCACGGCTCAGCGCAATGCCCGCACAGCCGCCCAACGCCTGGATGACCCGGCCCGCCACCAATGTGCCGATATTGGGCGCAAGCATGCAGATGACCGAGCCCACGACGAACAGGGCCAGACCGCCCAGCAGGACGGGCCGGCGGCCATAACGATCGGAGATGGGGCCGATGACGAGCTGACCGGCAGCCACCGCGGCGATGTACACCGACAGCGTGAACTGGATCGCCGCGTAATCCACGCCCAGCGCGCTGGCCATGCCCGGCATCGAGGGCAGGTACAGGTTGATGCCCAGCGGGCTGACCGCGGCCACCGTGACCAGCAACAGGATGAAGCTACGCCGCGCAGGCGCCGTGGCCGAGCCGAGTGTCTGTGGCGATGGCTCGAGCGTTGTGCGCTGCATGGGATGTCCAGGGAAAGAGTCGATTCTAGGCCAGATTGCCGCCACGGGTCACGGAAACGCCCGGCCCAGCCGCGCGGCGGCAGGCATGGCGCCCTTGGCACGGCAGAGCAATGGTGTCCGGGAGATCCCGGGCGAGGACACCGCAAGGCGCGGGGTCGCCGGCTGGCTGGCCGCAAACCGCGGCGAATCCGCCCGTTCGACGCCCGTGACGGCGCGCGTCAGATCGCCGTACCGAACGCCAGCAGCCCGAAGACGATGCCGGGCGAGTTGGCGATGGCGATCGGCCAATCCCGCCTGGGCTTCTTCAGCAGGCCGTAGGTGACCCACAGGGTGCAGTTGATCGCCGCCACGAGCGGCTGCAGCCAGTCGCCCTTCATGCCGTGCAGGTTATTGTCGATCTGCGGAATGTAGGACACATACATGGCCATGGCGGTGGCCGTGGCCACCCAGCCCAGGATCCTGAAAGCCTTCTCGTTCATGCGGTAAGCCTCGTGGTCGGCCATGAGCTTACCGCCGGGCGGATCCGCGCTCATCAGGATTGGCGCGCAGGGCAAGAATGCGAGGGAATGATGCGTGTCCCGCAGCGCCGAGGGACGCTGCGGGTCGCGGCCGGGAGCGCCAGGTTGCGACGTCCCCGCCCTCTACAGCGCAGCAGGCGTCTTGTCCCAGGACGCCGGACGTGTGTGGATCTCGCTCAGGTAGCTGTTGTTGTTGCGCACGGTGTCGAACGCCTTCAGGTCGATCTCGGCCAGCAGCATCGTCGCGCCGCTGTCGGGCTTGGCCTGGGCCAGCAGCGAGCCGTCCGGTGCCGCGACGACCGACAGGCCCTGGTACTTGAAGGCCGGGTCCGCACCGCACCAGTCCGCGTACGACACGAACACGCTGTTCTCGAACGCGCGTGTCGGGATGAGGTTGCGGGCGATGAAAGGCGAGCCCGCAATCGCCGGCAAGGCGGTCGGCACGATCACAAGGTCCGCACCGGCTTGCGCGAGCTGGCGCACGTTTTCCGGGAACTCCACGTCATAGCAGACCAGGATGCCGGCGCGCAGGCCGCCGATCTCGAAGATCGGCGAGGGGCTGCTTCCGCGCGAAAACGCGTCGCGCTCGTAATCCCCGAACAGGAAGCGCTTGGTGTATACGATGGGCGCTTCGCCCGGCCGCAGCACGGCCGCCACGTTGGTCAGCGCATCGCCTTCCAGATGCGGCATGCCCAGCGCCAGGGACACGCCCAGGCGGTCCACCACCTGGCCCAGATGCGCCAGCACGCCCGGCGTCAGGCGAGCCTGCACGCGCAGGGCCTCGGCGCCGGCGCCGTAGCCCGGCAGCGTCAGTTCCGGCAGGTGAGCGAGGTGCGCACCCGCCTTGGCGGCGGCCTCGAGGTGGGTTTCCACCCGGCGAATCCCTTCATCGCCGCCACGGGCGTCGGCGGCATCGAGCTGGCACAGAGCAAGGCGCATCGGTGTTACCTCATCGGCTGAACAACGTCATTACAGGACGCTCACGGCAGCCGTGGGCGCGGAAAGCCAGGGGCCGCTGGTGAGGCCCGCCAGGCGTGTGCGGTTAGCAACAGGCGGCGCGGTGTGCGGTGGACGACACAGCATCACCGGGGTGTCATGCCCCGGCGCGCCATGCCCGCAGGCCTTTGAACAGACCCGCAAGCGTCGCAGCCGCCGCGATTGCGGCGCCGACCGTCATGCCGGTCAACGCCAGCGTGGGCGCCAGGACGGCGAGGATGATGAAGACGGCAAATGCCACCATGGCTGCCACGAACCAGAACACGCTGGTCGAATCGTCGGTCATAGGGCCTCCTCGCAATGTCGAGCAGGCAGTGTGCACCGATCCCGAAGCCGACCGCCACGCGTGGGGCGCAAGGGTCTGGCGGAACTATTGCCGGCGCGGCCGGGTGGCGAGGCACACGTGCCGTACTGTGCCGCACGGTGCCTTGCTTGCCGCATCGCGCCGCACGTCCGCCCTCCCAAGCCCGGCCGTGCTCGCTGGCCACGCGCCGCGGCGGCACGTGGCCAGGGGGCCGCCTACTGACCCATCAGCTTCACGCGCTCGCCTTCCACGACGTAGGACTCGGCCCAGGCCTTCTTGTAGTCGTCCGTGCCCAGGTACAGCAGGGCATTCTCGCGCTCTTCCATGGCCTTCACGAAGGCCGGGTCTTCCAGCGCCTTGCGAAAGCCATCATGCAGGATCTTCACCTTGGCCGGGTCCAGATCCTTCGGGCCGCCCAGCCCCAGCGGCGTCAGATGCACCACGTCAAAGCCCTGCTCGATCAGGGTGGGTACCTCCGGGTACTGCTTGGAGCGCTCCTTGCCCAGCGTCCCCAGCAGGCGCAGGCGGCCATCCTTGACCATGGCCGACCAGCCGCCCGGCGTGGCGGCCAGCGCGTCCACCTGTCCGCCCATGATGGCCACCGCGGCGTCCGCGTCGCCCTTGGTGGGGATGTGCGAGAACTTGGCGCCCGAGGCCGCCGCCAGTTCTTCCATGTAGACGTGGCCGCCCGAACCGATCCCTGCCGATACGTAATCCACCTCACCCGGATGCTTCACGGCGTGGTCCACCAGGTCCTTCACCGACCGGAAGGGTGAGTCATCGCGCACGACGATGCCGTACTGCAGGCCGATCGCCTGGATGATCGGGGTGACGTCATTCACCACATCGAACGAAAACTTGTTCATGTAGGACGCGCGCTGCAGGACCGGCACGATCACGCTGACGGTGTGCCCGTCCTTGCGCTGCAGCATGGCCCCCAGGGCCACGGCGCCGCTGCCGCCTGGACGGTTCTCCACCACGATGGACGTCGGAAAGTACTGCTCGGCCACCTTGGCCAACTGGCGAAAGGCCGCGTCGGTGGCGCCGCCTGCCGAGTACGGCACGATGATGGTGATGGGCATGCTGGGGAAGTCGGCGGCGCGCGCGGGGGCGCTCACCGCAATGGTGGCAAGTGCGGCGGCGCAGGCCGCAAGGCAGTGGCGAAACGACATGGCATGGGCTCCCGGGTTGTCAGGCGATCAGGCAAAGCGAACAAGAAAGCGGCTCACCACGGCGTTCCACTGCTCGGGCTGCTCCAGGTGCGGGTAATGCCCGCCGTTCTCGATCACCGCGAACTCCGACCCCGCGATGCCTTCATGCAGGATGCTGGCCGCGTCGGTGGGCGAGTTGCCGCGCGTGATGCCGTTGTCTTTGTCGCCGCACAAGACCAGCGTCGGGCAGGTGATGCGGCACAGTTGCGGCGTGTAGTTCGTTTCGGTCAGGGCGCGGAACATGGCCGCATAGGCCTTGGCGTTGTTCTCCTTGTCGTCCAGGAACTGCGCACGGTAGAACGCGATCAGCTCGGGGTTGTTCTCCAGCGAATCCGCGCTGAAGGTATTGCGGATCTGTTCATCGGCCAAGGCGGCCGTGCCTTCGCGCTCCATGCGATCGGCGCGCGCCACGAAGCGGGCCGCCCCTTCGGGCCGCAGGCCGCTGGTGGTGCTGGCCAGCACCAGGCCACGCACCCGCTCCGGATAGCGCAGCGTGAACTGCTGTGAAATCCAGCCGCCCATCGAAAAGCCGACCAGCACCACCTGCTTCAGACCCAGCGTATCGAGCAGCCCGAGCAGATCGTCGGCATGCTGCGACACCGAAAACCGGCCCGAGGGATTTTCGGTCTGGCCGAAGCCGCGCACGTCATACGTATGCACGCGAAAATGGCGGGCCAGTTCCGGGACCTGGTAGCGCCAAGTCTTCATGGAACTGAGACCCAGCCCATGGATCAGCACCAGATCCGGGCCCTCGCCCGTGACCGCATAGTTCAACGACAGCACGTCGTTGCGAACGACTTCGACCTTCATGGCAACACCTCCAGGCAATGGACCACCCCGCCCCAGCGGGCGACGGCGGGAAAGCTCTGCGCCATGGCTGCGCGCGCATCGAGGCCAGCGCGATGCGGCAGTCACGGGGTGTCGTCTGGCGCCGGCACGACGCCAGGATGCGGGTCGCGCTAGCGCGCGGGGATCGCGTCCTGCACCACCCTGGGTGGGCGACGAACAACGGATGGGGTCGAGCCTGCGGGCTCACGGGGATACTGGGCAGGAAGGTCTTCGCGCACCCAGATGCGCGTATCCAGGTCGGCGACGCCGGACACCTGCATTTCGTACTGATAGCGATCCGGGCGATAGACGCCATGCAGCCATTGCACGGGGCGCTCGTGCTGATCCAGGATCAGGCGCCACACCTCGATCAGCGCGGATCCCACGGACACGTCCAGATGCTGCGCGACATCGGCATCGGCCAGCCGCGCGGACAGGCTCTGCGACGCCTTGCTGAACTTCACGCCCGACTCCTGCAGCAACAGCAGGATCGGCTTGCGCGCGAGCTCGTGCGCCCCGAACGACGCGGCGATACGGCTGGGCACCCAGGTGGTGATCAGCGACATCGGTCCGGCCGATGTGTGCCGCACCCGCACCGCCTTCTGCACGGTATCGCGCTCGCCCAACTGCAAGGCCTGCGCGACCGATTGCGTGGGCACCACCGTCCGACAGGACAGCACGTGGGCCTGGGTGCGCAACCCCATGTTCACCAGCCCGGCCAGCAAGGCGGGCATGGTTTCGGCCGGTGCCGCAAAGCCGGTCGGCGTCGTGCCGGCGCAGCGCGTGCCGCGCCCCGGGCGGCGCTGCACCAGGCCTTCGTCGGACAGGCGCTCCAGCGCACGTCGAATCGTAACGCGGGCCACGTTGAACTGGCGGGCCAGTTGCAGCTCGCCCGGCAAGCGCGAGTCAAAGCGCCCTTCCTGGATCTGCTGCAGCAGAACGAGGTAGACCTGGTGGTACTTCGGCAGGGGAAGTTCTTTGACCATGCGGCCACTCTAGGAATTGTCCTACCGTACTGTCAATAGAACAAATGGCCGCAGATTGTCCTGCCGGCCTGCGGCTGGCGCACCATCGACGTGCAGATGCGGCTCGCGGGCCGCCTGCCGGCGACCATGGTGGTGCACGCGGATCCATGCGCCGCAGCCGCCGTCGTACGGCATCGCCTGGCCGGCTCCTATAATTCGCGCCCAACACCGACGCGATCGCCGCCATCACGCCGATGCACGATGATGGCGCCTGTCCGTCATCCGCCATCCTCGCCGTCGTCACAGACCGATTCGCATCGCCCCCGGGTGTGCGAACATTTCCATCCATGCTGAACAGAACCGCCTGCCTTCTTGCCGCCACCCTCCTGGCAGGGTGTTCCACCTACGCCGACAAGAACATCGCCGCGCTGGTGCCCAGCGGCACGCCGCTTGGCACCCAGGCGTCGCACTTCTGCCAGCACGCCAGCTACACGACCCAGGAAGGCGCCTACCGCGGCTCGGAGACACTGTCGCCGCTGCTCGGATTCTGGGCGGCGCATCGTCCCGTGCTGGTCCGGTTCAACCCCGAGTCCGGCGACGGATTCTCGGTGGATTACCTGGATGCGACGCTGAACCGCGTGGGCTCGCGCACGTTCGTCAAAGGCACCGACTACCAGGTGCAGGCCGACGGCACCGTCGAGATCTCGACCTCATCGCGCTGCGAGGGCGGCGGCGGCCCGGGCCTGGGCTGCACGCGCAGCCACGTGCGCCTGGCGATCGACCAGACCGGCAGCCTCGCCGTGATCCAGTCGACGGGCGGTGCCGGCATCGTGGGGATCGTGCCGGTGGCCGGCCACTCGGAATATCTGTCCGTGTTCCCCAAGCCGGACCTGTCACAGGGCTCGCTGCAGCAGGCCCTGGCGCAGTGCCCTGAAGACCAGGCCGCCAAGCGCAACGCGCTGGCGCGTGCCCAGCAAGTCACACCGACATTTGCCGTGGGGGACGTGGTCGTGCCGTATCGTCACTTCGACCGCACCACCCAGTCCCTGGCAGCGGGCCCCTGGCCGCACCTGGAAGGCACGAAGTGGCGTGTGGACTCGATCACGCACATGCGCATACGCATGACGCTGGTCGCAGGCGAATACGAGGTGTCGTATCCGAAGAAGGCCACGCATCGTGCGGGAGAATTCGCGACCGACTTCTCCTCGAACAACCACTACATGGCTGCCAAGCCGTACGCCGGCAGGCTCGGCCAGGTCTTCGAGGAATTCCGCAAGGACAAATAACGGGACGGGTGCCGTGCCGCTGGCGCATGGCGCGGGGCACCGCGCGTCCCGCATGGCGTCAGGCGCAATCCAGTCGCCCGGGATCGGCGGGCAAATGCCAGTACATTCGGCTGGCCCCGACAGGCGCCACCTTCGGCGCGCCTTGAACGGACTTTCGCCCCTGGAGCCGCACCCATGAAGATCCGCCGCCTGATGCTTGCCACCGCCCTCGTCGCCCCGCTGGCCGTTTCCGCCCAGCAACTGCCGAGCGCCCCGTTCCTGCCGCTGGACCTGGCCGTGCAAGCCGCCAACGCGGCACTGCAGGCTTGCGCGACCGCAGGCCACAACGTCAGCGTGGCCGTGGTGGCACGCGACGGCGCGCTGAAGGTGCTGATGAAGGCCGACAACTCCGGCCCGCACACCGGCTCCAGCGCCACCGGCAAGGCCTTCACGTCCGCCGCCATGGGCCGCGACACCGCCGGCCTGGCCGACTTCATCGCCGCCCAGCCCGCCAACGACGGCATGCGCGACATGGACTACCGCATGGTCATCCAGGGGGGTGGCCTGCCCGTGCGCATCGGCAACGCCCTGGTGGGCGGCATCGGCGTGGGCGGCGCCCCCACGGGCGCGATCGACGCGCAGTGCGCCGTGGCCGGCCTGAAGGCGATCGGCGCCGTGACCGAGTAACGCGACAGTTTGCGTCGGTCGCAGGGCATCGGTCGCCCTGCGCGCCAGCGCGGGCAGGCTCTACCAACCCGCCCGGGCCAGAGGCCCGGCGCAAGCCCCTAGCCGGGCTTGGCCGGTCGCGCCACCGGAATGCGCGCGGTGAACTCGCTGCCCTTGCCCGCGCCTTCGCTGCGCACTTCGATCGAGCCGTCGTGACTGCCGACGATCTCCTTCACGACCGCCAGGCCAATCCCCAGCCCTTCCCCGCGGCCGCTGGACGTACCCGTCGCCTGCGTGAACAGATCGAAGATGCAGGGCAGCAACTCCGGCCCGATCCCCGCGCCGTTGTCGCGCACCTGCAGGAAGAAGTGCGTGGCATCGACAGTGGCGCTGAGCGACACCCGCCCGCCCGGCTCGCTGAACCGGATCGCGTTGTTCAAGAGGTTGGAGACGACCTGCTGGATGCGCACCGCATCGATCTCCACCGTGATCGGCTTGGGCGGCAGAATCAGCTCCAGGTTCACGCCCTTGGTGGCGGCGGCAGGACGGATGCCATCGAAGGCCTGCGCAAGCGTCGCCTGCAGCTCCACCGCCCGGCAGTCCATGCTGAGCTTGCCGGAATGCGCGCGCGTGATGTCGACCAGGTCCTCCACCAGGCGCTCCATGGTGTCCACCTGACGCTGGATGATGCGCGTCAGCCGCGTCACCTCCGGATTGCCGCCACGCCGCTCCAGCAGGCTGGCAGCGGCCTTGATCGGCGTCAGCGGATTGCGCAGCTCGTGGGCCACGATGCCCAGGATGTCGTCGCGGTGCACCGACTGGTCATGCAGATGCCGCGCCTCGTTCTCGACGACTTCCGTGCGGGCGCGCAAGTGCGTCGCGTCCTTGAACACCTTGACGAAGCCCTTGTCCATGCCCAGGCTCCAGCAGAACCCGCTGGCCCAGAAGCGCGAGGCGTTCTTGCGCAGATGCCAGCGCTCGTCCTCGGCCGAGCCCAGCCTGCGCGCCAGATTGAGCTCGTGCCTGTCGAGCTGCAGCACGCGATCCTCGGGCGTGAACATGACGGCGATGGACTGGCCCACCATGTCGGTCGGGGTCCAGCCCGTGATCCACTCCGCCCCCGCCGTCCAGTCCACGATGATGCCGCCGGCATCCATGAAGGCAAAGCCATAGCCCTTCTGTCGGGACAACAGCAGATCGCCGAGTTCGGATGCACGCGCGTGGAGCGGGTCGTCATGAGCCATGGTCTTCTCCGGCGCCGGAACGGCGCACCTGGGACAGCGTCGTGCGCGGGCAGGCAATCGCCCCCGGCATGACGCCGGCGGCGGTCAGCCCGCCGCCCTGCGCGCACACTGTAGACCGCTTTGCGGCCTGGCGAGCACCCCGGCCATCATTCTTTTGGCCGATTGGCACCACAGCCGCGCTGTCCGCATGCCGGCATGTGCATTCGGCTACGGGTCGTTGAGCCTGTGGCCGCAACAGCGACGTCAACCGGCGCATGCCTCATGTCCGGCAAGCACCACGACAAGGCAGAACGCGGCCAATTCGATGCATTCGCAGGTGCACGCGGCACCATGGTGAAGCAAAACAAAATATAGGGTAAGCCCCTGTCGAAAAAGGACTTTTCCGCCTTGATATATCAGGGTGGCATTTCCATAATGGGCCAACATCCGACCATTCGCCGGGATCGCCATGCCCCCTTCGACCCACACCGCGCCCGTCGCCACCACCGTGGCGGACCGCATCCTGACGATGCTGAAGCACGACATCGTCAGCGCCCGGCTGTACCCCGGCATGCCTCTGGACGACAAGGCGCTGAGCGCCAAGTACCAAGTGTCCCGCACGCCGGTGCGCGATGCCCTGCTGCAGCTCTCGGCCCTGGGCTATGTGCGCATCGTGCCTCGCATGGGCATCTTCGTCGTGGAACTGGGCGCCGACGAGCTGGCCGACATGTTCGAGACCCTGGCCCACCTGGAAGGCCTGTGCACGGAACTGGCGGCCCGCCGCATCGATGCCGCTGGCCGCAGCGCGCTGGCCAGTGCGCATCGCGCCGGTCGGCCCAGCCTGGCCAGGAAGCAGACCGGGGGCTACGACCAGGCCAACGACGCCTTTCACGACGTGCTGTACCGCAGTGCCGGCAACGACTACCTGGCCCAGCAGATCCGCGAACTGCGCAACCGCACCCACCCCTACCGCATGCGCCACTTCGACGATATGGAACGCATGGCCTGTTCGTGGCGTGAGCACGCCACCATCATGGAGGCGGTCCTCGATGGCGACGGCGTGTCCGCCCGCCAGGCCGCCACCCGCCACGTCGTGCAGGGCCGCGCCGACTTCTCCGGATTCCTTGCCCGCTTTCCCGACGGGCTGTATGCCGCACGCGCCGTCGCCGATGACGCCGGTGACACCCAGCGAGCCGCCTTCGACATCCCGCTGCACTGGATGCGCGCCGCCTGGCCAGACGCCCCCGTGTCAGCGCACCCCAGACGCTGACCCTTTCCCACGTCCTGAAGGATTCCTGCCATGAAGAGACTACTGCCGAAGCTTGCGGCGGCGCTGGGTTGCGCCCTGCTGATCGGGACCGCTGCCCAGGCCCAGACGCCGCCCGTCACCATCGTCGTCGGCTTTGCGCCCGGTGGCGGCGTCGACACCCTGGCCCGATCGCTGGCCGACGCCCTGACCAAGCCCCTGGGCCGCCCCGTCGTGGTGGAAAACCGACCCGGCGCCGGCGGCACGCTCGCAGCCGGCGTCGTCACCCGCGCCGCGCCTGACGGCAACACCTTGCTGCTGGCCGACTCCTCCCTGCTCCTGGCCCCCCACATCTTCGACAAGGTCACCTACGACCCCAACGACAGCTTCACGCCCGTCGCCGTCGTCGGCGAGGCCGGCCTGGCGCTGGCCGTACCCGCCAACAGCCCCGCCAAGGACCTGCAAGGCCTGATCGACCTGGCCCGCACCAAACCCGGCAGCCTGACCTACGCCTCCGTGGGCATCGGCTCCATCCACCACCTGAGCGGCGAACTCTTCAAGATGCTGAGCGACACCGACATGGTCCACGTCCCCTACAACGGCGGCAGCCCCGCCGTGCAGGCGCTCATGGGCAACCACGTCGATGTGGCGATCTCCGGCCTGCAGGCCATCATCCCGCAAGCCCAGGGCGGCCGCGCCCGCATCCTGGGCGTGCTCGCCCCCCAGCGCTTCGCCGGCCTGCCCGACGTACCTGCCATCGGCGAAGTCCTGCCCGGCTTCCAGGCCCTGCCCACGCTCTTCCTGCTCGCCCCCGCCAACACCCCGGCCACCGCCATCGACCCGCTGGCCCAGGCCCTGTCCACCGCCCTGCAATCCCCCGAACTGCAAGCCACCTTCCTCAAACAAAGCGCCCAGGCCGGCTACCGCCCGCCCCAGGAACTGGCCGACTGGATGGTGGCCGAAGAAGCCCGCTGGGTCGACGTGATCGACAAATCCAACCTGGAGTTCAACTGAATGACGACGATGACACCGCCCTCCCCCGCCCCTGACGACCGGCCCGTCATCGGCCTCATCGTGCCCCCCGCCGAAGGCAACGTCCCGCCTGACGGCGCCGCCCTCTTCCCCCACGTGCGCTTCATCGCACGCGGCCTGGGCCTGGGCTCTGTCACCCCCGACGGCTACGACGAAGTCATCGACTCCGTCGTGCGCCACGCCGTCGCCCTGAAAGACAGCGGCGCACAGGCCGTCTCGCTCATGGGCACGTCGCTCAGCTTCTACCGCGGCGCCCCCGCCAACGCCGAACTGCTCAAACAAATGCGCGCCGCCACCGGCCTGCCCTGCACCACCATGAGCGCCGCCATCATCCGCGCCCTGCGCACCCTCGGCGGCAAACGCGTCGCGGTCGCCACCGGCTACGTCGACTCCGTCAACCAGGCGCTGAAAGCCTACCTGCGCGAAGAAGACATCGAAGTCACCGTCTGCCAGGGCCTGGGCGTGACCGACGTCCACGCCATGCAGAAGGTCGGGCCACAAACGCTGGTGGACCTGTGCCGCGAGGTGTATGCGGCGGCACCGGACAGCGATGCGATTCTGCTGTCCTGCGGGGGACTGGTGACGATGAATGTCGTCCCGCAAGTGGAGGCCAAACTGGGCGTGCCGGTGGTGGCAAGCTCGCCTGCGGGGTTTTGGGATGTGGTGGGGGTGGCGGGGTATGGGCGGGAGGTTGAGGGGTGGGGGAGATTGCAGACAGTGGGATGAACCAGGCCCCGCCGTAATGCCCCGTGAGACGTAGCAAGCTGCCGGGCCCGCTACGTCTTGGTCACGCTTGCAATCCTGAACTTCTATCTGAAAAGATCGCCAAGGGACTTGTCAGCCTGGGCGGTGTTCCACCGCCAAAGGCCGCGCTCGGTGAAGAGCACGTACTGCTCAAACCACCACCCGAGATGCTTCACCGAAGTTACAGGCTGCGAAAGGAGTATTCGCAGTGGTTGCAAGATGGCCGTGTCCTGCACCTGCCGTGCTATCACCGCAGCAGGCACGCGGTAAATGGCTATCTGCCGACCGCCGATCAGGTATGACGAAAGTGTGTCCTTACCATTGCCGGCCCGCATTTGAGCATGGTGAAAGTTCTTCCCCTTGAGCCCATCGCCCCGGAACATGCGATCACCTGTCTGAGCGCCAACGTAGAGGCGGTCTTCTGAAGTCATGGCCGTCAAATCCGTTGATGCCCCAACAGCGAAATACAGCCACGACTCGCCGACCCTGCACTTTGGGGCGTGATGATCTACTTCGATGACTTCTAGGCCGCGAAGCTTGCGAGCTGCATAGTCATACGTTCGTTGCGGATCGACCCTGAGGAGCGTCAGGTAGCGCTCGGCGACTGCAGACAGATGGGGAATGAGGGATGGCAGGTCGCCAGGAGTAGGTGGGGTGCTTGACGCGCTAGCTAACATGTCGAATCGAGGGCGCCAGAGCGGTTTTTATGTTCATGTCTGCTGTCAGTTCGAGTACTGAGAGAAATGAATCGCCTGTGGTTGGTCAGAGCGTTCGCACGCTGAGGAAAGGTTTGGGCGGGTGCAAACCGCAACCCCTACCCGCATCAAGCCGCGCAAGCGAGCCGGCTGCCGCTGCGGCAGGGGATTTTGAGTCGGTGATTTACAGTGTTTCTACAGGGAAATGCGGCGAATTCTAGCGTAGGTTGAAATAGGTAAAACCAGTTTCAAATCAGTAGGTTAGCGTATTTTAGCTGAATTGGTGAAAACTGGTCACTGTACCTGAACTGTACCGAAATTTCGGTAACAACTGCTCGCTAACTTACTGTGGTTCGCTCTAGCTCGATTGAGGGTTCGGTAACCAATTTTGGCGCTGAAAGAATGGTTATGCCTCGAAAGCCCTCCTCACGCTTACACGTCGCCAATCCACCGATTTACAAGCGCCGCTCAGAGCGAAAACTCCAGCCAATACTCGGAATGGATCTGCGGGATGTGGGCTTTGTCCGCCTACGCTAGTGCCTTCATATCTATATATAGCGTCCTTAAGTGAGATGACCCCATGTCAAGGATTGGCTCATACATAAACGAGTTCAAATGAATATTCTCAGGTGTCATAAGGTTAACCTGCTCCAATACCCCTATCTCTTCGGGTGTACCAGCCCCCGTCCTCTTGTATTCCTTCAAAAGCCCTATTGTTTGATTTTTGGTAATTCTGTCAACAAACTCCGGGTTATTGAGGCGCCTTATCATGTGCCTTTCAGCGAGCAAGCGGATAGCGATGGAAATGACAATCTTTCTCTCTAGTTCGAAATGTTCATCAGCGCTAGCACATACAGCGTCAGCCTCACGCATAAGAACATCAACTACAGTGCTTTCTGGGGGCTCAAGTACAAGTGCAGCCTTATCGGTCAATATCCTCTTGTAGATCAGACATAAATCACCAAGCGTAATAGCGTCCGTGTTCGCCTTGACATGAAGAAGTGAAGTCAATGTTTGATAGTCATGCTCGTGGCCACAGTACTCGGCAAGGTTTCGGACAAAGGGGATGGCCGAAATGCAGCACGATGGCACATTTAGATTGTCCCGCCAAAACATGAACGGATTGTTTTGGTATTTCTCTTGCCCTAATGTGAGTGCTCTGCCACTTTTGAGTGCCATGAGTTTGCACCCACGTCGCAAGCTTAGTCGACTGCTTATGCTTCGGTAAAAATCGAAATTGTGCGACAGAAAAATGCAGTAAAAATTCCCTGAATCGCTTATGTCCTTCAGGTACTCAATGATCGCATATTTATTTTTGTAGTCGAATGAGTCAGCAATGTCATCCACTATGAGAATCGTCTGAGCGCCTTGCTTTTGTCTCGACTGAATTTCAAAGAGAATATTTAGGATGTACAGCGCCCGTTTTTCCCCTTGGCTAAGTACCTTCAACAGGGAGTCTCGCGGAACATCTCCTTCCCTCTCTCCATCGGAGAATTTGAACGTGATAGACGGCGTGCTCCCTTTCAAAATAACATCTTCCTGATTGGAAACCGACATTTTGAAAGGTACGAAGAATCGTTTGTTGAACGTTTCGACGACTTGTTCCCAGGCTGTCCGCTCTTCCCTTGCCTGCGTTACTGCTGCGTCTATGGTGACTTTTCCTGCTTTGTATTGAGCCAAAAACAGATCGTAGAGATCTTTCTGACTCACAAGGTAGGCGATCCAAACGTCTTTCTGAAGTTGCCGGAAATTTTTGAGTTCGGGCAGAATTTCTTGATTATCAAACAGGTAGTCGCGGAATTTTCTTAGTTCGACGTTCTGGATTTTCTTGTCAATTGCGTCGAATTTCCCTACCAGATCCTTGTCAGTAAAAATCTTCTTGCGCTCATCTTCAATCTTCTGCGTAAGCTCAGCCGCTGAGCTGATCTCTTTCTTTCCATCCTTGGTATGAAGATTTATGGTGTGCTTCGCAGCGAAGAAGCCATTATCGGTAAGTTGTTTATTAACCGCTCCAGCACTGTAGTGATTGAATTGCCTGCTGAGAACATCGGACTTGGAAACAAGATCGTTGTAACGCTGAATATACTCTTCTAATTGGTCCTTGATCGTTCCTGACTCAAGCAATGCAATAGTCTTATCGTTGAAGATTTCTGAGTAGACCAGATCAGCCAACTTTGTAGGTTGAGTTTGAGCAATGGTCTCTGCTAGTGATTCAAGTAGTTCAGCGACATTTTTTGAACCGAATACCTTCAGAAATTCTGTTTCCGGGGTGATAGTGCGACCGCTCAAACCTGAAAGTTGCTTAAGTTTTCCAAATAGGGCCGACAGTTTTTCAGCGATTTGCTTCAGCGCATCGTCATACTGCTGTTTTATTGCCGCATTAACCAACAAAAGCGATGTTTGATTGGATGAAAACTCTTGGTTGTAAGGCTCTATGACGAAGATGGTGTCTGCCGCTATACTCGCCCCGTTTTCATCTGTTAGTTCTCTTGAAGTGACTCTGTCAGGGAAAATCAAATCTTCTGACTTTTTATTTTTGGCATGGTCGTCAAAGGTCTTAGACAAAGAGGTTTTCATGAAGCCGTTCGGTGCGTAGATTGCATAGCCGCTGCTATCTGCAAAGTCGAAACAGTGCTTCAACTCACTTATGCCATAGCAGTTCTTCAAATCTACATTCAGTTTCATTGCCGCTCCTAGGAACTAGTTGGTCCATCTAAAAATCAATGAGTCAGGCGTATTTGATTAGCTGATCTGTCTTTGCGCAATGGCACGGCGAACTTCAGCAGTTGGTTGAAAGCAGATGCTTTATAAATCGGCGCATTCTGCCGCTGTCCTGCCTCTCGCCGAAGCTACGCCTTTAAATCGCAAACTCTCCAGCTAAGGAAGCTATACGGCGACAAGTTCAGCGAGCTTGGCCGCAATGTTCTCCATCGTATTCTCCTCACTATTCAGGCCGCTTCTCGATCCGAGCAGAGGGCTGACTTCTCGTAGGGCCTCATACGTTGTGTCATGTACGACGGGAACAAGCAGGTCGCGCGCGAGCAGGGCCGAAAGCTCTTTGTCGGAAATGCCCTCCCCAGCAAGACGACGCAACAGGGCCGGAGTCACCAAAACAATCCCTACCCGCGACTTCGCAAGCCCCTTATCTATTTCACGCAGTAACGATGAGCCTAGGAGAACATCCTTCTCGCTAAACCATACCGACACATTGGCTGCCTCGAGCAGATCATGCAACTCTTTGGCGACTCCTTTTCGGTCATCCCATGCGTGGCAAAGGAAGACATCCCTAAGATCAGGTACGGATGCCCGCTTCTCGAAATTTTCTCGAATCGGTGTGAGTGTCCGCACCTCAGCAGGGGTATATACAACGGAAGATCCTGCACGCGACCAGCGCGGTTTTGTACTACTTCCTGAGCTTCTGGCACCGCTCGGTCTCGCTCCGTCACTCAACGAAGGGGAATATGATGAAGGGTAGGAAGGGTATGAGGAACCATAGCCGCCGTAGCCACCATAGCGGCTATATCCTCCCCCGCATGCAGGGCATGCTGCTCTCCCACTCGCCGTGCGATGACCGTACCTGGGTGCTGTGCATCTAGCCACGTTGTTCTCCTTTCATTTTTATGTCGTCTTGAAGTGAACCTTCTGAGATGAAACGCTCTTGGAAATGCAGTCATGTGGTACAAAAACCGGCGACAGTCTATCCTGCACTAGTCCCCAAACCCTAAATTCCTTCGTCATGACGAAGACTTTGGGGGCGTTAACGCGTCAGCGCGCGGCTGCACAAACTCTTGCAGGCTGATCTGACCATCGATGAAACACTGGGCGTGGGCCTCATCGGCCTCACTGAGCGAGAAACCTTCTAGACCGACGGAGGCCCGCGCGTAGTTAACAGCCGATTGGCGCCGACAGCGTTCGGTCTCTGATATGGTTTTGTGGGGCTGTAACCCGCATTTACCTTCGCCAGCCATGGTGTCTCCTTGCTGTAGGTAACTCAATTTTACAAGAGGTACGCGTATTTTGGCTTAGGTACACGCAATCTCATGGGTGGTGCGCTGAAATTGTCTTGTTTTATCTGCTATGGATCGCCTGTATTAGCCTGCACCGTAGTTTCCAAAGAGGCTTTGCCTCTCTGGACTCTCCACCCTCGCCGGCGGGAGCCTCGGGGGCAGGGGTTACGGGCCGCTGGCCCGGAACTCCTGTCCCCGGGGCATAGCGTGGCGCGCTCCTGCCGCGTCAAGGGGCCGTGTCCTCGCCCTGCGGGGCTGCGGGCCGCACCAACCCCTTGACCCGCCATCCGCTTGAGAGCACCGCTCCTGACGTTGTTTGGCTGGAAGAGGGGGCAAGGGCGGGACCGGAAGCCGCAGCCCGAAGCGGAGCGTAGGGAACGGGTGAGGATACCGGGCGTAGCCTTTACCCTTGACCCGTCTGGAGGCCGTGCAGCCTGTGGCAAGGGGTAGGAACAAGGCGAAGCCGCCGGGCCTGCCCCCGCAGCCAGTCCGGCAAGATCGGACGCGGGATGCAACCGAAGAGGTTGCCCAAGCGAAGCGCGGAGTTTTGCCGCTAGAAATGAAAAGGCCTCGCCAAAAAGCGAGGCCAATGCAGGGGCAGATGGCAGGCTATTCGCCTTTGACTGAGCCGCCTGTAGCCGGCCCCCAGTTTTTGCCCATGTTCTGCATTATGTGTTGCCGGTACGCTGGGTTCCACATTGTGTTGCCTGCTGCGAGATGATTGAGCCGGCCCCCGGTGACCATCATGCCGCTTTGCATGTCGCGGCGAGTTGTTTGACGGTTGAGAACTTGAGTAACGGGGGATGCGGCGGCCTGGCTGACTTGCCTAAGCGTGATACCCGCCGAGGACACGCCTCCGGCCAGGTGCGACGCTGCCTCATATGCGCGTTGCAGCAAGAACAGGGTGACGCCCGTGACGATCAGGATTTCAAGCATCGTGGCAATAGGATGGTCAGTCGTGACGGCCAAAACTTTGGCCGTAAGTGCACTGAAAAACTTCATGCCCATGCCGAGAACCGTTGTCACCAAGGCGATTTGCATGATGTAGGTCATCACTTGGCCAAACCAGCTATCATATGGCGCATTGGTTTTCTTGCGATGAAGCGATCAAGCAAAATGAATCTGGGAATCAAGGGCTTAGGCGCGGTCAGAGATGTGCCCTGATTTCGGCGTCTGAAACGTCGATGGACAAGGAAAAATTTTGTGGAAAATTGCCAACGATGTGAGCGTGTTTACGCTGTTGGCCCCGCATTCGAAGTGATGACACCAGGATCAGCGGATTACGTGTCACGCTACCGTGGAGATCCACGTATCATGACGGGTATGCAGGACAAGTCGCTGGGAGTTTTATGGAATTTGGAATGACCCCCGGTAATGTCCGAATCCGGCGCTTTCAATTGAATGCCAACGCCCGTGATTTCGCGGTGGGTGACATCCATGGTCATTTTGTTCGGCTTGAGGTCGCACTGGCTGCCGTAAAGTTCTCGCCAGAAAAGGACGGATTGTTTTCCGTAGGGGACCTTGTAGACCGAGGCCCTGAATCGGTCGATGTGCTGATTGGGATGCAGCGTATGTGGAATATGTGTTAGTCATCTATACACAGATTTCAAATAGACACTAACCCAGCGATCAAGCAGATCTTGCTAAGCCGGTCTGCTTATCTTTATCGTGAGTTGTACTCTATGGAAAAAAAATGGCAGATTGGATGTTTGATGGCCGTGGAGTGGCGAGTCTTATCCTTGACGGGGACAAAGTACGTTGCAGTCGAGGACATGTTGTTGGGTGGGTCAACGGAAGTAATGTCTACTCGCTAAGTGGGAGCCACATTGGTTGGTTTGACGGTGGCGTCATCTATGATAGCAACAACTGCGCTCTCGCATTCACGCGCAACCGTACCGGTAGCCTCCCAAGCGTTCCTGGAGTTGGCGGAACTCCGGGTATGCCAGGCTTTTCAGGTACCCCAGGAAGGCCAGGTTTCTCCGGTACTCCCGGCAAACCTAGGCGGGTCGGCTGGTCCCGTCATAATGCGGCTGATTATTTTGGCATTTAACCTAGCGCTTAATCCGGCCCTCCGTTTTCGGTCGGCTTAGATAGTTCACGAGGGCTCAGTTTGAGAGAACCAGACATCCCCCTTACCGCTGAAGAGCAAACCCTGTTCAAAGAAATTTGTTTTGACTGGCGGAACCACGAGGAACTGCGGGGCTCGCTCGCACCGATGGAGGCTTTAGCTTCAAGCATTCTTAGGCGTGATATTGTGCCTGAAGTGCGAATGGCCTACTTCACTGTTCCTGAGTTCAACCCGACAGGTCGAGGTAATTCGCGCCAGGAAATTTTCGAGAAAAATGGGACGTCCGGTGCGGAGATACTGAGGCACCCGCACTTTTTAAAGCATCTTGAGTACTTTATTTGCGGCCCCGACTTGCCGACAGCGGCGATTGAGAAGTTTAGACGTGAGGCTGGTTCTTCGTACCTTACTGGCAGTGATATTGTTGAGTTGGGCCCGTACGGTCGATCATGTGTGCGCCAGTATCGCTTGCATCCACATCACGCATCAGAAGAATTCTTCAAGCTGGCTGTCGAGTGTGGAGCTAATCCTAGCTTTGCGGACAACCTGCGCAAGTCGATTCGCGCTGTCAAGCTGACGTAGAGTGAGTCCAATCAAGCCGGCGACGTCTCCCGGCACCGCATAATTCATGCTTTAGCAATTGTCTGCTCTGGTCGTTCCGCGACCCCCAACCACCTCGCAGATCGGCATAGAACCAAAGAAAAGGCCCTTCACTCAAGGTGAAAGGCCTTTCGTTTTACAGCTGGCTCAGGGCTATTTATCCGCGCTTGAACAGGCGCTCGTGCATCCATGCATCGTTAGTCAGGATGACAGCCGCCTTACCCTGTATATCTCCCTGCGTCTGTCCCGCAAAATTCTTGTAATTGGCACGCATGCTTTCCGATTTGGCCTAATCATCTGCACCTCTGTCTTGCGAAAGAGGGCTTTCCAAGTGCCCGAGGAAGTCTTAACGATCGTAGCCATGAGTACCCCGTACGGGGCTAGCGCCGCATCACTGTACCGAAACTGTACCTGACCACAATTTTAGGAAAATCCCCCGGTGCGGGGCTTGTACTGCGAAATCTTCTAATGGCTTGAATTAGCAGAAGATTTGGGGATGGTGCCCGGGGCCGGAATCGAACCGGCACGCCTTGCGGCGGGGGATTTTGAGTCCCCTGCGTCTACCAATTTCACCACCCGGGCATGGGGCCGCGCTGAGGGCGCAGTGTGACCGTCAGAGGAACGGTCAAGCGAAGGTTGGCGAGTATACCGAACAACACCGGGGGCGTCGAGCGGCGGTGGGCCGGAACGGTCTTTGCTTGGGTGCGGCGGTGCACAACGCGCGCCAACCTGGAGGCCTCTACCTTTGCTGCTGAATCCCGCCGCCCGCCCTGCCCCGACGCTCATCCGCGCTGCTGCGCTGTCCTGTGCCCTTGCAGGCCTGGCCTTGCCGGCCGCGCATGCAGTCGCCAATACGGCGGCCGCGCGTCATGCCGATGCCGGTGTGCCGGCGTCCGAGTTGCGGCAGAAGGTGTTGCCCCCTCAGCCGGAGGCAACGCCGTTCGGGATCGAGGTGTGGGCGATTCCTGATGCGCCGGCGGCGGTTCTGGAGCAGCGGCCCGGTACGCCGGCGGGCGCTGTGCCGGCGATTCCGGTGCCCGCGGCGCCCCCGCTGGGCGAGACCGCGACTTCGACGCTGCCAGGTGCTTCGCCCCCCGGTGAGGCCGGCATAGCCGCCCAGCCCGCTTGGGCGGGCAAGCTGCAAGCGGAGCTGGCGGCGCTGGACGCGCGCACGCAGGGCGAGGTGGGCGTGTTCGTGCATGACCTGGCCTCGGGCGCGCAGGTGTCGCACCGTGCCAATGAGCATTGGTATCTGGCGTCGATGGTGAAGTTGCCGGTGGCGCTGGCGGTGATGCAGGCGGTGCAGCGCGGGGATGCGGCGCTGGAAGACACGATGGCGCTGCAGGCCACCGATTATGTGGATGGCGCGGGCCGCACGAACCGGCACGGGCCGGGCGAGACGGTGTCGGTGCGCTATTTGTTGGAACAAATGTTGGTGTACAGCGACAACACGGCGACGGATATGTTGATCCGGCTGGTGGGGCTGGACACGGTGAATGCGCTGGCGCAGTCGCTGGTGCCCTCGGGGCTGGAGCCGATCACGACGCTGGCAGATGTGCGCCGGCTGATCTATGGCGAGGTGACGCCGGATGCGGCGGCGCTGTCGGGGCGGGATTTTCTGGCGATTCGGCAGCAGGCGTCGGATGGCGATCGGGTGCGCGAGATGCTGCGGCGGACGAAGTCGCAGCCGGCGCCGGATGCGGCCAAGACGCTGAACGAGGCGTATGACCGCTATTACGCGACGGGTGCGAATGCGGGTCGTCTGGACGCCTATGGCGGGCTGCTGGCGCAGCTGGCGCAGGGCGAGGTGCTGGACGCCAAGCACACGGCGATTCTGCTGGACATCATGCAGACGGTGCGCACGGGCGATCGCCGGATCAAGGCGGGCCTGCCGGGCACGACGCGGTTTGCGCACAAGACGGGGACGCAGCGCGCGCGGTTCTGCGATGGCGGCATGATCTTTTCGCAGTCGGCCACGGCGCAGCCGCTGGTGGTGGTGGCGTGCACGCGGGGCGATGGGTCGCTGAGCCGGTCCGAGCGCACGTTGCGCGGGGTGGGCGAGGCCATTCGCGAGTCAGGATTTTTCACGGAACAGGGTCGATCATGAAGTCGCTGCACGCATGGGTATGTTCGTTGTCGCTGAGTCTTGCGGGCCCTGCCCTGGCGGCCGAGTGGCCGCAGGCATTGGTGGACAGGCTGGGCGAGCTGGATCAGAAGTCGCCGGGGACGTTGGGCGTGTATGTGAAGAGCCTGGCCGATGGCCAGGAGATGCTGTATGCCGCCGACCGCCCCTGGTATCTGTCGTCGACCGTGAAGGTGCCGATCGCGATTGCCGTGCTGGAGTCGGTGGATGATGGCGACATGACGCTGGATCAGCCGTTGACGCTGCAGGCCGAGGACAAGATCGACGGCTCGGGCGACATGGTGTGGAAGGAAAATGGATCCACCCATACTGTGTCGGAAGCCATGGAAGCGATGTTGATGCAGAGCGACAACACGGCGGCGAACATGTTGATTCGCGCGATGGGCGAGCGCGAGTTCAACCGGATGGCGCGCGATTACATGGGGCGTGGCGGGGTGTCGGAGCTGACGACGTTCACGCGGATCCGGCAGGATATCTATGGCGAGCTGCATCCGGATGCGGCCAAGCTGACGAACGAGCAGCTGGTGGAGGTGGCCGGGTCCAACATCGGGCCGGCGCGGGTCAATGCGTTCCGACGCATCGCCGGGCTGGAAGAGTCGGACCTGAACGCGAAGACGATGGACGAGGCCTACGCCAACTATTACGCCAAGGGCGCCAACATGGCGACGCTGCAGGCGTATGGCGGCATGCTGGAAGAGCTGGTGACGGGCGAGCTACTGACCGATGAGAGCCGCGCGCATCTGTACGAGTACATGAAGCTGGGCGTGGAGACGGATTACCGCCTGCAGGCGGGCCTGCCCAAGGGCACGCCCTTCATCCACAAGACGGGGACTCAGTACGAGCAGGCCTGTCATGCTGGCGTGATCCGCCCGGAGGATGGCGGCAAGGAGGCCATCATCGTGGTGGCGTGCGCCGAGGATCTGGACGAGGCGAAGGAAGCCGAGGTGCTGCTGCGCAGCGTGGGCGAGGTCGTGGGCGAGACGATGCTGACGTCGGCGTCCTGAACGCGCAGGCGGCACGGCATCGACGAAGAACAGCGGGCGCCATAAGGCGCCCGCGTCACGTCACCGCCTCGAGGGCGGTTGCTACGCTCAGCGAATGATGCGCACGGTGCGCACTTCGATCTCGGGCGGACGGTTGCGGCCGGTGTCGACTTCGCCCACGATTTCCACGCGGGTCTTGTCGTCGAAGGCTTCCTTGGGCAGGTCGTCGTCATCGATTTCGGCGACGATCTCGGTCTTGCCGTCCGAGAAGGCGTACTTTTCATGGCCCAGTTTGCGCACGAGGTAGCCCTCCATGCGCACGGCCTGTTCGTCGACCGGCTTGTCCAGGATGGCCTGCACGCTTTGCGCGACGGACTCGCCCGCGGGGCCGGTGTACTGGGCATGGGCCGAGACGGAAAACACGCCGGCGACCAGCGCGGCAAGGGCCAGGCTCTTGGCCTTGGAGCGAAGCATCATGGAGATCTCCTGAGGAGCAAGGGAAGGAACGTGAGCCAGAGCAAGTTTCGTGCTCGACCAGGCCCAACCGGGCTGCCCTGGCCTGGGCGGTACAATCCGGGACGGGCGATACGGGCATCCAGATCCGCGCCCGCCGCCATGTCCGATCATTTCTCTCGAGTCCCTGCGCGATGAGCGGCCGTCCGCCTTCGCCTCCCAACCTGCCACCCACGCCGCGTCTTCCCTGGTGGATCCGCCTGATTCCCGCACGGCTTGCCGTGGACGGGCGCGAGCGCATGCGCGCCTTGCTGGGCGCGGGTCTGGGCGTGCTGGCCACCGCGCTGCTGAGCCGCTGGTGGGTGGGCGCAGGCAGCCCGGATCCGTGGATCGCCGCGCCGCTGGGCGCCAGTGCCGTGCTGATCTTCGCCACGCCAGCCAGCCCGTTGGCGCAACCCTGGTCGGTCATCGGCGGCAACTGCGTGTCGGCGCTGATTGGCGTCGCCTGTGCGCATGCCATCGCGGATCCGGCCCTGGCCGGCGCACTGGCGGTGGCCTTGGCGATCGGCGCGATGTTCGTGCTGCGCTGCCTGCATCCGCCGGGCGGCGCGACCGCGCTGCTGACGGCGCTGAGCGCCAGCAGCCTGGGCTTTGCCCTCTTTCCGATGTTCACCGGGTCCGTGCTGTTGATCCTGGCGGGCATGGCCTACAACACGCTGACCGGCAGGCGGTATCCGCATGCGCAGACCGCCACGCCGGCCTCGCCAACGCCGCGGCGCTTCACGGAAGGGGATCTGGACGATGCCCTGAGCCAGTTCAACCAGGTGGTGGACGTGAGCCGGCAGGATTTGCAGCGTTTGCTGCACCTGGTGGAAACCGCCGCCTTTCGGCGCAGCTTCGGCATGAAGCTGGCGCGCGACATCATGTCGCACCCGGTGGTGTCCACGACGGCCACCACGCCGCTGAGCGAGGCCTGGAGCCTGATGCGCCGGCACCGCATCAAGGCCTTGCCGGTCGTGGATGCGCAGCAGATCCTGATCGGCATCGTGACCACGGCAGACTTCATGCGCTATGCACGGCCGCAGGAACACGAGGGCCTGGCGCGCCGCCTGCATGGCGTGGTGACGCGCAGGCAGCGCGCGGCGGGCACGCCCGAGATCGTGGGCGAGATCATGACGCGGCGTGTGCGGGTGGCAAGCGAAGACCGGCCGCTCACCGAGCTGATGCGGGTGTTCTCGGAAGGTGGCCACCACCACCTGCCGGTGATCGATGGGCAGCGTCGATTGCTGGGCATCATCACGGAATCGGATTTGATGGCGGCGCTGTACGGCACGCTGAATCCGGACGCCACGCCGCGGGCATCGGTGCCGGCCGGGGCAGACGCGCAGCCAGCCAGCAATCCGTAGGCGAGCCACGGAACCGGCAGTCAGGCTGCGCAAGCTGGCCATCGGGTGCGGGAGGCAGATTCGCACCAACCTTAGCGCGAGCCGCAACCCACGCATGCGTGGACAACCTGCCGGTTTCATGAAGGTTATCGCGGCACCAAACGCGACGGCTTTCGCATGCCGCAGGGCGTGACCGACTTCCGCGCGCCGTCCGGCGCCACCTCCGTGTACGTCGAGCGTCACATCCGCCAAGCCAAAGCGCTCAGGCGACGGAGAAGGCGCCGGCCCGCCCTCCGCTGCTTACGTAATCCCCGTAGGCCCATCCAGCAATCGCCGCACTTTCTTGGCCAGCTCCTGCGGCAAATAGGGCTTGGAGATCACGTCGAACTCCGAGCCGCCCGCATCCGTGCGTTCAATCGCGTTCTCGGCATAGCCCGTGGTCAACAGGATGCGCATGCCCGGCACGCGACGGCGCACTTCGCGCGCCAGCATGACGCCGTTCATGCCGCCCGGCATGATGAGGTCCGTGAACAGCAGGTCGTACTTGGCGCGGTCCAGGCGGGCCAGCGCTTCGCGCGCGTTGTAGGCCACGTCCACGGCATAGCCGTAGTCTTCCAGGATGAGCTTGGCGAGTTCGGCCACGTCTTCGCGGTCCTCCACGACCAGCACACTGCCTGCGCCACGCTGCTCGTCGTCCTTGCGGACTTCCTTGACGGGGTCGACGACGCCACCGTCTTCGGCCGGAAAGTACAGGCGCACGGTGGTACCCACGCCCTCTTCCGAGTAGATGCGCGTGGTGCCGCCGGATTGTTTGGTGAAGCCATACACCATGGACAGGCCCAGGCCCGAACCGCGGCCGACATCCTTGGTCGTGAAGAAGGGCTCGAGCACGCGCTCGCGGATGCTGGCCGGCATGCCGCTGCCATTGTCCGTGATCGACAGGGCGACATAGCGACCCGGCATCAGCCCGTCGTAGGACGTGGTGGCCAGGTCGCCGACTTCGATATTGCGAGTCTCGATCGTGACGTGGGCGTCCGGCCTGCCCTGCAGCGCATCCCGGGCGTTCAGGAAGATGTTGAGGATCGCCACTTCGGCCTGGGTGGGGTCGATGCGGCAGTTCCACAGGTCGGGCGCGAGGTGCACGTGCACGGCCACGCCGGCGCTGAAGGTGCGCTCGGCCAGCGACTGCGTGGAGCGCACCAGATGGTTGACGTTGAGCACCCTGCCTTCCAGCTTCTGCTTGCGCGAGAACGCCAGCAGCTGCTGGGTCAGCGTCGCGGCGCGCTCGCAGGCCAGGCGCGCCTGCTCGGCGCTGCGCAGGATGCGATCCTGATCGGGGACCGGGCGCGCGGCGGTGCGCCGGATGACGTCGATGTAGCCCGTCATCACCTGCAGCAGGTTGTTGAAGTCGTGCGCGATGCCGCCGGTCAGCTGGCCCAGCGCTTCCATCTTCTGGGCCTGGCGCAGGGCGTCTTCGGCGTCGCGGCGCCGGCTCACGTCCAGCTGCGAAGCGAAGAAATAGATCAGCCGCCCTTCTTCGTTGTAGATCGGCGAGATGAACAACGCATTCCAGAAGGACGAGCCGTCCTTGCGGTAGTTGAGGATCTCGGTGGCGAATTCGCGCCGGTTGGCGATGGCTTCGCGCACTTCGCCCACGACCGCGCGGCTGGTTTCCGGGCCCTGCAGGAACCGGCAGTTGCGTCCGAGGATTTCCTCGCTCTCGTAGCCCGTCATTTCGAGAAACGCATGATTCACGAAGATGATCGGGTTATCCGGGCGCGACGGATCCGTCACGATCATGGGCATGCGGGTCGTTTCCACGGCCGCGAAAAAAATGTTTCGACCCGCTTGCGAAATGTCGCCAGTAGCGGAGTTCTCGACCCGCGTGCCTTGGGCTTGCTGTGGAACATCCATGCCGTTCAGGTCCCCGTTGTCGAGCAAGATTGCGTCGGCGGTTACTGAGCAAAGTGTGTTCCCGGTTGCGTCGGCACACGGGTTGCTGCCGGCCTGCGTCCCGGCGCCGTACTGTCGAGATCCGGTACCATGCCGCATCGCACGCCCTGCCCGGCTGCGTCAACTCCAAGCGATCGTTCCATGTCCGACACAGCCGCATCCTGCCTCCCGTACGCGGACATTTTTGTGGGTGACAGCGAGATGGCGCGCCTCATGCGCGCCCATGACTGGGCTGCCACCCCGCTCGGCCCACCCGATACCTGGCCAGCGCCCTTGAAGGTGGCGCTGGGCATCCTGCTGACCTCGCGCTTTCAGATGTGGCTGGGCTGGGGCGACGAGGTCCACTTCTTCTACAACGATGCGTATCGGCCCACGCTGGGCACCAAGCATCCGAATGCCGTGGGCATGCCCACGCGCGAACTCTGGTCCGAGATCTGGGACGACGTCAAAGGCCACATCGAGCGCGTGTACGTGCAGGGCGAATCGACCTGGGACGATGCGATGCAGCTGATGCTGCAGCGACACGGCTATCTGGAAGAGACCTATCACACGTTCTCGTACAGCCCGCTCACGGACGACGGCGGGCAGGTGCGCGGCCTCTTCTGCGCGGTGTCGGAAGAAACGGTGCGCGTCATCAGCGAACGACGCCTGCGCGCGATTCGCGAGCTGGCCGCGGCGATCGCCACGGCGCAGACACGGGCCGAGCTGCTGGCGGGGATTGAACCCGTGCTTGCGCAGAACGACCGCGACCTGCCCTTTGCCCTGGTGTACCTGCAGGACGACAGCGGCAACGCGCGCCTGGCCCTGGCCACCGGCATCGCGTCGGGCCATGCGCTGGCGCCCGCGTGCGTGGCCCCGGGCGATGCCACCCCCTGGTCGCTCGAGCACCTGCACGACACGACGCTGCCGGCGCAGCCGCTGGCCCGTGCGCTGGACGTGCCGGGCGGGCCCTGGCGCGAGCCGGTGCGGCATGTCGCCGTCGCGTCGCTGTCGGCGCCGGGCGTCGCGCAGCCCCTGGGGTTCGTGGTCGTCGGCCTGAACCCGCATCGCCTGCCGGATGCCGAGTACCTGGGCTTCATCTCGCTGTGCGCAAGCCAGATCAGCGCCGCCCTGGACCGCATCACCGCGCTGGAGGCAAGCCGCGCTGAAAGCGAACGCCTGCGGCAGCTGTTTCACGAGGCGCCGGGCTTCATGTGTGTGATGCGCGGCCCGGACCACGTGTACGAGCTGACCAACGCGTCGTTCGAACAGCTCGTCGGGCGCCGCGGCGTCGAAGGCAAGCGCGTGCGCGACATCGTGCCGCGCCAGGGCAACGAGGCCATCCTGGCTCAGCTGGATGAGACCTATCAGTCGGGCACGCCCTTCGTGGGCGAAAGCGTCTACGTCATGCTCGAGCGCCCCGGCCAGTCGGCGCCGGTCGGCCGCTATCTGGACTTCGTGTTCCAGCCGATCCGCGATGATGGTGGCGCGGTGACCGGGCTCTTCGTGGATGGCTATGACGTCACCGACAAGGTGCTGGCCGAGCGCGCGCTGCGAGACACCAACCAGGACCTGGAGATGCGCATCGCCGCGCGCACGCGCGATCTGTCCGACGCGCTGGAGCGCCTGCGCGCCGAGGTGGCCGAGCGTGAAGCCATCGAAGCCACGCTGCGCCAGTCGCAGAAGATGGAGGCGGTCGGGCAACTGACGGGCGGGCTGGCGCATGACTTCAACAACCTGCTCGCCGCGATGACGGGCAGCCTGGAGCTGATGCAGCGCCGGCTGCAGCAGGGCAAGCACGGCGAGCTCGAGCGCTACATCCACATCAGCCAGTCGGCGGCCAAGCGGGCCGCCGCCCTGACCCACCGGCTGCTGGCGTTTTCACGCCGGCAGACGCTGGACGCCAAGCCGACGGACGTCAATCGGCTGGTGGCGGACATGGAGGATCTGGTCCGGCGCAGCATCGGGCCGCAGATCACGCTGGAAGTGGTGGGCGCAGCGGGCCTGTGGAGCACGCTGGTCGATCGCAACCAGCTGGAAAACGCGCTGCTCAACCTGTGCATCAATGCCAGCGACGCCATGCCCGATGGCGGGCGGCTGACGATCGAGACGGCCAACCGCTGGATGGATGAACGCACGTCGCGCGAGCGCATGCTGGCACCGGGCCAGTACGTGTCGCTGTGCGTGACGGACACGGGCACCGGCATGACGGCGGACGTGATGAGCCGCATCTTCGAGCCCTTCTACACCACCAAGCCACTGGGCACGGGGACGGGACTGGGGCTGTCGATGGTGTACGGGTTCGCCCAGCAGTCGGGCGGGCAGGTGCGCGTATACTCGGAGGTTGGCCTGGGCAGCACGCTGTGCATCTATCTGCCGCGGGATTACGGCAGCGGCCCGGTGGCCGGCAGCCAGCCGGCCGAAGACCTGATGCCCGCTTCCACCGACAAACACATCCTGCTGGTCGATGACGAGGCGTCGGTACGTGCGCTGGTCAGCGAATCGCTGTCCGAGTCCGGGTACCTGGTGATGGAAGCGGCCGATGGCGCGGCCGGTCTGGCGATTCTGCAGACCGGGCAGCGCGTGGATCTGCTCATCACCGATGTTGGCCTGCCAGGCGGCATGAATGGACGCCAGCTGGCCGATGCGGCTCGCGTGCGGCGCCCGGACCTGGCGGTTCTGTTCATCACCGGCTATGCCGAGAACGCGGTGGTCGGCAACGGCCACCTCGACCCGGGCATGCAGGTGCTGACCAAGCCGTTCACGCTGACGGCCTTGTCGCAGCGCGTGCGGGATCTGCTGCCGGCCGGGTCGCCGGACGGCCAGACACCACCGGCATGAGTCGTGCGCCCGGCGGGCGCGCACAGGCGTCGATGGTGTCGTCACCGGGCCTGCCGGGATGGTGTCGTCACCGACGCAATCGGTGACGTCGTGTCATGTGCCCCATCGGGCATGCAGGCGTCGCGCCCCGCCAAGGGCGCACATGAGTCACGCGCCCACCGGGGCGCGCGTTGTCTTCGTTGTCTTCAAGTACGGGCGCCAGCGGGCGCCCTTCAGGTGTTTCCGTCATGCGTCGCCCTACTATCGATCTCCGCGCCCAGGCCTTTCGGGATGTCCTGGGCTTCACCGCTCGCCATTGGGCGGGACAGCCGGGCCGCATCGCGGTCATCCTGCTGTTCGTGCTGCTGGCCGCCGTGGCCGATGTGCTCGCGCCCTTGTTCGCCGGTCGCCTGGTCGAGGCCGTGGCCAGCGGCGCGCCTGGCGATGCCATCGCCCGCGAGGCCGCCTGGACGGCATTTTCCGTCGTGCTGGCGCTGGGCCTTGCGCGTACCGTGCTGCGCCAGTTCGTCTATCACGGCATCATCGCGCTGACGCTGCGCATGATGGGGCGCATCGCCGCCGATGCCTTTGCCCGCATCCAGCGGTTTTCGACCGACTGGCACGCCAACAGCTTCGCGGGCTCGACCGTGCGCAAGATCACGCGCGGCGTGTGGGCGCTGGACCTGCTCAATGACACGATCCTGATCGCCCTGCTGCCGGCCGTGGTGATGCTGGTCGGCGCCACGGTGGTGCTGGGCTGGCACTGGCCGATCATGGGGCTGGTCGTGGGACTGGGCGCGCTGGTGTACATCGGCGTGACGGTCGTGCTGGCGCTGGCCTATGTGGCGCCCTCGGCGCGCCTGGCCAACGCCTGGGACACCCGCTTCGGCGGCGCGCTGTCGGACGCCGTCACCTGCAACACCGTGGTCAAGGCCTTCGGCGCCGAAAAGCGCGAAGAGGCCCGCCTGGCGCGGGTGATCGGCAAGTGGCAACAGCGCACGCGGCGCACCTGGGTGCGCGGCACCATCAATGGCGGCGTGCAGGGCGCGATGATGGTGGTGATGCAGGCAGGCCTGCTGGGCGTGTCCCTGATGCTGTGGCAGGACGGGCGCGCCAGCGCGGGCGACATCACGCTCGCGCTGAGCATGTTCTTCGTGCTGCAGAGCTATCTGCGCGACATCGGCATGCACATCCGCAACCTGCAGCGCTCGGTCAACGACATGGAAGAACTGGTCGCGCTGGAACAGCAGCCGCCCGGCATCGCCGACCGGCCCGGCGCGCAGGCCTTGCCCCTGTCCGCGGGCGAGATCCGCTTTGCGGGCGTGGACTTTTCGTATGGCCGACAGGGCCGCCGGCTGTTCCAGGGCCTGGATGTGCGCATCGCCCCGGGCGAGCGCATCGGCCTGGTGGGGCCGTCGGGCTCCGGCAAGACGACGTTCGTGAAGCTCGTGCAGCGCCTGTATGACGTGACGGGTGGCAGCGTACGCATCGATGGCCACGATGTGCGCGACCTGCCGCAGGCGGCCCTGCGCAGCCAGATTGCGATCGTGCAGCAGGAGCCCGTGCTGTTTCACCGCACGCTGGCCGAGAACATCGCGTACGGGCGCCCTGGCGCGACCCGCGCGCAGATCGAGGAGGCCGCGCGACTGGCCAGCGCCCACGACTTCATCATGGCCCTGCCCCAGACCTACGACACGCTGGTGGGCGAGCGCGGCGTGAAGCTGTCGGGGGGCGAGCGGCAACGCGTGGCGATTGCCCGCGCCTTCCTGGCGGATGCGCCGATCCTGATCCTGGACGAGGCCACCTCCAGCCTGGACAGCGAGAGCGAGGCCCTGATCCAGACGGCGATGCATCGACTGATGCAGGGCCGCACGACGCTGGTCATCGCGCACCGGCTGTCCACGGTGCGCGAGCTGGATCGCCTGCTGGTCTTCGAGAAGGGCCGGATCATCGAGCAAGGCAGCCACGCCGCGCTGGTGCAGCGCGAGGACGGCGTCTATCGCCGCCTGCTGGAGCGCCAGGTCCTGGCGATGGTGGATACGATGGACGACGCCGTGCCGGCGTAGGCCGCACGGCGGGGGGCCGGCGAAGGACGCCGGCTGGCGCGCGGTGCCGGCCCCCGTCCACGAAAAGATTGGCAGCGCACGCCGCTACCGTTATATTCCGTGGAACATAACGGGACGGGGCGAAGGCAGTGGGGTGGGAACTGTGGCACACGATGGACTGGTTTCCCCTGCTGCTGTCGCTGAAGGTCGCGGGTGTGGCCACGGCGATCGCGCTGGTGATCGGCATGGGCCTGGGCTGGGTCTTCAGCCGCTATCCGTTTCCGGGCAGCAGCATCCTGGAAGCCGCCTGCATGCTGCCTCTGGTGCTGCCGCCCACCGTGATCGGCTACGCGATCCTGGTGGCGGCCGGGCGGCGCAGCCCGCTCGGCCAGTGGCTGCGCGAGCATCTGGACTACACCCTCATCTTCAGCTGGCACGGAGCCGTCGTCGCGTCCGCGCTGGTCGCCCTGCCCCTGGTGCTCAAGTCCGCCAGTTCGGCATTCAGCCAGGTGGACCGCTCGCTCGAGGCGGCGGCCAGCACGCTGCGCCAGCCGCGCTGGTCGGTGTTCCTGCGCGTGACCCTGCCGCTGGCATGGCCCGGCATCCTCGCCGGCACGCTGCTGGCCTTCGCCCGCGCCATGGGCGAGTTCGGCGCCTCGCTGATGGTCGCTGGCTCGATCCCGGACCGCACCCAGACCTTGTCGATGGCCATCTATGACGCGGTGCAGGCAGGCCAGGACGACCTGGCGCTGCTGCTTGTGATGATCACCTCGGTGCTGTCGATCGCCATTCTCGTGTTGTCCAACCGCCTCTTTTCGTCTCGATGAGACAAGGATTGCCCATGCCTTCCTGCACCGACACCCTGGCTTGCGATGCGAGCACCACGACGCACCCAACCGCGGCGCGGCACGCGCATACCCGCACCCGGACACCGGCACGCCTGGGGTCTGGCGCAGCGCTGGCCACTGGTCTGCAGCGTCTGGGCGCGGTTGCCCTGATGGCCATGCTGCCGCTGGCCGCCCAGGCGGCGGAACTGACGGTGTCGGCCGCAGCGAGCCTGACCAACGCCTTTCGCGATATCGCCCCGCTGTTCGAGAAGGCGCATCCGGGCGACACCGTGCGCATGAACTTCGCGGCGTCGGGCACGCTGCTGCAGCAGATCGAGCAAGGCGCACCCGTGGATGTGTTTGCCAGCGCCGATCAGCAGACCATGGATCGGGCCGCCAGCCAGCAACGCATCGTGCCGGATTCCCGCCGTGACTTCGTCGCCAACCAGCTGGTGCTGATCGAGCCCGCGCAAGGTGGCACCGGCATCCAGTCGCTGGCGGATCTGCAACAGCCGGCGGTGCAGCGCATCGCGGTGGGCAAGACCGCCACGGTGCCGGTCGGCCGCTATACCCAGGCCGTCCTGGAGAAGGCCGGCCTGTGGCAGGCCCTGCAGCCCCGCATCATCCCGGCGGACAACGTGCGCCAGGTGCTGGACTACGTGAGCCGGGGCGAGGCGGATGCGGGCTTCGTGTACCGCACCGACGCCGCCCTCATGGGCGACAAGGTGCGCATCGCGCTGACGGCCCAGGGCCATGAGCCCATCCTGTACCCGGTGGCCGTGATCAACGACGCCCCGCAGCCCAAGCACGCCCAGGCGTTTGTGGATTTCCTCGCCACGCCTCCCGCACGCGCCATCCTCGAGCAGTACGGGTTCAGCGCGCCGTGATCGATATCGACATCGCCTTGCAGGTCGATGACGGGCATCGGCGCTTTGCGCTGGCGGCGCGCTTTGCCACGCCCGCGTCGTTCGCCGCGCTGTACGGGCCGTCAGGTTCGGGCAAGTCGCTGACGCTGCAGGCGATCGCGGGCTTGCGCCGCCCCCAGGCCGGGCACATTCGACTGGCCGGCCGCACGCTGTTCGATGCGGCCCGCGGGATCGATGTGCCGCCGGCGCAGCGCGGCATCGGCTACCTGTTCCAGGACTATGCCCTGTTCCCCCACCTGTCGGTGCGCGAGAACGTCGCCTTCGGGCTGGTGCGCTGGCCGCGCCGGCGGCCGCGGGGCGCGCAGGCGGATCACGTCCAGTCCCTGCTGGAACGCTTCGGCCTGGCGACACTGGCCGACAGCCGCCCCATCAGCCTGTCGGGTGGGCAGCGGCAGCGCGTGGCGCTGGCCCGCGCACTGGCGTGCGAGCCCGCCATCCTGTTGCTGGACGAGCCGTTCGCCGCCCTCAACCCGATGCTGCGGGCCGATCTGCGCGCGGATCTGGCCGCCGTGCGGCGCCAATGGGACATTCCGGCCCTGATGATCACGCACGACGCGGATGACGTGCTGGCGCTGGCCGACGTCGCTTTCGTCTATGCTGACGGGCAGATCGTGCGCGAGATCGACGTGCATGCCGCCGAGAGCCGCGCCCTCACCTGTGAAGCGCTGGGCCTGGCGGCGGTGGAGGACACGCCCGCGCAGCGCCGCGTGCGCGGGCTTCTGCACGGCGCGCCCTTGTGAAAAGGGCGTGTCGGGCCTTGCCTTATCGGGCCCGTCGCACTATACTCATGGGCTTCGCATTGCCCGCTGTAATTTGCCCCTGAAGTATGTTACCCACGGGCACATTCATTTTGCCCCCGACGGGCACATTTTTCTGGACACTCATGGCCAATTCCGCCCAAGCCCGCAAGCGTGCCCGCCAGGCCGTTGCTACCAACAAGCACAACTCCAGCCTGCGCTCCATGCTGCGCACGTCGATCAAGCGCGTTCGCCAAGCCATCGAAGCTGGCGACCAGAACGCTGCCAACGACGTGTTCAAGAAGGCTTCCAGCGTGATCGATCGCGTTGCCGACAAGAACATCATCCACAAGAACAAGGCCGCTCGCCACAAGAGCCGCCTGTCCGCCGCCATCAAGGGCCTGCAAGCGCAAGCCTGATAGCGCGTCCGGCGCCTGGAGCGCGGGATGCTGTGTCCGGCATGTTGATGCCGGATGAAGAGCGACCGGCGCCTTGCGCGCCGGGTGGAACGACCAGATGCCCGCCTCGTGCGGGCTTTTGGTTTTCGTGCGGGCACGCGTGCCCGCGGCCGCCCAGGGCGGCAACTGCCACGACAGGCCGCACCCCATGAGCACCACAGCCCCGCGCAAGGGCGCCACCCGCACCGCCGACATCCCGGTCGACGTGTTGCTCGCCCTGTCACGCGGCGACATGCCCAGCGCAACGCTGACCGAAGGCCTGGCGCTCGATCAGTCGATGCTGGTGCGCACGGCGTTCCCCGATGTGTCGGCCTCGACCACCGCGGCGGTCGAGGCCGCGTGCCAGCTCGGCATCCTCAAGCGCATGAGCGGCGTGGCCGCGGCGCTGCTGGCGGACCTGGGCCCGGCAGGCATCACCCGCAGCCAGACCCACGGGTCGGACACGGTGCGCGGCTGGGCCTGCTTCATGATCGGCGCGCAGCCCGGCATCGATCTGCCAACGCGATTGCAGGCCATCCGGCCCCTGGCCGATGACCCGCACTTTGGCGTGCGCGAATGGGCCTGGATGGCCATCCGCCCGCACCTGGCGCAGGACCTGGACACCGCGCTGGTGCAGCTCACGCCCTGGACCACGCTGGCCTCGGAACGGCTGCGGCGCTTTGCCAGCGAGGCGCTGCGGCCGCGCGGCGTGTGGTGCGCCCACATCACGGCGCTCCGGCAGCAGCCCGCGCGCGCCTTGCCGATCCTGTCACCGCTGCGGGCCGATGCCTCGCCCTACGTGCAGGATTCGGTCGCCAACTGGCTCAACGATGCGGCCAAGGATCAGCCGGACTGGGTGCGGAACCTGTGCGCCGAGTGGTTGCAGGGGCAGCCTGTCCCGGCCACGCGCCGCATCTGCCAGCGTGCGCTGCGCAGTCTGACGTAGCAGGCCCGTGCGCGGGCCTGCCAGGCGGGCCGGCGGCCCGCTGCCGTGCTCAGCCCCGACGCCCCACCACCGTCGTGCCGCCGAACACCAGCTGCTGCGCCATCGGCCGGCCCATGAAGCGCGCCGGAAAGATGGGCGCAGGCGCACTGGCCTCGTCGAGTCGCGCGAGCTGATCCGGCGTGAAGGTGACGTCGAGCGCACCGATGTTGTCCAGCGCCTGCGCCAGGGTGCGCGCGCCCATGATGGGGGCAACGACGGCCGCATGCTGCCAGGTCCACGCCAGCGCCACCTGCGAGCGCGATACGGCCAGCTCGCGGGCCACCTCGCCCACGACGTCGGCGATGTCCAGTGCCCGGGCCGTGAGGTGGCCGCTCGATGCAATGACGCCCTTGCGCGTCGCGGACACGTCGGCCGAGTTCTCGTCGGTCAGGTCGGCGCGGGTGTACTTGCCGGACAACACACCCCCGCCCAGCGGCGACCACGGCAGCACGCCCAGGCCCAGCGCCTGCGCCATGGGCATCAACTCGTGCTCCACCGATCGTTCGAGCAGGCTGTACTCGATCTGCAGCGCGACGAACGGCGACCAGCCGCGCAGATCGGCCAGGGTCTGCATCTGCGCGACCCGCCAGGCGGGGGTGTTGCAGATGGCGACGTACAGGATCTTGCCCTGCCGCACCAGGTCGTCCAGCCCGCGCATGAGCTCTTCGGGCGTGGTGGTGAAGTCCCAGCCGTGCACGTGCAGCAGGTCGATGCGATCGGTGTCGAGCTGGCGCAGGCTGGTCTCGACCGAGCGCACCAGGTTGAGCCGATGGTTGCCACCGGCGTTGGGGTTGCCGGATTCGCGCGCCATGGTGAACTTGGTGGACAGCACGATGCGCTCGCGCACCGGCTTGATGAATGTACCCACCAGCGTTTCCGAACTGCCGTTGGTGTAGTTCACGGCCGTGTCGATGAAGTTGCCGCCACGCTCGACATAGGCGTCGAAGATGCTGCGCGCCTCGATGGCGTCGCTGCCCCAGCCCCAGTCGGCGCCAAAGGTCATGGTGCCCAGTGCCAGGGGCGAGACGCGCAGACCGGATCGTCCGAGCAGGCGGTATTGGTCGAGTGCCATCGAGTGCGTCATGAGCGTTCCTTGTCGGTGACGGGATGCGGGATTGACGGCCTCCATCTTGGCGTCGGCACGCCCGCAGGCGGTAGCCCGCAAGTCCGCGATGCTTGCACGATCGTCCGGCGAGGGGCGCTGACAGGCACGCCCGGCGGTATGATCCGCCCATGCCCGCCCTTGCCGACCTGATCGCACACATCGGCCGCCACGCGCCCGCCGATGGCACCTATGTCACGCCCATCCCCGGCGTGACGCTGATCCGCGCATCCGCACCCACCCTGCCGATGCCGGTGATCTACCTGCCCACCCTGTGCCTGGTGGCCCAGGGCACCAAGCAGGCCAGCCTGGGCGGCACCGCGTACCGTTATGACCCTGCGCACCACCTGGTGGCCTCGGTCGAACTGCCGGTCATGGGTTCGGTCATCGCGGCAACGCCCGAGCACCCCTACCTGTGCCTGCAGCTTGACCTGGATGCAGCGGCCTTGTCGGAACTGGCGCTGGAGCACCCCGCCGCCGCCCGGCCATCGCCGCACGAAGCCGGCTTGATGCTGAACGCGACCACGGCGCCCCTGCTGGACGCCGCCGTGCGCCTGGTGGGCCTGCTGGATCAGCCGCAGGACATCGCGGCGCTCGCGCCCCTGGCGATCCGGGAGATCCACTATCGGCTGCTGACCGGCCCTGGCGGTGGCGCCATCCGCCACCTCGCGCAGGCAGACAGCCGCCTGAACCAGATCGCCCGGGCCATCGTCTGGATCCGCGCGCACTACCGCCAGGCCTGCCGCATCGAGGATGCGGCGGCGCAGGCCGGCATGAGCCGGTCCACGTTCCATCTGCGCTTCAAGGCCGTGACGGGCATGAGCCCCCTCGCCTTTCGCACCCAGCTGCGGCTGCACGAGGCGCGCCGGCTGATGGTGAGCGATGCGCTCGATGCGGCGCACGCCGGCCACCTGGTGGGCTATGACAGCCCCTCGCAGTTCAGCCGGGACTATGTCCGTGCATTTGGCATGCCGCCGGCACGGCATGCCCAGCGCTTGCGGCAGGAACTGGGGCAAGGCGCCATGGGCGCGGGTTAGTGCGGCTTGCGCCCGGACCAGGCGCACGGCCCGCGCCCAGGCGATAGCGGACCTTACGCGACCCGGCCCCGCCCGTAGACCACGAAGCGATCGCTTCGGTCAGGCAGCCCGAATCGGTCAAAGAACGTCTTGCTGTCCGACAAGGCGAGCACATAGACGGCCGTGCCCGAGACGTCCTTCAGGAAGGCTTCGAGCAACGCCGTGCCGTAGCCCTTGCGTTGGTGGTCCTTGTGGATGGCGAGCTCGGTGAGATACGTGGCCACGACGTGATCGCCATGCGCCCGGAGCAGCCCGACCGCCACGCCATCGACCACGGCCACCCGGTGGATCGTGGCCGCGAACATCTTGTCCAGCACGGCCGCGTCGTAGCCCGTGCCCCAACCGTTGGATTCGTAGATCGCCGCGATGTCACCGTAGTGGCGACGCAGGTCCTGCTGATGGTCCAGCACTTGCATGGCATTTGCCCCAAGAGTCCGATGTGCCGGCAGGCCGCTGCCTGCCGGTGCGGTCAGCGACCACAGGACGCAGGGCGATGATGATCCGGGCAGACACGGACGCGCACGGTGATCTCCGACATCGGGATGGGGTGGAAAGCGGGTGCTGGGGGCCAGCACCGATTGTAACTCGATGCGACTAGAGCGGCGTTCGCCACGCAACACCCTTGCGCCCCCACCCACCCGCAAAAAAAAACGCCGCCTCCCGAAGGAAGGCGGCGTCCTCTCAGGCGACTGCCCGGCTTACATGACCAGGTAGGTCAGCACCAGGTAGGCAGCGATGCCCAGCCCGCCCAGCAGGCTGAGCAGTTGCAGCAGGCTGATGCCGAGCATGCGGCCACCGGGGTAGTGCGCGCCCTTGGGCGTGCCGGCGGAATTCGGCGTCGGGGTCATACGTGTGCTCCTTGAACGCGGCGGCTGGCAATCCACTTGCCCAGGCCAACCACGAGAATGGCGCCGATGATTTCGGCAGCGATTTTGACGGTCGTGCTGATCTCGCCGACCTGGCCGACCACGAAGACGTCCGTGACGACCATGCCGCCTGCGATCCAGCCCAGCAGGGCTGCACCGAGGGTGATGACCAGCGGGAACCGGTCGATGAGCTTGAGCACCAGCGTGCTGCCCCAGATGATGATGGGCACGCTGACCAGCAGGCCGAAGATGACCAGGCCGAGCTGATGGTCGGCATGGGCGTTCTGTGCGGCACCGGCAATGGCGATCACGTTGTCCAGGCTCATGACGAAATCCGCCACGATGATGGTCTTGATCGCCGACATGAGCGTGGAGCCGCCGTCGATGTTGCCGTGCGCTTCTTCCTCCGGAATCAGCAGCTTCACGCCGATCCACACCAGCAGCACGCCACCCACGACCTTGACGAACGGGATCGACAGCAGGGTCACGGCAAAGAAGATCAGGATGACGCGCAGGACGATGGCGCCTGCAGTGCCCCACAGGATGCCCTGCAGGCGCAGGTTCTTGGGCAGGTTGCGGCAGGCCAGCGCGATCACGACGGCATTGTCACCGCCCAGCAGGATGTCGATCAGGATGATCTGAAAGACGGCCCCCCAGGCCATTGTCTGGAAAAACTCAAGCATGATGAATGCATCCCCTCAACGTTAAAAAGGCGCCGCACAAGGCGGCGCCATCGAGGCGCGCGACGCACGGGGCGCCGCGCAGGAGGCGGATGAAGGCGGTCTTGTTGGAATGGCCGCTCATGACCCGTCTCCGACCTCGCGTGCCGATCAGCCCAGGACGGACTTGAGCAGCTTGCCCATCTCGGACGGATTGCGCGTGGTCTTGATGCCGCACGCTTCCATCACTTCCAGCTTGGCGTCGGCCGTGTCGGCACCGCCCGAGATCAGCGCACCGGCGTGGCCCATGCGCTTTCCGGGAGGCGCGGTCACGCCGGCGATGAAGCCGACCACCGGCTTCTTCATGTTGTCCTTCGCCCAGCGAGCGGCTTCGACTTCGTCCGGACCGCCGATTTCGCCGATCATGATGACGGCGTCGGTGTCGGGATCGTCGTTGAAGAGCTTCAGGATGTCGACGTGCTTCAGGCCATTGATGGGGTCGCCACCGATGCCCACGGCGCTGGACTGGCCCAGGCCGAGCTCGGTGACTTGCGCCACGGCTTCGTACGTCAGCGTGCCGGAGCGGCTGACGATGCCGATGCGGCCCTTGCGGTGGATGTGACCGGGCATGATGCCGATCTTGATTTCTTCGGGCGTGATCAGGCCGGGGCAGTTCGGGCCGAGGATCAGCGTCTTGCTGTTCTTGGCCTTCATGCGGTTGCGCAGCTCGAGCATGTCACGAACCGGGATGCCTTCGGTGATGCAGATGGCCAGGTCCAGGTCGGCCTCGACGGCTTCCCAGATGGCGGCAGCAGCGCCCGCGGGCGGCACGTAGATCACCGACACGGTGGCGCCGGTGGCGGCCTTGGCTTCGGTGACGTTGGCGTAGATCGGCACGCCTTCGAAATCCTCGCCGGCACGCTTGGGGTTCACGCCGGCCACGAAGGCGGCCTTGCCGTTGGCGTACTCACGGCACATGCGGGTGTGGAACTGGCCCGTCTTGCCGGTGATGCCCTGCGTGATGACTTTGGTATCTTTGTTGATCAGAATCGACATGTGGCGAAATCCTTGACTGTCGGTTATTTGGTGGCGGCGACGACCTTGGTCGCGGCTTCCGCCATCGTGTCGGCGCTGATGATGGGCAGACCCGATTCGGCGAGCATCTTCTTGCCGAGGTCTTCGTTGGTACCCTTCATGCGCACGACGAGCGGCACAGACAGGTTGACGGCCTTGCACGCGGTGATCACGCCTTCGGCGATGACGTCGCAGCGCATGATGCCGCCGAAGATGTTGACCAGGATCGCCTTGACGTCCGGGTTCTTCAACATGATCTTGAAGGCTTCCGTGACCTTCTCGGCCGTGGCGCCACCGCCGACGTCCAGGAAGTTGGCCGGCTCGCCGCCGAACAGCTTGATGGTGTCCATCGTGGCCATCGCCAGACCGGCGCCGTTCACCAGGCAGCCGATGTTGCCATCGAGCTGGATGTAGGCGAGGTCGAACTTGCTGGCTTCGATTTCGGCCGGATCTTCTTCGTCCAGGTCGCGGAAGGCGACGATGTCCGGGTGACGGAACAGGGCGTTGGGGTCGAAGTTGAACTTGGCGTCCAGGGCGACGACGTTGCCCTTGCTGTCACGGTTCAGCGGATTGATCTCGACCAGCGAGGCATCCGTTTCCATGTAGCACTGGTACAGCTTCTTGAAGATGTCCACGGCCTGGGCGGTGGAGTCAGCCGGCATGCCGATGGCATCGCTGATCTTCTTGGCCTGCTCGTCGGTCAGGCCGGCGATCGGGTCGATGTACTCGGTGATGATCTTCTCGGGCGTCGCGTGGGCGACTTCCTCGATGTCCATGCCACCTTCGCTCGAGGCGATGAAGGCGATCTTCTGCGTGCCGCGATCGGTCACGATCGACACGTAGTATTCCTTCTGGATGTCGGCGCCGTCTTCGACGTACAGACGGTTGACCTTCTGGCCGTCGGCGCTGGTCTGGTGCGTGACCAGCTGCATGCCGAGGATCTGGCCAGCGATCGTGCGGACCTCTTCCAGCGAACGGGCAAGCTTGACGCCGCCGCCCTTGCCGCGGCCACCGGCGTGGATCTGGGCCTTGATGACCCAGACCGGACCGCCCAGCGTCTCGGCAGCCTTGACGGCCTCGTCCACCGAGAACGCGGGAATGCCGCGCGGAACCGCGACGCCAAATTTCTTCAGGAGCTCCTTGCCCTGATATTCGTGGATTTTCATGCGTAACCTTATGAGTCGCTTGAAGAGGAAGAAGGAGAAGACGCGCCGGTCAGCGCCGATGCCGGCTCGGTGTCGGCGCGCTCGGCGTCCTCGACCGGCGCGGCGTACCAGCGCGGATATTCGCGTTTGACCACGGCGCCATCCACCCGCAGGGCATGACACCCGTCGAGCTGGAAGGGGCGCGTGGCCGAGGTCGCGTCGACCGGCAGATCGCGATGTCGTCCACCCAGAGTCTGCACCGCCACGGTCGGCAGGACCGCGGCAAGCTCGCTCATGTGGATACAGCCCGCCGTGCGGCCAAAGCGTGCCTTCACGCTGCCGCGAAAACCCCGCAACAGGTTCATACCGACCAGGTCGCCATACGCAGGCTCGATCGCCGAGCAGTGCTCGTCGTAGGGCGCGGCGTCGTAGGCGGCCGAGGCATCGACGATGTCGAAACCGTCGTTGATGGTGACGCGCACGTGCATGTGATGCACGGCGTCGCCGGCCTTCCTGATGCCTTTGCGCGTGGAAAAGTCGTAGGCCTTCACGTCCACGAGCTCGGCCTCGAGATCGTACAAGCCATCATCCCGGGCAAACGCGCGGACCTGGATGGACCGGGTGTGCAAGGGTTGACGCGCAACGGAGGAAAAAGGCAATGACATGCGCAGAAAGCTGCGGTCGGATAAACCTGCGGAGTATAGCGCAGGGCCGTGACGAAAGCGCGCCCGGCGCGCAGGGACAGGCGCGGCGGGCTGGCGCCCGGCAGCCCGCCCCCCGGCCCGACGCCGCGCCCTCCGGCCTAGTCGCGCAGCGCGCGCTGCAGCGCGGCCTGCACCTCGGCGGGCTTTTCGTGGATCACCCAGTGGCCTGCGCCGGGGATGCGCTCCACCCGCAGGTCCGGGCACAGGTCGGACAACCCCTCCAGCAACAGCGGCGGCAGCGCGCGGTCGGCCTCGGCCCAGATGACGCGCACGGGGACCTGCGTGCGCCAGTCGGCGGCGTCCAGCGCCGGCACGCTGGCCGCGTCGTTGGCCGCAGGCGGATGCAGGGGCGAGCCGCGGTAGTAGTTGACCGCGCCGGACAGCGGGTGGCTGCCGCCCTCGCCCGGTGTCTTCCACATGTCGTGATAGCGGGCCCGCACCTCGGGGGTGTACCAGTCGCTCGACTGACCGTAGGCCGTGAAGAACCCGTCCATGCGCGCGTGGTCGTTGGCGGCCAGCTGCGCTTCGGAGCCCGGCGCGCGCAGCCAGTTCATGTACTGGCTTGCGGCCTGCTGGACCGGGTCCTGCGCCAGCGCCCGGGCAAAGAGGTAGGGATGCGGCGAGTTGATGATGACCAGCCGATCCACGACCTGCGGCGCCCGGATGGCCACGTTCCAGCACACCGCGCCACCCCAGTCATGGGCGACGATCGTGGCCTTCTCGCGCCCGAGCGCGCGGATCAGCCCCAGCACGTCGCCCACCAGCGCCCGCGGCGTGTAGTGCTCGGCTCCGGCCGGCTTGCTGGATCGGCCGTAGCCGCGCAGGTCCGGCGCGACGGCGTACCAGTCCTCGCCGCAACCGGCCATCAGGGCCTCCCAGGCGAAGCCGGCCTCGGGAAAGCCGTGCGCGAACAGCAGCAACGGGGCGTCGGGCGAACCACAGGTGCGGTAGTGCAGGTGCACGCCGGGCGCGACCTCGGCCCGGTGGCCGTCGGTGATGGGATGCTGCATGGGTGTCTCCTCGTCGTGTGGCAGGGTCGCAAGCCCCGCTTTTTTTTGGTCAAATCACGCTAGAATGGCGGGTTTGCTAGTCCACCAGGAGAAATCACATGGCCGAACGCAAGCGCGTCCGTCGCAACACCCTCGAGCGCCGTTGCCTTGGCAAGTCGTTCAAGCGTCTCTTCAAGAACTCGTCCAAGGGCGTGTTCAAGATGCTCGAGAAGATCAAGCGCGTCTGACGCCTTCGATCTTAGCGGTGCCAACCCCGTTCGGCGTAAGCTGTACGGGGTTTTTTATTGCTACCGATGTTCCGCATGTCCCTTCTGCCTCAGGCGCCGCGGCGCGCCTTGATCGTCGCCCTGCGCTATCTGGGCGACGTCCTTCTCACCACCCCGCTTGCGCGGGCCCTGCGCCAGCGTTACCCGGATTGCGCCATCGACATGCTGGTCTTCACGGGCACCGAAGGCATGCTCGAGAACAATCCGGATGTCCGGCACGTCCATACGATCGCCGAGCGACCGGCCAGGGGCGAGCTGTGGGCCCTGCTGCAACGCCTGCGCCGCCAGTACGACCTCGCGCTGATTCCGCAGCCGGGCGACCGCCCCCACCTGGTCGGCCTCATCGCGGCCCGCACACGCCTGGGGCTGGTACCGCCCCGGCTGGGGCATGCCTGGTGGAAACGCCTGTCCGTGCGGCAGGCCGTGCCCACGCTCGAACATACGCATCGCATCCATGAAAATGAGCGGGTCATGGACCTGCTGGACGCGGCGCCCGCGCGCACCGTGGTGCCGCCCACCGCCGGCTTCACGCTGGCGGACTGTGCGGCCAGGATCGGCCCGGCGTTCGACACCGGGCGGCCCTTCGCCGTGCTGCACCCGTCGCCGCGCTGGCGCTACAAGCAATGGCACGACGCCGGCTGGCGCGCGCTGATCGGGCACTTGCACGGCGCCGGCTGGCAGGTGCTGATCAGCGGGGGGCCGGGCGAGGCCGAGACGCAGTACCTCGAACGCATCCTGGGCGGCCTGGACGCGGCCACGCGCGCGGCCGTCGTGCGCGCGCACGGCAAGCTCAGCCTCGCGCAGCTGGCCGACCTGCTGCGTCACGCCCGCCTGTACGTGGGACCTGACACGGCCACGACGCACCTGGCGGCGGCCTGTGGCACGCCCACGCTGGCACTGTTCGGCCCGACCGACCCGCGCATGTGGGGGCCGAGCCCCGCCAGCGGCCTGGACCAGCCCTGGCAGAAGATCAGCCCCGTGCAGCGGCGTGGCAACGCCCTCCTGCTGCAGAACCCGGTACGGGCGTGCGTGCCCTGTCAGGAGGAAGGCTGCGAGCGGCACCGGGAAAGCCGCAGCGATTGCCTGGACTGGCTGGCGCCGGAAACGGTGATTGCCCAAGCCGAGGCCCTGCTGGCGACGCCCGCCAGCCTCGGTCGGCCGATCGCAAGGCTCGAGACGGTGCCGTGACCGCGGTTGGCGGGAGAGCGAACACGCCTGGCGGCGGGATGCACGGGCAGGCCGGCGACCTGCCTGCACGCGCGCGCACCCGCGCACACCGGCCTTTCGCGCGGCCGGCTCGGCGTGAGGCCGGCGGCAAGGCCACGGGTATCATGCCGCAGAGGCCGACGGCTTCGCCCCGGCCTCGCGCCCGAGGCCAGAAAATCACCCCCAGAGACGCCACCATGAGCCAGCGCGGACAGAACCGTCAGATCGACAACATCGAATTTGCCGTGGCGGACATTGCCCGCAGCAAGGCCTTCTATGCGGCGGCCTTCGACTGGACCTTCGTCGACTACGGACCGACCTACACGGAATTCTCGGACGGGCATCTGACCGGCGGCTTCACGACCGGCGAGCCGGTGCGGCCCGGTGGGCCCCTGGTCATTCTGTATGCCGATGACCTGGCCGACGCGCAGCAGCGGGTGCGGGCGGCGGGTGGCACGCTGACGCGTGCAGTCTTCGCCTTTCCGGGCGGCCAGCGCTTTCACTTCCAGGACCCGGACGGCTACGAGCTGGCGGTGTGGTCGGCCGCCTGACGCCGCAGTGAACGGCGCCTTGGACGTCGGCCTACGCCCCCGCTAGGCGATTCGCAGCTCGGCCTGCAGCATCTGCAACACGGCGTCCACCTTGGGCAGCAACTGTCGTCCGACCGGCCAGATCAGGCTGAGCGGCAGCCCCGTGGTCGTCAGCGCCGGCAGGATGGCCACCAGGTCACCGCGGGCCAGATCGTCCTGGACCACCCAGGTCGCCAACTGCGCCACGCCAAAGCCTGCCTTGACGGCGGCGACCTGGGCCTCGGCACTGGCCACGGTGATGCGGCCCGTCATGGCCCGGCGCTCGATGACGCCGCCCTCATGGGCGATGAGCCAGGGGCTGGTCGTGCCGTCCGCCTTGCCGTAGAGCACGGCGTCGTGACGCGTGAACTCGGCAGACGATGCCGGTGTGCCCCGCCGGGCCAGATAGCCGGGCGCCGCGCAGAAGATGAGCTGCTCGTGGCCCAGATGGCGGTAGCCCAACCCCGAGGGCAGCGGGTGGGACCCGCCGATGCGCACCGCGAGGTCGATGCCCTCGTCCAACAGATCGACGAAGCGGTCGCTGAAGGAGACCTGCGCACGCAGGTGGGGATGTTGCTCGGCAAACCGCAAGAGGAGCGGCCAGACCTTCAACCGCCCGAAGGTGGCGGGCGCATCCAGCCGCAGGCGTCCCACCGGCTCGCTGCGCTGGGCGGCCAGCACGGCCTCGGCTTCGGCCAGGTCCGCCAGGACGCGCACGCAGGTGCGGTGGAACGCGGTACCCGCATCGGTCAGCGCCAGGCGCCGCGTCGTGCGCTGGAACAACCGCGTCCCCAGGCGCTCTTCCAGTCGCGCCACGGTTTTGCTGACGGCCGATCCCGTCAGGTTCAGGCGCTCGGCCGCGCCGGAAAAGCTGCCGGCCGCGACGGTCGCGACGAACGCGTCGATGCCCTTGAGCTGTTCGGAAGATGCCATGGCGAAGCCCGCATTCAGGAATTCAGTTCATCAATGTACCGAAAAATCATCCGGGATGAGAATCTGGTTCCTGAATAGACTGGCGGGCTGATTCCGATCCCGAGTAGCCATGTCCACCCTAGCGGCCCCTGCCCTGTCCACCCCGGGCGACCGAAGCGCCTTGTCGATCACGATCCTGGGCGTTGCCGCCTTCGTCATCGTCACGACCGAATATCTCATCGTGGGCCTGTTGCCGGGGCTTGCGCGCGACCTGGGCATCTCGATCTCGGCGGCGGGCCAGCTCGTGACGCTCTTCGCCTTCACCGTGATGCTGTTCGGCCCGTTCCTGACCGCGCTGCTCTCGCACATCGAGCGCAAGCGGCTCTTCATCGTGATCCTGCTGATCTTTGCCGGCGCGAACATGCTGGCCGCGCTCGCACCCAACATCTGGGTGCTGGCGCTCGCCCGGTTCATTCCGGCCCTGGCGCTGCCGGTGTTCTGGGGCACGGCGAGCGAGACGGCCGGGCAGCTGGCGACGCCGGAGCGCGCCGGCCGTGCGGTGTCCCAGGTCTATCTGGGCATCTCGGCCGCGCTGCTGTTCGGCATTCCACTGGGCACGCTGGTGTCGCAGGCGATCGGCTGGCGCGGCACCTTCTGGGTGCTGGCCGGGCTGTCGCTGCTCATGGCAGGCGCGCTGTGGCGCTTCATGCCGACCCTCGCGCGCCCGCCGCGCCTGCGCCTGGGCGAGCAGAGCCGCATCCTGAAGGATCGCCACGTCGTGGCCAACGTGTTGCTGTCCACGATGCTCTTCACCGCCATGTTCACGGCCTACACCTACCTCGCGGACCTGCTGGAGCGCGTGGCCGGCGTGGCGCCGGCGCATGTGGGCTGGTGGCTGATGGGCTTTGGCGCCGTGGGCCTGGTGGGCAACTGGATGGGCGGCCGGGCGGTGGATCGCCACCCCTTGCGCGCCACCATGGTGTTCGGCCTGCTGCTGGCCCTGGCGATGGCGGCCAGCGTGCCGATGGCAGGCTCGCTGCCGCTGCTGGGGGTCGCCCTGGCCGTGTGGGGCATCGCCTACACGGCGCTCTTCCCCGTCTGCCAGGTCCGGGTCATGAAAGCCGCCTCGCATGCCCAGGCCCTGGCCGGCACGCTGAACGTGTCGGCGGCCAATGCCGGTACGGGTCTGGGGGCGATCATCGGGGGGCTCGTGATCCCCACCTGGGGGCTGCACAACCTGGGGTACGTGGCGACGGCCATCGCCTTGATCGCCGTGCTGATGGTGCCCTGGGTCGCGCGACTGAAGGCGCGACAGGCACCGCGCTGAGCGCGCGCTGCGCCGTCGCAGCGGCCCGCCGGCTGGCAGGCCGCGTGGGCTGACTAGTCGCCCATGCCCGGGACGACCGTCGAGAAGCCCGAATCCACGTGCGTGATCTCGCCCGTGATGCCGCCTGCCAGGTCCGAGAGCAGGAAGGCCGAGGCGTTGCCCACGTCGTCGATCGTGACGTTGCGGCGCAGCGGCGCCTGCGTTTCGACGTAGCGCAGGATCTTGGAGAAGTCCTTGATGCCGCTGGCGGCAAGCGTCTTGATGGGGCCGGCGGAAATGCCGTTGACGCGGATGCCTTGCGGACCCAGGTCGTTGGCGAGATAGCGCACGCTGGCCTCGAGCGCGGCCTTGGCCAGGCCCATCGTGTTGTAGTTGGGCACCACGCGCTCGGCACCCAGATACGACAGCGTGAGCACGCTGGCGCGACGGCCCTGCATCATCGGCAGGGCAGCCTTGGCGAGCGCCGGGAAGCTGTAGGCGGAGATGTCATGCGCGATGCGGAAGGACTCGCGCGACAGGCCTTCCAGGAAGGTGCCGGCAATCGCTTCGCGCGGGGCGAAGCCGATGGCGTGGACCAGCCCGTCCAGGCCGTCCCAGCGCTCGGCCAGGGACTGGAAGACGCCCTCGATCTGCCCGTCTTCGGCGACATCGCACGGCAGCACGATGTCGCTGCCGAACTCGGCGGCGTACTCGGCCACGCGCTCCTTGAACCGCTCACCCACGTAGGTGAAGGCGAGCTGTGCGCCCTGGGCGTGGCAGGCCCGGGCGATGCCGTACGCGATCGAGCGGTTGGACAGCACGCCCGTGAGAAGAATGCGCTTGTCGGCGAGAAAACCCATGGATGAATCCTGTTGATGGCTTCGGAGTGAATGAAACGGACGGCCTCAGCCCGCAGGCACGCGCAGGGTCTGGCCGACCTGCAGGCGCGAGTGGTTCATGCGGTTGAGCGTCTGGATGCTTTTGACGGTGGTGCGGTATTGCGCGGCGATCTTGTGCAGCGTGTCGCCCGAGCGCACGCGGTGCGTGCGCGGCGTGCTGCGGGTGTTGCGGGCATTGCGCACGGCCTTGTCCGCGCGCGAGCCGCGGGCGGGTTCGGCCGAGGCCACCGTGATGGGCGCGCTGACCAGCGGGCCCTGGTAGGCGTCCAGGTTGGCGAGGAAGGTGTCGACCTGCCCCACGGGCAACAGGATCGGGCGCTGTGACGCGGCGGAGATGATGCCACGCTTGAAGGCCGGGTTCAGGGCCGTGAACTCTTCGACCGACATGCCGGCCAGCCGCGCCGCGAGGGGCACGTCGATGTCCGAGGCGCGCGCGACGGTGACGAAGTACGGCTGGTTCTCGAGCGTGGGCAGACGCACGCCGAAGCGTTCGGGGTCGGCGACGATGTTCTTGATGGCCTGCAGCTTGGGCACGTAGTTGCGCGTCTCGTCGGGCATCTTGAGCGAGACGTAGTCGGTGCGCAGACCGTCGCCATCGTTCTTCTGCATGGCGCGCATCACGGCGCCCTCGCCCCAGTTGTACGAGGCGAGCGCCAGGTGCCAGTCACCCTGGAAGTTGAAGAGGTATTCCAGGTAATCCAGCGCGGCCTGGGTCGAGGCGACCAGGTCGCGGCGCTCGTCGAGCCATTCGTCCTGGCGCAGCTTGAAGTGCCGGCCGGTGCTGGGGATGAACTGCCACAGGCCGGAGGCCTGGGCGCTGGAGAGCGCCGTCGGATCCCAGGCGCTTTCCACGAAGGGCAGCAGCGCGAGTTCGGTGGGCAGCCCGCGGCGGTTGATCTCTTCCAGCACGAAATACAGATACGGCGAGGAGCGCGCCATGATGCGCTCGACCATTTGCGGGCGCTGCGCGTAGTAATCCGTCCAGATGGCGACTTCGGGCGCGACCAGATCCGGCATGGCAAAGCCGCGGCGCACGCGCTTCCAGACGTCGGGCGCGGGCGCGGCGACGTCGATGGTCGGGATGGTGCGGGGCGGGGGATAGCGCAGGGACAGCGACTGGACCGGGTTGACCGTGGGGTCGGCGCTCAGGCCCGCGCTTTGCTGGGAGGTGGCGCAACCCGTCAGGAAGACGGCGAGGCCGGCGCAGGCAAGCGCGAGGCGGGAGGCGGAGCGCGCCGCCCCGGCGCGGGCGGCAGGCAAGGAATTGGCGGGGTCACGATTCAACGGAACTCATCCTTCCAGGCGCGCAGGGCGCCGAAAACGTCGACCTCCCCTCGCAGCGGGCGGCCGGCTTGGTTGGACACTGCCGCCACAACGGCGGCCTGCGCGGTGCGCAGAAACGGATTGACCGCCAATTCGTGCCCCAACAGCGTGGGCACGGTGGGCTCGCCCGAGGCGCGCAAGCGCTCGACCGTGTCGCGCCACGCCAGGGACTGGGCGTTGGCAGGCTCGACGGCACAGGCAAACCGCACATTGGCGGCGGTGTATTCGTGGGCGCAATATACCCGGGTATCGGCAGGCAGCGCCATCAGCTTGACGAGGGAGGCGTGCATTTGCGCGGGTGTCCCTTCGAAAAGCCTGCCACAGCCGCTGGCGAACAGCGTGTCTCCACAGAAGAGCACGGGTTGCGCCAGCGCGGCGTGCCCATGATAAGCGATATGCCCCGCCGTGTGGCCCGGCACGTCCAGCACGTGCAGGTCGATCCCGAGCGCCGGCAGCTCGACCCGGTCGCCTTCTCGCAAGGGGTGGTCGCAGTGCGGCAAGGTTTCGCTCGCCGGGCCGTAGACCGGAACGCGGGCGTGCTCCAGCAGCCTCAACACCCCGCCGGTATGATCGCCGTGATGGTGGGTGAGTAGAATGGCGGCCAGGCGCAGACCCTGGGCCTGGAGGGCGGCGAGCACCGGCGCTGCGTCACCCGGGTCCACGACCACCGCCGCATCGCCCTGGCGGATCAACCAGATGTAGTTGTCGCTGAAGGCCGGCACGCCGAAGATGCCGCTCGGTGCCGCCTGCGCGGGGTCAAGCGCCCCGCGGCTCACTTCTTCCTTGCCTTGCATGTCATGCCCTCCATTACGTCGCGCGAAGAAACCGCAGCCATTCTAAAACTCACCGACTGGTTCACCACCCCGGCCGGCCAGTACGTCCAGGCGTGGGAGCAGGCGCGGGTGGACGCCGCCGTCGAAGACGCCTTCGGGTTTCATGCGGTGCAGGCCGGCATGCCGGATTTCGACACCCTGCGGGCCAACCGCATGCCCTTTCATGCCTATGTCGGCCCGGTGCGGCGCCAGACGCCGCAGCCGGCGCACTGGGCGGGCGAGGTGGTGGCCACGCTCGAGGAACTGCCGCTCGAGACGCAGTCCGTGGATCTGCTCACCCTGCCCCATGGCCTGGAGTATGCGCGCGACCCGCACGCGGTGCTGCGCGAAGCCGAACGGGTGCTGCTGCCGGAGGGCCGCCTGGTCATCACCGGCTTCAACCCCTGGAGCCTGTGGGCGATGCGCAATCGCTTCGCGAGCAAGGACTGGCTGCCCGAGTGCGACCGCCTGCTGTCCATCCCGCGGCTCAAGGACTGGTTGAAGCTGCTATCGTTCGACCTCGACCGCGGCCACTTCGGCTGCTACGTCCCCCCGGTGGCCAGCGTCAAATGGCTCACGCGCTATGCCTTCATGGAAAAGGCGGGGGATCGCTGGTGGCCCGCCTGCGGCGCGGTCTACGTGGTGTCCGCCGTCAAGCGCGTGCACGGCACGCGGCTGATCGGCCCGACCTGGAAGGCGCCCAAGCGCGCCCGGGCGGCCGGCGCCGTCGCGGTCAACCAGCGGGTTGGCGCGGACGTCCCACGCCACCCTTCGTCCACTTCCTGAAAGCATGACCGACACTGTAGAAATCTGGACTGATGGCGCCTGCAAGGGCAACCCCGGCCCTGGCGGCTGGGGCGCGCTGATGCGCGCCGGCAGCCATGAAAAGACGCTTCACGGCGGCGAGCCGCACACCACCAACAACCGCATGGAACTGCTGGCCGTGATCGAGGCGCTGCGCGCCCTGAACCGGCATTGCCGGGTGGTGCTGCATACCGACTCGCAGTATGTCCAGAAGGGCATCACGGAATGGATCAACGGCTGGAAGCGGCGTGGCTGGCTCACCGCCGACAAGAAGCCGGTGAAGAATGCGGACCTCTGGCAGCAGCTCGACACCGAGTGCGCGCGCCATGAGGTGGACTGGCGCTGGGTGCGCGGGCACAACGGCGACCCCGGCAACGAGCGGGCGGACCAACTCGCCAACCAGGGCGTGGCCGAGATGCGGCGTCCCTGAGCGAACCTTTCTTGCCCGGTGATGGTCACATGTTCTGATGTGACGCTGATCACGTCCCGGTGGTACATTCAGTAACTCTCCCCGGCCGCCCCCCTGCCGGGGATCCGCCTGTCCGCGTGCCGCACGGCACCCACGTATCTCGCCTTCCTCCATGCGCACGAGCCTCCTGGCAGTTCTGTTCATTGCAGCTCTCGGCGCGGGTGCTGCCGCGGGCTACGTCGTGTCGCGGCAGGCCCCGGCCGCGCCTGCTCCTGCCGCCGCCCAGCCCGCTGCCGCCACGGCCAAGCCCCGCGCTGCCGTCCCCGTCGAAGTGGTGACGGTGACCGAAGCGACGCTCGAGCAACGCCTGAACGCCGTGGGCACGCTGGTCTCGGAAGAGTCGGTGATGCTGCGCCCGGAGATCGCCGGCCGCATCCGCGAGGTGCCCTTCGTCGAAGGCCAGGCCGTCAAGCGCGGCGACGTGCTGCTGCGGCTGGACGACAGCATCGCGCGCGCGGAGCTGCAGCAGGCCCAGGCCAACTTCGGCCTGGCCGAGAGCAAGTTCAAGCGTGCGGACGAGCTCCAGCGCGAAGGCTTCATCAGCCGACAGGGCCGCGACGAAGCCAGCAACACGCTGCAGGTCGAACGGGCCAACGTCGCGTTGGCCCGCGCCCGCCTGGACAAGACGGTGCTGCGCGCGCCCTTCGATGGCGAGATCGGGTTGCGCACGGTGTCGGTGGGCGACTACGTCACCGTCGGGCAGGACCTGGTCACGCTGCAGGCCGCCCGCCAGCTGAAAGTGGACTTTCGCATCCCCGAGCTGTACCTGGCGCAGATCGCCCCGGGCCAGCGCCTGGATGTGGGCGTGGATGCCCTGCCCGGGCGCACCTGGCCCGCCCGCGTCACGGCCATCAGCCCGCTGGTGGACGTGAGCGGCCGGGCGCTCGTCATGCGCGCCATCGTCGACAACGCCGATGGCACGCTGCGCCCAGGCATGTTCGCCCGCGTCAACCTGCTGCTGTCCGAGACGCCCGCCCTGCTGGTGCCCGAGACCGCCCTTGCCCCGCGCGACAACCGGCAGTACGTCTATCGCGTGCGTGACGGCGTGGTCAGCGAAGTGGCCGTGCGCATCGGCCAGCGACGTGGCGGCCAGGTCGAGATCGTCGAAGGCCTGAACGATGGCGATCAGATCGTGACCGCCGGTCTGCAGAAAATCCAGGACGGCACCCGCGTGGCGGCCACGCTCGCCCCGTCCACCTGATCGAGGCGGTTCCGTGGTCATTTCCGATACCTGCATCAAGCGACCCGTCTTTGCCACGGTGCTCTCGCTCATCGTCGTGCTGATCGGGCTGATCTCGTATCAGCGCCTGGCGGTGCGCGAGTATCCGCAGATCGACGAGCCCGTGGTGTCGGTCAGCACGACCTACGCGGGCGCGGCCGCCGACGTCATCGAATCGCAGGTGACCAAGCCCCTGGAAGACTCGATTTCCGGCATCGAAGGCGTCGAGCTCATGACCTCGACAAGCCGGGCCGAGCGCAGCAACATCAACGTGCGCTTTCGCCTGTCGCGCGATCCGGACGCCGCGGCCGCCGAGGTGCGCGACAAGGTCTCGCGGGCGCGCCGGGCGCTCCCCGACGAAGTGGACGAGCCGGTCATCGCCAAGGTCGAGGCCGATTCCCAGCCCATCATCTACATCGCGGTCGAATCCGGCGGCATGAGCCAGATCGAGACCTCGGACTACCTGAATCGCTACGTGCGCCCGCGCCTGTCGGTGCTGCCCGGGGCCGCCGAGGTGCGCATCTTCGGTGAGCGCCTGCCGTCCATGCGCATCGACCTGGATCGCGCCAAGCTGGCCTCGCTGCGCCTGACCGTGCAGGACGTGGAGAACGCGCTGCGCAGCCAGAACGTCGAGATCCCGGCAGGCCGCATCGAGTCGCAGGCCCGCGAGTTCTCGGTGGTGGCGGACACGGGCCTGCGCACGCCCGAACAGTTCCGCGACATCGTGCTCGCCAACGTCAGCGGCTATCCCGTACGGCTGGGCGAGGTCGCCTCGGTCGAGCTGGGCCCGGTGGACGAGCGCGTGCAGTCGCGCTTCAACGGGCAGCCGGCCGTCAACATCGGGCTGGTGCGCCAGTCCACGGCCAATCCGCTGGAGTTGTCGCAGGCCGCGCGCGCCGAGATCGAGGCCATCAATGCGGACCTGCCCTCGGGCATGCGCCTGAACCTGTCCTACGACTCCTCGGTGTTCATCGAAGAATCGATCAAGTCCGTCTACGCCACGATCATCGAGGCCGTGATCCTGGTGGTGCTCGTCATCCTGTTCTTTCTGCGCAGCTTTCGCGCGAGCCTCATCCCCATCGTCACCATTCCCGTCTCGCTCATCGGGGCCTGCGCGATCATGTACGCGATGGGCTTTTCGATCAACACGCTGACCTTGCTGGCGATGGTGCTGGCGATCGGCCTGGTGGTGGACGATGCGATCGTGGTGCTCGAAAACGTGTACCGGCACATCGAGAACGGCGTGCCGCGCTTTCAGGCCGCCATGCAGGGCGCGCGCGAGATCGCCTTCGCGGTGATCGCGATGACGCTCACGCTCATCACGGTGTATGCGCCGCTGGCCTTTGCCACGGGCCGCACGGGTCGGCTGTTCATCGAGTTTGCGCTGACCCTGGCGTCCGCCGTGCTGATTTCCGGGTTCGTCGCGCTCACGCTCACGCCGATGATGTGCTCGATCCTGCTCAAGCACGACACCAAGCACGGCCGCATCTACAACGCCATCGAGCGCGTGCTGGTGGGCATGACCAATGGCTATCGCCGCACGCTGGGCCTGGCCCTGCGCCACCGGCTGGTGGTCGTCATCATCGGCCTGCTGACCGCGGCCAGCCTGGTGCCGCTGTTCAAGGTCCTGCCCAGCGAGCTGGCCCCCACCGAGGACCGCGGCGCCGTGTTCTCGCGGGTGTGGTCGCCTGAAGGCGCGACGGTGGACTACACGATCGCCAACATGGCCAAGGCCGAAGCCTTCCTCGAGCAGATCCCCGAACGCGTGTCCTATCAGGCGTCCGCGGGCTTTCCGACGGTCACGGACGGCACCGCCATCCTGCGCCTGAAGCCCTGGGGCGAGCGCGAGCGCAGCCAGCAGGAGATCGCCGAGGAACTGCGCCCGAAGTTCGCGACCCTGCCCGGGGTGCGCACCGTGGTCAGCAACCCGCCCTCGCTGGGCCAGTCGCCGCGATCCTCGCCGATCGAGTTCGTCATCATGAGCCAGATGCCCTATGCGGAACTGGCCAAGGTCGTGCACGCCTTCATGGCCGAGGTGGCGCAATACCCCGGCGTGCGCAACGTCGACTCCAACCTGCGCCTCAATACGCCCGAGCTGCGCGTGGAGGTGAACCGCGAGCGCGTGGCCGACATGGGCGCGGATGTGGCCGTGGTGGGCCGCACCCTGGAAACCATGCTGGGCGGGCGCCAGGTCACGCGCTATGCCAGCGATGGCGAGCAGTACGACGTGCGCGTGCGGGTGGCCCCCGATGAGCGTGCCGACCCGGCCGACATCTCGGGCATCTACGTGCGCGTGCGTGACGGCAACATGGTGCCGCTCTCCAACCTCGTGGACGTGCGCGAAGGCGTCTCGGCCCAGTCGCTGAACCACTTCAACCGCCTGCGCGCCGCGCAGGTCGACGCCGACCTCGCACCCGGCTATTCGCTGGGCGAGGCGCTGGCCGCCATGAACGAGATCGCCGCCCGCACCCTGCCCGGCACGGTGCAGACCGACCTGAACGGGCAATCGCGCGAGTTCCGCGATTCGTCGGGCAGCATCTATCTCGTCTTCGGCATGGCGCTGGCGTTCATCTACCTGGTGCTGGCCGCGCAGTTCGAAAGCTGGCGCAATCCGTTCGTCATCCTGATGTCGGTGCCGCTGTCGCTCGCGGGCGGCATGCTCGCACTGTGGCTGTCGGGCGGCACGCTGTCCATCTACAGCCAGATCGGGCTCATCACCCTGCTGGGCCTCATCACCAAGCACGGCATCCTGATCGTCGAATTCGCCAACCAGCTGCGCGAGGAAGGCCACGCCATGGTGGATGCGGTCACCGAGGCCAGCATCCTGCGCCTGCGCCCCATCCTGATGACGACCGGCGCGATGGTGCTGGGCGCCGTGCCGCTGGCCCTGGCCTCCGGTGCCGGTGCCGAGTCGCGCCAGCAGATCGGCTGGGTGATCGTGGGCGGGCTGTCGGTGGGCACGCTGCTCACGCTTTTCGTCGTGCCCGTGTTCTACACCCTGATCGCCCCGCGCCGCCTGCGCTCGCAGCGCGAGGCCGACGCGGCCGCCCAGACCCGGCACGCCCCCGATGGCGGCCCCACCGGCCAGCTGCGCGAAGAGCCCACCGCCTGACGTTTGGCCCGCCGCATCCGCGGCGGTTATGATCCCCGATTGCCCGGGCCTTGCCCGGGCCGTCACGAACGCTTCTGCCCTGCCCCCCATGCGCTATATCGTCTTCGACACCGAAACCACGGGTCTGGAACCTGAACTTGGCCACCGCGTCGTCGAAATGGGGTGTGTGGAGATCGCCAACCGGCAGCTGACCGGCCGGCACTTCCACACCTACCTCAATCCCGAACGCGACATCGACCCGGGCGCACAGAACGTGCACGGTCTGTCGCGCGAGTTCCTGTCGGACCATCCCGTGTTCGCGCAGAAGGTCGATGACTTTCTCGACTTCATCCGCGGCGGCACGCTGATCATCCACAACGCCGCGTTCGACGTGAAGTTCCTCAATGCCGAGCTCGAGCGCCTGCAGCGCCCGCCCCTGCGCGAGTACTGCGCCGGCGTGATCGACACGCTGATGCAGGCGCGCGAGCTGCACCCGGGCAAGCGCAACTCGCTGGACGCGCTGTGCGACCGCTACGGGATTTCGAACAATCACCGCACGCTGCACGGCGCACTGCTCGACTCGGAACTGCTGGCGGAAGTCTGGCTGGCCATGACGCGCGGCCAGAACAGCCTGGTCATCGACGAGCCCGAGACCAAGCAGGATGCGTCGGCGAGCGGGCCGGCCGACATCGTGGCGATCGAGCTTCCCGTGCTGGTGGCGAGCGATGACGAGCTTGCCGAACACGCGAGCTACCTGGACCAGCTCGACAAGCAGGTGAAGGGACAAAGTGTGTGGCGGCAGCTTTACACAGCCTGAAAATTCATGCTATAGTCTCTTTCTACTTCGCTGCAGCACAAACCGCAGCGGAATGAGAAGACCGGGCGGTTAACTCAGTGGTAGAGTGCCACCTTCACACGGTGGAAGTCACAAGTTCGACCCTTGTACCGCCCACCAGATTCCACGATGGCGCCCCTTAGCGGGCGCCATCGTCATTTCCGGGGCATGGCATGTCGAACACCGGCGAGATGACACCCTCCAGCCCCAAGGACCACGCCCCCACCTGGCGGCGGGCTTTCATCGCGCTGTGGCCGGATGCCGCCAGCCGGCATGCCCTGGCCATGGCCAGGCCGCCCACCGCCCCCGGCGTACGTCCCCTGCACCCGCGGGACCTGCACCTGACCCTCGCGTTTCTGGGTGACCTCGACCGTTGCCAGGCCGACACGCTGACCCATGCACTGCGCGGGCACGCGCCGACGGCGGTGGACCTGCAGGCGACGCAGACCGCGCTGTGGCCCGATGCGCGGCGACCCAAGGTCCACGTCCTGGAATTTGCGATCACCCCGTTGCTGTCGGGCCTGCACCAGTCGGTCCAGGACGCCGTGCGCGCAGCGGCGCTGCCCGTGGAAGACCGACCCTACCGGCCGCACGTGACCCTGGCGCGCCTGGGCCGGGCGGCCGTGCTGCCGAGCATGGCCACGCCCGCCACCGCGCGTTTCCCGCGCCTGGCCCTGTGCCACGGCGTGGATGCGCCGGCCGGGGAGCCACGCTATCGGCTGATCGCAGACTGGTCCGCCGACTGAGCCCTGCGCCACGCACGCGGATCCGGCGCGTATTGTCGAGGACCGCACCGCGAAACGGAAACTCGTTTCAAATTTTAAAAACACGTCATCAAACGCGTCGCGCGGATCGTGCCAGGTCTATAAGTCGGAACTGCACCCCCACACCGATCAGACGACGCGACCCGGGTGCCATCGAGGCCGCGCCCAGGAGACGCTTCATGCCTTCCCGACTTTCCCGTGCGGTTCCGGCCCTCGCCATGCTGGCCCTGCTTCATGGCTGCGGCGGCAGCGATGACGACGAACCGGTCGCCATCCCCGAGCCGACGCGCCCCCAGGACGACCGCAGCTTCGTGGTCGACCAGGCCGCCCTGCCCTTTGCGGCGCTGCCCGATGCGCCAGCCGCCGACCGCTGGTGGGGCACGCTCGACACGTCCGGCTATCGGATCGAGGTTCCGGAAAACTGGAATGGCATGCTGTTCCTGTATGCCCATGGCTACGCCGGCACCGGACCGGAACTGCGCGTCAGCAACCCGCCCACGCGGCGCTGGCTGCTGGAGCAAGGCTATGCCTGGGCGGCGTCCAGCTATTCGGCCAACTACTACGACGTGCGCGCGGGCGTGGAAGACACGAATGCGCTGGCGCTCGCCTTCAACCGCATCGCGCAAGAGAAAGGCCGGCCGCTGGCCCGGCCCAGCAAGATCTACATCACGGGCAACTCCCTGGGCGGGCACGTCACGGCCGCCGCCATCGACGCCGAAGCCGCCCGCACCGCCGTCAACCGCGTGCGCTATGACGGTGCCGTGCCCTTGTGCGGCGTGCTGGGCGACACCGAGCTCTACGACTACTTCGCGGCCTACCAGGTCGCCGCGCAGCAGCTGGCCAACCAGCCCGTGGGCGAGTGGCCGGTGACCAACTGGTCGCAGATCGGCCCCTCCGTGCAGCAGGCGCTGTTCACGCGCTTTCCGGGCCAGGTCACGTCACCGCAGGGCGACACCCTGAAAACCATCGTGCAGAACCTGACGGGCGGCGCACGCCCCCTGTTCGAGCAGGGCTTTGCGGGCACCAACCTGCAAAGCCTGGTGTGGGGCACCTTCGGGCGCGACGGCACCGTGCAGGGCGTGCTGATCGACGAGGTCGTGGATACGCGAGGGATCGTCTACCAGCTCGATGACGACCCGGCCATCAGCGCCGAGGAAGCCGCCTTCAACGCCCAGGTGTATCGCGTCGTGCCCGACGAGGATGCCAACCGCCTGCGCCGCGACGGCCTGCGCTGGGTGCCCGAGACCCCCGCGCAGATCGACATCCCCGTCGTCACCCTGCACACACTGGGGGATATGTACGTACCTTTCAGCATGGAGCAGATCTATCGCCGGCGGGCCATCGAGAACGGCACGGACGGCTGGCTCGTGCAGCGCGCCATCCGCAGCACCGGGCACTGCGACTTCACCGTGGCCGAGCAGAACGCCGCGCTGCAGGCCATGTTGCGCTGGGAACAGGACGACGTGAAGCCCGACGGCGACGAGATCCTGGACCCGGCCGTGGTGGCCGCCCCGGACTATGGCTGCCGCTTCACCGACAACCGGATCGGGGTCGACGACAGCCCGGCGCTGGGCGTCCTGCGCGCCAGCCTGCCGGCCTGCCCGGTGAACTGACCCAGCGTCGCGCCGCGCACCGGGCCGCCGCGCCTGGTGCGCCGCCAGGCGACGGCATAAAGAACCCGGGCGCGCCGCCGTAGACAGCCGGTCACGGTGCGCACCTCCGACGCGCGCCAACTTGCGCCCAGGAGACCGACTTGCTTCGCGCTGCTCTGCTGTCTTTCTGCCTTGCCCGCGTCACATTCACGGACTTTGCCTACAGCCGCTGGAAAACCACCCTGGGCATCGTCCTCCTCGCCGCGTGCAGCGCCTGGGACCCCGTGATGGCCAGCCAGCTGGAACTGGTCGGCCTGTCACCCTGGTGGGGCGCCACCGCGGTGGGGCTGGGCGTGCTGGTCAGCACGTTGCTGGCCATCCCGGTGACGCGCTGGTGGTTTCGCCGCGGCGGCCGCTGGGACGGCCAGGGCTCGCTCTACAACCTGCTGATCGGGTCGTGGTGGGTGAGCGGCATGTTGAGCGCCGTGCTGGTTGCCCTGGGCGTCACGTCCTGGCTGACCATCCCCTTCACGCTCTACGCCCTGTGGACGTCGGTGCATGCCTTGAAGCGTGTCACGACCGGCGCCAGCTGGGGCTATACGATCGCGGGCTACAGCCTCCTCATCCTGCCGGCGATCGCGGGCTTCGCGGTCGTGATCGGGCTGACCCTGACGTTCGGCGCGATCTTCCTGCAGCCTCCCGTCGCGCCGCTGGCGCTGATGGCGGCAGCGGTGTCCTGACGACTACCCCGTCGGGACGCCTCCGATGCCCTGGTGGGTCGAGCTTCTGAGCCGCCTGACCGTGCTGGTGCTGGTCGCCCTGCCCATGCCCTGGTGGCGCGTGCTGGGCTCGACCTTCCTGATCACGGCCGTGCCATGGACGGCCTGTCGCGTCTGGCAGTCGGGGGCCGACGGCGCAGGCCTGGGACTAGGCACCGTCGTGCTGGTGTCTGCGGTGGCTGCGATCGTCGTCACGGTGTGGGTCGAGCTGGCGCGATGGTGGGCCCGCTGACGGCACGAGGCCCCGCACATCGCCGATGTGCGGGGCCTCGCCACCGCCGACCGCATCACCGCACGTCGATTACGCCGGCGTGCCGTACCCCCCGCCTGCCGGCGTGCGGATCTCGATGATGTCGCCCGCATTCACGGTGACGCCGGCCTGTGCGCCCAGCTCTTCCTCGGTGCCATCCGTGCGGATGACCAGGTTCAGGCCACGCTCGCCCGGCTCGCCGCCGTTCACGCCGAACGGCGCGTACACGCGGTTGTTCGACAGGATCGACACGGTCATCGGCGACAGGAAGCGCAGGCGGCGCGTGCCGCCATCGCCACCGCGCCAGCGGCCCGCGCCACCGGAGCCGCGGCGAATGGCGTAGGACTCCAGGCGCACCGGGTAGCGCAGCTCCAGCACTTCCGGATCGGTCATGCGCGAGTTGGTCATGTGGGCCTGGACCACGGATGTCCCATCAAAGCCTTCGGCTTGCTCCCACGGCACACCCAGCGTGGCCACGCCCGCGCCCGTACCGCCCGAGATGGTCTCGTAGTACTGGTAGCGCGCATCGCCGAACGTGAGGTTGTTCATCGTGCCCTGGCTGGACGCCAGCACACCCAACGCGCCGTACAGGGCGTTGACGACGCACATCGAGGTTTCGACGTTGCCGGCCACGACCGAGGCGGGCGGCTGGGGGCGCAGCATCGAGCCTTCCGGCACGATGATCTCGATGGGCTTCAGGCACCCGGCGTTCAGCGGGATCTCGTCTTCGACCAGGGTGCGGAAGACGTAGAGCACGGCGGCGACGGTGATGGCTTTGGGCGCGTTGAAGTTGTTGGTCAGCTGCGCCGATGTCCCCGTGAAGTCCACGACGGCGCTGCGCTGCGCCTTGTCGACCGTGATCGAGACTTCGATGCTTGCGCCATTGTCCAGCGGATAGCTGTAGGTGCCGTCCTGCAGCGCCAGGATGACGCGGCGCACGGCCTCTTCGGCGTTGTCCTGCACGTGGCCCATGTAGGCGCGCACCACATCCAGGCCGAAGTGATCGCACATGCGCAGCAGTTCCTGCACGCCCTTTTCGTTGGCGGCGATCTGCGCCTGCATGTCGGCGATGTTCTGCTCGGGGTTGCGTGCGGGGTACTGGCCCGAGGCCAGGATCTCGCGCACGCCGGCGTCGTTGAAGCGGCCTTCGCTCACCAGCTGGAAGTTGGTGAAGAGCACGCCTTCTTCGTCGATGGTGCGCGAATCCGGCGGCATGGAACCCGGCGTCTTGCCGCCGATGTCGGCATGGTGGCCGCGCGAACCGACGTAGAACAGGATCTCGTCGCCGGCCCGATCGAACACGGGCGTGACAATGGTGATGTCCGGCAGGTGGGTGCCACCGTGGTACGGATCGTTCACGACGAAAACGTCGCCCGGGCGCATGCGGCCGGTGTTCTCATTCATCACCGTCTTGATCGTCTCGCCCATGGAGCCCAGGTGGACCGGCATGTGCGGGGCGTTGGCGATGAGGTTGCCCTCGCCATCGAAAATGGCGCACGAGAAGTCCAGGCGCTCCTTGATGTTCACGGAGTGCGCGGTGTTCTGCAGGCGATAGCCCATCTGCTCGGCGATCGACATGAAGAGGTTGTTGAAGACCTCGAGCATGATGGGATCGGCCTGGGTGCCGATGGCGCGGCGCTCGGCGCGCGGCACGACGCGTTCGATCACGATGTGGTCGAGCTCGGTCAGCGTCGCGCGCCAGCCTTCTTCGATGACCGTGGTCTGGTTGGGCTCGGAAATGATGGCCGGGCCGTGCACGGCATCGCCCGCAACCAGGTCTTCACGCACGTACAGCGGCGTGTCGCGCCACTGGCCGGCGCTGACCATGCGCACCTGCTCGCGCGCCGCCAGGGCGCCGGCGCGTTCGCGCGCAGCGGGTGCCTCGGTGGCGGCCTGGCCACCGCCGCTCGCTTCCACCACCAGGGTTTCGACCACCAGGTCGCGATCGGGCATCAGGAAGGAAAAGCGCTGGCGATAGGCGGCTTCGAAAGCGGCGCGCATGCTGGCCTGGTCCGCGAAGGCGATGTCCAGCGAGGTGTCCGAGCCGCGGTACTTCAGGTGCACGCTGCGGCGCAGGGTGATGTCGGACTCGGGGACGTGCTGGCGGCGCAGCTCGCCGCCGGCTTCCGCTGCCAGTTCATCCAGGCCGGCGGTCAGTTCCGCCATCAGCGTGTCGTCCAGGACCTTCTCGACCGTGCGCTGGCGCATGTCGGTCTGGTCCGCCAGCCCCATGCCGTAGGCCGACAGCACGCCGCCCAGCGGGTGCGCATAGACCTTGGACATGCCCAGCGCATCGGCCACGAGGCACGCATGCTGGCCGCCCGCCCCACCGAAGGTGGTCAGGACGTAGTCCGTGACGTCATGGCCGCGCTGCACCGAAATGCGCTTGATGGCCTCGGCCATGTTGCCCACGGCGATTTCGAGAAAGCCTTCAGCCAGCTGTTCGGGCGTCATGTCGCGCCCGGTCGCCTCGCGCACCTCGGCCGCCATGGCGGTGAAGCGCTCGCGCACCACGGCCACGTCCAGCGGCTGGTCGGCGTTCGGGCCGAAGACAGCCGGGAAGAACTGCGGCTGGATCTTGCCGAGCAGGACGTTGCAGTCCGTGACGGCCAGCGGGCCGCCCCGGCGATAGCAGGCGGGACCCGGGTTGGCGCCGGCGGAATCCGGACCGACGCGCAGGCGCGCGCCGTCAAAGTGCAGGATCGACCCCCCGCCCGCGGCCACGGTGTGGATGCTCATCATGGGCGCGCGCATGCGCACGCCGGCCACCTGGGTCTCGAACTCGCGCTCGAACTCGCCGGCATAGTGCGACACGTCGGTGGAGGTGCCCCCCATGTCGAAGCCGATGATGTGATCGAAGCCCGCGAGCTCGCTGGTGCGCACCATGCCGACGATGCCGCCTGCCGGCCCGGACAGGATGGCGTCCTTGCCGCGGAAGCGATGCGCATCGGTCAGCCCGCCGCTCGATTGCATGAACATGAGTCGGATGCCGGGCAGCTCGCCCGCCACCTGGTCCACATAGCGCTTGAGGATCGGCGACAGGTAGGCATCCACCACGGTCGTGTCGCCGCGCGCCACGTACTTGATGAGCGGGCTCACTTCGTGGGACACGGATACCTGGTCAAAGCCGATGGCGCGCGCGATGACGGCGGCCGCGGCTTCGTGGCGGGGCTCACGCCACGCGTGCATGAAAACGATGGCCACGGCCCGCACGCCCGCATCGAACGTGGCCTGCAGCGATTGCCGCAGGCCTGCTTCGTCCAGGTCCTGGATGACCTGGCCGTCGGCATCCAGGCGCTCGTCGGCCTCGATCACGGTCTCATACAGCAGGTCCGGCAGCACGATGTGGCGATCGAAGAGGCGCGGACGATTCTGGTAGGCGATGCGCAGGCCATCGGCAAAGCCGCGCGTGGTGACCAACGCCGTGCGCTCGCCCTTGCGCTCGAGCAAGGCGTTGGTGGCCACGGTCGTGCCCATCTTCACGCATTCGACCTGATCGGCCGGCACGGGCTCGCCCGGGGCCAGGCCCAGCAGCTTGCGAATGCCCGCCACGGCGGCATCGCGATACTGTTCCGGATTCTCGGACAGCATCTTGGCCGTGGTGAAACTGCCATCGGGCCGACGGCCCACGATGTCGGTGAACGTACCGCCACGATCGACCCAGAATTGCCACTTCATGATGAATCCTTCAGGAAAAGGGGTGCCGCGCGCACGCCACGGCGTGCCGTGCGTGTCAGGGTTAGAGCGATGTCGCCGCCCGCGCGGCCTGGTCGTACAGGCCGGAGAGCGCGCGCAAGGTGTTGGCAAGCTGGCGCGAGACCTCGGGGCCCGTGCCGCCGGCGGCCTCCAGGCCTTCGACCAGGCATTGCTCGCGGATCTGGGTGTAGCGCTGGATGAGCACGCCCGCCTCGTCGGTCGCCGCGTAGAAGACTTCCTTGCCCTGGCGCTCGCCGCGCACGAGGCCCAGGCGATCGAGCTTTTTCAGGGCGTAGTTGACGATGTGCGTGTCTTCGACGTTGAGCGTGAAGCAGATGTCCGCCAGCTTCTTGGCGCGGCGCCGGTGATACACGTGATGCAGCACCATGACGTCGGTGGACGTCAGATCGGGCATGCCGGCCGCCGCCATACAGCGTACGATCCAGCGGGAGAACGCATGACTGGCGATCATGAGCCCGAACTCGACTTCGGACAGATCCGGTGCACGGCCCTGGGCCAGGTGCTCGGAAGACGCGATCAGGTTGGGGCTCATGGTGCCATCTCAGAAAACATTGGCAGAACAATAATAATTTGTTGATAATTCGTCAACGAATTTCAAACGTCCGTGGCGAATCCCGATAAGCGGATCCGCCTTTGTCCCCACAAGCGAGCGCCAGACTCCCCGCCGTGAACCTGCGATTTCTTGAAACCTTCGTCTGGGTGGCGCGCCTGCGCAGCTTCAAGGCTGCGGCCGGCAAGCTCAATCTGACCCAGGCCGCCATTTCCGGACGGATCGCGTCGCTGGAAAACGACCTGCACCAGCAGCTCTTCGAGCGCGGCAGCCGGGACACCCGGCTCACGCCCGCCGGGCGCACGCTGATGGTCTACGCCCGCCGCATGCTGGATACGGATGCGGCGATGCGCCGCGCGCTGGTGGGCCCCCACGCCCTGCGCGGCACGGTGCGCCTGGGCATCGTCGAATCCATCGTGCACACCTGGTTCACGCCCTTCATCCGGCGCCTGAACCAGCGCCATCCGGAACTCGAGATCGAGCTCACGGCCGAGTCCACGCGCCGCCTGCAGGACCTCCTGAAGCAAGGCGGGGTGGACGTGGCGCTGCAGACCGACCCGATGGTCGGCCAGGGCGTGCGCAACCGCGACCTGGGCACCCTGCGCATGGGCTGGATCACCAGCGCCCAGGGCAACGTGCCCGACCAGCTGTCGCTCGCCCGGCTCGCCGAACTGCCCCTGGTCACCTTCCCCCGCTATTCGCAGCCCCACCTCCAGTTGCTGGACCTGTTCGAAGCCGCGGGCATCCGCGGCCTGCGCCTGCACTTCGTGTCGTCGATCGCAGCCTGTATGCAGTTCGTGGAAGCCGGGCTGGGCGTGGCCGCGCTGCCCGTGGCCGCCGTGCGCGATGGTCTCGCGTCCGGGCGCTTTCGCCAGGTGCATTGCGAACCGCATCTGCCGGACTTGCGCCTGACCGCGAGCTGGCGTCCCGACCCGACGGCCAACATCGCCGAAGCGGTCGTCGGACTCGCGCTCGAAGAGATCCGGCGCTACGCCGCCGCGTCCGAAGACGCGACCGCCCCCGAGCCGCCGCCCGAATTGCCACCGGATACCGGTGCCGATACGGCATCGGCACCCCCGGACTTACCCTGATAAGTGCGTCGCCCGCGCACCGCCAGATCGGCGGTTTTCCCTCGACACGCCCCTTCCGATCGGTTTTCCTTATCGGAGCCGATCTGAATATCCCGTTTGCATCGAAGCGTTACTGGTTCGCATAATTTTTTGCCGGCGGTCCTGGCAAGAGGTTGTCGAACCCGTCCAGACCGTCCTCCGGCGCACCGCAATTTCGATACGACGCCTAGCTGCGCCGAAGATGGAGAATCACGTGGAATCCCAGATCCGCCAAGACCGCGACGCCATGGGCGAGCTTTTCATCTGGACCGACATCGACCCCGCTCACGAGGACGATTTCAACCAGTGGTACGACCGCGAACACATGGCCGAACGTGCCGGCATCGAGGGCTTTCGCTGGGCCCGCCGCTATCGCACGACGCAGGGCGATCGCCGTTACCTGGCCCTGTACCGCACGGAAAGCATGCATGTCTTCCAGAGCGCCCCGTACCGCAAGGCGTTCGAGCAGCAGACCGCCTGGTCCAACCTGAACTTCACCCGCATGCGCAACACCAACCGCCGCGTGATGGTGGTCTCGCCGCTGGCCGGCGTGGGCACCGGTGCCGCCGTGGCCATGGTGCGCCTGGGCAACCTGGAGACCGCCCGGCGCGTGGGCGCCGCCGTCGAGGCTGCCATGCAGATCGATGGCGTGCTGACCATCCGCGTGCTGACCCCCGATCCCGAACTGTCCACCCCACTGCCCTCCGAGAACCCGGAAGGCCGCGTGCTGGAACCGGTTCTGGTCGTGGATGCCACGACCGAGCCGGCAGCCGCTGCCGCCGGCCGCGTGATCGCCGGTGAGCTCGACCTCGCACCGACGAATGTCCATACCTTTGAGCTGCTCTGGGACCTGCGCTCGCAGGATCTGCAGACCCAGGCCTGAATCCCTTTTTCCGTAGAGAGGTAATGTCATGAAAGCACTGCTGAGCCTGGCGACCGCGCTGGCGATGACCGGCGCCGCCCACGCTGCCACCACGTGGACGATGACGGCCGAACAGCCCGATGCGAACTACCTGACGCAGAACGCGCGTCAGTTCGCCGCGGACGTGAAGGAAGCCACCAACGGGGATGTCGTCATCACCGTCCAATCCAACAGCACGCTGCTCAAGCGCCCCGAAGTCAAGCGTGGCGTTCAGCAAGGCGTGGTGCAGGTCGGCGAAGTCCTGGTCTCGGCCATGGGCAACGAAGACCCGATCTTCGAAGTGGACAGCGTCCCGTTCCTCGCCTCGTCCTTCGATGACTCCGAGAAGCTGTGGAAGGCCACCCGTCCGCTGCTCGAGAAGAAGCTCGATTCGCAAGGCATCGTGCTGCTGTACGGCTCGCCCTGGCCCCCGCAAGGCATCTACACCAAGAACCCGGTCGCCAAGCTCGCCGACCTCAACGGCTCGCGCTTTCGCGCCTACAGCGCCTCGACCAGCCGCCTGGGCACGCTGATGGGCGCCGTGCCCACCACGGTGCAGACCCCGGAAGTGCCGCAGGCCTTCTCCACCGGCGTGATCGACTCGATGCTGACCTCGCCCGCCACCGGCGTGGACACGCAGGCCTGGGACTACGTCAAGCAGTACTACGACGCCCAGGTCTTCATTCCGCAAAGCTTCGTGATCGCCAACAAGCGCGCCTTCGGTCGCCTGCCCGAAGCCCAGCAGAAGGCCATCCTGGAAGCGGCCGCCACGGCGGAGACCCGCGGCTGGAAGATGGCCCGTGAACAGACGGCCAACCTGACCGAGACGCTGGCCAAGAACGGCATGACCGTGCAGCCCCTGCCGGCCGAGCTGCGGACCGAAATGGAAAAGATCGGCGAAACCATGACGGCCGAATGGCTCAAGCGCAGCGGCGACGAAGGGCAGAAGCTCCTCGACACCTACCGCGCCAACTAAGCACAGCAAAGACACGTGATGGCAACACTTCAACGACTAGCCGTGGCAAGCGGGGCGCTTGCCGCCGTTTGCCTGGCGGGCATCGCTGCCCTGATCGCCGCGCAGATCGTGGCCCGGCTCTTCGGCTACCAGATCCCGGCGGCCGATGACTTTGCCGCGTGGGCGCTGGCGGGTTCGATCTTTCTTGCACTGCCCTATGCGATGCTGCGCGGCGACCACATCCGCGTGACCTTGCTGATGCAGTTCCTGCCCGAAGGCGCCAAACGGCCGTACGAAGTGTTCGCCACGCTGATCGCACTGGGCCTGTCGGCCTGGTGCGCCTGGCACGCGGTCTTCTTCGTCTACGAGTCCTACGCGTACAACGAAATCTCACAGGGCATGCTGCGCGTGCCCCTGTGGATCCCCCAACTGTCCATGCCCATCGGCCTCATCCTGATCACGCTGATGCTGGCCCTGCACCTGGTGCAGGCCGTGCGCGGTCCGGTGCCGCAGGCGGAGGTCCATCATGGGTGACATTACCCAAGCGCTGGTGCTCATCGGCGCCCTGCTCCTGCTGCTCGGCCTGGGCGTCTGGGTGGCGTTCGCCCTCATCGGCACCGGCCTGATCGGCCTGGTGCTGTTCACGGGCTCGCCCGCGGGCATCATCTTCGCCACCAAGGCGTGGGATGCGGGCGCGAATTGGGCGCTCACGGCCCTGCCGCTCTTCATCTGGATGGGCGAGATCCTGTTCCGCACGCGACTGGCCGAAGACATGTTCACCGGGCTGTCGCCCTGGGTGAACCGCCTGCCTGGCCGGCTGACCCACGTCAACGTCCTGGGCTGCGGCATCTTCGCCGCCGTGTCCGGCTCCTCGGCCGCCACCGCCGCCACGATCGGGCGCATCTCGCTGCCCGCGCTCAAGCAGCGCGGCTATCACGAGGGCCTGTCGGTCGGCTCGCTGGCCGGCGCCGGCACGCTCGGCCTGCTCATCCCGCCCTCGATCGTCATGATCGTGTACGGCGTGGCCGCGCAGACGTCCATCATCAAGCTCTTCATTGCCGGCGTCGTGCCCGGCATCATGATGATGGTGCTCTTCTCGGGCTACATCGCCATCTGGTCGATGCGCAACCCGGACCGCGTGCCCCCGCCCGAGCCCAGCATCCCGTTCCTGGAAAAGCTGGCCCGCCTGCGTCTGCTGCTGCCGGTGGTGCTGCTGATCGCCGGGGTCATCGGTTCGATCTATGCCGGCATCGCCACGGCGACCGAAGCGGCCACGATTGGCGTCATCGGCGCGCTCCTGATCGCCGCCTGGGGCCGCTCGCTGACCTGGGCATCGTTCACCGCCAGCCTGATGGGCGCCACGCGCACCTCGTGCATGATCGGCTTCATCCTGCTGGGCGCGGCCTACCTGACCAGCGCCATGAGCTTCACCGGCCTGCCGGCGAACGTGGCGACGTGGATCTCGTCCCTGGGTCTGTCGACCTATGGCCTGATCGCCGTGCTGACGGTCTTCTTCATCCTGCTCGGCGCCTTCCTCGATGGCATCTCCATCGTGGTGCTGACGACCGCCGTGCTGATGCCCGCCGTGCTCGCGGCAGGCATCGACCCGATCTGGTTCGGCATCTACCTGATCCTCGTCGTGGAAATGGCGCAGATCACCCCGCCCGTCGGCTTCAACCTGTTCGTGATCCAGGGCATCACCGGCCTGGACCTGTGGAAAGTCGTGCGCATGGCGTTCCCTTTCTTCCTGCTGCTGGTGCTTGCCGTGGGCATCATCACGATGTTCCCGGGCATCGTGACCGCCCTGCCCAACGCGATGTAGCAGACAGAAAATCGCCGCAAACCCGCATGCAGCCTGGCTGCAACCCTGCGGGCCCCGAACGTGCCGGTCTTCCTTGCGGGGGCCGGCACGTTTTTTTCTTCCGGAACCAAGCCGGTGCGTCGACGCTCCCTGGAGTGTGCCCCGTTCACCCCATCCGGAGGATCCATGTCCACACCGCCCGCGCGACCCCTGGTCGCCGCCCTCGTGCTGCGCACGCTGGGCTTTGCCTTCCTGTGGTGGGCCATCACCGAAGCCGCGCCGGGCGCGTGGCTCTTCGGCGCCATCGGCAGCGTGCTTGCCGCGGCATTGAGCCTGTGGCTGCTGCCCCCGCCCTGGCCGCGCATCCGCGTGCTGGGGCTGCTGCGCTTCATTCCCTACTTCCTCGCGCAGTCGGTGTCTGGCGGCCTGGACGTGGTGCGGCGCGCCTGCAGTGCGCGTGTCCAGGTGGACCCGGCGCTCGTCGAGTACGACGTGGCCCGCATGGGGCGGGCGGAGCGCGTGGCCTTCACCCTGGTCGCCAATCTGATTCCGGGCACCCTGTCGACGACGCTGGACGATGACCGCCTGACGCTGCACGCGATCGACCGCGCCCTGCCGGTGCAGGCCTCGCTGCAGCGCCTGGAGCAGCACATCGCCGCCATCTTCGGGCGCCCGCTCGCGGAGGCCGCATGAGCACGATCTACTACGCCATGGCGATCCTGCTGCTGTTGCAGGTGCTGGTGGGCCTGTGGCGCGTGCTGCGCGGCCCCACGCCGCCCGATCGCATGACCTGCGCGCAGCTCTTCGGCACCATGGGCGTGGCGGTGCTGCTGCTGCTGGCACAGGCGACCGGCGTTGCCGCCCTGCGTGACGCCGCACTCGTGTTCGCCCTGCTCGGGGCGCTGGCCGCCGTGGCCTTCGTGGCGCGCGTGTGGCCGCGCGCCGGAGACGACACATGATCGATGCCGCGACCGTGGTGCTGCTCATCCTGTCCGCGATCTTCTTCACCGGTGGCACCGTCGGCCTGCTGCGGTTTCCGGACACGCTCACGCGCCTGCATGCGCTGACCAAGGCCGACAACCTGGGCCTGGGCTTTCTGGTGAGCGCGCTGATCCTGCAGAGCGACAGCGTGGCGGTGGCGGTCAAGCTCGCCTTCATCTGGCTGCTGGCAATGGGCGTGGGCGCCGCGGCCGCCTACCTCATGGCCCGCCACGCCCGCGGCGTGAGCCGGGAGGACTGAACCATGCCGGGTCTGATCTTCGACATCGTGCTGGCGCTGGGCCTCGTGTACGTGGCCTGGCGGGCGCTGAGCGTCCGCGACCTCTTCACGGGCGTCGTGTTCTTCATCGCCTTCGGGCTGCTCATGGCCTTGTGCTGGGTGCGGCTGGATGCGCCGGACATCGCGCTGGCGGAAGCCGCCATCGGCGCGGGCCTGACGGGCGCGCTGCTGCTGGACGCCCTGGGCCACATCGCCGGGCGCCCCGCCGATGGCAGCGCCGTGCTCAACGAGGTGGATGATCCGCCGCGGGCATCGCGCCTGGAGCGCCTGGTGCTGGGCCTGCTGAGCGTGGCGGGCGGTGCCGCGGTGGCCGCGGGCCTGTGGTACCTGCCCCTGCCCGCGCGCGAGATCACCGATCCGGTGGCCGCCGCCGTCGCCGGACATCCGGTGGACACGGCCGTGACCGCCGTGCTGCTCGATCTGCGCGCCTACGACACGTTCCTGGAGATGGGCGTGCTGGCCCTGGCCGCCCTGGGCGCGCTGATGCTGCGTGCCACCGCGCCCGCGCCAGCACAGACCCTGCCCCCGGCGCGCACCAGCCGACTGCTGCCCGCCATGGCCGGCGTGCTGGTGCCCTTCATGGCGCTGACCGCGGTCTACCTGTACTGGGCGGGCACGAGCCGGGCGGGCGGCGCCTTCCCGGCCGGCGCCATCCTGGCGGGCGCCGCGGTGCTGCTGTTCCTGAGCGGGCGCGAGGGGCTTGCCGCGCGCGACAACGCCGTCTGGCGCGCCGTCCTGGCGCTGGGCCTCAGCGCCTTCCTGCTCACGGGTGCGCTGGGCGTGGCCGCAGGCGCGGGCTTTCTCACCTGGCCCGAAGGCTGGACCTACGCCGGCATCCTGGTCCTGGAAGGCGCGCTGACCGCGGCCATCGGCGGCATGCTGGCCATGCTCTATACCGCTGACGCGCAACCGCCGCGCGCAGCCAAAGGAACACCCCTGACATGACCCCATCACCGGAACTCCTCGTCTATGGTGGCGCGGCGGCCATCATCCTCGCCCTGGCCTTTCATGCGCTGGCGCGCAGCGGCACCCTGCTGCGCCGGATCCTTGCCCTGAACGTCATGAGCTCGGCCGTGTTCCTGATGCTCGTGGCCATCGCCCGGCGCCAGTCCGAGGGCCCGCCCGACCCCATTCCGCACGCGATGGTGCTCACCGGCATCGTCGTGGCCGTGAGCGCCAGCGCGTTCGCGCTGGTCCTGCTCAAGCGCCTGCACGATGAGCGTCGCGCCGGGGAGGATCATGCTGCCTGACGCCGCCGGCATGAACGTCGCCCTGTTGCTGGCAGCCCCGCTGCTGCCGCTGTGCCTGGCGCTGCTGTCCCTCTTCGCACGCGGGGCAGCCGCGCGCGCGCTGCATCTGGGCGGCCCGCTCGTCGTCCTGATCGCAGCGGGCCTGCTGGTGCGCGCCGTGCTGTCGGGCGAACCCATCCGCCATGCGCTGGGCGGCTGGGCCGCGCCGGTGGGCATCGGCCTCGCGGCCGATGGCGTCTCGGCGGCCATGGTGCTGCTCACCGCGGTCATCACGAGCGTGGTGGCCTGGTATGCCTGGGTCGCCAGCACCGCGGGCGAGCGCGCCACGCCGCGCCGCTTCTGGCCACTGCTGTACTTCCTGTGGAGCGGCCTGAACGCGCTCTTCGTCGCGACGGACCTCTTCAACCTGTACGTCACGATGGAGCTGGTGACGCTGGCCGCCGTGATGCTGGTGGCCGAGTCGGGCAAGCGCGAGGCCCTGGCGGCGGCGATGCGCTATCTGCTCGTCGCCCTCTTCGGCTCGCTGCTGTACCTGGCGGGCGTGGGCCTGCTGTACGGCGCAACCGGCACGCTGGACCTTGGCCTGGTCACCGAGCGTCTGCCCGACGGGCCGACGGCGTGGGTGGCGTTTGCCTTGATCCTGGCCGGCCTGCTGGCCAAGACGGCGCTCTTCCCGTTCCACGTCTGGCTGCCGGCCGCCCACGGGTCGGCCGCCGCCCCGGTCAGCGCCGTGCTGTCCGCGCTCGTGATCAAGGCCTGGTTCTACCTGCTCGTGCGGCTGTGGCTCGGCCCCTTCGACGGCCTGCAGCTGGACGGCGTGGCGCTGATGCTTGGCCTGGCCGGGGCGGGCGCGATCGTCTGGGGCTCGCTGCAGGCCCTGCGCCAGACGCGCCTCAAGCCGCTGATCGCCTACTCCACCGTGGCGCAGATCGGCTACCTGTTTCTGCTCTTTCCGCTGTTCCCGGAGGCGCCGTCACTGGCCTGGAGCGGCGGCTTCTACCAGGCCATCACGCATGGCCTGGCCAAGGCCGCGTTCTTCCTCGCCGCCGGCAACGTCCTGCTCGCGCTGGGCACGGACGAGATCGCGGCGCTGCCGCGCCTGGCAGGCCGCCTGCGCATGAGCCTGCTCGCCATGGGCCTGGCAGGCGTGAGCCTGATGGGGCTGCCACCCGCGGGCGGGTTCGTGGGCAAGTGGCTGCTGCTGGAAGCCGCCTGGCAGCAGGCGGCGTGGGGCTGGGTGGTCGTGCTGGCCGCTGGCGGCCTGCTGGCGGGCGCCTACATCGTCAAGGTGCTGGGTGCGGCGCTGGCCAAGCCCGATCCTGACGCCGCGCCGGTCACGCTGCGCCCGGTGCCGCGTGCGCTCGAATGGCTGGCCCTGCTCCTGGCTGCCTTGGCCCTGGTGCTGGGGGTGACGGCCGCCCTGCCCCTGACGCTGCTGGACGTGGGCGTCGCGCTGGCCGAAGCCGCCACGCCGCGGGCCGAGACCCAGGGCGGCTGGTTGCCGCTGGCCATCCTGCTGACCTCGTTCTTTCCGGGCCTGGCGATCTTCTTCCTGGGCGAGAACCAGTTCCGGGCCCGCATCAGCCTGAACCTGCTCGGCGCCGTGGGCAAGGTGATCCTGGTCCTGGTGCTGCTCGATGGCGTCCTGGCCGGCCTGTCGTACGAGGCGCGCATCGCGTTTCTGCCCGGCCTGGACCTGGTGCTGCGCGCCGACCCGCTGAGCCTGCAGTTCGTGACGCTGTCCGCGGGCCTGTGGCTGGTCACGACGCTCTACGCCATCGGCTACCTGAAACGCAAGGAAGACCGCTCACGGTTCTTCGGCTTCTTCAGCCTGTCCGTCACCGCGTCCACCGGCATCGCGCTGTCGGGCAACCTCATCACCTTCCTGTACTTCTACGAGTTCCTGACCATCGCCACCTATCCTTTGGTGGTACATACGGGAACGCCGGCGGCGCTGGCGGCCGGGCGCAAGTACCTCGCCTACACCCTGGCGGGCGGCGTGGCCGTGCTGCTGGGCACACTGGGCCTGCACGTGCTGCAGGGCAACCTGGAGTTCGACGCCGCCAACTCGCTGGCCGCGCTCAATGCCGAGGCGCCGATGGCCTTCGGCCTGATCTTCGCGCTGCTGATCGGCGGCATGGGCGTGAAGGCGGCGCTCGCGCCGCTGCATGGCTGGCTGCCCAGCGCCATGGTGGCACCCGCCCCCGTCAGTGCCCTGCTGCACGCCGTGGCGGTCGTCAAGGCGGGCGCCTTCGGCATCATCCGCGTGCTGTACGACGTACTCGGCCTGAGCTTTGCCCAGGTGTACGCCGGCACGGCCATCCTGGGCGGGCTTGCGGGCTTCACCATCCTGTACGCCTCGCTGCGCGCCATCTTCCAGCGCGAGATCAAGAAGCGCCTGGCCTACTCCACGGTCAGCCAGCTGTCCTACATCATCCTGGGCGCCTGCATCGCCAGCCCGCTTGCCACCATCGGCGCCCTGGTGCACATCGTCCACCAGGGCCTGATGAAGATCACGCTGTTCTTTTGCGCCGGCAACATGATGGAGGGGCGCGGCGTGCATACGGTGGACCAGATGCACGGCCTGGGCAGGCGCATGCCCTGGACCATGGCGGCCTTCACGGTGGGCGCGATGGGCATGATCGGGCTGCCGCCGATCGCGGGGTTCGTCAGCAAGTGGTATCTGGCCGGGGGCGGCCTGGATGCCGGCCAACCCTGGGTGATCGTCGTGCTGGTCGCCTCCTCGGTGCTCAATGCGGCGTACTTCCTGCCGATGCTGATCGCCGGCTGGTTCGGCACGCCACCGCCCGAAGAGACGCCCGCCAGGCCGCGCCAGCCGCTGACCTGGTGGATGACCGTGCCGCCGGTGCTGACGGCGCTGGCGTCCATCGGCGCAGGCCTGTTCGCCGGCTTTGCCCTGAGCCCGCTGGACTGGGCCCAGGTGATCGCCGAACGCGTCTATTACGGCATTGCCCCGGAGCCTTGAGCCATGCCCGCGATTCTTCTGCTGCTCGTCCCCCTCGTCCCCTTGCTGCTGGCCATCGGGCTCGCCGTGCCTGCGTGGCGCGGCGCCGTCTGGCGCCTCGCGCCCTGGGCCGCATTGCCCGCCCTGGTCGTGGCATTGAGTGGATGGGGCATGGAGCCCGTCTCCCTGCCCTGGCTGCTCGTGGGCACCGAGCTGGGCCTGGATGACACGAGCCGATGGTTCCTGGGGCTGACGGCCGCGCTATGGCTTGCGGCGGGGCTCTTCGGTGCGGCCTACCATGCTGGCGACGACAAGCGCTTCAGCCAGCTTGCCTGCTTTCTCGTGGCCATGGCGGGCAACCTGCTGCTCATCATCGCGGCCGATGCGGTCACCTTCTACCTGGGCTTTCTGACGATGAGCCTGTCGGCCTATGGCCTCATCGTGCATTCGGGCGAACGCGAGGCGTGGCGCGCCGGCACCGTGTACCTGGTGCTGGTCGTGCTGGGCGAGGCGCTCATCCTGCCGGCCCTGTGGCTGGCCGTGGCCGATGCGGAATCGATCTCCCAGGCCGCGATGGCAGCGGCGATCCGCGAGAACGACCTCGCGATCGGTCTGCTGATTGCCGGCCTGGGCATCAAGGCCGGACTGGTGCCCCTGCACCTGTGGCTGCCCCTGGCCCACCCGGTCGCGCCCACACCCGCCAGCGCCGTGCTCTCCGGTGCCATGGTCAAGGCCGGCTTGCTGGGCTGGCTTGCCTTGCTGCCGCTGGGCGAGGTCAGCCGGCCCGACCTGGCGCTGATCCTGATCGGACTTGGCCTGGCAGGCGCCTTCGGCGCGGCGGTCTACGGCTGCCTGCAGCGCCGGGCCAAGGCCGTGCTGGCCTATTCCACCATCAGCCAGATGGGCCTGATGATCGCCGGGGTGGGGATGGCCTGGTACTCGCCGGCCGTGGCCGCACCGGCGCTGATCGGCGTGAGCCTGTATGCCTTGCACCATGCGCTCGCCAAGGGCGCGCTCTTCCTGGGCGTGGGCTGCGTCGAAGCCGCCGCGCCCGCGCGGCGCCGCTGGGTGCTGGCGCTGCTGCTGTTGCCCGCGCTGGCCCTGGCAGGCGCGCCATTGACCAGCGGTGCGGTGGCCAAGCTGGCCTTGAAACACGGCCTCGCCGACTTGCCGGCGGGCTGGTACGCCGCGCTGAACATCGCCCTGCCGCTGGCGGCCGTGGGCACCACCCTGCTGATGGCGCGCTTCTGGTGGCTGGCGGCACGCCTGCCGGCGACCAAGCCCAAGCCCGGCCTGCTGGCGCCCTGGGTGGGGCTGTGCGTGGCCGTGGCGAGCGTCTGCCTGGTGCCCGCAATCGCCGGCGAGTTCGTGGCCGAGGCCTTGAGCCCGACGACCTGGTGGGCCGCCATCTGGCCCGTGGCGGCCGGCGGCCTCATCGCCCTGCTGGCATCACGGCGCCGGGGCGCCATGCCGGTGCTGCCCGAAGGCGACCTGGTCTGGCCGCTGATGCGCCTGGGCCGGGCCGTGGCAGGCCGGTGGCCGGGCGCGGCCCTGACGGATGCGCTGACGGGTCTTCAGGCTGCGGGCAGCCGGGCAGGACACCGGCTGGGCGCGGTGACGGCCAGTGCGCTGGATCGCGGCGAAGCCGTGCTGACACGCTGGCCCGCCCTGGGCGCGGCCATGCTGGCCGTGCTGGTGCTGGGCTGGTGGCTGGTGGCGTGACGGCGGGCGCCGGGGTGGCGGGGGGCCAGGCGTGCGGGCTGGCCCGCGGTGCCGGCCCGCACGCCGAATCAACGTGCCAACAATGCCTCGACCGCCGCGCCGATGTCGAGCAGGCGTTCGTCCTGACCGCCCGGAGCGGCCAGCATGAGGCCCACGGGTGCCGTGCCGGGCGCGTGGCACGGCAGCGACAGCGAGCAGCCGTCCAGGAAGTTGATCAGCGTGCAATTGCGCAGGATGAGGCCGTTGGCCGCGTAGTAGGCCTCGTCCGTGGCCGACAGATCGGCGATGGCGGGCGCCACGACGGGCACGCTGGGCAGCACGAGCACGTCATAGGCGGCCAGGCGCGCTTCCACCGCCGCGATCCACGCCTTGCGGGCGGCCAGCAGATCGATGAAGTCGGCGGCTGACATGTCCGCCCCGCGGCGGATGCGCGAGCCCACGCGAGGGTCGTAGCGATCACCCGCGCGCTCGAGCAGTTCGCGATGCCAGGCCCACGCTTCGGACGCGGTGAAGCCGCCCTTGGCATTGATCTTCGCGACCTCCAGGAACTCGGGGATCTCGATGTGCGCGATGTGCGCACCGGCATCGGCCAGGCGTTGCAGCGCGCCCTCGAACGCGGCCTTGACCGTCTGGTCCATGCCATCGAACACGAGGGTGGTGGGCACCGCCACGCGCAGACCGGACAGCTGGGCGGGTTGCAGGGCGCGCACGTCCTCCCCCGCGAGGATGGCCTCGGTCACGGCGCAGCACTCCACCGAGGCCGCCAGGGGCCCGATGGAGTCCAGATGCGCGGACAGGGGCAGTACGCCCTCCATCGAGACGCGGCGCGCGGTGGGCTTGAAGCCCGTCAGGCCGCACAGGGCGGACGGAATGCGCACCGAACCGCCCGTGTCCGAGCCGATCGCCACGGCGGCCATGCCATCCGTGACGGACACGGCCGCCCCGGAGGACGAGCCGCCCGGGATGCGGCCGGTGGCGCGATCCCACGTGTTGCGCGGCGTGCCGTAGTGCGGATTGATGCCCAGGCCCGAATAGGCGAACTCGGTCATGTTGGTCTTGCCCACGATGACGGCGCCCGCGGCAAGCAGGCGCTGCACGACGCGCGCATCCTGCGCGGCCGGCGCGACATCGGCCAGCACCACCGAGCCCGCCGTGGTGGGCTCGCCCGCCACATCGAACAGATCCTTGATGGACACCGGGATGCCGTCGATCACCGAGCGCACGATGCCTGCCGCGCGCAGCGTGTCGGCTGCCTGCGCCTGGGCCCGTGCGCGCTGTGCGTAGACCCGCGTGAAGACCCGGCTGCCCTCGCCATCGGATTCGCTCGCGCGCGCGAGTGCGGCTTCGGTCAGGGCCACGGATGTCGTGCGACCGGCATCCAGGTCGGCGCGCAATTGACGCAGTGTGGGGTACATGCAAACTCCAGGAGAACACCGTCAGGCGCGGCAAAAGCCAAGATGATCCCAGGTCGCGCGGCCCGCGTCCAGGCTTGCCGTGCCCGGCGATTGGGCAGACTGCGCCGGGTGTGGAAAAATACCGGATTGACGATCCCTAGACGGCGCTCACGCCGCCCCCGCCACCGCATGTCAGCGCCCCCCGCCCTGCTCACCCACCCGCTCACCGCCATCGCCTTCGTGCTGGCCTCCCAATGGTGCCTGTCCACGCTGGACGCCAGCGGCAAGTGGGTCATGCAGTCGGGCCTGTCCCTGGCGATCCTGTGCTTTTTCCGCTATGCGGTACATTTGGTCGTCGTGGTGTCGCTCGCGCTGCCCTCGCGCGGCCGGCGCCTGCTGCACACGCGGCATCTGCGTGGCCAGTTGCTGCGCGGCGTGGTGATGCTGCTCGCCACGCTGATGTTCTTCACGACGCTGACCCGGCTGCCGCTGGCCGAGGCCACGTCGATCAACTTTCTCGCGCCGCTGATCGTGCTGTCCATCTCGCCCTGGCTGCTGGGCGAGCCGCGCCACCTGTCGCGCTGGATCGCCGCGGGCGTGGCCTTCTGCGGGATGCTGATCGTGGTGCGTCCGGGCTCGGGGCTCGATCCGATCGGCGTGCTGTTCGGCCTGGGCACGGCCCTGTGCTTTGCCCTGCAGTTCATCGCCACGCGCCGGGTCGCGGGCGACGATCCGCTGACCACGCTGATCTGGAGCGGCCTGGTCGGCACGGTCATCCTGACGATCGCCCTGCCCTTCACCCTGCCGCCGACGCTGGCCCTGCTGGACACCTTTTCCCTGTGGCAATGGCTGGTGCTGCTGTCCACCGGGCTGTCGGGCGCGCTGGGCCACCTCTTCCAGATCCAGGCATTTCGCCGGGCGCCGGCATCCTTGCTCGCGCCCTTCATGTATGCCCAGATCATCTCGGCCACGACGATGGGCTGGCTGGTGTGGGGACATTTTCCCGACGATCTGACCTGGGTCGGCATCGGCATCATCTGCCTGAGCGGCGCGACCATCGCGATCGTGGAATGGCGGCGTCGCTGAGCGTGACAAGGCCGCTGCCCGGCAGGTGATGGCGGCGGCCGCCGCGCCGGCGGCCGGCGGGCTACGCGCTGGCGCTGTCGCGCACCAGGCGCCCGCCCACGAGCTCGAGCTGGCGCTCGCAGCGGGCCGCGAGGCCCGGATCGTGGGTGACGAGCACCAGGGTTGCGCCGTGTTCATCATGCAGGGCGAACATCAGGTCGATCACCGACTTGCCCGTCGCGCCATCCAGGCTGCCCGTGGGCTCGTCCGCAAAGAGCAGCGCAGGCTGCATCACGAAGGCACGCGCGATCGACACACGCTGCTGCTCACCGCCCGACAAGGTGCGCGGATAATGATGCAGGCGCGCATCCAGCCCCACGCGGGACAGCATGCGCCGCGCGGCCTCGCGCGCGGGCTTGCCCGCGAGCTCCAGCGGCAGCATCACGTTTTCCAGGGCCGTCAGGTGCGGCAGCAACTGAAAGGACTGGAAGACGAAGCCCACGTGCGCCGCGCGCAGCTTGGCCCGGCTGTCCTCGTCCAGCATCGACAGGTCCTTGCCCATGAGCTCGACCGTGCCGGCATTGGGCATGTCCAGCCCGGCCAGCAGCCCCAGCAGGGTCGATTTGCCGGAACCGGAACTGCCGGTGATCGCCGCGGTCTGACCTCTGGGGATGACGAAATCCACGCTGTCCAGAATGGTCAGTGTCCCTTCGCTGTCCTCGACCTGGCGACTGAGGCTGCGCGCAACGATCGCGGCTGAATCCGACATGCGTCCCACTCCTTCTCAACGGGCAAAACAATCCATGGTGCATCGATTCTCGCTCATGCGGGCGATTCCTGTCCTGTTCTGGCTGATGCTGACCACGCTGGCCGCCGCATCCGCCTACGCACAGACCCCGGCGGCGGCCCCGGGTTCCCCGGTCCAGCGCATCCTGGTGCTGGGCGACAGCCTGTCGGCGGAGTATGGCCTGACCCGCGGCACGGGCTGGGTGCAGCTGCTGCAGGAACGGCTGAACGACGAGGCGCCCGGCAACACCGTGATCAACGCCAGCATCAGCGGCGACACCACGAGTGGCGGGCTGGGCAGACTGCCGCCGCTGCTGGCCGAGCACGATCCGGACATCGTCATCATCGAGCTGGGCGGCAACGACGCGCTGCGCGGCCTGCCGCTGGAGCTCACCGACAAGAACCTGCGCACCATGGCGCGCGCCGCGCGCGACAGCGGGGCGCAGGTGATCGTCGTGGGCATGCAGATCCCGCCAAATTATGGCCGCACCTACGCCAACCGGTTCCAGGCGACCTTCGGCACCGTGGCCGAAGCGGAAGACGCGGCCCTGGTGCCCTTCCTGCTCGAGGGCATGGCGACCGACCCGGCGATGTTCCAGGCGGATCGCATCCACCCCACGGCCCAGGCCCAGCCCATCCTGCTGGACAACGTCTGGCCGGTGCTCCAGCCGCTGCTGTAGCACCCGGCCGGCTGCGCGCTGGCACGGACCCGGGCGTGACTGCCGGCAGCGCCGGCAGGCCGTGAGCCGACGCCCCCCTCAACGACGAAGCCGGCCCGGGTTGCCCCGAGGCCGGCTTCGTCTGTCAGGCCGCCCCTGCGGGCGCCCTGGCATGTCGGCAGGGCCTGCGCCCCGCCGACGTCGCGCTACCGATCACTCGGCAAGCTTGTTCCAGGTGTCGACCACCGTGTCCGGGTTCAGCGACATGGACAGGATGCCCTGGTCGCGCAGCCACAGGGCGAAGTCCGGATGATCGCTGGGGCCCTGGCCGCAGATGCCGACATACTTGTTCGCGGACAGGCACGCCGTGATCGCGCGCTTCAACAAGGCCTTGACGGCCGGGTCGCGCTCGTCGAAGTCGGCGGCCAGCAGCTCGAGGCCCGAGTCGCGGTCCAGGCCCAGGGTCAGCTGGGTCAAATCGTTCGAGCCGATCGAGAAGCCGTCGAAGTACTCCAGGAACTCGTCGGCCAGCACGGCGTTGGAGGGGACTTCGCACATCATGATCAGGCGCAGGCCATTCTCGCCACGCTTGAGGCCGTACTTGGCCAGCAGCTCGACCACGCGCTCGGCCTGCTTCAGGGTGCGCACGAAGGGCACCATGATCTCGACGTTGGTCAGGCCCATGTCGTCACGCACGCGCTTCAAGGCTTCGCATTCCATGCGGAAGCACTCTTCGAACTCTTCGGACACGTAGCGCGCGGCGCCACGGAAACCCAGCATGGGGTTCTCTTCCTCGGGCTCGTAGCGCGAGCCGCCGATCAGCTTGCGGTACTCGTTGGACTTGAAGTCCGACAGGCGCACGATGACGGGCTTGGGGTGGAAGGCGGCGGCGATGGTCGCCACGCCTTCGGTCACCTTGTCGACGTAGAAGGCGCGCGGGCTGGCGTGGCCACGGGCCACGGACTCGATCGCCGTCTTCAGGTCGCTGTCCACGCCCGGGTAGTCCAGGATGGCCTTGGGGTGGATGCCGATGTTGTTGTTGATCACGAACTCCAGGCGGGCAAGGCCCACGCCGCCGTTCGGGATCTGCGAGAAGTCGAACGCGAGCTGGGGGTTGCCCACGTTCATCATGACCTTCACCGGGATGCTGGGCATCTCGCCACGGCGCACTTCCTCGACTTCGGTCTCGATCAGGCCGTCATAGATGCGGCCTTCGTCGCCTTCGGCGCACGACACGGTGACCTGGGCGCCTTCGGACAGCAGCGCGGTGGCGTCACCGCAACCGACCACGGCCGGAATGCCCAGTTCACGCGCGATGATGGCCGCGTGGCAGGTACGGCCGCCACGATTGGTGACGATGGCCGAGGCGCGCTTCATGACCGGCTCCCAGTTGGGGTCGGTCATGTCGGTGACGAGCACGTCGCCCGGCTGGACCTTGTCCATTTCCGAGACGTCGGAGACGAGGCGCACGGGGCCCGCGCCGATCTTCTGGCCGATGGCCCGGCCGGTGACCAGCACGCTGCCGGTGGCCTTCAGGCGATAGCGCAGCTGCACGTCGTTGGCCGACTGCTGCGACTTCACCGTTTCCGGGCGCGCCTGCAGGATGTAGATCTTGCCGTCGACACCGTCACGGCCCCACTCGATGTCCATCGGACGCTGGTAGTGCTTTTCGATGATGACGGCGTAGCGGGCCAGTTCGTTGACTTCGTCGTCGGTCAGCGAGAAGCGGTTGCGCTCGCTCGCGGGCACGTCGACGGTGCGCACGGCGCGGCCTTCCGGACGCTCGGGATCGAACTCCATCTTGATGAGCTTGGAGCCGATGCGACGGCTGACGATCGGGTACTTGCCGGCGTCCAGCGCGGGCTTGAAGACGTAGAACTCGTCCGGGTTGACGGCACCCTGCACCACGGTCTCGCCCAGGCCATAGGACGAGGTGATGAACACCACGTCGGTGAAGCCGGATTCGGTGTCCAGGGTGAACATCACGCCGGCCGAGCCGGTGTCCGAGCGGACCATGCGCTGCACGCCGGCCGACAGGGCGACGTCGGTGTCGGCGTAGCCCTTGTGGACGCGATAGGAGATGGCGCGGTCGTTGTAGAGCGAGGCGAAGACGTGGCGGATCTTGTCCAGCACGTCATCGATGCCCACGACGTTCAGGAAGGTTTCCTGCTGGCCGGCGAACGAGGCATCCGGCAGGTCTTCGGCGGTGGCCGACGAGCGCACGGCAAAGCTGCCCTTGCCATCGGCGTCGAGCTTGGCGAAGGACTCGCGGATGTGCTTTTCCAGTTCGGCGGGCAGCGGCGCGTCGATGATCCACTGACGGATCTCGCCACCGGCCTGGGCCAGGGCGCGGACGTCGTCGGCGTTCAGGGCCGCGAGCTTCTCGGCGATGCGCTTGTCCAGGTTGGCACCGCTCAGGAAGTCGCGAAACGCCTGTGCCGTGGTGGCAAAGCCGCCGGGCACGCGCACGCCAGCATCGGAAAGCTGGCTGATCATCTCGCCGAGGGAGGCATTCTTGCCACCCACGGCGTCGACATCGGACATCCTCAGCTGCTCGAAGGGAACGACATAAGACATGAAGCACCTATACAATCAATGAAAGAAAGCCTGTTTGGTCAGGGCATGCCTTGGCGCCGCGGCGCGCATGCCCTGACCAAACCAGCCTTTATCCCTTTGAGTCCTCGTGGCCCCAACGCCAGGCGTCGACGGGCAGCTGTGGTGTCCGTGGCCACCGGCGACGAATGCCCCGGCAACCTTGGCGGATTGTACGCGAAGCACCCCCTATCATGACGCAACCAGACCCTACGGTGAAGCGCACGGTTTTCATCGTTTCCGATGGCACCGGGATCACCGCTGAGACCTTCGCCAACTCCGTCCTGTCGCAGTTCGACATGACGAGCTTCCGGCAGATCCGCATGCCCTTCATCGACAACCTCGAGAAGGCGGCGGCCGCTGCCGCGCGCATCGATCGCGCCTTCGATGACGAAAACCGGCGCCCCATCGTCTTCAGCACGCTGGTCAACCCGCGCATCAACGCCCGGGTGCGCCAGGCGCACGGCCTGTTCATGGACCTGTTCGCCACCTTCGTCGCCCCGCTGGAAGAAGAGCTGGGCGTGAAGTCCAACCATTCGGTGGGCCGCACGCACTCGCTCGTCGATTCGCGCCAGTACCACAACCGGATCGAGGCCATCAATTTCAGCCTTGCCCACGATGATGGCCAGCTCAACACGGGGCTGGAACTCGCCGACGTGATCCTGGTGGGCGTGTCGCGCTGCGGCAAGACGCCGACCAGCCTGTACCTGGCCATGCAGTACGGCATCAAGGCGGCCAACTACCCGCTGATCCCCGAGGATTTCGAGCGCGGCGGCCTGCCGGGCTCGATCGGCAACTACCGCGACAAGCTGTTCGGGCTGACCATCCAGCCCGAGCGCCTGGCCGAGGTGCGTCACGAACGCCGGCCGGACAGCCGCTATGCGTCGCTGGAGCAGTGCCGCTTCGAGGTGGCCGAGGCCCAGCGCATGATGCGCCGCGAGGGCATCCGCTGGCTGTCGACCACCACCAAGTCGATCGAAGAGATCGCCACCACCATCCTGCAGGAACTGCGCCCCGGCGCATCGACCTGACGCGTCCGCGCCGGGTGCGTCGACCTGGACTGCCCGCACAGGGCGCTCCGACCTGGACTGCCCGCCGCGGGCGCGTTGTCCTGAACAGTTGGCGCCGAGCGCACCGTCCCACACAGTCCGCGCCGGACGCCTCCCGGGCGTCCTAGCGGGCGTCGTGCAGGCGACGGCGCCGCTGCTCAAAGAGGCACACCGCGGCGGCTGCCGCGACATTGAGCGATTCCACGCCCGGCGTCTGCGGGATCTGCACGCGCACGCGGGCACGCGCCAGCAAGGCCGCGCTCACGCCCTGGCCTTCGTGGCCGAAGCACCAGGCGGCAGGCGTCGGCAGTGCCAGGTCCGGGGCGTACAGGCTGTGCGCCTCGTCCAGGCTGGTCACCACGAGCGGCGCCCGCACGCGGGTCGCGACCTCGTCCACGGACAGGCCTTCCACGATCTGCAACGCGAAGTGGGCACCCTGCCCCGCGCGCAATACCTTGGCCGACCAGGCAGCGGCACTGCCCGCCGTGAGCACCACGCTGGCGATGCCGGCCGCCGCGCAGGTGCGCAGGATGGACCCCACATTGCCGGGGTCCTGCACGCCGTCCAGAATGACGCAGTCGCCGTCGAGCGGCCCCTGCGCCACGCCCGTCTGCGGATGGGCGGCCAGGAATCCCACGCCCTGCGCACCCGCGATGTCCGAGACGGACGCCAGCAGGCCGCCTTCCAGCACCAGGACACGGTCGGCGGGCAGCTCGGCCCACAGCGCCCGCACCTCGGCACGCCCCGTGTTCAAGGCCGCACTGTCGAACACCGCCAGCATCGGCGCACCGATGCGCTGCCAGTACTCCTGGCACAGGTGCACGCCGTCCAGCCAGACCGGCCCGCCTGGCTTGCCGGCATCGCGCACGTCCAGGCGCAGTTGCTTGAAGACGGGATTGGCGCGGGACGAGACGAGCTTGAAGGAAGAGGACATCAGGGGTCGGGATCCAGGGATCAACAGCGGGCGCAGGCGTGGCCAGGGACGGCCGGCCTCACCAGAGCGCGAGCAGCGGCTCGACTGGCGGCAGGTCGCGGGCGAGCGTGGCGCGCACGGGGCCGAAGCTGCGCCGGTGTTCCGGGCAGGCGCCGTGCAGCGTCAGGCGCTCCAGGTGCAGCGGCGTGCCGTAGCCCTTGTGCTGATCGAACCCGTACTCGGGATACAGGGCGTGCAGCTCGCACAAGGCCTGGTCGCGCGCCGTCTTGGCCAGGATGGATGCCGCCGAGATGGCAGGCACCAGGGCGTCGCCGCCGATGACCGTCTCGACCGCGCAGGCCAGCGTGGGCGCGCGGTTGCCATCCACGCGCGCGAGGTCGGGCGCCACGCCCAGCCCGCTGACGGCGCGGTACATGGCCAGCATGCTGGCCTGCAGGATGTTGATCGCGTCGATCTCGGCCACGGTGGCGACGCCGATGCACCAGGCCTTGGCGCGCGTGCGGATCTGCTCGGCAAGATCGTCGCGGCGGGCCGCGGTCAGCGCCTTGGAATCATCCAGCCCGTCGATCGGGCGGCGCGGGTTCAGGACCACGGCGGCCGCGTACACCGGGCCGGCCAGCGGCCCGCGGCCGGCCTCGTCCACGCCGCAGATGATGCGCTGGCGGCGCACCGTGCGTACCGGGGCGGCATCCTCGACGATCAGCAGCAGGTTCTGCGTGTCACCGTGCATGGCTTGCCACCTCCAGGATCTGCTCGGCGGCCAGCCTGGGCGTGTCCAGCGCCAGCGTGTCGTGGATCTCGGCAAAGCGCGCCTGCAGGCGGCGCACGGCGGCGTCGTCCGTGAGCCAGGCCCACACGGCCTGGGCCAGCGCTTCGGGGTTCACGTCGTCCTGCAGCAGTTCGGGCACCAGGAAGTCGCGCGCGAGCACGTTGGGCAACCCGACCCAGGGCAGATACGGCCGCTGCTGCCCGGACTTGCGGCGCATGATCCACAGCGCCAGGGGCGAGACCACATAGGCAATGACCATGGGGCGCTTGAAGAGCGCGGCTTCCAGCGTGGCCGTGCCACTGGCCACGAGCACGACGTCGCACGCCGCCATGACGTCGTAGGCGCCGCCCTGCACGCAGCGCACGGCGTCCGTGAGGCCGGCCTGCGCCAGCAGGCCTTCGAACTGGCGCTGGCGCTCGGCATTGACCATGGGTGCCAGGAACTGCAGCTTGGGGTCGCGTGCCCGCAGGCGGCGCGCCGCGGCCAGAAACACGGCGCCCAGATGCTTGAGTTCCGCCGTGCGGCTGCCGGGCATCAGCGCGACGACACGCGCATCGGCATCCACGCCCAGGCGCGCGCGGGCGGCCGCCTGATCGGGCTCGCGGGGGATGATGCTGGCCAGCGGATGGCCCACGTAGGTCACGGGCACGCCCGCGTCGCGGTACAGCGCTTCCTCGAAGGGAAACACGACCAGCATGTGCGAGACGGCTTCCTTGATGCCATGGATGCGCTCGCCGCGCCATGCCCAGATCGACGGCCCGACGAAGTGCACGGTCGGGATGCCGCGCTGGCGCAGCTGGCGCTCCAGACCCAGGTTGAAGTCGGGTGCGTCGATGCCCACGAAGGCGGCGGGCGGCTCACGCAGCCAGCGCCGCTTGACGCTTTCGCGCATGGCAAAGAGCGAGGGCAGCCGGCGCAGCGCATCGACATAGCCGAACACCGACAGGCTGTCCATCGGATACCAGGCCTGCTGGCCGGCGGCCTGCAGCTGCGGGCCACCGATGCCATTGCAGACGAGTCCCGGGGCATGCGCCTGCAGGCCGCGAAGCACCTGGGCGGCCAGCAGATCGCCGGACGGTTCGCCGGCCACCATGCCGATCTGCATGGACATGCCTAGCGCACGATGCCGCGCGTGGCGGTGTCCAGGAACGCCAGGACCTGGTCCAGGCGTTCGGCAACCTCGCCGCCCGGCTCGCGCTGGGCCGCCAGGGCCGTCTTGGCTTCGGCCAGCGTCAGGCCCGAGCGATACAGCGTCTTGAAGGCGTCGCGCAAGGCCTTCACGGCCTCGGGGCTGAAGCCGCGGCGCTTGAGGCCTTCGGCGTTGATGCCCACCGGGCGACCGGGGCTGCCCGCCGCCATGACGAAGGGCGGGACATCCTGCAGCAGCAGCGTCTGCGCCGCCGTCATGCAGTGCGCGCCGATCTTCACGAACTGGTGTGCACCGGTGAAGCCGCCCAGGATGGCGTAGTCACCCACGTGCACGTGACCCGCGAGCTGCGCATTGCTGGACAGCACCGTGTGGCTGCCGATGCGGCAGTCGTGCGCGATGTGCACGTAGGTCATGATCCAGTTGTCGCTGCCCACGCGCGTCAGGCTCTCGTCCTGCACGGTGCCCAGGTGCATGGTCACGAACTCGCGCACCGTGTTGCGATCGCCGACTTCCAGACGCGTCGGCTCGCCGCGGTACTTCTTGTCCTGCGATATCGCGCCGATCGAGCAGAACGGAAAGAAGCGGTTGTCGCGACCGATGGTGGTATGGCCATCGATCACGACGTGCGAGGCGATGTCGGTGCCCGCGCCGATGCGCACGTTCGGGCCGATCACGCTGTAGGCGCCGACGCTGACGGAGTCATCGAGCTCGGCACCCGGATCGATGACGGCGGTGGGGTGAATCTTCGCCATGCGTCAGGATTCCAGTTTGCGCATCGCGCACATCAGCTCGGCTTCGGCAGCGACGTCACCGTCGACCAGCGCGCGTGCGCGATACTTGCCGATGCCGCGCGAAGAGCGTTCGAGGGAGACTTCCAGCCGCAGCTGGTCGCCCGGCACGACCGGGCGGCGAAAGCGCGCGCCGTCGATGCCGACGAAGTAGTAGACCGTGTTGTCGTCCGGCTTGGCGCCCACGCCCCGAAAGGACATGACGGCGGCCGCCTGGGCCAGCGCTTCGAGGATCAGCACGCCGGGCATCACCGGGTGATGCGGGAAGTGGCCGGGAAAGTACGGCTCGTTGATCGACACGTTCTTGATCGCGACGATGCTTTTCCCAGGCTCGACCTCGAGCACGCGGTCGACCAACAACATCGGGTACCGGTGCGGCAGACTGTCGAGAATGGCCTTGATATCGAGTTCCATGCGGCGGATCCTGGTGAATCGCGAAAAACGAAAAGGCGCATTTTAGCGCGGAGCTTGCGCCGGGATCATGCCGGGGGTCCGGGGTGCCGTCCAGCCGGCCGGCACCCTGCGCTGGCTGCGATCTAGATCGCCGGGTCGGCGCCCTTGTCCTGCGCGCGCTCGAGCGCCTGGACGCGACGCCGCAACTTGGAAAGATGGGCGACGACGGCGGCATTGCGCTGCCATTCGCCGTGTTCCGCGATGGGATACAGCGCCGTGTAGCGCCCGGCGTCGGGCAGGTCGGCCGTCACGGCGGTACCGCCCGAGATGAAGACGTCGTC